>Ga0183095_10009_pt2 | contig 375520 bp, 357 predicted proteins | sample BioMet4_FD_130346 | JGI IMG/M metagenome (GOLD analysis project Ga0183095, IMG submission 130346) | Microbial communities from bioreactor (seeded with sewage sludge) at LBNL, California, USA - Biofuel metagenome 4 (v2) (version 3) | ecosystem: Engineered > Bioreactor > Anaerobic > Unclassified ...
ATATAATCTTGGTAGTCCATAGTGATTGCCCTCCCTTGGGAAAATGGTGTGTGAGAACTCCATTCTACCACGAGGATAATCACTATGGATTTTTTGCTAAGTGTCCAACTTCATTTTACAATCAACCTGCTAAAATAAGTTATAATTTAAGTCTGAAAGTGCGCGCCGTCTGTCGCGCGCGCAAAGGAGGGCGTGCATGGTCCCGCAAAAAACGAAATTGCGTTTTGGCGACATCCTGATCAAGCAGGGCATCGTCAACGAGGCGCAGCTCAACGCCGCTCTCGCCTACCAGCAGAAATTCCCGGGCAAACGCCGCCTGGGCGACATTCTCGTCGAGCAGGGGGCCGCGACCGAGGCTGAGATCGTCACCGCGCTGCATCTGCAGCTCGGCATCGACATGGTCGATCTGCGCGGCATCAAGATCCTGCCCGAGGTGCTGGGCCTGGTGAGCGGCTCCATCCTGCGCAAGCACACGGTGCTGCCCATCGCCTTTGACGAGCACGATTCCAACATCCTCATCCTGGCGATGGCCGACCCCCTCGACATGATGGCGCAGGACGACATCGCCATCATCACCAACCTGCGCATCGAGCCGCGCGTCGCCACGGCGAGCGGCATCAATTCGGTCCTCGACCGCTATTTCGGCACCGAGGAGGTCATGTCGGCCGCCGAGCAATATACCAAGGAGCGCGAGCAGCAGCTCCAGCAGCAGGCCGAGGAGGCCGCCGCGCAGGAGGACACCAACCTCAACTCCGCCCCCATCGTGCAGCTGGTCCGCACCATCATCGAACAGGCGGTGCGCCAGCGCGCGTCCGATATTCACATCGAAGCGCTGGAAAAGCAGGTGCGCGTCCGCTACCGCATCGACGGCGTGCTCAGCGAAAAGATGGCCTACGACAGCTCGCTGCTGGCCGCCATCGTCACCCGCATCAAGATTCTCGGCCACATGGACATCTCTGAAAAGCGCAAGCCGCAGGACGGCCGCATCACCATGACGGTCGATCTGCAGGAATACGACATCCGTGTTTCCGTGCTGCCGACGTCTTACGGCGAAAAGGTCGTCATGCGACTGACCTCGGCCAACGGCCTGACGCGCAACAAGGCCGACCTCGGCCTGCGCGACTGGGAGCTGAAGCGCTTCGACCACATCCTCTCCAACCCGAACGGCATCATCCTCGTCACCGGGCCGACCGGCTCCGGCAAATCGACCACCCTCTACACCGCCCTCTCCGAGCTGAACAGCGAGGAGGTCAACATCGTCACCGTCGAGGACCCGGTCGAGGCCAACATCCCCGGCATCAACCAGGTGCAGGTCAACCCCAAGGCCGACCTCACCTTTGCCAGCGCCCTGCGCTCGATCCTGCGCCAGGACCCCGACATCATTATGATCGGAGAAATCCGCGACATCGAGACGGCGTCCATCGCCGTCCAGGCCTCGATCACCGGCCACCTGGTCGTCTCCACGCTGCACACCAACAGCTCCGCGGCGACGATCACCCGTCTGCTCGACATGGGCGTCGAATCCTTCCTGATCGCCGACTCGGTGGTCGGCGTCATCGCCCAGCGCCTCGTGCGCCGGCTGTGCACCTCGTGCCGCCGCCCGCGCAAGGCGACCGACAAGGAAAAAGAGCTGATGAGCCTGCCGCTCAACGAGGACGTCATCGTGCACGACCCCGTCGGCTGCCCGCTCTGCGGCGACACCGGCTATTACGGACGCATCGGCGTCTATGAGATCATGGAGATCTCCCCCCGCCTGCGCCAGATCATCACCGCCCGCGGCTCGACCGAGGAAATCAAGCGCGCCGCGCTGGAGGAGGGCATGCACACCCTGCACCGCAGCGCGGTCGAATACGTGCTTGACGGTGTGACCTCGATCCCGGAAATGCTCAAGGTCTCGTTTGAAGCCTGATTCCCACACCTTATATATAAAGGAGCTCTTGCATGGACAATTTTCCCGAGCTTCTCCGCCAGGCGGTCGGCCGGCACGCCTCGGACATCCATTTCAGCGTCGGCACCGCTCCCGCGGCCCGCATCGACGGCGCGCTGGTCAAGCTCTGCGATGAAAAGCTGACCGTCAACATGGCGGACGCCATCGCCGATCTGGTCATGGACGACCGCCTCCATAAGATCTATGAGGAAAACGGCGAGGTGGACTTCGCCTATTCGGTGCCCGAGCTGGGCCGCTTCCGCGTCAACATCTTCCGTCAGCGCGGCAGCACGGCGCTCGCCCTCCGCATCCTCAACGCCAAAATCCCCGACCCCGCCAGTCTGGGCCTGCCCGACTGCGTGGTGAAGATGGTCGAGAAGCGGCGCGGCCTGGTGCTCGTCACCGGCGCGACCGGCTCCGGCAAATCGACCACCCTGGCCAGTCTGATCAACATTCTCAACCAGAACTACCCCTATCACATCATCACGCTGGAGGACCCGGTCGAATACCTGCACCGGCACGCCAAATCGATTGTCAACCAGCGCGAGATGGGGATGGATTCCCGCAATTACGCCACGGCGCTGCGCGCCGCCCTGCGCGAGGACCCGGACGTCATCCTTGTCGGCGAGATGCGCGACCTCGAGACGATCTCGATTGCCGTCACCGCCGCCGAGACCGGCCATCTGGTCTTTTCCACGCTGCACACCATCGGCGCGGCCAACACCATCGACCGCATCATCGACGTCTTTCCCCCCTACCAGCAGCAGCAGATCAGGACGCAGCTCGCCGACGTGCTGGAATGCGTCGTCTCCCAGCAGCTGCTCCCCCGCTGCGACGGCAAGGGCCGCGTGGCGGCGATGGAGGTCATGCTGGTCAACGGCGCCATCCGCAACCTGATCCGCGAAAGCAAGACCTTCCAGATCCCGTCCGTCATCCAGACCAACCGCAAGCTCGGCATGATCACGATGGACGACGCGATCTTTGAGCTTTACGGCCAGCACATCATCACCGAGGACCTGGCGCTCCACTACGCGCAGGACCGCGCCGCGCTGGCCAAGCGCATCCTGTAAACGGCCATCACAAAGAAGAAGGTGAACGGACTTGCCCATCTACGGATACCGCGCCGCCGATGCCTCCGGCAAGGAGCAGCGCGGCACGCTGAGCGCGGAATCGCCTGAAAAGGTCGCCATCGCTCTCCGCAAGGAAAAGCTGACGCCCATCTCCATCGCGGAGCAGAACGCCATGAGCCGCGACCTCTCCTTCGGCTTCCTGCAAAAGAAGCCGAAGGCGCGCGATCTGGCCGTGTTCTGCCGCCAGTTCGTCTCGATCGTCAACGCCGGCGTGCCGGTGATCTCGGCGCTGGAGATGCTGACCGACCAGACCGAGAACAAGATGCTGCGCAGCGCCATCGGCGAGACCAAGCGCTCGATCGAGACCGGCACCTCGCTGGCCGACGCCATGCGCAGCCACCCGCAGGTCTTTTCGGAAATGTTCATCACCCTGGTGGCCGCGGGCGAAGCCTCCGGCAGCCTCGAAAACAGCTTTTCCCGCATGGCGGAGCAGTTTGAAAAGGACGCCCACATCAAGGGCCTGGTCAAAAAGGCCTCCATCTACCCGATCGTGGTCGCCTGCGTCGCCGTCGGCGTCGTCATCGGCATGCTGATCTTCGTCATCCCCACCTTCCAGAGCATGTTCGACCAGCTCGGCGCCAAGCTGCCCGGCATCACGCTGGCGGTCATCGGCGCCAGCAAGTTCATGCAGAGCTACTGGTACATCGTCTTCGCCCTGATCGCCGCCCTGGTGATCGGCCTCAAGCAGTTCAACAAGACCGACGCCGGCAAGCGCCTGACCGGCAAGCTGGCGATGAAGCTGCCGATCGTCAAGAACCTCTCGGTCAAGACGGCCTGCTCCCGCTTCGCCCGCACCCTGAGCACGATGCTGGCCGCCGGCCTGCCCCTGATCGACGCCCTTGACATCGTCGCCAGCACCATGACCAACATCTGGTTCCGGGAGGCGCTGCTCGACGCCAAGGATTCCGTCTCGGTCGGCGCGCCGCTCTCGGAGCCGCTGCGCGACGCCGGGATCTTCCCGCCGCTGGTGCACCACATGGTCGGCATCGGCGAGGAGACCGGCGGCACCGAGGAGATGCTCGGCAAGCTGGCCGACTATTACGACGAGGAGGTCGAGGCCGCCACCCAGCAGATGATGGCCGCCATCGAGCCGATGATCATTGTGCTGCTGGCCGTCATCGTCGGCACCATCGTCCTCTCCATCGTCCTGCCGATGGCGACGATGTACTCCAGCCTGGACAGCCTGTAACCCGCCGGGCGCGCCGTTCGCCGGCCGCGCCGGACCGCAAAAAGCCGCGACCCACCGTTGTTTTCCTGTCCGCTCCGGGAGGGGGCGGCGGGTGGACATAAACATCCCGCCCCGCGGGGGCAACCGATCTGAACGTTCTATCAAAAAAGAAAGAGGTAAACAAGCAATGAAGAAGAACAACAAAGGCTTCTCCCTCGTCGAGCTGATCATCGTCATCGCCATCATGGCCGCCCTCGTCGCCATTCTCGCCCCGCAGTACCTCAAGTATGTCGAAAAGTCCCGCGTCAGTGCTGACCAGACTACTCTTGACAACCTTATGACAGCCGTTCAGGTTGCTGTTGCGGACCCTGAATGTTCGTGGAAAGCCGGAACCATTACTACTTCTGTTGATGACTCATCTGGTAAAATTGATGTCACATATACTGCCGTTGATGGCACCGGTGATACAACAGTCAGCACATTGGTTGCTGCTTCGGTTGATGCAAACAAACTGGTTCTCAAGTCTAAGGTTGGAAAGGCCTTAGCGAAGACCCTTTCTATCACGATTGCAAAGTCTGGCTCTTGCTCTTGGAATGGCTATCCGGATGACGCTGCGTGGAAAGCCTAACCTCCACTAAATGTACATCATCCTCGCGTTCCTGCTGGGCGCGCTGGCGGGGGGCGGTTACGCCGCCCTCCGCCGGGACCCGGCTTCCTCCGGCGGCAAGCCCCGCTCCCTCCCCGCGCTGCTGACCGCCGCGGCGATCAACGGCGCGCTGTGGGCGCTCTGCTGCCTGCGGCTCGGTTTTACCGCGGACGCGGCCCTGGGCTGCGTCCTGTCCTCCGTGTTGCTGGCGGCGGCGCTCACAGACGCGCGCACCGGCGAGATCCCGCCCCTGTGCAGCCTGGCGGCCCTGATCCTCGGGGCGCTGCGGCTGCTTTGTGACCTTTCGCAGTGGCAGACGCGGCTGATCGGCCTGGTCGCCGTCGCCGGACCGCTGCTGCTGCTCCTGCTTCTCAGCAAGGGACGCGCCATCGGCGGCGGCGACGTCAAGCTGCTGGCCGGCTGCGGCCTGTTCCTCGGCTGGAAGCTGATTCTGCTGGCGTTCCTGCTGGCCTGTATCCTCGGATCGGTGATCCACCTGATCCGGATGCGCTTTTTCGGCGCGGAGCGGACGCTGGCGCTCGGGCCTTATCTGGCCGCGGGCGTCTTTGTGTGCCTGCTCTGGGGACAGAGCCTCCTCGATGCCTATCTCCGCCTGTTCTGGCGCTGAACGCGGCGCGCTTCCGTCTTTGCCCGGGAAAACGGGCCAAAACGGAAGCGCCGCCGCGCGGCAGGCCGCCTTTCCCCCGCGCCGCTCCCCGCGCGTTCCCCTTCCCGCCGGAGCGCCGGCAGGAAGGCCCCGATTTTGAACACCCATCGTTTGATTTGACATAAAACGCGATCACCACCTTTCAGATAATGAGGAGGCTGCGATATGGCGGCGAAAACCCTGTGCATCGAGCTGGGAGACCGGCTGATCAAGGTCTGTGAGCGCAGCAGCGCCAAGACCCACGTCAGCAAGTGCTTCTCCTTCCCCACACCGGACGGCCTGGTCCAGGACGGACAGGTCAGCGACCCGGCGGCGCTCGGCGCCGCGCTGAAAAACGCACTCTCCGCCAACGGCCTCGGGCTGCGCAAAAGCGCGGTCTTTGTCCTCCAGAGCGGCAAGGTCGCCGCCCGCGAGGTCAAGCTGCCGCCGGTGCGCGACAACCGCATCAAGGCCATGGTCGAAAGCAACGCCGCCGAATACTTCCCCGTCGACATGAGCAAGTACCACATCAGCTACACCGTCCTCGAGCGGCGCGAGAAGGGGGACGACCCCTTTGTCCGCCTCCAGGTGCTGGCCGTGCCGATGGCGCTGCTGGAGGGCTTCTTCCAGGTGGCGGAGGCCGCCGGGCTGCGCGTCGAGAACATCGAGAACGCCGGCACCTGCCGCTACAACGTCCTGCGCGCCTTCCACAGCGAGGGCGTCACCATGTACATCGACGTCGGCTGCACCACCTCGGACGTCATCATCATGCAGGACGGCCTGCTGATGCTGCAGCGCTCCTTCCCCGTCGGCGGCGACGAGCTGATCTACGCCCAGCTCGGCGCGGACGGCAAGACCGACAAGGACTATGCCGACGTGATGGCCCAGCTCTGCGAGGGCAAGACCACCCTGCCGGACGAGGCCGTCGTCGACAGCCTCAACCGCCTGACCGGCAACATCGTCCGCATCGCGGACTATTTCAACTCCAACAACTGGGAGACCCCGGTCGAGAAGCTCGTCCTGCTCGGCGACTGCGCCGCCCTCGCCGGCTTCCGCAGCCACGTCGAGGAATCGGTCACCTACCCCGTCGAGATGATGGCCGAGCTGCCGGGCTATTCCCTCTCCGCCGGCGCGCACAGCACGCCGCTGCGCTCCGGCTACCTCGCCTGCGTCGGCTGCCCGCTCGAGCGCGGGCTCTTCCTGCCCGAGAACATGGGCAAGCAGAAGAAGGCCGCCACCAAGCACCAGTCCGAGAGCCTCACCCTCGGCATCATCGTCTGCGCCGGCTGCTTCGTCATCGGCGCGGCGCTTGCCGCCAGCTCCTTTTTCGGCTACCGCTCCGCCCTCAGCGACAAGCGCGCGGCCGAGCGGGAGATCGCCTCTCTGGAGCCGGCGCGCACGACCTACAACACCTATGTCGATTACAAGGCGGCCGCGGACGGCTTCCAGACCGTCTACGCCGACGCGCAGAAGCCCAACGCCCAGCTCTCCGACTTCATCGCCGAGCTGGAGAAGAAGATGCCCTCGCAGATCTCCGTGCTGTCGGCGGTCTGCACCAACGAGAGCGTCAGCATGAACGTCATGGTGGACAGCAAGGACGCCGCCGCCGCCGTCATCGTCCAGCTCCGCAGCTTTGAGAGCCTGTCCGACGTCGCCGTCGGCGCGATCTCGGAGACGGAGGACGAGAACGGCATCGTCCAGGTCAACTTCGCCGTCACCTGCTCCTACCCCGCGCCCGCCGCCGACGAGACCGCGGCCGCGGCCACGACCGCGACTGCGACCGAACCGGCCGCGGCGCCCAAGAACTGAGGAGGCGTGCTGAATATGACAATCTCCAAACGCGACACCAAGCTGCTGCTCTGCCTGGCCGGCATTGTGATCTTCCTGCTGTTTTATCTGCTGGGCTACAACCATTTCAACGACCTGCGCGACGAGACCGAAGCGGCGACCGCCGCGCTCATGCCCGAGCTGGAGGAGCTGCGCGGCTACAAGGAGAACGAGGCCACCTATCAGCAGGGCATCACGGACAGCAAGGACCTGATTGACGAGCTGAGCGACCGCTATCCCAACGACGTGCGCGCCGAGGACAAGATCATGTTCGCCTCCGACATGGAGAAGAACCTCGGCCTGTCCATCAGCGCCGCCAGCTTTTCCGAGCCGGTGTCGCTGCTCGACTTCAACGGCATCAAGACGGCGGACGACGGCACCTACGCCACGCTGCCGCTGAGCGCCTGGAGCACCGGCAGCTCGCTGTCCTGCGCGATGACCTATGCCCAGTTCAAGAACGCCGTCGATTATATCTACGCCCAGCAGGACATCACCGCCCTCGATTCCGTCGCCGTCAGCTATGACGCCGGCACGGGCGAGCTGTTCGGCACCATGAGCGTCACCCACTATTACATCACCGGCGCCGACGACGCCTATCACCAGACCGTCGTGCCGTCCTTCCCGCTCGGCACCGACAACATCTTCGGCACCGTCACGACGGCGCCCAACCCCGCGCCGTAAGCGCGGAGGCAGTTGCAATTTTAGAAAGGAGGCGACCGAAATGGTCGGCAAGCGTCATAAAAGCCGCGGCTTTTCCCTTGTGGAAGTGCTCGTCGGTGTGATGATCCTCGGTCTGGTCGTCTCCCCGCTGCTGCACACGATGGTGACGGCGATGGGCACGGCGCGCAAGGGCCGCGTGGCGCAAAACCTCAACGTCCTGTCCCGCAACCTCACGGAAACCGTCAACACACAGGCGCTGAGCGCGCTGCTGGACGGGCAAAACGACGCGTTCGGGGCCGCCGGCAAGCAATTCTACAAGAGGGGCGACGGCCGCTATACCGCCCTGACCGATGATGAGGCGGTCGGGTCCGACCATTTTTACATTGGGCTGACTGACCTCACATATCCCGGCGGCAGCACGGAATACGACGCGATGATCGAGCTCAACGCGACGGAGTACGACAATAACGATGAGGCCGTCTCCATCTATACCGCGATGGATTCCATCTTCACCCAGCCGGCGAGCGCGAGCGAGAACCCCGACGTTCAGGCGGCGGAATACTTCGCGGATCAGGCCTTTGAGCTGTCGATTGGCGGCGAATACGCCGACAAGGAATTCGTCAATCTGCCCGATGCGAGCGACTTTTTCTTCCGAAAAAACGGCGCGGAAATGGATCGGCAGATCATCATCACCCAGGACGCGCGCACAGGCGTGGACGCCGAGACCAAAAACATCAACGGCTCGGTGGTCTATCGCTACTCCGCGAGCTGCACGGTGAACTATCTCAACGGCGAGACGCTCCAATCCGCCGCGCTGACGCTCGACGGCTATGCAACGGAGGCAATGGAGTTCTCCTTAGGCGACGAGCAGAGCAACACGGCGCCCAAGGCGTTTTATTTCTTCTTCTATCCCAACTTCGGCGGGGACGACCTGATCGATTTCCAGCGCGGGGACACGCTCCCGCTGCGCGCCTTTCTGGTGCGGCAGCTGCCGCCGCTGTACTTCCTGCCCGACACGGAGCAGAATCAGGCGAAGTGGACGGACTCGGTCAACGCCGCGCTGGGTACCTATCGCCCGACGGTGCAGCTCCGCGAGCCCTTTGATCCCGCGGCGGGGCTCAGACCCAGAGCGGAGCTCTATCTCAACTTCGGCACCGCCGACGGCGGCAGCAAGTACCGGTTCGTCACGGTACACGATCGGATCAGCGTCTTCCGCGGGTTTTTTCCCGCCGAGGACGGACTGGTCGTTCAGGAGGAGAAGGACCGGCTCTATCAGGTCACCGTCACGCTCTACACGGCGGGCGAGGACTTTTCCGACAGCGCCAAACTGACGGTGCTGTCGTCCACGGTGGTCAAATAGCGCTTTTATCAAGGGAGGTGGAACAGATGAAGCAGCAAACGATCGGCCGCGACAACCGCGGCTCCGCGATCATCATCGTGCTGGTGGCGGTCGCTTTTCTCACGATATTGGGGTCTCTTCTGCTCTTCACCACCTATACGGGCTACCAGATGAAGATCGTCGAGCGCAAGAGCGCCGAAAACTTCTATTCCGCCGAGACCGCGGTCAACGAGGTGCGCATCGGCGTACAGAAGGCGGCGTCGGACGCCATCGCAGCGGCCTATACCTCGGTGCTCGAGAGCTATAACACCTCCCTGTCGGAGGACAGCGAGGACGCTTTCCGGCGCGGGTTTGTCGAGGCGCTCTATGCGTGGAAGTCGGACGGGACGTCGCTGTTCACCCGCCGGGAGCTCGGGACGACGACCTACAACCCCGCCGTGCTGCGCTCCTTTCTCACCGTCAGCGGCGCGACGCTCACCGCGGCCAACCCGGCCGCCGTCAGCGAGACCGACGACGCCATCATCCTGCGCGGGCTGCGCGTCGATTACACCGACGCGGCAGGTTATCAGACCTCAATTTCCACCGACATTTCGATCGGGAAGCCGAGCTTTACCTACGCCCTGTCCGACCTCATCCTTAGCGCGGTGCAGGACTATACCGTCATCGCAAAGAACGCGCTGCTGGCAGAGAACATCGAGCCCGGCAAAACCCTCAAGGTCGACGGAAACGCCTATGCCGGCAGCATCCATGTCACCGGCGCCGGCACGCTGGAGGCGCACGACCAGGCGAACTTCTTCATCTGCCGCGACCTGCTGGACGTCGAGAGCGGGCGCTTTATCGCGCCGGGAAAAAGCCTCAAGCTGTGGGCGGGCGGCATCGTGCTCGGCAATAACGCCTCCGTCAAGCTCGAATGCTCGACCTATGTCCAAAACGACCTTGTGCTGTCCGGAAACGGCGCCGAAGCCGTCCTGTCCGGTCAGTATTACGGCTTTGGGACCTCCGACACATCAGGCGCCGCCAGCAGCTCCATCCTCATCAACGGGAGGGAGACCTCGCTTGACCTCAGCGGGCTCAACCGGCTCGTGTTGGCGGGCAACAGCTTTGTCAACGCCAACGGCTCCGACGTCATGATGGGCGAATCGGTCAGCGTCCGCAAAAACCAGCTCGCCTATCTGATTCCCTTCGCCTGCTTTGATGCGGCCAAGGCCCAGAGCGCCCGCGTCAAGTCCAACCCCGAGCTGTTCGGCACCGACGAGATCGCCGCGGTCAAGGATCAGCTCAACGATCTGGTCGATCTCGACTCCATCCTGTGGAGCGATGTGCTCGGCGCGGACGGACAGCCGATGAAGCTCGGCGACTATGTCGACGGGGTGCAGACCGTCTATCAGCCCATCACCTCGACGCAGACGCTGGTCTATTTCTACATGCATTTCCGCGACAAGGCGCTCGCAAACAGCTATTTCAAGGCGTATTTCGACCACAACTCCGAAAAGCTGCAAAGCTATCTGGAGCTCTATTCGAAAGAGATCAAGCTCGGGAGCACAACCGGAAAATCCTCCGCCGGCGGCCTGCTCGGCTATGAGGGCGGCGACTCGGACATCTATTACGAATACACCTCCGTCAAGGACAGCATTCTGCGGCAGATGCGCTCCAACAGCGGTAAATTTCAGAACCTCTGTGCGACGCTGTCCACCGAGGTCGGCGGAGCCACCGAAAACGCCGACGTCTACGACTATCTCGTCGACGAGGACAAGTTCCGCCGCGAATGCGGCGAGCGCGTGCAGCTCACTTTTTTTGACCCGGCTGCGACGGATGCGACCGATCCTGCGAATGTCTGGGCCGTCATGGTCAACGGCAGCGCGAGCTATGGCGGCGATACCGGCGATCTGAAGATCAGCCCCAACCAGTACCCCAACCTGCGCATCATCATCGCCACCGGCGATGTGGAGATCAAGAAGGACTTCGAGGGACTGGTCGTCTCGGGCAAGGATGTGCGCGTGTCCGCCAACCTGAAGCGGCGTCAGGAGGAGGTCAGCGAGGCGCTGCGCGCCGTTCTGGAGGGGACTGCCGGAGAGGCCGAGCCCGTCACGCTTCTCGATTTCCTCAAAAACATCGGCACGCAGTCCTCCGGTTCAACCTCCGTCCTGCCGGCGCGCGACAGCTGGAACCTCGAAAAGCTTGTCACCTATGACAACTGGACCAAAAATCCCAACTGAACGCGCGCCCGTATGACTTGGAAAGGAGGCGGCAGACCATGAAAGATCACAAAGGCTTTTCCCTCATCGAGCTCATTGTCACGGTGGCGATTCTGGCCATTGCCGCCTCGCTGGTCGTCGGCTCGTTCAACCTGATCTATGTCAAAAACACGCAGAAATGCGCCAGCGCGGTCGACGCGCTGCTCTCCAAAACGAAAATCTGCGCCATGAGCCGCGCGGGTGACATCTATCTCAAGCTCTATCAGACGGAGGACGGGATCTTCGCCGACTATTGCGAGGGCGGTACGGCCGTCCAGACCGACAAGGTCGGGAAGGCGAATGTCGCGGTGAGCTGGAACGACGGGACGGAGCACGCGCTCGAGGGAAACCCGCTCTATCTCTCCTTCGCGCGGGGCACGGGCGCGTTTACGACGCTCGCCAAATCCTTTGCGATGGGCGGGCAGACCTACGCGGGCGCGGACAGCGCCTACTGCGCGCAGATCGTCTTTGCGGGCGGCGGGGCCGCGCGCGTGATCGAGCTGGCCGCCCCCACCGGCAGCCACCGGATCACGGCGGGCTGAGGAGGGAACGGATATGAAGCTGGTTAAAAACAACAAGGGGTTGACGCTGCTCGAGCTCATCGTCAGCTTTGCTCTGCTGGGCATCGTCTCCCTCGCCGTCGTCGGGCTCGTTTCCACCGGGGCCAACTCCTATCGCGCCGTCAACACAGAGGTCAGCCTGCAATACGAATCCCAGCTCGCCATGAACCAGTTCCGCGAGTATCTGATCGACTGCAACGGCGGGCTGTTCTGGGACAGCGACGCGCACACCCTCTATGTTGCCGATCAGAGCACGGACGAGCGCGGCGCGGCCGTCACGACCGTCCACCGATTCCAACAGGACGGCGCGCAGATCAATTACAGCAGCGGGACCGTCGCGCTGGCGGACGGCGCGGCCTCCTGCGATTTTGGCGACGACTATCTGCTTTGCAGCTATGTAAAGGACTTTTCCACCTCCCGTGCCACGGAAAACAGCCCCTCCGGCCAGCGGCTTTGCGTTTCCTGCACCGTCACGCTCGAGCTGGAGCTGGGCGCGCGGAGCTATGCCGCCGAGGAGGCCCTGTCCATGCGCAATCCCGTCCTCACCCGCTCGGAAAACTATCAGGCATGGCTCAACATGGTGGCCGGAAGGTGAACGGCCCGCTGTTCATCAAACGCGAAAGGAGCACAATGATGGAAAAGAATAAGAAATGGGTCAAGCGCGGATGTCTGGGAACCGGGTGTCTGCTGCTCGCCGCGCTGCTTGTGCTCGGCCCGCTGATGCGCAGCGGGGACGTCAGCGCCATCGATTCCCTGCCCTACGTGGAGAAGATCAAGGCCACGCAGAGCACGTATACCATCCTCGAGATCACCCCCGCCGCCCCCGCCGCCGGCGCGCTGACCGGACACGGCTCCATCGGCTATTACGTCAAGGGCTCCGAGCCCTGCAAGGACTGGCAGAGCAAGCTCTCCGCGATCCAGACCGCCGCCGCCCGGGACGCGGCCGCCGAGGCGCTGTTCAGCAATCTGGCCGGCGCGGGCATCCTGAGCACGGGCGACGGCGCGCCGCTCAAAGCGACGTTCCATGACGACACCAACGGCTATTATACTGAAAAATATCCGTGGGAGCTGACCGACTTTACCGGCTGGACCACCCTGACGCTCGGCCGCGAGGAGGCCGTCGAGGCCGCGGGCTCCTTTTCGGAGAAGGGGAGCAACACGACAGGCCCCTTCTATTCCAAGGTTTACGATTACACGCTGCTCGGCACAGCCACGGGCGACTCCGTACAGAACATCGTCTACCTGACCTGGTACGCGGCGGCTCCCGCGTCAGAGGGTGACTACTGCTACTATACGCCCGCCGCCGACGCCTGGCGGGAGATCGAATGGAATGACGACGGCTCGCTCAAGACCACGGGCCTTGACCCCGCCGCCGCCGTCTATACCGAAAACGGCGGACACTACGAAAAAGCGGGCATTTTGGGCCAGACCATTCTGTCCCATGACCAGACCTACTATGATCTCGATCTGACCAAGCTGGGAAAACCGTCCGCCGCGTGGAGCGCGGGCTGCTACGCCGCGGCCAGAAGCGCCGGCTTCCGCCTTGCGGCGGACAGCGAAAAAGGCTACGCCTATTTCCAGTCCAACGGGGGAACCTCCTACCGCCTCAGCGACAGCGGCGAATATGTCTTTACGGCGGACGGCAGCCAGAGCGCCACGATCTATACCAGCAAGGTCTGGTTCAAGGGCGGATATACCAACAACCAGTGGTTTCTGAGCAAGGTCTTTGACGTCAGCTCGCCGTCCGGCAGCGCCATCGGCATCAAGGTCAACTCCTATGCCGCCGACCGCGTCACGGCCGCGATGGTCAGCGCGGCGGACATGATCGTCCTCTCCGCCGGGTTTGATCCCGCGCGGGGGTCGGCGTCCTATCTGCCCGCCGCGGGCGGCGATTTTGTCAACGGCTCCGCCGCCGCGCAGCAGATCGCTATGCTGGCCGCCAGCGGCAGCACCCCCATCGTGGTGGATTGGCGGCTGACACAGGGCTCCGGCTCGCCCAATATGCGGGCGCTGGCCGAGGGCTGCCTGACGGGAAGCCCGGCGGACGCCGACCATAATTATGTTTTTGGCAGCATCTACTGCTTCACGCCCACGGGCGCGGTGCAGGCGCTGGCCACCGACCGGTTTGCAGCGTCCTTCACCAGCACGGCCACGGCGGACGGCTTTTCCGACGCGCTCGACGAAATCCTCAACGAGAACTTTTTGCGCAAGCGTTCCGGTCTGGGAGACAGCGCCCTGCTCGACCAGTATATCAGCATGGCGGCCGCCGTGCGGTATGTCATCAACCACCGGGGCGCGCGCGTCACCGGCGAGATCAGCTCGGTGCGCGTGCTCGAGCTCGAGCCCGGCACCGCCAAAAGTGCCATTACCGAGGCGCAGGTCTACGGCTGGCTCGGAAAGCCCGACACCCTCAAGGACTATACGACACGCGAGGACGCCATCGTCATCACCTCGATGTCGACGGCCGAGTTCGTCGGGCGGATCGAGAATCTGGTCGAGACCTATGACCTCATCTATATAGGCGACTCGACCATCGGTCTTCAGACCGACTCCACCACCGACGAGACTAAGTACAACGACGCAACCAACATGAACGGTCTGCTCTATACGAACATCGGCGACACCTATAAGGCGAGCTATCAGCTCACCGGCCTGCTTGACCGCGACTATTCGAGCTCCAGCTCCGACGGCTATCGGGAGATTGACGCCTCCAGCTCCACAAAGGCGACGACTTTCCGCTTTTCCGGCAACGACCTGACGGCGAGCAAGGCGCAGGAGCTGCGCGAGTTCGCCGAGGGCGGCTACCCCATTGTTCTGGGCGACAAGCTGATGAGCTCCCAAAGCAACAGTGCAAACTTCAGCTTTGATATCAGCATTGTAAACACTGTCAGCGGCAACAACGTTACCCTGACCGCCATACCGATTACGACCGGCAGCCAGCTCCCGGAGGATGTGTCTTTTAGCTATGAATGGTATCGCAGCGACTATTTGTATTCCGGCTATAGCCCGATCTCCCAGTCTGCCTCCTTGCCCATCGATACGGCCCAATATGACGACTATTACTATTATTGTGTGGCCACCCCGTCCGGCGGCGACCTTTCCTCCGTTTACGCCGCCCGCAGCGCCACCTACCGCGTTTACCGGGATTCTTTTAGCTTCGCCGCCGCCGTCGACAACAGCAGCGCACAGTCGGGACATTATCTCGGCTCGCGTGATGCGACGGCGACAATTCGTGCGGTAAACCCCACCGGCGACGCGAGCAAAAACGGCAACGGCTACAGCATCCCTCTCTCGGTTGCGCAGCCGTCTGTCTCCGGTCTGCCTGCCGATGCAAGCATTACCTATAGCTACCAATGGCAGTGGTCAGACGATGAAGATGAAGGCTATCGTAATATCGGCTCAGCCTCTTCTTCGGGCAATTATACAGATAGCTACTCAGTTCTCAACAGAGGTGACAGCAGCTACTATCGGTGCCAAATCACGCTCACGATCCGCAGCGCTCAGATCAGCAACAACCCCTGGACTGAAACGATTACAAGCGGGGTTCGCAGCGTATATAAAAGGAACAACAACAATTATTTAACGAACATATTCAGCGATGGGGTCGGTAAAGATGTTACATATTACTTAAAAAACGTTCCCACTGTCTCTTTTTCCGCCTCAGTCAGTTACGATTACGCCAGTCAAAGTGAGATTGCCCTTGTGACCTCTGTCTCCGGGATTGCAAGCGATACCTATCGCACCTATACCTGGTATAAGGTCGGACAGAGCAGCCCCATCGCAACCTACAGTGGCTATTACAGCCCGGATTACCATACTGTTTACTCCGCCGGCTCCTATTACTGCGTTGTGACAGTTGAAAACGGCACCCGTGCCGCCCGCACAGGCACGATCGTCGTCACCGCCGGCGGATATCAGGGCGTCGCAGTCTATTATTCCGGCTATTATGCCTCCGCTGGCTCCTTTACCCATACCACCTATACCGGCACGGCCGGCATCAACACCTTACGGGTCGACCGGGCATCCAACCTCTATAACGCGTTGAGCGCAACGGTAGGCAATCCCAACGTCATGGCGGTCACCAAGGTCACGCCCGGCAAGACCGATTATGCCGTCAACTCCGGCACGCTGTACCAATACCTCAACCTCTCCAAGCCGAAGCTCGACTGGGTGGCGACGACGGACGAAAACTGCCGCGACGGTTATCCCACCGCCTACGCCCTCACCGACACGGGCACGATTACCAGTCTCGCGCCGCTCGCCGACGGAAGCTATTCCCTGACCTATTCCTTCCAGATCACGAACGCCACCGACCCGACGCCGCAGACCACCACCTATGACTGCCGGTTTTTCATCGACCTCAACGCCGACGGCCTGTATAAATCCGACGAACGGCTCGGTGGCGTCGAAATCACGCTGGCCGATACCGGCAAGATCGTCCAGCCCAGCGGCGGCGTATACGCCCTCAAGCCCGGCACCGTCTATAAGCTCACCCGACCGCTCCCGGAGGATAAGGTCGGCCTCATCGCGTGGAAGCTCGAGGTCGCGCAGAACGGCGATAACGCTTACAGCCATGCCTCCCAGCACGGCTACACCCACATCGCCGCGACGACCAAGACGCCTATCAGGATCCTCCAGATTCTACACAACAACGGCGGCGGACTGAATCTGAATACAAATGAAACCTACAAGAACTGGCTGGCCAAGGTTCCCGATTTTGATATTACCATTGAGACGATCAACGCCACGAGCCTTGACAACAACAAATATTGGGTTGTAAATGGAGCGTATGTGGGGCGCGCCGAATATTTCGCGCAGTACGATATGCTCATCCTCGGCTTTGCCGATATGTATCGGGAGATCAGCGTCGATGCCGCGAAGGACATTGTCGCTTATTCCAAGAATCACGCCGTGCTCTTTACGCACGATACCACCTCGTTCTGCAACGTCCCCTACAAAAATCTCAAGAGGACCGACGGATATAATGTATATGGCGATTACTGGGGCTACGCCTTTAACAGCGTGTTGCGCAGCGCCGTCGGCCTCGACCGCTACGGCGTCACCGACGCGACATGGGGCAGGACGACGATGTATGACGGCACGAAAAACAATCATCCGGTATCTTCCGGTCCGGTCAGCCTGACCGCCAAGGACAGCGCGGGCGCGCTCATCTCCGATCAGATCAGAAAAGCCGGATATACGCTCGCCTACACGCCCAAAAAGACGGCGGTCGCCGACCTCTCCGGCTATGCCCTGTCCACCGTGGCCGAGACGCAGGGCTATACCAGTCATACGCTGCTGCGCTATAAAGGCAGCAATACGGTAACGCCGTCCACCTACAACGATCGCGCGACAACCTATGTCTCTCAGGTCAACGAGGGGCAGATCACGACCTATCCCTTCAGCCTCAACAGCACGGAGTTCGGCGGCTCGATGACCACAAGCCTCAAGGTCTCCGAGACGCACGAACAGTATTATCAGCTCAACATGAACTCCGACGACATCGTCGTCTGGTACTGCCTCTCCAACTCGGACTCGAGCGCGCTGACCGACAACGGGTATTATGCCTCGCCCTCCAACGACGTCGTCAACTCCTACTACATCTATACCAAGGGCAACATCACCTACTCCGGCGCGGGGCACAGCGGCTCTGCGGTCAAGGACGACGAAGCCAAGCTCTTCATCAACACGATGGTCGCGGCGTTCCGCTCCGTCGCGCAGAAGGCCACGATCCGCATCACCGACGCCGCCGACAGCAACAGCGAGCTGCAGTATAAATATTTCGCGCTCGACTATCAAAACGTCAACGGTGTATCGACCGCCGGCCCGCTCGACAGCGACATTGACGAGGACGACCGCACGATCTATTTCCGCATCGTCGATCCCAGCCTCTCCGGCGTCACCGAGGCCAAAACGCTGACCTACTGGTACGCGGCGGTCGATAAGGACAACGTGCCGGGCGAACGGAAGCCCCTTATGACCGCCAACGTTGAAAAGATCAATTACATGCCCGGCATGACCTCCGGCAGCCTCACCCTCAAATTGCCGGACACGGGCGACGACCCGCTCTCCCTCCTCAGCGACGAAAATGTGGCCGCCGTCCGGCTCTTTATCCGCATCGAGGGCGAGGGGGAGCTGTCCAACGAGGCCTCTGTTGATCTCCGCAAGGTCGGGCTGTTCCAGCTCAATTGATGATTTCCAAAAACCGCCATTTTGCAGCTGCTGCAAAATGGCGGTTTTCCTGTATTCATGGGCTTTTGCAGGTTTTGGAACCCTTCCCGAATGCCCCGGAGGATTCCGCACGACGGCGGAGGAAGTCAGAGGATTCCTGAGGACCGTCGGGGGCCGTTTCCGCTCCCGCGGAAATCCCCCGATTCCCTTCGGCTTTTTCCCGGCATCCGCGGGTTGCCCGGCCGCGCCGGAAAATGGTATAATACAGATGTTCCCAAGGGCTCCCTCCGTATGACGCGCGGGGCCGATTCGGAGCAAAAAATGCGGCCGCATGGCGTACGAGGTATCGCTGTGGCCCGGTCGCAAAGATTGAGAGGTCATATCATGGTATCCCTCAGGCGCGCCGGCAAGTATGGCGTCATCCTGCTTGGCTCGGCAATCCTGGCATTCGGCCTGTACAATGTCCACGGACAGTGCGGCATCACCGAGGGCGGCGTTTTGGGCGCTTCTCTGCTGCTGCAATACTGGCTGAAGATCACCCCCGCGCTGTCCTGCTTCATCATGGACAGTCTGTTCTTTCTTCTCGCGCTCAAGCAGTTCGGCAAGGGCTTCCTCAAGTATTCGATCACGGCGAGCATCGGCTTTTCCGTTTCCTATGCCGTGATGGAGCTCTTTCCGCCCGTCCTGCCCTCGCTCGCGCAGTGGCCGCTGCTGGCGGCGCTGGTCGGCGGCCTGTTTGTCGGCGTCGGCTGCGGCCTGATCGTCCGCATCGGCGGCGCTGCCGGCGGTGACGACGCCCTGGCCATGCTGCTCGCCAAGCGCCTCCACATCTCGATCGGCGCCGCGTATCTGATGGGCGACCTGACCATCCTGCTCCTGTCGCTGACTTATCTGCCGCTGAGCAGGGTCGCGTTCTCGCTGGTCACCGTGCTGGTCTCCTCCACGCTGATCGATCTGGTCTGCCGCCTCCGCAAGCGCAAGCCCGCTTACGGCTGACTGAAAAAAACAGACGACTGATGCTTGTATCGGGATCCCGTATCCCGTTCACTCGGTATCAAAGCGCTCCGGAGCGTTCCGGAGCGCTTTTCTGTATATAGAAACAGGCCCGGCGCCCCGCAAAGGGGCGTCAGACCTGTTTTAAGACAGTTTGAGCGTTTTCCCGAGGATTTTCCCGTCAATGCGCCGTCAGGCCCGCCTGCGGGCTCAGGCGCCGATTGCGGGTCACTGCGCCGGCGGCTCCGGCGGCTGCTCGTGCGGCTGCTCCGGCGCGGCGGGGGCCGGGTCCGGCGCCGCCGCCGGCTCGGGCTGCTCGATCGTGCCGGGCTGGATCAGCGATTCGCCGCTGGGCTTCTCCGGCTCGCGGCCGGCAAAGATCGCCTCAAGCTGCGCGTTGTCCATCGTCTCGTGCTGGAGCAGGAACTCGGCCAGGCGGTCAAGAATGGCGCGGTTCTCGCGCAGCATGCTCAGGCAGCGCTCATAGGCCTCGTCGATGAAGCGGCGCACTTCCTCGTCGATCTCGGAGGCGGTCGCCTCGGAGAGGTTCTTGGAGGTGACGAAATCGCGGCCCAAAAAGACCTCGTCATGGTCGGAGCCGAAGGCGATCGGGCCGATCTTCTCGCTCATGCCGTACTTGGTGACCATCTTGCGGGCGATCTCGCTGGCGCGCTCGATGTCGCTCGAAGCGCCGGTGGAGATGTCGTCCAGCACCAGCTTTTCCGCGGCGCGGCCGCCGAGCAGCACGATCAGCTGCTCCTCCATCTCCTGCTTGGAGACGTACATGCGGTCGTCCTTGGGGCGATGCAGCGTGAAGCCGCCCGCCGGGCCGCGCGGGATGATGGTCACCTGCTGCACCGGATCGGAGGTGGGCAGCAGGCGCGAGGTCAGGGCATGCCCGGCCTCATGGTAGGCGGTCAGGCGGCGCTCATGCTCGGTGATGACGCGGTTGCGCTTTTCGTTGCCCATCGTCACCTTGAGGTAGGCGTCGTCGATGTCCCTGAGGGCGATCTTCTGATGATTGCGGCGGGCAGCCAGCAGGGCCGCCTCGTTGAGCAGGTTCTCCAGATCGGCGCCCGTGAAGCCGACGGTGCTGCGGGCGATGGCGTTGAGGTCCACGTCGTCCGCCAGCGGCTTTTTGCGCGAGTGGACCTTGAGGATCTCCTCGCGGCCGCGGACGTCGGGCAGGCCGATATAGATCTGGCGGTCAAAGCGGCCGGGGCGGAGCAGGGCGGAATCGAGGATGTCGGGGCGGTTGGTGGCCGCGAGGACGATGACGCCGGCGTTGTTGCCGAAGCCGTCCATCTCGACCAGCAGCTGGTTGAGGGTCTGCTCGCGCTCGTCGTGCCCGCCGCCCAGTCCGGCGCCGCGCTGCCGGCCGACCGCATCGATCTCGTCGATGAAGACGATGGCCGGGGCGTGCTTCTTGGCGTCATTGAACAGGTCGCGGACGCGGCTGGCGCCGACGCCGACATAGAGCTCGACAAAATCCGAGCCGGAGATCGAGAAGAAAGGCACGCCGGCTTCGCCCGCGACCGCCTTGGCGATCAGCGTCTTGCCGGTGCCCGGAGGGCCGACGAGCAGCACGCCCTTGGGGATGCGCGCGCCGAGCGCCATGAACTTTTTCGGGTCGCGCAGGAACTCGACAATCTCCTGCAGATCCTGCTTCTCCTCGTCCGCGCCGGCGACATCCGCAAAGGTGGTGCGGTGCTGGTCGTCCGGCGTCGCCAGCTTGGCGCGCGATTTGCCGAAGTTCATGGCGTTGCCCGCGCCGCCGGCGCCGTTCTGGCGGTTGAACATGAAGAACCAGAAGGCGATCAGCACCGCGAGGATGATGAGATAGGGCAGCAGGCTCTGGAACAGCGAGACGGTCTCCACCGTGTAGTCCTGGGTCAGCGTGCCGACGGCGCGCTGGGCGCGGATGGTGTCGCCGACGTCCTGCATCAGGGTCTCCTCGCTGGGCAGGTCGTTGTAATAGACCTCGCTGCCGTCGGTCAGCTCCATGGTGATCTTGTGGCCGTCGATGTTGAAGGACTTGACCTCCTTCTCCTCGAACAGGCGCGTCACGTCGCTGTAATGCTTGAGCGCGCTGCTCTGCGTGTCCGAGCCGGGATTCATCAGAATGCCGATGGTGCCCAGCAGGACCAGAAAGATGATCAGATAAAGGCCGACACCGCGGCCGCGTTTCTTGTTGTTCAAGCTGTTGTGTCACTCCTTTGCAGGAACATTCATATTTAGAAGCATCCGGCGGCGCGCCGGAACGCGATTCTACTTGGTGTAGATTTCCGGCTTCAGCACGCAGATATCCGGAAGGTTGCGATATTTTTCGTCATAATCGAGGCCGTAGCCGACGATGAACTCGTCCGGCACCTCGATGCCGCGGTAATCGATGTGGACATTGACCTTGTGGCGGGCCGGCTTGTCGAACAGGGCGCAGAGGCGCAGCGACGCCGGGCGGCGCGCCTCGAGCAGCTCGATGAGGTAGGAGAGCGTCACGCCGCTGTCAAGAATATCCTCCACGATGATAACATCTTTCCCTTCAATTGTCGTGTCTAAATCTTTAATAATTTTGACCTGACCGGAGGTTTTTGTGCCGGAGCCGTAGCTGGAGACCGCCATGAAGTCCATCGTGCAGGGCACGGTGACCTCGCGCACCAGATCGGCCATGAAGATAAACGCGCCCTTGAGCACGGTAATCATGATCGGCGTCTTGCCCGCATAGTCGCGCGAAAGCTCCGCGCCCAGCCGCTTGACGGCGGCCGCCACCTCCGCGCGCGGGATCAGCACCTCGCGGATGTCATTCATCATGTCGCTCATTTCTCTGTCCTCCTGAAAATGATTGAGACCCGCTCCCCCGCCGGCTGTGCCGCCGCGGCGCGCTGCGCGCCGGGAACGGCGGCCACGCCCTCAGTATCGCACACAACGGGGACGGTGTCACGCTTTTCTTTGGGAATTTTTTGCTCGATCATCCATTTCTTCAGGGTCTTGCCGCCGCCGGGCAGCAGAATGCGGTCGCCCGCACGCCGCGCCCGCACCGTGAGCGGCGGGGAAAGCGCCGCGCGGGGCAGCGACGGCGCGCCCTCCGGCGCGGGATCGCGCCAGAGGACCTCCCAGCCGCCGAAGCGAACCGGGACGTTGGGCGCCAGCGGCTGTTCCTCCGGGACCGACGGCGCGCCGGCAGCACGCGGCTCCAGGATCAGCAGGTCATATTCTCGCCGCGCCCGGATGCCGCCCGGCAGATCGACGCCCGCTCCGGGCGCCGCGGCAGCGCAGAGCGCCAGCACGCTCTCCACCTGCCGCCGGTAGAGGTCGGCCTTCCCGCCCGCCGCGCGCCACAGCGCCTGCACGGCGCGGCCCGCGACCGCGGGATGGCTGCCCGCCAGCGCGGCGGCGGAGGCGCGGCAGCCGTCGGTCAGCGCCAGCGCCTGCGCGGACAGGCAATCGTCGTCGGCGGCCAGCAGCTCCGCGGCCGAGGCGATGTGGTCCGCCGCGCCGGGATGGATGCGCTCCAGCAGCGGCAGCACCTCGAGCCGCAGGCGATTGCGGGCGTAACGGCGGTCGAAGTTGCTGCTGTCGGTCACATAAGGCAGCCCCCGGGCCGCCAGATAGGCTTCAATCTCCGCCCGGCCGGTGTCCAGCAGCGGCCGGATATACGGCCCGCGCTGCGCCGGAATGCCGGCCAGGCCCCGCGCCCCGCCGCCGCGGATCAGGCGGAACAGCACGGTCTCGCACTGGTCGCCGCGGTTGTGAGCCGTGGCGATGCGGTCGGCGCCCCAGGCGCGGCCCGTCTCCTCCAGAAACGCATAGCGCAGCGTCCGGGCCGCCTCCTCGGTGCCGAGGCGGTGCGCCCGCGCATAAGCGGCCGTATCGCCGGCGCCGCAGAACAGCGGTATGCCGAGACCGGCGCAGAAATCGGCGCAGAAGCGCCGCTCCGCCTCCGCCCGCTCCGGGCGCAGTCCGTGGGAAAAATGGGCGGCCGCCAGCTCGATCTGCAGCTCTCCGCGCAGCGTCCAGAGCTGGTGGGTCATGCAGACCGAATCGGCGCCGCCCGACAGGGCGCACAGCACGCGGTCGCCGGGCCGCAGCAGCCCGCGCCGCCGCACGCTCTCACGGAGCGTCATGCCGGTTGTCCTGCCCGACGAACGAGGTGAACTGCCCCATCCACTGCAGGTCGATGTCGCGCAGCTCGCCGTGCCGGTTTTTGGCGATCAGCAGCTTGGCCGCGTTGCGGTTTTCGGTGTCCTTGTCGTAATAGTCCTCGCGGTAGATGAACAGCACAATGTCGGCGTCCTGCTCGATGGAGCCGGACTCGCGCAGGTCGGAAAGCATCGGCCGCTTGTCGGGCCGGTTCTCCGGACCACGGGAAAGCTGGCTGCAGCACAGCACCGGCACGTTGAGCTCCTTGGCCATGATCTTGAGCGAGCGGGAGATCTCGGCGACCTCCTGGACGCGGTTGTCGCTGTGGCGGCCCGGCGCGTGCAGCAGCTGCAGATAGTCGATCACAATGAGGCCGAGGTCCTTGCCGAGACGGCGGCATTTGGCCTTCATCTCCGGCACGGTGATCCCGGCGCTCTCGTCGATGAGGATGGACAGCTTTTGGAGCTGCTCGGTCGCGCCGGCCAGCTTCTGCCAGTCGTCGTCGCCGAGCGTGCCCATGCGCAGCTTCTTGCTGTCCACCAGCGCCTGGCTGGAGAGCAGGCGGGTGGCGATCTGCTCGCTCGACATCTCGAGCTGAAAGACCGCGACCGTCTTGCCGCTGCGCTGCGCGGCGTTCTGCGCAATGTTGAGGGCGATGGCCGTCTTGCCCATGCCGGGGCGGGCGGCCAGCAGAATCAGGTCGCTCTTGTTGAGGCCGCCGATGGTCTGATCCAGGTCGCTGAAGCCGGTCGGGATGCCGGGCAGCTGCCCGGGATGGGCGGCCAGCTCGTCCAGATGGTCATACACCTGGCGGATGGCGTCGCCCACGGTGGCAAAGCCCTGCAGCTCGCGGCCCTGGCGGATGGCGTAGATCTTCTGCTCCGCGAGGTCGGCGATGGTCTCGGCGTCCTCCTGCTCGGCGCGCGTCAGCTCGACAATCTCGCCGGAGATCTGCTGGAGCTGGCGCAGCATGCTCTTGCCGCGCACGATGGCGGCATATTCCTTGGCGTTGGCCGCCGTCGGCGTCGTCTCGATGAGCTGCAGGAAGAAGTCGCGGTTGGCCTGCTCCTTGTAGCCGCGCGCCTTCATTTCATCCAGCACGGTCACCGGATCGATGCGGCGGCCGTCGTTGAACATCCCGGCGATGGTCTCAAAGACCAGCCGGTTCGTCTCGATATAGAAGTCCTCGGCCTTGAGCACGCCGATCAGCTCGGTGACGCAGTGCGGATCGATGAGCATGGAGCCGAGAACGGCCTGCTCCGCCTCCAGACTGTACGGCGTCTGCCGGGAAAAAAGCTCGTCTGCCGTCGGCAATTTCTTCACCCCCGCTTGCGGCTCGCGCCCGGATTATTTCTCCTCGAACACCTGCACCATCACGGTGCCCGTCACCTCGGTATAGAGCCGGGCCTTGGCCTCGAAGGTGCCGAAGCTCTTGATCGGCTCGTCCAGCGACAGCTGGTTCTTGGGGACGTCGATGTTGTGCTGCTGCTTGAGCGCCTCGGAGATCTCCTTGGTGGTGACGCTGCCGAACAGACGGCCGCCCGTGCCCGCCTTGGCGTAGATCTTGACCGGGCTGCTCTCCAGCTGCTTCTGGGCCTCGATGGCCGCGGCGCGCTCGGCCTCAATGCGGCGCTGCACGGCGGCGTCGGCGTTCTTCTTGGCGTTGAGGGCATCCGTGGTGGCCTCCATCGCCAGCTTGTGCGGGATCAGGTAGTTGCGCGCATAGCCGTCGGAAACATGGATCATTTCGCCCTTCTTGCCCTGGGCGCGCACATCCTGCAATAAAATCACTTTCATGTCTGTTCCTCCTTGTGTCGTTTGTCCTCGTCTTCGATTTCCTTGAGATATTCCCCGATGGCGTCCAGCAGCAGCTGCGCCACCTCGTCAGGCGTCTTGTCCTTGAACTGCGCGCCGGCCCCGGTCAGGGAGCCGCCGCCGCCGACCTTCTCCATCACCATCTGCACGTTGAGCTGGCCGTAAGAGCGGGCCGAGACGCAGCTGCCGCCGCCCTCGCCGTAGACGACAAAGGCCGCGCGGACGCCGCTGATGTTGATGAGCTCGTCGGCCGCCTGCGAGGCGAGCGCGCGCTCCACCTGGTCGTCCACCACCGCCAGCGAGATGCCCGGGAAGGGCTGCTTGGCCTGCGCCATGATCTGATATTTCTTGACGTAATCGTCCAGCTCGCCGCTGAACATCTTGCGCACGTCGACCGTGTCGGCGCCGAGCTGCTTGAGGTAGGCCGCCGCCTCGAAGGTGCGCACGCCGGTCTTGATCGTGAAGCCCTTGGTGTCGAGGAAGATGCCGGCCAGCAGCGCCTCGGCCTCGAGCTTGAGCACGCTCTGCGGCGTGACGGTGTATTGCAGCAGCTCGCTCACCAGCTCGCTGGCGCTCGAAGCGTACGTCTCATGCATGTTGATGGCCGCGTTTTCGATATAATCGGCCGCGCGGCGGTGGTGATCGACCACGGCGACCCGCTGCACCGCCTGCAGCAGCGACGGCGCCTCGACAATTTCGGGCCGCGAGGTGTCCACCACGATGCACAGCGAGCTGGGGTCGGCCTGCAGCATGGCCTCCTGCTCGTCGACAAAGCAGTCCTCATACTGCGGCAGGGCCGCGATGCGCTCGATCAGGTCGCGGGCGCTGGTCAGCTTGGTGTCGGTGATCAGATAGGGCTTCTTGCCGCAGGAGCGCACCATCGCCGCCAGGCCGCAGGAGGCGCCGATGCAGTCGAGATCGGAAAAGCGGTGACCCATGATGAACACATGGGACGAATCGCGGATCAGCTGGCGCAGGGCGTTGGCCATGACGCGCGACTTGACCTTGGTGCGCTTCTCGACCTCCTTGCTGCGGCCGCCGTAGAACTCAAAGGCGCTGCGGGTCTTGATGACGACCTGGTCGCCGCCGCGCGACAGGGCCATGTCGATGGCCAGCGAGGCAAAGGACAGCAGCTCCTGGAAGGCGGCGTTCTCCCCCTTGCCGATGCCGATGGACAGCGTCGCCGTGATGCCCTCGCTGTTCTGCACCTGATGCATGTTCTCCAGAATGGAGAACTTGTCGGCCGTGAAGTCGAGCAGACTGTGGTTTTCAAAGACAAACAGATAGCGGTCGCGCTCCAGGCGGCGGACGATGCCGCCGGCCGGCTTGGTCCAGTCGGTGATCTTCTGGTCGATGGCGGCGGTCAGCTGGCTCTTTTCGGCCTCGCTCTTGCCCTTGAACAGCTCCTCATAGCTGTCGATGACAATGACGGCGACCACCGGGCGGCTGCGGTCGGTCTGCACGCGCAGCTCGGCGTATTCGGTGATGTCCACCCAGAACAAGGTCGCCAGCAGCGCGCCGCCGCGGTTGGGGCCGGAGCGGACCAGGTTGCCGTAGATGTTGTACTTCCGCCCGTTCATCTCGACGTCGTAGGGGCAAATGGTCTTGCCCTCCATGATCCAGCGGGTGTCGAAGCCCGGGATCATGTCGGTGATGTGCATTTCGAACAGGCCCTCATGGGCGGAGGAAAGCATCGTAAAGCTCTCGTTCCCCCAGACGATCTCGCCGCTGTCGAGCCGCAGCACGGCCATCGGCAGCGGAAAATTGATGATGGAATGCTTGGAGGCGTCGTCCACCTGGAACGCCAGCGCCTCGATATACTTGCGCATCTCCGCGCTGCGCCGCTTGGCGCGGCTGCGGTAAACAAAATAGGCCAGCACCACCAGCGCCAGCTCGATACCGGCGGCAATCCAGTTGTAAAAGACGCCTGTGACGACGGCGAATACCACCAGCAGGGCAAAGCTCATCTGCACGCCGGAATCCGTGATGCGCGACAGCCGTCTGTCCGATTTGTCCACCGTGATCCCCCTCTATCCCCCGGGCCGCCGCGCAGTGCGCAGACACAACCCCTATTGTAATTAATCCATTATATCAGGAAAGGCGCAAAAACGCTACCCCTTTCGCCCCTTTCTCCGCCCATTTCCGAGAAAAAACCGTACCGGCGCCCGGCGCCGCCGACAAAAAGATCGCCGCGAACAAACCGTTCGCGGCGATCCGGGACTGTGAACTTACGCCTTGGCCAGGCGGGCGCGGTAACCGTCCAGCTCATGCTGATTGCCGTAGATGAAGTGGTCGGGCAGGATCTCGTTCCAGACCGGCTTGTCGACGGAATAATCATGCATGCTGGGATCATAGACCAGCAGCTTCTTCTTCTTTTCGATCTCCGGATCGGGGTTCGGCACCGCGGACAGCAGCGCCTGCGTGTACGGATGCAGCGGGTGCCTGAACAGCTCCTCCGCCTCCGCCAGCTCGACGATGCGGCCCTTGTGGATGACCGCGATACGGTCGGAAATGAAGCGCACGACGCTCAGGTCATGGGCGATGAACAGATACGTCAGGCCGCGGCTCTTCTTCAAATCGTTGAGCAGGTTGAGCACCTGCGCGCGGATCGAGACGTCGAGCGCGGAGATCGGCTCGTCGGCCACGATGAACTCCGGCTGCATGATCAGCGCGCGGGCGATGCCGATGCGCTGGCGCTGGCCGCCGGAAAACTCGTGCGGGAAGCGGGAGGCGAACTCGGACAGCAGGCCGACCTCGTGGAGGGCGTCCTGGACCTTGTTCTCGCGATCCGCCTCATCCTTGTAGAGATGATGGTTGAGGATGCCTTCGGAGATGATGTAATCGACCTTGGCGCGCTCGTTCAGCGAGGCCAGCGGATCCTGGAAGATCATCTGGCAGCCCTTGATGACCTCAAGGTCGAGCTCGTGGCTGATCTTGCCGTTGATCTGGCGGCCCTTGTAGTAGATTTCGCCGGCGGTCGCCGGGTTGATGCGCACGATGGCGCGGCCGATCGTGGTCTTGCCGGAGCCGGACTCGCCCACCAGCGCGAAGGTCTCGCCCTTGTAGATGTCGAAGTTGACATGATCGACGGCGACGAACTTCTTGCGGCCGGTGCCGAAGGACACCTGCAGATCCTTGACCTGGATCAGCACTTCGCGGTTGGGATCCAGATGCGGATGCTTGATGTTGGCGTCCACATGCTGCTCCATCATCCGCGCGCTGAGGCGCTTGATCGACTCCGGCTGCTCCATCTTGGGCGCGCGCGGGTCGAGGTACCAGGTCTTGGCCTTGTGGGTCGGGGAAATCGGGAAGAACGGCGGCTCCTCGAGGAAGTCGACGGCCAGCGCGTGGCGGTTGCGCGGCGCAAAGGCGTCGCCCGAGATCTTGTTGAACAGGTTCGGCGGCGTGCCGTCGATCGTCGGCAGCTTTTCGCCCTTGACGCCCAGCTGGGGCAGCGCGGACAGCAGCGCCCACGAATACGGATGCCACGAGTTGTAGAAGATCTCGTTGCAGGTGCCGATCTCGACGATCTGGCCCGCATACATCACGGCGACGCGGTCGGCGACGTTGGCGACGACGCCCAGGTCGTGCGTGATGTAGATGATGGTCATGTTGAGTTCCTTCTGGAGGCTGCGGATCAGGTCCAGGATCTGGGCCTGGATCGTCACATCCAGCGCGGTCGTGGGCTCGTCGCAGATCAGGATCTGCGGACGGCAGGCCACGGCGATGGCGATGACGGCGCGCTGACGCATGCCGCCGGAGAACTCATGGGGATACTGGCTGTAACGCTCCTCCGGATTGGGGATGCCGACGGTCGCCAGCATGTTGATCGCGGCCTGCTTCGCGGCGGTGCCGTGCAGGCCCTGGTGCAGCTCGATGGACTCCTGGATCTGAATGCCCACCTTCTTCAGCGGGTTCAGGGAGGTCATCGGGTCCTGCATCACCATGGCGATCTTCTTGCCGCGGATGGTGCGCCATTCCTTCTCGGTGGTGTACTTGGCGATGTCGATGCCCTCATACATGATCGAGCCGGCGGTGACGGAGCCGTTTTTGTCCAGCATGCCGATGAAGGACTTGGTAAAGACGCTCTTGCCGGAGCCGGACTCGCCGACGATGGCCAGCGTCTCGCCCTCATAGAGATCGAGCGAGCAGCCGCGGATGGCGGTCAGTCTCTGACCGCGGAGGCTGAACTGAATTTCCACATCCTTTGCGGAAAGGATTGCCTGTCTGTTTTCCATTTCTTCTTATCCTCCCGCGCTCAAACGTGGTTCCTGGGGTCCGCCGCATCGGAGAAGGCGTTGCCGACCAGGTAGAACGTAATGGTGATCAGAGACACGATGACCGCAGGGAAAATCAGCAGGTACGGGAAATCCAGGAAGAATGCGCGCGAGTTGCGCAGCAGGATGCCAAGAGAAGGCGTGTCGACGCCAAGGCCGAGGCCGAGGTACGACAGCGTCGTTTCGTATCCGATGGTCTGCGGAATGGACAGCGCCATGCGCAGGATGATGACCGAGATCAGGTACGGCAGGATGTTTCGCGTCAGGATGGTGCTGACCTTCGTGCCGAGGCAGCGCGAGGCGAGGTTGTACTCGCGGTCGCGGTACATCATGACCAGGTTGCGGATGTTGCGCGCCACGCCCAGCCAGCCGAAAAAGATCAGCGAGACCGTCATGATGGTGAAGCTCTTGCCGACCATCAGCGCGATCAGCGTCATGTAGATGATGGTCGGGACGTTGTCCATGATATTATAGAGTTCGGTAAAGAACCAGTCCACCTTGCGGATATAGCCCCAGATGCAGCCGATCAGAACGCCCAGCAGCGTCTGACCGACGCCGACCAGAGCGGCCAGTTCAATCGAGGTGCGGGCGGCGAACCAGACCTGGCACCAGTAGTCGCGTCCCAGGTTGTCGGTACCGAACCAGTATTCACTGTTCGGGCTGGTGAACATCACAGAGCTGTCGGGAACGAGTTTGTTGTAATCGTACTTGCCGATGACCTTGGACAGGAAGGAAAAGATGAATACCGCGATGAACACAAAGCTCAGAATGACGGCCATCTTCTTCTTCAGAAAGTTCTTCCAGACCGACCCCCAGTAGGAATACTCCGAGTTGCCGGTGCGCTCTGCCTCTTCGGGCTTGTATTCCACGAAGGAGAACAGCTCCGCATCGGTCTTGTGGTATTTTTCCTCGAGGGAGAGGCCGTTGTTCATTTTGACGTCCGCCATGTTAACGCACCTCTCCCTTTCCGGTCAGTCTGATGCGAGGATCGATAATGGCCATCAGCACATCGCCGAGGAACACGCCGAGCACGCCGAGCGAGGCGTACAGAATGACGCAGCCCAGAACGACATTGATGTCATAACGGATGATGGCGTCCGTCATCAGCGGGCCCATGCCGGGCACAGAGAAGAACCGCTCCACCAGCAGCGAACCGCCGATGGTCAGCAGGAACGAATATGGCAAATACTGCGCCATCGGCACAAAGGCGTTGCGCAGCACATGCCGGAGCATGATCTTCTGCGTGGAGAGGCCCTTGACCTTGGCCAGCTTGATATAGTCTTTGGTGAGCTCGTCTACCATATAGCGCCTGGTCCAGAGAGCGTAGCTGGCAATGCTTCCCAATGCCAGACACGTCACCGGCATGATGCTCGAAACGACAACGTTCTGGGTCGAATACATCGAAGGCAGACCCAGAACGCGTGCGCCGAACACAAGAACCAGAGAGTAAGTGACGAGGTGCGGCACCGCGTTTACGAAAATCGTATACGCGGTACCGAACCCGTCGAAAATACCGTCTTTGTTCCGGGCCTGCCCCACGCCCATGAGCACGCCCAAAACAAGGGCGATGCTCAGGGCGAGGAGCCCGATCTTCATCGAGATCTTGAACTTTCCCCCGATGACGGTCGTGACCGGAACACTGTTCTGAATTCTTCTGGACGTGCCGAGATCGAAATGCAGCAGCAGGTTCTCATAGAACCGGCCCAGCTGAACGATCGTCGGGTCCAGCATGCCAGCCGCCAACAGCTTGTCATGCTTCTGCACGTCGGTGAGCTTGATCAGCTCTTCCTCGGTGAAGTAGTAGTCTGTCGGCATCAGCTGCAGGAGCAGGAAGACGATGGTCACCACAATCAGGATCGTTGCAATGGACTGCAACAGCCTTCTTATGGTGTATTTCAGCATCTTACTTGTTGTAGGCGGCCTCGAAGGCAGCGTAGTCCTCGGTGGTGTAGCCGTCAACGGAGGTTTCCCAGTTGACGAAACGCTCGTTCTGCGTGCCGTACGGCGCGTAGATGCGGCTGTAATCGTTGACGTGGGTCAGCTCCCAGGTGATGTTGATGTAGCACGGGATGACCAGCGCGTGCTGGATCATGAAGACTTCGGCGTCGGCATAGGCCGTGTAGCGGGCATCCATGTCGTCGACGATGGCGTTGGCCTTGTTGACCAGCTCGGTGTACTGCTTGTAGGTGGCGATCAGGTCGGGATCGGTGGCCTTGTTGATCTTGGAATAGGACTGAGAATAGTAAGCGTTGTCCTCGCCGTAGGTCTCCTGGCCCAGATAGTTCTGCGGATCGCCGTAGTCAGCGCCCCAGCCGTTGATGTAGAAGGAGGCGAGCTGCGGGTTGCGGACTTCCTTGGACAGGGAGGAGATGTAGGTCTTGATGTTCAGCACGACGAAGTCGTCGCCGAGGGAATCCGAGAACGCCTGCTTCAGCACGGTGGCGGTGTCAAGGGCGGTCTGGTTGCTGCCGGCGATGTAATAGTCGGCCGTGATCGGGAAGGTGACGCCCTTGGCGGTCAGCTCTTCCATGGCCTGCTTCTTGTACTGGGCAGCCTTGTCCTTGTCGGCACGGTTGTAGGTGTCGGTCGGGAGCTGCAGGCCCAGCTTGTCGCGGACCAGCTGCGTGTACTCGGTGCCGTCGGACAGGGAGCACAGGTTGTTCATGGTATAGGTGTAGTTGGCGCACTTCAGCGGGTTGATGGAGTTGGTGCGGGCCAGGTACTTGGTCAGGTCGAGGCCGTAGTACCAGGCCAGACGGAAGGCTTCGTTGGCAACGGCGGTGTTCCAGTTGGTATCGGCGGTGCCGTCTTCCATCTTCTTGTCATAGCAGAGGTGGAACTGATAGGAGTACTTGGTCGGGCGGGCTTCGCAGAGGTAATCGTGATACTGGTTGGACGTGGCCTTGCTGATGGTCTGCAGGTTCGCTTCGGTCAGGTCGATCTGATCGAGCTCGCCGTTCTGATACATCTGGAAACCGACGTCATAGGATTCGACCATCTTGCAGGTCACGGTGTTGAAGCGCTTGCAATCGGCGTTCCAGTACTTCGGGTTCTTGGTCAGGGTCTTCTCGTTGCCCTGGGTGTAAGAGGTGATGGTGTACGGGCCCGAATACCACATGGTCTCATAGGTGCAGGCCTTGAAGCCATCGACGCCCAGCTTCTCGATCAGCTGGCCGCAGGCCGGATACAGGCAGGCGTAGGTCGCGACGGTCGGGAAATACGGCAGCGGCGCGACGCAGTGATAGATCAGGGTGTTCTTGTCCGGAGCCTCGATGCCGACGATCTTGGAGAAGACGTCCAGCTTGAGCGCCTTGGCTTCGACATCGGTCAGCGGGGTGGTGGACAGACCGTACTTGGTGCAGATCGCCTCAAAGGCGGCGATTTCTTCCGGAGTGGAGTCGGCGGTGGTGCCCTTGGTGTAATCATAATAGTCGCTGGCGCCCTGGATCATTTCGATCGGCATGGAGGTGTTGGCCGCATCGTTTTTCCAGAAGTTCAGGACCCACTCAAGGCCCCACAGCCAGTCTTCGGCGGTGACGTCGGCCATCTCGTTGCCCTGATAGTCAACCCACTTGACGCCGTCACGGATGTGGAACGTCCAGGTCTGACCGTTGTCGTTCGTCTCCCACTTGTCGGCGACGTTGGCGATCAGGTTGCCCTTGGCATCGTTGGTCAGCAGACCGTCGATGCAGTTGGTGAGGATGCGAAGGTCAGGGTTGCTCTGGCTGTAAAGGACGTTGAAGGTCTCCATCTCGTTGGCCTGGGTCAGGCACCAACGATAGTCGGTCAGTTCGGCCGGCTTTTCTTCGGTGGTCGTGTCGCCACCGGTCGTTGTCGTATCGCCGGTCGTGGTCTTCTTCGCGCAACCGCTCAGAACGGCCAGCAGCATGGCGACAGACAGCAGGATTGCCAGTGTCTTCTTCATGTTCTTGCTCCTCCTCATAAATTGGGTTTGTACCAAAGTACAACCAATCAGCATCGGATACCCGATGCAGTTTAGAACAGTATACAAAACCTTGACCGGAATGTCAACTTCAAAGTGCAGAATAACCAATTTTCGTGGATTTCGCTCAGTTTCGGCCGTTTTCCAAACCGCACAAAATATCCAGAATGTAAACCCAAATTCATTTGTAAAATTTCTGTGGTACCTTGTATTTTTTGGAATATTTGTGATTTTGTTATATCAAAAACATGCAATTTGCACAAAATCAAAAAAATATCGTTTTCTCATTCTTCCGGCATTCAAATGGAAATTTTCTTACCCCGGTTGTAAGTTCTGACAAAAAACGATATACTGTTGCCATTCAGAAGGGAGAAATGCCATGAAACGTCTGTTCCTGCGGCTGCGCAGTCCCGCGTTCCTGCGGCCGGTCTTTTATAAATCGGTCGCCCGCATCGCCGTCGGCCTGACGGCGGCCCTGCTCTGGGACCGGTTCATCAACAGCGGCGCGCACGTCAACATGTATGACCGCGCCTTCTTCGTCATCGGCGTGCTGTTCGCGGGCCTGGCCTGGTTCAGCTATCTGCGTCTGGACGGAATCAAGGCGCCGCGCTTTTTCAAGAAGCTGCCGAAGAAGGCGCCCAAGCGCCGCGGCGGCGACATCGCCGACTTCGTCGACGAGGAGCTGGAGTCCCGCGGCGAGCTGGAGGGGGACGATCTCGTGCTCTGCGCGATGGCCGCCGACCTCGTCTGCGCCGTGCTGTTCATCCTGCCCGCCGTCGCCATGGCCTTCCGGCACTGACCGCCGCGCCGGCGGCCTTTGATCGCTGCCTGCATGAGTTTATTTCTTTACCCCGTTAGCACAGGCCGTCGCTCTACCTTATTATTAATACAGCACAGCGCGGCGCGGAACAGATCCGCGCCGCGCCGTATTTTTTTCCGGCGCCGCCGCGCCTTCAGCTCACAATCTTATAGTAGGTGCGCGCCGTCAGCGCATAGACCGCGCCGTAGATGACGGCAAAGACGGCGGCGGTCAGGGCGGTGCAGAGCACGAACAGCCCGACGTTGCTGAGGTTGAACAGCAGCATCAGCTTCGTCATCATGCGGAAGGCGCCGCAGACGTGCAGCAGGGCGACGCCGATGGGCAGGAAAAACACCGTCAGCACCTGGCTGCGGATCGAGCTTCTGACCTCGTCCCGGCTCATGCCGACCTGCTGCATGATGACAAACCGCTCGCGGTCGTCATAGCCCTCGGAGACCTGCTTGTAATAGATGATGAGCACGGTCGCCATCAGGAACAGCGTGCCGAGAAAGATGCCCAGAAAGAGGAAGCCGCCGTAATTGGTCTGATACTCGGCGCGCCCCTCCGTGCGGCTGTCGACCGAATAGGAGCTCACGCAGACGGTGTCGGTCGTGCCGTCGGCATGGGTGACGGTGCTGACGTCGCCGTTCGCCTGGATGGCCGCATCCACCGCGTCGCGCAGGGCGCGCGCCTGCTCCGCCGAGACGGCCGTGTCGATGTCGACCTCCATCGCGTCCCGGTCCGAGCCGCGGAAGAAGGTCTCGAAATCGGCGTCGGTCAGCACGGCGTAGAGCGTCTCCTCCAGCGGGTCGGCGCGCCCGCTGCGGAGCGGGAAATCCGCCGCCGCGCGGGCGGCGAAGCGCGTGCCGGCAAAGACGACCGTGCCCCGGGGCGTCCCCTGCGGCGACCAGAGCAGCGCCTCGCCGTCCGCAAGCGTCCCGCCGCCCGCGCCGGGCGCGTAATCGCTCCAGGGGATGAACAGCACATGCGTCTTCTGCGGATTGAAGCCGGTCGGATCGGAGAACTCGTTCCCGGCGCGGCTGAAATAGCGCTCATGCAGCCGGTAGGAACGGATCTCCGCCTGCGCGTCGATCTTCGCGGCCGCGGCGCGCACCGCCGCCAGGGCGGCGTCCCGCGCCTGGGCGCTGCCGCTGACATAGGCCGTCAGCTCGTGCGGATACTGGGTGCGGACCACATCCTCCAGCCCGCTGTAAAGCGAGACGGTGGTCGAGACGGTGACAAGGATCATCGTGCAGAGGATGCAGATGCTGGCGAGGCCGGCGGCGTTCTGCTTCATGCGGTGCAGCATTCCGGAGACGGCGGTGAAGTGCCTGGTCTGATAGTAATAGCGCCTGTTGCGGCGCAGCGCTTTGAGCGCCGCGATGCTGCCGGAGGTGAACAGGCAGTAGGTGCCGACGATCACCAGCAGCACGGCGAGGAAGAAGGTGTTGATCGCGGCGAGCGCATCCTGCACGCGCAGGGCCAGCACATAGCCCGCGGTCATGGCCGCCAGGCCGATCAGCGTCAGCAGCCAGCGGGTCCTGGGCTGCCGCTCGCCCGCCTTGCCGCTGCGCAGCAGCTCGACCGGCCGGGCCAGGTGGATCTGCAGGAGGTTGAACGCCAGCGTCAGAAGGAAAATGACGCCGAACACGGCCGCCGTGATCGCGCAGGACGACAGGCTGAACAGCATCCCGAAGGGGGCGGCGATCCCCACCAGCCGGTAAAGCAGCAGCGAGAGCAGCTTGCTCAGCAGCATGCCGCAGAGCAGTCCGCCGAGGATGCTGACCGCGGCGATGAACAGCGTCTCCAGAAAGAGCACGCGGGCGATGTGGCGCTTCTCCAGCCCGAGGATGTTCCACAGGCCGAGCTCGCGCCGCCGCCGCTTCATCAGGAAGCTGTTGGTATAGAAGATCAGGATGAGCGAAAAGACGCCGATGACGACGACGCCGAAGACCAGCATGCTCTGCAGCGTTCCCCCGCCGTACATGGCCGCCAGCGCCGGATCGGCGGAGAGCAGCAGCAGGATGTAGAACATCGCGGCACAGCCGGCGCAGGTCAGCAGATACGGCAGGTAGAAGCGGCGGTTGCGGGTGATGTTCTGCACCGCCAGCCGCGGGAAGAACAGCGGCCTACGCATGGCGCTCCTCCTCCCGGCGGTCCTCGCCGGAGGCGATGGCCGTCAGCGTGTCCGAGATGGCGGCGAACATCTGCTCCGGGGTGCGGCCGCCGCGCCAGAGCTGGTGGAACACCTCGCCGTCGCGCAGGAACAGCACGCGCTTGGCGTGGCTCGCGGCCTTGACGCTGTGGGTCACCATCAGCGTCGTCTGCCCCTCGGCGTTGAGCTCGGAGAACAGGCGCAGCAGCGCGTCGGAGGCGCGGGAGTCGAGCGCGCCCGTCGGCTCGTCCGCCAGCAGCAGCTGCGGCTGGGTGATGAGGGCGCGCGCCACCGCGGCGCGCTGCTTCTGCCCGCCGGAGATCTCATAGGGGAATTTTTCGAGGATCTCGCGGATGCCGAGCTTGTCGGCCAGCGGCCGCAGCCGCCGGTCCATCTCGGCATAGCCGCAGCCCGCCAGCACCAGCGGCAGGAAGATGTTGTCCCGCACCGAAAAGGTGTCGAGCAGGTTGAAATCCTGAAAGACAAACCCGAGGTTGTCGCGGCGGAAGGCCGAGACCTCGTGCTCGCTCAGCGCGACGATGCTGCGGCCGCCGAGCAGGACCTCGCCGCTGGTCGGCTTGTCGAGCGAGGCGAGGATGTTGAGCAGCGTGGTCTTGCCCGAGCCGCTCTCGCCCATGATGGCGACGAACTCGCCGCTCTCGACCGAGAAGCTGACGCTGCGCAGCGCCTCGACCTGTGCGCCGCTCAGCCGGGTGGTATAGACCTTCTTGAGATTTTTCACTTCCAGCAGTGCCATGACGAAACTCACTCCATTTCGTCCCTGATTATAACAGAGGGCCGGGGCGCAAGCCATCGTTTCGGCTTACATTCCGGCCCGGAAGCTTACACTTTTGTAAGAAAGCCCGGCAGGGGGCGAAAACAGAGGGCGGTCCGGCGCCGCCGGGCGCACGCCCCCTTACTCCACCATGCCCTTGTGGGTCGAGAAATCGACCGTCACCGTCGTGCCGCAGCCGGGCGCGCTGTCGATGCGCAGGCCGTGGCCGCATTGCTCGAGCGCCCGCTTGCACAGATAGAGGCCGATGCCGGTCGACTTCTTGTCGGCGCGGCCGTTGTAGCCCGTGAAGCCGCACTCGCACACGCGCGGCAGATCCTCCGGGCGGATGCCGATGCCGGGGTCGGAGATGAGGAGCGCCTGTCCTTCCGCGCGGATGCGGATGGTGCCGCGCGGCGTGTATTTGAGGGCGTTGGTGAGAATCTGGGACAGCGCCAGCTCGAGCCACTTTTCGTCCGTCAGCACGGTGAGCCCGGTCTCGCGGAAATCGACGGACAGGCGGCGGAGGATGAACAGGCGCGCGTATTTGCGCAGCACGCCGCGCACGACGGGGTCGAGCGCGGTCTGCCGCAGCAGCAGATCGCCGCCGCTGCCCAGGCGCTGGTATTGCAGGGCCATGTCCGCGTAGGTCTCGAGCTTGACCAGCTCGGCCAGCTTCTCGGCCCCCTGCTCCTCGTCCTCGCGCAGCAGCAGCCGCAGCGCGGCGAGCGGCACCTTGATCTGATGGGTCCAGTTGAGATAATAGGCGCGCTCGTCCTCGCGGCGGGCGTCCTCCGCAGACTGGATGCGGGCCCGCTCGTCCCACAGCGCGCGCAGCAGCGCCTGATAGTCCTCCTCCAGCGCGTCGCGCGGCGCGGGCAGCTCCTCGAGCGAGACCGTCACCGTGCGGCGGAGCGCCGTCAGACGCCGGTGACGGCGCACGGCCTGCAGCCAGCCCGCCGCGAAAAACACCGCGCCGGCGCACAGGCACAGCAGCCCCGCATACAGCACCGGCTCCGCCGGCAGATCGTACAGGCGCAGCACCAGCGCGAAGATCAGGCAGACGCAGGCGAACCAGATCGCCGTCTTGAGATGGCGGCGCAGATAGCTCAGCAGCATCGGGGGCCTCCGACCATGTAGCCGGCGCCCTTGCGGGTGGCGATGAAATCCGCCAGGCCCAGCCCGGCGAGCTTGTGCCGCAGGCGGTTGATGTTGACCGTCAGCGTGTTGTCGTCGATGAAGCTGTCGCTCTCCCACAGGCGCGTCATCAGCGTCTCGCGCGAGACGACGCGGCCCTTCTGCTCGATCAGCAGCCGCAGGATGCGGTATTCGTTGCGGGTCAGCTCGACGCGCTTCTCCCCGCAGGAGACGGTCTGGCTGCCGGTGTCGAGCACCGCGCCGCCGCAGGAGAGCGCCGGCGCCGCCGCCGCGAAGTCGTAGGCGCGGCGCAGCAGCGCCTGCACCTTGGCCGTCAGCACCGGCAGGTCGAAGGGCTTGGCCAGAAAATCGTCGGCGCCCATGCTGACGGCCAGCACGATGTTCATGTTGTCGGCGGCGGAGGAGAGAAACAGGATGGGCACCCGCGAGATCTTGCGGATCTCGGCGCACCAGTGGAAGCCGTTGAAGAAGGGCAGCGAAATGTCGAGGATCACCAGCTGGGGCGCGAAGGCGCGGAACTCGGCCATCACGTCCCCGAACTGCTCCGCGCAGCGGCACTCCATCCCCCAGCTCTCGCACTCGCGCCGCACGGCGCCGGCGATCACCCCGTCGTCCTCCACCACCAGAATGCGATACATCGGCATCTCCCCCTCCGCGCCCGGTTTGTCTCCATCCTACCATACTTGCCGCCGTTTGAAAAGCGCCGCCCGAAAGGGCGGCGCGCAGCGAAGGGTCAGCGGCTGTTCCCGGCGATCTGCTCCCGCAGCAGGCTGACCAGCTTCTTGGGATCGATGGGCTTGGTGACGTGGGCGTTCATCCCGGCCTCAAGGCAGTTGCGGATGTCCTCCTCGAAGGCGTCGGCCGTCATGGCGATGATGGGCACCGCGGCGGCGTCCGGCCGGTCGTAGCTGCGGATGCGGCGCGCGGCCTCATAGCCGTCCATCACCGGCATGCGGATGTCCATGAGCACGACGTCATAGGTGCCGACGGGCGACTCGCGGAAGCGGCGGGCGCCCAGCTCGCCGTTGTCGGCGCAGTCCACGCCCATGCCCTGCTCCTCCAGCAGGATCTTGGCGATCTCGGTGTTGAGGTAGTTGTCCTCGCAGAGCAGCGCCCGCTTGCCGCGCAGCACGTCCTCCGCGCCGGGCACGGCGCGGTCGGCGATCAGGGCGCCGTCGGCGCGCTGCAGGGGCAGCTCGACCGTAAAGACCGAGCCGCGGCCGCGCTCGCTCTCGACCGCGACGCGCCCGCCCATCAGGGTGACGATGCGCTTGACGATCGACAGTCCCAGCCCGGTGCCGACGATGTTGGCGCTCTCCGGGCGGCGCTCCTGTGAAAAAGCGTCGAAGATGTGCGGCAGGAACTCCGCGCCGATGCCGATGCCGTTGTCGCGCACCGTCAGGCGGCAGACATAGCCCCGCTCCGTCGGCTCGCGCAGCTCGATCGCGGCCGCGACGGCGCCGCCGGAGGGCGTATATTTGATGGCGTTGGAGAGCAGGTTGAGAAAGATCTTCTGAAACTTGAGCCGGTCGACCCAGACCGCCGCGTCCGGAAAGGCGGCGGGATCGGCGTCGAAACGCAGGCACTTGATCTCCGCCGAGGGGCGCAGGGCGGTGACCACCGCCGCCGCCGTCTCGCGCAGCGACACGGCCTCCGGCGTCAGCACGAACTTGCCGCTCTCGATGCGCGACAGCTCGAGCGTGTCGTTGACCAGATCGAGCAGCAGGCCGCTCGAGGAGCGCACCTTTTCCAGATAATCCTGCTTGCGGACGGGGTCGCTCTCGTGCAGCGCCAGGTTGGTGAAGCCGATGATGCCGTTGAGCGGCGTGCGCAGGTCGTGGCTCATGCTCGAGAGGAACATCGACTTGGCGGCGTTGGCGCGGTCGGCCTCGAGCTTGGCCTCGCGCAGGCGCGCGAACTGCTCGCGCTCGATCTCATGCTGGCGGGTGGTGTCGCTGCGGCAGAGAAAGAGCGTGTCGCGGCGCTCGTCAAGGTAGGAAAACTGCAGCAGCTTATAGCGGTGGCGGCCGTCCGAGGTCGTCATCGGATAGGAGAACGAATAGATCATATCCTCGCCCAGCCGGGCGACAATCGTCTCCAGCCGCAGGGCGCGCAGCACCTCGTCCTTGCGGTCCGGGCCGACGACGCGGTCGATGTCGTCCTCAATCGAAGCCTTGTAGTCGTCGTACTGCTCGAAGCTCATGCCGAGGTGCATCTTCTTGATGCGGAAGAAACGGCATTTGCCCGTCTGCAGATAGATCAGGCCGACAATGTCGTAGCCGAGCATGGTCAGGCGGGAGATGAGCTGGCTCTCCAGGATCTTCTCCGTGATGTCGTAGGCGCTGACATAGCATTCGACATGCCCGCCGGGGGCGCGGGCGGCGCTCACCGTCAGCGAGACCCAGAAGGGCATCTGCCCGTTCTCGTTGCGGCGGTATTCCAGCACCGAGGTGCTCTCGCCCTTTTCATAGCGGCCGATCAGCTGTTCCCGGTCGAGCAGCGCCGCCAGGCGGGCGCGGGCCTCCGCGTCGTACGGCTGTCCGGCGATAAAGGCGGCGGACTGATCGTAGGACAGGCCGGGATCGATCGTCAGGGCGCGCGGACCCTTGGTCTGGTAGTCGATCGTCCGGTTGGCGGTCAGGTCGCAGCGCCACCGGGAGATCAGATAGAGCTCGCTGTTCTGCCCGGCGGCGAACTCGGCGCCGCGCGCCGCAATCGACTCCGCGGGCAGCATGCCGCTCTTTTCCGCGGCCGTGCGCTCGTTCACCGCATCGGAATAGAACAAAAAGAGCAGATAGGTGTTCTGCTCCAGCTTTTCGGCGCGGCCGCAGCAGACGACGCGCTTCTCGCCGCCGTTCGCGGTCCTGAGCCGGCAGGCGGCGCGGGATTCGTCCCCCGGATAGATCAGGGCGTTCGCCGCGGCGCTGCGGATCGCCTCGCGATCGCTCTCATGCACGGCGGCGAGCAGGTCCTCCCCCATCAGGGCGCAGAGCGCGGCGCGGTCGCCCTCCATCAGCCGGCACAGCCCGTCCGACACCAGCAGCAGCCGGTGCGTCTCTCCCTCCGCGTGGATGACGCACATCGGCACCGGCAGCCGCTCATAAGCGGATCTGTCGGCGGCGGAGAGGTCATACGGACGCACGTTCATGGCAGGGCCGCCTTTCTTCAGAGGCTGGAGCCGGGGGAAATACCCCGAAACGGATACAGATAAATTTATGATAGCATTTTCGGCGCATTTTTCAAGTATGATCGGGTCTGTTTTGGCGTTTTCGCCCCAAATTTTTTTCTTTTTTCCGCCGCGCTTGCCGGCGGCGTCCATCTGTGCTATGCTGAATATATCCCCCCTGGGGGGATCAGGAGGAAACACACATGGAGCATCCGCACGCAAAGGAAGTCGTCAACCGTCTCTCCCGGGCCGCCGGGCATCTGGAGGCCGTCCGCGACATGGTCGCCGCGGGCCGCGACTGCAGCGAGGTGCTGATCCAGCTGGCCGCGGTGCGCGCCGCGGTCGACAACGCCGGCAAGCTGCTGCTGCGCGATCATCTGGAGCACTGCATCGTCGATGCGGTCGAGCACGGCGACCGCGCCGCGGTCGATTCGCTGTATGAAGCCATCGACCGCTTTATGAAATGACGCGGGCGGTCCGGGGGCGCGGCATCGCGCCGGCGCTGCTGGCGGCGGCGCTCTACGCCCTGAACGCGCCGCTCTCCAAGCTGCTGCTGGCCGATGTGACGCCGTTTATGATGGCGGCCTTTCTCTACCTCGGCGCCGGCGCCGGTCTGGCCGGCGTCGGGCTGGCGCGGCGTCTGACGGGGCGCGCCCCGGGCGAGCTGCCGCTGACGCGGGCCGAGCTGCCCTTCACGCTGCTGATGGTGGCGCTCGACACGCTGGCGCCGGTGCTGCTCATGCTGGGGCTGGCGCGGACGGACGCCGCCAGCGCCGCGCTGCTCAGCAATTTCGAGATCGTCGCCACGGCGCTGCTGGCGCTGTGCTTTTTCGGCGAGCGCATCCCGCCGCGGCTGTGGCTGGCCGTGGCGCTGATGACCGCGGCCAGCATCCTGCTCTCGCTGCGCGGCGGCGGCAGGCTGCGGTTTTCGTCCGGCTCGCTGCTGATCCTGGCCGCCTGCGCCTGCTGGGGACTGGAGAACAACTGCACGCGGCGGCTGTCGGCCAAGGACCCGCTGGAGATCGTCGTCGTCAAGGGCTTCGGCTCGGGCGCGGGGGCGCTGCTGCTCGGCCTGCTGCTGGGCGAGCGCCTGCCGGCGGCGCGCTATGCGGCCGCGGCGCTGCTGCTCGGCTTTGTCGCCTATGGGCTGAGCATCTATTTTTACGTCTATGCCCAGCGCGCGCTCGGCGCGGCCCGCACCAGCGCCTTTTACGCCGTCGCGCCCTTCCTCGGCGCCGGTCTCTCCTTCCTGCTCTGCGGGGAGAAGCCCGGGCCGCTCTTCCTCGCCGCCCTGCCGCTGATGCTCGCCGGCGCCTATTTCGCGTCCTGGCCCGCCGGAGCGCGGCGGCGCGGCGGCCGCGGCTGACAAAAGCCGCCGTCTTCACAAAGAAAACGGCGGCTCCCGGGGCGCATCGCAACGATCCGGGCACCGGAGCGTATGCGCGCAGCCTTAATCGAAAAAGAACAAATCTTCAAATTTTTTATCGAGCGCAACGCAGAGGATCAACGCCAATTTGGCAGTTGGGTTAAACTGACCGGTCTCAATGGAACTGATGGTGTTACGGGAAACGCCTACCAGCTCAGACAACTGCGCCTGGGAAAGATTCGCCTGCATTCGCGCTTCCTTCAGTCTGTTTTTGAGTATCAGTTTGTCGTTCATCGTATCACCCGATCAACCCGATTACAAACAGAACCGCAAAAAATACAAACAGGCCGTCATAAAGAATTGCCAGCAGCAGTTCATGGCGCCTGCGCAATTTTAAGTATTTCACGGTAAAGATTGTCCCGAGGATGCTGAAATATATCATCCAGCTTTCGAAGCTGACATGATGATTAAAGATCACCTGCAAAAGGGCCGCCAGGCAGCATGCCAGCATTCCGACCTGCGCTGCTGTCTTCCCCGAGGACGCCAGAACGGACAGTTCCCGCTCGTCCGAGCCTTTATTCTCATTTCTGCTCTTTTCAAGTATTTCTTCTTTTTCCATATTCACATCTCTTTGACAAGTTTTATTGTCATTATGATGCGCCTGCCAAGTATACTTGTCAAGACCATTTTGCAAAGTTTTATTGGCAAGGAAACAGGCGGACATCATCCGCCCCCGCATGCCATCGCGGCGCCTTTGGATCTGCAATTCAAACGGCAATTCCATGCTGCGGCCGCTTTCTGCGCAAAACATGGCAGCCCCGCGCTCGCCGCGTCACAGACAAAGCAAAAGGCCTGTTCTTCTGAGAAGAACAGGTCTTTTTGGTACGCCCGATGCGATTCGAACGCATGGCCTTCGGAGTCGGAGTCCGACGCTCTATCCAGCTGAGCTACGGGCGCATATTCAGTTGCGGGCAAAGCCCGAAAAACGGCTTGAGCCGGGCCGCATCGGACGCCGACAGACGCCGCGGAGCGGCGGAGAGGCGGAGCGAAGCGGAGCTGACCTATTATTTTTCCCTGCGGGGTCCCCGGGAAAACGGCGTTTTCACGGGGTGCGCGCGACGCTCGATCCAGCTGAGCTACGGGCGCATATTCAGTTGCGGGCAAAGCCCGAAAAACGGCTTGAGCCGGGCCGCGTCGGCCTTGGGCCGGGCCCGCGCCAGCTTTGTTATTATAGCACGCCCGTTTCTTTTTGTAAACAGCTCATTTTGCCGCGCCGCAGAAAAAATGCTGTCTTTTCCTCTGCTGCTGTGCTATAATGAGCATGATTTCTGCGGACGGAGGGGAAGCATTTGACAATCCATGAAGCACAGCCTGCCGACGCGCAGGCTGTGCGCACGCTTTTAGCTGGCGAACGGCCTGTTCTGCTCTGTTTCGTCGCCGACTGGGCTCCGCCCTGCCGCGAGCTGGCGCCGACGCTCGGCCTGCTTGCCGACACCTATTACGGCACGGTGGAAATCGTCACCGTGGACCCCGACCTGGAGCCGCTGCTGGCCAACGAGCTGCGCATCGTCTCCCTGCCGACGATGCTGCTCTATGTCGGCGGCGCCGAGCGCGAGCGCATGGTCGGCCTGCGCTCCTATGACGACATTGAAAAAAAGCTGAACAAATATTTGTCCCCGACCAGTACCGCGAAGGAGGGATCGGCCCGATGAGCAAGATCTTCCGCGGCGCGCTGCTCGGCGGCTTCCGCCGCAGCGACGTCATCCGCTATCTTGAGACCCTCGACGCCCGCCAGAAGGACGATCTCGCCCGCCGCGAGCGCGAGACCGAGGACGCCCGCAAGCAGGCCGACCAGGCCTATGCCGAGCTTTCCGCCGCCCGGGAGGCCGCCGCCAACCTGCGCGCCGCCCTGGCCGCGCAGCGCAGCGAAAACGCCCGCCTCAGCAAGCGCGCCGGCGAGCTGGAGCAGCAGCAGAGCGCGCTCCAGGAGAGCCTGCACGCCGCCGGCGACGAGCAAAAACGCGCCGCTGCGGCCGACGGGACCGAGCTGCGGCAGCTCTCCCAGCTCTGCGACCGCCTGGACGAGGCCCTGCTCCGCCTGGACGAGCTGATGCGCGACAGCCATGCGCTCGACGCCCCGGCGGACGCCGCCGCGCCGGAGACGGCGGCGATGCCGGAGACGCCGGCCGCCGCGGAGACGCCGGCCGCCGCGGAGACGCCGGCTGCGCCGGCAGCGACGGCCCCGAAGCACACCGCGCTCTCCGACCTGCTCGAGCGCGTCCGCCCGCGCTGATTTTCCCGTGAAATACGCCGTTTCCCGCTGCGCGGTCCCGCCGGGACCGGACGGCGGGATGCGCGTGTTCAGACAGATATATCAAGGGGGATACCGATATGCCCGCCAAACGTAAAAACGCCCGACTGCTCAAAACGCTCAGCCCCTATGACCGCCTGCTGGGCCACATCATGCAGCGCCGCAGCGACGCGCAGGTGTTCTTCACCGACGACATCGACTGCAAATACCTTGACGACTACATCGAAAAGAAAAAAGCCGAAAACATCGAGATCACCTATCTCGACATTTTCGCCGCCGCCACCGTGCGCATGTACGCCATGCGGCCCGCCCTCAACCGCTTCACGATGAACGGCCGCGTCTATGCCAACGACCGCATCTACATGTCGATGGCCGTCAAAAAGACCCTCCGCGAGGAGGCCGGCTCGACCACCATCAAGATTCCCTTCACCGGCCACGAGAACATCTTCGACGTGCGCCAGGCCTTTTACGACGAGATCCACAACAACAAGGAGCTCGACACCGTCAACGACACCGACAAGACAGCCCGGATCCTCGCCCGCGTCCCCAACTGGTGCCTCAAGCTGGCGATGTCCCTCATCCGCTGGAGCGACAAGCACAATCTGCTGCCCGCCTCGATCATCAAGGCCAGTCCCTTCCACGGCAGCGTCTTCATCACCTACCTCAAGTCGCTCGGCATCCCGGGCATCTATCACCACATCTACGATCTCGGCACCATCGGCCAGTTCATCGCCGTCGGCAAGGAGCGCCACATTCCCGTCGTCGACGAGGCGACCGGCGAAATCCGGGCCGGCAAGGTCATCACCCTGATGGTCGTCGCCGACGAGCGCATCTGCGACGGGCTGTATTACGCCCGCTCCATGCGCCTCTACCGCAAGCTGCTCGAGCACCCGGAGCGGCTGGAACAGCGACTCGACAAAGTGGAAGAAGACATCGAATAAGTCATTTTCTTGATTTTCTGTCAATATAGCAGTCAGAAACAGGTTGTTTCTGACTGCTATATTTTTTTGCAATTCATTTTGTTGCTTCCTCTTGATTTTTGACACAAGGAAGCGTAAGATACGTCCATTCAGACAAACGACAAAGGGGTGGATTGGATGAACGAGCGGCCCGAGAGCCTGACGGAGCGCTACGCTTCCCAGGCCTTCAACGACGACGCGATGCGCAAATATCTTCCCGGCGACACCTACAAGCAGCTCAAAAAGACCATCGACCTCGGCAAGCCGATGGAGGACCCGGCGCTGGCCGACGTCGTGGCCAACGGCCTCAAGCGCTGGGCGATGGATCTCGGCGCCACGCACTACACCCACTGGTTCCAGCCGATGACGGGCACCACCGCCGAGAAGCACGAGAGCTTCATCAGCCCCCAGAGCGACGGCACGCTGCTGATGCGCTTTTCCGGCAAGGAGCTGGTGCGCGGCGAGGGCGACGCCAGCTCCTTCCCCTCCGGCGGCCTGCGCGTCACCTTCGAGGCCCGCGGCTACACCGCCTGGGACTGCACCTCCCCCGCCTTCGTCAAGGATCAGACGCTCTACATCCCCACCTGCTTCTGCTCCTGGAGCGGCGAGGTGCTCGACAAAAAGACGCCGCTGCTGCGCAGCATGGAGGCGCTCAACCGCAACGCCCTGCGCGTCCTGCGCGCCCTCGGCGACCGGGAGACGCAGCGCGTCGTGCCGATGGCGGGCGCGGAGCAGGAATACTTCCTGGTCGACAAGGAGCTGTTCTCGCGGCGCGAGGACCTGATGGTCTGCGGCCGGACGCTCTTCGGCGCCCGCCCGCCCAAGGGCCAGGAGCTCGACGACCACTATTACGGCAACATCAAGGAGCGCGTGCGCGACTTCATGCGCGAGGTCGACGAGGAGCTGTGGGCGCTCGGCGTCCCGGCCAAAACCGAGCACAACGAGGCGGCGCCGGCGCAGCACGAGCTGGCCGCGGTCTACACCACCGCCAACATCGCCTGCGACCAGAACCAGCTCATCATGGAGACCCTGAAAAAGGTCGCCCTGCGCAAGGGCCTGGTCTGTCTGCTGCACGAAAAGCCCTTCGCCGGCGTCAACGGCAGCGGCAAGCACAACAACTGGTCGCTCAATCTCGACGGGCACAAGAGCCTGCTCGACCAGGGCAAGACGCCGGAGCAGAACGCCCGCTTCCTGCTCTTTCTGGCCGCCGTCGTCTGGGCGGTCGACGAATACGCGCCCCTGCTGCGCGCCTCGATCTCCGGCGCCGGCAACGACTGCCGGCTGGGCGGCAACGAGGCGCCGCCGGCGATCATCTCCATCTTCCTCGGCGATTTTCTCACCGACGTGCTCAACGAGATCGCCTCGGGCGGCGAGAGCGTCATTCGCCAGGGCGGCAACCTCAGGATCGGCGTGACGACCATCCCCAACCTGCCCAAGGACATCTCCGACCGCAACCGCACCAGCCCCTTCGCCTTCACCGGCAAGAAATTCGAGTTTCGCCAGCTCGGCTCCTCGATGTCCATTGCCGACTGCAACACCGTCATCAACACCATCGTCGCCGAGACGCTCTCCCGCATCGCCGACCGGCTCGAGGCCGCCGCCGACATCAACGAGGAGTGCCGCGCCATCCTGCGCGACGTCATGCGCGACCACCGCCGCGTCATCTTCAACGGCAACAACTACGCGGAGGAATGGGTCAAGGAGGCCGAGGCGCGCGGGCTGCCCAACATCCGCTCCTCGGTCGAGGCGGCGCAGGCGCTGGTCTCGCCGCAGAGCATCGACCTGTTCACCCGGCACGGCATCTTCAGCGCCAAGGAGCTGGAGGCCCGCTGCGAGATCCGGCTGGAAAACTACGCCAAGACCGTCCGCATCGAGGCCGAGACCATGGCGGAGATGACGCGGCGGCAGATCATGCCGGCCGCCATCGCCTACATGAAGTTCCTCTCCGACGCGGTGTGCTCCGCCAAGGAGACCGGCCTGGCCGTGGACGTCTCCCTGCCGGCGGGGCTGCTCAAGGATGTCTCCGCCGCCGCGGCGCAGCTGCGCGCGGCGCTGCAGAAGCTCGAGCGCGCCGTCGCCAAAACCGCCGGCGAGCAGGGCGCCGCCGCCGCCGCAACCAGCTGCCGCGACCGCATCCTGCCCGCGATGGAGGAGCTGCGGCGCTGGGCCGACGAGCTGGAGACCCTGATCGGCCGCGAGAGCTGGCCGATGCCCACCTACGGCGATCTGCTGTTCGGCATTCTCTGATGCTTCCGGCGCGCGGGCCCGGCCGACCGGGCCCGCGCTTTTTTGCGCCGCTTGTCTTTTGGCGGCGCGGTGGTATAATGCAAAAAGAACATGTCGCGGGAGATGAGCCGGGTGCACGAGCTGTCCATCACGCAAAATCTGCTGCGCTTCGTGCTGCAGAAGGCGGAGGAGGCCGGCGCGGCGCGGGTGCGGGAAATCCGCATCTGCTACGGGCCCTACTCCGGCATCGAGCCGGAGTGCATCCGCATGTACCTGTCGCTGCTCGCCCGCGGCACGATCGCCGAGGGCGCGGCGCTGTCCGCCGTCCGCATTCCGCTGCGGGCGCGCTGCCGCGCCTGCGGGCGCGAAAGCGAGCTGACCGTGACGCATCTCGCCTGCCCCGCCTGCGGCGGCACCGATCTGGAGGTGCTGTCCGGCCGCGAGTTCTATATTGACAGTCTGGAGGTCGATCCCCTTGGAAATCAAAGTTCTGCATCAGGTGATGGAATGGAACCAGCAGGTCGGTGACGAGGTCCGCGCCGCGCTCGCGGCCGACAAGGTCTGCATGATTAACATAATGGGCAGCCCGGGCGCCGGCAAGACCAGCCTGATCACAGGGCTGATCGGGCTGCTGCGCGGCCGCTGGCGCATCGGCGTCATCGAGGGCGACATCGCCGGCACGGTCGACGCGGAGCGCATCGCCGCGCTGGGCATTCCCGCGGTGCAGCTCGACACCGACGGCGCCTGCCACATCGAGGCCATGAGCATCCGGAATCTGCTGCCGGCCTTCGATCTCGGCGCGCTGGACGTGCTGCTGGTGGAAAACATCGGCAACCTGGTCTGCCCGGCGGAGTTCGACATCGGCGAGAGCTTCCGCCTCACCATCCTCAGCGTTCCCGAGGGGGACGACAAGGTCGTCAAGTATCCGCTGATGTTCACCGACACCGATTGCCTGGTCATCAACAAATGCGACATGCTGCCCTATTTTGACTTTGACCTTGACCGGGTGACCCGCGATTACCGCGGCGTCAACCCCAACGCGCCGCTCTATCAGGTCAGCAGCCGCTCCGGCGACGGCATGGCGGCGCTGGCGGAGCATCTTTCGGCGCGCATCGCCGCCGCCCTGCGCGCATAGACCCGCTTCCGGCGGGCATGAAAAAGCCGCGGCAGATATGGCAAAGCGGCGGGAGCACTTCAAAGGCTCCCGCCGCTTTTTGATGCGTTATTCGTTCTTATCGCTGTGGTCGTTTTGATCGCGGATCAGGCAACAGATCTGACCGGCGAGCGCTGCGGCCCACACAACCAGGGCCAGCGGAGAAACATAGTCCCATTCGGAGTTCGAATATGAGCCGGTTAGCTTCGTCACGGCGAATGTCAGCTGTGAAAAACAGAAAATCAAAATCAGAATCAACGCATTTTGAAAGAGCAGATTGCTGAGGCTTCTCCAAAAATTGTTTTTCCTCATACCCGCATCCTTTCGGTTCGTAAAGACCGGGCTGACCGGTCTTGCCTGTGGCTGCGCCCCGCCGTTCGTTTTCAGGCGTCCGGCGGCGGCGCCGCGGGCATGAAAAAACCACGAGGCCAAAGCCTCGTGGTTTTCGTTTTGGTGGAGATAAGCGGGATCGAACCGCTGACCTCTTGAATGCCATTCAAGCGCTCTCCCAGCTGAGCTATACCCCCAAGTTGGATGCCGGTCTTTCGACGGCTCTGTTATAGTAACATACCCCAAAACGGTTGTCAAGACGCCGCCGCAAAAAATCGCAAAAAAGTTGTCTGTCGGGCCGCAATGTGATAAGATAAATTCATTCTGAAATCGGAGGTTTCGTGACACGATGAATCTGACCTTTTTCGGCGCGGCCCGGGCCGTCACCGGCAGCTGCCACTGCCTGGACGTGGGCGACAAGCGCATTCTCATCGACTGCGGCCTTCAGCAGGGCCGCGACGAGCAGGACAACACCAGGTTTCTCTTTGACGCGCAGGAGGTGGACTGCGTGCTGGTGACCCACGCGCACATCGACCACTCCGGCCGCCTGCCCCTGCTCTGCAAGCAGGGCTTCCGGGGCCGCATCGTCACCACCCGTCTGACCGCCGAGCTGCTGAACATCATGCTGCAGGACAGCGCCCACATCCAGGAATCGGACGCCCTGTGGACCAACCAGAAGGGCAAGCGTGCCGGGCGCGAGCCGGTCGAGCCGCTCTACACCGCCGAGGATGTCGCCGCCTGCATGAAGCTGGTCGAGACGCACGACTACGGCGAGACCTTCGAGCTCTGCGACGGCGTGAAGGTCTGCTTCCGCGACGCCGGGCACCTGCTCGGCAGCGCCATCGCCGAGGTCTGGGCCACCGAGGAGGGCACGACCCGCAAGCTGGTCTTTTCCGGCGACCTCGGCAACCAGAACCAGCCGATCATCCGCAATCCCACGCTGATCGGCGCGGCCGATTATGTCGTCACCGAGAGCACCTACGGCGACCGCCTGCACGACGCCAGCGAATGCAATTACACCGAGGCGCTGGCCGAGATCATGGACAGCACCTTCGCCAAGGGCGGCAACGTCGTCATCCCGGCCTTCGCCGTCGGGCGCACGCAGGAGCTGCTCTACTTCATCCGCGAGATCAAGGAGCGCGGCCTGGTCCATTCCCTGCCCGGCTTTGAGGTCTATGTCGACAGCCCGCTGGCGCGCGAGGCGACCATGATCTTCTCCGGCGACCTGCGCGGCTATATCGACGAGGAGGCTGTCGAGCTGGTGCGCGACGGCGTGCACATGCTGACCTTCCCCGGCCTGCAGCTGTGCGAGACGACCGAGGAATCCCGCGCCCTCAACGCCGACCGGACCCCGAAGGTCATCATCTCCGCCTCCGGCATGTGCGACGCCGGACGCATCCGCCACCACCTCAAGCACAACCTGTGGCGGCCCGAATGCGCCGTCGTCTTTGTCGGCTTCCAGGCCGAGGGCAGCTTCGGCCGCCGCCTGCTGGAGGGCGTGCAGGAGGTCCGCCTCTTCGGCGAGGAGATCGCCGTCCGCGCCAGGATCGTCAACTTCCCCGGCCTCTCCTCCCACGCCGACAAGAACGGGCTGCTGACCTGGATCTCCGCCTTCTCGCCGAAGCCGAAGCAGGTCTTTGTGGTCCACGGCGATCCGGCGGTCGCGCCGGTCTATGCCGAAACCCTCAAGGGGCTGGGCTTCGCCGCCCACGCGCCCGAGCAGGGCGAGGTCTATGATCTGGCGGCCGACAGCCTGCTGGTCGAGGGCCACACGCCGGTGCGCAAGCCGAAGCCCGAGGCCGAGAATCCGCTCTTCACGGCCCTGCTGGCGGCCGCCGGCCGTCTGGCCGAGGTCGTCCAGCGCTGCCGCGGCGCGGCCAACCGCGATCTGCGCGCCTTCGCGGAGGGAATTCACGCGCTCTGCGACCGATACGACATCAAATAAACGCGGCGAGCCGGGGAATTCCCCGGCTCGCGCGCTATCTGCTTTCCAGCCGCGCCACGAAGCTGCGCAGCTCCGCCGCCGTGGCAAACAACAGTCCGCTGGCGCGGATCGACTCCTGGACAAAGGGCGGCAGGGACCGGAAGTATTCCTCCGCCTGCCCGTCCCGGATATTTTGCATGGTCATCACCCCGGCCTTAGGATGTGCGCTTGCAATAAAATTTATGATTTGCTATAATATTGGCAAATCTGTCTGATGGAGGCGTTATTTCCATGCGTCTTGCCAACTGCACCTGTGCCAAGGTGGAAGAATATCTCCGGCACAGCAAAACGATCGTCATCGGCGTCGGCAGTATCGAGAACCATGGCCGCCACATGCCGCTCGGCACCGACACCATGATCCCCGATAAAATTCTCGAGCTGCTGGAGGAGCGCAGCGGCGTCATGATCGCGCCGACCGTCCCCTATGGCGCCGCGGACTCTCTGGCCGGCTTCCCCGGCACGGTCTCGCTCGGCGTCGACGGCCTGTTCCGCCTGCTGAGCGGCATCACCGACAGCCTTTACGCGCACGGCTTCCGCCGCTTCGTCCTGCTCAACGGCCACGGCGGCAACGCCAAGTCCATCGAGATGCTCGGCCAGCGCCTTTACGCGCGCGGCGCCTATGTCGCCTGCCTCAACTGGTGGCTGATGGCCGGCGAGCTGCGGCCCGAATGGGCCGGCGGCCACGGCGGCGCCGAGGAGACCGCCGGCGTGATGGCCGTCGATCCCGCCCTGGTCGACTATGACGAGATCCACGATCCGCTGGTGCTGACCGACGACATCGGCGCCGACATGCCCTCGACCGGCTGGGACAAGGTCTGCTATCAGGGCGCCAGCGTCATCATTCCCCGCCCGGTCACCGCCTACAACAAAAACGGCTGGTACGGCGCCGACGCCCCCGACCGTGCCACGCCCGAATGGGGCCGCGAGATAGTGCGCGTCATGGCCGATTACGCCGCCAACTTCGTGCGCGACTTCGAAAAGGTGCCCCTGCCCGCCCAGAAATAAACACCGGCTGCAAAAAGGCTGCCGCAAAACCTTCGTTTTGCGGCAGCCTTTTCCGTTTGCGGTCCGCTTACTTCACATAGACCTTCGGCAGACGCTGGCCGAAGGCGCAGGTGATCTCATAGTTGATGGTCCCGGTGGCGTCGGCGATGTCGTCCGCGGTGATGCTGTGCACGCCGTCGCTGCCCATGACGATCACCTCGTCGCCCAGCTTGACGCCGGGCACGTCGGTGACGTCGACCATGCACTGATCCATGCAGATGTTGCCGGCGAGCGGCGCCACGCGGCCGCCGACCAGCACCTTGCCGACCGGGGAATAGGGGCGCGGATAGCCGTCGGCATAGCCGAGGCCGATGGTGGCGATGCGGCTCGGCCGCCCGGCGATGAACTTGCGCCCGTAGCCGACCGAGAAGCCGACCGGCACGTCCTTGAGGTGGACGATATTGGCCTTGACGCTCATCACCGGCCTGAGGGAGAGCTGGTTCTTGTCGACCTCATGGCTCGGATAGCAGCCGTAGAGGATGATGCCCGGACGCACGGCGTCGAACAGCACGGAGGGCAGCTCCATGATCGAGGCGCTGTTGGCCAGGGTGCGGAACGGCAGCGCGATGCCCGCGGCGGTCACGCCCTCATAGAAGGCGTTGTACTTGCGCTCCTGCTCGTGGGAGTAGTTCTTGTCGAAGGCGTCGGCGGTGGACATGTGCGAGAACATGCCCTTGATGCGGAAATTGGGCAGCCCGACCATCTTCTTGATGTCCGCGACGGCGCCGGGGATGTCGTCGGCCTGATAGCCGATGCGGCCCATGCCGGTATCGACGGCGAGCAGCGCCGAAACGGTCTTGCCGGCGCGGACGGCGGCGGCGGAGATCGCCCTGGCGTTGCGGCTGTCACAGACCACCGGCGTGATGTCATATTCGGCGAGCGTGTCGGCATAGAGATCGGGCGTGAGGCCTAGAATGATGATCTCCTCGCGGGCGCCGGCCTCGCGCAGCGTGATCGCCTCCTGCAGCGTGGCGATGGCGAAGGTCCGGACGCCGTTGGCGCGCAGCACCTCGGCGCAGCGCACCGAACCGTGGCCGTAAGCGTCGGCCTTGATGACGCCGATCAGCGGCCGGCCGTTTGCCTTGGCGGCAATCTGCTTGACATTGTAGTCGAAGTTTGAGAGATTGATCTCCACCCAGGCGGGACGCAGAGCTTCCTTATACATGTTGAAACGGACTTCCTTTCCGATTTTGGATTTCAAACCTTTCTCATTATATACGCGCGCACGCGAGGATGCAAGAGCGCGCAGGGATAAAAGCCATCCCCTTTTGGCAGTTTTCACAAGCGCGGCATACAAAAGCGCTAAAAAAATACGTTCGCTTTTTCCGATCCTTTGTGCAGTTCCGTACAAATTGCAAAAACCGATGAAATTTAGTTGACAAAAGCGCCGGCCCTGCGTATCATAAGGGTAATTATTCTGAACATATTCAGAAGAAAAAGGGAAAAGAGGGAAACAGCGTATGGACAACAAGCTTGAAAAACGCTACGGACTGTTCACGGCCATCGCCATGGTGGTCGGCATCGTGATCGGTTCCGGCGTGTTCTTCAAAGCGCAGACAATCCTGCAGAAAACCAACGGAGACCTGCCGCTCGGCATCCTGGCGTGGGTCATCGGCGGCGCAATCATGATCTTCTGCGTGCTGGCGTTCGCCAACATGGCGACGCGGTATGAGAAGGTCAACGGCATCGTCGACTATTCCGAGGCGGTCGTCAGCAAGAACTATGCCTATTATGTCGGCTGGTTCATGACCACGATCTATTATCCCACCCTGACCGGCGTGCTGGCGTGGCTCTCGGCCCGCTACACGCTGACCTTCATCGTCTCGGTCAACCCCAACTTCCCACTGGTCGTCCCCGCGGACCAGGGCGGCGCGGTCATCGGACCGGAGTGCATGGCGCTGATGCTGTTCTTCCTCTGCTGCGCCTATGCGGTCAACGCCCTGTCCCCCAAGCTGGCCGGTAAGTTCCAGGTCGCCACCACCGTCATCAAGATGATTCCGCTGGCCCTGATGGCGGTCGTCGGCCTGATCTACGGTCTGACCCACGGCATCACCCAGGCCAACTTCGCGGCCGCGCCGGCCGCTGCCGCCGCCGGCTCCGCCAACCCGCTCTTCGCCGCGGTGGTCGCCACCTCCTTCGCCTATGAGGGCTGGATCATCGCCACCTCGATCAACGCCGAGCTCAAGGACGCCAAGAAGAATCTGCCGCGCGCCCTGATTATCGGCGGCATCATCGTCATCGCCACCTACATTCTGTACTACATCGGCGTCGCCGGCGGCGCCACCAACCAGGAGCTGATGGAGACCGGCGCCACCGTCGCCTTCACCAAGATCTTCGGCAACGTCCTCGGCAACGTCCTCAACCTCTTTATCGCCATCTCCTGCATGGGCACGATGAACGGCCTGATGCTCGGCTGCTGCCGCGGCGTCTACTCCCTGTCCGTCCGTGACCAGGGCCCGGTCCCCCACATCTTCGGCCAGGTCGACCGCGAGACCAACATGCCGGCCAACTCCTCCATCCTGGCCATGCTGCTCTGCGGCTTCTGGGGCTGCTACTTCGTCCTCGCCAACCTGAGCGCCGATCCGGGCTCCTGGTTCGGCAAGCTGACGATCGCCGGCCAGCAGATCAACATGTTCGCCTTCGACTCCTCCGAGCTGCCCATTGTCACCATCTACGCCATGTATATCCCGCTTTTCATCCTCTTCATGAAGAAGAGCACTGACCTCAAGTTCGGCAAGCGCTTCCTGATCCCGGCGCTGGCGCTGGCGGGCAGCATCTTCATGGTCTACGCCTGCATCTTCGCCCACAAGTGGGAATGCCTGTTCTACCTGATCGTCTTCGCCGTCTTTATGCTGGCCGGCGGCCTGTTCAAAAACAGCCGCAAGTCCGCTGCCAAGGCGACGCAGAAATAAGTCCCGGCTTCCAGACAAAAAGGCTCCCGTCCGCACGGACGGGAGCTTTTCTTGCGTTTGCCGGAGCACGGCGCCAGCGGCAGGCCGGGATCCGCCCGAAGCGGAAGGACGGCGGACGGCTCCGATCCCGCCCCGGCGTCACTTCTTTCCGGACGCGCCCGCCCGGACCGCGGGGCGGATGCTGCCGATGCAGATGCCCGCCAGGATGCACGCGGCGCCGATCAGGCCGACCGGGCCGAAGCGCTCATGCAGGAACAGCACGCCCAGCACTGCCGCCGTCAGCGGGCTGAGAGCGCAGAACATGCCCGCCTGCTCGGAGGACATGTACTTCTGCGCGACCGGCTGAAAGGTGAAGCCGAAGCCGCTGCACACCACCGCCAGCGCGATCACGCAGCCCCAGGTCGGCCCGTCGGCCGGCAGGGCGGGATGCTCGAACACGCAGGCGGCCAGCATTCCCAGCGCGCCGACGACCCCGACCTGCACGATGCCGAGCACCAGCGGGTCGTCCCGGCGCGCCAGCCGGTTCGTCAGGATGATGGTCACCGAATAAAACACCGCCGCGATCATGCACAGCGCCTCGCCCCGGGCGGGGTGAAAGCCGCCGCTCCGCAGCGTCAGCAGCGCCACGCCGAGCAGGGTGACGGCCGCGCCGCCGAGATCGCGCCCGCCGGGCAGACGGCGGCGCAGCACCGCCTCCATCAGCGGCACCATCACGATGGCGGTGTTCTCCAGAAACGAAGTCGTGGAGGAGCTGGTCGTCCGCAGGCCGTAGAGCTCCGCCGACATGACGATGAAGAAGCAGCACCCGAGCAGCGCGCCGCGCAGCAGCGTCCGCGGTCCCGCGCCGCGCAGGCGCTTCCAGAACAGCGCCGCCAGCAGCACAAAGGCCAGCAGGAAGCGCACGCCCATCAGATTGAACGGGCTGAGCTGCCGCAGCGCCGTCTTGGAGAGCAGCAGCGCCGAGGCGCGGACGATGATGACCGCGGCGAGAAGGACCTTCGCGTTTCTGCCGTTCACAGGCGGCCGCCTTCTTTCAAAACAGCGGGAGGCGCCGGCGCCTCCCGCTGTCAAACATTCAATTTCCGCTTTTGCCGCCGCTTATTCGAACTTGCCGGCCGGCTGCTCCGCCTCCGCGTCCTTTTCGGCCGCTGGCTGCGCGGCTTCCGCATCCTTTTCGGCCGCTGGCTGCGCGGCTTCCGCGTCTTTTTCGGCTTCGGGCGGCGCGGTCTTTTCCGCCTCGGGCGGCGCGGCGGGCGCGGACAGGTGCGCGATCTCATGCTGGACGGCGCCCTTGCGATAGTCGCCGAAGAGCTGATAGAACTCGTTTTTCTCCATCTCGGTGATCTCGAACTCCTCGCGGATGTTCTCCGGCGTGGCGAACAGACCCCAGCGCTGGACCAGCGAGGCGTTGCGCGCCTTGGCGTCCAGGCCCTTCATCACCTCAAAGACCATCGCGTCGCCGCTCTCCTCCAGCACGCAGGGGAAGCACTGGAGCTTGCCGAACTGGCTGGCCTCAATCCACAGCAGAAAGACGTCATCGTGCTTGTGCCGCGCCTGATAATAGGAGGCGATCGAGGCCTGGCCGATGAAAAAGGCCTTCAGCCCCTTGAGCTTCCTGGTGTTGTTAATCAGCGCGGGCGTCGTATATTTCATATCCATGTCCTCCATCGGCAGCGATCTGTCTTTTATTATCTTAGCGGTTTTGTCCGCAAAAGTAAAGCGTTCAAATGTGAATTTCCGCATATAGATATGAAAAGGCCCGCCGGGCGGCGGGCCGAAGAAGCCGGGCCTTCCCCCTCAGAGGGAAAGCTCGCGGCGGCAGTTCTCGCAGACGAACTTCTCGCGGAAAATGGTGACCTTCTTGCTGCCTCCGCAGAACACGCAGGCGGACTCATGCTTGCGCAGGATGACCGCGTTGCCCTCCGTGTAGATCTCCAGAGGATCGCCGCAGTCCATGTCCAGATTCTTGCGCAGCTCAATGGGCAGCGTGATTCTCCCCAGATTATCGATATGACGAACGATGCCGGTGGATTTCATAATGATCGCGACCTCCATGTTTTGTTACGCTTATTGTTGCAAAACTTCCAAGATTTGTCAACAACAAAAACCGACAAGATTTCCAGGCTTTCGAGCTTGTTTCTGTGAAAATTGTGAGGAGGGATGCGGATGCTGATGTCGCGGGTGCTGGCGGCGATGCTGGCGGCGGCGCTGCTGTGCGGCGCGCTGACCGGCCGGATGGGCGCGGTGAGCCAGGCAAGCGCCGCCGGCGCGAAGGAGGCCGTGACGCTGATGCTGGCCATCGGCGGCACGATCTGCCTGTGGTGCGGGCTGATGGAGGTCATGCGGGAGAGCGGCCTGTCGCGGAAGGTCGCCCGCCTGCTGCGGCCGGTGATCGCGCTGCTCTACGGCGAATACGGGCGCGACGCGGAGGCCTGCGACGCGCTGTCGCGCAACATGGCGGCCAACCTGCTCGGCCTCGGCAGCGCCGCGACGCCCGCCGGACTGCAGGCCGCCCGGCGCCTCGCCGCGCTGGCGGCGCGGGACGGCGCGCCGCCCGACGCCGTCTGCCTGCTGATCGCGGTCAACACCGCCTCGCTCCAGCTCCTGCCGACGACGGTGGCCGCGGTGCGCGCCGCCCTCGGCAGCGCCGCGCCCTACGACATCCTGCCCGCCGTCTGGCTCAGCTCGCTGGGCTCGGTGCTGGCGGCGGTGCTCGCGGCGCGCGCCCTGCGGCGGGTGTGGCGCCGATGACCGATCTCATCGTCCCCGCCCTGATGCTGTTCGTCGTCGGCTACGGGCTCTTCCGCCGCGTCAACGTCTATGAGGCGCTGGTGCGGGGCATGGGCGAGGGGCTGCGCATCTGCGCGTCGGTCTTCCCCGCCGTGCTGGTCATGCTGGTCGGGATCGCCATGCTGCGCGCCAGCGGCGCGGTCGATCTGCTCGGCGCCCTGCTGGCGCCGCTGGCCGAGCCGCTGGGCATCCCGCGCGCCTGCCTGCCGCTGGCCCTGCTGCGGCCCTTCTCCGGCAGCGGCGCCCTCGCCGTCGGCAGCGGCGTGATCGAGCGCGCCGGGCCGGACAGCCTCACCGGGCAGATCGCCGCCGTCATGCTCGGCAGCAGCGAGACCAGCTTTTACACCATCGCCGTCTACTCCGCCTGTCTGCACATGAAGGACACCCGCTATGCCCTGCCGGCGGCGCTGTGCGGCGACCTGGCCGCCTTCCTGCTCTCCGGGCTGAGCGTGCGGCTGCTGATGCGCTGAGCGCGGCCTCTTTCCCTTGCGCGCGCGCCGGCAACGCGCTATAATGGCATCAAGAACCCCGAACGACAAGCGAGGAAGTGGAACGATGGAGACAAGACCCTATCTGTCCTGGAGCACCGCGGAGCGCTTCATGCGCGAAGCCTTTGAAAAGCTGGGCGTGCCGCCGCAGGACGCGGCGCTGTGCGCCGACGTGCTGCTCGAGAGCGACCGCCGCGGCATCGAAAGCCACGGCTGCAACCGCTTCAAGCCCATCTATGTCGACCGCATCCGCATCGGCATCCAGAAGCCGGTCACCGAGCTGGAAACGCTGCGCGAGACCCCGACCACCGCCGTCTACGACGCGCACGACGGCATGGGCATGGTCGCCGCCCACGCGGCGATGTCCGCCGCCATCGCAAAGGCGAAGACCTACGGCATGGGCATGACCGCCGTGCGCAACTCGACCCACTACGGCATCGCCGGCTACTGGGCCAGCATGGCCGTCAAGGCCGGGATGATCGGCGTCACGGGCACCAACGCCCGCCCCTCCATCGCGCCGACCTTCGGCGTCGAGAACATGATGGGCACCAACCCGCTGACCTTCGGCATGCCGACCGATGAGCCCTTCCCCTTCATGCTCGACTGCGCCACCTCGATCACGCAGCGCGGCAAGATCGAATATTTCGCCCGCAAGGGCGCGCCGACCCCCGCCGGCATGGTCGTCGGCCACGACGGGCAGGCGATGACCGACAGCGAGGCCATCCTCAAGGCGCTCGTCGCCGGCGAGGCCGCCCTGGCGCCGCTCGGCGGCATCGGCGAGGAGCTGGCGGGCTACAAGGGCTACGGCTACGCCGCCGTGGTTGAGATTCTCTCCGCCGCCCTCCAGAGCGGCAGCTATATGAAGATGCTCACCGGGCTGGACGAGGCCGGCCGGCGCGTCCCCTATCACCTCGGGCACTTCTTCGTCGCCATCGACCCGGAGGCCTTCATGGGCCTGGACGCCTTCAAAAAGACGACCGGCGACATCCTGCGCGCCCTGCGCGCTTCGCGCAAGGCGCCGGGACAGACGCGCATCTACACCGCCGGCGAGAAGGAATGGGACGTCTGGCTCGAGCGGCGCGACAAAGGCGTGCCGGTCGGCGCCGCCGTCCAGCGCGAGTTCTGCACCGTGCGCGACGAGCTGCGCATCGACGTGCGCTTCCCCTGGGAGGCCTGAACGGCGCCGGAAAAATTCACAATTGGCGGGCGGTTTTGACGGGGCTTTTGCCTTGACAAAACCGCCCGTTTGGTTTACCATACCTCTGTAACCAAATTGTAATCTTTACTGTGATCTGATCGAGGAGGACTGCCATGCGTCTCGAGGTTCTGCCGCGCCGGTTCGGCGGCTACGGTCATCCCTGGTCCGGCGGATTGCGGCGCTCCGCGATCCGGGCGCGGCTGCGCCTCGACCGGCTGGCCAACATCGGCGCCAACACCCGCGTCTCGCGCGGCGTCTGGGGCGTACTGGCGCGCTTTGCCGGCCTGATCCTCACCCTTTCGCGGGTGTTCGGCCGCGCGCTGGACGCGCTGTGGCTCGTCCTGCTGCGCACCTGCCGCCCGCTGCTGCGGGTCCATCCCTTTCTGCTCCGTCTCTGGCGGCTGGCGCGCGACCGCGTCGCGGCCTACCGGCAGACGCTGGATGCCCGCTCGCGGCCCCGCGCCGCGGCGCTGCTGGTGCTCTGCTCCGCCACCGTCCTGATCCTCTCCTTCAGCTATTTCGGCCTCGGTTTGCAGGTCAAGCTCGACGGCCAGGTGATCGGCTATGTCGAAAGCACCGCCGAGATTGACGCGCTGGTGTCCGAGGTCGAGCAGCGCGCCGCCGAATACCTCGGCGCGCCGTACAGCCTCTCCCCGAACATCACCTATTCGCTCCGCTATATGGACAAGAGCCGCCCCGTGGACGGCGAAGCCCTCAAGGAGCTGCTGTTCTCCCGCATCGACGACGTCAGCCGCGAATATGTGCTGACGGTGGACGGCACCGTGGTCGGCGCCAACAGCAGCCGCACCGCGCTGGAGATGATGCTGCGCCGCATCATCCAGTCCCGCACCGAGGGACAGCAGAACGTCAAGACCGAGTTCGTCCAGGACGTCAAGATCGAGGAGCGCTCCGTGCTGGCCAGCCAGATCCGCACCATCGCCCAGATCGAGGAGACGCTGAGCGCCAACAAGCAGGCGGTGCAGAACTACACCGTCCAGGCGGGCGACACGATCAGCGGCATCGCCGTCGGCCACAGCGTGTCCATCGCCGAGATCCGCCGCCTCAACCCCGGCATCGACATCGATTCCATCCACATCGGCGACGAGCTGCTGCTCTCCGCCGCGGTGCCCTACCTCTCCCTCAAGCGCACGGTGACCGAGGAATACGATACCGTCATCAACTACGAGACCGAGACCGTCTACGACGACAGCATGTATGTCAACCGCAGCTATGTCAAGGTGGCCGGCGTGCCCGGCAAGGCGCACGTCACCGCCGACGTCGTCTATGTCAACAACCGCGAGGAAAGCCGCACCATTCTCACCTGTGAGGTCCTGCAGGCGCCCGTCAAGGCGGTCAAGGTCGTCGGCACCAAGGCGCTGCCCGCCAAGGCGGCCACCGGCACCTTCGTCAAGCCCTCGAACGGCTATTTCAGCTCCGGCTTCGGCTATCGGCCGCGCTTCGGCGACTATCACACCGGCGTCGATTTCGCCGGCAGCATCGGCACCAGCATCTGGGCGGCCGACGGCGGCACCGTGATCTACGCCGGCTGGAAGGGCACCTACGGCTACTGCGTGATGATCGACCACGACAACGGCTATGTGACCCTCTACGCCCACTGCAGCAAGCTGCTGGTCAAGGTCGGCCAGCGCGTCGCCAAATACGAGCCCATCGCCCGCGTCGGCTCGACCGGCAACAGCACCGGCCCGCACTGCCACTTCGAGATCCGCAAAAACGGCACGCCGGTCAACCCGCTCAAGTATATCTGGAAGTAAGCGCCGCCGGCATTCGTACCGGCCCGCAAAAAATCGCCGCAGGGCGAAATCCCCTGCGGCGGTTTCTGTTTTGCGGGAGCGCGGTCCGCGGTTACACCAGCTTGGCGGCCAGACGCTTGGAGATCTCGTCGAGGAACTCCTCGCTGTTGACGGCGTGAGCCTCATAGCCCGGCTCGACCAGACCGACGAGGTCCTTGGTCATGATGCCGGCGTTGAGGGTGTCAAAGCAGGCCGCTTCGAGCTTCTCGCCGAAGGCGACCAGCGCGGGCAGGTTGTCCAGCTCGCCGCGCTTTTTGAGCGCGCCGCTCCAGGCGAAGATCGTCGCCATGGAGTTGGTGGAGGTCTTCTCGCCCTTGAGGTGCTTGTAATAGTGCTTGGTGACGGTGCCGTGGGCGGCCTCGAACTCATATTTGCCGTCCGGAGAGACGAGCACGGAGGTCATCATCGCCAGCGAGCCGAAGGCGGTGGAGACCATGTCGCTCATGACGTCGCCGTCATAGTTCTTGCAGGCCCAGATATAGCCGCCCTCGGAGCGGATGACGCGCGCGACGGCGTCGTCGATCAGGGTGTAGAAATAGGTCAGGCCGAGCTTCTCAAACTGCGCCTTGTAGGTCTTTTCGAACTCCTCGTCAAAGACCTTCTTGAACTCGCCGTCGTAGATCTTGGCGATGGTGTCCTTGGTGGAGAACCACAGGTCCTGCTTGGTGTCGATCGCATACTGGAAGCAGGAGCGGGCGAAGGAGCGGATGGAGCTCTCCTTGTTGTGCGCGCCCTGCCAGACGGCCGGGCCGTTGACCTTCTGGACCACGAGGGTCTTTTCCTCACCGGTCTGCTCGCCCTTGAAGGTCATCGTGCAGGTGCCCGGCTCGGTGGTGTACATATCGACGGACTTGTAGACGTCGCCGTAGGCGTGACGGGCAATGGTGATCGGTTTCTTCCAGTTCTTGACGACCGGCTTGATGGAGTCAATGCAGATCGGGGTGCGGAACACGGTGCCGTCGAGGATGGAACGGATCGTGCCGTTGGGGGACTTCCACATCTCGGTGAGCTGCGGATACTCGATCATGCGCTGCTTGTTGGGGGTGATGGTGGCGCACTTGACGCCGACGCCGTACTTCTTGTTGGCGTTGGCGGCGTCGATGGTGACCTGGTCCTTGGTCTCGTTGCGATGCAGCAGGCCGAGGTCATAATATTCGGTCTTGAGCTCGACATAGGGCAGAATCAGCTTGTCCTTAATCATCTGCCACAGGACGCGGGTCATCTCGTCGCCGTCCATCTCCACCAGCGGGGTCGTCATTTTGATCTTTTCCATAAGCGTTTTCGCTCCTTGTGTTTTAAATTTTGAAGGTCGCCGCCTGCGGCGCGGTCTCTGCGCCGCAGGCCGTGTGCCACGGGTCGCGGACAGTGGAAAAGCGAAAAAGAGCAAGCAGGCCGATGCGGCGCTGTCCCTGCGCCGCAGGCCGCGAACCGCATGTCGCGGACAGTGGAAAAGCGAAAAAGAGCAAGCAGGCCGGTGCGGCGCGGCCGTTGGCAGTACTGTATGTACGGCGACGGCCGCGCCGTGCCGGGATGCGCCGCTATTTTGCGCTTTTCAGGCTTTGCCGTAGCCGGCGGCGTAGTAGTTCATCAGGCAGCCTTCGGTGACGATGAGCTTCTCGTCGGCGGTCAGGCCCTTGCAGTCGAGGGTCAGGTCATGGAGGGCGCCATCCTTGGTGATGACCTTGGCGGCGAAGGTCTCCTTGCCGTCGAGCAGGCCCTGGCGGACGCCGGGGATGTAGATGTAGTCGCCGTCCGCATAGTCAAAGCTCTGCGCCTTGTCCATCGTGAACGGCACGATGCCCCAGTTGATGCAGTTGGAGCGATAGCGCTTGGTGGCGTACTCATAGCAGACGTTGGCGAAGCCGCCGAGCACCTTCTGGCAGGAGGCGGCTTGCTCGCGGGCGGAGCCGTCGCCGGGCTTGTTGGCAAAGACGCAGGAGCCGACCGTGGTCTTCTTGGCGTCGCCGCCGACCTTCTTCAGCACGTCGGTGACCTCGGCGGGGATCTCACCCTGCTCGCGGGCTTCCTCCAGCGCGCGGACGGCCTTGCTGCGGCCGACATACTCCGGGACGCGGCGGGAGAGCGTGAACTCGGACAGGCCGATCGGGTTGGAGCGATAGGACGAGGTCTCGCCGGACGGGATCAGCTCGTCGGTGGTGGTGACCGGGTCGTGGATGACGGCGCAGAGCCTGACGAGCAGGTCGTCCTGCAGGCGCGGCATGTGCGGCCAATCCTTGATGTTCGGCCCGTAGCGCAGCTCGACGCTCGGATCGGCCTTGCCGAAGCCCTCATAGACGCGCTTGGCGTAAACGGTGTTGTCGAAATGATACTCCAGCTCCGCGGCGGTGGGCAGGTCGTAATCGATGTCGGTCGCGGCGGTCAGCACGCCGCCGTTGCGCGCGGTGGCGGCGATCGAGCGGGCGTCCATCAGGGCGACGGCGCTGATCTGGCCGTTGCCGGGCTTGGAGCCCTCGCGGTTGGCGAAGTTGCGGGTGGCGTGACGGATGGACAGGGCGTTGTTGGCCGGGGTGTCGCCGGCGCCGAAGCACGGGCCGCAGAAGGCGGGCTTCATCACGCAGCCGGCCTCCATCAGCCGGGCGGCGACGCCGTTGCGGGTGATGGCGAGGCTGATCGGCGTCGAGGACGGATAGACGCTCATGTCGAAATAGCCGTTGCCGATGCTCTGGCCGTCGAGGATCTTGGCGGCCTCGACGATGTTCTCATACATGCCGCCGGAGCAGCCGACGATGACGCCCTGGTCGCAGGTGACCTTGCCGTCCTTGATGTTGCGGCGCAGATCCATCTTGACCTTGCCGCCGAGCTGCTTGTTGCAGTTCTCCTCGACCTTGGCGAGTATCTCCTCGGGGTTCTGCTGCAGCTCGTGGACGGTGTAGGCGATCGACGGGTGGAAGGGCAGCGCGATCATGCACTCGACGGTGGAGAGGTCGATGCGGACCATCATATCGTAATAGGCGCCGTTGTCCGGATCGAGCTTCTTGTAGTCCGCGGGGCGGCCGACGTTCTCATAGAACTTCTTCGTCGTCTCGTCGGTGGTCCAGATCGAGGACAGGCAGCTCGTCTCGGTGGTCATGACGTCGATGCCGATGCGGTAGTCGGAGGACAGCTCCTTGACGCCGGGGCCGACGAACTCGAGCACCTTGTTCTTGACGTCGCCGTTCGGGAAGGTGGCGCCGACCAGGGCGATGGCGACGTCCTGCGGGCCGACGCCCTTGCGGGGCTTGCCCTCGAGCCAGACGAGCACGACCTCCGGGGCCGCGACGTCATAGGTGTTGCTCAGCAGCTGCTTGACCAGCTCGCCGCCGCCCTCGCCGACGCCCATCGTGCCGTAGGAGCCGTAACGGGTGTGGCTGTCGGAGCCGAGCACCATGCGGCCGCAGCCGGCCAGGCGCTCGCGGGCGTACTGGTGGATGACGGCCTGGTTGGCCGGCACATAGATGCCGCCGTACTTCTTGGCGGCGGAGAGGCCGAAGGCGTGATCGTCCTCGTTGATCGTGCCGCCGACGGCGCACAGGCTGTTGTGGCAGTTGGTCATGGCGTAGGGGATCGGGAATTCCTTCAGCCCGGAGGCCTTGGCGGTCTGGATGATGCCGACGAAGGTGATGTCGTGGGAGATCAGGGAGTCGAACTTGATCTTCAGCTTCTTGGGGTCCGTGCCGACGTTGTGCGCACGCAGGATCTTGTAAGCCATGGTCTTTTCCCGGGCCTGATCGGGGGTCTGGGCGTTCGGCGCGGCCTCGGCGAACACAGGTTTGCCGTCCACCAGATAAACGCCCTTCTTGATGACTTCTACCATAGGGGTTCCCTCCTCCAAAATAAAAATGATGATTCTATCTCAATGTGTTTGCGGACAGACGGAATGGAGAAACAGCGCGGCGGCCAGCAGATCGGCGCAGCCGCCGGGGCTGAGGTTGCGGGCGATGAACGCCCGGTCGAGCGCCGCCGCCGCCGGAACGGAAAAATGCTCCGTCAGCGCCTGCGCCTGCGCCCGCGCCCAGCGGGCGCCCTCCTCGCCGCCGCGCGCCAGCAGGTTGGTGTCCTCGGCGCGGGCGATCAGACAGATCAGGGTGTAGACCGCGGCGTCGTTCCCGCTCTCCCCGGCGCGCAGCCGCGCCCGGTAGACGGGCAGGGCCAGACCGCGCACGGCGGGATAGCCGCCCTCGGCCTCGCCGCGGACGCCCAGGCTGCCGGTGCGCCGCCAGGCGCTGCCGCCGTGGGTCGGCGCCTGACGCAGCTCGGCGGTGATGCCCTCGGTCAGCCGGGCGACGAACAGGCAGACGCCGTCGGGCGTCAGCGGTTCCCCCCGCCGCTCCAGCGCGCCGCAGGCGGCGCACAGCAGGCCGAGGGAAAACAGCGCCCCCTTGTGGGTGTTGACGCCGCCCGTGGCGCGGAACATCGCCTCCTCCGCCGTCAGGCCGCGCGCGCGCAGGGCGGGCAGCAGGCGGTCGCAGGGCGTCTCCGCGCCGAGGCGGTAAAAGTCGGCGAAAAACGGCTCCAGCGCCGCCGCCGAACGAAGAAACAGGTCATAATCCATATCCCGGTGGGCGCCGGTGTTGGCGCGGTCGACCAGGCCGGGCTTGGGGGTGGCGGAGACCTCCGCCTCAAGCGCCGCGCGGGCCAGCCGCGCGCAGGTCTCCGGCGTCACAGGCGCCCCGCCTTCAGATAGGCGAAGGTCGTCTCCGGGACGAGCGGCCGCAACTCCTCGAGCCGGCCCGCGTCCAGCAGCGCGCGGACGCGGCTGGCGCTGACGGGGGCGCCGTCCGCGGTGCGCCGCTCGACGACCTCGACCGCGATCCCGCGCGGCGGCAGCACCCGCAGCAGGGCCGCGTTGTAGGCGGCGGTCAGCGGATCGAGCGGCTCGGTGCCCACGAAGCGCAGCGTGATCCCCAGCGCCGGGGCGATGTGGCGGGCGAAGATGTCCGCGTCCAGCAGGGCGTGGGTCTCCGCCGCGTCGGAGAGCCGCTTGAGAAAATAGGACGGAAAGGTGGCGGCCGAGATGATATACGGCCCGCCGGCATGGACGACGACGTTCGGCAGATCGGCGGTCCCCCGCTCGACCAGCGTCCGCCGCACGGCAAAGGGGAAGCGGCTCTTTTCGCTCTCGACCACAAAGAGATGCAGCCGGTCGCAGCGCGCCGCCGCCTGCTCCGCCAGATAGCGGTGGCCGAGCGTAAACGGGTTGGCGTTCATGACGATGGCGGCGTTTTTGCCGGGGGCGCGGCTGCCCGCCAGTCCCTCGCAAAAGCGGCGCACGCCGCGGGAATCGCTCTCGAGCAGGATCGCCCCGGGCGCCTCGCCGACCACGGTGAAGGCCAGCCCCTCGAAGATCTCGCGGTTGCCCGGCTTGGTGAACACGAAGAGGTCGCGCACGCCGCGCTCCCACATCAGGGCGCGCAGGTGGCTGACCAGCAGGTTGGTGAGGCCGAGGCCGCGGGCGCTCTCGTCCACGGCGACGCATTTGATGACCGCGCCCTCAAATCCGCCGGCGCACAGCAGCGTGTCGCCCTCATAGACGCCGGCATAGTAGTCGAGCGGGTCGAGCCGCAGGCCGAAGCGGGCCAGAAAGCCCTCGGCCTCGGCCCGGGCGGAGGGCAGGGACAGCGGGATGGGGCGGACGTCGAAATCGTTGAACATAAGGCTCCTTTGCAGAAAACAGGATCAGCGGGCGTCGAACTCCGCCAGCAGCGCGTCGATGCGCGCCAGCAGCGCGGGCAGCGGATGGGCGCGGCTGCGGGCGCAGGCCGCGGCGTCGCGCCCGCAGAGCAGGCACTTCCGGCGCGGCAGTCCCAGCTCCGCGCGGCTGACCTGGACATCGGGGGCGCGCAGCACGTCGAGGTCGAACAGCCGCCCGAGCGGATGGCTCTCCTCCAGCGCGCACAACTGCCGCTTGAGCTCCTCGGCCGGCAGGTCGCAGACAAAAAAGCCCTCCGGCCCGGAGACGGGATCGCGCAGCTTCCAATAGGCGACGTGGCCGGCAAGCGCGTCGCGGATGGCGGCGACGCCCGCCGCGTGGACCCGCTCGCTGCGCTCGCAGCGCTTGACCGGGCCGGGCAGATTGACCGTGAAGCTGACGAGCGGCAGGCGGTAGCGCGCCAGCAGCTCCCGCTGGAAGGCCGCGCGGTTGTCGCGGCCTTCCAGGAGCTGCTCCAGGGTGATTTCTTCGTTCACTTGACGCTGCGGATGACGTCGAGCACCTTGCCGTCCGGCGCGGTGACGACGCCGACGATCTCATCGCCGAGATCGAGCGGTTCGGGCTTGCCGACGACGGCATAGGCCTCGTCGCGCAGCTGCCTGATGGTCTTGACGTTGAGGCCCGCCTTGCGCAGGCGCTCCGCGATCTCGGGCCTGTTCGGGTTGACGGCGATGCCGACGTCGGTCACCAGCACGTCGCAGACGCTGCCCTCGGTGACCAGGCAGCCGACATGATCGACGACGCAGGGGATGCGGCCGCGGATCAGCGGGCTGACGATCACGGTCAGGGCCGCGCAGTAGGCGGTGTCGGGATGGCCGCCGATGGCGCCGCGGATGATGCCGTCCGAGCCGGTGAGGACGTTGACGTTGAAGTCGGTGTCGATCTCCAGCGCGGAGAGGATGACGACGTCGAGCTGATGGATGGCGCTGCCCTCGTTGAAGGGGCTGGCGTACTGGTTGCCGTCGATCTCGACATGGTTCGGGTTGTCGCGGATCGAGCGGGCGGCCTCGCCGTCGAAGCTCTGCACGTCGATGACCTTCTTGACCAGGCCGGATTCGTGCATCTTGACAATCTGGCTGGTGATGCCGCCGAGCGCGAAGTCGGCGGTGATGCCCTTTTCGGTCATCTCGCCCTCGAGGAAGCGGGTGACGGCCAGCGACGCGCCGCCGGAGCCGGTCTGGATGCTCATGCCGTCGCCGAAGAAGCCGGAGGCGATGATCGCCTTCGCCGCGCTCTCCGCGATCATCAGGTCGCGCGGGTTCTTGGTGTAGCGCGTCGCGCCCGAGCTGATCTTGCTGCTGTCGCCGATCGAATCGACCTTGACGACATAATCGACGTCGGTGGCCGGGATCGAGCAGGGCACGTTCGGATAGGCGGCGAGGTTTTCGGTGAGCAGGACGACCTTGTCCGCATAGCGGGCGTCCACACGGGCGTAGCCGAGGCTGCCGCACATGTCGGTGCCCTCGGCGTTGGTGCCGGAGGCGTTGCCCAGCGCGTCGCAGGAGGCGACGCCGAGGAAGGCGACGTCGATGTGCAGCGTGCCGTTGGCGATGGCGGCGGCGCGGCCGCCGTGGCTGCGGAAGATCATCGGCTCCCGGAGCTTCACCTCGCCCTTGGAGATGGCGTCGGCCAGACGGCCGCGGCAGCCGGAGCTCTGCAGGCGGGTGACGGTGCCGTCCTTGATGTATTCGACCAGGGGGGCGTGCGCGTTGGAGAGGCTGGAGGAGGCGACCGTCAGATCCTTGTACCCCATCTTCGACAGCGTGGCGACCACGTTGTTGAGCACGGCGTCGCCGTCGCGGAAATGATGGTGGAAGGAGATGGTCATGCCGTCCCTGAGGCCCGTGGCGCGGATGGCGTCCTCGAGCGAGGGCATCAGCTTGCCGTTGTGCTCCAGGCGCTCATGCAGGGTGGCGGTGTCCTTTTTCGGCGCTTCCTTGCTGTATTCGAGCCCCATGCGCTTGAGCAGCTTGGGGTCGATGGTGTGTCCGATCTGGTTTTTCATCTCACTGCACCTCCTCAGGCGTGATGATCCCGGCGACGAGCGCCAGCTCGATGACGCGCTGGGCGCGGATGACGACCGGCTTGTCCACCATCTTGCCGTTCAGGCTGATGACGCCGCTGCCGCGGGCCTCGGCCTCCTTGATGGCGGCGACGATGCGCTTGGCCTTCTCGATCTCCTTGGGCTTCGGGTTGAAGACGCTGTGCACCGGCGCGATCTGACGCGGGTTGATGACGCTCTTGCCGTCGAAGCCGAGGTCCTTGATGAGATTGGCCTCATAGAGGAGCTGCTCTTCGTTGTTGATGTCGGAATAGACGGTGTCGAGCGCGTCGATCCCGGCGGCGCGGGCCGCCAGAACGATCGTCTGGCGCGCGAGCTGGAGCTCGGCGCCCGACAGGGTGCGCTGGCACTTCATGTTGGCGCAGAAGTCCTCCGCGCCAAGGGCAATGCCGATCAGGCGATTGCTCGCCGTGGCGATCTGATAGGCGTTGATGACGCCCAGCGCGCCCTCGATGGCGGCCATCATCAGCGTGGTGCCGACGGGGATGTGGTGCTTTTTCTCCATCTCCTCGATGACCTTCTCGCACTCGACGATGTCCTCCGGCTTCTCGGTCTTGGGCATGCGCAGCACATGCGCGCCCGCGCAGACCATCGCCTCGATGTCGGCGCGGCCGTAAGGCGTGTCGAGCGGGTTGATGCGGACCACCAGCTCGGTGTTGCCGTAATCGGTGGTCTTGAGCGCGTTGTAGACCAGCATCCGGGCGGCGTCCTTCTCCGCCATCGAGACGCTGTCCTCCAGGTCGAACATCAAAGAATCGGAACCGTAAATGTGCGCGTCGCGCATCATGCCGGGGTTGTTGCCCGGAATGAACATCATCGTGCGGCGCAGTCTCTGTTTCGCGTGCATCCTCTCGCCCTCCTTATTTCGTCGTCCAGCCGTAGTCCTGAGACTCGCTGCCGCGCATCAGCGCGGTCTTGACGCGGGCCCGGACGGTGCAGTCGAGCGCGCCCTTGTCGTCGGCGGCGATGCGGACGCCCTGGACGCCGCAATCCTTAACGGTCTCCTCGATGACCTTGCGGATCTGCTTTCCGTAAAGCCCGAGCACCGTGCTGCTCAGCTCGATCTCGACTTTTCCGCCGCCGATCGGTTCGACGGAAATCTGGATGTCTCCGGACTCCACGGTGCCCGCCGTCGCGGCCTTGAGAAGTTTCATGCTGTCCGTTCCTTCTTTCTGTTTATTGAATGGTTTTTGCTCCAATAAACCTATTATATTCTGCGGTCCGGGCGTTTGCAAGGAAAAAAGTTTCGAAAAACGCCCAAAATCGTTAAATTCAGCTGTGTTTTGGTATTTCAAAATACCTGTATACAATCTTTGTGTTCCGGTTTGCAATTTTTAGTCTTAAAAAGCGCTAAAGCAAAAAAAATCGCGGCGCCGCAGGGCGCCGCGATGGCAAAAGGGGCCTCTCAGTGATTTGCCGCCTGCTCCTCGGCGACGATCCGCACGCCGGCGGAGGCGCCGATGCGGGTCGCGCCCGCGTCGAGCATGGCCTTGGCGGAGGCGTAGTCGCGGATGCCGCCGCTGGCCTTGACGCCCATCTCCGGGCCGACCGCGGCCCGCATGAGGGCGACGTCGGAGACGGTGGCGCCGCCGGTGCTGAAGCCGGTGGAGGTCTTGACGAAATCGACGCCGGCGCGCCTGGCGAGCCTGCACACCTGCTCCTTTTCGGCGTCGGTCAGCAGGCAGGTCTCAAGGATGACCTTGACCCGGGCCCGCCCCTCGGCGGCGGCGACGACGGCGAGGATGTCGGTGGAGACGCGCGGCCAGTCGGCGTCCTTGACGGCGCCGATGTTGACCACCATATCGACCTCGGCCGCGCCGGCGCCGATGGCCTGCAGCGCCTCGAAGGCCTTGGTCTCCGGCGTGGCGGCGCCGAGCGGGAAGCCGATGACGGTGCAGACGGCGACGCCCGAGCCCGCGAGGGCCCTGGCGCACTGCGCCACGCGGCAGGGGTTGACGCAGACCGATGCGAAGCGGTACTCCCGGGCCTCCGCGCACAGGCGGTCGATCTGCGCCGCGGTGGCCTCCGGCTTGAGCAGGGTGTGGTCGATATACTGCGCAATGGACATAATTCCGCCCTCCTGACGTTGATATTAACGCAATCTTAAAAGAAAAGCGGCCGTTTGTCAATGTGAAAACCTTGACGGTATGTGCGGTGCGGTGATAAAATAAGACGATATTCTGGAAACGTATGCAACCGCGGAGGGCTTATGTGGACGAGCGAAAACTGGAAGGATTACCGGCTGCTGGACTGCGGCGGCGGGATGCGTCTGGAGCGCTGGGGCGCGCAGACGCTGGTGCGGCCTGACCCGCAGGCCGTCTGGCCCGCGGCGGATGCGCGCGGCTGGGACCGGGCCGACGCGACCTACCACCGCTCCTCCTCCGGCGGCGGGAGCTGGGAGGTCCGCTCCCTGCCCGCGAGCTGGACCGTGCGCTATGAGGACCTGACCTTCTGCGTCAAGCCGATGAGCTTCAAGCACACCGGCGTTTTTCCCGAGCAGGCGGCCAACTGGGACTTCATCCGCGCCCAGCTGCGCAAAAGGCGCGGCGCGCAGGTGCTCAACCTCTTTGCCTACACCGGCGGCGCGACGCTGGCCGCGGCCTCCGCGGGCGCGAGCGTCTGCCATGTGGACGCCGCGCGCGGCATGGTCTCCTGGGCCAAGGAAAACGCCCGCGCCAGCGGCCTCGACCACGCCCCGGTGCGCTATATCGTCGACGACTGCATGAAGTTCATCCGGCGCGAGATCACCCGCGGCCGCCGCTACGACGGCATCATCATGGACCCGCCCTCCTACGGGCGCGGCCCCTCCGGCGAGGTGTGGCGCTTTGAGGACCAGATCGCCGAGCTGATCGGCGTCAGCGCCCAGCTGCTGAGCGACGATCCGCTCTTTTTCGTCATCAGCTCCTACACGGCCGGGGTCTCCCCGTCCGTGCCCGCCTATATCCTCGGCGACACCGTGGCCCGCCGCCTCGGCGGGACGGTCGAGACCGGCGAACTCGGCCTGCGCTGCGAGCGCACGGGCCTGCTGCTGCCCTGCGGCAGCACGACCCGCTGGCAGAGGGAGGCGTGAGCATGGCCGCCATCATCGAAACGCGGGACCTGTGCTTCTCCTATGCCGAAAACGGCCCCCGGGCCCTGGAAAACGTCTCGCTCTCCTTTGAGGAGGGGAGCTTCACCGCCGTGCTCGGCCACAACGGCAGCGGCAAGAGCACCTTTGCCAAGCTGCTTAACGCCATCCTGCTGCCGAGCGCGGGCAAGGTGCTCGTCGGCGGCTGGGACACGACCGACGAGAGCCGCCTGTTCGACATCCGCGCCACGGCCGGCATGGTCTTTCAGAACCCGGACAACCAGATCGTCGCCACCGTCGTCGAGGAGGACGTCGCCTTTGCCTGCGAGAACCAGGGCCTGCCGCCCGCCGAGATCCGCCGCCGCGTCGACGAGAGCCTGGCCGCCGTCGGCATGACCGAGTTCGCGCACCACGCGCCGCACCTGCTCTCCGGCGGCCAGAAGCAGCGCGTCGCCATCGCCGGGGTGCTGGCGATGGAGCCGCGCGCCATCATCATGGACGAGCCGACCGCGATGCTCGATCCGTCGGGCCGCGCCGAGGTGCTGCGCGCCATCCGCCGCCTCAACCGCGAGCGGGGCATCACCATCATCCTCATCACGCACCACATGGACGAGGCGGCCCTGGCCGGCCGCGTCGTGGTGCTCGACCACGGCCGTGTCGCGCTCGACGGCGCACCGCGCGACATCTTCTGCCAGGTCGCGCGCATGAAGGAGCTCAAGCTGGCCGTCCCGCAGACGGTCGAGCTGCTCAGCGGTCTCGAGGGCTGCGACCTGCACGCGCTCAGCGTGGAGGAATGCGCCGCCGAGATCATCCGCTATTTGGGGGAATAAGGTCTTGAACGAGGTTTTGCGCGTCGAACATCTCAGTCACGTTTACAGCGCCGGAACGCCCTTTGAAAAAAAGGCGGTGGACGACGTGACCTTTTCCGCCCGGGCGGGCGAGTTCATCGCCCTCATCGGCCACACCGGCAGCGGCAAGAGCACGCTCATCCAGCACTTCAACGGCCTGCTGAAGCCGACCGCCGGGCGCGTGCTCATCAACGGCGAGGACATCTTCGAAAACAAGGACATGACCCGCGCCGCGCGCTTCGCCGTCGGGCTGGTGTTCCAGTACCCGGAATACCAGCTCTTTGAGGAGACCGTGCGCCGGGACATCGCCTTCGGCCCCGGCAACATGGGTCTCGAGCCGGAGGAGATCGAGCGGCGCGTGCTCGACGCGGCGCACATCGTCGGCCTGAGCGACGAGCTGCTGGAGAAGTCGCCCTTCGAGCTCTCCGGCGGCCAGAAGCGCCGCGTGGCGCTGGCCGGCGTCTTTGCGATGGAGCCCGAGGTGCTGGTCCTCGACGAGCCGATGGCGGGCCTCGATCCCGCCGGGCGCGAGGACGTCTTTCACTATATCAAGGACTATCACGACCGGCACGGCACCACCGTCATCTTCGTCACGCACAGCATGGAGGACGCCGCGCGCATGGCGCAGCGGATCGTCGTCATGCAGCGCGGGCGCATCTCGCTCGACGGTCCGCCGCGCGAGATCTTCGTCCACGCCCAGGAGCTGATCGACGCCGGCCTCGACGTGCCGCAGGTGACCCACGTCTTTCTCGAGCTGCGCCGCCGCGGGGTGAAGGTGCCCGAGCTGGCCTACACCGTCGGTCAGGGCGTGCACCTGCTGCACGAGATGAAGGAGGGACGGACATGCTGAAGGACATCACCCTCGGCCAGTTTTTCCCCGGCAGCAGCGTCGTCCACCGCCTCGATCCCCGCACCAAGCTGCTCGCGGTCGTCGCCTACATCGTCGCCATCTTCATGGCCGACGGGCCGTGGTCCTACGGGCTGTGCGTGCTCTCGCTCCTGGCCGTCATCCTGATCTCGCGCATCCAGCTCCGGCTCATTCTCAAGAGCCTCAAGCCGGTGGTCGTCATCGTGCTGTTCACCGCCATCCTCAACATGTTCTATGTCTCCGGCGAGCCGCTCATCACCCTGTGGAAGCTGACCATCACCCGCGAGGGCCTGATCACGGCGGTGTCGATGTCGCTGCGCATCATCCTGCTGGTCGCCTCGACCTCGCTCGTCACCTATACGACCTCCCCCATCGCCCTGACCGACGCCATCGAATCGCTGCTCGGGCCGCTCAAGAAGATCCATGTCCCGGTGCACGAGTTCGCGATGATGATGACGATTGCCCTGCGCTTCATCCCCACGCTGATCGACGAGACCGACAAGATCATGTCGGCGCAGAAGGCGCGCGGCGCCGATTTCGAGAGCGGCAATCTGCTGCGGCGGGCCAAGGCCCTGGTGCCGGTGCTGGTGCCGCTGTTCATCTCCGCCTTCCGCCGCGCGGACGACCTGGCGATCGCCATGGAATGCCGTCTCTATCACGGCGGCGCCGGGCGCACGCGGCTGCACAGCCTGCGCTATGCGCTGATCGACCTGTGGGGCTTTCTGCTGTGCGCCGCCGCCGTCGCCGCGATCATCGTCCTCGGGCGGGTGGCGCCATGAACACCGCCCTGGTGCTCTCCTATCTCGGCACCGGCTACCACGGCTGGCAGCGCCAGAACAACGGCCTGACCATCCAGGAGCTGCTGGAGCGCGCCGTGCGCGAGAGCTGCGGCCTCCGCGACGTCTATGTGTCCGGCTGCGGCCGCACCGACGCCGGCGTCCACGCCGCCTTTTACGTCTGCAACTTCAAGAGCGAGGTCCGCATCCCCGCCGACAAGCTGCCGCTGGCCCTCAACGCCCGCCTGCCCGAGGCCGTCGCCGTGCGCCGGGCCGTGCCGGTCGCCGAGGACTTCGACGCCCGCTTCTCCTGCCGCAGCAAGGAATACACCTATCTGATCCACAACAGCCGCGTGCGCGACCCCTTTCTGCTCGGGCGCGCCTGCTTTTACCCGCAGCCGCTCGACGAGCGCCTGATGGCGGAGGCGGCGCGGCACTTCGTCGGGCGGCAGGACTTCGCCGCCGTCCGCAACCTCGGCACGCCGGTCCGGAGCACGGTGCGCACCGTGCTCTCCTGCACGGCGGAGCGCCGCGGCGACCGCCTGCGCGTGCGCGTCGCGGCCGACGGCTTTCTCTATAACATGGTGCGCGCCATCGCCGGCACGCTGATCTATGTCGGGATCGGCAAGCTCCGCCCCGATGAGATCGCGGACGTGCTCCGCTCCGGCGACCGCGACCGGGCCGGTCCGACCGCGCCCGCCTGCGGACTCTATCTGACCGCCCTCGACTACGGCCTGCCCTCCCTCGACGGACGGGCGGAGCTTTTTTGACCGGGACCGTCTCCCGCGAAAGGACCGAACGCTGTTATGACCGACCAGCCCCTTGAACAGAACGAACAGAACATCACCCGCTTCCGCCCCGACCACCGCGGCGGCCTTGTGCGCTTTTTCCGCACGCTGTCGCTGCTGGGGATGCTGGCCTGCGTCCTGTTCGGCATCTGGCGCTATCAGGACGACCTGACCATCGACAACCTGCGCCGCTTCTATCAGTATTTCTCGGTCGGAGAGCAGAGCGCCGACTTCTCCGGCTACACCTTCGAGAGCGGGCTGAGCACGGTCTACGTCCCCTTCGGCCGCGGCCTGGCGGTCGCCTCGGGCGACACCTACCACTATGTCAGCGGCCTGGGCGGCGCGCAGTTCTCCATCCAGCTCAAATACAGCAACCCGATGCTGTCGGCCGGCAGCCGCTATGTGCTGATCTACGATCTCGGCAACTACGGCCTGTGCGTCGCCAACAGCTACGCCGAATATCTCAACGTCACGCTCGATTCGCCCATCCTCGCCGCGCAGATGAACAAGGCGGGCGCCTTCGCCGTCGTCACCAACGAGCAGGGCTACCGCGCCGCCGTCACCGTTTACAGCGCGCGCCAGCGCGTGCTGTGCAAATGGAGCACCTCCCAGTATTACGTCCGCACCGCCTCGGTCAGCCCGGACAGCGACCGCTTCGCCGCCCTCTGCGTCACGCAGGACGGCCTGTCGGCGCACACGCAGGCGCTGATCTTCACCATCGGCAGGCAGGAGCCGGACGCGACCGTCGATCTCGGCGACCGCCGCGTTTACGCGATGTGCCATGATAAATCCGGGGCGCTGCTCATACTATGCAGTGACGGCCTCGATTACTATGACGCCGACGGCAAGCTGCTCGGGCAGCTGCCCTTCACCGCCGCGCCCGCGTCCTTCTTCATGGCCGAGGGCGAGGAGCCGCTGCTGGCCTTCTCCGCCTCGGACGCCGCCGGGCAGCGGACGCTGCTCGTCGCCGCCGGGAAGAACGGCAAGTCGCTCTGGAGCGAGACCGCCGCGGGCACGCTGCGCGGCGTCTGGCGCAGCGGCGACATCGCCTGCGCCCTGATGGGCGACCGGCTGCTGCTGCGCGACCTGTCCGACGCGGACAACCGGACGCGCACGCTGCCGCAGAGCGGCGCCCGCGCCGTCCTGGTCCGCGAGGACGGCAACCCCATCCTCATCTATTCCGACCGCGCCGAAAAAGTCGATATGGAGGACGATGCATGGAGCTGAACCTGGAAAGCCTGGTCTATGACGCCGCGTATATCCTCATCTTCGTGTGCTGCGTGGTGTTCGCCGCCAACCGCGGCGCCTTCCGCGCCGTCGCCGGCATCGCCGGAACGGTGGCGGGCGCCGTCCTCGGCGGCATGTTCAACGCGCCCGTCGCCGCCCTGGTCACCCGCTGGATCAAGCCGCTGGTCTACCATTTCGTCGGCCGGGAGACCTCGGTCGCCCTCGCCGCCAAGGCCGGGCGCTACGACGTGCCCGCCGCGCTCAAGGAGCTGGTCGAGCAGGCGCTCTCCGCCGCCGGCAGCGCCGCCGAATCGGCGCGCGCCGCGCTGGCCGACCGCTTCGCGGTCTTCCTCAGCAGCCGCCTGGCGCCGCTGCTCGCCTTCGTGCTGATCTTCGTGGCCGTCAAGCTGGCGGTCTCGCTGCTCTGCACGATCCTCAGCCTCGACATCCCCGTGCTGAGCATGCTCAACGAATGGGCCGGGGCGCTGATCGGCGCCGTCTCGGGGGCGCTGATCCTGCTGGTGCTGACCTGGGCCGTCTGGCATTTCGCCCCCGATCTCAACCTGCCCGTGCTCTCCCGCGAGGCGCTGGCCTCCAGCCACATCGGCGGCTTTATCTGCCGTCTGTTCTCCTGACGCGCCGCGGCGCGGCCGCGCAATTCACCCGTCGGAAAGGAGCCGTTTCGCCCCCATGAAGAATGTACCCAACCTGCTCTCCTGCTTCCGCATCCTGCTGGTGCCGGCCTTCATCCTCGCCTTTTTTTCCGGCCATCCGCATGCCTATCTGTGGGCTGTCAGCATTTTTCTGCTCGCCGGCATGACGGATGTCCTTGACGGGCGCATCGCGCGGAAATATAATCAGATCACCATGCTGGGGCGCATTCTCGACCCGCTGGCCGACAAGCTGATGGTCTTTTCCGCCCTCATCTGCCTCACCGTGCGCAAGCTGATCCCGCTCTGGCTGGCGCTGCTCTTTCTGGCCAAGGAGCTGCTGCAGCTGCTCGGCAGCGCCGTGCTCTTCAAGAAGATCCGCGACGTGCCGCCGTCCAACATCATCGGCAAGGCCGGCACCTTTCTCTTTTACGTCGCCATCGCGGTCATGCTGCTCTTCCCGCACGTCAGCGGCGATCTCAAGCTCTCGCTGCTGGTGCTGGCCTTCGGCATGATCTTCGCGGCGCTCGTCACCTACGCGATGCGCGCCCTCAGTCTCATCAACAGCCCGCAGCCCATCGACACACCCGCTGAAACGGAGGAACCGAAGAAATGAATCTCCCCATCTGCTCCCGCTGCAAGAAGTACCCCGCCGTCGTCTTTGTCACCCGCACCCAAAACGGCAAGCCGGTCCAGGACGGACTGTGTCTCAAGTGCGCGCGGGAGCTGAAGATCAACCCGATCTCCGATCTGCTCGACCGCTTCGGCGTGTCGGACGACGACATCGACACCATCTCCAACGAGCTGCTCTCCGGCAACGGCGAGATGCTTGAGGGGCTGATGCAGCAGATCATGCCGCAGCAGCCGAACAACCCCGACGAAACAGGCACGCCCGACGGCGAAAACGACGGCACGGACGCGCCCGATGAAAACGAGCAGCCCTTCCGCGCCCCGGCCTTCCCGCTGTTCAACCTCTTCCGCCCGCAGCAGCAGCAGGACGAAAAGGAGGCCGGGCCGAAGAAAAAGCCGGCCAACCGCCGCAAGTTTCTCTCCCAGTACGCAATCGACCTCACCGCGCGCGCCCGCGAGGGCAAGCTCGACAAGGTCGTCGGCCGCGAGCAGGAGACGCTGCGCGTCGTCCAGATCCTCAACCGCCGCCAGAAGAACAACCCCTGCCTGATCGGCGAGCCGGGCGTCGGCAAGACCGCCGTCGCCGAGGGCCTCGCCCAGAAGATCGCCGCCGGCCAGGTGCCGGCCAAGCTCCAGGACAAGGAGGTCTGGCTGCTCGACATGACCGCCATGGTCGCCGGGACACAGTTCCGCGGCCAGTTCGAATCGCGCATGAAGAGCCTGATCGACGAGGTCAAGAGCCTCGGCAACATCATCCTCGTCATCGACGAGGTGCACAACCTGGTCGGCGCCGGCGACGCCGAGGGCAGCATGAACGCCGCCAACATCCTCAAGCCCGCGCTCTCGCGCGGCGAGGTGCAGGTCATCGGCGCCACGACCTTCAAGGAATACCGCAAGCACATCGAGAAGGACGCCGCGCTCGAGCGCCGCTTCCAGCCCGTCGTCATCAACGAGCCGACGAGCGCCGAGACCGTCGCCATCCTGCGCGGCATCAAGGGCTACTACGAGCGCTTCCACGGCGTCGTGATCGACGACGCCCTGCTGCCGCAGGCGGTCTATCTGGCCGACCGCTACATCAACGACCGCTTCATGCCGGACAAGGCCATCGACCTGCTCGACGAGGCCTGTTCCGACCTCAACCTCCGCAACCCGCAGTTCGCCCGCATCCCGCTGCTGCAGAAGGAATACGACAGCCGCAGCGCCGAGCAGAGCGAGCTGGAAAACGGCGAGCAGAGCGACGAGATCTATGAAAAGATGGCGGAAAACCGCAGCCGCATGCTCCAGATCCAGAACGAGCTGACCGCGCTGCGCGCCATCCCCGCGCCGCGCCTGAGCATCGACGACCTCTCGCGCGTCATCGAGCTGTGGACCAAGATCCCGGCCAGCCGCATCCGCGAGCAGGACTTCGACCGGCTCAACAAGCTCGCCGAGCGCCTGCGCAGCCGCGTCATCGGCCAGGACGAGGCGGTGAACGCCGTCGCCGCCGCGATCCGCCGCCGCCGCGCCGGCATCACCGAAAAGCGCAAGCCGATCTCCTTCATCTTCGTCGGTCCGACCGGCGTGGGCAAGACCGAGCTGGTCAAGCAGCTCGCCGCCGACCTCTTTGACACCGAGGAGGCGCTCGTCCGCCTCGACATGAGCGAATACATGGAGAAGCACAGCGTCAGCAAGCTGATCGGCGCCCCTCCGGGCTACATCGGCTATGACGAGGCGGGCCAGCTCACCGAGAAGATCCGCCGCCGGCCTTACAGCGTCGTGCTGTTCGACGAGATCGAAAAGGCCCACCCCGACGTGCTCAACATGCTGCTTCAGATCCTCGACGACGGCCGCATCACCGACGCCCAGGGCCGCTATGTCAACTTTGAGAACACCGTCGTCATCATGACCTCCAACGCCGGCTCCGACCGCAACGACGGCGCCGTCGGCTTCGGCCGCACCGTCACCGAGCAGGGCCGCGACAAGGCGCTGCGCGCGCTGGGCGACATCATGCGCCCGGAGTTCATCAACCGCATCGACGAGGTCATCTCCTTCAACCAGCTGACCAGGGAGGATTTCAAAAAGATCTGCGCCATCATGCTCGGCGACCTGCAGAAATCGGTCGCCCACAACGGCATGGAGCTGCGCTGGGACGACGCGCTGGTCGCCTATCTGGTCGAGAAGTCCTATTCGGTCAAGTTTGGCGCCCGCAACCTGCGCCGCCTGATCGAAAAGGAGGTCGAGGACCAGGCCGCCAACGTCATTCTCTCCTCCTTCGACCATCCGGTCAAGACGCTGATCTGCACCGCCCGGGACGGCGCGGTGTCCGTCACCGGCGAATAAGTCCCCCTTCACCGGGTCCGCGGCCGCCGCGGACCCGGTTTTTTCCGCAAAGTTATTGACAAAAACAAGGGGCCTGTATTATAATTGAAAAGCTGACGGCCGGGATCCGCGGGTGTAGTTCAATGGTAGAACACCAGCCTTCCAAGCTGGATACGTGGGTTCGATTCCCATCACCCGCTCCACGTAATTCCCGGGTGACGGGGTGCCAGCGGCCGCGCGGCGCAGCGTGCTTTCCCGGAGGGCTTTTCCGGTTTCTCTCCCGCGTTCCTGTCCTGATGGGGTCATTATGTGCCTGTAGCTCAGCAGGATAGAGCAACTGCCTTCTAAGCAGTAGGTTGGGGGTTCGAGTCCCTCCAGGCACGCCAAATATGGTGGATGTAGCTCAGTTGGTTAGAGCGCCAGATTGTGGCTCTGGAGGCCGACGGTTCGATTCCGTTCATCCACCCCATTGATCTTGCGGCAGCTGCGCCCGAGGGACCCTCGGGCGCAGCGCTGCAAAGCCCCGCATTCCCTTCCGAGCGGCGACCTATTGGGCTGTCGCCAAGTGGTAAGGCACCAGACTTTGACTCTGGTATCCGTGGGTTCGAGTCCCGCCAGCCCAGCCATCATGATCCAGTAGCTCAGTCGGCAGAGCACCTGCCTTTTAAGCAGGGTGTCGGGGGTTCGAATCCCCCCTGGATCACCATTTCACCCCCTGCGGCCTCAGGCCGCAGGGGGCTTTTGCTGTCCGCGGCACGGCGCGGGGCGGGCGCGCATAGACTGGCGCGAGACCGTCACAAGGGGGAATCCGAATGAACAAGTTCCTGCGCGCGGCAGCCCTGGTGGCCGCCGCGCTGCTGCTGCTCCCGTCCCGCGCCGCCGCCCTCTCCGGCATCGACGTCAGCTTCTGGCAGGGCGGCGTCGATTTCGCCGCCGTCGCCGCGGCGGACGTGCGCGTCGTCTACCTGCGCGCCGGCGAAGGGCTGAGCGAGGACAGCCGCTACCGCGAAAACCTCGCCGGCGTCCGGCAGGCCGGGCTGTGCTTCGGCGCCTATTTCTTCGTCACCGCCGCCGACGCCGAAGAGGCGCAGGCGCAGGCCGACTTCTTTGCCTCGCTGCTGGAGGGCGTGCCCTACGGCTGCCGCCCCGCGGTCGATTACGAGCAGTTCGGCAGCCTGAGCGGCGCGGAGATCAACGCCGTGGCCCTGGCCTTCGCACAGCGGCTGGCGCTGCGCACCGGCGTGACGCCGCTGTTCTACACCGACTCCTCAAACGCCGCCGCGCTCTGGGACCGCGCGCTCAGCGTCTACCCGCTCTGGGTCGCGGAATACGGCCCGGAGCAGCCCTCTGCCATCGGGCCGTGGGCGGACTGGGCCGGGTTCCAGTACTCCGACGCGGGCGCGGTGGCCGGCATCTCCGGCAGCGTCGATCTCGACCGCTTCACCGCCGCCGTGCTGCTCGACGCCCTGCCCTTCTCCGATGTGCCGGCGGACGCCTGGTACGCCTCCGCCGTCCGCACCGTCGCCGGGGACGGCTTCATGGAGGGCACGGCGGACGACCGCTTCGCGCCCGGCGCGGCGGCGACGCGGGCGATGGCCGTCACCGTCCTCTGGCGCATGGCCGGCAGCCCCGCCGCCGCGGACCGCGCGCCCTTCTCCGACGTGCCGGCGGACGCCTGGTACGCGCCCGCCGTCCGCTGGGCCTGGGCCAGCGGGCTGACCGACGGCTGCGGCGGCGGCCGCTTCGCGCCCGGCGCGGCGGCGACGCGCGAGGAGCTGGCCGCCTTTTTCCGGCGCGACGCCCGGCGGCTGGGGCGCGACAGCGCCGTCTCCGGCAGCCTGAACGGCTTTTCCGACGCGAACCGGGTCGCGCCCTGGGCGCTGAGCGACGTGGCGTGGGCCGTCGGGGCCGGACTGCTGCGCGGCACCGGCGACGGCACGCTCGCCCCGGCCCAAACGGCCGACCGGGCGCAGCTCGCCGCGCTGACGGCGCGCTTTCTCGCCCTGAACTGAAAAAAGGACGCCGGAGCAGCCGCTCCGGCGTCCTTTGCACAGTCCCGATCCGGGTTTTTCCCCGGCCGGCGGCGCCCCGCGCTTCATTCGGCGCCGAACAGATAATAGCGCGGCGCCCGGCCGGCGCAGTCGGCGTCGAGCACGGCGGGCGCGCAGCGCAGCAGATGATCCGGCCCGACGACCTGCACCGCGGCGCGGCGGCGGGGATAGCGGGCGCCGTACTTGCCGCCGTAATAGCCCGGATCGGCGAGGGTGAGCAGGCCGTCCTGCTCCGCCAGCACCGCCAGGTAATGGCCTCCGGTGCTGAACATCCCCCGCCCCGCGACGTTGGCGACGGCGACGCCGCCCCGGCGCAGATGGCAGAGCAGCGCCTCCGCGGAGACGGTCTCGCTCATTTGCAGACGCCAGCGCTCCGCCAGACGGCGGCCGAGCAGCGACATGGCCGTGCCGCCCGGGACCCGCGCGCCGCAGGCGATGGCGAAGGCGGCGGCCTCGCGCGGCGCGAAGGAGAAGTCGGGGCGCAGCGTCTCGACGATCATGGCCGCCGAGACCGCGCCGCAGCCGCCGGATTTGACCGTCGCCGCCTCATAGCCGCGGGCGGGATAGGGCACGTCGGGATAGTCGCGCTGGCAGTAGACCGCGGCCAGCCCCCGCAGCGACGGCAGGAAGGCCGCGCGCAGACCGTCCGGCGTCGGGTAGCGCACCGGCCAGAGGCCGTTGACGCGCGCGTCGATCAGGCAGCGGTCGCCGACGTCGATGCGGCGGCCGGGCTGCTCCCGGCCGTCCGCCCCGCAGGGGATCAGCGTCCGCGCCGCGCAGCGGCGCATCATTCCGCCCCTCCGCCGCCGAAGCACCAGTTGAACTCGGCGACCACCGCCTCGATGTCCATGCGCAGCTCCAGCTCGGTGATCTCCAGCCCGCGCTCGCGCAGCATGGCGACCACCGCCTCCTCGGCCTTCTGCAGCTTGGCGTCGCCGTCCAGGTCGTGATAGAGCTGCTCGACGGCGCGGACGCAGGTGCGCGCCACCGCGCGCCGGGTGCGGTCGGCCAGCCACTTGTCGGCCAGGCGCTTGAGCTGCGCGCTCAGCCAGCCGGCCAGCGCCGTCAGCACCGCCGCAAACGCCGGCAGCGCATAGGCGGATAAAAACTCAGTCATGTCCGGTCTCCTCCTTTTGTCGCTTCCAGGACCGCCAGGCGGCGGTCATGCTCGCCCAGCAGCCGGTCCTGCTCGCCGCTGCGCTCCCACAGCCGGCCGTGGCTCTGGGCGTTGCGCCCCGACAGGTCGGCCAGGTCCTCCGCCAGCCCGTCGATGAGCGCGGTCAGCCGCGTGATGCTGACATTGAGGCGGATCAGCGGCCGCACCACCGTCGCCCCCATCGCCGTCAGCGCGGCCAGCACCGTGACCACGCCCCACTCGTTCATGTTTGTTCGCCGGAAATGTCCATCAGGCTCCCTCCTTTTGGCGCCAGCATAACAGCGCGGCGGGGAAGTTTCCAGTGAAGGCGCCGCCTTGACGGTTGCCCGGGGCCGCGGACCGTGCTACACTGGAGCAGACGGGAGGGGATGCGCATGACGGAGGAAGCCCGCGCCGCAGCGCTGCTGGAGACGCTGGCCGCGCGCTGCGCGGCGCTGCTCGGCGGCGCCATGACCGGCTTTTATCTCCACGGCTCGCTGACGCTCGGCTGTTTCCGCTGGGCGCGAAGCGACCTCGACTTTCTGCTGGTGACGGAGCGGGCGCCGCGGCAGGAGGAAAAGGAGGCGCTGGCGCGCCTCCTGCTGGATGCCGGGCCGCTGGCCCCGCCCAAAGGGCTGGAGATGAGCGCCGTCCAGCGCCGGGCCTGCGGCGCGGCGGCCGTCTTTCCCGCGCCCTTCGACTTCCACTTCTCCCCGCTGCACGCGGCGCGCTTCGCCGCCAACCTCCCCGCCTGCTGCGCCGCCATGCACGGCCGCGATCCCGACCTCGCCGCGCATTTCGCCATGGCGCGGGCGCGCGGGCGGGCCCTGCGCGGGCCGGGGCCGGAGGACGTGTTCGCGCCGGTGCCGCGGGCGGCGCTGCTGGAGAGCCTGCGCGGCGACCTGGCCGCCGGGCCGGCGGCCGACCCCGCCTATTTTACGCTCAACCTCTGCCGGGCGCTGGCCTTCGCCCGGGACGGGCTGCTGCTCTCCAAGGCCGAGGGCGCGGACTGGGCCCTGCCGCGCCTGCCCGCGCACCGCGCCGTCATCGCGGCGGCCCGGGAGCACTGTCTCCGCGGCGGCCCGGCGCCCGAACCCGCCGCGGCGCGGCGGCTGTGGGCGGAGACAGAATCGCTGCTGAACTGAATACGGCGCAAAAAGGCGTGCGGAGCCGCAGCTCCGCACGCCTTTGTCTGTATTCGGTCATAAAAGACCCGCTCCGCCGGGCTCCCCGCCCGCCGGCGCTTATTTCTTCGGGTCGTTGACGATGTTGCCCAGCGCATCGAGATGGTACTGCGCGGGCTGCTTCGCGGCCGCGCGCGCCAGCTCGAGGGCCTTGTCCATCTGCCAGTCCACGATGCCGGAATCGGTCAGGGTGCGCTCCTCCAGGCACCGGTTGACCAGCTTCGCCATCGCTGCCGTCATGCCGGCGGCGGCGGGCGTCACGCCGTGGTCATAGCACAGGCGCTGGAGCGCCAGCTGCGTGTCCTGCGAGAACAGGTAGGGCTTCTCCTGCCGGCCGAGATAGTCGAGGGCCTGCAGCGCCGCGTTGAGCGTCGCCGCGTTGTCCGAGCAGTTGCCGAGCGGCAGCGCCTTTTCCGGGACGCGGGCCGCGGCGGCGGCGGCCGGCGCGCCGTACTCGTTGGAGATCCAGTAGTCCGGCGTGATGCCGACGCCCTCATAGTCCGGGCGGGTCAGCGAGCAGAGCTTGTAGACCGTGACGACGGCCGCGGCGTTGTTCTCCAGCGGGATGTGATACTGGGCGCGCGCCTTGCCGTAGGTCTTGTCGCCGACCGAGACGGCATAGCCGGTGTCGGTCAGGCCGCAGAGGATGATCTCCGAGGCCGAGGCCGATTCGCCGTCCACCAGCACCACGATCTGGTTGAGCCGCGGGCCCTGGCCCGACGCGGAGATGGTCTGGTACTTCATCTCCGTCCCCTCGCGCCAGCCGACCTTGAAGAAGTCGGTCTTGTCCGGCAGGAGCCGGTCGACGACGTTGAAGCCGAGATCGAGCTCGCCGCCCGGATCGCCGCGCAGGTCGAGGATCAGGCTGCGCGCGCCCTGCGCGCACATGTCCTTGACGGCCGCCGTAAACTGGACAAAGCTGGTCAGGGTGCTGAGGCGCGCCCACTTCATGTAATAGACGCCGTCCTCCAGCAGGTAGCCGGTGAAGTTGGCGTCGCCGATGGAAACGCGCAGCAGCTTGAAGGACAGCGTTTTCCCGGCGCGGCGGACCGAGACGGTCACCCAGGTGTTCCTGGCGCCGCGCAGCAGCGCGGAGATCTTCTCCGTGGTCTTGCCGGCCAGCGCGGCGCCGTCGACGGCGGTGATGACGTCGCCCGTGCGCATCCCGGCCAGATAGGCGGGCGCCTTGCGGTTGAGGTCGGCCACCAGCGCGCCGGCGGCGTCCTGCTGGATGGTGACGCCGATGCCGACATAGTCGCTGTTGGTCGGGAAGGCGGTGCTGTAAACGCCCTCCGGCACATACATGGTATGGGAATCATACTGGCTGAGCAGGCGGGACATCAGCAGCTGGTAAGCGGCCGGATCGTCCTGGAACAGGCCGGCCAGCGCCGTGCGCAGCGGGTCGTCGGTCTCGGAACCCTCGAGCGCGGACTTGTTGAGGAAGTCGATCAGGTCATAGACCAGATCGCGCTGCTCCTCGGCGGTATAGGCGAACGAGACGGGCGCCGCCGCCAGCAGCAGGCAGCAGGCCAGGAAAACGGCGAGAAGGCGTTTTTTCATAACGGCGATCCTTTCTGAACGGGCGGACGGCGAGAGGCGGGGGGACCGCGGCGCGCTCCCCCGGCCCGGGCAGGCTCACATGTGCTCCGGGGCCGTGACGCCGAAGGTCGAGAGGGTGTTTTCGATCACAGCGGCCGTGCAGTTGCACAGGGCGATGCGCGCGTCGCGCAGCTTTTCCTCGGTGTCCTTGATGCGGCATTCGGTATAGAACTTGTGGAAGGCGGCGGCGACCAGATCGACATAGCGCGTCAGGCGCGACGGGTCGCGCTGCTCGGCGGCCAGACGGATCTCCTCCGGCAGCTTGGAGAGCTCGCGGATCAGCTCGATCTCGCTCGGCTCCGTCAGCAGCGTGTAGTCGGGATCGCGCACCGCGGCGGAGACGCCCTCCTGCGCCAGCGCCTTGAGGATGCTTTTGATGCGGGCGTGGGCATACTGGACATAATAGACCGGGTTGTCGCTGTCCTGGCGGACGGCGAGGCCGAGGTCGAAGTCGAGATGGGTGTCGGCGGCGCGGGAATTGAAGAAATAGCGGGCCGCGTCCACGCTGACCTCGTCCAGCAGGTCGGAGAGCGAGACCGCCTTGCCGGTGCGCTTGCTCATGCGGACGGGCACGCCGTCGCGCAGCAGGTTGACCAGCTGCATCAGCACGATCTCCAGGCGGTGGCTGCCGTCCAGCCCGAGAGCGTCGAGGGCGCACTTGAGGCGGTTGACATGGCCGTGGTGGTCGGCGCCCCAGATGTTGATGACGCGGTCGAAATGCCGCTCCTCAAACTTGTTGCGGTGATAGGCGATGTCGGCGGCGAAATAGGTGTAGAAGCCGTTGGCGCGGCGCAGCACGTCGTCCTTGAGCTCGAGCTTCCCGATTTCCTCGTCGGTCTTGCCCTGGGCGCGGTACATGTTCTCCAGCAGAACGGAGGTGCGCAGCCACAGGGCGCCGTCCTTCTCATAGGTCCAGCCGCCCGCGGTCAGCTTGTCCACCGTGGCGGCGATATAGCCGCTCTCGTGCAGCGTCGATTCGAAGAACCAGACGTCGTACTCGATCTTGTAGCGCTGCAGATCGGCGCGCATACGGGCCAGATTTCTCTTGAGGCCGAAGGCGACCAGGGCGTCATGGAACTCCGGCTGCGGCTTTTCAAGCCAGCCGTCGCCGTATTCGGCGCGGAACTCCCGCGCCAGCACGCGGATGTCGTCGCCGTGATAGCCGTCCTCCGGGAAGGCGACGGAGTCCTCGCCCTGCAGCTCCTGCTGATAGCGGACGGCGAGCGACTGGGCGAATTTCTCGATCTGATTGCCGGCGTCGTTGACATAGAACTCGCGCGTGACGTCGTTGCCGGCGCGGGCCAGCACCTCGGCCAGCGTGTCGCCCAGCACGCCGCCGCGGGCGTTGCCCATGTGCATCGGCCCGGTCGGGTTGGCGGAGACGAACTCCACCATGATCTTCTCGGGATGCGCCGCCTGCGAGCGGCCGTAATCGGCGCCCTCGGCGGCGATGTCGCCCAGCACGCGCTCATAAAAGCCGTGCGCCAGACGGAAGTTGAGGAAGCCGGGGCCGGCCGCCTCGAGCGCGCTGAAGCTGCTGCCCGCCAGATCGGCGTGCGCGATGAGCGCGTCGGCGACCTTGCGCGGCGGCATGGCCAGCACCTTGGCGTTCTGCATCGCAAACGAGCTGGCCCAGTCGCCGTTCTGCGGGTCCTTGGGCGCCTCCATCTGCGGGGCGCGCACCGCGGCCCGCGGCAGCGCGCCGGCGGCGGCCGCCGCCTCGTAAGCGGCCGTCAGCAGCGCGGCGGCCTCGTTCTTTGCCTGTTCAATCCTGTTCATTGGGGGGCAACTCCTTTATTGGCTTTTTTGATGTCCATTTTCAGGTGACTGACGCCCGTGGGCGTATTGTCGATCTCGACCTGATAGCGCACGTCGAGCAGACCGCCCTCGTCGGTCAGGCGGTTGTCGATGTGCTGCGTGCTGACGCAGACGCTCAGGTCGCCGTAGTCGGTGTGATAGAACGAGAGATGGCGCCGCCCGCGCTCAAAGACGAGCTGCGAGGGATAGCTGCCCGTCCGCGTCACCAGCACGCGGTCGGGGCCGACGCAGACCACGGTGCGCGTCCCCTCCAGCCCGGTGAGGGCGCTTTCGTCATAGCTGACATAATAATGCCCGTTGCGCCGCGCATAATGCCCGGTCGTCACCAGCGTCACCGGATCGCCGCTCTCGTCGTCCTGCTGCTGCAATCCGTATATCGAAATGATTACGTCTTTTTGCATAAAAAGCACCTGTTGGTTTTGATGAATTTGACGGTGTTCCGACAGGAACATATCATAGGTATCATACCATATCTGCCGGAAAAAGCAAAATATATATTTTGAATTTGTAGCAATCCCCGATCTTTCAAAAATTCAGCGGAATTACTGTTGTGAAAAGCAAAAAATATGGTATAGTGATAAACGTGAGAGTTTGGTATTAATTTCACAATATAGGCAAGGGAGAGCGTCATGAACATCAAGATCACCGAAACCGTGCTGCGGGACGCGCAGCAATCCCTCATCGCCACGAGGATGCCCATGGCTGATTTCCGGGACATTCTGGAAACCATGGACCAGGCGGGCTACTACTCGCTCGAGTGCTGGGGCGGAGCGACCTTCGACTCCTGCCTGCGCTATCTCGACGAGGACCCGTGGGAGCGTCTGCGCGAGATCCGCAAGTCCTGCAAGAACACCAAGCTGCAGATGCTGCTGCGCGGGCAGAACCTGCTCGGCTACAAGCACTATCCCGACGACATTGTGCGGATGTTCGTCCGCAAGAGCGTGGAAAACGGCATCGACATCATCCGCATCTTCGACGCGCTCAACGACCTGCGCAACATCGAGGTCGCGGTCGACGAGGCGCTCAAGGCCGGCGCGCACGTCCAGGGCGCGCTGTGCTACACCACCAGCCCAATCCACAGCCTCGACATGTTCGTCGATCTGGGCCGCCGGCTCGAGAAGATGGGCTGCCACAGCATCTGCATCAAGGACATGGCGGGCATCATGAGCCCGAAGGCCGCCTTCGATCTGGTCACCGCGCTCAAGCAGAACACGAAGCTGCCCATCGTCGTCCACACCCACTGCACGACCGGCATGGGCCCGATGACGCTGCTCAAGGCGGCTGAGGCGGGCGCCGACGTCATCGACTGCGCCATCGCCTGCCTGTCCGGCGGCACCAGCCAGCCCCCGACGGAGACCATGCACTATACGCTCACCGAGATGGGCTATCAGACCGGCCTCGACGAGCACAAGCTCAAGGAGATCAACGACTTCTTCAAGCCGGTGCGCGACGCCGCCCTCAAGAGCGGCCAGCTCAACCCCATCGTCATGGGCACCGACCCCGACGCCCTGACCTATCAGGTGCCGGGCGGCATGCTGAGCAACCTTGTCGCCCAGCTGACCGCGCAGAAGGCGCTCGACCGCTTCCAGGAGGTGCTGGAGGAGGTGCCGCGCGTCCGCAAGGACCTCGGCTATCCGCCGCTGGTCACCCCGTCCTCGCAGATGGTCGGCGTCCAGGCGGCCACCAACGTCCTGCTCGGCGAGCGCTACAAGAACGTCTCCAAGGAGATCCGCGCCTACCTGCGCGGCGAATACGGCCGCGCCCCGGGCGAGGTCAGCGAGGAGCTGCGGAAGAAGGTGCTCGGCGACGAGCAGCCCATCACCTGCCGCTTCGCCGACACCCTCGAGCCGGGCTTCGAGAAGTTCAAGAAGGAGATCGGTCCCCTCGCCCATTCCGATGAGGACGTGCTGAGCTACGCCGCCTTCCCGCAGATCGCCGAGAAGTTCTTCAAGGCCCGCGAGGAGCGCGAGCGCCGCACCGTCCGCTACACGATCGAGGAGGTCTGAGCATGGAACACATCAGTATCGTCGAAGCGCTCGGCCTCTCCGTGCTGGGGATGCTGGTCGTCTTTTTCATGCTCATCCTGCTGATGGCAGTCATCGCCCTCACCGGCAAGCTCCTCGGCAACAAGAAGGCGCCGGCGGCAGCCGCCGCTCCCGCCCCGGTCCCGGTCCCCGCGGCGGCCCCCGTCCCGGCTCCGGCCGCGCCCGTCCCGGCCGCGCCCGCCGGCCCCGCTGCCCGCGGCAGCTGCGGCCCGGTCGAGCTCTGGTGCGTCGATGAGCGCACCGCGGCCACGCTGATGGCCATTGTCGCCAACACCATGGGCGCGCCGCTGTGCGAGCTGCGCTTCAAGAGTATTCGGAAGGTAAAGTGAGGAGAAAATCATGAAATATAAAGTGACGCTCAACAACACCACCTATGAGATCGAGGTCGAGCACGGCCAGGCCATCCTCCAGGATGAGTATGAGGCCGCGACCTTCTCCGCGGCACCGGTCGCCGCCCCGGTCGCCGCCCCGGTCGCCGCCCCGGTCGCCGCCCCGGCCGCGGCGCCCGCTCCGGCCGCGCCCGCTCCGGCTCCGGTTGCCGCTCCCGCGCCGGCGCCCGCTGCCCCCGCCGCTCCCGCCGCGCCGGTCGCCGGCGAACAGGTGACCTCGCCGATGCCGGGCAACATCCTCGGCGTCAAGGTCAACGTCGGCGACAGCGTCAAGGCCGGCGACACCCTGGTGGTCCTCGAAGCGATGAAGATGGAAAACGACATCGTCGCCCCGCGTGACGGCAAGGTGCTGCAGATCGCCGTCCAGAAGGGCGCCACCGTCGATACCGGCACCCTGCTCGCCGTCATCGGCTGAGGTGGACTGCCATGAACTTTCTTGAACCCCTGACAAAGATTTGGGAGACCTCCGGCTTCGCCCATCTGTTCGACGATCCGCGCCAGCTCGTCATGATTATTCTGGCCTGCGTGCTCTTCTATCTGGCCATTGTCAAGAAATTCGAGCCGCTGCTGCTCATCCCCATCGCCTTCGGCATGCTGCTGACCAACCTGCCGGGCGCGAACGTCTACACCCCGGAGCTCTGGGACGCCGTGCTCAACCACACCAAGGGCTACGGCGACGTGCTCCGCGAGGGCGGCCTCATTGACGTCCTCTACATCGGCGTCAAGGCCGGCGTCTATCCGTCGCTGATCTTCATGGGCGTCGGCGCGATGACCGACTTCGGCCCGCTGCTCGCCAACCCCAAGAGCCTGCTGCTCGGCGCGGCGGCGCAGCTCGGCATCTACTGTGCCTTTGTCATCGCCATCGCCCTCAAGTTCACCGGACCGGAGGCCGCCTCCATCGGCATCATCGGCGGCGCGGACGGCCCGACCGCCATCTGGCTGACCACAAAGCTCGCACCGCATTTGTTGGGCGCCATCGCCATCGCCGCCTATTCCTACATGGCGCTGATCCCGCTGATCCAGCCGCCGCTGATGAAGCTCCTGACCACCAAGAACGAGCGCGCCTGCAAGATGGATCAGCTCCGCACCGTCACCAAGCGCGAGAAGATCATCTTCCCGCTGGTCGTCATCATCTTCACCGTGCTGCTGCTGCCCTCGGTCGCCCCGCTGCTCGGCATGCTGATGCTCGGCAACCTCTTCAAGGAGACCGGCCTGACCGACCGTCTGTCCGATACCGCCCAGAACGCCCTGATGAACATTGTCACCATCTTCCTGGGCATCAGCGTCGGCGCGACGACGGTCGCCGGGCGCTTCCTCACCTGGAGCACCATCAAGATCGTCTTCCTCGGCCTGTTCGCCTTCATGTTCTCGACGATCGGCGGCCTGCTGTTCGGCAAGATCATGTATAAGGTCTCCAAGGGCAAGATCAACCCGCTGATCGGCTCCGCCGGCGTCTCCGCCGTACCGATGGCGGCGCGCGTCTCCCAGGACGTCGGCCGCAAGTACAACCCCACCAACTTCCTGCTGATGCACGCGATGGGCCCGAACGTGGCCGGCGTCATCGGCTCCGCCGTGGCCGCCGGCTTCCTGCTGGCCGTCTTCGGCTAAACAGACCCGCCGCCCGGAACGCATGACGCTTTCCGGGCGGTCGTGCCGAAAGGAGCATGATTTCATGATCGTCAGAAAAGCGGAGCAGCGCGTCCAGGTGCGCGACCATGTGCGCGGCGGCCCGGGCACCCTCGAAAACCGTCACATCCTCGAGCCGGACGCCATGCTGGGCAAATGCACGCTGTTCACCGAGTTCTTCTTCGATCCCGGCGACGGGATCGGCCCCCATCCGCACGGGCCGGACGCCGAGATCTACTATGTTCTCGAGGGCGCGCTCACCGTCACCGAAAACGGGGCGGAGAGCCTGCTGCACGAGGGCGATTCCGCCCTCTGCCCGCCGGGCTGCACCCACAGCGTCGAAAACCGCAGCGACAGACCGGCGCGGATGCTGGCCGTCATCCTGCCGTAAAAGCCGCCCGCGGGCGGAAATCCGTGCGCAAAAAGGCGCTGTGCGTTCGCACAGCGCCTTTGTTTTCGCATTGCTCAGCCCTCGAGCATCTTCTCGAAGCGGCGCAGGTTGTCCTTTTTGCCGACGACCACCAGCGCGTCCTCGGGATGGAGCTGGGTCTCGGGGCCGACGTCGGTATCGAGATTGCCGTCCTTGCGGATGGCGATGATGTTCAGCCCGTAGCGGGCCCGCAGCTCGAGATCGCGCACCGTGGCCGCCTGGATGCGGTCGGTCAGGCGCAGCTCGGCCATATCGACGTCGGCGCTGAGGGAGATATACTCCAGCACCTGCGGCTCGGTCAGCCGCCGCGCCACGCGCACGGCCATGTCGCGCTCCGGATAGACGACCTCGGCGCCCAGCATCTCCAGCACGCTGCCCTGCTCCGGGCTGATCGCCTTGGAGATGACATGCGGCACGCCCAGGCGCAGCACCGTCAGCGTGGTCAGGATCGAGACGTCGATCTTCTCGCCGATGCAGACCACGGCGACGTCGCAGTTCTGCACGCCCGCCTCGCGCAGGCTCTCCATCGTCAGCGCCCCGATGATGAAGGCGTTGTCGGTAAACGCGGCGGCCTCGCGGATCTTCTGCTCATCGCTGTCGATGACCAGCACCTCGCGCCCGGCCTCCGCCAGGGATTTCGCCAAAGCAAAGCCGAACCGCCCCAGACCGATGACGCCGTACAGCTTGCTGTCCTTTTTCATAAAAATACAAATGCTCCTTTCCAAATCAGCGGTCAGCCGATGGTGACCGATTCCTCGACATAAGCGACGTCGGTGGCCGGGCGGAACACCCACAGCGAAGCGACGGTCAGCGGCCCGAGCCGCCCGATGAACATGGTGAGAATGAGCACCAGCTTGGCGGCCGCGCCCAGCGTCGGGGTGACGCCGGCCGACAGGCCGACCGTGCCGAAGGCGCTCACCGCCTCAAACAGCAGGTGCTCGAAGGAGTGATCCGGCTCGAGCACGCAGAGCAGGAAGGTCGAGGTCAGCACCACCGAAACGGCCAGGACCGTGATGACGAAGGCCTTGTAGACCAGCTCGCGCGGCAGGCGGCGCTTGAAGGCCAGCGGATGGGTGTTGGTCGAGGCGCCGAGCACGGCGCGGAACATCACAAACGTGGTCGTGGTCTTGATGCCGCCGCCCGTCGAACCCGGCGAGGCGCCGATGAACATCAGGACGCACAGCGTCAGCAGTCCGGCGCCGGAGAAGCGGCTGAGATCGACCACCGAAAAGCCGGCGGTGCGCGCCGAAGCGCTGAGGAAGAAGGCCTCCAGCCAGGTGACGCGGTCGGTGGCCTTGATGAGCAGCGTGCCGACGGCCAGCAGGATGCCGGTCACCCACAGCACCACGCGGGTGTGCAGCGTCAGGCCGCGGCGCCCGGGACGGCGGTGCCAGAGCTCGCGGATGACGCAGAAGCCCAGACCGCCGAAGATCACCAGCAGCGCCGTCGTCAGGCAGAGCAGCACGTCGCCGCGGTAATCGCTCAGACTGCGGAAGCCGCCCAGCACGTCGAAGCCGGCGTTGTTGAAGGCCGCGACCGAATGGAACATGCTGATGCCGATGGCCTTGAGCGGCGGGAAACGGCGCAGGAAGGACGGCAGGCTGAACAGCGCGCCGACCAGCTCGAAGCTGAGCGTCGTCACCAGCACGGCCCGCACCAGCGCCAGGATGCCCTTGAGCGAATTGTAATTGAGGCCCTCCTTGGCGAGGTTGCGGGCGCGGAAGTCGATCTTGCGGCCGGAGAGCAGCATGAAACCGACGCCGATGGAGGTGACGCCCAGGCCGCCGACCTGGATCAGCAGCGCCAGCACGACCCGGCCGAACACGGTGAAGCTGTCGCCGGGGTCGACGGTCACCAGGCCGGTGACGCAGACGGCGCTGGTCGAGGTGAACAGCGCGTCGAGAAACGGCACGCCCTGCCGCTGCGAAAGCGGCAGCGCCAGCAGCAGCGCGCCCAGCAGAATGACGCTGGCAAAGCCCAGGGCGATCAGACGGCCGGGGGCAAGATGTTTGTGCATCCCGAATCAGATGCTCCTTTCAGAAACGGCGCAGACGGAGGGGATGTCCCCTCCGTCCGGTGCCGGCGGTTACGCGCGGGCGCCTTTGCGGCGGGCCACGGCCCGCTGGATCAGCTTGACCAGCTCGGTCAGCGGAATGATGCAGAAGGCCAGGGCCAGCGCGGTGAAAAACTCACCCAGCGAGATGTGCTCGAAGCCGAACGCATCGCGCAGGAACGGAATCCAGATCACGGCCGCCGTGCTCACCAGGCTGAAGACGGCCGCAAAGGCGAGCAGCCTGTTGTGCGTGTGCAGGCGGAAGATGCTGCCGCGCTGGGAGCGCAGGTTGATGCTGTGGCAGACCTCGGCGAGGCTCATCGTCAGGAAGGCCATGGTCATGCCGTCCGCGCTGTTGGCGATCTCCCAGACGCCGGCCTCCATGAAGTGGCCGATGAAGTAGGCGGCCAGGGTCAGCAGCGTGATCGCCACGCCCTGCCAGGCGACGTCGAAGCCCATGCCGCGGGCAAAGACGCCCTCGGTGCCGGAGCGCGGCGCGCGCTCCATCAGGCCGGGCTCGGCGCTCTCGGTCCCCAGCGCCAGCGCCGGGAAGCAGTCGGTGATCAGGTTGATCCACAGCAGGTGGACCGGCTTGAGGATCGTGAAGCCGAGCAGCGTGGCGAAGAAGATGCTCAGCACCTCGCTCATGTTGGAGGAGAGCAGGAACTGGATGGCCTTGCGGATATTGTCGTAGATGCGGCGGCCCTCCTCGACGGCGCCGACGATGGTGGCGAAGTTGTCGTCCGCCAGCACCATGTCCGCGACGTTCTTGGTGACGTCGGTGCCCGTGATGCCCATGCCGACGCCGATGTCGGCCGACTTGATGCTCGGCGCGTCGTTGACGCCGTCGCCGGTCATGGCCGTGACGCAGCCGGCGGCCTTCCAGGCGTTGACGATGCGGACCTTGTGCTCGGGCTGGACGCGGGCGTAGACCGCGATGTCGGGCAGGCGGCGCGCAAACTCCTCATCGCTCATCGCGGAGAGCTGGGCGCCGGTGATCGCCACCCGGCCGCCCTCGAGGATGCCCAGCTCGGCGGCGATGGCGCGCGCGGTATCGACGTGGTCGCCGGTGATCATCACCGGGCGGATGCCGGCGGAGCGGCACTCCTCAATGGCGGCCTTGACCTCGGGCCGCACCGGATCGATCATGCCGCACAGGCCGAGGAAGCAGAGGTCGTGCTCCAGCTCCTCCGGCGTCTCGGCGGCGGGCAGCTTGTCCCACGGGCGGCTGGCGGCGGCCAGGACGCGCAGCGCCCGATCGGCCATGCCCTTGTTCTCGCTGAGGATCTCGGCGCGCAGCGCGTCGGTCATCGGCACCTCCGCGCCGTCGCGCAGCACGGTCGTGCAGCGGCGCAGCACCTCGTCGGGCGCGCCCTTGGTGAACTGAAGATAGGGGTGCGGCAGCCCCGCCTCCGCGGGGACGCGGCAGACCGTGCTCATCATCTTGCGCAGGCTGTCGAACGGCACCTCGGCCAGGCGCGGCCAGGTCTTGCGCAGCGCGGCCTTGTCCGCGCCCTGGATGAAGGCCCAGACGACCAGCGCGCATTCCGTCGGCTCGCCGGTGGCGCCGCCCTCGCCGTCCGACTCGGCGTCGCAGCACAGGGTCATGGCCCGCGCCAGCGGCGCCGCCTCGCCGCGGTGCTCGACCACGGTCATCTTGTTCTGGGTCAGGGTGCCGGTCTTGTCGGAGCAGATCACCTGCGCGCAGCCCAGGGTCTCAACCGCCGTCAGCCGGCGGATGACCGCGTTGCGGCGGCTCATGTTGGTGACGCCGATGGAGAGCACGACCGTCACGACGGCGGCCAGACCCTCCGGGATGGCGGCGACCGCCAGCGAGACGGCGATCATAAAGCTGCTGAGGATCGCCTCGCCCGTCAGTCCGCCGGCGCGGAGCATGCCGACGGCAAAGATGACGGCGCAGATGGACAGCACCAGCACCGTCAGCACCTTGGAGAGCTGCGACAGCTTGCGCTGCAGCGGCGTCTGGCCCTCGCGCGCGTTTTGCAGCGCGTCGGCGATCTTGCCCATCTCGGTCTCCATGCCGGTCGCGGTGACGACGGCGCTGCCGCGGCCGTAGACCACGGTGCCGCCCATATAGACCATGTTGCTGCGGTCGCCGAGCGGCACATCCTCGCCGCTGCCGCGCTCCAGCGCGGCCACCTGCTTGGTGACCGGGACGCTCTCGCCCGTCAGGGCGGCCTCCTCGGCCTTGAGGCTGGCGCTCTCCAGCACGCGCGCGTCCGCCGGAACGGCGTCGCCCGCTTCAAGCAGGATCACGTCGCCGGGCACGAGCTCGGAGCTGTGGATGACGCTCACCGTGCCGCCGCGCACGACGCGGCTGGTCGATTCGGTCATCTTCTTGAGCGCTTCGATGGCCTGCTCGGCCTTGCTCTCCTGATAGACGCCGAGGACGGCGTTGATGATGACGACCGCGAGGATGATGACGACGTCGGCCAGGCCCTCGCCCGAATAGGCGGAGGTGAAGGCGGAGACGACCGCGGCGGCCAGCAGAATCAGAATCATCGGATCGGCGAGCTGATGCAGGAAGCGCTTGAGCAGCGAATCCTTCTTCGGCTCAGCCAGCTTGTTCGGGCCGTGAGCGCTGAGGCGGGACGCCGCCTCCCGGTCGTCGAGACCGTCCACCGCCGTGCGGAGCTCGGTCAGGACCTCCTCCGGCGATGCGCAATAAAATTTCATAGCGTGCTCCTCCTTTTAAGATGGGGTGATGATCGGAAATCATTTCTGCGTCGCCGGGGCGTAAAAAAACCCACGGACAGACGTAGCCTGCCCATGGGTCTGGTCATTTCATTCAAGCCAGATGGCGCAAGCGCCGTCATGCTGTTGACTTGAAACGCCGGTACGCGCCGACTACTCCCCCACGGAGTGACGAGCGGATTATATCAGTCTCTGCGGCGGTTGTCAAGGGGGGTATTCAGTCAAGGGACATGTTATTGATGCTGTCCACCTCGTCCGAGGTGAGCGGACCGACGCGCCCGGCCAGCAGCCAGCGGCTCTGGCGCGTGTCGTAGATCAGCTTTTTGACCAGGCGGAAGCCCTCGATGCAGCCGGTGTGCGCCACATGGGTGCGCGGGCCGGTGCAGTTGTGCAGCTGCGTCCCGATGCGGACGTGGCGCTCGTCGACATACTCGACCGGCAGGTCGGCGGCGATGTCGTCGCGCACCTGCTTCTCCATGCCGGCAATATCGATCTCGGGCGGCTCGCCGTCAAAGGCCAGCAGAAAGCCGCTCTTGATGTCGTCGTGCAGGCAGCGGGCATAGTCGTACGGCGACAGGTGGCATTCGCACAGATCCTCGGCGGTGTGGGCCATCTGGCGGTTGCGCATCGACTTGTAGACGATCTTGGCGATGTCCTCCGGCAGGGGACCGAACACCGTCGGCCGGGTGACGATGACCTCCTCGCCGATGCCGATGATGAGGTCGGCGTTGCGCCCGAGCGACTCGTGCAGCAGGTCGAAGTGCTCGATGATGACGCGCTTGCCGCGCTTGACGGCCTTGAGCACCGCCTCGCGGATGTCGCCCATCTGCGTGAAGGCCAGCTCAAAGCGCATGTCGATATGGTAGGTGTGCGGCGAATAGAACCCGGTCTCGTCGTCCTGGGCCAGCAGCGGCAGCGGCCGGACGTTGACGCCGTCGTCGTCGTTGGTCAGCTCCAGGCCGGGGAACATGCCCTTGATCAGCATGCTCTTGCCGCTGCCGGCCTCGCCGATGACGCCGATGATGCGGTCGAAGGGGCTGAGGTGGAGCTGGGCGATCTGCGCGCCGAGGGCATACATGCGGTCGCGGCCGCGCGGCGCAAAGTAAACGCTGTAAAGGTGGCTGTGCGCGCCGTCGTAATAGGGCATGGGAGGACCTCCCTTTATTAAATATTAAGGACATTATACCTGTTTGCGGCCGCGCGCACAAGAGGGGGTTTGCATTTTTCGGCACCGGCGTTATAATAGGGCGAGGATCAAATTATTCCGAAAGGAAGTCGATTATGAACACAGAACTCAAACGTGCTTCCGCCGGGACGCTCGAATCGAGCGACGCCCTGGTGGAGCTCGAGCCCGCCGCGCAGCGGGAGATCGAACTGCAATCCGTCGTGGAGCAGCAGTTCGGCGACTCCATCCGCGCCCTGGCGGCGCAGATGCTTGACGAGCTGGGGGTCGGCGGCGTCCATCTGCGGATCGTCGACCGCGGCGCGCTGGAATGCGTCCTGCGCGCCCGCATTGAAACCGCCGTCCGGCGGGCGGAAGGAGAGAACTGAGATGCGCCGCTCCATGCTGTTCCTGCCGGGCAACACGCCCAACATCATCCAGAACGGCGACGCCCTGCTGTCCGACGCCGTCATTCTCGACCTTGAGGACGCCGTTGCGCCCGATCAGAAGGACGCCGCCCGCATCCTGGTCCGCAACGCCCTCAAATACCTCGATTTCTCCAAGGTGGAGGTCATCGTCCGCATCAACTCGGTGGACACCGCCTTCTGGAAGCGCGACCTCGACGAGCTGATGCCGCTGCGTCCCTCGCTCATCATGCCGCCCAAGACCTCCTGCGCGCAGGACGTGCTCACCGTCGACGCCTACATGTCCGAGCTGGAGGACAAGCTCGGATACGCCCGCAACACCGTCCGCCTGATCCCGCTGATCGAGACGGCGCTCGGCGTCGAAAACGCCTATCAGATCGCCGCCGCCTCCGGGCGCGTCGCCGCCCTCTTCCTCGGCGGCGAGGACCTGACCGCCGACCTGCGCTGCAAGCGCACCAAGGCGGGCGCCGAGATCGAATACGCCCGCAGCCGCATGGTGTGCGCCGCCCGCGCCGCCAACGTCGACGTCTACGACACCCCGTTCACCGACGTCAACGACGACGAGGGCATCCGCGTCGACGCCGAAAAGGCCAAGAGCCTCGGCTTCACCGGCAAATCCGCCATCTCGCCGCGCCACGTCCCTGTCATCAACGAGGTGTTCAGCCCCTCGCAGAAGGACATCGACTACGCCTATGAGGTGATGGAGGCCATCCGGCTCGCCAAGGAGCAGGGCCGCGGCGCCGTCGCCCTCCGCGGCAAGATGATCGACGCGCCCATCGTCAACCGCGCGAAGCAGACCATCGAGGCCGCCGAGGAGCTGGGACTGGGAAGGAGCGAACGCCATGAATAAGGTCGTCCATTCGCTGCGCGAGGCCATCGAGCTCGCCGGCGTCAAGAGCGGAATGAGCATCTCGTTCCACCATCACCTCCGCAACGGGGACTATGTCCTCAACATGGTCATGGACGAGCTCGCCCAAATGGGCGTGCGCGACCTGACCGTCAACGCCAGCTCGGTCTTTGACTGCCACAAGCCGCTGATCGACCACATCCGGAACGGCGTCGTCACCAGGCTGCGCTGCAACTACATGGCGGCCCAGGTCGGCCGCGCCATCTCCGCCGGGATCATGGAGAACCCCGTCGAGTTCCGCACCCACGGCGGCCGGCCCGCGGACATCGTCTCCGGCAAGACGCCGATCGACGTCGCCTTCCTGGCCGCGCCGACCTCCGACACGATGGGCAACTGCACGGGCAAGCTCGGCAAGTCGGCCTGCGGCAGCCTCGGCTACGCCTTCCCCGACGCGATGTACGCCAAAAAGGTCATCGTCATCACCGACAACCTGGTCCCCTATCCGCTGACCGAGCGCAGCATCGACGAGACCTATGTCGACTATGTCGTGCCGGTGGACGCCATCGGCGATCCCGCCGGCATCGTCTCCGGCACGACCAAGATCACCCGCGACCCGGTCGGCCTGGTCATGGCCGAGACGGCCGCCAAGGTCATCCAGGCCTCCGGCCTGCTCAGGGACGGCTTTTCCTTCCAGACCGGCGCCGGCGGCGCCTCCCTCGCCGCGGCGAAATATCTCAAGGACATCATGCTGCGCGAGCACATCAAGGGCAGCTTCGGCCTCGGCGGCATCACCGGCTATCTGGTGGACATGCTGCGCGAGGGCTGCTTCGAGCGGCTGCTCGACGTCCAGTGCTTCGACCTCAAGGCCGTCGAATCGATCCGCGAGGACCCGCGCCACAGCGAGGTCTCGGCGATGCACTACGCCTCGCCGAACGCCAAAAGCGCCGCCGTCGACAGCCTCGACGTCGTCATCCTCGGCGCGACCGAGATCGACACCGACTTCAACGTCAACGTCCACACCGATTCCAACGGCAGCATCATGGGCGGCTCGGGCGGCCACAGCGACACCGCCGCCGGCGCCAAGCTGGCCATGATCATCGCGCCGCTGTCGCGCGCGCGCCTGCCGATCGTCACCGACCGCGTCACCTGCATCTCCACCCCGGGCCGCAGCATCGACGTGCTGGTCACGCAGCGCGGCGTCGCCGTCAACCCGGCCCGCGCCGACCTGCGCGCGCAGCTGGCGGCCGCCGGCCTGCCGGTCTGCGACATCGGCGAGCTGAAGGAGAAGGCCGAGCGCATCTGCGGCACGCCGAAGAAGATCGTCCGCGGCGACCGCGTCGTCGCCGACGTCATCTACCGCGACGGCACCGTGCTCGATCACATCTACAACATCCCGCAGCGGGGCTGAGGAGGAACGACATGAGAGAACTGGATTCCGCGCGCATCAGCGAGGCCGTCGCGCGCCTGTGCGTCGAGGCCAACCGCCATCTTCCGCAGGACGTCAAGGGCTGCATCGCCTGCGCCCGCTCGGCCGAGCCGTGGGCGCCCGCCTGCGAGATCCTCGACCGCATCATCGAAAACTACGGCATCGCCGACCGCAACGAGGTCGCCATCTGCCAGGACACCGGCATGGCCTGCGTCTTTCTGGAGATCGGCCAGGACGTCCACATCGCGGGCGACCTGCGCGCGGCCGTGGACGCCGGCGTCCGCAAGGGCTACGGCGAGGGCTACCTGCGCAAATCGGTCGTCCGCGACCCGCTCGACCGCGTCAACACCGGCGACAACACCCCGGCGATGCTCTACACCGAGCTGGTGCCCGGCGACCAGGTGAAGATCACCGTCGCGCCCAAGGGCTTCGGCAGCGAGAACATGAGCCAGATCCGGATGCTCAAGCCCTCCGACGGGCTGCAGGGCGTCAAGGACTTCGTGCTCAAGGTCGTCGAGGACGCCGGCCCGAACCCCTGCCCGCCGATCGTCGTCGGCGTCGGCATCGGCGGCACCTTCGACAAGGCCGCGCTGCTGGCCAAGAAGGCGATCATCCGCCCCATCGACCAGCGCAACGAAAAGCCCTTCTACGCCGACCTCGAGCGCGAGCTGCTGGAAAAGGTCAACGCCCTCGGCATCGGCCCGCAGGGCTTCGGCGGCCGCACCACGGCCCTGGCCGTCAACATCGAATATCTGCCCACCCACATCGCCGGCCTGCCGGTGGCGGTCAATCTCAACTGCCACGTCACCCGGCACAAGACGGAGGTGCTGTAACATGGCTGTTTCCATCCGCACGCCCCTCACGCCCGCGGTCGCCCGCACGCTCAAAAGCGGCGACAGCGTGCTGATCTCCGGCGTCATCTACACCGCGCGCGACGCGGCCCACAAGCGCCTCTGCGAGCTGGTCGCCCAGGGCAAGCCCCTGCCGATGGACGTCCGCAACGCCATCATCTACTTTGTCGGCCCCACCCCGGCCAAGCCGGGACAGGCCATCGGCTCCGCCGGACCGACCACCAGCTACCGCATGGACGCCTACTCCCCCACCCTGATCGCGCAGGGCCTGACCGGCATGATCGGCAAGGGCAAGCGCGGCCCGGAGGTCGTCGCGGCGATGAAGGAGCACGGCGCCGTCTACTTCGGCGCCATCGGCGGCGCGGGCGCGCTGCTGAGCAACTGCGTCAAGAAGGCCGAGATCATCGCCTATGAGGATCTCGGCGCCGAGGCCATCCGCCGGCTCGAGGTCGAGGACCTCCCCGTCACCGTCATCATCGACTGCGAGGGCCGCAACCTCTATGAGACCGGGCGGCGCGCCTATCTGGACAGCGTAAAATAAGCAGAATTACAAAACAGGCAGGAAATTTTTCTTGACAAAAGCGGCTCGCCGACAAATAATTGTTATAGAACAATTATTGGAGGCGAGCCGCATGTTTATCTCCCTCGACCCACAGTCCAAGGAGCCGCTGTACCGCCAGATCGCCGAGGCGATCGAGCGGGAGCTGGCGGACGGACGCCTCCAGCCCGGCGACAAGCTGCCCACCGTCCGCGAGCTGGCCCAGGAGCTCTCCGCCGCCCAGGGCACCATCAAGCGCGCCTATGACGAGCTGCACCACCGCGGCGTCATCGAGATGGCCCAGGGCCGCGGCACCTTCATCGCCGAGCGCGAGCAGCCCGACAGCCGCAAGGAGCGCGCCATGCAGGCCATCGACGGCCTGCTCGACTGTCTGGAGGAGCTGTCCTTCTCGCCGCGCGAGATGCAGATTTTTCTCGAGCTCAAGCTGCGCGAGCGCGTGCAGCGCGGCGGCCGGCTCCGCCTGGCGCTCGTCGACTGCTGCCCGGAGGGGCTGTTCCAGCTCTCCGACCGGCTCTACGGCCTGCGCGACGCCGACGTCTATCCGCTGCCGCTCGAGGACGCCCTCGCCTACCCCTACCGCCTGACCGACGACATGGATCTCGTCGTCACCACGGAGGCGCACTACGAAAAGCTGCGCCCGCTCGTCCCCGAGCGCGGGCGGCTGGCCCGGCTGTGCATCCGCCCCACCGACGGCACGCTGACCGCGCTGGCGCGGCTGCCGCGCGGCGCCCGCCTGGGCCTGCTCGCCGTCAGCCGCCCTTACGGCGAAATGCTGCGCCGGGTCTGCGCCGCCGCCTGCCCGGAGGCCGACATCCAGGGCCTGGCGCTTTTCGGCGCCGAACGCCCGCAGGCGCTGCTGGCCCGCTGCGACGCCGCCGTCATCCCCCTCGGCTTTGAGCAGCTCTGCGCCCGCGAGGAGCAGGAGGCAATCGAGCTCTTCGCCCGCAGCCACCCGCTCATCCGCGCCGCCATCGAGCCCGACCAGGGCTCGATGCGGACGCTGGAGGCGCTTGCCGGGGCGCGCCGCCGCGGCGGCAAAAGCGCCGACTGAGCACAATCCACAAAAGCTCCGCCATCCGGCGGAGCTTTTTGCTGTATTTTATCCTTGACTTATGTTATAGTTCAATTTATATTATAGATATAGAACATTAGACTGCGCGAATATAGACTTTATGAAACAGCGAGGTGCAACATGGAAAAGAAAAAGCTGGTCATCGGCGTCATCGGCGCCGACGTCCACGCGGTGGGAATCCAGATTCTCTACCACGCTTTTACCGAAGCGGGCTTTGACGTGACCAACCTGGGCGTCATGGTCTCCCAGGAGGAATACATCGCCGCCGCCATCGAGACCAAGGCGGACGCGATCATCGTCTCCTCCCTTTACGGCCAGGGCGAGCTCGACTGCCGCGGCATGCGCGAAAAGTGCGACGAGGCCGGTCTGAAGGGCATCCTGCTCTATGTCGGCGGCAACATCGTCATCGGCAAGCAGGAGTTCGCCGACGTCGAGAAGCGCTTCGAGGCCATGGGCTTCAACCGCGCCTTCCCGCCGGGAACCGCGCCGGAGACCACCATTGCCGCCCTCAAGAAAGACCTCGGCGTGAAGGACTGAGCCGATGCGTCCCGTATTGCTGATCGATTTCGGCAGCACCTATACCAAGGTGACCGCCGCCGACGCAGACGAGGGCAAGCTGCTGGGCACCGCCGCCGCCTATACCACCGTCCAGACCGACATCAACGACGGTCTGGACTGCGCGCTCCGCGAGCTGGAGAAACAGACCGGGAAGCTCACATACAGCGCCCGCTACGCCTGCTCCTCCGCCGCCGGCGGACTGCGCATGATCGCCAGCGGCCTGGTGCCGGAGCTGACGAGCGAGGCCGCCAAGCAGGCCTCCCTCGGCGCGGGCGCCAAGATCGCCAAGATCTATTCCTTTGAGCTGACCGAGGACGACATCGAGGAGATCGACGCCATCAAGCCGGACATCTTCCTCCTGGTCGGCGGCACCGACGGCGGCAACTCGGCCTGCATCCTCCACAACGCGGAGATGCTGGCGACCTGCAAGCACGTCTTTCCCATCGTCATCGCCGGGAACCGCTCCGCGGCGCGCACCTGCCAGAAAAAGCTGGCCGGCCGCGAGACCTTTGTCTGCGAAAACGTCATGCCCCGCTTCGGGACGCTCAACATCGAGCCGACCCAGAAGCAGATCCGCGAAATCTTCCTCCGCCGCATCATCCAGGCCAAGGGCCTCACGCGCGCCAGCGCCCTCATCTCCGGCATCCTGATGCCGACCCCCTCCGCCATGATGAAGGCCATGCAGCTGCTGGCCGAGGGCTGCGAGGGCGAGAGCGGCATCGGCGAGCTGATGGCGCTCGACGTCGGCGGCGCGACCACGGACGTCTATTCCATCGCCGACGGCATGCCGCAGGACGCCGGGACGGTCTACAAGGGACTGCCCGAGCCCTATGTCAAGCGCACCGTCGAGGGCGACATCGGCATGCGGTACAGCATCCACGGCATCGTCGAGGCGAGCTCCATCGAGCGCGTCGCCCAGCTCGCCGGCATCCCGGCGGAGCGGGCGCAGGCCCTCGTCGACGACCTGGCGCAGCACACCGACCGCCTGCCCGACACCGCGGAGCTGGAAAACCTCGACTATGCGCTCGCCTCCCTCGCCTGCGAGACCGCCGCGAAGCGGCACGCCGGACACACCGAGGAGGCCTACACCATGGCGGGCAAGGTCTTTGTCCAGACCGGCAAGGATCTCCGTCCCGTGCAGCGCATCATCGTCACCGGCGGCTCCCTGATCCACACCAAACGCACCGGCGAAATCGCCTCTCACGCGCTCTACGATCCCGCGGACCCCATGTCGCTGCGCCCGCTGCGGGCCAGCGTGCTGGTGGACCGCCGCTATATTCTCGCGGCCATGGGACTGCTCTCCGAGCACGAACCGCAGACCGCGCTGCGCATCATGAAGAAGGAGCTGATTGAAGATGGATATCCAGAATAAACGCATCCCCGAGGACGAGTTCCGCCGCATCCGCGCCGAAGTGCTGGCCCAGTGGCCCACCGGCAAGGACGTCAATTTTGAAGAGGCCGTCGATTACCACAAGAAGATGCCCGCCGAGCGCATCTTCACCAAAAAGCTCAACGACGCCAAAAAGAGCGGCACCACGCTGATCCAGCCGCGCGCCGGCGTCGCCCTGCTCAAGGATCACATCGAGCTGCTCAATTACCTCCAGGACAAGGGCGAGGCCGACCTGCTGCCGACCACCATCGACAGCTACACCCGCCAGAACCGCTATGAGGAGGCCGAGGACGGCATCCGCGAGTCCATCAAGAACGGCCGCAGCATGCTCAACGGCTTCCCGGCGGTCAACCACGGCGTCGCCGCCTGCCGCCAGGTCATCGAGAGCCTGCACACCCCGGTCCAGATCCGCCACGGCACGCCGGACGCGCGCCTGCTGACCGAGATCGTCTATGCCGGCGGCTTCACCAGCTATGAGGGCGGCGGCATCTCCTACAACCTGCCCTACGCCAAGAACGTCCCGATGGAAAAGACCATCCGCGACTGGCAGTATGTCGACCGTCTGACCGGCATCTATGAGGAGGCCGGCGTCTCGATCAACCGCGAGCCCTACGGCCCGCTGACCGGCACCCTCGTCCCGCCCTGCATCTCCAACGCCGTCGCCGTCATCGAGGCGCTGCTCGCCGCCGAGCAGGGCGTCAAGAACGTCTCCGTCGGCTACGGCCAGTGCGGCAACCTCGTTCAGGACGTCGCCGCCATCCGCACCCTCGAGGAGCTGACCGACGAATATCTCGCCAAGAGCGGCCACAGCGACGTCACCGTGACCACCGTGTTCCATCAGTGGATGGGCGGCTTCCCGGCCGACGAGGCCAAGGCCTTCGGCGTCATCTCCTGGGGCAGCGCCACCGCCGCGCTCTCCAAGGCCACCAAGGTCATCGTCAAGACCCCGCACGAGGCCGCCGGCATCCCGACCATGGAGGCCAACGCCCAGGGCCTGCGCTGCACCAAGCAGGTCATCAGCATGCTGCGCGACCAGGTCTGCACCGCCGCCGACCTCGAGCAGGAGAAGGACATCATCCGCAAGGAGACCCGCTGCATCCTCGACAAGTGCTTTGAGCTGGGCCAGGGCGACATCGCCGTCGGCGCCGTCCGCGCCGTCCAGGCCGGCGTGCTCGACATCCCGTTCGCGCCGTCCCGCTACAACGCCGGCAAGATGCTGCCCGCCCGCGACAACAACGGCGCCATCCGTATTCTCGAGACCGGCAACCTGCCCTTCACCCAGGAGCTGCGCGACTTCCACAAGGCCAAGATCGAAGAGCGCGCCGCCTATGAGAAGCGCAAGGCCTCGTTCCAGATGGTCATTGACGACGTTTACGCCATCTCCAAGGGCCGCCTCGTGGGCCGTCCCAAGAACTGAGCTTCCCTTACATCAATAATATATAAGGAGCGAACCGCCATGAAAATTGTTGATCTCGTCTGTTCCAAGGGCCGCACGGGCTTTTACTTTGACGACCAGCGCGCCATCAAGAAGGGCGCCCAGTCCGACGGCAGCACCTATGTCGGCACCCCGGTGACCCCGGGCTTCACCGCCATCCGCCAGGCCGGCGAATCCATCTCCGTCATGCTCGTCCTCGAGGACGGCCAGGTCGCCTACGGCGACTGCGCCGCCGTCCAGTACAGCGGCGCCGGCGGACGCGACCCGCTGTTCCTCGCCAAGGACTTCATCCCCATCATCGAGCAGCACATCCGTCCCGTCCTGGTCGGCCAGGAGGCCGACAACTTCCGCCGCCTCTCCGCGCTGGCCGAGAGCATCACCGTCGACGGCAAGCGCCTGCACACCGCCATCCGCTACGGCGTGACCCAGGCCCTGCTCGACGCCGTGGCCCGCTCCAGCAAGCGCCTGATGTGCGAGGTCGTCGCCGACGAGTACGGCTGCACCGTCTCCGACAAGCCCATCGACATCTTCACCCAGTCCGGCGACAACCGCTATGACAACGCCGACAAAATGATTATCAAGGGCGCGCAGGTCATGCCGCACGCGCTCATCAACAACGTCCACACCAAGCTGGGCGATCACGGCGAGAAGCTGCTCGAATACGTCGGCTGGCTGCGCGACCGCATCCTCAAGCTGCGCTCCGACGACAGCTATCTCCCCATCCTGCACATCGACGTCTACGGCACCATCGGCGCCGCCTTCGGCAACGACAACTACAAGGGCATGGCCGACTATCTCGCCACGCTCGAGCAGGCCGCGAAGCCGTTCCACCTCCGCATCGAGGGCCCGATGGACGTCGAGGAGCGCGAGGGCCAGATGCAGGCGCTCAAGGCGCTCACCGCCGAGCTGGACAAGCGCCACATCAACGTCGAGATCGTCGCCGACGAGTGGTGCAACACTCTTGAGGACATCAAGTACTTTGCCGACAACAAGGCCGGCCACATGATCCAGATCAAGACCCCGGACCTCGGCGGCATCAACAACACCATCGAGGCCGTGCTCTACTGCAAGAAGGTCGGCGTCGGCGCCTATCAGGGCGGCACCTGCAACGAGACCGACCGCTCCGCGCAGGTCTGCACCGAGTGCGCCATGGCCACCCAGCCGGTCCAGATCCTCGCCAAGCCGGGCATGGGCGTCGACGAGGGCTACATGATCGTCTACAACGAGATGCAGCGCATCCTCGCCCTGCGCGCCGCCAAGGCCCGCAAGTAAGCTCCGCTTTCTCTCTCCCGCGTCCCGGCTGCCCGCTCTGGGCGGCCGGGACGCTTTTTTGCGCGCAAAAAAGCCGCCGGAGCGGCTCCGGCGGCTTGAGGGACGGGAACTGTTACTTGGCGGGCGTCTCCGGCTTGGCGGCCGGCTTTTTGCGGGCGGCACGGCGGCCGCCCGGACGGGCGGCGAGGAAGTTTTTCTTGACCAGATCGTACAGCTCGACGGCGCGGGTGCTGCCGAATTTCTTGACCAGGGCGTTGTTGACGCCGGTCTTGGTCTTGTACCTGCCCATCAGCTCATGGACCGCGGCGGCGTCCTCCGCCGACAGGCCGAGCTTGACCAGCTGGGCGGGAATATCCGCCGCCGGCTGAACGGACTTGGCGGCCGGCTGCGCCGCGGCAGCGGGCTGGGCCGGTGCGGGCTGGGCCGGTTTGGCCGCAGGCTGCGGCTGCCTGGCGGCGGGCTGCGCTGCGGCGGGCTGGGCCGGTTTGGCCGCAGGCTGCGGCTGCCTGGCGGCGGGCTGCGCTGCGGCGGGCTGGGCCGGTTTGGCCGCGGGCTGCGGCTGCCTGGCGGCGGGCTGCGCCGCGGCGGGCTGGGCCGGTTTGGCGGTCGGTTGCGGCTGCCTGGCAGCGGGCTGCGCCGGTGCCGCGGACTGGGCGGGCAGCGCCAGCGGCGCTGCGGCCGCCGGACGCACCGCGATCTCCGCGGCGACGCGAACATCGTACTTCGGCGCCTTCCAGAACGAGGCCAGCCACTCAAAGCCCTTGTCGTTGCTGACGATGCAGTAGCTCTCGTGCGGATTCTGGGCGATCAGCCAGCCGAGATAGGTGGCCAGCTGGAAGTCGAGCGCGTTGTGGCCGCCGACCTCGACCTTCTTGTACTCGATGCCCGCCGCCGCTTCGTTGAGGCGGCGATGCAGGCCGAAGGTCATGCGGTCGGCGTTCTCGCTGTAAAAGATCACGACGCGGTCCTTGGCGGTCAGGCGGGAAACCCCGTTGAGGCCGTCGGCGTTGGTGTTTTCATAATCAATCAAATAAATGGACATGGATACCCTTTCTTTCTGTGAGGTTCGGCCTTTCCGCAGCGGTCTGGCCGGAACAGACGGGGACGGAAAGAAATCAAAAAGATCCTGAACGCACATACGCTCAGGATCTTTGGTGGGAGCGGGTGGATTCGAACCACCGTAGGCAAAGCCAACAGATTTACAGTCTGCCCCCTTTGGCCACTCGGGAACACTCCCATATTCACCTTTGCGCCGGGCGGGGTCAATGGAGCTGGTGGACGGATTTGAACCCCCGACCTGCTGATTACAAATCAGCTGCTCTACCGGCTGAGCTACACCAGCATACCGGCAAGGCCTTGGACGCGAGATTTAGTATAACATAGCGGCCCCGAAAAAGCAACCCCTAACGCCCGAATTTTTCTTCCTCTTTTTCCAGGCGGGACGAAACCCCGTGCAGCAGAGAAAACAGCGACGGCGACAGCTGCGGAAAGCCGCTCTGCAGCGCCTCCTGCGACAGATCGGCGCGCACCTCGACGCCCTTCTGGGCCGCCAGACGGCGCAGCGCGCCCTCGCTCCGCTTGAGCTCGGCGTCGCACAGCTCGGAATAGCAGCTCTCGTCAACCGCGAACGCCTCGCTGCTGCTGGAGCGGTCCAGCGCATAGATCATGCGGAAGGCCTTGTAAAAGGCGGTGCTCAGATAGTTGGAGACCGCGGTCGTCATCTGGGTGCTCTCCTTCCCCAACAGCTCATAGAGCAGCGAGGTGGAGTTGACCAGCAGCTTCTTGTTGAGCAGGGCGGCCGGGTTGCCGCGCAGCACATTGCCCTTCTCCTCGGAGCTGTCCGGCACGTCGGCGGCGAGGATCGCGCCGCCGTCGCGCGCCATGGTGCGGCCCAGCAGATAATCGACGGAGACCCCGTAGTAGTCGGCGGCGCGCACAACAAAGGCGAGGCCCGGTTCACGAACCCCGTTCTCATAGTGCGAGAGCAGCGCCTGAGAGACATTGAGCTCGACGGCGGCCTTGCGCTGACTTATTTTCTTTTCCTGGCGCAGCAGACTGAGCGTGCGCGGAAAATCACGAACCATGTTTGCCCCCAAATATCTGTTCTTTCGACAGGTGCGCATTTACAGTATAATGCCCCGTCTCCGGCTTGTAAAGAACTTTTTTGAAAACTCATGGTAATAAATTCACCCGAAAATTTGTTGATATTCACAATTGCGACATATTTTGCAAACGCTCTGTTTTCAAACCTGGTTCTTCGCCCACAAGATGTTGCGTTGCTGTCCGGGGCGGGAATCCATATCTTGCTTGCAAAAATGAATAATCCGTATTATACTGTATGAAAATGCAATTCGGGGAGGAAGTTTGTCATGTCGATCGATCGGGTGCGCGCCTTTTTTGCCGACCGGGGCTGGAATGTGCAGATCATGGAGTTCCCGGTCTCGAGCGCGACCGTCGCCCTGGCGGCGCAGGCGCTCGGCACGGAGGAAGCGCGCATCGCCAAAACGCTGGCCTTTCAGAACCGCGACGGCGGCTGCCTGCTGCTGGTCACGGCCGGCGACGCCAAGATCAGCAACCGCAAGTTCAAGGACCGGTTCGGCTTCAAGGCGCGCATGATGTCCCACGAGGACACCGCCGCCGCCACGGGCCACGCCGTCGGCGGCGTCTGCCCCTTCGCCCTGCCGGAGCAGGACGTGACCGTCTACTGCGACGAGTCGATGAAGCGCTTCGACATCGTCTATCCGGCGGCGGGCAGCTCCAGCTCCGCCATCCCGCTGACCTGCGCGCAGCTTTTCCAATATTCCGGCGCGGCGGACTGGGTCGACGTCTGCGACCTGCCGGGCTGACGCGCGGGCATAACCGGCGCCGCCTTCCGCATAGAGATATGCGGGAGGCGGTCTTTTTGTATTTCAAAGCGATTTCGCGGCGGCGGCTGATGCTGGCCGCGCTGGCCCTGCTGGCCCTGTGCGCGCTGCTGCTGATCCCCTTTCTGCTCGGGCGGACGGCGGACGCCTTCGCCCCCGCCCCGGAGACGCGGGCGCTCCCCGTCGTCATGTATCACAGCCTGCTCCGGGACCCGGCGCGCTGGGGCGACTATGTGGTCTCGCCCGCGCAGCTCGAGCGCGACCTCGCCTATCTGCAGGAGCAGGGATATGTCTTTGTCACGATGGCCGAGGTGATCGGCTTTGTCTCCGGCGCCGGAACGCTGCCCGAAAAGCCCGCCCTGCTCACCCTCGACGACGGCTACCTCAACAACCGCGTCTATCTCCCCGAGATCCTCGCCCGGCGGGACGCCCATGCGGTGATTGCCGCCGTCGGCGAATACGCCGATCTCTTTACGGCCCGGGAGGACCACAACCCCTCCTATGCGCACATGACCTGGGCCGAGCTGCGCGATTTCGCGGTCGAGGGCCGGGTGGAGCTGGGCTGCCATTCCTACTATTTCCACCACCAGGGCGCCCGGCTCGGCGCCTCGCGGCGCCGGGGCGAGTCCCGCGGCGCCTGGCTGGAGGCGCTGTGCGGCGACGCGCAGGCCATGCGCGACCGGCTGACGGCGCAGTGCGGCGTGACGCCGCGCGTCTATGTCTATCCCTACGGACAGATCAGCGACGGCGCGGACGCCGCCCTGCGGGCACTGGGCTTTGAGGCCACCCTCTCCTGCTATGAGCGGGTCACCGTGCTGCGGCGCGGCGACCCCGACTGTCTGTATTCCATCGGCCGCTACAACCGCCCCGCCGGGCCCTCAAGCGAGGAATTCTTCCGCCGGATCCTCAGGGCCTGCGCCGCGGCGGAGTAAGCGGGCGCGCACAATAAGGCCCGGATCACCTGATCCGGGCCTTTCCGCCGCGCCGCGCGCCCCGTGTGAAGACAAACACCGGACGCAGGCGGAAACGAGGAGGCTTATTCTTCGAAGGCGAACGTCAGCGCCGTGTAGCGGTCAAGCAGCTCGACCGCCGCCCGGGCGTCCCGCAGCGAGATGATCGAGCTCTGGCTGTGCGCATAGCGGTCGACAAGCGCCACGGCGGCGACGCGGACGCCGACGCCGCTGCGGTTGATCGGGCCGGCGTCGGTGCCGCCGCGGTCCATCACGTCGCGCTGATAGGCGATGCCGTTTTCCTCGCAGCAGGCGAGCATCCGCTCGACCAGCGTCTCGTCGAGCATGGCGGACGGGTCGCCGAGCTTGACGCCCACGCCGGCGCCGACGGCGTTGGAGCCCTCGAGGTCGCAGGGATAGAAATGGTCGGGCGTGACGTCGACCGACACGCCGATATCCGGATGGATGCGCTCGGCGGCGACCGCCGCGCCGCGGCAGCCGACCTCCTCCTGCACGGAGAACACATAATAGACATCGTTGCCGCGCGTGCCGTCGTTGCGGCGCAGCGCCTCCAGCAGCAGCCAGCAGCCGGCGCGGTCGTCGAGGGATTTCGCGCAGACGCAGTCGTTCTGCAGATGATGGAACGGGCCGATGAAGCCGCAGCAGTCGCCGACGCGCACATACTGCTCGACCTGCTCCTTCGTCGTGCAGCCGATGTCGACAAACAGCTTGGTCGGGTCGTTGTGCGCCTCCTCGATGTTGCAGACGCTGCTGACCACGCCGACCGTGCCGTTGCGGAAGATCACCTTGTCGTTATACATCGCCGCCGTCCACAGCCAGCCGACGCGGCAGATGCGGATGCGGCCGTCGGCCTCGATCTTGGTCACCTGGGCGCCGATCTCGTCCATGTGGGCGCTCAGCATGATCTTTTTGCCGCCGCCGGCGCCCTTTTTGAGGACGATGAGGTTGCCGAGGGCGTCGGTCGTCATCTCGTCGGCATACGGGGCCGCCTCGCGCCGGACAATCTCGCGGACCGCCTTTTCATGGCCGGAGACGCCCCAGGCCTGCGTCAGTTCTTCCAGAAGCGCGACATTGAGTTCCATGTTTATTCCGCCTTTCCTTTTTTCAGACTGGCTTTTTCCACCCAGCGCGCCTGGTTCATCAGCGGGTGATGCAGCGTGATCGCGCCCCGCGGGCAGTCCATCACGCAGCAGCCGCAATACCAGCACTCGTCCGGCCAGGCGACCAGCGGGTGCTTCCCCTTCTCCGGGGCGGGCAGCAGCACATCGATCTGGCAGGCCTCCAGGCAGCGGTTGCAGCCGATGCAGCGGCTGTCGTCGAAGGTCAGCGGCTCCGCCGGCGCGGCGGGGCGCAGCTCATAGTTGTTCATCGGCCGCTCCTTTCCAGATAGTCCTTGTTGTGGGCCTCATACTGCGTCCGGACATCGCCCGCCCAGTCGAGCGGCACCTCGCGGCAGCGCACCGCGCCGTCCTCCCGGCGGATGACCAGGAAGGGCTTCATCGGCGCGCCGTCGCTGTCCGAGCGGTAGAACTCGAGCTTCGGGCAGTCCTGCCGGCGGGCAAGACAGGCCTGGAGGATCAGCTGCGAGACGGTGAGGATGTCCTGCGCCTCCAGCAGCCGCATCAGCTCGTGCGGGTTGGCCGCCGCGGTGCGCGGCAGCACGTCGCGCTCATAGCGCTCCAGCTGCTCGACGCCCGAGCGCAGCAGCTCGTCGCGCTTGATCTCGGCGCAGTAATTCTGCATGGTCTTGGCGGTCGCCTCGTTGAGCTCCTTCCAGGTGAAGCCGCGCGGGCGCTCCAGCGGCGCGAAGACGCGGCGGCGCTCCGCCTCGGCCTGCGTCTCGTCCGGCGGGCAGAGCGCCGCGCCGGAGGCATAGGCAGCGGCGTGGCGGCCGGCATAGGCGCCGGTGGAGGCGGCGTGGCCGTAGCAATTGGAGGAGAAGAGGGCGTCGCCGCCGACGAACAGCCCGGGGAGGCTGGTCATCAGCTCCCAGTCGTTCATAAAGCCGCCGGGCAGCCCGAAGAGCTGCCGCTCCTGCGGCAGAAACTCCGCGCTGGTCCAGCCGACGCCGTAGCATTGCAGGACATGCTTCTGCGGGTCGAAGCCGGCGTTTTTCATGCTCTGCCAGACCGGGACGTTGGTCTTGCCCTCCTGGCCGACCATCATGCCCCAGATGACGCGGCGCTCTGCGTCCGGCATATCGGACAGGTCGGCGTAAAACGGCAGCTTGTAGCCCATCTTTTGCAGCTTTTCGTAGGGCAGGGTCTCCGGGCCGTCATACTCGTAGCGCGCCTTTTCGATGTTGCCGCCCTTCATAAAGAAGCGCTGGCCGGGGGCGGGGTAATAGCGGCTGCGCACGTCGGGCAGGATCTTCCCGTCGCGGTCGGCATAGGGGATCGCGCGGCCCTCCGCGTCGATGAGCGAGGCCGCGTACCAGGTGTTGTGGTTGTTGCCGGCGCTGTAAGGCGGGAAGGAGCGGCCGGAGGAGGAGAACTCGGCGCGCACCGATTTCTCCATCATGTTGAACTCCGCGCCGGCGCGCCAGCCCATCGCGTGGCCGTCGCCGATGCACTGCAGCGGGCGGAACTCGCACAGGCCCGGATAGGCCGCCGAGAACAGCCAGACGCGCGCCGGGCGCGACATCGCCATCACCGTCGCCCGCGCGGAGAGCACATAATACCGGCCGGTGCGGGTGTGGAAGCCGACCGCGCCGACGCAGTCCGCGCCCGGACGGCCGTCCTTGGTCAGCAGCGCGGTCACCATCACGCGCTCAAGCACGGTGACGCCGAGCCGCTTCAGCTCGGCCGCCATGGCGGGCTTGAAGGTTGTGCCCCAGATGCGGATGGTGAAGCGGGCGTTGTAGTCATAGGCGAAGAGCAGCTTGGTCTTTTCGTCGCGGAAGTCCGCGCCGGCGAACTCATCGTCCGTGTCGCGGATCTTGCCGCCCATCTGCTCGATCTCGCACAGATGGTCCCAGCCCTCGCGGCACTCGATGTAATGCGAGACCGCGTTGTTGTAGCCGTCGTTGTCCTCCATCATGGCGCGGTGCAGCTCCTCGGGCGTGACGCGCGAGCAGGGGTTGGACGCCGCGGACTCCCAGTGGTCGCAGCCGGAGCCGCCCGCGCCGCTGCGCCGCACGGCGCCCTTGTCCACCAGGATGACGCTGCGGCCCGCCTTGGCCGCGGCGATCGCCGCCATGCAGCCGGCCACGCCGCCGCCGAGCACCAGCACGTCGGCACTGAGGCGCTCGGTCTCGCCGCGTTCGTCCCGATAGGGCCAGGTTCCCGTTTCGTTCATCTTGCTGCCTCCCTTGTGTTTCAGTTGATTGGATCATAGCACAGGGCGGTTTAATTTGCAATATATATTTTATATTTTGCAAAATGTAAAATAGCTTGTCAGAGAACGGAAAGTGTGGTATCCTGACAGCAAGAAACGCCGTGCGCGCAGGGGGCATGAGGGGCTGCAAACGGCGGCGCACAAGCGACGCGGTGTGGGCGACGCACAAGTAAAGTAAGTAACGCTATTGGCAACACACGACAGCGCACAAACAACACATGGCAGCACGCCCGGCGGACAGGCGGAGCGAGTGAGGATCCTTCGCGGCGCTCAAAATAGCAAGCGTGCGCGGCACGGCAGTTGACGCATGGGCACGACGACCGATGTGCGGCACGGCAAACACCCGGCGACAGGACGGCACGGCTTGGGACCCTCCTTCGCGGCGCGCCGGATGACAGGAAGGCGCGAAACGGCGGCCGACGCGCGGAACGGCGACCGACACACGGCACGGCAGCGTGTCCGACAGACAGGCGGAGCGGCTTGGGATCCTTCGCGACGCTCCGAATAACAAAAAAGCATGGAATGACAGCCGACGCACGACACGGCGACCGACGTACGGGAACGGCGACCGGCGCATGAGCACGGCAGCGCATCCGATGGCCGGACGACACGACTGAGGCCCTTCGCGGCGTGCCGGATGACGGGAAGACACGGAATGGCGGCCGACGCACGGCACGGCAGGCGACGCATGAGCACGACAACGCACCCGATGGCCGGACGACACGGCTGGAGGCCCTTACGGCGCGCCGGATGACGAGAAGGCACGGAATGGCGGCCGACGCACAGGCACGGGGCAGCCGACGCATGGGCACGGCGACCGACGCGCGGCACGACGACCGACACACGGCACGGCAGGCGACGCATGAGCACGACAACGCACCCGATGGTCGGACGACACGGCTGAGGCCCTTCGCGGCGCGCCGGATGACAGGAAGACACGGAATGGCAGCCGACGCATGGACACGACAGCCGACGCACGGGCACGACGACCGACACATGAGCATGGCGGCCGACACATGGCACGGCAAACACCCGGCGGCAGGTCGCGACACGGCTGGGGACAATCGCGGCGCGCCGGATGACGAGAAGGCGCGGAATGGCGGCCGACGCACGGGCACGACGACCGGTGTGCGGCACGGCAAACACCCGGCGACAGGATACGGCAGGATAACACAACTGAGGGTCCTTCGCGGCGCGCCGGATGACGAGAAGGCACGGAATGGCGGCCGACGCACAGGCACGGGGCAGCCGACGCATGGGCACGGCGACCGACGCGCGGCACGACGACCGACACACGGCACGGCGACCGGCGCATGAGCACGGCAACGCATCCGGCGGCAGGACAAACACGGTCTGGAACCCGTCGCGCCGGATGACAGAAAAGCACGAAATGACGACCGACGTGCAGAATGATAGCCAACGTACGGGAACGGCGAACGACGCATGGCATGGCGGCCGACGCACGGGCACGGCAGCGTGTCCGACGAACAGGCAGAGCGGCTTGGGATCCTTCGCGACGCTCTGGATAACAAATAAGCATGGAATGACAACCGCGGTACAGCATACACTCGACAGCAGGGCAACACGGCCGGGGCCTTTCGCGGCGCGGCGGATGACGAGAACTCGCGGCCGCAAGGCGCATCACGCGGCGAGACAGACGACATACGGCGCACGGCCGGCAGGCCGATGATTACAGGAGGCGCGAGCGAATGGAACAGATCAACAAGCAAACCCTGTCCGAGCAGATCTATCAGGTGCTGCGCGGCGACATTCTCAGCCAGGCGATCCCCTGCGGCAGCAAGCTGACGCTGCGTATGCTGCGGGACCGCTTCGGCGTCAGCCACACCCCCATCCGCGAGGCGCTGACGCGGCTGGCCGAGGACGAGCTGGTCTCCTACTATTCCAACGTCGGCGTGCGGGTCATCAGCCTGACGGCCGACGACGCCCGCGAGCTCTTCGAGCTGACCGGCGACCTCGACGGGCTGGCGCTCCGCCACGCCTGCGCCTCGCCGCAGCGCGCCGCTCTCGTCGCCGCCCTCGGAGACGTCATGCGCGCCTCCGCCGCGGCGCTGGCGCGCGGAGACGCGGCGGACTGGAACCGCTGGTCCGACCGCTTCCATCTCACCCTCTATCAATATGCCGGCAACCGCCGCCTGACCGCCGCCTCGGAGCGGCTGCTGGCGCAGCTGACGCTGCTCATCAACGCCTATCGGCTCCACGACGGCAGCGCCGCGCTCATCGAGCGCGAACACCGCGCCGTCTGCGACGCGCTCGAAGCGGGCGACGACGACCGCGCCGGACAGCTGCTGCGGCTGCATCTGGACAACGACCTGCGCCGCACCCAGACGGCCATCGCCGCGCGATAACCGGCTTGCGCAGCATCTGCAAGGCAAGGTGAAAACAATGGAGCAACAGGACCTGATCGGCGGGCTGACAAACCGGCTGTTCGAGACGCTGCCGCACTCGGCGCGCACCGAGCATGCGCGCGCCGCCGTCGAAGCGGCGCTGCGGACGGAATATGCCCGTCTGCGGACAAGCGAAAAATACGGCGCGCTCCGCGCGACCGGCGAGTTGCTCATCCGGTACGGCACGCTGGAGGCGGCGGGCGCGCTGGCGGGCTTCCCGCCGGAGGAGATCTCCGCCTGGCGCGAAACCGGCAGCCTGCTCGACCGCCGCGCCTTCGCGCGGCTGTTTCGCAGGCGGCGGCTGCTGATCTACCTCTGCGCTGCCGGCCTTGCCGCCGCTGCCGGCACCCTGCTCAGCATGGCATGCATGTGGCAGCCTTCCACGCTGATCACCCTGGGCGTCAGCATGCTGGTCTCGCTGGCGGGCGGGCTGCCGCTGCTGCGGGCGGAAAAGCGGCGGCAGGCACAGCCGTGCGCGTTCACGCCGGAGGCGCTCGCTCTCTGGCAGGCCGAATCCGACCGCTACGCCAAACGGCAGCTCAACAGCGTCTTTCTCATCATCGGGGCCATCGCCTATGCCGTGCACATAACAGGCATGCTGGGCCTGACCGCAGGCAAGGCGGGCGCGCAGTTCGCGCAGATCCTGTACCACCAGACCGAGCTGGAAGCATGCTGCTTTCTGCTCCTCAAAAACCTGCTGTGCCGGCGGGCGCTGGCAGCCTTCTTCCCCGACCCGCGGCGGGCCGGCTTTGCCCGCGCGCAGCGGCGGCTGGCGCTTGCCGCCGCCGGGTACTGGGCCGCGGTCCTCACGGCGCTGATGCTGCTGCGCAGCCGCATCGAGTTTTACTTCAACGCCTTTCTGGCCGCGGCAGTCCTTTACGCGCTGCTCTGTCTCCTCTATAATCTGACGCGGCGCAGGCGCCTCGTCGGACGCAATGTTGTCTTCAACCGGCGGCGCTGCGCCGTGTTCGGCGCGGCGATCCTCCTGTTCGGCGTCTATTCGGCGATGCGGATGGATCACTGGCTGCTGCTGCCTTATATCTCGCAGGTCGCCGCCGTCGACCGCGCGCCCGACGACATTGTCAGCGACGACGCGACCGGCGTCTATACGATCACGACGGACAAGGAGGAGTTCCGCATCCTCCAGCTGACCGACATCCACCTCGGCGGGAGCGTCAGCTCGGCCGTCAAGGACTACAAGGCGCTCGACGCCTGCAACCGGCTGATTCAGGCCGCCAGGCCCGATCTGGTCGTCGTCACGGGCGACCTGGTCTTCCCGCTCGGCGTGATGTCCTTCTCGCTCAACAACACGGCGCCGATCACCGAATTCGCCGCCTTCATGCGCAACACCGGCGTGCCGTGGGCCTTCACCTACGGCAACCACGACACCGAAAACATGGCGACCGGCTCCGCCGCCGCGGTGGCGGAGCTCTTCCGCTCGCTCTCGTTCCACACCTCGCGCAATCTGCTCTATCCCTATGCCCAGCCCGCCGTCACCGGGCGCAGCAACCAGCTCATCGAGATCCGCAACCGCGGCGGCGGGCTGCGGCAGGCGCTCTTTCTGCTCGATTCCAACGACTACACGGGCGAAGGCGTCAACGCCTACGACTGCATCCACGACGACCAGGTGGACTGGTACGCGGCCGAGGTGCGGCGGCTCGACGCCGCGGAGGGGCGGGTCGTCCCCTCGATGCTGTTCTTCCACATCCCGCTCCAGCAGTACAAAACCGCCTACGAGCTCTATGCGGCGGGCAGCCCGCAGGTCAGATACTTCTTTGGCGAAAACGGCGAGACGATGATCGACAAGGTCTGCTGCTCCAGGCTCCCCAGCCGGCTGTTCGACACGGCGCGGGCGCTCGGCAGCACCGGGGCGATGTTCTGCGGGCACGACCACTACAACAATCTGTCGGTCGAATATCAGGGCATCCGGCTGACCTACGGCATGAGCATCGACTATCTGGCCATGCCCGGCATCAGCCGCGACACCGGGCAGCGCGGCGGCACGCTGATCCGCATTGCGGCGGACGGCAGCTGGAAAATCGAGCAGATGCCGCTGAACAGCCTGGCGCACTGAAAGCGCGGCGGCCTCAGGCCGCCAAAAAAGCCGGCCGCGGCCGGCTTTTGCTTGGCAGGCGGAGCCGGCGCGGACAGGCGCCGGGAAAACCGCCCCGGGCCGCCGCTCTCCCGCACAGGCGCGGGGCCGGGCGGAGAAAAGCCCCGCCGGCCTTTTTTCGACAAACGCAGGCTGCCGTTCCCCGCTGGGGAACGGCAGCCTTTTTTCTTTCTTTTCCGGACCCGCGGCGCGCCCGGACGGACCGGCGCCGGTCAATGGCCGCGGCGGACGTTGGAGAGATCGACCTGCGTCACCTGGAGCGTGCCGGAGGTCACCGCGCTCTGCAGCGCATCATAGACGGCGTTGAGCAAACCGGCGGAGGAGAAGGTCGCGCCGCTGACGGTGTCGACCTCCAGCGACTGGCCGCTGACGATGGTGTCGAGGATGCTCTCCGCACGGCTGAAGAACTGGGGCGAATCGCTCTCGCTGACCACGGTGATGTCGGTCACCTGGCCGCCGGAGACGGTGACCGAGACCGTCGTGGTGCCGCTGTAACCGTCCGCCGAGCCCTCATAGGTCCCGTCCGCCAGCTGCGCGCCGGAGAAGGTGACCAGCGCGGTGCCGGACGAGGAAGACGAGCTGCCCGTCGAGGGCGTGGTCGTCGTCGTAGACGAGCTGCCGGTCGAGGGAGTCGTGGTCGTCGTGGACGAGCTGCCCGTCGAAGGCGTGGTCGTCGTAGACGAGCTGCCGGTCGAAGGCGTGGTCGTCGTAGACGAACTGCCGGTCGAAGGCGTGGTCGTCGCGGACGAGCTGCCCGTCGAGGGCGTGGTCGTCGTCGCGGACGAGCTGCCCGTCGAAGGCGTGGTCGTCGTGGACGAGCTGCCGGAGGCCGTCGCGCTGTCGGTGACCGTCGCGGTCTGCTCGGTCCCAGTCGTGCCGAACAGCCGGGACGGCAGCTGGATGCCCATATCGAGCAAATGCAGGCCGAGAACGACCAGCAGCAGCACGGTCAGCACGCGGTGGGCGATCATCCAGCGGCGCTTGAGCACCCGGCGCAGCAGATAAGTCAGGCCGAGCAGCGCCGCCAGGACGAGGCAGGCCGTGCCCCAGTTGAGCGTGAACAGCACGGCGGCGGGCTGGAAATCCGCCAGCGTCGCCCACGAGGGGTTGCCCGCGAGGATGCCGTGGATCAGTCCGACGACCAGCAGCAGGACGCCGAACGGGATATGGCATTTGTGGAAAAAGGCGTTCAGGGCGCGGTTTCCGCTGACGCGCGCCACGAATTTCAGGGCGGTCATCACGGCGCACAGCACCGCGACCCAGGCGAGAATGAGACTCAGCAGCATATCGGGCAACCTCCGCTTGATTTGATGAGGTCAGTATACAGGCGCAACCTAAAATTTACCTAATACAGATTTCCGGCCCAATTCGTCTTTTTCAACGAAAAAATAACCGAAAAGCGCGTGGTCCGGGGCAATCTGCCGGGACGAAAACAGCTCCCGCGCCGTGCGGGAGCCGCCCGAACCGCCGCACGCCCTCAGGCGCGGCTGCCCTTGTCCACCAGGTAGAGATACTCCTTGACGCGCAGCTCCCGGCCCGCCAGATTGCGCGAGCCGCGGAAGGCGTTGTAGGGGGTCTCCATCACCCGCACCCGGCCGATCTCCGCCAGCAGGGACAGCATCTCCTCCCGGGAGAGGAAGCCCTCCGAATTGAAGGAGATCAGCAGGAAGCGGGCGTCGAGCGCGGCGCAGAGCGCGCCCATCTGCTCCCGCGCCGCGGCGCGGCGGTTCCAGGCCGATTTGTTCCAGTCCCGGGGGATCCCGGACACGCCGCTGACCGCCGCGGGGCGGCGGTAATCGTTGATGAGGTTGAGCATGAAATAGTTCGACCCGTAGGGGTGCTGGTTATAGGGCGGGTCGAGATAGACGAGATCGAGCCGCGGCAGGCGCGCCGCCAGCGCCAGGGCGTCCTCCCGGAACACCTGCGTCTCGCAGCGGAAGCGGCTGAACACTGGCAGCGGCAGGGCGATGTCGCCGCGGATGCGCGCCAGGGCGTTGCGGCCGTTGCCGCCGTACTGGCCGATCCCGGTGACGCTGTTTTTGTAAAAGCCCTTGAACACCCCGGCGGTGTTGGTATGCACCGAGGCCTCATAGAGCAGCGGCGCCAGCAGCAGGGTCCGAAACGGCTCCGGCTCCTCCTCCAGCAGCTGGCGGCAGGTGTCGAGATAGCGGGCGTTGCGCGTCGTGTAGAACACGCGCTCGCCGGGGCGGATACAGGCGTCGTCCCGCGGCGCGTAAAGCTCTGCCAGAAAGCCCGGCCGGAAGCCCTCGCGGGCGATGCGCGCGCACAGGGCGTCGTGCCGGGCGCGCAGCGCGTCCTGATCGACCGCGGCGGCGTCTGTCAGATAGCAGCTGCTGATCGTCCGGCAATAGCCCTCCAGGTCGTTGACATACAGCGTGCGGGCATAGCGCTTGAGAAAGCGCGCCACGATCCCGGAGCCGGAGAACAGGTCCGCCGCGTCGAGCTTGTCCCGCCCGAGTGCGGCGCACACCTCGTCCACCGCCCGGCCGAGGAAGGACAGCAGGGCGCGCTTGTTGCCGAGATAGGTGATGATCTGCTCCGTGAGATAGCGCTCGCTCTCGGCGGGCTGAACCGCGGCTGTCACGAAAGGGCGACCTCGTTGGCGTAATTGGTGGCAAAAATGCGCCGCACCTCGCTGAGGCCGCCGCGCGGCAGCGCCCACATCAGCTTGGTGACCACCGCCTCGCTCGTCATGTCCAGCCCCTGGATCACGCCGGCGCCGAGCGCCTTCTGTCCCACCTGATAGATCGAGAAATCCGACCGCTCATAGAGGCACTGGCTCCGCACCACCACGGGCACGCCCAGCTGCGCGGCGCGCTCGAGCCGCGAGACGAAATCGCGGCGGATGAACTGCATCCCGCCCGCGCCGAAGGCCTCGATGACCAGCGCGTGACAGCCGGCGTCGAGGATCTGATCGAGCACCGCCGGATTGGCACCCGGCGTCAGCTTCATCAGAAACACGTTGGCGTCCAGATCGGTCTCGAGCGCCGGGGCGCCGGAGAACGACGGCACGACGCGGCGGTCGATGTGCAGGCCGTAGGTGTCGATCCACCCCGCCAGGCCGAGATTGATGCTCTCGAAGGCGTCAAAACCGCTGGTGCGCACCTTGACGGCGCGGCAGCCGAGCAGCACCTTGCGGTCGAAGGCCAGGAACACGCCCGGCGTGCCCGCGCCCGCCATCGCAAAGGCCGTGCGCAGGTTGGAGATCGCGTCGGTCAGCGGGTGGGAGATCGGCAGCTGCGAGCCGGTCAGCACCACCGGCACCGGCGGATTTTGCAGCATGAAGGTCAGCATCGAGGCCGTGTAGCCCATGGTGTCCGTCCCGTGGGTCACCACGACGCCGTCATAGACGCCGAAGGCCGCGTAGACCTCGCGGGCGATGGTCTGCCACTCCTCCGGCTGGATGTTGGAGCTGTCGAGCGTGAAGATCTCACGCGTGTCCAGCTCAAAATCGCCGGCCGCGCCGAGATGGCGCAGGATCTCCTCGCTGCCGAGAGGGCGCAGGCCCTCGGCCGAGGGCACGCTGGCAATGGTGCCGCCGGTGGTCAGCATCAGAATTTTCTTCATGTTTTCACCACTTATTATGTACTTTTTCGGCAAAGCCGGGCAGGTCGCGGAACAGGCGCTCCGCGCCGTCGTCCAGCACGGCGCGGCCGGAAAAGCGGCCGAACACCTGGTGCTGATCGCTCAGGATCAGGCGCAGGTCGGTGCGGGCGGCCCGGTCGAGCGTCGGGCGGAACTCGGCCTCAAAGCGGCCGTCGGAGGAGGTGAAGTGCCAGGGGGACAGATAATCGTCGCGGCCGTCCCGCTGCGGGATGCCGAAGTCGACCGCCGCGAGCTTGTGCGCCGTGCCGCCGCAGAAGATCATGTTCTCGCTGGCGGCGGAGGTGTCGCCGAAGCCGTAGCCCAAATTGAAGCCGAAGGTCTCGCCGCCCAGCTCGCCCATGGCGGCGCTCCAGAACCAGGTGTTCTCATAGGTCCAGACGCCGCGGCCCCAGTCGAGCAGCGCGAAGGCGCGGTCCGGGGCGAAGCCGTAGCGCTCCGCGCCCAGCTCCACCGTGCCGGAGGCGCGCATGCCGACAATCTTCTGATTGTAATAAAAGGCGCGCGGGTCCTCCGCAAAGGGGGTGGCGATCACCATGCTGTCGCGCGGCGGGTCGGTCAGGGTCAGATCGGCCGACAGCGCCGCGCCGGCGCTGAAGTTCTCCATGCGGAAGCGCAGGCGGCGCACGCCGTCCTCCGTCACGAAGCGGCCGAAGGAGCGCCCGTTTTTGAGGAAGCAGGTGCCGGCGGCCGCGGAGGGCGGCAGATGCGTCCGCCCCAGCGGCAGGGGGTTGATCCGGCTCACGGTGCGCTCGGCCGCGGCGCCGAGGTCGAGCCAGGAGGCGCTCAGCATCCCCATGTAGGCGTTGTCGTCGATGGTCAGCGCCAGGGCGCGGCTCCCGTCGGAGATCAGGTAGTAGTCCCATTCCTTGATGCGGCGCCGGGGGGCGGCGATGCGCGCCCGGTCATAGACGCGCACGGGCGCCGTCGCCCAGCCGGCCATGGCCAGGCGGCCCCTGCCGTCGAGCAGCGGACCCTCCGTCAGACGTGTCTGCGGCATAAGCATGCCCCTTCCTTTTTTGAAAGATGCGCGCGGCGCGCTTGCGGCAATATTTTATCACGCCGGCACGCAAATGACAAGTCAAGCGCCGCCCTTCACTGGGCTTTTCCGCGCCGCGGCGGTATGCTCCGGACATCACAGAAAAGGAGGAATCCCCCATGGCCATTGACTATGCCCGCGCCTACCAGACCTTCATCGACGAGGAGCTGGCCGCCGCCTCCGCCACCGAGTGGATGGCCGCCCAGAGCGGCCAGGTCCGCTTCAACGGCGGCTCCGAGGTCGAGATCTCGACCCTGAGCACCACCGGTCTGGGCACCTACGACAGCACCAGGACCGACGGCTCGGCCTATCCCAGCGGCGCCGTCACCAGCGCCTGGAGCGCCCACACGCTGAGCATGGACCGCGGCGTCAAGTTCGCCCTCGACCGCACCGACCCGAGCGACAGCGGCTTCATCGCCACCGCCGAGAACGTGGTCCGCGAGTTCTCCCGCGTACAGCTTGTTCGCGAGATGGACACCTACCGCATCAACCGCCTGTTCACGCTGGCCGCCGGCGGCGCTCAGGCCGCGACCCACATCCTCGCCTTCGACCCCGAGACCCACGACGCCGTCGCCTCGCTGTGCGGCCTGTCCCAGACGCTCGAGAACGATTGCGAACGCACACCGGCGGCTTTGTCGCCCTGGTCTCCTCCGCCCTCAAGAACAAGTTCCTGGAGACCGCCGACAACACCTTCAACCGCATCGCCTTCGAGCAGAGCATCGAGATCAACGGCGTCCGCTACGACCATGTGATGATGCTCAACGATCTGCCCTGCCTGTTCGTCCCCTCGGCGCGCATGAAGACCGCCGTCACCGCCCTGAGCGGCCGCGACGCCGGCGCCGCCGGCGGGCTGACCGCCGCCGCGGGCGCCAAGCAGATCCATGCCCTCGTCGTTGCCTGCGACGCGCCGCTGGCCGTCTCCCGCATCGACAGCCTCAAGCAGTTCGGCCCCGAGGAGAACCAGCTCTTTGACGGCACCGCCATCCAGGCCCGCTATCTCTACGACCTGTTCGTGCCGGGCAACAAGGTCTGCACCATCGGCGCCCTGGTCGCCATGGCCTGATGAGCGCCCCGTTTGAGGAAGGCGGCCGCGAGCGGGTGCTGGCGCGCGCCCTCGCCCTGGCGGGGCTGAGCGACGCCCCCGCGCAGTGGTCCGCCCTGCTCGACAGCGCCGCGGACGCGGCCCTCGCCCTCTGCTGCCGGGACGACATCCCCGCGGCGATGGAGGGCGGCGTCGCCGCCCTGCTCTGCGAGCTGTTCCGCGACGGCGCCGACCGGCCGGTCACCAGCGTCCGCCGGGGCGACACCGCCATCACTTACGGCAGCCTGGGGCTGCAGGACGCGCGGCTGCTGCTGCAGCCGTTCGTCCGGCTCCATACCATCTGAAAGGAGGCGCGGCATGAGCGAACAGAGCATTCTGCGCGCCACGATGACCGACCGCGCCGCCGTCTGGCGGCAGTCGGCCGGCCCTGCGGGCGTCAGCGAGGCGGTCGTTTACCGCGATCTGCCCTGCGCCCTCTCCCGCGCCGCCCAGGTCCGCTCCCCCGCCGCCGCGGGGGAGCTGGACCCGATGGCGGAAAGCCGCTTCCCCCTCACCCTCTTTCTGCCGCCGGACACCGTGTTCCGGCCCGGCGACCGGGCCGAGGTGACCCGGGGGAACCAGATCTTCTGCGGCGCGCTCTCGGCCAGCATTCCCTATGTCTCCCACGCTGTGGCCGTGCTGCAGGTGACGGAGGTGAAGACCGCATGATCTCCCTGACCGCGCTCTGCGGGGCGCTGGCGCAGCAGATCCGGGAACGCACCGGCGTGCCCGCCTTCTGCGGCCGTCTGCACGGCGCCGTCTACCCCGCCTATCTGATCACCGCCAAAAGCGGCGGCGGCGAGCTGTTCGCCGGCGGGCGGCAGCTGCTGCGGCGGCTCGACGTCTGCATCCGCTGCGCCGCCGGCCGCGGCCGCGACGAGGACGGCGAGCGGGCGCTGCTCGACGCGCTCTTCCCGGCGGTGCTGCCTCACTTCTCCGCCGGCGGGCGCGTCTTCTGCCCGCAGGGCCTGACCGCGGACGAGGAGGACGGCCAGCCGCTGCTGCGCTTCACGCTGGAGTTCTGCGACGTCGCGGGCGACAGTGCCGCCGCGCCGCCGCCCGCCATGGACACACTGCAGTTCCGCCTCGGCGACGAGCCGTGACGGGACCACACATAAAGGAGGAATCTCACCATGGGTTTGCCGGAGATCATTGTCGAGTTCCGCACCGCCGGCGCGACCGCCCTGCGGCGCAGCAGCCGCGGCAGCGCTGCGATCATCGTCGCCGGGACGGGCGCCGACCTGAGCTTCACCGCGCTCAGCCAGGCTGACGCCGCCGCGCTCGACGCGCGCGTTTACAAACTGGTGCGCCTGTGCTTTCTGGGCGGGCCGAGCCGCGTCCATCTGATCCGGGCGGGCAGCGGGGACGACGCCCTCGCCCGCGCCGCCCGCGCCGCCGCCGGCGGCTGGCTGTGCGCGCCTGACCTGAGCGCCGCGGAGGTCGTCGCGTTCGTCAAGGCGCAGCGCGCCCTCGGCGCCGGACTGCGCGCCGTGGTCGCCGACGCCGAGGCGCCCGACTGCGAGGGCATTGTCAACTTCTGCGCCGCCGGGCTGCAGCTCACCCTCGACGGCGCGACCGCCGCCATCCCCGCCGCCGACTACTGCGCCCGCATCGCCGGGCTGCTGGCCGGGCTGCGCCTCGACCGCAGTGCCACCTACCTCGCCCTGCCGGAGGTGGCCGACTTCACCGACCGACCGGACCCCGACGGCGACATCGAGGGCGGCCGGCTGATCCTCACCCGCGGCGGCAGCGGCGCGCGCCTGGCCCGCGCCGTCACCAGCCTGACGACCCTGACCGCCGCGAAGGGCGCGGCCTTCCGGAAGATCAAAATTGTCGAGGGCGTCGATCTCATCCGCGCCGACATCCGCGGCACCTTTGAAAGCGATTACATCGGCCGGGTCATCAACGACTACGACAGCAAGCTGCTGCTGGTCACGGCGGTCAACGGCTATTTTGCCCAGCTGGCCGGCACCGTCCTCGACGGCAGCGGCGCCAACGAATGCGGCATCGACCTCGCCGCCCAGACGGCCTGGCTGCAGAGCCAGGGGCTCGACACTTCCGCGCTCTCCGAGCAGCAGATCCTCTCCGCCAACACCGGCAGCAGCGTCTTTCTCAGCGCCAGCGTCCGCTTCGCCGACGCGATGGAGGACCTGCACTTCACCGTCAGCATGTAAAGGAGGAACAACATGGCTGTTTTAAACGCAAGCCGCGTACTTTCCGGCTCCTTCGCCGAGCTGTGGATCGACGGCAGCCGCATCGCCGAGGCCTCCGCCGTCCGTCTCAGCATCAAGATGCACCGCGCCGACGTCCAGATCGGCATGGACGTCGATTCCAAGATCACCGGCTGGCAGGGCACGGGCGAGCTGACCCTGCGGCAGGTCTTTTCCCGCTTCTATGAGCTGGTCGAGGGGGCCAGGGGCGGGCGCGATCTCCGCGTCACCATCACCACCGCCCTCAAGGACCCCGACAGCATGAACGGCGAGGAGGAGCGGTACAGCGTCTCCGGCGTCGCCCTCGACGAGCTGCCCCTCGTCAACTACGAGACCGGCCGCATCAACACCCAGACGATCAAGTTCCGCTTCTCGCCCGGCGACCTGCGCCGCCTCTCCGGCATCACGGTCGTCGAGGTGGCGTAAATGAGCGGCGCCGCGGAATGGGCCGCCGCCCTCGGCGGCGCGGCCCGCTCCTTCACCCTGACGCTCCGCCGGCTGGGGCTGACCGCCGACTGCCGCGCCCTCAGCTCCGCCGAGGTGGGCGAATGCCTGCGCATGGGCGGCGAGCGCGGGGCGCGGTACGCGCTCTGGCTCAGCTGCGGCGCGCTGCGCGAGGCGGGCGAACATCTGCGCAAGCGCGGCGCGCTGCTCTCCCCCTTCGACCTGACCGAACGCCTGCCCTATGCCGACGCGCTGGCCGCGGCCGGCATGATCCTGCGCTTCTCCGGCGCGGACGCGCCGATGATCGAGGCGCAGGGGCTGCCGGAGGACGGCGCCGAAGCGGAGGCGGAGGCCTGGCGCGGCAGCGTGCCGGCGGCCTTTTTGCAGGAGGCGGCGGCAGCACCGCCGCTGCCCGCGGACGCCGCGCCGGAAATGCCGGTCCCGGCCGGAGAGACGGCCGCGGCGGAGGAGCAGACGGCGGCTGCGGCCCCCGGGCCGGCGACACCGTCCCCGTCCGCCGCCCGCCCGGAAGCGGCGCCGGCCGCCTTTCCCGGAAGCGGACCGGACGCCGATCCGGAGGCCCTGGCCGCGGCGCTCGTCGCCCGCCTGCTCGACGCGGCGGGAAACATGTAGGAAGGGAGCGGACGCATGGAAAAGACAAGAACCGTCCTCATCTGGTACGACAACGGCGCGGAGCGGCTCTCCCTCCCGGTCAACCCGGCGCAGATGACGCTGACGCGCACCCAGGAGACGCGCGAGCTGCGCACCATCGCCGGCGAGCCGCTGCATCTGGCCTGCGGGCCGGGGCTGCTCACCGTCTCCTTCCGCACCTTTCTCCCTGCCGCCGACTCGCGCTTTTATGACGGCACGCCGCCCGAGACGGCGCTGGCCATGCTGGAGCGCTGGCAGAGCGGCCGCCGCCCGGTGCGGCTCATCATCCCCGAGGAGGGGATCAACGACGCCTTCCTGCTCACCGCCCTGACCCGCACCCTGGCCGAGGGCGACCGGGACACCGGCCTGGCCCTGACGCTGCGGGAATACGTCTTTGCCTCGGTCCTCGCCAGCGCGCTGCACCACGCCGGGGCCGGCGGGCTGAAAGCGCGCGCCGACGAGCGCGCCCTGCCGCGCACCTATACCGTGCGGCGCGGCGACACGCTCTGGGCCATCGCCGTCCGCTTTTACGGCGACGGCACGTGCTGGCGGGCGCTGGCGCAGAAAAACGGCGTCGCCGATCCGCGGCAGCTGCCCGTCGGGAAGGTGCTGACGCTGTGATGAAGGTTTTTCTCGAATCGACGGAGATCACGGCGCTTGTGACCTCCCTCACCCTCGACCGCAGCCTTTCCATGGCCGGGGCCGAGCTGCGCCTCGAGGCGGCCTGCGCGCCCGCCGACCGCTTTGTGCCCAAGCTCAACCCCGTCTGGGGCGAACCGGTCACTGTCGCCGCGGACGGCACGGTGATCTTCGCCGGACAGATCGAACGGGCCGATTTCAGCGCCGCCGGCCTGCGGCTGACGCTGCTCTGCCTCGAGCGCACCGCCCTGCTGGCGCGCTGCGAATACGGCGGCGCGCTGACGGGCACTCCGGCGCAGGCGGCCCGCGCCGTGATCGCCGCAGCGGGGCTGCGGCCCGGCGTGCTCTGGGAGCGGGAGGGGCGCGTCGCGCTCCCGGTCGCCTGCGGCCGGAGCGCCCTGGCCGCCGTCCGCGCCTGCTACGGCGGCGACTGCTTTCCCGAGGAGCGCGGCGGCGCGGTCGATCTGCTGCGGCCCGGCGCGCGCGCCTATACGCTCGGCACCGCCGACCTGCTCTCCCTCAGCGCCGCCAACACCCTTGAACCGCTCGTCACCGGCGCCGAGGTGCGCTCCGGCACCGGGCGGGTGCTGGCGCAGTGCGCCGACCCCGTCTGGGAGCGCGACTTCGGACAGCGGCGGGCCGTGCTGGCCCTCGACGGGCCGCAGAGCGGCGCCGCCGACCAGGCCCGGGCCGCCCTGCGCTGCGCGCGCCGCCAGGCGCAGGCCGTGCTGCGCGGCGATCTCTCCGCCCGCTGCGGGGCGCGCGTCGCGCTCGACCACGGCGCCTTCGGCGCGGCCGGCGCCTATCTTGTCACCCGCGTGCTCCACACCCTGCGCGACGGCGTGCTGCTGACGACGCTGGGGCTGGAGTCCATCTGAGAAAGGAGCGGAGCCATGACCGACAACCCCTATTACCGGCTGCTCGCCCTGCTGCGCCGCCAGAGCGGCGCGCAGACGCCGCTGTTTGCCCTTGCCGGCGTCGAGCTCCAGGACGACGGCCGCGTGCTGCTGCGCGCCGACGGCGAAGAAGTCACGCTGGCCGAACGGGCGGCGGGACTGACCTTCGGTGCCGCGCAGGACGGCGCGCGTCTCCTCTGCCTGCGGCTCGACGGCGGACTGATTGGGCTCTGTCTGCTCGAATAAACGAAAGGAGGCCCCGCGATGGCATTGTTCACCGAAACGGCGGAGGCGGCGCTGCCGCTTTTCCGCGAGCTGGCGCCCGACGGGCAAGGCGGCTGGATGCGCGGCGCGGACGGACAGCCGCTGCTGCTCTCCGGCGCGGAGGCGCTGCGCGTCTGGATCCGCAAGGCGCTCCACCCGCAGAGCGAGCGCTTCGCGCGCTGCGCTTACAGCGCCAGCTACGGCAACGAGCTGGCGGCCCTCTCCGGCGCCCCGGGCGCCGAGAGCCGCGGGCGGCTGGCCGCGATGATCCGCGGCGCGCTGCTGGTCAACCCCTACATCACAGGCGCCGGCGACTTCACCTTCACGCAGGAGGGCGTGCTGCTGCGCGTCTCTTTCCGCGTCGATACGGTCTACGGCGCTCTGACGGCAGAAAGCGAGGTAAAGCTCTCTTGAACAGCTATGATTCCGAAAGCATCCTGACCCGCCTGCGGACGCCGCTCGAAAACAGCGGCTTCAGCACCCTCGAGGGCACCTTTGCGGGCGACCTGCTGCAGGCGGTCGCCGCCGAGCTGGCGCGCATCTGGTCCCAGGAGCTGGAGACGATCGCCGACCGCGCCTTCGCCGCCACGGCGGCGGGGACGTGGCTCGACGCCGTCTGCGCCGACTACGGCCTGACGCGCCTGACGGACGAGGACGACGACGCCCTGCGGGCGCGTGTGCTGGCCCGCATCCGCGGCCAGGCCGCCAGCGGCAACGCCGCCGACTACCGCGAATGGGCCCTGGAGACGGCGGGCGTCCGGGCCGCGCGCGCCTTCGGGCTGCTGCGCGGGCCGAACACCGTCGATCTCTTTCTCGCCTTTCGCCCGGGCGCCGACGAAAACGCCGTGCTGGCCGCAGCCGCGGAGGCGGTCGCCGCCCGCCGACCCCTCTGCGCCGACGTCCGCGTCGCCGCCGCGACGGCGCGCGCCGTCGCCGTCCAGGCAAATGTGACCCTGGAGAGCGGCGCATCCCTGACCGCCGTCCAGAGCGCCTTCGCCGCGGCCCTGACCGCCTGGCTCGAGGAAAACATGCTGACCGCCGCCGGCGCGGTCATCGGCCCCGGACGGATCTCCGCCCTGCTGCTCGGCTGCGGCGGCGTGCTCGACGTCACGGCCCTGACCCTGGACGGCGGCACGGGCGCGGTCGCCCTCGAGCCCGGCGAATATGCCGTGCCGGGGACGCTGACGCTGAGCGGGACGGTGAGCGCATGAGCGCGATCCGCGAGACGCTGCCGCCCTTCGCGGCGGATCTGCTCGGCCCGCTGCTCGACGCCGCCGGAAGCGAGCTCGACCTGCTGGAAAGCGAGACGCAGGCCCTCTGCCGCCGCGCCGCGGCCTCCACCGCCGACGGGCGCGGGCTGAACCGCTGGGAGCGGGAGCTCGGCCTGCCGGCACGGGCCGACCTCAGCACGGAAACGCGCCGCGCCGAGGTGCTGGCCGCCCTCGATTTTTTCACCGTCTGCACCCCGGACAAGATCCGCCGCATGCTCGCCCGCCTGACCGGCGGCAGCGCCGCGCTCACGGAGGACTTCTCCGCCGGCGCGGTGCGCTGCGCGGTCACCGTCGCGGACGGCATCCCCGCCGACCTGCGCGGCGTCCAGACCGCCCTGCGGCGCGCCGTGCCCGCCCATCTCGACTGCGCGCTGAGCGCCGCGGCGGCGCTCAGCGGCAGCGGCGGCGGGGCGCGCTGTCTCTGGGGCGGGATGCGCCTGCTGATCCACAACTGAGGAGGAACGCGACATGAAACTCACCGGAACCTATACCGCCGCCGGCGCGGCGCTCGAGACCCGCATCTCCGCCGGCCAGTGCGGCCTGGTCATCACCCGCGCGGCCGCGGCCGCCGGCCCGACCGCCGACGACGCCCCGGCGCTGGCGAACGAACGCCAGGATCTCCCCATTCTCGGCGCCGCGCGCGCCGGAACGACCTTCACCGTCCGCGCCCAGCTGGTCTCGGCCGCCGCGGCGGCCGCCTATGTGCTCAGCGAGGTCGGCCTCTACGCCCAGGGGGAGAGCGGCGAGATTCTCTACCGCATCTACCGCCTGGACGAGCCGGTCGCCGTCGATCCCGCCGCGCCGCTGACCGCCGAGCTTTCGCTGGCCGAGACCGTGCTGTCCGGGAGCGAGACCACCGCGGTGGTCTCCCCTGCCGGGCTGGCGACCCCGGCCGACTGCCTGGCCGCAGCGGAGACCTTCGCCAAGCGCTTCGGCGCGGCGCAGAGCCTCTCCTGCACCGGCGCGCAGCTCGCCGGCGTCCTCGGCGCGCTGCCGAACCCGCTGACCTGCGACGTGACGGTCACCGTCACCGACGCCGCCATCCCCGGGCCGCTCATCCTGCAAAACCTCTGCGGCGAAGGCACGCTGACCGTCCGCGCCGCCGCGCGCGCCGTGCTCTCCGGCTATCTGCTCGTCCAGGACTGCACGCTGCGGGAGATCGCCTTCCGCAGCCTGACCGTCACCGCCGCGGCGCTCTGCCCCGTCGCCGAGACGCTCGTCTACGATTCCGCCGCCCACGCCTGCGCCGTCGCCGTGCGCAACTGCCGCCGGGTGTGCTTCGACGGCGTGGAGATCACCGCGCCGGCCGCGCTCGACGGCAGCGTCGGCTTCTATTTCTACCGCTCGGAGGGCGCCCTGCGCGCCTGGAGCGCGAAAAAGCGCCTGTTCTCCTGCTGCGTCAGCGGCTTTTCAAGCCTCCGCCTCGGCATCGCCGCCGCCTCCGACGCCGCCGCCGGCAGCAGCTATACGCTCTATGCCGGCGACAACAGCTTCGTCTTTTCCCCCTATATGAGCGACGGCTTTCCCGGCTCGAGCCAGACCTGGTACCTGGCGCTGTGCTCCGCCCTGATCCTGCGCAGCAGCACGATCCTCTCCTCCAACTGAGCGCACGGCGCCCCAAGGGCCGCGGCGAAATCTTCGCCGCGGCCTTTTCCCGTCCCGCAAAGAGTTTGTCTCCCGCCGCGCCGCGTGCTATAATGGCAGAAGAAAACGGAGGGATGTCTGATGGCGGAGCTTTTGCTGCTCGAGGAGACCGACAGCACCAACAACGTCGCCCGCGCGCTGGCGCGCCAGGGCGCGCCGCACGGCACGGCGGTGCTGGCCGCGCGGCAGAGCGCGGGGCGCGGGCGGCAGGGCCGCTCCTTTCTCTCGCCCGCGGGCGGGATCTATCTCAGCGTCGTGCTGCGCCCGCGCGTCCCGCCCGAGCTGCTGCCCCTGGTCACGCCGCTGGCGGCCGTCGCCGTCTGCCGCGCCGTCCGGCGCCAGACGGGCGCCGACTGCCGCATCAAATGGGTCAACGACGTGCTGCTCGGCGGGAAAAAGGTCTGCGGCATCCTCACCGAGGGCGAGGGCGGCGCCGCCGTCTGCGGCATCGGCGTCAACCTGTGCCCGCCGGAGGGCGGCTGGCCGCCCGCGCTGCGCGACATCGTCACCGCCCTGCCGCCCGGCGCCGACCGGCTGGCGCTTGCCCGCGCCATCCTCCGCGAGCTGACGGCGGACGCCGCCGCCCTGCCGGACACCGCCTTTCTGGAGGAATACCGCGCCCGCAGCGCGGTGCTGGGACAGGCGGTCACCGTCCGCGACCCGGCGGGAGACTATGCGGCGCGCGCCGTGCGCATCGACGGGCGCGCCGGGCTGGTGGTCGCGCTGCCGGACGGCGGCGAGCGCACGCTGCGCGCCGGCGAAATATCAATAAGGATCGGAGAATGACGCCATGAACACCTCGCTGTCCATTTTGTTCGCCGGCAAGTCCTGCATGCTGGAGACCAACGAATACAAGGGCTACAACGGCTTTACCGCCGTCCGCTACTTTGAGCCCGCCGCGCGCATGCGGCGGCTGTTCGAGGGGCTGGGCCACACCTTCACCCACATCCCCTGCCATCTGATCGCGCGCGATTTCCCCCGCACGGCGGAGGCGCTGCGCCGCTGGGACGTCATCCTCATCGGCGACGTCGGCGCCGACAACTTCCTGCTGCTGCCCGAGATGGTCGAGGACGGCGTGCGCTGCCCCAACCTGCCGCGCCTGCTGGCCGATTACGTCCGTCAGGGCGGCGGCCTGGGGATGATCGGCGGCTACATGAGCTTCACCGGGCGCGACGGCAAGGGCCGCTGGGGCGAAACCGCCCTGGCCGACGTCCTGCCGGTGCGGATGCAGCCCTGGGACGACCGCGTCGAGATCCCCGAGGGCGCCGACCTCCGCTATCGCGGCGGCGACCCGATCCTCGCCGGCCTGCCGGAACAGTGGCCCTATGTGCTGGGCTACAACCGCGTCTCCGCCCGCGAGGGGGCGCAGGTGCTGCTCGACTACGGCGGCGACCCGATCCTCACCGTCTGGCACTGCGGCGCGGGCCGGGCCCTCGCCTGCGCCACCGACTGCACGCCCCACTGGGCACCCGCCGCCATGACCGGCTGGGAGCACTTCCCCGCTCTCTGGGACCGGCTGGCGCACTGGCTGGCCGCGAAATGACAACAGCGCCTCCGAAGATCGTTCGGAGGCGCTGCCTGAGCTTGCCGAAAAACCTGCGGGTTTTTCGGCATGGGGAAGGCGCCGCGCGGTCGGCGCGGTTTCGCCGCTTTTCAGAGGAAAATCGGCGGAATGCGGTGATTTTCCCCGGCACAAGTCCGGGGAAAATCAAATCGAAACGGCAAAAAGCCGGCCGGCGCCGGCTTTTTTGACAGACTGAACAGCGCCTCCGAAGATCGTTCGGAGGCGCTGTTTTGACGGTATCGGTCAGATCAGAATGAGGAAGCCCTCGGCGGCCGGCTGGTATTTCTCGCTGAACAGGCTGTCATAAACGACGACCATGTCCCGGTCGAGCACCAGCAGGCGGCGGCCCTCCGGCACGGCGGGCCGCGTCTCCAGCGCGGCGGCGAGGCGGTAAACGCCGTTCTCGCGGGCGCGCGCCGGGAAGGGCTGGCCGGCGTAAGGCGCCAGCGAGGCGGCGTCGCGGTAGGTATAGGAGGCGACGTCGCAGTATTCGGCGCCGTCCTTCTCGTAAAAATACGGGTCGATCAGGTCGCGGCTGGGGTTGCCCGGCGTGCGCAGGAAGCAGCGGCCGCGCTGCGCGTCCACGGCGCGCACCGTGCTCTCGAAGAAGCCGTAGACGCCGGCGTCGGCCCGGCCGGAGAAGGCGAACTGGTACAGGCCGTCAAAGCCGGGCAGCTTTTCGATCCGCAGGCCGCTCATGTCGTCATAGATCACCTCGTCGGCGGGGTCGAGGGCGCAGGGCAGGTAGCGCCTGCCGACGCGCGCCTCCCAGGCGGGCCCGCCGGCGGGATAGTCGCGGGCCTTCTGGGCGCAGCCGCCGACGCGGCCGCGGTAGCGGGTCATCAGAAACAGATCCGCGCCGTCCCCGTCAAAGAGGAACTGCTGCTCCTCCTCGCCGTGCAGCTCGAACTCGCTGCCGTTCCACGTCAGGTCGTGCCAGAGACAGCCGCCCTTCCGGCGGGCGTCGACGCGCACGGCGTCGGCAAAGGCGCCGTCGATGCGCAGGTCGAAGGCGGCGCTGGGCGTCAGCCACAGACCGGCGTATTTCCGGGCGGCGGCCGCCGCGACCGGCACGGCCCGGCGGCAGATGTTGACGCCCTCCTCCTGCATCGCCGTCGCGAACAGGCGCAGGATCAGGGCGCTGAGGTTGAGGCCGCAGTCGTGCGTCTCCGAGATGGCCAGCACGGCGTCATATTTCGGCACGACCAGGAACTGGGTGTCGAACTGGAAGCTGTTGCCGCCCTTGAGCAGCACGCCCGCGCCGAGATCGTAGCCGGGGTCGCGGAAATCGACATTGTCCCAGCCGAGGCCGTAGAGCGGGCTGCGCTCGTCCGAGCGCAGGAAGGTGCGGCCCTGCGGCCTGGCCATCTCCGCCATCGACGCGCTGCCGAGGACCGGCGCGCCGTGCAGGAAGATGCTGCCGAACAGGGCCAGGTCGGCCATCGTCGTCGTGAAGCCGGCGCCGCCCTGGATGAGCAGCAGCTCGGCCGGCTTTTTGCCCTCGCGCACGACGGTATAGTCCGGGTTTTGCGTCGGCGCCAGCCGGGTGCTCTCCAGCTTCAGCGGCCCGGTGATGCGCTCCAGGCAGTACTGCGCGAAGGGCATGCCGGCGACCGCGGCGACGGCCATCTCCGCGAGGGTGAAGCCGTCGTTGCAGTAGACCGAATAGGTGCCCGGATCGGCCTTGAGGGTGCTGCGGCGCAGATAGTCGTAAACGTCGACGTAATAGTCGCTGCCGCGCACGTCGCTGACCGAGAAGCCGCGCCACTGGGTGCCGGGCAGGCCGCTGGCGTGGCTGAGGCAGTGGCGCAGGGTGATGTCGCGGAAACGCGCGTCCAGCGGCATTTCCAGGCGCGGCAGATAGCGGCAGACCGGGGCGTCGAGGTCGAGCAGGCCCTGCTCCGCCAGCTGCATCACGGCCACGGTGCAGAAGATCTTCGACACCGAGGCGATGTTGTAGGTGCATTTTTCGTCGGCGGGCGCCATGCCGCGCCGGTCCTTGACGCCGAGGGCGTCGGCGGCGAGCAGCGCGCCGCCGCGCAGGATCGCATAGGAGACGGAGGTGTGCTCCTCCTTGAGCTGGCGGCGGACGATGTCGGAAAGCCGCCGCGTCAGGTCGGTATTCATGGGTGTTCATCCTTTCGGGGGAAAAATGGGGGTCAGCGCGGCAGCAGTTCCTTCCAGTAGTGGCAGGCCACGAAGCGGCCGCCCTCGACCTCCGCCAGCGCCGGCGCCTCCTGCGCGCACCGTTCGGTCGCGTGCGGGCAGCGGGGGCGGAATTTGCAGCCGGACGGCGGGTTGACCGGGCTGGGCACCTCGCCCTCGAGCTTGATGCGCTGCCGCGCCCGCTCGGAATCGGGGTCGGCGGCGGGGATGGCGCTCATCAGGGCGCGGGTGTAGGGGTGATAGGCCTGCGAGAAGATCTGGTCCGAGGTGCCCAGCTCGACCAGGCTGCCGAGATACATGATGCCGACGCGGTCGGAGATGTGCTTGACCATCGACAGATCGTGGGAGATGAACAGATAGGTCAGGCCGCGCTCGCGCTGCAGACGGATCAGCAGGTTGACAATCTGGGCCTGGATGGAGACGTCGAGGGCGGAGATCGGCTCGTCGCAGATGATGAACTCCGGATCGACGGCCAGGGCGCGGGCGATGCCGACGCGCTGGCGCTGGCCGCCGGACAGCTCGTGGGCGAAGCGGTTGGCGTAGTCCTCCGTCAGGCTGACCTGCGCCAGCAGCTCGGTGACCCGGGCCTGCTTTTCCTTTTCGCCGAGCCGCTCATGGACCGTCAGGCCCTCGGCGATGATCTCGGCGATCGTCATGCGCGGGTCGAGCGAGGAGTAGGGGTCCTGGAAGATCATCTGCGCGCTCTTCTTGAAGGCGAGCAGGTCGCGGCCGCGGAGGCCGGAGATCTCCTTCCCCTTGTACCACAGCTCGCCCGCCGTCTTTTCATAGAGGCGGAGGATCGTGCGGCCGCAGGTCGTCTTGCCGCAGCCCGATTCGCCGACCAGGCCGAGCGTCTCGCCCTTGTTGATGGAGAGCGAAACGTGATCGACGGCCTTGAGGGTGCGGTGCTTGCCGGCGGGAAAATACTTGCAGAGGTCCTTTGTCTCGATCAGTTTTTCAGCCATGTTCAGACCTCCCTCTCGTAAAAGGACTTGACCTTGGGGGCCTGCGCATGCTGCAGCCAGCAGGAGAGGCGGTGCGTGTCGGAGAGCACGGTCTCCTCCGGCATCCGCTCGCGGCAGATCGGCATGCAGAACTCGCAGCGCGCCGCGAAGGGGCAGTGCGCGAGCGGCAGGATCAGGTCGGGCGGCGTGCCCTTGAGGGTATAGAGCTCCTGCTTGTTGTACTTGGCGAGCTTCGGGACCGAGGACAGCAGCGCCCAGGTGTAGGGATGGCGCGCCTCGTAGAAGATCTCGCGCACGCTGCCGCGCTCGACCACCTGGCCCGCGTACATGATCTGGATGCGGTCGGCGAAGTTGGCGACCACGCCCAGGTCGTGCGTGACGAGGATGATGGCGGTGTGCAGCTCGTCGCGCAGCTCGCGCAGCAGATCGATGATCTGCGCCTGGATGGTGACGTCGAGCGCCGTCGTCGGCTCGTCCGCGATCAGGATGCTGGGCGAGCAGGAGAGGGCAATGGCGATCATCACGCGCTGGCGCATGCCGCCGGAGAGCTGATGCGGGTATTTGTCCACGCACTTTTCCGGGTCGGGGATCTTGACCAGCCGCAGGGTGTTGATCGCCTCCTGGCGGGCCGCCTGCTTGCTCAGCCCCTTGTGGAGGATCAGGCTCTCCATGATCTGCTTGCCGCAGGTCATGGTCGGGTTGAGCGAGGTCATCGGGTCCTGGAAGATCATCGACACGTCGTTGCCGCGATAGGCGCGCAGGCGCTTTTTGTCCATGGCGAGGACGTCCTCGCCGTCAAAGCGGATCTGCGAGCCTTCCTTGATGACGGCGAAGGGCGGCTTGAGCAGGCGCATGACCGCCTTGGAGGTCACGCTCTTGCCGCAGCCCGATTCGCCGACAAAGGCCAGCGTCTCGCCGCGCCCGAGGTCGAAATCGATGCCGCGCACCGCCTTGACCTCGCCGGCATAGGTGTTGAAGGAGACCTGGAGGTTCCGCACCTCCAGAATGCGTTCGTTCTGTTCCATGTTGGCCTCACTTTCTCAGGCGCGGATCGAGCGCGTCCCGAAGGCCGTCGCCCATCAGCGTGAAGGACAGCATGGTCAGCGCGATCATCAGCGCGGGGAACAGCAGCTGATAGGGATAGAAGGTGAACGAGGTCTGCGCGGTGGCGGCCAGCGCGCCCCAGCTCGTGTTCGGCGGCTGGACGCCGAGGCCGATATAGCTCAGGAAGGCCTCGGAGAAGATATAGCCCGGCACGTCGAAGGTGATCGACACCAGCACGACGGACAGGGTGTTCGGCAGCATGTGGCGCATGATGATGTGCCACGGGCTCACGCCGAGCGCCCGCGCCGCCATGACGTACTCCTGGCTCTTGAGCTGGAGCATCTGGCCGCGCACCAGGCGGGCGATGTCGCACCAGCCGGTCAGCGTCATGGCCAGGATCAGGGTGAACATGCTCTTGCTCTGCAGCACGACCGAGAGCAGGATGACCACGATCAGATACGGGATGCTGATGATGATTTCCACAATGCGCATCATGATGTCGTCCACGACGCCGCCGAAATAGGCGGAGATGCCGCCGTAGATGCAGCCGACGACCGAGGTGACCAGCGCGCCGATCAGGCCGATGGCCAGCGAGATGCGGCCGCCCTGCCAGACACGGGCGAACAGATCGCGGCCGAGCTTGTCGGTGCCGAACCAGTGCTGCGCGGAGGGGAACTGGTTCTTGGCCGCCTTGTCCACCGCCTCATAGGCATAGCCGCTGAGCGCGGGGCCGAAGAGGATCAGCAGCGTCAGGACCGCCAGGACGATCACAGCCGCCAGCGCCAGCTTGTTCTCGCGGAAGCGGCGCCAGACGTCCTGTCCGTAGCTGACGCGCGGGCGGGCGATGCGCTCGCCGGCGTCGTCGCGGATGCCCTCGATGACGAATTTTTCCTGCGGTATTTTTTCCATGTCGTCCCTCCTAATTGGCGTCCGAGAGGCGGATGCGCGGATCGACCAGCACGTAGACGAAATCGACGATCAGCTGCATCACCACAAAGAGGGCGGCATAGAAGATGGTCGTGCCCATCGTCATCGAATAGTCATGGCTGTTGATGGAGCTGATATAGTAAAAGCCGATGCCCGGGATGCTGAACATCCGCTCCACCACAAAGGCGCCGGTGAAGATGCCGACAATGCGGCCCGCCAGGATGGTGATGGCCGGCAGCAGCGAGTTGCGCATCACATGGCGGCGGATCACCTGGCCCTCGCTCAGGCCCTTGGCCTGCGCGGTGAGGATATAGTCCTGATTGAGCACGTCGAGCATGCTCGATTTGATATAGCGGGCATAGGTGGCGATGGTGCCGAAGCTGAGGACGATGACCGGGATCACCATGTTCTCCGGCTTGCCCCAGCCCGAGGTCGGCAGCCAGCCGAGCTGCACCGAAAACAGATACTGCAGCAGCGACGCCAGCACGAACACCGGGATGGTGATGCCCATGATGGCGATGAACATGACGATATAATCGGGCCATTTGTTCTTGTAGAGCGCGGCCACGATGCCCAGCAGCACGCCGATCACCAGGCCGACCGCCAGGGCGATGCCGCCGACCGAGGCCGAGATCGGCGAGGTCTCCGCGATGGTCTGCGCCACCGGGCGGCCGGGGTTGACGACGCTCTCGCCGAGATCGCCGTGCAGCAGGTTTTTCATATAGATGAGATACTGCTGAAAGAGCGGCTTGTCGAGGCCGTACTTGGTCAGGTAGTTCTGTCTCGTCTGCTCCGGGAGGGCGCGGGCGAGGCTCGCCAGCGGGTCGCCCGGGATGCTGCGCATCAGAAAGAAGGTCAGCGTTGTGACGAGGAACAGGGTCAGCAGCATATACAGAATGCGCTTGATGATATATTTGCTCACCTTAGTGTGCCCCTTTCTGGGTTTTCCCCCAAAAAAGGCAACACATCGCAGGATGCGTTGCCTTTTCCGGGGTGTGAGAGGTTTTTAGTTCTTCTCAGTCAGGTAGACGGTCTTGAGGCCCATGTTGTTGAAGACCAGGCTGCCGAAGCCGTGGACGTAGGGCTTGTAGAAATTGTTGCTCTGCGCGACGGCCAGCGGGGACACGACGCAGTCCTCGACGATCAGCAGATGCTCGGCGTCGATATAGTCCTGGATGCGCTTGTCCTGATCCATCTCGGAGGAGGAGGCCTTGATGAGCTCGTCGTACTTGTCGCTCGCCCAGCCGGTCTCGATGGCGTCATAGCTGGAGACGAACAGGCTCAGCATGTCGTACGGATCGTTGTAGTAAGCGCCCCAGCCCATGAAGCCGATCTGGTAGTTGCCCTTCTGGACGTTGTCATAGAACAGATCCCACTCGGAGAAGTCGATCTGCACCTCGACGCCCAGCTCGGTCTTGTAGACCTGCTGCAGATAGTCGCCCAGGGTGCGGTACCAGTCGCTGGTGCCCGCCAGGGAGAAGGTGACCTTCAGCGTGGACGGATCCTCGCCCAGGCCCAGCTCCTTCATGCCGTCGATCAGCAGATCCTTCGGGGTCTTGCCGGCGGAGGTCATCTCGTCCTGCAGCTCGGAGATCATGTTGCCGGCCTTGTCGCGGTAGTTGACCTCGCCGACGGACATGGACTGCGGCACCCAGCCCTCGGCCGGGATGCGCAGGCCGCTGAAGCACATCTCGTTGATGTCGTCGCGGTCGATGGCCAGGGTGAACGCCTTGCGGACGTTGACATTCTTGAACAGGGAATCCTGGTTGTTGTAGAAGGAATAGGTCATCGTCGCGGAGGGGATGGAGTTGTACTGCGCGTCGGTCGCCTTGAAGGTGTCGAGCCATTCTTTGGTGCCGGCGGAGACATAGTCGAGCTCGCCGCTCTGGAAGGCGTTGTAGTAGGTGGTCTCATCCGGCATGATGTTGAAGTTGACGGTGGTCAGCTTGACGTTGTCGGCGTCCCAGTAGTTGTCGTTCTTGACGAGGACGAGCTTGCTGTTGTGGGTCCACTCGCTCACCTTGAACGGGCCGTTGGCGATATAATACTGGGCCTCGGAGCCGAACTTGTCGCCCCACTCCTTGACCTTGTCCTCGCGCTGCGGATAATAGACCGTGGCGTCGAGCATCATCAGGAAGGACGGGGTCGGGTTCTCCAGCGTGATCTCGAGGGTGCTGGCGTCGACAGCCTTGACGCCGAGCTGGTCGACGGTCATCTCGCCCTTGTTGACGGCCTCGAAGTTCTTGAGGGGCTGGAGGAAGAAGCTGCTCGGAGAGCCGGTCTCCGGCGCCGCGGAGCGCTGCAGCGAATAGACGAACTGGTCGGCGGTGACGGCCTCGCCGTCCTCCCACTTGCTGTCGCGGAGCTTGAAGGTCCAGACCGTGCCGTCGTCATTGGAGCTCCACTCGGTGGCCAGGCCCGGGTTGACGACATATTCGCCGTCCTTCTCGCCGGTGCGGATCAGGCCCTCCATGGTGTTGATCATGATGGTGCTGGAATAACTGTCCGAACGGAGGCTGATGTCCAGCGTGGTCGGGTCGGCCGTCAGATAAGTGTTGTAGGTCTGATCTGCGGCCAGCGGTTCGGCGGACGTGTCGGCGCTGCCGCTCTGTCCGTTGCTCTGGTCAATGGTGCCGGTCTTTTTGCCGCAGGCGGCAAGGCTCAGGCACATCACCAGCGCCAGAAGAAGCGCCAGATACTTTTTCATGATGGTACTCTCCTCTTTTCGTGATAGTCTGCGCGGATTTGATCGCTTTATTCTGTGGCATAATTTTAACATTTACTCAATATTAAGTCAATGGTAAAAGAAAAAACCGTAAGTTTTGCCAAAATTTAATGGCAATACTTATGGTTTTTATCTAAATAGCAGATTATATTGTTAGTAAAAGCTAAATTTTACAGCCTATTCTTTGCCTTTTTCGGCAAAAAGCTGAGCAAATTCCGTAGCGGAATTGAAGCGGGTGCTGTGCCGCGCGCTCTTTTCGATGTTGACGGCGGAGGTCAGCAGGTTGACCAGGCTCATCATCGGCCCGGTGGTGTTGAGGAACAGACGGGTGCTGGCGGGGGCGAGCAGGGTCAGCTCGCCGTAGGAATAGACCGGCGAGACGGGCGAATCGGTCAGAGCGAGGATGCGGGAGCGGCGCTGGCGGGCGTATTCGCAGATGCGGGTGGTCATCAGGTAGTAGTCGGGCAGCGAGACGGCGACGGTGAGGACGCTGCTGTTGAAGAGCGGCAGCGCCGACTGGATGTTGTCGCCCAGCTCGGTGTTGACGACGACGGAGGGCATCGAGAGCGAGGCCAGGCGGGTCGCCAGATACTCCGCCACCTGGAGCGAGACGCCGCGGGCGCAGATGATGGTGTTGGAGGCGTCCATCAGCATCTCGGCCGCCTGGAAAAACGGCTCGGGGCGCATGGCGTCGAACATCTGGCGGTAGAGGTTGCCCTCCTCCTGGGCGATGGCGGCCAGCAGGCGGCGCTTGTCGTCCAGCTCGTATTCCGGCACGCCGGGGCTGGAATAGAGGTCCTGCTGCTGCACCTCGATCTTGCCCTGGATGGTGATGTACTTGCGGAACTCATACTTGAGCTCGTTGTAGTTGCCGTAGCCCAGCGCGGTGCAGGCGTGGAGAATGGTCATCTCCGAAATGCCCGTCTCGGCGGACAGCTCCTTGAGCGTCATAAAGGACATGGCCTCGGAGTGCTCCAGCATATAATCGGCCAGCAGGCGCTGTTTTTTGGTCATGGCCGGATATTTGGCGCGGATGACGTCGGCGACGGTCTGATCCATCGTGCAATCCCCCTTGTGCGGCAAAGCTCATTTTTTGAATTATATCACAGCCCCCGCGCGGATGCAACAAAATTAGAGCAGACACACTAATCTTCCGCACACTTGACAGCCCGCGCCGCGCCGGATACAATGGACAAAACCGAAAGGGGGCGCCGCCGTGCAGCTGCTCATCAAACAGCGGGTCTTTTCCCTGCGCGACACCTTTGACGTCTACGATGAAGCGGGCGCAGAGCGCTGGTTCATCGAGAGCCGTCTGTTTTCCCTCCCCAAGGAGATTTATGTTTACGACCGCGGCGACGTGCAGCAGGCCGCCATCCGCCAGAAGCTCTGGCATCTGCTGCCGCAGTTCGAGCTGTGGCTCGGCGAGCGGTACTTCGGCTGCATCCGCCAGCGCTTCGGCTTTCGGCCGCACTATGAGCTGGAGGACTGCGGCTGGCGGGTGGAGGGCGATTTCTGGGGCTGGGACTACCGCGTGCTCGACGCGGCGGGCGACCCGGTGGCGGCGATCTCCAAGGAGCTGTTCCGCTGGGGCGACACCTATGTCATCGACATCCCCGACCCCGCGAACGAGCTGCCCTGCCTGCTGATCGTGCTGGCCATCGACGCCGCCGTGGCCCAGGCGCAGAGCAGCAGCTGACCGCCGCGCCGCCGCAATTCAAAGGCCGCCGGGTTTTCCGGCGGCCTTTTTCGTTTTCGGCGCGGGGTTCCCCGGGCGCGCGCCGGGAGCAGCGGCGGCGGCCCGTCCGCGGGAAGCGCCGTCAGCTCTGCCGCTCGCGGCGCGGCCGCCGCAGCATCGTCCACGCGGTGTAGAGCATGACGCCGAGCATGATCCACTGGAGGGCGGTGATCTTCATGCGCTCGACAAACTGCGCGCCGAGAAAGACGCCCGCCGTCCCGCAGAGGGCGGAGACCGCCGCGATGCGGCGCTGATAGCGCCCGCGGCGCACATAGCCGATCGCGCCGCCGACCGTCCCCGCGCAGCAGCCGCCCATCACAAGCGGCAGCACGCACAGCGGCGAGAGGCCCGCCGAGAGGTAGAGCGCCATCAGCGGCGCCTTGACGCCGAAGCCGATCATGTTGAGCGCCCCGAGGAGAAAGACCACCGGCAGCATCCAGCCCAGCGTCCCGGCCGAAAAGCCGGTGCGCGCGCCGCCGCCGGCGCCGAAGCCGACCATTTTGACGAACATGATCCCGGCCGAGATCGTGATGGCGACGCCCATGCATTTCCGGATGACCTCGCCCGGCAGGTGCGAGACGAGCCGGACGCCGAGCACCGAGCCGAGCGCCTGGCAGAGCACGCAGAGCAGCAGCGTCCACGGTTCGACGGGGACGGCCGAAATATAGAGCAGCGAGATCGCCGTCATCGGCACGGCGGCCGCCGTCACCAGCGTGCCGGGCAGGCGGGCGTCGTCGACGAGCTTCATCCCGCGGTAGACCGGCGTGCTCATCGCGAAGTCGGAGACGCCGAGCGTCGCGATGCACTGGATGGCGAAGGTGATGAGGCCGAGCTGCCAGTTCTTCCCCGCCTCGGCCCGCGTTTCCGCGCGGCTCCGCCGGAGCTCCGGGATCAGCACGGTCAGATAGACGCAGCCGAGCGCCAGAATGGCCGCCATAAGGACTTTGACAATCAAAATGGGTCCTCCTCCGTTTGCTTTTCATCCGAAATGGGCGCGTCGTCGATGCCGAGATCGTTGCCGATCACGGCGCCCTTCTTGACCGCGCCGCTGCCGTACCTGCCGCGGATGGCGTCCACCGCGCGCTCCAGCCGCTCGTGCTTGGCGCGCGCCTCGCGCGTCTCCTCGCTCCACAGCATCATCTGCTCGAAGCTCTCGTCGTCGCCCGCCAGGTCCTCGGCGGTGACGGTCAGCATCCGGATCGGCTTTTTCGGGTCCCAGTTGGCGCGCCAGAGCGCGAGACAGGCGGCAGTGAGCGGGCCGGACAGATCGGTGGGGCTGTCCAGCTTGCGCTGCCGCACGATGGAGCGCAGCTCCGGGTCCTTGATGGTGAGCTGCACGGTGCGGCACTTGACCCCGTGCCGCCGCAGGCGGGCGGCAACGCTGTCGGCCAGCGCCGAGACGCCGGTGCGGACGTCCCCCTCGCCGCACAGGTCGCGGCGGAAGGTCATGCCGTTGCCGACCGACTTGACGGGCGTCTGCGCGTCAAAGGCGGAGACGGGGCTGTCGTCCTCGCCGCGGGCATAGCGCGAGAGCTGCGCCCCCATCTTGCCCAGCCGCCGCGCCAGCAGCGCCGGATCGCAGCGGGCCAGGTCGCCGATGGTGCGGATGTTGAGCGCGCGCAGCGACAGCTCGCTCTGCCGGCCCACGAAGAGCAGGGCGCCCACCGGCAGCGGCCAGACGATGCGGGCGACGTCCGCCCGGGAGATCACCGTCGTGGCGTCCGGCTTCTTGTAGTCGCTGCCGAGCTTGGCAAAGACCTTGCAGAACGAGACGCCGACCGAGATCGTCAGCCCCAGCTCGGCGCGGATGCGGGCCCGCAGGGCGTCCGCGATCTCCGGTCCGGAGCCGAACAGATGGGTCGTGCCGGTGACGTCGAGCCAGCTCTCGTCGATGCCGAACGGCTCGACCAGATCGGTGTAGCTCTGATAGATGCCGTTGATGATCTTTGAATATTTGGAATACTCGCCGTGGTGCGCCCGCACCAGCACGAGGTCGGGGCATTTGCGCCGCGCCTGCCAGATGGTCTCGGCGGTGCGGATGTCGTACTTCTTGGCCAGCTCGTTTTTAGCGAGGATGATCCCGTGGCGGCTCTCCGGGTCGCCGCAGACCGCCATCGGCACCGTGCGCAGCTCGGGCCGCAGGATGCTCTCCACCGAGGCGAAAAAGCCGTTGCAGTCGCAGTGGAGGATGACGCGGTCGCTCATACGCACACTTGCGCCAGCACCTGTCCGATCGGCTCGCGGAAGATCAGGTCGGCGCGCCCGTCGGCCGGGGTGGGATCGCGGTTGAGCAGCACCAGGCGCTTGCCGCCGTAATATTGCAGCAGCCCCGCCGCCGGCCAGACGACAAGCGACGTGCCGCCGACGAGCAGCAGGTCGGCCCGCTCGAGCTGGCGCACGGCCTCCTCGAGCGTCCGCCCGTCGAGCTGCTCCTCATAGAGCACGACGTCGGGCTTGACGACCCCGCCGCAGACGCAGTGCGGCACGCCCTCGCTCTGGCGCACGAACTCCATGCCGTAGGGCTTCCCGCAGCGGACGCAGCGGTTGCGCAGCACCGAGCCGTGCAGCTCGAGGACGTTTCGGCTGCCCGCCTTCTGATGCAGGCCGTCGATATTCTGGGTGATGATGCAGGCCAGCTTGCCGGCCCGCTCGAGCTCGGCCAGCTTTTTGTGCGCCGCGTTGGGCTGCGCGTCCGGGCAGAGCATTTTGGCGCGGTAAAAGCGGAAGAACTCCTCCGGCCGGCGCTCGAAAAAGGTGTGGCTCAGGATCGTCTCGGGCGGATAGTCGTATTGCTGGTGATAGAGCCCGTCGGTGCTGCGGAAGTCGGGGATGCCGCTCTCCGTGCTCACGCCCGCGCCGCCGAAAAAGACAATGCGGCGGCTCTCGTCCACATAGCGCTGCAGGGTTTCCAGATCGGTCATTGCGCGTGCTCCTTTCTTCGCTCCGGGAATTGAGGTCCCCGGTCAGACCACCGTCAGCAGCGCGGCCAGGGTGCGGATCTCGTGGTCCCACGGCTCCGCCGCCGCCCTCCCCGCCGGATTGTACCAGCAGGTCGGGATGCCGGCGTTTTTCCCGCCGCGCATGTCGCTCGTCTCGCTGTCGCCGACCACCAGGCATCGCCCGCGGTCCGGCCCGCCGAGGGCGGCGAGCACCTGGTCGAAAAAGCGCTTTTCCGGCTTCTGGCTCCCCATCTCCTCGGAGATGAAGACCTGCGGGACATATTTTGCCGCCGGCGAGGCGCTCCAGCGCCGCCGCTGCACGTCCGCCGTGCCGTTCGTGACCAGGGCCAGCACATGCCCGCGGCGCGCCAGCTCGGCGCACAGCGCCTCCGCCCCCGGCAGGGTGAAGGAATAGGAGCCGAGCCGCTCCATGTAAAAGGCGTTGGCCGCCGCCGGGTTCGCGCCGCTGCCGCAGGCGCGCAGGAAATCGGCCCAGCGGGCGACGACCAGGGCGGGCTTGGTCGTCTCGCCGCACTCAAAGGCGCGCCACCAGCCCTTGTTGATCTCCTTGTAGCGCGCCAGCAGCCCGTCGTCGGACGGCAGGCCGCAGCGCGCCAGCGTGTCGCGCAGGGCGCAGGTCTCCGAGCGGTCGAAATCGAGCAGGGTGTCGTCCGCGTCGAGCAGGATGTACGGATAGTTCATTCAGTCGCTCCCATCGATCAGGTTTCTGAGCTGGGCGTCGTGCGCGAAGGCGCGAAAGACGCCCGCCGCCGCCGCGCCCGTCAGCAGGCCGGAGGCGATCGCCGCCAGCAGCAGGGGCGGCAGGTAGGAGATCACCGCCGTGGTCTTCATCACCGCGGCGGCCGCCGCGATCTGGCCGACGTTGTGCGCCGCCGCGCCGCAGACGCTGACGCCGTAGACGCTCAGCCGCGTCCGGCGCGCCAGCGCCATGCACAGCAGCGCCAGCAGCCCGCCGGAAAGCGAGAAGATCAGCCCCGACAGGCTGCCCGCGAACAGGCTCCCGAGGAAGCAGCGGGCCAGCAGCACCCACAGCGCCGGCCACGGGCCGAGGAAGCACAGGGCGAACAGGCTGACGATGTTCGCCAGCCCCAGCTTGATCCCCGGCAGCGGCACCAGCAGCTGCAGCGGCAGCAGCCGCTCGAAATAGGACAGCGCCAGCGCCAGCGCGGTCAGCACGGCGCACAGCGCCAGCCTCTTGGTCGTTTTCTTCATGCCGTCACCCGATCACGACGTCGGTCGTGCCGTCCGCGCCCTCGACCGTGACGGTGACGCGGTTGGGCAGGCAGACCAGGCTGGCCCCGACGCGCGAGACCGCCCCCTGGCGCACGCAGTCCTCGCCCGGGCAGGTGGCCGATTCGATCGACACCTTGCCGTCCGCGACGCGCACGACGTTTTCATAGGTTCCCCCGACGGTGTAGGTGGCGTCGGTGTCGAGCGGCAGGCGGGCCAGCTCGGTCCCGTCCTGGGTGACGACGGCGACCGCCCCGTCCCCCGGCGAGGAGAACCACAGCGCGCCGCCGAGGGCGACGGCGCACAGCGCGACGGCGCCGCACAGCAGCCAGTCGCGCACATTGGCCCTGACGTCCGGCAGACGCATCAGCAGACCCCCAGCAGCGCCGCCGCCTGCACGATGCCCTCGCGCCGCAGATAGCCGGCCCGCTGCTCCGGCGCGGCCAGTCCCGCCGCGGCGCAGAGCGCCGCGAAATCGGCGCCGCAGACCGCCGTCTCCGGCGCGCGGACAATCCCCAGACCGTCGGCCCAGGCAAGCGCGCCCGCGTAAGGATGCCCGGCCCGGCGCGCGCCGAGCCGCCGCTCTCCCGCCATCAGCGCGCGGATGCGCGCCTTGCGCGCCTCCGCCGGGCAGAGCAGCATGCACAGCTCGCCCCAGAGCAGCGGCGCGCCGGGACGCACGTCGTTGAAGCGGTAGGCGACCGGGATATTGCGCTCCGCCAGGGCCTTCGCGGCCGCGAAGCAGGGCTCCTCCGGCCCGATGTCGGCAAACGGCGCCTCCGCGAGCAGCGCGCCGACCGAAACGACGCGGTAGCCGCGCGCCGCCAGCAGTCCGAGCTGCTGCGGCAGCGCCGAGGCCACCGGCGTCAGGCCGTTCATGTCGCAGCCGTCCTTCTGAAAGATGATCTGGCCGCAGAACGCGTCTTCATCCCGCTCGAGCGCCGCGCGCAGCGGCGCCACCATGCTCTCGACGGCGGAGGCGTAATCGGCGCGCGGCAGCCAGCCGCCGCCGTCGAACGAGGCCGCCATATACTGATAATCCATCAGCTCATAGAGATCATAGGCCGTCAGGCCGCCGCCGATGCGGTCGACATAGTGCGGCGGGCGGGCCAGGCGCAGCGTGCAGCCGTACTCCCGCTCCAGCAGCCCGTGCAGCATCCGCAGGTCCTCCTCGACCGCGGCGGCCGAGGACAGCGGACGGCGCTTGCAGTAGACCGGGCTGAACCCGAACAGGCGGTGGCGGCCGCCGTGGTTGGAGAGCTCGAAGCCGTGCTCCAGCAGATAGCGGATCAGCTCCGGGCAGTTTTTCGCGCCGCCGTGCGCGTCCTCCCCCAGGCGCGGATAGTGGTCGTATTTTTCGCCGCCCCAGTAGAAGCTGCCGGGCTTGCCCGCCCGGTCGGGATAGTTCTCCGCGGTGTCGCCGATGACGTCGAAGGTGGCGGAAAAGGAGCGGGCCAGCAGCGCGTCGGCCAGCAGACGGGTCAGCGGCGCGCCGTTCCCCACGTCGGGGCAGGACGGCAGGTCCATCGGCCCGTCGTCAAAGGTCATCGCGCACACGCGCGACGCGGTTTTGACCCGCTCGATGCGCCGCACGGCGGAGACATAGCGGTCCTGCTCCGCGCGCAGGCGCGCCCGGCGCGCGTGGCTGAGCTGCCGCGCCCATTCATAGAGGATCATCGGCTCCCCCCAATCGTGATGACCGCGCCGCGGGCGATGGCGCGCGTACTTGCGCGCAGCGGCGCGAACGGATCATAGAGCAGCGCCCCGGCGAGGCCCATGGCGAGCTGCTTCGCGGCGCGGCGGTATTTCTTCCGACCGCGGAACATCTGCGCGTACCAGAAATGCTCCGGCGCCGCGGGCGAATAGCGCCCGAACACCGCGCCGCCCGGCGCGGTCAGCGCGGCGCGGAACTGCGCCAGCGTCGGATGCTCCGGCAGGTCGAGGATGCGGGCGCCGGTGCCGACCGCCGAGAGGGTGTGCGCGTCCGAGCCGGCCGAGAAGGGCAGGTTCAGCCGCCCGGCCAGCGCGCAGGCCCGGTCGTTGGCGTCCTGCCGGCGCGGCGTGTTGCCGCCGTTGAAGGCCTCGATGCCGCGCAGGCGCGGCAGCAGCGCCTCGGTGAAGCGCGTGCCGCGATAGGGATGGGCCGCGAACAGCTCGGCGTTCTGCGCGCGCGCGAAGGCGCACAGCTCGTCAAAGGCAAAAAAGCCGTCCGCGCCCTTGCGCAGTCCGGCCGCATAGGGATCGTCCTTCAGGAAATAACAGAGGATGTGCCCGTATTCGGTGCTGAACTCGACACCCGGCACGACCAGCAGATCGCGCGGCGCCAGCGCCAGCGCCTCCTGGCTGCCGCCGAAGGAGTCGTGGTCGGTGATGGCGACGCCGGAGAGGCCGGCGCGGCGCGCGGCCGCGAAAAGGTCCGCCGGACAGGATTTGCAGTCCGGCGAATGGCAGCTGTGGATGTGCAGATCAAAGCGCTGTTCCATGTGTTCCTCCGTTCAGCGTCCGCGCCGCCGCAGCGCCTCGCGCAGATAGGCGTTCGAGGCGGCCCGGTCGCTCTTTTCCAACACGCCGTCCGGCAGGCGGAAGGCGTCGCGCGCGGCGCGCAGGCTCTCGCCGAAGCGTCCCGCGCGCAGGCAGGCGGCGGAAGCCGCCAGATTTGAAAGCCGAAAGCCCATGCGCGCGCCGACGCGGTAGGTGGGGCCGTCGAGCTCCGGCAGGGTCTCCCCCGCGGCGGCCCGCGCCCATTTTTCGGAAAAGCCGCTGCCGCTGACGCGCGTCAGCGGGTAGCTGCCCCAGACGCGCGGATTGATCTCCATGAGCGTCGGGCGCGCGGCGGTGCCCTTGAACTCCACCATCGCCACGCCGCGCCAGTCCATGGCGCGCAGCAGGGTCAGGGCCCGGCGCACCAGTCCGTCGTCCCAGATCGCCTCGCAGGCGGCCGAGGGGCCGCCCGAGAGCGGATACTCGCGCAGGCGGCGGTGGCAGATCGCGGCGACCGGACGGCCGGCGCGGTCAAACAGGCAGGAGACGCCCAGCCCTCCGCCCGCGACATAGCTCTGGAGCAGCGGCGGCTCCTGGCCGCCGGCGGCGGCCCGCGCCGCCATGCGCGTCCAGGCGGCGTCCAGCTCCTCCGGCGTGCGCACGACGGCATAGCGCTGCGCGGCGTGCAGCCCGAGCCGCTCGCCGTCCCGGTACTTGACGACGGCGGGCAGCGATGCCCGCTCCGGCCCGTCCCACTGCTCCGGCGTCTCGATGCCGAGGGTGCGGGCCAGGGCCAGCACGCGCGCCTTGTCGTTGGCAAAGCGCAGCTGCTCCGGGGCCGGCGTCAGGCAGCGCGCCGTCTCCCCGCTCTCCGCCAGGGCGGCGAGGGTGCGCGCCCCGACCGGCAGGATCACGGCGTCCAGCCGTTCCGCCTCGTCGAGAGCGGCGCGGGCGCGCGGCGGGCCGTCGAGATCGGGCGCGCTGCGCCAGCCGCGCAGTCCGGCGCACAGCGCCGCCGCCGGCGGCGGCGCGGGCGGGCCGAAATGCAGGCCGTACACCGCGTGCCCCCGTTCGCTCAGATCGCGGATCGCCGCCAGCGACATCCGGTAGCGGAGATCGGTGACAAGGACGTTCATTTCCGGGTCGGGTCGGCGGGCGCCATCAGGCCGAGCGCCTGCTTCTGGTTGACGATGAGCACGTCGCTGCGCAGCCCGCCGTATTCGCCGTCGAGCGTCCAGGGGATGCGCGCCTTGGTCTTGACGGTCAGGCGCGAGGTCTTGAAGGAATAGACCAGGTCGGAGTTCATCTCGCCGACCAGGAAGGTGTTGATGAGCGGCGTCAGCTCGAGGGCGTTGCCCGGCTTCTTGACCAGGATGACCTCCATCAGCCCGTCGCTCATCGAGGCGTCGTTGCGCTCGCCCATCGGCAGCCCGGCGACATAGCGGCTGTTGCTGACGACGCCGACGAGGATGTCGTCCTCGATGACGCCGTCGTCGTACTCCATCCGCACCGGATAGGACTGGATCGTGGGCAGGCGCCGCGCCCCCTCGAGCAGGTAGGCGAGCTTGCCGAGGGCGTTCTTGGTGTCCTGCGAGGTGACATAGGGCACGTCGGTGAAGGCGCCGAAGGCCGCGACATAGGCGAAATAGGATTCCTCGAACTTGCCGACATCAAAATAGACCGGCTGGCCCTCCATCGCCACGTCGGCCGCCGCCTGCATGTTGGAGGGCAGCGAGAAGCTGGCGGCGAAATCGTTGGTGGTGCCCGCCGGGATGTAGCCCAGCATGGGAGGATTCGGCACGTGCATCAGCCCGTTGACGGTCTCGTTGAGCGTGCCGTCGCCGCCGCTGCACACGACCATGTCGTACTGCGCGGCCTCGCGCGCGACGATGTCCGGCAGCTCGCCGGAGCGCTGCGTGATATAGGTCGTCACTTCATATCCGCCCTTGACAAAGCGGTCGGTAATCCCCAGCAGCTTGTTCTTGACGGCGGACTTGCCCGCATGGGGGTTGATGAGCAGCAGCAGCTTGCGCTTTTCAATCATAAAATCGGTCACTCCCGCAGTTTTAATCTCTTTGTAATTTAAGAATTCTACCTTATATATACCTAAAAGTCAAGCCGCCCGCGGCGGCGGCCGGCGCGCTTTGCGATGGCGGGCGCCGCCGTCTGGGCCGCATTTTTCAGGCCCGGAGCGGGCATCCTTGCAGAGAGGCGCCGCCATGGCCCCCGGCACGGCAAGGCCAAAAATTAGGCTTGACAAAGCTACACCAAACGAGTAAACTATAAACATCAGAAATCAAGAACCATTCCTGAAATATGAAAGGAGACCACCACTATGAAACAGCTGAAGGGCAGCAAGACCGAGGCCAACCTGATGACCGCCTTCTCCGGCGAATCCCAGGCCCGCAACAAATATACCTATTTCGCCTCCAAGGCCCGCAAGGACGGCTACGAGCAGATCGCCAACATCTTTGAGGAGACCGCCGGCAACGAGAAGGAGCACGCCAAGCTCTGGTACAAGCTGCTGCACGACGGCGTGGGCACCACCGCGGAGAACCTGCAGGCCGCGGCCGAGGGCGAGCACTACGAGTGGACCGACATGTACGCCGGCTTCGCCAAGGTCGCCCACGAGGAGGGCTTTGAGGACATCGCCAAGCAGTTCGAGGGCGTCGCCGCCATCGAGAAGCTGCATGAGGAGCGCTATCTCAAGCTGCTTGAGAACGTCAAGGGCAAGCTGGTCTTTTCCAAGGACGGCGACTGCGTCTGGCAGTGCCTCAACTGCGGCCATGTCGTCATCGGCAAGAACGCCCCGGAGATCTGCCCGGTGTGCAAGCATCCGCAGAGCTATTTCCAGGTCCGCGCCGAGAATTATTGATCCGCGCCTTCACAGTTCCGGGCCGCCGAAACATCCGTTTCGGCGGCCTTTTTCATGCGTCCCGGCGGCAGGGGTTCCCTTTTTCCGCCCGGCGTGTTATAATGCACAAAACATCTGGGAGGTGGTCCGATGCTTTCCCTTGTCAAGCCGCCCCGCCTGCGCCCCGGCGACCGGGTGGCGACCGTCAGTCTCTCGGCCGGGCTGGCCGGCGATCCCGCCATCCGCTGGCGCTATGAGCAGGGCAAGCGCCGCCTGCAGGAGGACTTCGGGCTCGAGGTCGTCGAGATGCCGCACACGCTGAGCGGCAGCGCCTATGTCTACGCCCACCCGCGCGAGCGGGCCGGGGACCTGATGCAGGCTTTTTCCGACCCGTCGATCCGCGGCATCATCGCCTGCATCGGCGGCACAGACAGCATCCGGATGCTGCCGTACATCGACTTTGACGTCATCCGGCGGAATCCGAAAATCTTTCTCGGCTATTCCGACTCGACCGTGACCCACTGTCTCTGCCTGAAGGCGGGGCTGTCGTCCTTCTACGGCGCGGCGCTGCTGACCGACTTCGCCGAAAACGTCGCCATGCCCGCCTACACCGCCGCGGCCGTGCGCCGGGCGCTCTTTTCCGCCGCGCCCATCGGCGAGATCGGGCCCAGCCCCACCTGGACCGCGCAGCGGCTGGAATGGATCGAGGCGAACAAAGACACCGCCCGCGTCTTTTCCGCGAACGGCCCCTACGAGATCGTGCAGCGCGGGACCGGCGTCGTCCGCGGGCCGCTGATCGGCGGCTGCCTCGAGGTGCTGGAGTACATCAAGGGCACCTCCCTCTTTCCGCCCGCCGACGCCTTCGACGGCGCCGTCCTCTTTCTGGAGACCAGCGAGGTGCTGGCGCCGCCGTGGCTCGTCGAGGACGAGCTGCGCTGCCTGGGGACGATGGGCATTCTCGGCCGTCTGGCCGGGATGTTCTGGGGCAAGCCGATGGGCGAACACCACTGGGCGGAATACCGCGCCGCGATCCGCAAGGTGCTGGCCGAGTTCGGGCGCGGCGACCTGCCCGTGCTGGGCAACGGCAGCTTCGGCCACAACGAGCCGCACACCGTCCTGCCCCTCGGCGCGCTGGCCGAGCTCGACTGCGCGCAGGGCCGCTTCTCCGTCCTCGACAGCGGCGTGATCTGATTTAAAAAAAGCGTCCCCCTGCGGGGACGCTTTTGCTTTTTGTTCAGGCCTGGGCGGGCAGCGGCGCGCGCGGGTTATACAACTCGGTATAGGCGAGCAGCAGCGCGAACCAGAAGCCGGAGGTGACCGAAAACAGCACATGCCCGGCGATCAGCAGATAGCCGACGCACAGGCCGACGCCGACCAGCAGCATCAGATTCTGCAGATCGAAGCGGCGGAAGGCGCGGCTCAGGAAGCGCACGCCGTAGAGCACATAGACCCAGAGCATGCTGGCAAAGCCGAGGACGCCGTAATAGAGGAACACCTCGAAAATATCCATCTCCACGACGACGCGCTGCGTGCCGCGGCCGACGCCGACCAGCGCGGACAGCGGCAGCGCCTCCTTCCACATGCGGAAGGCGTTTTTGAGCTTGATCTGCCGGCCGCTGAGGATGGTGTTGACCGTGCCGATCTCCCCGGCCGTGTTGCCCGGCTTTTCAAAGGAATCGCTGATGGTCTTGGTGACGTCGCTGGGGGCGAACAGCTTGAGCACCAGCAGCGTCGCCAGCACGGCCAGCATCACGCAGGCGAAGCGCAGCAGCGGCCGCCCGTCGCGGTGGATCAGCCTCCACAGCGCCCAGAGCCCGGCCACGGCCAGGACCGCGCCCAGCGAGAGGAAGGCCGTCTTGGTGCCGATCAGCAGCAGCGCCGTCACGGTGAAGGCCGGCGGCAGCACATGGCAGAGCCAGCGCTTCCAGCCCGCCTCGCGCAGGGCGCCGAGCCGGTAAAAGGCGGCCAGCGTCAGCGGCAGAATCATCATCATCACGGCGGTGATGTCGTTGCCGGAATAGAAGAAGCCGCGGCAGCCGCGGAAGCCGAAGCGGTCGCCGTAGGTGTAGTAGCCGACGCCGAACAGATAGGGCAGGACAATGCCCAGCGCCAGCACCGCCGCCGAGAAGCGGAACACGCGGTCGAGATCGTGCAGCAGCTCCTCGCGGCTGCGGCCGCACTCCCGGAAGACGCGGCGGGCGCAGAGCAGCGCCGTCAGGTTGAAGCCGAAGCGGATGATATACTGCACGTCGTTGCTGAGGCTGATGGCATAGAAGTCCCGCACCTCGAGCAGCACGGACAGCACATAGACGGCGCCGACCGGCACGACGGTCAGGATCGCCTTCCAGTCATGCCGCAGCACCAGGTAGAGGGCCATCACCGCCAGCACGGCCATGCGCACGAGCAGGCTCGGCGAGACGCCGGGCAGCGGATAGGTCTCGGACAGCTTGGTATACAGGCCGCCGATGATGTCGAGGAAGGGGTTGACAAACAAAAAGATCAGAAAAAATTTTTCCAGCTTGCCGCACAGGGCCTTCATTGGCGTTCGCTCCCGTCGGATCAGATTTCAGACAAAATCAGTATAGCAAAAAAGAGGCCGCCGCGCAACCGCCTTTGCAAAAAGCGCGGCGCTCAGACGATCTGGAACAGGTAAAACTTGAGATAATCGGTCTCCGGCACGCTCCAGAGGATGGGGTGATCCGGCCCCTGCTGGCGGGCCTCGATCTGGCGCAGGGCCACGCCCGCGTCGCGCGCCGCCGACTCCAGCATCCGGCGGAACAGCTCGTCGGGCATGAAATGCGAGCAGGAGCAGGTGGCCAGCAGCCCGCCGCGCGGCAGCAGCTTCATGGCCCGGTAGTTGATCTCCTTGTAGCCGCGCTCGGCGTCGCGCACCGTGCGGCGGCTCTTGGTGAAGGCGGGCGGGTCGAGGATGACGAAATCATAGTCGGCGTGCGCGGCGCACAGCTGCGGCAGCAGCTCGAACACGTCGGCCGCGGCGAAGTCCATCCGCTCCTCCAGCCCGTTGAGCCGGGCGTTCTCCCGCGCCAGGGCGACGGCCGGCTCCGAGATGTCGACCGCCGTCACCCGCGCCGCGCCGCCCCGGGCCGCGTTGAGCGCGAAGGAGCCGGTATGGGTGAAGCAGTCGAGCACGCGCCGGCCGCGCGCCAGCTCCTGGACGCGGCGGCGGTTGTATTTCTGGTCGAGGAAAAAGCCGGTCTTCTGGCCGTTTTCAAAGTCGACCGCATAGCGCACGCCGTTTTCCGTGATCTCGGTGCGCGTCTCCGCCGGATGGGGCGCGCCCTCCCACCAGCCCTTGCCCTGCGGCAGGCCCTCCAGCTCGCGGATGGCCACGTCGTTGCGCTCATAGACGCCGGCGGCGCCGGTGCGGGCCAGCAGCTCGCGGTAGAGCAGCGCCTTGCGCCGCTCCATGCCGAAGGACAGCACCTGCGTCACCAGCACGTCGCCGAAGCGATCGACGGTCAGGCCGGGCAGGCCGTCGGCCTCGCCGAACACCAGGCGGCAGCAGCGCTGCTCGTCCCCGGCCAGCACGGCGCGGCGGTAGTCGAGCGCATACTGGATGCGGCGCGCGAAAAAGGCGTCGCCGAACTGCTCGTTGGCGTTGCTGCCCAGCAGCCGCACGGCGATCTTGCTCTTTTCGCTGTAAAGGCCGGTGCCGAGATAGGCGCCCTTCTGGGAAAAGACGTCCGCCAGGCAGCCGTTTTCAAAGGTTCCCGTCCGCGAGACGATCTCCTCGCCGTAGACCCAGGGATGGCCCGCGCGCAGGGCGCGCTCGGCCTTCGGCGTCACCGCGGCGGCGGGAAAGGTACGTTCCTGTTTCATATTCTTCACGCTCCGGCGCTATCATATCACAGGAACGGGCGCTTTGACAAGCGCGGCGCGCACAAAAGCCCGGGAGGGCGGAGCCGCAGCTCCGCCCTCCCGGGCTCAGTCTGTCAAAAAAGCCGGCCGCGGCCGGCTTTTTTGCTTTGAGATCCGATTTTTCACGGACATGCGCCGGGAAAAATCACCCCGACCCGCCGGTTTTCCGCAGAAAAGCGGCGAAACCGCGCGGCGGCGCGGCGCCAAACGGCTGTCGGAAAACCCCGCAGGGTTTCCCGACAGGCAAAAGCCCGGGAGGGCGGAGCCGCAGCTCCGCCCTCCCGGGCTTTATGGTGAGATTCCGGTACGCTTATTTCTTCTCCGGGCAGCCGGCGCAGTCCTTGCCGCAGGCGTGCCACAGCTCGCCCGCGACCGGCGCCCACTTGGTCGCCTTGTCCACGCACTTGTCGCTGTATTCCTTGGCGCTCTCCGGATCGAGGATGTCGGTCGATTTCGCGCCCGACTTCTGGACGATCTGGGTCAGGCGGCCCGGGTTGTCGAGCACCGGGCAGGGGCGCAGCATGTTCTTGTTGAACGGCTGGTTGTCGTGATAGCCCATGAACAGCGGGGAGCGATAGGCTTCGAGCAGCGTCTTTTCGCGGATGTTGGAATCGGAATAGTGGATGAAGGCGCAGGGCTCGATGTCGCCGCTCGCGGCGATGTGCAGGAAGCAGCGGCCGCCGGCGATGCAGCCGCCGACATACTCGCCGTCGTTCCAGAAGTCCATCGTGAACAGCGGCTTCGTCTTGCGGAAGGCGCGCACCTGACGGTACATGTATTCGCGCTGCTCGGCGCTCGCCATCAGCGACGGCACGGCGGCCTTGCCGATCGGCATGTAGGTGAAGAACCAGCAGAACTTGGCGCCCCACTCGATCATGGCGTCGAAATACTCGGCGCTGCCGATGAACTGGGCGTTCTGGCTCGTGTAGCAGCAGGAGATGCCGAAGAGCAGCTTGCGGGCGCGCAGCAGCTTCATGGCGCGCTGCGTGGCGGCAAAGGTGCCGGCGCCGCGGCGGAAGTCGGTCTCCTTCTCAAAGCCCTCGACGCTGATGGCCGGGACGAAGTTCTTGACGCGCAGCATCTCGTCGGCGAACTTCTCGTCGATCAGGGTGCCGTTGGTAAAGGCGGTGAACAGGCACTCCGGATGGCGCTCGCACAGGGTGATGATGTCGTTCTTGCGCACCAGCGGCTCGCCGCCGGAATAGATGTAGGTATAGCAGCCGAGCTCCTCGCCCTGCTTGATGATGCTCTCCAGCTCCTCCATCGTCAGGTTGAGCTGATGGCCGTATTCGGCGGCCCAGCAGCCGGTGCATTTGAGGTTGCAGGCGGAGGTCGGATCCATCAGGATGGCCCAGGGGATGTTGCAGTTGTACTTCTCGCGCAGCTCGACGCGGTGCTTGCTGCTGAGCATCATGCCGTTGATCGCCATTTCCTCATAGATCCTGCGGAGCTGACCGATGTCGATGTCGGTGAAGAGGCTGAGCGCCAGCTTGCGCATGCCGTTGTCCGGGTCCTTGAAGTTCGCGGCGATCGCGTCGATGTGCTCGGTCAGCGCGCCGTCGTCGTCGATGGCCTTGACCTTCTCCAGCACCTTGGGGATATTGTTGGCAGGGTCCTTGCCGATGTAATCAAAGGCCTTCATTGCCGCCAGGGATTTGATTTTATCTTTTGCGTTCATCGTGTTCGCTCCTTTTTGACAATTTTTTCACTGTCTTCATTGTATTCGGGAATGGCGGCGATTACCATTGACAAAGCGCCGCCGCTGTGCGATTTTTGCACAGCGGCGGCGTTTTGTTCAGTTTGCGGGCCTGCTTTCAGCAGTATTTGTCGCGTTTGGCGCGCAGCTGGTCCCGCAGCGGCACCACGGCGTGATAGGGCGCGCCGCTGCGCTCGAGACAGGCGCGGGCGGCGTCGATGTCCTCAGGCTCGATCAGCAGCGACATCCCGCAGGACAGCTCGCCCTGGATGGCGCGCGGCGCGGGGGCGATGCGGTTGCGGACGCCGGCGCCGTCGAGCAGGTCGTGAAGGTGCAGCCCCTGCTCGTAGTTGGCGAACAGGATATAGTAGCGCAGGCCGCCCTCAGGCATTGAGCATCTCGATGAAGGCGCCGATGCGGGTGCGGAGCTGGCCGGCGTCGGTGTCCTCATAGTCGGTTTCAAGGTCGAGCACGGGCACGCCCGCCGCCTTGAGGGCGGTGGAGACGGCGCGCTTCTCGGTGTCGTAGAGGCAGCAGAACTTGAGGCTGCAATCGATGACGCCGTCCACCTGATATTCCTTCACCATGCGCAGGATGTCGTCGATGCGGCCGGTGTTGGGCGTGAAGCAGGCGCAGTTGGTCTTCATGTACCGCTGCGACAGCGCCATGAACTGCTCGTCGAGGGTCTTGCCGCTCTCGTCGACCAGATTCTCGAAATAGCGCGTGCCGGTGCACATCTCCTCGCAGACGACGGCGGCGCCGCTGGTCTCGATGATGTTGTGCAGCTTCCAGTTGGGCACGGCCATCGGCGTGCCGGTGACCAGGATGCGCTTGGTGCCGGCGGGGACGACGCTGACGCCGTCGCGGATGCGCTGCTCCAGCTCGTCCGCCAGGCGGTTGCACATCTGCGCGCAGCGGGCCGGGTCGTCAAAGAAGGAAATCTGCATCATCAGCAGGGCGTCGCGGCCCGAGATCGGCAGGCACTTGGACTTGCGGCACTCATAGACGCGGGCGAGGGCCCGGCGCTTCTCGTTGATGAGGCGGATGGCGTCGGCCAGCTTCTCCGGGGTGATCGTGTTGCCGGTGAACTTCTCGACCATCTGCGCGAAGGCCGCGATCTCATCCTTCCACTTGAGGATGTCCTTGTCGCGCTTCATCTGCGGCACGTCCATGACATACATCGGCACGTCCTCGCCGAGGATCTCATAGGCCTTCTTCTTGCCGTCGCAGGTCGTCTCGCCGACATACATGTCGGCGATGCGGAAGAACGGGCAGGTGCGGCCCAGGCGCGCGCCGACCGACGCCTTGATGAGCGGGCAGGTGCTCTTGGGCAGGACGGCCTCGCCGCCCGGCACCCAGAACTGCGAGCCGCCGCACAGGCCGGTGACGATGCCGTTGGCGGCGACGACGACCTCGTCGGGGACATAGACGCAGAAGGTGCCGAACACCTTGCGGCCCTTCTTCTGCTCCTCGATCAGCTCCGCCGGACGGATGCCGTGGACCTCGGAGATGACCAGATCCCAGAAGTCCATCGCCTTCGGGCGGTTCTCCTGCGAGAGAAAGACGTCGCCGACCGCGGTGGGCAGCACCTGACAGAGCAGGTCGTGGTTTTCAAGGTCCATGCCGAGGTCCTTCCACATCTGAACGTAATTGGACATGTTTGTTTCCTCCGTTTATTTGAATTTCGGTCGTATTCAGCGCAGCATTTCCAAAAAGGCTTCCAGCCTCGTGCGCAGCTGGCCCAGGTCGCCCTCGGAATAGTCGGTCTCGACGGCGAGATAGGGCACGCCCAGCTCGCGCATCAGGGCGCCGACGCCGTGGGCTTCGACGGTATAGGGGGTGCAGGCCTGCAGATCGACCTCCACGACGCCGTCGATCGCGTAGTCGCGCGTCAGGCGGCGCAGCAGCTCCCGCCGCTCCTCGTCGGGCGAGAGCACGGCGCAGCCGATGCGCAGATAGCGCGCCGCGATGGCCGCGATCAGGTCGGGCGCCTGCGGGTCGATGCGCCCGGCGGCCGCCTTGACGCCGCCGCAGTTCTCGAAGCAGACAACCGCGCCGCCGCTGTCCTCAATGGCGCCGACGGTCTTTTTGAGCACGCCGCCGATCGGGCAGCCGGTAACCAGGATGCGCTTCGCCCCCGGCGCGACCGGCCGCTCCCCCGCTTCCCAGCGCGCCTCGATCTCCGCGCGCAGGCCGTCCAGCCGCTCGATGCGCTCGCGCGCGTCAAAGAGGAATCCGGCGCCGTCGAGCGCCTGATAGAGCTGTGCGCCCGAGGCGGGCGGCGGCGTGCGCTTCTGCAGCTCCATCAGCCGCAGGCGCGCCTCGCGCTCCTCGTTGCGGGAGACGATCGCGGCGCGCAGCTTTTCGTCGGTGATGCGCACTCCGAAGCGCTCCTCCAGAAAGGCCGCGAAGCGGTGCAGCTCCGCCGTCCACTGGGCGAGGGCCTCCGTGCCCGGCCCCTGCGGCAGGCGCAGGATATAGGTTTGCTTCAGCTCTCCCAGCAGCTCGTACATCTTTTTCTTGCCGTCGCAGGTCGTCTCGCCCACGATCAGGTCGGAATAATAGGTGTAGGGGCACTTGTCGGAGACGGCGAAGCCGTAGCTCGACTTGATGAGCGGGCAGAGGTTTTTGGGCAGATGCGCCTCGGCCGCCGGGATGGTCTCGGCGCTCATCCCGCACAGGCTGACGGGCGTGAAGCCCGCCGCGTCGAGGATCTCCAGCGGGGTGAAGGTGCAGAACACCCCCGCTACCCTGCCGCCCTGCTCCTTGATGTGTTTGACGCGCAGAAAACCGTTGCGGCGCGCCTCGCTGAACTCTTCGAACCGCTCCGGCAGCTCGCAGGCCATGATCGGTCAGCTCCTTTCCTTTGTTCCCAGCGCGCGGGCGCTCAGCGCCGCGCCGATGGCGCCGGCGTAGCGGCCGTCGGGCTGGGCCAGCACGGGCACGCCCAGCGCCCGCGACAGGCTGGCGCGCAGATATTCGAACTCGCACAGGCCGCCCGTCAGGCAGGCGACGCCGTCCGGCGGCAGCCGCCCCGTCTGGGAGCAGACCTTTTTGATGATGGAATCCACCACCGCGTAGGCGATGTTCTCCCGCGTTTCGCCGCGGCCGATCAGACTGATGACCTCCGATTCGGCGAACACGGTGCACATCGAGCTGATGGAGGTGTGGCCGCCGCGCGCCGCGAGGGCGCACAGCTCCTCCGGCCGCACCGAGAGGGTGTTGGCCATCACCTCGAGAAAGCGGCCGGTGCCGGCGGAGCACTTGTCGTTCATCAGGAAATCGCTCACCGCGCCGTTCTCGACGCGGATGATCTTGGTGTCCTGTCCGCCGATGTCGACCACCGTCAGACTGCGGCGGTCATAGACGCGGCAGGCGCCCTTGGCGTGGCAGGTGATCTCGGTGACGCACTTGTCGGCATAGGGGACCGAGACCCGCCCGTAGCCGGTGGCGACGACCGCGCTGTGATCCGGCCGGACGCCGAGCGCCTCCAGGCGGGCGCGGATGTCCGCCGCCGTATCGACGCTGCTCCAGCCGGTCGGCTGCAGCAGGCGGTGCAGGATGGCGCCCGCCCCGTCCGTCACCACCGTCTTGGCGCAGGTCGAACCGATGTCAATGCCGATGAAATACTCCATGACGCTCCCCTTTCGGCGCAAATGTACACTGATTTAAGCATATCCCAGTTGCGGGGCGATGTAAAACAGCTTTGCTGAATCAAACCCGCGCCCGCATCGGCAAAAGCGATCGCATGCCGCCGCGCCATCAGAAAGGCCGCCCCTGACGGGCGGACGTGACGGCGCTTCTGCACCGCGCGCCGAGTGGCGCGTGCTTCCGCAGGGCGGGTTCACCCCGCCCGAAGGACTGTGAAATTTCAGGCATCCGCAGGCGATGGGAATACTTCGGCGGCGGCGGCCTCTGCCGCCGGACCGCCCGCGCAGTGCCGCCTCGTGACGCCGCCTGCGGCGGCTTTCGCCCCACGCGCGCTGCGCGCGCCGTGGTCTCTCGCGCCCGCCGCCGTTCCATAAAAAATACCACCCTGACGGGTGGCTGTAACGGCGCTTCTGCGCCGCGCGCCGAGTGGCGCGTGCTTCCGCAGGGCGGGTTCACTCCGCCCGAAGGACTATGAAATTTTCAGGCATCCGCAGGCGATGGGAATACTTCGGCGGCGGCGGCCTCTGCCACCGGACCGCGCGCGCAGTGCCGCCTCGTGACGCCGCCTGCGGCGGCTTTCGCCCCACGCGCGCTGCGCGCGCCGTGGTCTCTCGCGCCCGCCGCCGTTCCATAAAAAATACCACCCTGACGGGTGGTATTTTTTATGGAGCAGGCGATGGGAATCGAACCCACGCGGCCAGCTTGGGAAGCTGGAGCACTGCCATTATGCAACGCCTGCAAAGCGGGCGGGACGGGCGTCCCGCCGCGTATCTACTATTATACAGATGTTTTTCCGGATTTCAAGCGGAAACTTCGCTCTTTTCCGCATCTTTTTTCTTGCGCCACATCAGGTAGCGGATCAGGAAAAAGCCCGCCGTCAGCGCGCGCAGCGCGCTCGAGACGTGCATGGTGTCGATCAGGCCGATCGCCTTGTAGATCGCCACGCCCGTCAGCGGGGCGATGACGTTGCTCACCTGGGTCACCATGTTGTAGATGCCGATGTTGAGCGACTTGCGCTCCTCGGGCAGCTGCTCGAGCATGTCGTTGAACAGGCCGAGCTGGAAGCCCGGCGCCGTCAGGCCGCTGACCAGATAGGCGATGATGACGCTGATGAAATTGGTGCTCAGCACCGTCATCGTCGGGCAGAGGAAGCAGCCGATGAAGCCGACCAGCGTCGGCTTTTTCGGGCCGCGCCGCTGGATGTACTTGCCCCACCAGGTCGCCGTCGCGGCAAAGCAGAGATAGCTCACCACGTCAAGGGTGCACTTCTGCAGCTCGGAGAAGCCGGAATAGGGCACCAGGTAGAGATAGAACAGCGGCCAGGCCATCTGCCACGAAAAGTAAAACAGAAACAGCAGAATGAGGAAGCTGCGGTATTTCTTGTTCTGACGCAGCTCGCGCGGCGCCTGGGCAAAGGTGGCGAAAAAGCCGGTGCGCGGCGAGGCCGGCGCGGGCCGCGGCGGGCATTCGGTGCGCTTGATGGCGCGGAACTGCAGGATTGAGGCCAGAAAGGCGATCAGGAAAAAGAGCTGGTAGGCGAGGATCTTCTCCGCGTGGGTGCGGCAGACATAGGTCAGCGTCAGGCCGCAGATCAGCTCGGTGAACATCGGCACCAGGTTGTTGACCATCATGCGCCGCGCATACGGGATGCTGCGCCGGTCGGGCGGGAACAGGTCGGAGAAATAGCCCTGCCAGGCGATGGTATAGCAGATGTACGGCGCGTTCCAGATGCCGACGCCGACGATGAAGAACCAATAGCCGTAGGCGCCGAGGAAGGGCGCCAGCGCCACCAGCGGCAGGGCCGCGCCGCAGACGAGGATCATCAGGTTGAGAAACTTCTTCTTGTCCTTCTGATAGTCGATGCGCGCCGAGACCGGCAGCAGCACGAACAGCGCGCAGAACGCGGGCAGCGAGCTGATGTAGCCGATGGCGGTGTCCGTCGCCCCCATCTCCTGCGCGAAGAGCTGATAAAACGGGCTGGTGAGCTGCACCACCAGGCTGGCAAAGGCCGCCTCCGCCATGATGTAGCGGGTGTTGCGGTCGGTCGCGGCGGCGCGGATGCTCAGATCGGTGCGCATTTCGCGCAGGCGGTGCGCGGTGCCGCCGCCCAGCGCCCGGCGCGTGCGCAGACTGCTTCTCAAATTGCGGAACATTCCCAAACTGCGGCACCCCCTTCCCATGGAGTAGGATAACACGGCCATCCGCGCCTTGTAAAGCCGTTTGAATGTAAAATTTAAAGTCCCAGGCTCATTTTCAGCAGCGCCAGCGCCTCGCGCGGGTAGCCCTTGCTCAGCACGCCGAGCGAGGCCATGATATAATCGCGGTCGAACAGCACCCGCGCCGCGCCCTCCTTCGGGAACAGCATCATGCCGCTCTTGTTGATGCGGCTGAGGTCGGCCATGATCCGCTCCCGCTCCGGCAGGCGCGTCAGCGCCCCGCCCGTGGCGACGAGCCATTTGACCTGGGTGAGGTCCTTGCCCTCGGCCAGCGTGCGGCGGCCGCTGGGCGTGTAGACATAGCGCAGGTGGCCGGCATGGCGCTCGAGCGCGGTCTGGGCCGCCGTCTCGGTCAGCGCCGTGACCAGCTTGAACTCGTCCGCGGTCTGGGGGATGGCGCGGTAGGAGGCGAGGGTCGCGTCCACGTCGATGTGCAGCCGCTCGGCGAGGGCCTCCTTGCCGATCAGATCGACGACGTTGCGGGCGTTGACATAGACGCCGAGGTCGCCCTCGACCGTGCGCTTGGCCTTCGGCTCCGGACTGGTGAGCATGGCGCCGATCTCCTCGCTGCCGTCGGTGACCGAATGCACGTCGGTGGTGGCGCCGCCGACGTCAAAGACGATCAGGTCGCCGATGTCGTCATACAGCAGCTGCGCGCACTCCATGACGGCGCCCGGCGTCGGGATGATGCTGCCGGTCACCATGTCGCGGACGTGCTCCATGCCGGGCGCGCCGGTGATGTGCTCCTCAAAGACCTTGTGGATGATGCGGCGGGTCGGCTCGATGTTGAGCTCGTCGAGCTTCGGATAGACGTTCTCGGTCAGATAGACCTTCTGGCCGCCCTCCTCGCGGAAGATCAGCTCGACCTCGCGCTGGTTTTCGACATTGCCGGCATAGATCACCGGCGCGCCGAAACGGGCGCGGGCGATCATCTCGGCGTTCCACACCGCCGTGTCGCGCTCGCCGTAATCGGTGCCGCCCGCCAGCAGAATCAGGTTCGGCTTCTGGGCGCGGATGGTCTCGAGGTCGCTGCGGCGCAGCCGCCCCGCCGTCGCCAGCTTGATGATGCCGCCCGCGCCCAGCGCCGCCTCGCGCGCCGCGCGCACCGTCATGTCGTAGATCAGGCCGTGCACCGTCATCTTGAGGCCGCCGGCAGCCGAGGATGTGGCGTACATCTGGCTGTATTCGGCCTTTTCGCCGAGGGCGCGCTCCAGATCGTCCACCGCGCCCTGCAGGCCGATGCGGACGTCGCCCTCCAGCACGGAGGTCGCCGCCTGCCCCTGGCCGACGAAGCGGGGATGCCCGCCCAGCAGGAAGGCGTTGACGACGGTCGTCGTCGAGCCGATCTCGGCCACCAGAACATCGATTTTCATATATTCAGCTCGCTTTCTGTTTCGGTTTGAATTCCATGATGAACACGCTCGCCACCATCAGCGCCGCGCCGAAATAGGCGCGCCCGCTCAGCACCTCGTGCGCGAACAGGAAGGCGACGGCGCCGGAGAACACCTGCTCCAGCGAAAAGATGATGCCCGCGTGGGCCGCGGTCGTATGTCGCTGCGCCAGCGCCTGGGCGATAAAGGCCAGGCCGGTGCAGAAAATGCTCAAAAAAGCGGTCATGGCCCAGATCCGCCCGCTGCGCGGCAGGGAGACGGCGCCCGTCGCGCCCGCCAGCGCCAGGTTGAGCAGACCGCAGACCAGCAGCTGCCAGACGCCGAGCTGATAGGCGTCGACGTCCGGCCGGGCGACGGCGCGCTCGGTCAGCAGCAGATGAAAGCTGTAAATGACGCCGCAGCCGGCGCAGAGCAGATCGCCCTTCGCCGTCGCGGAGGAGAAGGAGAAGCCGTCGCCCAGCGTCAGCAGCGCCGTGCCTGCAAAGCAGAGCAGGACGCACAGCGCCAGCTTTTTGGACGGCCGGCGGCGGTAGATCAGGCAGCCGAACACCGGCGTCAGAATGGTGCTCAGGCCGCAGAGAAAGCCCGAATTGCTCAGGCTTGTGAATTGCAGCCCGAAGGTCGCGCAGAAATAGACCGCGACCAGCAGCGCGCCGAGCGCGGCCGCGTAGCGCAGCGTGGCGCGCGCCGGGCGGCGGACGCGGCGGAAGGACACGACCGCCGCGATCAGAAACGCGCCGAGAAAGCGCCAGGCGTTGAGGGCAAAGGCCCCCATCTCCGCCAGGCAGCGGTCCGTCATCAGATAGGACACGCCCCAGCAGAGCGTGACGGTCAGCAGCAGCAGGTCGGCGCGCGTCTGTTTGTTCATGGGTGCTCCTTCACGGACAAAAAATGCCGGCGGCGGCATGTCTTGCCGCCGCCGGCGCAGTTGGGTGCGTTTTGTCTGTGCGATGCCTGCTTACTTGGTCTCGCCTCTGCGGCGGCGGCGCTCCTCGACAATGAAGGTCGCGTCGTTGACGCCGTGGCTGCCGCGGCCGAAGCCCGCGTCGGCGCCCGCCTTGACGGCCAGCTCCGGCGTGATCTGGGTGCCGCCGGCGATGAAGATGATCTTGTCGCGGATGCCCATTTCCTTGGCCAGACGGTCGATGGACTCGATGTTGCGGTAATGGATGTCGTCGTGGCTGATGATGAGGGAGGCCATGACGACCTCGGCGTTGGTCTCGACCGCCGCCTGCAGCAGCTTTTCGACCGAGACGGAGGTGCCGAGATAATGCACCTTGATGCCGTATTTCTCGATGCCGCCGTGCTTGATGTCGATGATCTCGCGCAGACCGACGGAGTGCTCGTCGTCGCCGATGGTGCCCGCGACGACCGTCAGCGGATGGGCCTCGACCTCGGCGCGGATCTCGTCGTCCGACATCACCTTGGGCTCGGGCGGGATGACCAGCTTCTTGAGATCGAGGGCGAACGGCACGCGGCCGCGCACTTCGACGCGGGTGCCCTCGGCCTCCTGCATGATCTCGCGGCTGATGACCTCGCAGTCGACCAGGTTCATGCGGCGGGCGTACTCGAGGGCGGCGGCCTCGGCGGCGCGGCGCTCGAGCGGCAGGAACATCGTCAGCATGACGATGCCGTCGGCGCGCCACTCCATCTCGGGCATGACCTTGTCGCCGTCGATGAACTCGCGCTTCTCGCTGAGGCGGACGTTGACGTTGTCCTCCTCGTCCAGCTCGTCGATCCAGATGATCTTCTCCGGTTTTTCAAAGGTGCAGCCGCCGATCAGTCTGCTCGGGTCGTCCTTGGCGGACGGGTCGTACTGCTCGACGTTGTTGTAGCCGTAATGGGCCGTGACCGGCGCCATGTAGTCCTTGGCGCGCTTGAAGATGGTGCCCGCGCCGACGCCGCCCGCGATCTGGCGGGCGATGCCGTCGCCGTTGCGCTCCGGGAACATGCCGGAATCGACGAAGAAGCCCTCCTCGACGGCCTTGAAATAGCCGCCGTCGGCCAGCATCTCCTCCATGAACAGCACGGCGCGCTCCTTGAGCTCGCGGGCCTTGACGCGGAGATAGCCGTCCTTCTTCAGCTCGACCATGTCCATCAGGCCGTCCATGCCGACCAGCGCCTGCTTGGCGGTGTCGCAGGCCTCGATGTTATAGATGTGCCACGGCACGTTGCGGCCCTCGTCCGGGGTGATGGTGGACTGGATGTCCGCGCTGGTCAGCTTGCTGGTCAGCAGGTTGAGCACATGGGTGACGGTGGCCTCGCGGGTGGAGCTCTCCATGTACTTGGTGTTCATCTGGGCGCGCATGCGGTAGCCGGTGAACAGCTCGCGCAGCGCGACCGCATAGGGCAGGTCGATGTGCATGCAGGGCGCCGGCGGCGCGGTGGGCGGCACGGTGCTCAGCGAGATGTTGCCCTTGTCGATGCCGACATGGCTCGAGAAGGAGCAGTTGATCGCGTGCTGGACCATCAGCTCCGGCATGACCTTCCACGCCTCGCGCGCGGTGGCGTTGGCGTTGTGGGCGCCGTCGATCTGCAGCATGCCGCCGTAGGCCATGATCTTCTTGGACTCGCAGGCGTCCACAAAGGAGCGGACCATGTTGATGTTGCGGTAGATGACGTTGTACTGCGGGTCCTGGTGCGCCCCGGAGATGCCCTCCTCGACGAACATCACGGCGATGTCCGGTCCGGCGACGCCGGAGACATAGGAGTGGTAGTTGATCGGACGGCCGACCTCCTCCTCGATCATGTCGAGGGCGCGGCGCTGGGCGCGGACCTGCTTGCGGGTGATCGGCACGCCGCCCATGCCCTGGGGGGTGCCCTCGATCAGGCCGTCGAAATGGCTCTGGCCGGCGGTGCGGATGACCATGATGTGGTCGGCGCCGTGCCAGGCCGCCATGCGCATGCGGCGGATGTCGTCCTCAAAGCGGCCGGAGGCGATCTCGGTGGTGATGACCGGCTGCGGCTGCGGATCGATGTTGTCGAAATACTTGGCGCTCGGCAGCGGCACCGAGTTCTTGAGCGGCTCGGAGCACTCCTGATAGGTGAAGGCGTTCATCTTCAGTCCGGGGGCCGGCGTGCGCCAGTTCCAGCGGTGCTTGCGGGGCGGATAGTGCTCCAGATCCTTGAGGATGTAGTCGATGTCCAGTTTTTCGTTGTGTTTCGGCTTCGGATCGCTCATGCGCGCACCTCCTCGAACAGCTTCTGGGCTTCGTCCCACAGCTCGCCGCGGGACAGGGCCAGCCCGGCCTCGCGGATGCTCAGGCCGCGGCTCTTGGCGACGCGGTAGACGATGTTGCCCGCGCCGTGCGCGATCAGGTTCTTCTCCATGGCGGTCTCGACGATGGGCTTGACCTCCAGCGAGGAGAAGCCCATGCGCAGCAGCACGGAACGCTCGACGGCGGGCGTCGTGTTCTCATAGCCCAGTTTGAGCAGCGGGTCGGTCAGCTGATCCGCGAGCTTCCAGAAATATTCCTTCAGCTCCTCGTCGCTCATCTTGGCCAGGTGGGCGCGGCGGGTCTCGAAATCATCGGCTCGCTTCATTTATTTTCCAGCCTCCCTGATCTCCGCGATGGCCTTGCGGACGTAGGCGCGGTCAGCGCGCACCTCCTGGGCCAGATAGTCGATGTCGGCATCCGTCAGCTCCTTGGCGCCGCGGATCTGCCGCTTGATGAGAGAATGCTTCATGTGGTTGAGGTCGGCGTCGCGGGCGTGCAGCAGCTCGGGCCGGGCCGGGAAGATGATGTTCGTGCCGGGGATCTCATCCTTCGGGTCGCCGAAGAGCAGCTGGACGCCGTTCTTGCGCGCGAAGGCGAGCTGCGGCTGGAGGTGCTTGCCGGCGCCGGTGTACTCGGTCTCCTGGGCGACGATGATCTGGTCCTCGTCCATCTCCTGGGCGAGCGAGAAGGCGGCGGTCAGGCTGGTGTTGCCGGCCGGGCCCTTTTCCATGCCCTCAAGGGTGGCGAGCGCCTCGGTGATGTAGAACACCTCGCCCTGCTTGACCGTGACATAGCGGTCCATATAGCGCAGCGGGCGGGCGGCGGAGCGCGGCACATCGCTGTGATCCGGGTCGGTGGCATAGGGCACGCCGAAGCCGGTGTGCGCGGTGGTGAAGCTCTTGCGGTTGAACTGCTTGTCGGAGGCCATGCTCAGGCCGGTCAGATCGACCGAGGCCGCCACGACCTGCGCCGGGCACTTGGCCTTGATGAGGCCGCGGGCCGTGCCGGTCAGGTTGCCGCCGCCGGCGTTGGCGCAGACGACGACGTCCGGATGCCGGCCGTACTTGTCCATGAACTGATGGCCCAGCTCCCAGCCGAGGGTCTCGACGCCGGAGACGCCGAAGGCGCTGTAAAGGCTGGCGTTGAAGTAGCCGGTGTCCTCGAGCATCATCAGCGTCTCATAGAACAGCTCGGGGCCGACGGTCAGCTGCAGCACCTCGGCGCCGAGGGCCTCGCACTTGCGGGCCTTTTCGACGATCTCGGGCTGGCCGACGCCGTGGGAGTCATAGCACTCCTGGACGATGATGCACTTGATGCCCTGCATCGCGGCCTGCGAGGCGACGGCGGCGCCGTAGTTGCCGCTGGTGGCGGCGACGACGCCCTTGTAGCCCATGCGCTTGGCGTGATAGACGCTGGTGGCGGCGCGGCGCTCCTTGAAAGAGCCGGCCGGGTTGCTGGCCTCGTCCTTGATGAAGATGCGGGCGCCCTTGCCCGGCTTGGCGCACATCCGCGCCAGCTTGGTGAGGTTGTGCAGCTCAAAGATCGGGGTGTTGCCGACGTTGACGCTGTGCTGGATCTTGATGACGTCCTCGAGGGTATAGCCGGTGTCGTTCATCATCCGCTCATAGTCGAAGCCGATGGAGCCGGACTCATACTTCTTGTAATCGACGCCCATGGCCTTGTCGATGATCTCCGCCATGCGGCCGGTGACGGCCTGATAACTTCTGTCTACAATCATGGTTAGTCCTCCCCGAACAGCTTCGTGCGGAGCTGCTTGTCAATCTGCTGGATCTCCGGCACAAACTCGCCGTAGTTGAGCGTGTAGCACGGATTGACCTCAATCAGCTTGCCGTGCTCGGTGCGGCCGACGACGGTCTTGACCGTCACCTCGTCGCCCAGCTCGGCGCTGTCATTCTGCAGATAGCCCTTGACCCACATCTCGAGCGGCACCTGCTTGGTGTCGTCCGGCAGCTTGCCGGTGCGCTGCGCCGCCGTCAGAACGACGCGGTGGATGCGCACCCAATCGTTTTTCTTTGCCATATCGGTGCTTCCGTCCTTTCCCGTGACGCGGGGCAGACCCTTCGGCCTGCCCCGCAGAAGTGATTGTGTGAACTTATTTGACGATCTTGCAGTCGGGATCGATCAGGTCGCGCATGTCGCCCATGATGGCGCGCGGCACCGGCAGGGTCAGCATGGTGTGGAGGCCCGGCTTGGCGTTGATGACGTGCGGGATCATGTTGACGCACATGGCGATGGTGCCGATGCCGCCGTCGATCTCCGGAGAGTTGACCATGTTGACGTTCGGGGTGCCCTTGATGATGACATAGTCGCCGGTCTTGACGCCGACCTGCTCCGGCTCGATCTGCTGCGGATGGTCCATCTCGATGACGCACTGGCCGTCCTTATAGCCCCAGGCCTTCATCGCCACGCCGGCGACGTCGCCCGCCTTGGCGAATCCGTACGGGCTCTTGCGATCGACGTCGGTGATGATCGGCTCCATGTCCTGCTTGAAGGAATCGAGCTTCCAGCCGATGCCCTCGGAGATCATGCCGACGCTCTCGGCAAAGCCGACGTGGCCGGACAGATGGCCGGAGCCCTTGCCCTCCTTGCGGAGATAGAACTCCTCCTTGGTGATGCCGATGCCCTGCTCGCTCATGACGGCCGGGCCGAACGGAGACAGGCTGTTGACGCGGCGGGAGACGATGTGCTCGACATCCTCCATGCAGCCGGTCCAGATCAGGACGAGCAGATCCATGATGAGGCCCGGGTTGATGCCGGTGCCCAGGATGGAGACGCCGTTTTTCTTGGCGATCTTGTCCAGCTCCGCGGCGAGCTCGGGGTTCTTGGCCTTCGGATAGGCCATCTCCTCGGCGGAGGTGACGCAGTTGATGCCCTGCTCGAGGATGAACTTCATGCGCGGGAAGGCTTCCTTGGTGAAGGAGTCGGTGCAGAGCAGCACGACGTCGGCCGCGCCGCGCTTGATGACGTCCTCCGGCGTGCCGATCCGCACGTCGGGACGGTTGCCGCGCGGGGTCTTGATGTAGTCGTACATGCTCTTGCCGAGCTTCGCGCCGCGGCCGGCGACGCCGACGATGTCGACGCCGTGCTTCTTGAGCAGCATGTCGGCCATGCCGCCGCCCATCGCGCCCAGGCCCCAGATAATCACTTTCACGTTCTGCATAGTGGTATTCTCCCTTTCAAAATCAAAAGTTGGTCGTTTCACATTTTTTCGCTGTGACAAACAAAAAAGACCGCTTTCGTCTACGAAAGCGGTTCCTCTGCTGCAGGCGCTGATTCTGTATCATCCCGTCCCGCAGTTAGCCGCGTTCCTCGACAATACAGATTAAGCAGTCCTCCCAGCTGCGTTTCTCACCGAATATTTTATCGGGATAAAGCCCATTTGTCAACCCCGAGGCGCGGTTTTTCGGAAAAACCGCGCCTCGGAGCGAAAATAATTTACATTTCAGCCCGTTTGCGCGCCGCAGACGTTCAGTCCGGACGCACCATGATCTGCAGAATGGTGCGGTCCGTCTCGCGCATGCCCTTGCTCGCCATCTCGCCGACAGCGGCGATGGTCTCCTCGACATCCTTCTTGAGGATGCCGTCGCCGCCGTGGAAGCCGCGCTGCTTGCGGTACATCTCATAGCCCAGCAGTCCGGCCTCGACCGACATCGAGATCTTGGCGGCGCAGCTCGGCTTGGCGCCGTCGCACACCATGCCGGAGCAGATGCCGAGAGCGTTGACGATGATCTGATCGACGGCGTCGCGGCTGCAGCCGTCGAGATAGGCGACGCCGCAGGCGGCGCCGATGCCGGCGCACACCGCGCCGCAGAAGGCGGAGATGCGGCCGATGCCGGTCTTCTGGTGGACGGCGATCAGGTCGGAGAGCATCAGGGCGCGCAGGGTGCGGTCCTCCGAGGCGCCGAGCGCCTTGGCGTATTCCAGCACCGGCATGGTGGCGGTGATGCCCTGGTTGCCGCTGCCGGAGACGATGACGACCGGCAGCTCGCAGCCGCTCATGCGGGCGTCGCTGCCGGCGGCGGCGGCGGCGCGGGCGCGCGTCTTGAGGTCGGTGCCGGTGCCCATCAGGGTCTTGCCGACCTCGGCGCCCCAGTCCTCGGCCAGGCCGGCGGCGGAGATGGCGGAGTTGTACTCCGCCTGGCGGCGCAGCAGCGGCCGCACGTCGTCGAGCCGCACGGTGTTGACGAAATCCCAGATGTCGGCGACGTTGAGGGTGGCGTGGTCGGTGCCGAAGGGGTTCCCCGGCTCCTCCTTCTTCTCGAACAGCACCGCGCCGTCGCGCTCGGTGCGGAGGATGTTGGTGTGATGCTCGGCGATGACGACGCGGGCACTGTGCCCGCCGCCGAACAGGGTCAGATCGATGTAAAAGGGCACGTCGTTGTCAGCGGGAACGATCTCGATGGGCTTTTCCGCCATGAAGGCGCGGATGAGCGCGTGCTGCTCCTCCGTGATTCCCGCCACCACCTCGAGCATCGCCTCGGCCTTGCCGCCGACGACGCCCGCGGCCACCGCCGCATCCAGTCCCTTGAGGCCGCCGGTGTTGGGCACGACGACGCTCTTGACGTTCTTGATGATCGGGCCGCTGACCACCAGACGGCACTTCTCCACCGGCTGCGCGAGCAGATCACGGCAGGTCGCGGCGGCATAGGCGATGGCGATGGGTTCGGTGCAGCCCATCGCGGGGATGAGCTCCTCCTTCAGAATGGCGACATAATCCTGATAGCGCTGACAACAAGGGTCCATATTGTTTCCTCCTTCAGTTATAACACAGCCTGCATCAGCAGGCCGACAGCGACGGACACTCCGTACAGGGTGAAAATGATCTCGAGATTCTCCCGCTTGCTGCCGTTCATGCGGACCAGCACCGCGAGGCCGATGCCCGCGCTGGAGCACAGCCCGGCCATCAGGCTGCCGAAGCTGAGCGCGCCCGCCAGGTAGAGCTGGGTCAGCATCACCGAGGCGGCGCAGTTGGGGATCAGGCCGACCAGCGCCGCCAGCATCGGCTGGAGCACGCTGCCGTCCAGCAGCAGGGCGCGCAGACCGTTCTGCCCGAGCAGGGTCATCCCCGCGCCGAGCAGGATGTTGAGCACCAGAATGAACAGGGCGATGTGCGTCGTGTGCCAGAGCGCGGGCCTGAGGATGCCGCTCTCCGGCGAGCAGCCGCAGTGCTCGCACAGGTCGCGCAGGGCGCGCTTTTTGCCGCGGCGGCGGATGACGAAATCGACGGTGAAGCCGGCGACCAGGGCCACGGCCACCTTGCCGAGCAGCAGCGGCGCGATCAGCTTCCGCCCCGCCGGCAGGCCGATCAGCACCGGCAGCGCCTCGTCCGAGGTGGCGAGAAAGACGGCCAGCAGCGTCCCGCGGCTGATGACGCCCGCGGCATAGAGATTGGCGCAGGTCGCCGAGAAGCCGCACTGCGGCACGCAGCCGAGCGCCGCGCCGACGGCGGGGCCCCAGTTCCCCACCTTCTGGATCGCGTGCTCGAGCTTGCTGCCGGCGCGGTTCTCCAGATATTCCATCAGCAGGTAAGCCAGCAGCAGGAAGGGGATGAGTTTGAGCGTGTCCACCAGTGCGTCGAGCAGGATGTCCCAGAGCATGTTCATGATTTGCTTTTTTCCTTTTCTTTTGTCTCCGCGCGCGGAGACCCCATATTTCACCATCTATTTTAATCGCAACCCCGCCCCCGCGCAACTGTTTTTTCGCTTTTCCCTGTCAGGCGGGCAAAGCGCTGAAAAGTGTTCCCAAATCTTGTTGAGTTTTTTCTTCTTATGCCACTTGTGCCACAAGATGTAGTATGATATAATGTCGCTGTTTGAAATCGGGACAACCGGAGGGAAAGAGATATGGCAATGAACGATATCAGCGCCAACGCGATGGAGGTGCTGCGGCGCCGCTATCTGGCCAAGGACCAGAACGGGCAGGTGTGCGAGACGGTGGAGCAGATGTTCCGCCGCGTTTCGGACGCCGTGGCCGCGGCCGACGCCAACTTCGACAAGGCGGCGGACACCGCCGCGCTGTCGGACCGCTTCTTCGAGCTGATGACCAGCCTGAAGTTCCTGCCCAACTCGCCGACGCTGATGAACGCCGGGCGGCCGCTGGGCCAGCTCTCGGCGTGCTTCGTGCTGCCGGTGGCGGACAGCATGGTGGACATCTTCGACGCCGTCAAGAACGCGGCGCTCATCCACCAGTCCGGCGGCGGGACGGGCTTCTCCTTCAGCCGCCTGCGCCAGGCGGGGGCGACGGTCAAATCGACCGGCGGCGTCGCCAGCGGGCCGATCAGCTTCATGCGCGTGTTCAACATGGCGACCGAGGCCGTCAAGCAGGGCGGCACGCGCCGCGGCGCGAACATGGGCATCCTGCGCGTCGACCACCCGGACATCGAGGCCTTCATCGACTGCAAGAAGAACAACGCCGACATCACCAACTTCAACATCTCGGTCGGTCTGACCGAGGCCTTCATGCAGGCCGTCGAGAAAAACGAGGACTACGACCTGATCGACCCGCGCACCAAGACCCCCTGCGGCCGGCGCAGCGCGCGGGCGCTCTTCAACCACATCGTCGACGCGGCGTGGCACAACGGCGAGCCGGGCATCATCTTCCTCGACCGCCTGAACCGCGACAACGTCGTGCCCTCGCAGGGCGAGATTGAGAGCACCAACCCCTGCGGCGAGCAGCCGCTGCTGCCCTATGAGAGCTGCAACCTCGGCTCGATCAACCTGCCCCGCCTGCTCCGCAGGACGGACGGCGGCTGGGAGCTGGACTGGGACGCGCTCGGCGCCGTGGTGGACGAGGCCGTGCACTTCCTCGACAACGTCATCGAGATCAACAACTACCCGCTGCCGATCATCGGCGAGACGACGCGCGCCACGCGCAAGATCGGCCTGGGGATCATGGGCTACGCCGACCTGCTGCTGCGGCTCGGCATTCCCTACAACTCCGACGAGAGCGTGGCCTTCGGCGAAAAGCTGATGGCCTTCATCAACGCGCGCGGCCACCGCGCCAGCGAAGCGCTGGCCGGGACGCGCGGCGCCTTCCCCCTCTTCGGCGAGAGCATCTACAAGGACGGCGCGCCGCTGCGCAACGGCACGGTGACGACCATCGCCCCGACCGGCACGATCAGCATGATCGGCGGCTGCTCCTCCGGCGTCGAGCCGGTCTTCGCCTTCGCCTATGTCCGCAACGTCATGGACAACACCCGGCTGGTCGAGGTCAACCCGGTGCTGCAGGAGGTGCTGCGCGAGCGCGGCCTGTGGTCCGACGCGCTGATGGAGCGCATCGCCAAGGAGGGCACCGTCGCCCACATCGCCGAGCTGCCCGAGGACATCCGCCGCGTCTTTGTCTGCGCCCACGACATCTCCCCGCTCTATCACACCAAAATGCAGGCCGCCTTCCAGCGCCACACCGACAACGCGGTGTCCAAGACGGTCAACTTCCCGCACAACGCCACCCGCGAGGAGGTCGCCGAGGTCTACATGCTCTCCTACAAGGAGGGCTGCAAGGGCGTGACCATCTACCGCGACGGCAGCCGCGACGGCCAGGTGCTCAACATCGGCAAGGCCGAAAAGGCGGCCGAGAAGCCCGAGGAGGGCTACGGCCACATCACGCCGCGCCCGCGCCCCGCCATCACGCAGGGCTTCACCGAGCGGGTCCGCATCGGCTGCGGCAACCTCTACATCACCGTCAACTACGACGAAAACGGCATCTGCGAGGTCTTCACCAGCACCGGCAAGGCCGGCGGCTGCCCGAGCCAGAGCGAGGCCACGGCCCGGCTGGTCAGCGTCGCCCTCCGCTCCGGGATGGACGTCAAGGAGATCTACGACCAGCTCAAGGGCATTCGCTGCCCCTCGACCATCCGCCAGAGCGGCATGAGCTGCACCTCCTGCCCGGACGCCATCGCCAAGGTGGTCGCCAAGGTCGCCAAGTTCATCGACGAGAAGGGCGACGGCAGCAAGCCCGCCCTGCCCGCGCCCGAAAAGCGCACCCCGGTGCGCACCGAGGAGAAAAAGCCGGGGCCGGTCGCCGACACGATGCACTTCTGCCCGGAGTGCGGCGCCAAGCTCGAGCACGAGGGCGGCTGCGTCATCTGCCGCTCCTGCGGCTTCTCGAAGTGCGGCTGATCGGAGCGTGCCCTGCATGACGTGCGGCGTGGGACTGTATGTCCGCGGCAGCGCGGCGGCCGCGGCGCTCTATGAACAGGCTTTCGGACTGACGCTCGGCTATCACGTCCGCAGCGCGGACGGGTCCTTCTTCCATTCCGAGCTGTGCGCGGACGGGGCGGAGGTTCTTTCCGTCGTCGAGGCGCCGCCGGAGGCGGACGCGCCGGCCGGCAACCCCGTGCAGCTCGGCATGACCTTCGCGGACCGCGGCGCGCTGCTGCGCGCGTTTGACCTGCTGCGCGCAGGCGGGCGCGTGACGATGGCGGTCTGCGAGCTGCCGTGGAGCCCCTGCGCGGCGGAGGTCGTCGACCGCTTCGGCATCCGCTGGTATCTGACCGTGCCGCAGCACCGGCCCGGCGCCGACGCGCCCGGCGCGGCGTTTGACGGCCGCGGGCAAAACTGATCCTTCGGCAAACACAAAAGGGCGCACCGTTTGCGGGTGCGCCCTTTTTGCGTTATCGTTTTTCGACGTCGAACAGCAGGAACCGCGCCGGCGTCCCGTCGCCGTATTCCGTGCCCGGCACGTCCTCGCGGACGGTGTACCGCCCGCCCGTCGCTTCGCCGACGACCGCCGGCCAGAAGGCCGCCGAGCCGAGATTGTGCGGATGGAGCTTGAGCTCCCAGCGGCCGGGGAAGCGCGCGAACAGCGTCTGCGCCATAAAGCGGCCGGCGCCGCGGCGGCGATATTTATACAAAACGCAGAATTCCGCCATATTATACTCTCCGTCGTTGATTCTCGCCTCAAAATGGTCGCAGACCATGGCGAATCCGGCCAGCACGCCGTCGGCGCGCAGGAAAAAGGCGTGCCGCCCCGCCTCCGTCCAGTAGCCGTCGAGCCAGTCATAGCCGTACAGGCCGAGCGGCGAGACGTCGCACTGGTCGTACTGGGAAAACTCGTAGTTGTATTTCTCCAGCAGATTTTGCAGGATGGGCTTTTCAAACGCCCGCACGGGGTCGAGGGAAAAGGTCATCGTTCTCCTCCTGTTCCAGGGGCGCGGGCCGCGCTCCGCAGACAACAGACGCGCCCCTGCGGGCGCGTCTGCAATGTGTGCGCTGCGGCGCAGCGCTGTTATTTCGCGTATTCGACGGCGCGGGTCTCGCGCACGACGTGAACCTTGATCTGGCCGGGGTAGTTGAGCTCGTCCTCGATCTTCTTGGCGAGATCGCGGGCCAGGAGCACCATGTCGTCGTCCTTGACCTCCTCGGGCTTGACGACGATGCGGATCTCGCGGCCGGCCTGGAAGGCGAAGCACTTTTCGACGCCGTTCATGCTGCTGGCCAGCTCCTCGAGCTTCTCCAGCCGCTTGATGTAGGCCTCGAGATTCTCGCGGCGCGCGCCCGGACGGGCGGCGGAGATGGCGTCGGCGGCCTGGACCAGGCAGGCGACGACCGTCTCGGGCTCCACGTCGCCGTGATGGGCGTGGATGGCGTGGACAATCTCGTCCTTCTCGTGATATTTCTTGGCCAACTCGACGCCGATGTTGACATGGCTGCCCTCGACCTCGTGGGTGACGGCCTTGCCGATGTCGTGCAGCAGTCCGGCGCGCTTGGCCTGGGCGATGAGCTGCGAGTTGAGCCCCAGCTCGGCGGCCAGCAGGCCGGCGATGTGGGCGACCTCGATGGAATGGTTGAGCACGTTCTGGCCGTAGCTGGTGCGGTAGCGCATCCGGCCGAGCAGCTTGACCAGCTCGGGATGGACGCCGTGCACGCCGGTTTCGAACATGGCGCGCTCGCCCTCCTGCTTGATGGTGGCCTCGACCTCTTTCTGGGCCTTCTCCACCGTCTCCTCGATGCGGGCGGGATGGATGCGGCCGTCGGCGATCAGCTTTTCGAGCGTCAGGCGGGCCACCTCGCGGCGGACCGGGTCGAAGCTCGACAGGGTGATGGCCTCGGGCGTGTCGTCGATGATGAGATCGACGCCGGTCAGCGTCTCGAGGGTGCGGATGTTGCGGCCCTCGCGGCCGATGATGCGGCCCTTCATCTCGTCGTTGGGCAGCGGCACCACCGAGACGGTGGCTTCGCTGGCATGGTCGGCCGCGCAGCGCTGGATGGCGGTCGAAATGATCTCGCGCGCCTTCTGATCGGCGTCCTCCTTGAGCTGGCGCTCGATCTCCTTGAGCTTGACGGCGGCGTCGTGCCGCGCGTCGGTCTCGACCTGCGCCAGCAGGTAGTTCTTGGCGTCCTCCACGGACAGGCCGGAGATCTTCTCGAGCATCTCGAGCTGGGACTTCTTGACGGTCTCGATCTCCTCCTCGCGGTCCTCGAGGGCTTTCAGCTTCTGGCTGAGCTTTTCTTCCTTGGCTTCGATGCTTTCGGTCTTTTTGTCGAGGGCCTCTTCCTTCTGCTGGATGCGGCGCTCCTGCTTCTGCACCTCGGCGCGGCGCTCCTTGCACTCGCGCTCGTTGTCGGTACGGATGCGGAAGGCCTCCTCTTTGGCCTCGACGCTGGCTTCACGTTTCTTGTTTTCCGCGGTCTTGATGGCTTCGTTGACGATGCGGCGGGCCTCTTCCTCCGCGGTCCCGATCTCCTTCTCCGCTGCTTTTTTACGGAGCAGATACCCCGCGAAGAACGCGGCAGCCGCCACGGCAAGCAACGCGCAGATCCAGATGATGGTGCTGGTTTCCACGCTTTTTTCCTCCTAATCTATCTCAAATCACGGCGCCGCACGCGGATGCGCGCAGAACACCATATTAGGTATATTTTAAAGCCTGACTTAATGGATGTCAAGAAAATCCGCCCCTCGCGCCAAAATAAATAACAGGCGCCCGCGCGCAGGTTTTGACAGCGGCGCGCCGCTCTGCTATAATAGACGCACATCCGGGCTTTGTCCGCCGCGGCGGACGGCCCGCTCCGCAATGCGTCCTTGTGCGCGCGTGTTTTTCATGGGGAAGGTGCTGTTTTGAACGGGAAACGTACTCTGGCGCTGCTGCTGACGGCGGCGCTGCTGATTGCGGGCGGCTCCGCGCTCGCCGCGGGCGGCTCGAGCGGCGATCCGCTGGTGTCGCTCGCCTATCTGCGGCAGATCTTTGTCACGCCGATGGACGCGCGCATCCAGACGGGCGCCGACGCGCTTGTGACCGGCAGCCTTTCCAAGCTGGACGCGCAGACCTTCTCGACCGCGCTGGGCGCCAAACTCGACGCGGCGCTGGAGAGCGCCCTGACGCAGAAGGTCTCGGCCGAGGTCGCCCGCCGGCTGGCGGCGCAGGGCTCCCAGACGGTCACGGCCGCCTTTTCCGCCGTCACCTTCAAAAAGGGCGACAAGATCACCGGCGCGCCGGGCGCGGGCTTCGTCTTCCGGAGCGGCAGCGGCACCCTCTGCGGCCCGAGCGGGGCCGCGATCCTCAACGTCACCGCCGGCGCGGCGCGGACGCCCGGCTCGGCTGTCCGCACCGGCATCTATTATATGATTCTCGCCGCCGACGGCAGCGGCGTGCAGATCACGTCGGACACCGCCGTGGTCCTGGTCGGCGACGGCGCCGGCACCGCCTCGCTCTACGCCGCCCAATACACCGCCTATGCCGACGCGCTCAAGACCCTGGGCCTCTTCCGCGGCAGCAACCTCGGCTATGAGCTCGACCGCGCCCCGACCCGGCAGGAGGCGCTCATCATGCTCATCCGCCTCTTCGGAGAGGAGAGCGCCGCCCTCGCATATACCGGAACGAGCACCTTCGGCGACGTCACCGGCTGGGCGGACGGGCAGAAATACATCGCCTACGGCCAGAGCATGGGCTATACCAACGGCGCCGGCACGATGGCCGACGGGCGGCCCAAGTTCCTGCAATCCTCCGCGGCCAGCCTCGACATGTACCTGACCTTTGTTCTGCGCGCGCTCGGCTATGACGATCAGGCGGGCGACTTCGTCTGGAACACCACCTCGCGCACCCTCGCCGTCAGGCTCGGCCTGCTGACCGACGCCGACGTGCAGAGCATCGCCGCGGGCGGGCTGATGCGCGACCATGTCGCCTACATCTCCTATCACGCCCTCTGGGCGAAGCTCAAAAACAGCACCTCCACCCTGGGCGACAAGCTGGTGGCCGCCGGCGTGCTCCCGCGCGCCGCGCTCGACGCCGCGGCCGGCCTCAAATAATCCCCCGCCCTCCCGCACAGAACGGCCCCGTGCGCAATAGTATGGAGTGAGAAATCTGTTTAGGAGGGAATCGCTTCTATGTACTCCTGCTGCAATCGGAAAGGCCCGGGCATCTTTGCCGGCTATCAGGCGTTCTGGATCATCGTCGTCATCGCCATCGTCATCATCTGGGTCCATTACGGGCGCTGGGACGGCTGCCGCGGCGGCAATTGCTGCCCCGACAACGGCGGCGACGGCTGCGGCGACGGCAGCAACGGCTGCATGAACCCCTGCTGCTGACCTCCCCCGCGAAAGGACATAGCCTCCGCGCCCTCCGGCCCCGGCCGGAGGGCTTTTTTCGGCAAAAAACAAAAAGTCCGGCGAAAGCCGGACTTTTTCTGGGCGGACCGTCTCGTCACATCAGCCCCAACGTGCGGAGCGTAAAGACCAGCGCCGTGATGGTGAAGGGCGCCGCCAGCGTGGTGACGACGATCGGGCCGATGGCCATGGGGCCGTCGTTGTCCATCTGCTGCGCCATGATATAGGAGCTGGCGGTCGTCGGCGAGGCGGTCAGGATGGCAATGGACATCAGCTCCTCGCCGCGGAAGCCGAACAGCACGGCCAGCGGCACCAGCACCAGCGGCTGGATCACCAGCTTAAGCAGCGAGGCGCTGATCGTCAGGCGCCGGCGCTGCCGGGCGTCGCCCAGCTCAAAGCCCGCGCCGATGGCCAGCAGCGCCAGCGGCGCCGCCAGACTGCCGAGGCTGCGCAGCGTCTTGTCCAGCATCGTCGGCAGCGTGATGTGCAGCAGCGAAAAGGGCAGGCTGAGCAGGATGGCGAGAATGAGCGGATTCTTCAGGATATTGAGGCCCGCGTCGCGCAGCTTGGCGGCGGTCAGCCTGCCGCCGCCCCGGGCCTCCAGCGTCAGCACCACGACCGCCATCACGTTGTAGAGCGGCACCGCCGCCACGATGGTCAGCGGCATCATGCCCGCGTCGCCGTAGATGTTGGTGATGAGCGCCACGCCGAGCAGCGCCACGCTGCCGCGGTAGGACGCCTGGACAAAGCTGCCGACCATGCTCTTGTCCCGCACCAGCAGGCGGGCGCCCAGCCAGACGGTGCCGATCGCCGCGGCGCTGCCGAGAAAGCAGAAGGCGGCGAACTTCCCGTTGAGGAGCGCCGCCGGGTCCATCGCATAAAGGTCGGTGAACAGCAGCGCCGGGAGCGTGATCTGGAAGGTCAGGCGGTTGGCAACTGCGGTGAACTCCGGGGTCAGCATCCCCGTCCGCTTGAGGATCCAGCCGAGCAGCATCAGGGCGAAAACAGGCACGGTCGCATTGAGACTGAAAATCAGATTGTCCAGCATTTTTACCTCCGGGTCGGAACTTTCGGCGCGCGGGCGCGTCTATAACATAGGATAGCACAGCGGCGCGCAATTGTAAAACTTTCATTTTGAATGGCATCGGCGCCGGAAATGTGCTATACTGACAAATGCTGTAAATATTCACTTCTGGGAGAGCGGACGAACAATGGGAAAACATGAAATGAATGCCGCAATGCCTGCAGCCCAGCCGGCCGCGGCGCCCGAGAAGAAGGTCAAAACGCCCAGGCAGCCCTCCGGCCGGCGCCGCAAGGTGCTGCCGCTGGTTCTGATCGCCGTGTGCACCGCCCTGCTGCTGACGGCGGTCCACTTCCTCCGCGCGCCCGACGTGGGCTTCGCGGACCAGAAGGACCCGGCCGACACGGCGGCCGACACGCAGACCCAGCCGGACACGACCAAAAAGCCGACGGATACCTCCGCCGCCAAAACGGTCAAGGATCAGTTCTTCACCTTCCTGCTTGCCGGCACCAACGACAGCTACAACACCGACACGCTGCTGCTCTGCTCCATCGACGCGAAGAACCTCAAGGTCAACATGATCTCCATTCCCCGCGACAGCATGGTGGACCGCGACACCAAGATCCCCAAGATCAACGGCGCCTACGGCCGGGCCGGCGTGGACGAGCTGATGGCCGAGGTCACCGAGGTCACCGGCGTGCCGATCAACTACTACTGCGTCATCAACGTCGACTCCTTCGTCAAGATCATCGACCTGATCGGCGGCGTCGAGTATAACGTCCCCATCCGCATGTACCACCCCGACGCGCAGTCGCAGTACACCATCGACATCCGCAAGGGCCAGCAGACCCTCAACGGCAAAAAGGCGGCGCAGTTCTGCCGCTTCCGCAGCACCTCGGAGAACGACTTCGGCCGCATGAACCGCCAGAAGGACTTCCTGCTCGCCTCTCTGCGCCAGGTACGGGACAAGTTCGAGATCAGCCAGATCGAGGACTTCATCAAGATCTTCAACGAGAGCGTCAAGACCAACATGTCGGGGCGCGACATGGTGTGGTTCTATCTCAACGTGCTCTCCAAGCTCAACCTCGACAGCGACGTCGCCGCCTACACCCTGCCCTACACCCACGCAGGGTACTACAAGAAGCAGGATTACGTCTATCTGGACGCGGCGGGCATCGTCGAACTCGTCAACAAGACCGTCAACCCCTACACCACGCCGATCACCGAGAGCGACCTGCACATCATCTGCCTCGAGGACTGAGCGGCAGAAGGTGATTTTTCCGGCACATGCCCGGGAAAAAACAAGTTGAAAAACAAAAAGACCGGCTCGCGCCGGTCTTTTTTTATTTCTTTGTTCTTCCGCCGAGCTTTTTGACCGCCCACGCGGCAAGCAGGACGACGGCGATGCCCGCGGCAAAAACCGCGGCGCCCCGAAACAGGTAGGTCCCGCCGGAGATCACGTCGGCGCGGACAGGCAGCATCATTTTCGCTCACGTCCCTTCAGTTTTTTGATGGCCCAGAACATCAGCACGATCACGGCGGCCGCGGCGAGCAGCGCCGTGCCCATCACGGCGAACATCGGCCAGAGCACAACATCGGCATACACAGGCAGCATGGCGGTTCCCTCCTTTCAAAGCAGACGGCCGAGCAGCAGGCCGAGCGAACAGGAAAACACATTTGCGCACAGCGAGAGCGCCAGCGGGCGCTTCGCCTCCGTGCAGCGGGCATAGACGCGCCATTCCGCAAGCACGGCGCCGCCCTCGAGCGCCGCGGTGACCGCCGCGCCCGGCAGCGCGGCGGAGAGCGCCAGCGCGTGCAGCAGCACGACGGCGGGGTTGGTCAGCACCTGCGCCAGCGCCGCCGTGCCGAGGTCGCGCCCGCGCAGGCCCCAGAGATACGCGACCGGCAACTCGAACAAAAGGGTCAGCCCCAGCGAGAGGGCGAGCGCCACGAGCAGGCTCATGCGCGTTTCTCCCGCAGCGCGCCCAGCAGCAGCGCCAGCGACGCCAGCGACGCCAGCGCCAGCCAGACGCCGCCGAGCGGCACGCCCAGCCCGAGCTGCACCGGATAATACCCGGCGAAGAGCGCCAGCGTCAGCAGACCGAAGGCAAAGCCCTCCTCCCCCGGCAGCCGCCGCGCCAGCAGGTGCAGCGTCACCGGCATCGTCATGTTGAACAGCAGCACGGCCGACACGCCCGCGAGCGGCCGCGCCGGCAGAAGAAAGAGCGCCGCCGCCGGCAGGAGGGTGAACAGCGCCGTGCGCCGCGCGCCGAGCCGGTCGCACAGCAGACCGCCGAGCGCCTTGCCGAGGACGAGCGCCGCCAGCAGCGGCAGCGCGCAGGCGTCCTTCCACGGAAAGCGCTGACACAGCCCGACATAGGCGCGCAGCGCGACGACGGGGAACAGACACGCGGCGCACGCCAGCGCGTTTCCCGCGGCGGGCGCGTCTGCCTTCCCGCCGGAGCCGGGCCCGGCCGTCCGCGGCGGCGCGTCCCACGTCCGCGACGCGAGCAGGAGCGCCGCGCCGCAGAGGGCACACGCCAGCGCCGCCGCCCACACGGGCAGGCCGCCGCTCTTCCCCAGCCGCGTGCCGAAAAAGATGCCCGCGGCCCCCGGCGCGACGAACACGCCGAGCGGCCCCGCGCGGCGGCTGCCGCGCAGGACGTGCACCCCGCCGCCGACATGGAACAGGGCGTTGCCGACGCCCGCGAGCACCGCGGCGGGCGCCGCCGGCAAAAAGCACGCGAACGCCGTGAGCGCGCAGCCGGCGGCCGCCGTGCGCACCGGGTCATGCCTCCGGTCGCACAGCGCGCCGAGCGGCAGTTGCAGCGCGAAGGCGCAGAAATTGTAGACCAGCGCGGCGGGAAGCCACGCCGCGCCCACGCGCGAAAACAGCAGCAGCGCGCAGGTGAAATCGACCAGCGCGTGCGTCAGCGCCAGCGCCGCGGTGCGTTTTGCCATCGGTTCTCCCCTCTGTCCGTGATGCCAGGCCGCGCCGGAGCGCGGCGCGGGCTCTGCCGTCTCAGGCTCCGGGCTCCTCCGTCTGCTCCCCGGGATAAAGGAAGCAGCCGCGCACGTGGTCGTTGACCAGCCCGGCGGCCTGCAAAAACGAATAGACGATGGTCGGCCCCACAAAGCGGAAGCCGCGCTGCTTCAGCGCGCGGCTGACCCGCACGGCCAGCGCGGTGCTGGCCGGCACCTCGGCCGGGCTGTGCCAGTGGTTGACGACGGGCGCGCCGCCGACAAAGTCCCAGATATAGCGGTCGAAGCTGCCGCATTCCGCCTGCACGGCCAGAAAGGCGCGGGCGTTGCCGACGGCGGCGGCGATCTTGCGGCGGTTGCGGACGATGGCGGGATCGGCGAGCAGCGCCGCGCAGGCTTCCTCGTCAAAGGCGGCGACGCGGGCCGGCTCAAAGCCCGCGAAGGCGCGGCGGAAGCCCTCGCGCTTGTGCAGGATACACCTCCAGCTCAGGCCGGCCTGCATCCCCTCGAGGATCAGCAGCTCGAACAGAGCGCGGTCGTCGTGGAGCGGGCGGCCCCACTCCTCGTCGTGGTAACGGATGTAGAGCGGATCGTCCCCCGCCCAGGGGCAGCGGTCAGTCATGGCGCGCCTCCCCCGCCGGCGGCGCGGCCTCCGTCTCCTCCCCGTCCGGCTCCGGGTCGGGGCCGAGCAGCTCGACGCGCAGCACGTCGATCTCATGCTCGCCGCGCAGGTCGCCGGCGCGGTGGAAGGCGCTGCGGGCCCGGGCCAGGCGCTTGCGCGCCGTCGGCAGGCGGCCCAGCGCGAAGGCCAGCTCGGCCAGCACGCGGTTGACGCAGCCCAGGGCCACCGGGTCCTTGGCGGCGCGGGCGTCGCGCAGGGCGAGCAGCAGCAGCTTCTCACTGCCATCCAGATCGCCGCGGCGCAGGGCGATGTAGCCGCGCTCATAGCCGTTGTTCGCCCGCCGCAGCGGCGAGGGCGGCAGCTGGTCGATCAGGGCCAGCTCGCGGGCAAAATAGCCCTCCGCGGCGTTGAGATCGTCGGCGCGGCGGGCCGCCATGCCCTGCTGATGGAGGGCGATCTGCCGGTCCTCCGGGCTGGCGGCGCTGTCATAGAGTTTCTGGAAATCGGCCGCGGCGGCGGCGAAATCGCCCAGCTCGCAGCGGACGTAGCCGCGCCCCATCCACAGCGTCCGCCGCAGGGGATCGCGCTCCGGCAGCTCCTCCTCGCAGACGGCGTAGAGCGCCGCCGCCTCCTCGGCGCGGCCGACGTCAAAGAGCGAGAAGGCGCGGTCGAGCAGGGTCCTGGCGTCCTCCTCGAGAATGGTGAGATTGCGGCGCAGGGGCTGCACGCCGCGCCAGATGAAGGCGCGGCCGGTGAACTTCTCGCGGAACTCGGCGTCGGACAGGGCGACGTCCGCGGCGGTCAGGCTGCTGATCTCCGGGCGCAGCTCGGCCAGCGGCGCGGCGCAGCCGCGGTTGAGCGGGCAGCAGGTCTGGCAGACGTCGCAGCCCCAGATCAGCCCCGCGCGGCGCACGGCGGTCTGCTCCCACTGCTGCAGCGCCCCGCGGCGCTGGGTGATGGCGGAGAGGCAGCGCTCGGCGTCCAGTCCGTCGGCCGAGAGCGCCCCGGTCGGGCAGCTGCGCAGGCAGAGGTCGCAGGCGGCGCAGGTGTCCGGCTCGCGCAGCGGGTCGGTCATCGGCAGGTCGGTCGCCAGGATGCCGATGAACACATAGCTGCCCTGCTGCGTGATAAGCAGGCCGTTCTTGCCGATCACGCCCAGTCCCGCGCAGGCGGCGGCATAAACCTCCGGAAAGGGGGAGGTGTCCGTGTAGGGATGGAAGTAGCGCCCCTTGTAGCGGGCGCGCAGGATCCCGCCCGCCATCGACAGGCGCTTTTTGACGACGTCGTGATAGTCCTCGCCGCGGGCGTAGAGCGAGAGATTGCCCGGCCCGGCCGCCCCGTCATAGGCATAGGCCGCGACCAGGAGATTCTGAAGCTCCGGATTTTCCGCCTCGGCGCGCGCCCGCAGGCCGGCGTCCATTTTGACCGCGACGCGGGCGTAGGACACAAACCCGCAGACGAGCGCCCCGGTGCTCTTGATTGTGCGAAGAACAGCTTCCATGTACCTGTTTCCCTCCAAAGCTGCGTTGACGGCTGCAACTCTTTGCGCTAAAATGTTGACTGTGGTGATTTGCCGATGAAAATAGTAATTGCGCCCGACTCCTTCAAGGGCAGCCTGCGCGCCGCCGACTTCTGCGACGCGGCGCGGGACGCCCTGGCGGAGCGTTTTCCCGGGGCGGAGCTGGTCTGCATCCCGATGGCCGACGGCGGCGAGGGCACCTGCGAGGCGCTGTGCCGCGCCGCGGGCGGACGGCTGCTGCCGGCGCCGGCCGCCGACCCGCTGGGCCGGCCGGTGCCGGGCTTTTTTGCCCTGCTGCCCGCCCGCACGGCGGCCGTCGAGCTGGCGGCCGCCTCCGGGCTGCCCCTGCTCACGGAACGGGAACGCGACCCCTTCCGCGCCGACAGCGGCGGCACCGGGACGCTGATGCGCGCCGCGCTCGACGCGCTCTTCGCGCAGGAGGGCGGCCGGCCGACGCTGATCGTCGGTCTGGGCGGCAGCGCCACCAACGACGGCGGCGCGGGACTGCTGCGCGCTCTCGGGGCGCGGCTGCTGGACACGCAGGGGCGGGAGGTCCCGCCCGGCGCGGAGGGCTTGCGGACGCTGGCGCGCATCGACCCCGCGGGGCTCGACCCGCGCCTGCGGGAGACGCGGCTGCTGGCCGCCTGCGACGTCACGGCGCCGCTGTGCGGCCCGGACGGCGCCGCGGCGGTCTTCGGCCCGCAGAAGGGGGCGGCGCCCGCCGACGTGCCCGTGCTCGACGGGCTGCTCGCCCGCTGGGGCGACCTGCTGCGGCGCGATCTCGGCGCGGACGTGGCCGCCCGGCCCGGCAGCGGCGCCGCCGGCGGCGCGGGCGCGGCGCTGATGGCGCTCGGGGCCGTGCCGGTCCCCGGCTTTGAGCTGCTGCGGGAGTTCTCCCGCCTCGACGAGCGGCTGACAGGGGCCGCCCTGGCGGTCACCGGCGAGGGCCAGCTCAGCGCCCAGACCCTGCTCGGCAAGCTGCCGGCCCGGCTGGCGGCGCTGGCGAAAACACACGGGGCGCGCACCGTCGCCGTGGTCGGCGTGATCGCGTCCGACTGGCGCGGAGCGGACAGCCCCTTCGACCGGGTTCTGCCCCTCTGCACCGGCGGCGTCACGCCGGAATATTCCATGACGCACGCGGCCGCGCTGGTGCGGCGCGCGCTGCTTGAAAGGGAGCTGTGATTGCGATGCCCGCTGAAACGACCGCGAAGCGCGACCCCGGGCCGCTCTATCTGTTCTGCACCGCCGTGCTCTGGAGCCTCGGCGGGGTGCTGTCCAAGTACATCCCCTGGGGGCCGCTGCCGATCGCCTGCTTCCGCGGCATCATCGGCGGGCTGCTGCAGGCGGCGCTGACGCGCACCTGGCATTTCCGCCTGACCCGCCCGGTCGTCCTGACCGCGGTGTGCTATCTCGGCGAGTCGCTGCTCATCATCTTCGCCAACAAATACACGACGGCGGGGACGGCGATTGTCCTGCAGAACACCTCGCCGCTCTACATCATGCTGATGGCCTGGCTGCTCTTCCGCCGCAAGCCCTCGAAGCTCGACTGCTTCGCGGGGCTGGCGATCTTCGGCGGCATCGTGCTGTCGCTGGCGGGCTCGCTGCGCGGCGGCGGACTGGCGGGCGACGTGATGGCGCTGGCCTCCGGCGTGTTCTACGCCGGGATCTTCTTCACCGGCCGCCTGCCGGGGGCGAACCCCCTGCACTCGACCCTGCTCTCCAACGCCTTCTATCTGCTGCTGCTGCCGCTGGCGCTGCGCGATCCCGTGCTGCGCGACCCGTCGCTCTCCTCCGTCCCCGCCGGCAGGGCGTGGGCGGCGATGATCTTCATGGGTCTGTTCCAGATGGGCCTCTCGTGGCTGCTCTTCTCCAAGGGCATCCGCACCACCCCGGCCCTCAAGGCCAACTTCCTGACCATGATCGAGCCGGTGCTCAACCCCATCTGGGCGCTGCTGCTGGTGGGCGAAAAAATGAGCCCGCTGGCCGTCATCGGCGCGGCGGTCGTGCTGGTCAGCGTCTGCGTCTACAACGCCCTGTCCCTGCGCCAGAAGACGCAGGAGGAGCCGAACCGGCCCTGAGCGCTATTTCTGCTTCCGCCTGGCGGGAGGCCGTTTGCCGGTCTCCCGCTTTTTTTGCGGAAAACGGCCCGGCTCGCCGCCGCGGGCGGGCTTGCCGCTGAAAACAGGCTTTTCGCTGTAAGCAGGCTTTTCCCCGCGGGCTGGCTTTTCGCTGTGTGCGGGTTTTTCGCTGTGAACGGGCTTCCCGCTGTGCGCGGGTTTTTCGCCGCGGGCGGATCTTTCGCTGTAAACAGGCTTTTCACCGCGCGCAGGCTTTTCGCTATAATCGGGCTTCCCGCTGTACGCGGGCTTTTCGCTGCGCGCGGGCTTTCCCCCGCGGGCGGGTCTGCCGCCGCGAACGGGCGGTTCTTCCCGCTGCGCGCCCGGGGCGGCGGGGACGAGGCAGTGGGCGCCGCTGCCGATCAGGTCCTCGCGCCCGGCGAGGACGAGGGCGCGGCGGACGATCTCGCGGTTCCGGGGGTTGCCGGCCTGGAGCAGCGCGCGCTGCATCGCCTTTTCCTCCGGCGTGCGGGCGACATAGACCGGCTTCATGTCGCGCGGATCGATGCCGGTGAAGTACATCGCCGTGCTCAGTGTGCCGGGCGTCGGGTAGAAATCCTGCACCTGCTCGGGGACAAGCCTGCGCTCCCGCAGCCAGCAGGCCAGCTCGACGGCCTCCGCCAGGCCGCTGCCGGGATGGGAGGACATCAGGTAGGGCACGACATACTGCTCCTTGCCGCAGTCGCGGCTCGCCTTTTCGAAGCGGCGCACGAAGCTCTCATAGACGTCGGCATAGGGCTTGCCCATATAGTGCAGCACCTTGCGGCTGACATGCTCGGGCGCGGCGCGCAGCTGGCCGCTGACGTGGTATTCGGCCAGCTCCTCCAGCAGCGGGCAGCCCTTGTCGTGCAGCAGGTAGTCGTAGCGGATGCCGCTGCGGACAAAGACCTTTTTGACGCCCGGCAGGGCGCGCAGCCTCCGCAGCACGCGCAGGTAGGGCGTCTCGTCGAAATCGACGTTGGGGCAGGGCGTCGGGAACAGGCACTGGCGGTCGGCGCAGGCGCCCGCCGTCCCCTGCTTCCGGCAGGCGGGATGGCAGAAGTTGGCCGTCGGCCCGCCGACGTCGTGGATATTGCCCTTGAAGGCCGGGTCGGCGATCATGCGCGCCGCCTCGCGCAGCACCGATTCCTCGCCGCGCGCCGTCACGCACCGGCCCTGGTGCATCACCAGGGCGCAGAAGTTGCAGCCGCCGAAGCAGCCGCGGTTGTAGGCGATGGAAAACCGCACCTCCTCCAGCGCCGGCACGCCGCCCGCGGCGTCGTAGTCGGGGTGCCAGGCGCGGGCATAGGGCAGCTCGTAGACGGCGTCGAGGTCGCTGCCCGCGAGCGGCGGCTGGGGCGGGTTCTGGATCAGATAGCGCGCCCCGGTCGGCTGGATCAGCGGCCGGCCGCGAAAGGCGTCGTTCTCGTTCTCCTCGGCCATCGCGGCCCGGGCATAGGCCAGCCTGCCCTCGCGCACCGTCTCGAAGGACGGCAGCAGCACGGGGTCGGGGAAGCGGCATTCGTCCGGGCTGGCCGCCAGAAAGCAGGTGCCGCGCACGTCGCGGATCTCCGCCGCGCGCGCCCCCTTCCGGAGCTGCCGGGCGATCTCGGTCATGCTGCGCTCGCCCATGCCGTAGGCGAGCAGGTCGGCGCCGCTGTCCTCGAGGATGCTGCGGCGCACGGCGTCGTCCCAGTAGTCATAATGCGCAAAGCGGCGCAGGGAGGCCTCGATCCCGCCGATGACCACCGGCGTGTCGGGAAAGGCCTCTCTGGCGCGGTTGCTGTAAACGATGACGGCGCGGTCGGGGCGGCGGCCGCCCTGACCGCCGGGGGTATAGAGGTCGTCGCTGCGCCGCTTTTTGGCCACGGTGTAGTGGGCGACCATCGAGTCGAGATTGCCGGCGTTGACCAGCACGGCGAGGCGCGGCCTGCCCATGGCGCGGAAGGCGTCCGCCGTGTGCCAGTCGGGCTGGGCGAGGACGGCGACGCGGAACCCCGCCTTTTCCAGCACGCGGCCGATGATCGCGGTGCCGAAGGACGGATGATCCACATAGGCGTCGCCCGTGACCAGCAGAAAGTCATACCAGTACCAGCCGCGGGCGATCAGGTCGTCGCGGCTGACGGGCAGAAAGTCCAGGCGGTCGGCCATCAGAGGTTCTCCCTTCGCAGACACATTTCCTTCCACTGGTCCTTGGTAATCAGCACGGCGCGCGGCTTGCTGCCCTCAAAGGGGCCGACGATGCCGCGTTCCTCCATGATGTCCACCAGCCGCGCGGCGCGGGCATAGCCGAGCTTGAGGCGGCGCTGGAGCATCGAAACGCTGGCCATGCCGCCCTCGACCACGACGTCGATGGCGGCGTTGAGCATCTCGTCGTCGCTGTCGCCCGGATCGGCGGATGCGCCGCCGGCGGCGGGCGCGCCGCCGTTTTCGGCGGCCTCGGCCTGGCGCTCGATGTGGTCGAGGATCTCCTGGTCGTAATCGGCCTGGCCGGACTGCTTGACGAACTTGACGACCTCCTCGACCTCGCCGTCGGAGACAAAGCAGCCCTGGATGCGCTGCGGCTTGCCGCCGCCGAGCGGGGCGTAGAGCATGTCGCCCTTGCCGATCAGCTTTTCCGCGCCCATCTGGTCGAGGATGATGCGCGAATCGATGGCGCTGGCGACCGCGAACGCGATGCGGGAGGGGATGTTGGTCTTCATCAGGCCGGTGATGACGTCCGCCGAGGGGCGCTGCGTGGCGATGATGAGATGCATGCCGGCGGCGCGGGCCATCTGCGCGATGCGGATGATGGCCTCCTCGACCTCGTTGCGGGCCGCGACCATCAGGTCGGACAGCTCGTCGATGACGATGACGACGCGCGGCAGGGTCACGCCGTCCTCCCGCGTGCGCATCTCGGCGTTGTAGCTGTTGAGGTCGCGGGCGCCCACCTCGGAAAAGAGCTTGTAGCGCTTCATCATCTCGCCCACCGCCCAGTTGAGGGCGCCGGCCGCCTTGCGCGGATCGGTGACGACCGGGATCAGCAGGTGCGGGATGCCGTTGTAGACGCCCAGCTCGATCATCTTCGGGTCCACCATGATGAGGCGGACCTCCTCGGGCGTCGATTTGTAGAGGATGCTCATGAGGATGCTGTTGATGCACACCGATTTGCCGCTGCCGGTCGTGCCGGCGATCAGCATGTGCGGCATCTTGCCGATGTCGCCGACGACGGCGGCGCCGGTGATGTCCTTGCCGACGGCGAAGGACAGCTTGCTCTTGGCGTTGCGGAAGGCGGCGCTGCCGATGATGTCGCGCGCCGTCACCAGCTCCTGGCGGTCGTTCGGCACCTCGATGCCGACGGCGTTCTTGTCGGGGATCGTCGAGACGCGGACGCCGGCGGCGCCCAGGGTGAGGGCGATGTCGTCGGCGAGGTTGGTCACCTTGCTGAACTTGATGCCGCGGCGCAGCTGCAGCTCATAGCGCGTCACGGTCGGGCCGCTGGTGATGTCCACCACGCTGGCCTCGACGCCGAAGCTCTGCAGCGTGTCGACCAGGCGGGCGGCGCAGGCCTGGATGGCCTCCTCCGTGCCCTCCGGCCGGCCGCTGCCCTCCTTGAGCAGGGTGATGGGCGGATAGAGATAGGCGGGCTTGTCCGCGCCGAGCGCGTTCTCGATCTGGGCGCCCACGGGCGGCTCGCCCGGCTTGTCCTGTTTGTCCGCCGGCTCCGGCTTCCCGCTCAGCGGCAGCTCGCCCTGGTCCTCGTTGAAGACCGGCTCCAGGGGCTTGTCCGCCGGCTTTTCGGCCGGCTTCTCCGCCGGCTTTTCCGGCGCGGCGGGCCGCTGCTCCGGCGGCTTCTCGGCGGCGGGGGCCGGCGCCGGCCGGTCCGCGGCCGCCTTTTCGGCGCGCAGGGCGGCGATATCCGGGATGCGGCCGGTCTGGGTCAGACTGCGCAGCGCCTCGGCGGGCGTCGGCACATTGGGCGGGGCGACCGGGCCTTTTTTCAGGCCGCGGTCCGGGGTGCGGCGCTGGACGTCGGGATCGTCGTCCAGGCGGACGTCGATCGCGGCGCCGCGCTCATGCGGGCGCGGGAGGGCGGCGGCGGCCGCCGCGGCGGTTTTTTCCTCCTCCTCCGGCTCCGGAGCGGGGCGGAGGGCGCGCAGGCCGTCGCGGATGCGGGCCGGCGTCAGCTTGCAGGCGCCGAACACGCACACGACCAGCAGCAGCGTCAGCAGGATGACGGCGCCGGTGCCGGAGATGGCGGCGCGCAGCAGCTCGGCCAGTCCGCCCGCCAGCCAGCCGCCGGAATAGCCGGCGCGGCCGTCGCGGGAGAGGGCGGTCAGTCCGGACATCCCCAGCGGATAGGACGAGGCCGTCAGCAGCAGATGGCGCAGCGCGCCGAAGAACAGCGGCGTCAGCAGGGCGCAGACGCAGCGCAGCCGCGCCTTGCCCTTGCGGTGGATCAGCAGCAGCGCCCCGGCGCCCGCCAGCGCGAAGGGCAGCACGGCGCCGCCGACGCCCAGCAGGGAGCCGACGGCATAGCGATACCAGTCAAGGAAAAAGCCCTTGACGGAAAACTCGCAGAGGAACCCGATGAAGGCGAAGAACAGGCAGACGCCCGCCCACACCTCGCGCCGGACCAGCGGCTTGGCCGGCCCGGACTTCTTCGGCGCGGCGCGGCGGCGCGGCGCCGGCTTTTTGGCGGAACTCTTTGCGGTCTGAGGCAAAACTCCCGACCCCCTTTTACAGCGCGAGACTCAGAATGACCGTCACCAGACCGACGGCCAGGCAGTAGACGGAAAACCAGCGGAAGCCGTTGCGCTTCATCAGCGTCCGCACCAGCGCGATGGCCAGATAGCCGAACACGGCGGCGGTGACGAAGCCCGCCGCATAGGGCAGCAGATTGCCGCTCATGCTCCCGTCCACCAGGGCGGGCAGCTTGAACACCGCCGCGCCGAGCACGGCGGGGATGGACAGCAGGAAGGCGAAGCGCACGGCGAAGTTGCGGTCGAACTTGCAGAACAGGCCGCCGCAGATGGTCGAGCCGCTGCGCGAGACGCCCGGGAAGAGCGCCACCAGCTGCATCAGGCCGACCTTGAGGCCGTCGCTCAGCTTGGCGGTGCGGGCGGTCTTCTCGCCGCCGCCGAAGCGGTCGGCGGCATAGAGCAGCGCGGCCGTGAAGCACAGGGCGATGCCGATGAACAGCGTGCTCTCAAAGGCGGCCGCGATCTTGTCCTCCAGCACCGCGCCCAGGACCAGCGGCAGCGTGCCCAGCACCAGCATGAGCAGCAGGCGGCGCGTCGGCCGGCCGCGCAGCCGGAAGCCGTCGATCGCCCACTTGAAAAACTCGACGAACAGCTCCTTGACGTCGCTCCAGAAGGCGGCGATCACGGCGACCAGCGTGCCCAGGTGGAGCACAAGGTCGAAGGCGACGGCGTCGGCGCCGTACTTGCTGAAATTGAGCAGATGCTGGAGCAGGGCCAGATGGCCCGAGGAGGAGATGGGCAGGAACTCCGCGAGGCCCTGTACGGCCCCGAGCAGAATGGCGATCCAGACGGGCATCAGCACTCGACTCCTTTCGTTTTGGACAGGCGCTTCCACAGCTCCACCGCCGCCAGCCCGCACAGCGCGCCGCACAGCGCGCCGCCGAGCACGTCGGTGGGATAGTGCATCATCAGGTACATGCGGGACAGCCCCATCAGCCCGGCATAGACCAGCAGGGCCGTGTGGAGCTTCTTCGGCCCGACGGAGGCCGCGGCCGCCGCGGCAAAGGCCGCCGCCGTGTGCCCCGAGGGGAAGGAATGGTCGTTCGGGTGGGCGATGAGCAGCTTGAGCGCGACGCCCAGCTCATAGGGACGGGTGCGGGCGATGAGCGGCTTGAGACAGCCGTTGACCAGCACGACGTCGAAGATCAGCGCCGTCGCCATCACCGCGCCGCACAGCCGCGTCTTTTTGAAGCACAGCAGCAGGACCGCCAGGGCAATGAAGATCATCCCGGCGTTGCCCGGCACGGAGAGAATGACCGCCAGGCGGTCGAGAAAGGCGCACTGCACGGCGTCGTGCATCTTCTGGAGCAGCGACAGCTCAAACAGATTCAGCGGCATGCCGGCGCCTCAGTATATGCCGCGCGCGCAACAGACAGAAGCATGGTTCAGCCCTTTCCGCCGCAGCCGCGGCAGTTGCAGACCTTGTATTTCTTCAGCATCTCGACGGGCAAATAGGACTGCTTGGACTGCCGCAGGCCCTCGTCGCCGGCGTCGTCCTCGCGGTTGATGTAAAGCAGCCCCGGCCGCTCGAACAGGCGGGGCAGGTGGGTGACCAGCATCTGATAGGCGCCGCGGTAATCGATGTCCGCCTTTTCGATGTGGACGAACAGCGTGTCGTCGCGCACCTCGCCCATCGCCATGCCGACGACCGTGTCGCCCACCCAGAGCGCGCCGCCGACAAAGCCGTATTCCTCATAGTGATTGAGCACCTCGACCACCTTGCGCTCGTCCTCCCAGAAGGTCTCGGAGTCCTTGGCGTTGTCCTGGATGAAGCGGTCGTAGAAGGCGCGCACGGCCGGCAGGTTGTCCGGCCCGATCTGCTCGAAGCGCCAGTCCTCATACTCGCGCATGAAGCGGCTGACGTGGTTGCGCTTGCTGGCGTAGCGCTTGCCGGGCAGCTCGGTGAGGTCGGAATAGTTGTAGAGGTAATCGGCCCAGTCGGCCTCCTCCTCGATCTGCGCGGCCGGCCAGCGGGCGCGGAGGATCGCCAGCGCCGGCTCGGGCACGGTCGAATAGCACAGCTCGGTGCCGCTCTCGCGGCAGTAGCGCTCCTGCTCGTCCAGCCCGGCGGCGGGATTCTCCCCCATCGGGATGGCAAAGACGGTCTGCCCGCTCTCGGGCAGGCGGGAACGCAGGAACAGATTTCCGTTTTTCAGGGCGAAATCCATGTGGAAATAATCCCGCCAAAGGAACACGCCGCCGACGGTATCGTCGCAGATGCGCTCCTGTTTTTTCTCCAGAATCGGTCGCAGCAGGGGGATGTGGCGCAGCTCAAGCGGCTGGAAATCCAATATCAAGCACAAAACTTCCTTTTCACTTTTTTCTCTTTGAAAATCCAATAGCTATACAAGTTATACTATACCACAACGAACGGATGATTGCAATTTGCCGCCGCCGCTGTTATACTCAGTTTGGCGACAAATTTCATGTATGGGAGTGACTTTTTATGCAGCCTGTTCTGCGCAGGACTCTGGAAAAGCTGACCGCCGAGGCCGGACTGGTCGGCGGCGTGGTGGCGCTGTTCCGCGACGGAAAGATCTTCTTCACCGACGCCTACGGCTGGGCCGACCGCGAGGAGAAGCGGCCGATGACCCTCACCTGTTCCTTCGACATTGCCTCCTGCTCCAAGGCCTGGACGGTGATGCTGGCGGCGCAGGCCGTCGACGACGGCCTGATCGGCTGGGATTCGCCCGTGAAGGCCGCCATGCCGGACTTCGACCTGCTCGACCATTACGCCGGCGCCCACCTGTCGGTCCGCGACATGGCCTCGCACCGCAGCGGCCTGCCGTGCCACGATTTCCTGCGCAACCGGGTCGGCGGCAGCCGCGAGAACCTGATGCGCAAATGTGCCGGGCTGGACGCCTCCTGCGGCTTCCGCGAGAAATATCAGTACAACAACCACATGTATATCGTCCTCGGCTATCTGCTCGAGGTGCTGCGCGGCGGCCAGAGCTGGGAGGAGCAGGTCAAAACCCGCATCGCCGATCCGCTGGGGGTGGAGACCATCCGTTTCCGCGGCCAGCCGCACAACATGGACCATCTCGAGCGCGCCCTGCCCTATGTCTCCGACGGCCACGCGGCCCATCGCTGCGGCTATGCCGATTCGCCCCTGTCCGGCCCCTGCGGCGGCATCAAGATCAATGTGCCCGACCTCTGCCGCTGGGTGATCGCGATGTCGCGCGGCGGCGTCTGCGAGAGCGGCGCGCGCCTGTGCTCCGCGGAGCAGTACCGCCAGATCATCACCCCGGTCATCCCCTCCCCGGAGGAGAATCAGGACCGCCTGCGCGGCTGCTGCTACGCCCAGGCGTGGCACACCGGCGTCTACAACGGCCACGACGTCGTGTTCCACAGCGGCGGGCTGGAGGGCTTCAACACCCAGGTCGGCTTCCTCCCCGGCGCGGACTGCGGCTATGCGATGGTATTCAACACCGGCTCGACCCCGGCCTCCGAGATCGTCCGCGCCATGGCCCTCGACACGCTGACCGAGGGCGCGCCGCGCGACAGCTATGACGACATGATCGCCGCCTGGGCGCTGCGCCGCGACCGCATGCTCGCCGACATCGCCAACGGCATCGAGGGCACGCCGGTCACCGCCGCGGCCGAGCCGAACCTGATCGGCGTCTATGAGCATCCGGCCTACGAGACCTTTGAGATCATGCCGCGCGAGGGCCGGCTGTGGTTTGTCTACGGCGGCTTTGAGGTGCCGCTGATGCGCGCGCAGCGCGACGGGATGCTCTGCGGCTACACCGGCACGCTGGACGGCATGGTGCCCGACCACATCGAGCTCTGGCCCGAGGGGAACGACCTGCGCCTGCGCACCTCGGACTCCGCGCTGCGGATGCTGTTCAAAAAGAAATAACACCCGCACTTCACCGGGCCGGGGACGCTGCGCGCCCCCGGCCCGTTCCTTCGCCGCCCGGGCCCGCCTCCCCGCGGGGGGAGCGGGCCGGGAACCGTTTTTCTCCATGCGGGATCCCCTCCGGAGCGCCGTCCCGGGCGCCGCCGGAACGCCATAAGCCGCGGCCCGCCGGAATCTGTCCGGCGGGCCGTCCGTCTGTCAAAAAGTCCGCCGCGGCGGGCTTTTTCTATTTTTGCCCGGATCTCTCGCGGACCGGCGCCGGGAACGCCGCCTTTGCCCGCCTGCCCCGTTCACCATGCTTCCGCCGCGTCCAGGCGGCGCAGCACCTCCTCCGTCAGCGTCAGGCAGGAGGCGGCCGCGGCCGCGAGCCGGTCGCGGAACTCCGCCGCGCCGCCGCCGGCGCTGTCGGCCACCGCCTTGAGCAGCAGGCAGGGGACCTGGGCCCGGTCGCAGGTCAGCACGATCCCCGCCGCCTCCATCTCGCAGATGTCGGCCCCGAAGCGGGCGCGCAGGGCGCGCTTCTGCTCCGGATCGCCGATGAACTTGTCGCCCGAGGCGCAGACGACGCGCCGCAGAGAGGGCCGGACGGCGCAGGCCAGCCCGACGAGCGCCGGCGGCGCGGGGATCCGCACGTCCGGATAGCGCCGGTAGCGCCCCGGCTCGACGGGATCGACCTGCGAGGTGTCCCAGTCATAGTGGACGACATGGGTGACGATGCAGACCTCGGCGGGCCGCAGGGCGGGGTCCAGCCCGCCGACGACGCCGAAGTTGACGACAAGCTCCGCGCCGCAGCCCGTGATGAGGAACTGCGCGGCCGCCGCCGCCGCGATCTCGCCCGCGCCGCTGTCGAGAACGAAGAGTTCCGTCCCGCCGCGGACATAGCGCCGCGCGGCGAAGCCGTCCCGCCGGGGCAGGCTCTCCCCCGCGCCCCAGCGCGCCAGCAGCGTCTCCGTCTCGACGGCGACGAGCAGTCCGACCCGCCTCATCGCCGCGCCCCGCCTGTATGCGCCGCCGCGGCGGATCTCTCCGCGCGGCCCGCGCCGAAAATGCCAGTCGGCATACGATCTCTCCTCCGTGCTTTCCGCGCCGCGGGCTCCGCCGCGCGTTTATCAAAAAGCGGGCCGTCCGGCCGACAGCCGGGCGGCCCGCCGCCGTTCAGATGCGGGCGACGCCGCTGTCGCGGGCCGCCTGGGCGACGGCCTTTGCCACCGCGTCGCGCACGCGCGGATCAAAGGCCATGGGGATGATGTGGTCGGCGTTCAGCTCCGCGTCGGAGATCAGGCCGGCGAGGGCATAGGCCGCCGCCAGCTTCATCCGGTCGTTGATGTCGCTGGCGCGGACGTCGAGCGCGCCGCGGAAAATGCCGGGGAAGGCCAGGACGTTGTTGATCTGGTTGGGATAGTCGCTGCGCCCGGTGGCGATCACGGCCGCGCCGCCGCGCCGCGCCTCGTCCGGGAAGATCTCCGGGGTCGGGTTGGCGCAGGCGAAGATGATCGGATCGCGGTTCATGGCGCGCACCATCTCGGCGGTGACCGTGTTGGGGGCGGAGACGCCGATGAAGACGTCGGCGCCGCGCAGGGCGTCGGCGAGGCTGCCGGAGCGCTTTTCGCGGTTGGTCAGCCGGGCGAGGTCCTGCTTTTCGGGGTTGAGGCCGGCGCGGCCTTCATAGATCGCGCCCTTGCGGTCGCACATGATGACGTCGCGCAGGCCCTGGGCCAGCAGCAGGCGGATGATGGCCACGCCCGCCGCGCCCGCGCCGCAGGTGACGACGCGGATGTCCTCCAGCTTTTTGCCCGTCACCTTGAGGGCGTTGATGAGGCCGGCCAGGGTGATGACGGCGGTGCCGTGCTGGTCGTCGTGGAAGATGGGGATGTCGCAGCGGGCCTTGAGCTGCCGTTCGATCTCGAAGCAGCGCGGCGCGGAGATGTCCTCGAGGTTGACGCCGCCGAACGACCCCGCGAGCAGCGCGACGGTGTTGACGATGTCGCCGACGTCCTTGCTGCGCACGCACAGCGGCAGGGCGTCCACCCCGCCGAAGGACTTGAACAGCACGCACTTGCCCTCCATGACGGGCATGGCGGCCTCGGGGCCGATGTCGCCCAGGCCGAGGACGGCGGTGCCGTCGGTGACGACGGCGACGGTGTTCCAGCGGCGGGTCAGCTCATAGCTCTTGTCCGGGTCCTTCTGGATCTCGAGGCAGGGCTGCGCCACGCCCGGCGTATAGGCGAGCGACAGGGCCTCGCGGCTGTCCACCGCGGCGCGCGGCGCGATCTCCAGCTTGCCCCGCCATTCGTAATGCTTCTTCAGCGATTCCTGTGCATAATCCATGTTTGTTCCGCTCCTTTTCAAGCAATCCGTTTGTTTTTATCATACCCCATTTCCCGCCGCATTTCCAGACCTTTTTCACCGCCGCGGAGCGATAGAATTTCAGCATTGTATCATCCTGCATCATACGGAGGAACGGACATGAATATGCCAAAGACCCGCGCCCGGCCGGGCGCGCACGGCCGGTTCGGCACCGGGCGGTTCGGCACCGGGCGGCTGCGCGCGTGGGCCTCTTCCCGCGCCGCGCGCCGGCTGGCGGCCCTGGCGCTCGGCTTTCTCTACGGCCGCGCCGCCCCGGCGCCCGGCATGGCGCCGCTCGGCCTCGCCTACGCGGCGGCCTCCGGCCAGCCCTTCTGGGCGGCTGAGGGCGCCGCCTTCGCCGCCCTCAGCCGGGAAAACGGCCTGGTCTCCCTCGCCTGTCTGGCGGTCGTCTGCGCCTGCCGGGCCGTGTTCCGGGACACCGCCGCCATGCGGCGCGGCTGGCTGATGCCGCTGTGCGCCGGCGCGGCGCTGCTGGTCACCAAGAGCGTCGTGGCGGCGGAAAGCGGCGCGCGCGGCCTGGCCCTGCTGCTGTGCGAGAGCCTGCTGTGCCTGGGCTTTGCCTGCATGCTGGCCCAGGCGCGCCACCCCTCCGCCCCCTGGTGCCTCTGGGGACGGCTGACCGCCGCCGGCGGCGTCATGCTGGCTCTCGCCCCGCTGCGGCTTTTCCGCACCGTCGCGCCGGCCCGCGCCGGCGCGATGCTGCTGACGCTGCTGACCGCCTTTGCGGGCGGACCGGCGGCGGGGGCCGCGGCCGGCGTCGCCCTCGGCGCCGCCTTCGACCTCAGCGGCGGCAGCGGCCTGTTTTTCGCGGCGACCTTCTGCTTCACGGGCCTGATGTGCGGGCTGTGCGCCGCCCACCGACGCTATGCCGCGGCGGTCTGCGCCGTGCTGGCCAACGGCGTCGCCACCCTGTGGCTGCTCGACGCCCCGCCGGCGGCGGCCGGACTGTGCGAGTGCTTCCTCGCCGCCGCCGCCCTCTGCCTGCTGCCGCGCCCGCTGCTGGACGAGGCCGAGCAGCGCTTCGCCCGCCGCCCCGCCCGCCTGCGCGCCGACTGCGACCGCATGACGGCGGTCTCCCGCGCCGTCGGGGCGCTCGGCGCCTCGATGGAGGGGCTGTGGGAGGAGCCGCCCGCCGCCGACCCCGCCCTGCTGCTCCGCGAGGCGGCCGACCGCGTCTGCCTGCACTGTCCCGGACGCGCCCGCTGCTGGACCGAGCGCTATCAGGAGACGATGGACGCGCTGACGCCGCTGCTGCGCACGCTGCGCACCCGGGGCGCGCTGACGCCGCAGGACTTCCCCGCCCGTTTTTCCGGCTGCTGCCTACATCTGCGGCGGCTGTGCGGCGCCCTCAACGACGGCTACCTCTCCGCCCTGCGCCGCGCGGCCGCGGCGGCGCGGGACCGGGAGGCGCGCGCCAACCTGCGCGCCCAGTTCGAGGGGCTGCAGACCGCGCTGCTGGACGCCGCCGCGCCGGACGAGCTCCATCCCGGCCTGAGCAGCCGCGTACGCCAGATGGCGCGCGCCTACGCGCCCCGGGCGCGGGTCGCGGTCTGGTCGCACGACGGGCGCATGCACATCGATCTGCGCGCCCCCGACGGCGAAGCGCCGCTCGGCGACAGCGAGGCTCTGCTGCGCAGCCTTGAGGGCCTGCTCGACCGCTCCTTCCTGCCGCCGCAGCAGATCGAGACCGCCCGGGGTCCGGCGCTGCGCATCTCGCAGCGGGAGCGGCTCTCGCTCTCGGTGAGCTGCGCCGCCCGTCCGCGCGCCGGCGAGCATATCTGCGGCGACGCGACCATGCAGCTCCACATCCCCGACGGCCGGGCCGTCGTCATGCTGGCGGACGGCATGGGCACCGGCCGCGGCGCGGCGGAGGGCGCGGCCAACGCCCTTTCGCTGCTGGCGGGCTTCGCGCGCGCCGGCTGCGGGCTGGCGGAGAGCGCCGCCGCCGTCCTCCCGGCGCTGACGGCGCGGGTGCCGAGCCGCGGCTTCGTCACCCTCGACCTGCTGGAGGTCAACCTGTTCAGCGGCCGGGCCCAATGGCTCAAATACGGCGCCGCGCCCGGCTTTCTGGTGCGCGGCGGCGATGTGCGCCGCTATGCGGCCGCCGCGCTCCCCGCCGGGCTGGAGCAAGGCGCCCGCCCGCGCCCGGACGCGCTCCGCCTGGTGCCCGGCGACCGGCTGGTGCTGGTCAGCGACGGCGTCTCCGAGAGCTGCGACGTCGAGGCGCTGCTGCGCCGCCGCGGGCGCGAGACGCCGGCCGCCCTGTGCGCGCTGCTGCTCGAGGCGGCCGCGGCGGGCGGCGGCGGGGACGACATGACCGCGCTGACGGTCGTGCTGCGCGAAAACGTCGAATAAGACGGCCCGCCGCGGCGCACAATAGCCGTGCAGACATCAGACGGGAGGAACGAGCGCATGGTCAAGGGCGTTGCCAGACACGCGGTCATCGTGCGTCCCCAGGAGGGGCGCGAGTTCGAGCAGGCAATCTTCATCCTCAGCGACGGCGGCGAGGCGCCGGTGCGGTCGCCGGAGGAGCTGCTGTCGCTGGCCGGCGAGCTGGCGAACAAATACGCCGTCCCCGCGGCCCCGGCGCGGCGCGGCGGGCGGCGGCGGCTGGCGGAGGCGCTGCGCGCCGCCGGCTATTTCTTCTGCGGCAGCGGGGCCACCGCCCTCGTCTGGTGGTTCCTGGAGCGCGGCGGGCTGTGACGCAAAAAAACGCGGCGGCAGGCCCGGTGCCTGCCGCCGCGAAGGTCTGCCCGAAAAACCGCCGGGGTTTCCGGCGGTCCGCGGGCGGGATCAGAGGTTCTGGTTGTAGATCGGGCGCACCTTGTCGCGGCCGCGGTACATCACCAGATACACGACCAGGATGTTGAGCGCCGAGGAGCCGATGATGACGCCGCGGATCGGCAGCGCCTCGCCCAGCGCGCCCATCAGCAGCGGTCCGCAGATGCTGCCGACCGTCGTCGCCATCTGGAACACGCCGTTGAAGCGGGCGCGGTGGTCGTCCGGCACATAGTTCTGCGTGCCCGAGATGCGGATGTTGTACGAGGTGACGCCCATCAGCCCGGTCGTGAACTCGGCCGCCATCATCACCGCTGCCGGCAGGAACAGCACCGTGCCCTCGATCACCGAGATGGCGGTGTAGACGAAGATGGCGATGGCCAGCTTCCGGTTCGCCGGATAGCGGAAGCGGTAATGCACCATGCCGCCGATCAGCCGCCCGATCACGGCGAAGGCCATGACATAGGTGTACCGCAGCTCGCCGAGATGCGGCGCGCTCTTGAAGTAGGGCAGCAGCAGCGTCTGCGCCCCCTCGCCCGTCAGGGCGTTGACGGCAAAATAGAGCGTGATGACCATGAGCCCCGGCTCGCTGCGGAGATAATGCACGCCCTCGCGGAAGTCGGACCGGAACTGCCTGGCGCTGAACGGCTCGTGCTTCTCCTGCAGATGGGTCTCCCGGGCGCGGATCTGCGTCTCGAAGCAGGCGGCGACAAAATAGCAGCCGGCCGTGATCAGGAAGATGGGGGCGATGCCGACCGTCCCGTACATCCAGGCGGCGACCGGCGTCATCACCGCGGCCAGCGGGTAGAGCATGCTGGAGATCGAATAGGCCTTGCGGAGGTTGCCCTCCGTGATGAGATTTGGGTAGAGGCTGTCATAGGCGACCTGGTAGACGCTGCCGATGACGCCGTTGATGACGGCGAACGCCAGCAGCGCGCCGTAGCCCACCGTCCGGCCGCCGCGCAGCAGGAAAAACATCAGCAGCAGCAGCGCGGACGAGCAGAAATCCAGCGAGTAGATGGCCTTTTTCCGTGAAAACTTGTCGAGGTAAGGGCCCGCGAGGACGGGCATGAACACCTTCGGCGCGTTGAATACCACAATGAACAGCGCGTAGAGAAAGGTCGAGCCGGTGTAATCGAGCACCAGCAGGCTGATGGCAAAGCCGGTCAGCGAGCCGCCGAGCAGGGAGACGACCGTGCCCAGCGTGATGATGGTGAAATCGCGGGTCCAGAGCTTCGACGGCATAGGTCAGCCCTCAATTCCGTAAAATTTCATGGCGTTGGCGCAGGTCAGGGCCGCGGCCTCCTCCGGCGTGACGCCGAGCGTCTCCGCCATGCGCGCCAGCGTGTGGACGAGCAGGCGGGAATCGCAGCGTTCGCCGCGGTGCGGCTCGGGGGCAAGGTAGGGACAGTCGGTCTCGACAAGAATGCGGTCGCGCGGCGCGCTCTGCAGCACCTCGAGGGCGCGGCGGGCGTTTTTGAAGGTGATGACGCCGGTGAAGCCGAGATACCAGCCGCGGCGCGTCAGCTCGCGCGCGTCCTCGACGCCGCCGCTGTAACAGTGGAACACGCCGCGCACGGCGGGAAAGCCGCGCACGACGCCCATCGCGTCGCCCATCGCGTCGCGGGCGTGGACGACGACCGGCTTGCCGAGCCGCTGCGCCAGCGCCATCTGCCGCTCAAACACGGCGCGCTGGGTGGCGCGGTCGGGGCCGCTCTCATAGTGGTAGTCCAGCCCGATCTCGCCGACCGCGACGGCGCGCTGCCGGCCCAGCAGCTCCTCCAGCTCCCGCCAGTCGTCCTCGGTCGGCTCGGCGGCGTTCTCCGGGTGGATGCCGGCGGCAAAATACACGAACGGATACCGCGCGGCGAGCGACGCCCCGGCGCGCGAGGAGGCCAGGCTGGCGCCGATGTTGCAGACATAGCGCACGCCGCTCCCCGGCAGAGCGGCGAGGACCGCCTCCCGATCCTCCGCGAAGCGGTCGTCGTCGTAATGGGCGTGGGAATCGAAAATGGTCATCAGCAGAGCTTGGCGCCGGCGGGGATGGCGTCATCCACGATGAGCAGATTGAGCTTCTCCTCGCCGCCAACGTGATGGACGGCGGAGATCAGCATGCCGCAGCTCTCCAGCCCCATCATCCGGCGCGGCGGCAGGTTGACGACCGCCACCAGCGTCTTGCCGACCAGCTCCTCCGGCTGATACCACTTGTGGATGCCGGAGAGGATCTGGCGGTCGGTGCCCGTGCCGTCGTCGAGAACGAAGCGCAGCAGCTTGTCGGATTTCTTGACCGCCTCGCAGCTCTTGACCTTGACGGCGCGGAAATCCGAGCGGCAGAAGGTGTCGAAATCGACCTGCTCCGGGTTCTGCGGCGCCAGCTCCACCGGCGGGACCGCGGGCGGATATTTTTTCGCCATATACTCCGTGACCTCGGCCAGCTTCTTCTCCGGGTCGAGGCGGGCAAAGAGGATCTCCGGCTGGCCGACCCGATGGCCGGTCTCCAGGGCGCCGAAGGCGCTCAGGCTCTCCCAGCCGCAGGGCGGGAGGTCGAGCTGGCGGAAGATGCGCGCCCCCGTCTCGGGCAGGAAGGGCGTCAGCAGCGCCGCCGCGATGCGGATGCTCTCCAGCAGGTTGTAAAGCACGGTGTCGAGCCGGGCCTTCCGGCTCTCGTCCCTGGCGAGCGCCCAGGGCATCGTCTCGTCGATATACTTGTTGGCGCGGCGCAGCAGGGTGAAGATCTCGTCGATGGCGTCGGCGACGCGCAGCTCGTCCATGCGGGCCTCGACCTTCGCCGGCGTCGCCAGCGCCAGGTCGATCAGCTCGCGGTCGACGGCCTCGGGCGCGTCGTGGGCGCCGAGGACGCCGCCGAAATACTTGTGGCTCATGGCGATCGTCCGGTTGACGAGGTTGCCGAGGATGTTGGCGAGATCGGAATTGACCCGCTCGATCAGCAGCTCATAGGTGAGCGTGCCGTCGCTGGCGAAGGGGATCTCGTGCAGCAGATAATAGCGCACGGCGTCCACGCCGAACAGATCGACCAGATCGTCCGCATAGATGACGTTGCCCTTGGATTTGCTCATCTTGCCGTCGCCGACCATCAGCCAGGGATGGCCGAACACCTGCTTCGGCAGCGGCAGGTCGAGCGCCAGCAGCATGATCGGCCAGTAGATCGTGTGGAAGCGCAGGATGTCCTTGCCGATCAGATGGACGTCGGCGGGCCAGTATTTCCGGAACTGCTCTCCGCATTCGCCGTTCACCTCATAGCCGGGGAAGGTGATGTAGTTGGACAGCGCGTCGATCCAGACATAGATGACGTGCTTGGGGTCGAAGGTCACCGGGATGCCCCAGGTGAAGCTGGTGCGCGAGACGCACAGATCCTGAAGCCCCGGCTTTAAGAAGTTGTTGACCATCTCGTTCTTGCGGGCCTCGGGCTGGATGAACTCGGGGTGCTCCTCGATGTGCTTCATCAGCCGGTCGGCGTATTTGCTCATGCGGAAAAAGTACGCCTCCTCCGAGGCGCGCTGAACCTCGCGGCCGCAGTCGGGGCACTTGCCGTCCTTGAGCTGGCTCTCGGTGAAAAAGCTCTCGCAGGGGGTGCAGTACCAGCCCTCGTACTTGCCCTTGTAGATGTCGCCCTGGTCGTAGAGCTTCTTGAAGATGTCCTGCACGCGGCGCTCGTGCTCCTTGTCCGTCGTGCGGACGAAGCGGTCGTAGCTCGTGTTCATCACGTCCCAGATGCGCCTGATCTCGCCCGCGACCCCGTCGACGAACGCCTGCGGCGTGACGCCGGCCTGCTCGGCCTTCTCCTGGATCTTCTGGCCGTGCTCGTCGGTGCCGGTCTGGAAATAGACGTCGTAGCCGTTGAGCCGCTTAAAACGGCAGATGGCGTCCGCCAGCACGATCTCGTAGGTGTTGCCGATGTGCGGCTTGCCGGAGGTGTAGGCGATGGCGGTGCTGAGATAATACTTGCCCTTGTTCATGCGTGTCCCCCCTGAACTTATATTTACAACAAAATTGAGTATACCACAGAAAGCCGATTTCTGGCAATATTCCCGCAAAGAAAAAGCGGACGCGGGCGCATGGCCCGTGTCCGCTCCGCAGCTCCTGTTTCAGGCGCAGCGGAACAGCGGCCATGCGCGGCTGCGCATCGCCATCATGCCCGTCATCGTGCGTGCGGACATGCGCTGTTCCCCCTCCCCCGAAAAATTGTCCTGATTCTACCACAGCCGCCCCCGGCTGTCAAGCCGCCGCCCGGCTTACGGCGCGGGCGTGCAGCTCCCGGCCGTTCAGGCGGCCGGCGTGACCGGCGTGGTCGCAGGCTCGGTCGGCGTGGTCGCCGGCTCCGTCGGGGTGGTCGCCGGCTCGGTCGGCGTGGTTGCCGGCTCGGTCGGCGTGGTCGTCGCCGGCGCCGGGTTTTCGAGGATCACCTTGTCATAGCGGGTGTAGGTGCTCTTGTTTTCAAAGGTGCGCGAGACCTCCTTGCCGTTGACATAGACCACGCGGTAGGTCTCGGTCACATAGCCCGTATAGCCGTTGCTCTTGACCTTGGTCGTGCCGACAGGCAGGGTCTTGTCGGTCTCGTAAACCACCTCGAAGGGGTTCTTGGAGAGCACGGTGGTGTCCATTTTGATTTCCTTGCCGGCGACGGTCTGGGTGCCGACGATCCGGACGGTCAGCGTCGAGCGGGTGTGGCTGGTCTCGACGCGGATGGGGAAATCGGTGTCGTTCCGGAACTTGAAGTCCTTGCTGCCCCAGGCCACCGTGGCGTCCTCGCCCAGCGGGACATAGGTGACGATGCGGCTGTGGGCGTGGCGCTCGACGATCTTGAGGTCGGCGCGCAGCACGGTGTAGTAGAGCGTGCTGCTGACCTGGCAGATGCCGCCGCCGACGCCCGCCTCGGCGCTGGTGCCGACATAGACGATGGCGTCCTTGAAGCCGCGCTCATAGGTGCGCGGGCCGACGGTGTCGTTATAGGAGAAGGTGTCGCCGGGCAGAAGGACGACGCCGTCGCACGCCTCGGTCGCCAGCAGGACGTTGGTGGTGCGGCCGACGTTGTCGGCGTTGAAGGAGGTCTTGCCGCGCGCCAGCTCGTCGCGGAAGAGCAGCGACCGGTATTCCTCGTCGCTGTATTTCGGCTGGGTGAGCGTCAGCTTCATCGTGCCCTTGGTCTCGGTGCTGTCGAGCAGCTTCTGCAGCGCGTCCTGATCGACCGTGACGCCCGGCTTGCCGGACACGAGCGTGCCGCCGCTGGGATCGGCCTTGAGGTCGAGCGTCGGCTCCTGCACCTCCTGCTGGACGGCGGCGACGACGTCGGCCGCCGTGAGCTTGTTGGGGGCGACGGCGGAGATCTCAAAGGCCGTCTTGTCGTATTTGCCCTGCTCCAGCCGGTCGCGCACCAGCGTGAACAGCGCGTCCTGGTCGACGGCATAGCCCTCGGCGCCCTTGTCGACGGTCAGGGTGTCCCCCTCGCGGCTCCAGGACGGCTGCCGCACCGCGACGGCGACCGCGGCGGCAATCTCCTGAACGCGCGCGCGCAGGAGCGCCTCGTCCAGCGTCGTCACCGGCTCGACCGCGGCGCCCTTGCGCCAGGCGGACAGGACGGCGCGCAGCCGCGCGCCCAGGCCGCCCGTGCGGCCGTAGTTCATCACCGCCGCCAGCGTGGCGTCGGCGTCGTAGGAAATGCCGCTGTCCTCCGTGGTGACGGGATAATCCTGATCCCGGATCGTCACGGTCAGCTCGCGGCCCTTGTTGAGCTCGCCGAGCACGGCGGTCAGCTTTTCTCCCGCCGCCTGCCGGTCGAGCCGGGACAGCTCCGTGCCGCAGACCGACACGCCGGGATAGACCCGGCTGTAACCCCAAAGGAGATAGGCGCCGCCGGCCAGAATCGCCAGCAGCAGCGCGCCGCCGACGCACAGGGCGACCACGCCCCGGACGGACAGCTTCCTCCCGTGTTCTCTCTTCTGGTGTTTGCCCTCCTGGCGCGGCGCCTCCGGCGCTCTTTCCGCCTCGCGGCGCGCATTCTCTTCAAAATCGCTCAAGACAGACCTCCGCAGGCCGGAGCCGCCTTTCCGGCGGACGGCATACTTTTCCATGCTCCGCTCATTATATACGCAGAAACGGGCGATGGCAACAACAGTTCGGTAACAGTTTCTTCACGTTTTTCACAAAAAAGCCCGCCGCCCCTGTGGCCGTATAGACGCGGCGGGACCGGAAAAAGTTCCGGCCCCGCCGCGGTTTTCGGACAAACGCGCTCAATCGTCGACGTCAAAGGACTCCAGCCGGCTCTTTTTCGGCACCGGGCGGCTGTCGCCGTGGCGGACGAACAGCATCGTCACCAGGCTCAGCACCACGAACACCACCGCATAGGGGAACAGCAGACGGTAGCCGAAGCGCTCCATCACCGCGCCGGAGAGGATGGGCGTCAGAATCTGCGCCCCCATGGAGAAGGTGTAGTAAAAGCCCGTGTACTTGCCGGTGTCGGCGCTGCGGGCCATCTCCACCACCATCGGGTAGGAGTTGACGTTGATGGTCGCCCAGGCGATGCCCGCCAGCGCCAGGCAGATCATCATATAGGGGCCGGCGGCGGTCTCCGCCGTGACGAACTGGGCGCCGAAGAAGGCACAGGCCAGCATGGCGACGCCGATGAGGATGCTCTTCCGGCGCCCGATGCGCTCGGCCAGCACGCCGACCGGGATATAGGCGACCAGGGCGGCGCCGTTGGCCAGCAGCAGCGGCAGGGCGTAGTTGCCCATGTTGAGATAGGAGACCGAATACTTGGAGAAGGCCGTGGTCACGGCGTTGTAGCCCATGAACCACAGCGACACCGAGCAGAGCAGGAAGGCCAGGCTGCGGAACACGTCCTTCGGCATTTTTCCGCCCGGATGCGGCTCCTCGGCCGCCGCGTCGCCGAGGGCGGCGTTCTCCGCCGCCGCCTTTTTGCGCAGCGCCGGCTCATTGACGCGGAAGATCAGCACCAGCGCCGCCGCCACCATCACGGCGGCGACGATCAGAAAGATCGGGTAATAGTCGAAGCTCCGGTAGATCGCGGTCTTGTCGGCGTCGCTCGCCGTCTTGGGCACCGACGGCATGAGGAAGTTCATCGCCAGCAGCGAGAGCACGCCGCCCAGCGTCCCCATCAGGTTGATGACGGCGTTGGCGGGCGAGCGCAGCGGCTTGGGGGTGACGTCCGGCATCAGGGCCACGGCCGGGGCGCGGTAGAGGCTCATGCTCAGCAGCACCAGCATCAGCGCCGCGAAGAAGAAGGGCAGGGAGTGCAGCCGCCGCGCCAGCGGCAGCAGCAGCATCAGGACGACGGCGCAGAAGGTACCCGTCAGGATGAAGGGCTTGCGCCGGCCGATGCGGGTCTCGGTGCGGTCGGACAGCCGCCCGAACACCGGCAGCAGAAAAAGGGCCAGCACGTTGTCGAGCGCCATCACGACGCCGGACAGCGTGTCGCCGACCGAGAAATCGTATTTGAGGATCAGGGGGATGATGCTGTCATACATCTGCCAGAAGGCGCAGATCGAGAAAAACGCGAATCCGACCAGGATCACGCGCTTGGTGTTCAGCTTCATGGCTCGCTCCTCCGTTTCCGGCCCGTTCAATCGACGAACCGCTCCATTTCGGCGATGATCTCGTGGGTGATCGGGGTGCCGTATTCGCTCTTTTCAAAGGCCTCGATGTGGCGGATATACTGCGCCTGGGCAGGGAAGAGGGTGCGCACGCGCCCCTCGTACTGCCGGCGGCAGCGCTCGAGCCCGGCGCAGACGCGCTGCGCGATCCGCTGCTCCTTTTCCGCGCGCGTCAGGTCGAGCAGCGCCGGGTTTTCGACCCACAGCATCCACTCGTAGAACTGCGACTCGTGGCATTTGGTCATGCGGATCAGGGTGTCGGCGCAGCCGTCCACCGGGACGACGATGTCCGGGGAGAAGGGCTGCGGCTTCTGGAACTCGTCCCACCAGAAGAGGATGGCCGGCGGGTTCTGCATCGCCGGCGTGTCGGGGCAGAGGTGCGGCACCTGGAGCAGATAGGAGCAGTCCTGAACGAGCTGCGCCGTGGCGCGGTGGTCGGCGTGATAGTCGTTGGGGCGGTTGGTGATGACGACGTCGGGATTGAAGCGGCGGATGGCGCGCATCAGGTCCTCGCGCGTCCCGATGTCGGGCATGAGCCGGCCGTCTTCATGATTGAGCACCTCGTATTCGCAGCCGAGGATCGCGCCGCTCGCGGCGGCCTCCGCGCGGCGCCGGGCGGCCAGCGCCGCGGGCTCCATCGCGTAATGCCCGGCGCAGCCGTTGGTCACCGAGAGGAACTTGACCGTGTGTCCGCGGCGCACGAGCATGGCGGCCGTGCCGCCGGCGCTGAGATCCGCGTCGTCCGGATGGGCGCCGATGATGAGAAAACGCAGCTTGCGGTTCATAGACAGCATCCCTCATTTCGTTGATTTGTCCTTATTATACCGTAGCGGGGCGCAAATCGCAACGCGGGGCGGAAAAAATGTTGCGGGCGCGGCCGCGCCCGGCTATAATAAAGCTATGAACGAGGGGGAGGTCCCAGCCATGAAGATCCAGAGCTACAAGCGCGACGGCGCGCTCTCCTACGCGCTCGGCGTGACGGTGACGGTCGAGCTGCTGCTGCGGCGGCCGGAGCGGGTCCGCGCCGTGCTGCTCCATCCCGGCCTGGCGGACGGCGAGGGCAAGCGCCGCCTGCTGGCGCTGTGCGCGCAGGCGCAGGTGCCGGTCGAGACGGAGGAAAAGCCCTTCCGCATCCTCTCGCAGAAGGAGAACTGCTTCGCCATCGGCGTCTTTGAGAAATACAGCGATCCCCCGCAGGCAGGCGCGCGGCAGGTGCTGCTCGTCAACCCCTCCAACGCCGGCAACCTCGGCACCATCCTGCGCACGATGGCCGGCTTCGGCGTGCGCGATCTGGCCATTCTCCCCCCGGCGGCCGACCTCTGGGACCCGCACACAGTGCGGGCCTCGATGGGGGCCGTGTTCCAGCTCCGCGCCGCGGTCTATCCCGACTTTGAGAGCTGGCGGGCCTGCTTCCCGGCGCTGCCCTGCTTCCCCTTCATGCTGACGGCCAGCACGCCCCTCCAGCAGATCGACTTTCCCGACCCCTGCGCCCTGGTGTTCGGCAACGAGGCCAGCGGCCTGCCCGAGGTCTACGCCCGGCGCGGCCGGGCCGTCGTCATCCCGCACGGGGACGGCATCGACAGCCTCAACCTGCCGACGGCGGCAGGCATCGCGCTCTTTGAGCTGACAAGAAAGGACTGGTGCTGAATATGCGGATCGGTCTGCTCGACATCGGCGGCACGGCCGTCAAATACGGGCTGTGGGAGGACGGCGCGCTGGTTTCGCGCGGGCGCTTCCCCACCGAGGGCGGGCGCGGCGCGCAGGATCTGCTCGACCGCGCCGCCGGCATGCTCGGCGAGCTGCTGCCGCTCGACGCCGTCGGCGTCTCGGCCCGCGGCCAGATCACCGGCGAGGGCGCGGTCTATTTCGACACCGCGGAGATCGCCGGCTGGTCCGGCACGCCGGTCGCGGCAGAGCTGCGCGGGCGGCTCGGCCTGCCCGTCGCCGTGGAGAACGACGCCAACTGCATGGCCCTCGGCGAGAGCGTGTTCGGCGCCGGCCGGGGCCTGCGCGACGTGCTGTGCGCCGCCTTCGGCACCGGGGTCGGCGGCGGACTGGTGCTGGAGCAGCGCCTCTACCGCGGCCGGCACGGCTTCGCCGGCGAGATCGGCCTCATGCCCTGGCGCGGCGGCGTGTGGGAGGATTATGCCTCCGTCGCCGCCCTGATCCGCCTTGCGCACGAGCGCGATCCCGCCCTGCGCGACGGCGTCGCCCTCTGCGCCCATCTGGGCGAGCGGGCCGCCGACGAGGCGCTCGGGATCTGGCTGGACGACGTCTGCGGCGGACTGCGCGCCCTCACCCATGTGCTCGATCCGGAGGGCATCGTGCTCGGCGGCGGCCTGATGCGCGACGCGCGCATCTCCGCCCTGGTCGCGGAGCGCGTGCGGGCCGGCCTGTTCCCCGGCTTCGAGCCCGTCGTCCTCCCCGCCGCCCTCGGCGGCGACGCCATGCTGCTCGGCGCGGCGGCCGCGGCGCAGAGCCTGCTGGCCGAGCGCTGAAAATTCCTCAATTTATGTGTTGACAAACAAAAAATGCTATGGTAGTATTGATGACGGTCACCAAAAATCACCGCCACGGCCGAGTAGTTCAGCTGGTTAGAACGCTAGCCTGTCACGCTAGAGGTCAAGGGTTCGAGCCCCTTCTCGGTCGCCAATGCTGTTATAGCTCAGTTGGTAGAGCGCATCCTTGGTAAGGATGAGGTCCCCAGTTCGAATCTGGGTAACAGCTCCATTTGAAAACGGACAGGCTTCGCAGGGAGCCTGTCCGTTGTTTTATTCCGGGCTCTGCCCGCCGGGAGGGATGCAATGGACACGCAGACGCGCGCCGAGCGGCGGCTGTTCTATCTGTGCTGGGCCGCCTATTTTTCCTCCTACATCAGCAAGTACACCTTCTCCTCCGCGACGCCGGCGATCCTGCTGACCCGCTTTGCCGGCCGCGGCGCCCTCGGGCTGGTCGGCACGGCCTTCTTCGTCGCCTACGGGCTGGGACAGCTCGTCAACGGCGCCCTCGGCGACCGGCTGCGCCCGGCGCGCATGATCGGCCTCGGGCTGTTCTGCTCCGGCGCGCTCACCGTCCTGATGGGCGCGGTGCGCTCCCTGCCGGCGATGGCGGCGGTCTGGTTCCTCAACGGCTGCGCCCTGTCGCTGCTCTGGTCGCCCGTCATCAAGATCTTTTCGACCGCGATGCGCCGTGAAAGCGCGCTGCGCGCCGGCGTGGACATCTCGACCTCCATCCCCGCCGGCAGCGTGCTGTCCTATGCGCTGGCGGCCCTGCTGCTCGCGCTCTCCGGCTGGCGCGCCGCCTTTGCGGGCGCGGGCGCGCTCGTGCTGCTGATGGCGGGCGCCTGGGCCGTGCTCTGGCCGCGCCTGCGCACCGTGCCGCCGCCGGAGCCCGGGGAGGCGGCCGCGCCGCGCGGCGCGCCGCCCGAGGCGCCCTCCTTCCGGCGGCTGTTCTCGTCCTGCGGCCTGCTGCCCGTCTCGGCGGCGGTGATGATGAACGGCATCCTCAAGGACGGCGTCACCCTCTGGGTGCCGTCCTTCATCTCGGAATACTTCGGCGTCGGGGCGGTGCAGTCGGTGCTGACCACCATCCTGCTGCCTGTTTTCAATCTCGGCGGCGTCTGGGCGGCCCGGCGGCTCCAGCAGCGCCTGCACGACGAGCTGCGCGTCTCCGGCGCGCTGTTCGCTGCCGGCCTCGCGGCCCTCGCCGCCATGGCCGCGCTCGGCCGCACCTCGGCGCTGCTCTCCGTCCCCCTGCTCGCCGTCTGCACCGCCTGCGCGCTGGGGATCAACACCATGCTGGTCGGCGTGATCCCGATGCGCTTCCGGCGCTTCGGGCGCGCCTCCACCGTCACCGGCTGGCTCAACGGCTGCTCCTATTTTGCATCAGCCGTCGCCAGCTACGGCATCAGCATCCTCTCGCGGAAATACGGCTGGACCGCCACCCTGATCGGCTGGATCGGCGTCTCGCTCGCGGGCGCGCTGCTCTGCTTCGCGGCGGCCGGGAGCGGCCGGCTGCGCGCCGCCGACCCGGAGCGCTGAAAACAGAAAAGTGGGTCCCGCGCCCGTCAAAAAAGCCCCGCGGCCGACAGCGGACGCAGGGCTTTTTCTGTGCGTTCGGAATGAGCGGGCTCCGGGGGCGTCATTCCCCGTCGAACACGCAGCGGGCGCGGCCCTCCTGCTTGGCGCGGTAGAGGGCGGCGTCGGCGCGCCGCAGCAGCGTCTCCGTCTCCAGCGCGTAATCGCCCGTAAAGACGACGCCGGCGCTGTAACTCATCGGCGCCGCATACAGCTCCCCGCCGCGCAGCAGCGCCTGGCGGAGCTGCTCGAGGCGGCGGCGGGCGATCTCGCTGCCGCCGCACTGCATGAACACCAGGAACTCGTCGCCGCCGAAGCGCCCGATCAGGTCCTCGGCCGGCAGGATGCGGCTCAGGTCGGCCGCCACCTGCCGGATGGCGTCGTCGCCGGCCGCATGGCCGCGCGTGTCGTTGATCTGCTTGAAATGGTCGATGTCGAGCATGATGAAGGCATACGACAGGCCCCGGCCGGACGCCAGCCGCTCCGTGACCTGCGCCAGAAAGGCCTGGCGGTTGTTGACGCCGGTGAGCGGATCGAGCACCGCGGGCCGGAGCATCCGCGAGATGACGAACAGCGCGATCAGCGTCACGCCGGCCAGCGAGGCGAGCGACACCAGCACGATCCGCAGCGTCAGGACGGAGGAATCGCGGTAAATTTCGCCCGTCGGCGCGGCCAGCACCAGGATCATGCCGTTCCCGAGCCGGCGCAGCGCCGCGCTCATGTGCTTGCCGTCGCAGCTGTAATCGAGATCGTTTTCGCCGACATGCTCCGACGTGAACAGGTCCGTCATGCTGCCGTTCCCCAGCGCGCTGATGGGGGTATAGATGACGGCGTCGGGATAGATCATCACGCGCTGCGCGTCGTCCACAAGGAAGGCGTAGCCCGTGTCGTAAATGCTGATCCCGTCCACCATGCTCCGCAGCAGCTCGAAATCGATGTCCATGCCGACGACGCCGTAGCAGGTGTCCCCGATGAACAGCGGCACGACATAGGAGATCATGTAGGTGTCGATGTTGGCGTTGCGGTAAGGGGGCATCCAGGTCGGCCCGCCCTTTTCGACGGGGATGTAATACCAGCCGACGTGCTCCGTGTCGTTGGCCGCATAGACGCTGAAATCGGTCGGCGTCTTGCTGACGAAGGTGCCGTTCGCGTCGGCGCGGACCAGGAACAGCCCGGAGGTCGGGGCGGTGAAGGCCGGGTTGTAGCGGATGTAGACGCTCATCGCGCCGCCGGTGTTCTGCGCCGTCGTCAGGAACAGGGGGCGCAGCTTCTCCGAATAGCCGGAGACATAGGCGCTGTCCGTCCGGAACATCGTCGGATCGCGGAGGTTGCTGCGCGCGTATTCGGCGAGCACGTCGACCGACTGCTCCAGGCTGGCGATCATGGCGTCGATCTCCTGGGCGCTGCTGTCGCTGAGCAGGGAGAGGCGCTGCACCGCGTTTTCGTCCACGATCCGGTTGGACGTCCGCACGCTGAGCACGCCGACGGTCAGCACCGACAGCACGGTGCAGAGAATCATGATGAGCACGACCTTGCGCCGGATACGCCTCATGCGCTCCCCTCCTCGCGATTATTCAGACGGTCTCGACCTTGATGAGATTGGTGTTGCCGGAGACGCCGTTGGTGATGCCGCCGGTGATGACCATGGGGTCGCCCGGCTGCAGGCCCAGCTCGGCGACCGCCAGGCGCTTAGCGGTATAGAACAGCACCTCGGTGGAATCGTAGGTGTCGCACATCACGGGCAGCACGCCCCAGGACAGCGCCAGCCGCCGCCAGGTGCGGGCGTTGGTCGTCAGGCCGAGGATGTCCGCCGGGGCGCGGAAGCGCGAGACCATGCGCGCCGTCATGCCCGAGATCGAGCAGACGACGACGGCCTTCGCGCCGATGTCGATCGACATGCCGCAGACGGCGTGGGAGATGGCGTCGACGATGTTGCGGATATGGAACTCCGCGCCGCGGAAGCGCTTCTCGTAATGGATGTTCTTCTCCGTCTCCTCGGCGATGCGGGCCATGGTCTGCAGCGTCAGGACGGGGTATTTGCCCGCCGCCGTCTCGCCGGAGAGCATGATGGCGCTCGTGCCGTCATAGACGGCGTTGGCGACGTCGCTCGTCTCCGCGCGCGTCGGGCGCGGGTTGTGGATCATCGACTCGAGCATCTCGGTGGCCGTGATGACCCGCTTGCCGAGCAGCCGGCATTTGGTGATGAGCTGCTTCTGGACGGCGGGCAGGCGCTCAAAGGGGATCTCGACGCCCATGTCGCCGCGGCCGATCATGATGCCGGAGCACTCCTCGCAGATCTCCTCGATGTTCTCGATGCCGGCGCTGTTCTCGATCTTGGCGATCAGCTCGATGTCGGGGGCGTGATTCTCCCGCAGAAACGCCTTGACGTCGAGCAGGTCCTGACGGCGGGAGACAAAGGAGCAGGCGATGAAGTCGACCTCGTTGCGGATGGCGAACAGCAGGTCCTCGCGGTCGCGGTCGCTCATATAGGGCTGGCTGAGCACCTTGCCGGGGAAGCTCATGCTCTTGCGGTCGGACAGCTCGCCGCCGTTGACCACCCGGCAGACGGCGTCGGTCGGCGTCAGGCGCAGCACCTCGAAGGTCAGCATGCCGTTGCTGAGCAGGATGCGGTCGCCCGGCACGAGATCGTCGGTCAGCCCCTTGAAGGCGACCGAGACGCGGTGCTCGTCGCCGGCGACGTCCTCGCTCGTGAAGGTGAACTCGTCGCCCTCATGCAGCGTCACCCGGCCGTTCGCAAAGGTCCTGATGCGGTACTCCGGCCCCTTGGTGTCGAGCATGACGGCGATGGGCAGGTGCAGCTTCTCACGGACGCGGCGGATGCGGTCGAAGCGCGCCTGCTGCTCCTCGTGAGTGCCGTGGGAAAAATTGAGGCGGGCGACGTTCATGCCCGCAAGGCACATCTGCTCCAGCGTCTCCTCGCTGTCGCAGGCGGGACCGATGGTGCAGATGATCTTGGTTTTGCGCATTTTATCATTCCTCCGAAAGCCGCGGCTTTCCGCTCCGAACCATTCCGATATTTACTGAAATGATACCACTTTGCCCCCGCCCCGTCAACGAAAAGGACTTCCCCGGGCCGTGTTTTTGTGCTATGATGGCGAAAAAGAGACCTGAGGGGGAGTTCGCGTGTCCGAGGAATTCGTCATCCGTCCCGTCGCCCACATCCGCAGCGATTTCCGGGAGAAGTTCGGCATCCCGCGGCAGAGCGGGCTGGCGCCCTCGCTGCGCGCCGAGGTCGTCTTTGTGCCCGAATACCGCAGCGCCGAGGCCGTGCGCGGGCTGGAGGAGTTCTCCCATCTCTGGCTGATCTGGCAGTTCTCCCGCGCGGTGCGCGAGGGCTGGTCGCCGACCGTGCGCCCGCCCCGTCTGGGCGGCAACACCCGCGTCGGCGTCTTCGCCACGCGCGCGCCCTTCCGCCCCAATCCCCTGGGCCTGTCCTGCGTGGCGCTGCTCGGCATCGGCGAGGGGCCGGTGCTTCAGGTCGCCGGGGCCGACCTGCTCGACGGCACGCCGATCTACGACATCAAGCCCTATCTGCCCTATTCCGACGCCCGGCCGGAGGCGCGGGGCGGCTTCACCGACCGGGTGGACCGCCGCCTGCTGACGGTCGTCTTTCCGCCGGAGCTGCTGGCGCAGGTGCCGGAGGAGAAGCGCGGCGCGCTGTGCGAGGTGCTGGCACAGGACCCGCGCCCGTCCTATCAGGACGACCCGGCGCGCGTCTACGGCATGGACTTCGCCGGGCTCAACATCCGCTTCGCGGTCGCCGGGGACACGCTGACCGTCGCGGCCGTCGGGCGCGCCTAAGCGCCGCCCAGCCGCCGCAGAATCTCGTCGATCTGCCGCTGCATCGCCTGCATCTGCGCGGTCTGCCGGTCGGATTCGAACAGGAAGCGCTGGTTGGCGTTGGTCTCGAGGATCTGACCGATGAGGATGAGGAAATTGCCGAGCGAGTTCTGCTGATTGGAGTTGAGATCGCCCAGCACGGCGAAGCCGATGACCGTCCCCAACGCCGTCATCAGCTCGGCCGGCAAGTCGAAAAAGCCGTCCAGCAGCGAGCCGCCGCCGCCGATCCTGCTCATATCCTTCACCCCCGCCTGCCATTCTATGCCGTTGCGTTTGCGGCGGTTTGCGCATATAATCAGAACAAAAGGAGGGATGGCCGTGAAACGCGCCCTGTGCGCCGTGCTCTGCTGCCTGCTGGTGCTGGCGGTCTTTCCCCGCCTGCCCGCCGCCGCGGACGACGACTACCTGCTCTGCGTGGTCGAGAGCACCCTCAACGAGGATGTGAGCGAGGCGGGCCGCGCCGCCTATATCGGCGGCACCATCTATGTCCCCTATCACGCGCTCGACAGCCTGTACGGCATCAAGCCCTATTATAATGAGCGCCTGCAGCAGCTCTTTGTCTATTCGCTCGACCTGCGCATGACCTTCGACCTCCCCAACGGCCAGACCTATGACACCAACGGCGAGTTTTACCCGCTGCTGGCCGTCCGCCGCGCCGGGACGATCTTCATTCCCATCCAGCTCGTCTGCGACCGTTTCTCCCTCTATTTCAGCTTCACGCCCGCGGGGCGCTATATCCCCGCGCCGGTCATCCGCATCTGCGCCTCGCGCCCGGCGCTGAGCGACACCGCCCTTTACGCCCGCAGCCTGTCGCTCATGCAGGAGATCTACAACCGCTATCTGGCCGCCGTCAGCCCGGCGACGCCGGGCAGCGGCACCGGCAATTCGGGCGGGACCGCGAACCCGGGAACGGCGCCGCAGCCGCTGCTGACCTACCTGATGTTCGAGGGCGCGCTCGGCGAGACGACCGCCTCCCTGCTCGACACCCTCGACGAATCCGGCGATCCCGCCGCCTTCTTCCTCCCCGCGGAGAACGCCGGGGCGGAAGAAAGCCTGCTGCGCCGGCTCTACGCCAGCGGCTATACCATCGGCCTGCTGCTGACCGACGTGCCGGACGACCCCGCCGCCCTGCTCGAAAAGGCCAACGCCGCGCTGTGCGCCGTCATCCACGCCAAGACGCGGCTGGTCTGCGTCGCCGCCGGGGCGGACAGCCTGAGCGACGCGCAGCGCGAGGCCGTCATCGCCGCCGGCTTCCGCCTCTGGGACCCCAACATCACGCCGACCGCCGGCACTGCCGGCACCGCCGCCGCCTTTCTGCGCTCGGCGCGGCGGCAGCTCTCGCGCACGAGCCGCACGACCGTGGTGCGGCTGCCCGCCGACGCGGTGACGGCCGAGGCCCTGCCCGGGCTGTGCCGCTTTCTCGCCTCCGGCTATTCCGTGCTGGCGATGAACGAGTGGGACGACCCGATCAACGCCGCCAACGAGATCCGCTGAGGCCGGAACCGCTTTTCTTTACATTGCCGCCTCCCCGCGCTACGGTTGAGCGCAGGGAGGTGTTTTTTTGACTGATCTGCCTGAGCGCCCCGCCCCCGGCGCGGAGGAGCGCGCGGCGCTGATGCGCGACCCGATGGCCTTCGGGCGGCGTCTGCTGCCCCACTATCTGTCCCTGCCCCCGCCGCCCTTCCACCGCACGCTGTGCGCCCTGTGGCGCGAATGCGTGATGAAGCGGCGCGACCCCGCGACGGAGGCGGGCCGGGCCGCCATCCTGTCGCTGCCGGGGCGCAGGCTCGCGGTGGCCGCGCCGCGCGGCCACGCCAAATCGACGGTGATGAGTCTGCAGAACGTCCTCCACGCCGCCGTCTGCGGCTACAAGCGCTACATCCTGCTGATCTCGGACACCGCGGAGCAGGCCTGCGCCTTTCTCGAGGCCATCAAGACCGAGCTGGAGTACAACGAGGAGCTGCTGGCCCTCTTCGGCCCGCAGAAGGGTCCGGTGTGGAAGCGCAGCGTCATCCTGCTGCGCAACGGCACCCGCATCGACGCCCTCGGCAGCGGCCAGAAGGTGCGCGGCCGCCGCCACCGCGAGCGGCGCCCCGACCTCATCGTCCTCGACGACGTGGAGAACGACGCCGCCGTCTGCTCCCGCCGCAGCCGCGAAAAGCTCGAGAGCTGGTTCTGGAGCGCCGTCAGCAAGGCGGGCGACCGCTACACCGACATCGTCTGCGTCGGCACCGTGCTGCACCACGACAGCCTGCTGCTGCATCTGCTCGAAAACCCCGGCTACCGCGCCGCGCGCTTCCGCGCCGTGGAGCGCTTTTCCGACAGCCCGCTCTGGCGCGACTGGGAACGGCTCGCCCTCGACCCGGACGACCCGCAGCGGCTGCGCCGCGCCGAGGCCTTTTTCCGCGCCAACCGGCGCGCCATGCTGGCGGGCACGCGCGTGCTCTGGCCGCGCAAGCTCTCCTATCCCGAGCTGATGCAGATGCGGCTGAGCGAGGGCGAGGCCGCCTTCTTCCGCGAGATGCAGAACGAGCCGCAGGACCCGGACCGCTGCCTCTTTCCGCGCGCCTGGCTGCAGTTCTACGGCGAGACCGACTTCTCCGCCGGCTTCCGCTTCTTCGGCTACTGCGATCCCAGCCTCGGCAAGAGCGCCGACAGCGATTTTTCCGCCATCGCCACGCTGGCCCTCGAAACGCGCACCGGGCTGATGTACGTCCTCGACATGGACCTCGCCCGCCGCCGCCCCGACGCGCTCATCGACGACATCCTCGAAAAGGCGCGCCGGCTGCGCCGCCGCTTCGGCGCGGACTACACCGCCTTCGGCGCCGAGACCAACCAGTTCCAGTGGCTGCTCAAGGAGGAGCTGCGCAAGCGCAGCGCCGCCGCCGGCATCTGGTTGCCGCTGTGCGAGGTCCATCACGCTTCGGACAAGCTGCTGCGCATCCAGAGCCTCCAGCCCGACGTCAAAAACGGCTATCTGCTCTTTCGCCCCGACCAGCGCGAGCTGCTCGAGGAGCTGAACCAGTTCCCGCTCGGCCGCCACGACGACGGCCCGGACGCCCTCGAGGGCGCGGTGCGGCTCTGCCGGCAGTACGCGGCGCCCGCGCCGCTGCCGGCGCCGCTCGTGTAAGCGCGGCGGCAGACGCAAAAAAACGCCCGCAGCCATCCGGCTGCGGGCGTTTTCTGTTGGCAGGGGCAGAAGGATTCGAACCCTCGGCACGCGGTTTTGGAGACCGCTGCTCTACCAGCTGAGCTATGCCCCTGTGTCCCTTTCGGAACGCTCGTTTATTATACAACGCCCGCCCGGCGTTTGTCAACGGTTTTCAGCGTCCCCGCCCGGCGCTTCCGCGCATCGGAAGGGGCGCGCCGCTCCGCCGGGGCAGATACGAAAAAAGCACCCGCTATTGCGGGCGCCCTTTCGTTGGCTGCGGTGCAAGGATTCGAACCCTGACAAAATGATCCAGAGTCATTCGTGCTACCATTACACAACACCGCAACGTGCATTATTTATTATAGGGAAAAAGCCCGGTTTGTCAAGCATTTTCTGCGGCGGCGGGAAAATATTTGCGCAAGCGGCGCAATCTATTATATAATAGAATTGCGCCGCCTTCCCGCGGCGCGGAAACGGAGTGAGACCCATGAAGCTGATGGTCATTGACGGCAACAGCCTGGTCAACCGCGCCTTTTACGGCGTCAAACCGCTGACGGCGGCCGACGGCACGCCCACCAACGCCGTCTACGGCTTTCTCAATATGCTCTTCAAGCTGCGCGAGGACTATCCCTCCGACGCCCTCTGCGTCTGCTTCGACCTCAAGGCCAAGACCTTCCGCCACCTCGAATACGAGGGCTACAAGGCGCAGCGCAAGCCGATGCCCGACGAGCTGTGCGCGCAGATGCCGCTGGTCAAGGAGGCGCTCGACCTGCTCGGCGTGCCGCGCATGGAGCATGAGGGCTTCGAGGCCGACGACCTGCTGGGGACGCTGTCGCGCCTCTGCGCCGCGGACGGCGGCGAGAGCCTGATCGTCACCGGCGACCGCGACAGCCTCCAGTTCATCGCCCCGGGCGCGCGCGTCGCGCTCGTGACGACGAAGATGGGGCAGACCCTCACCGACGTCTATGACGAGGCCAAGTTCGCCGAGCATTACGCCGGCCTGGCGCCGGCGCGCATGGTGGATCTCAAGGCCCTGATGGGCGACAGCTCGGACAACATCCCCGGCGTGCGCGGCATCGGCCCCAAGGGGGCGCTTGAGCTGATCTCCCGCTTCGGCACGCTCGACGGCGTCTACGCGCACCTCGACGACCCCGCCATCACCGCCAACATCCGCAAAAAGCTCGAGGAGGGCCGCGAGACGGCCTACCTGAGCTATCATCTGGCCCAGGGCGTCACCGACGCGCCGGTGGACCGGCAGCCCGCCGAGCTGACCGTGCGCCCGATGGACGCGGACGGGCTCTACCGCCTGCTCTCCCGGCTCGAGCTGCGCACCGTCATCAAGCGGCTCGGCCTCAAGCCGCCCGCGGCGCAGGACGCCGCGCCCGAATGCGCCTTCACGCCGCCGGAGGCCGTCCGCCTCGGCAGCGCCGCGGAGGGCCTGCGCCTGCTGGCCGCCGCGCCGGACGCTGCCGCCGCCGCCCGCGACCTCTCCTGCTGCGCCTTCGCGCTCGGCGGCAAGGTCTATGTCGCCGCCGAGGACGACCTCGGCCGCGCGGGCATGGACGACCTGCTGCGCGCCCTGTTCTGCGACCGCCCCGCCTGCTGCCACGACGGCAAGCCCGTGCTGCTGGCGCTGCTGGAGCGCGGCCTCACGCCGCAGGCGCCCGTCTGCGACACCGCCCTTGCCGACTATCTGCTCGACCCCTCGCGCGGGGAATACGACCTCGAGAGCGCCGCGCCGCGGCATCTGGGCTATGCCCCGCCGCCGCCCATCTATGACGGCGAGGACGCCCGCACCCTGCTCGGCCTGTCCGACGAGGCCCTGAACGCCCTTGCCGTCCACTGCGCCTGCTGCGCCGCCCTGCGCCCCGTGCTGGAGCGCCGCCTTGCCGGGATCGGCGCGCTCGACCTGCTGCGCGACACCGAGCTGCCGCTCGAGCTGACGCTGGCGCAGATGGAGCAGGTCGGCATCGCCGTCGACCGCGTCCGCCTGCTCGAATACGGCAAGGAGGTCGCCGGCCACCTGCAGGCCCTCGAGGCGCAGATCTGCGCTCTGGCGGGCCACCCCTTCGCCATCGCCTCGCCCAAGCAGCTCGGCCAGGTGCTGTTCGAGGAGCTGGGGCTCAAGGCCGGCAAAAAAACCAAGACCGGCTGGAGCACCGACGCCGACACCCTCGGCAAGCTGCGGAGCGCGCATGAGATCGTCCCCGCCGTCCTCGAATGGCGCAAATGGAGCAAGCTGAGCGGCACCTACGTCGAGGGCCTGAACAAGGTCATCGCCGCCGACGGGCGCATCCACACCACCTTCAACCAGACGGTGACGGCGACCGGCCGCCTCTCCTCGACCGAGCCGAATCTGCAGAACCTGCCCATCCGCCGCGAGGACGGCAGCGAGATCCGCCGCTGCTTCGTGCCGCGGGCGGGCTGGCTGCTGCTCGACGCCGACTATTCGCAGATCGAGCTGCGCATCCTCGCCAGCATGGCGAACGACGCCAACATGATCGCCGCCTTCGCCAGCGGCGCGGACATCCATGCCGTCACCGCCTCGCAGGTGTTCCGCGTCCCGCTCGCCGAGGTGACGCCCCGCCTGCGCTCGCGCGCCAAGGCGGTCAACTTCGGCATCGTCTACGGCATCTCCGCCTTTTCGCTCGCCGACGACATCGGCGTCTCCGTCAAGGAGGCGCAGGAATATATCGACGCCTATCTCGCCCACTACTCCGGCGTGCGCGCCTTCATGGAGGAGCAGAAGCGCCTGGCGCGCGAGCAGGGCTATGTCACGACCCTCTACGGCCGCCGCCGCTATCTGCCCGAGCTGCAGAGCCGCAACTTCCAGACCCGCTCCTTCGGCGAGCGCGCCGCGATGAACTCCCCCATCCAGGGCACGGCCGCCGACGTGATGAAGCGCGCCATGGTCGCCGTCGCCCGGCGGCTCCAGCGCGAGGGCCTGGAGGCCCGCCTGCTGCTGCAGGTCCACGACGAGCTGATCGTCGAAGCGCCGCCCGCGGAGCGCGCGCGCGCCGCCGCCGTCCTCGACGAGGAAATGGAGCACGCCGCCGCCCTGCGCGTCCGCCTGCCGGCCGAGGTCGGCTGGGGCGAAAACTGGTACGACGCCAAATGACCCCCACATTCTGCAACGACCGGAGGGATGCCGCGATGCCGTCCGAATACACGCTCTCGCCCCTGCTCCCGCGCCACATCGACCGCATGGAGGAGCTGGAGAAGCTCTGCTTCTCGGTGCCCTGGAGCCGCGCGGCGCTGGAGGACGAGCTGACGAACCCCTGCGCCCGCTATGTCGTCTGCGAGCGGGACGGCGCCGTCGTCGGCTATATCGGCACGCGCACGGCGGCCGACGTCTGCGACATCACCAACGTCGCCGTCGATCCCGCCTTCCGCCGCCGCCATCTGGCGAGCGCCATGCTCGGCGAGCTGCTGCGCCAGGCCCGGGGCTGGGGCGTGACGGCCCTCACCCTCGAGGTGCGCGAGCACAACGCGCCGGCGCGCGCCTTCTACGAAAAGGCCGGCTTCCGCGCCATCGGCCGGCGGAAGCATTATTACGAGCTGCCCGACGAGGACGCCATCCTCATGGGCATGCTGCTGGAGGAACGGAAATGAACATCCTCGCCATCGAGAGCTCCTGCGACGAGACGGCGGCCGCCGTCTCGCGCGACGGGCGCACCATCCTCGCCGACGTTGTCTATTCCCAGGCCGACATGCACGCCCTCTACGGCGGCGTCGTCCCGGAGATCGCCTCGCGCAAGCACATCGAAAAGGTCAGCCTGGTCGCCGACCAGGCGCTCCGGCAGGCCGGCCTGCGCCCGCAGCAGCTCGACGCCGTCGCCGCCACCTGCGCCCCGGGCCTGATCGGCGCCCTGCTGGTCGGCGCCAACTTCGCCAAGGCGGCCGCCATGGCCCTCGGCGTGCCCTTTGTCCCCGTCCATCACCTGCGCGGCCACATCGCCGCCAACTATGTCGCCTTCCCGGAGCTGGAGCCGCCCTTTACCGCCCTGACCGTCTCCGGCGGGCACACCTCGATCCTCGACGTCGCCGACTATACGCAGCTCGAGCTGCTCGGCGCCACGCGCGACGACGCCGCGGGCGAGGCCTTCGACAAGGTCGGGCGGATGATGGGCCTGCCCTATCCCGGCGGCGCCGCCGTCGACCGCCTCGGGCAGAGCGGCGACCCGCAGAAATACCGCCTGCCGCGCGCCGACGTGCGCGACGCGCCCTTCGATTTCTCCTTCAGCGGCCTCAAGACCGCCGCCGTCAACCTCATCCACAACGCCGCCCAGAAGGGCGAGGAGATCGACCGCCCGGCCCTGTGCGCCGCGCTGTCCCGCGCCGTCGCCGAGAGCATCGTCCCGCGCGTCGTCGCTGCCGCCGCGCTGCGCGGCCGCCGCTGCGTCGCCGCGGGCGGCGGCGTCGCCGCCAACAGCGTCCTGCGCGCCCTGCTCGCGCGCGAGTGCGCCGCCCACGGGCTGACGCTCTGCCTGCCGCCGCTCTCGCTCTGCGGCGACAACGGCAGCATGATCGCCTGCCAGGCCTATTACGAGCTGCGGGCCGGCAACGCCATGCCGTACAGCGTCAACTGCTACGCGAGCATGGCGCCCGGCGACCGCTTCGCCGACATGGAACAGTTGTGCGACAACAAAGCGTAGTACTCACCCAGATTCTTACAATTCCCGCCCGGCGCCTCCTGTGGGAAACCGGGCGGCAAGCGCGGCGGCAGGTTTGACAAAAACTGTAAATTATCCCCGAACCCCGCTTGTTTCGGTCGATTGCGTGTTGTGGAAAACTCTGTTGAAAATGTGGATAACTTTCCGTAAAGCCCCCCAAACGGCTTTTGACACATACACACGGCGCCGCAAAAAGCAAGCCGGAAAAGCGCACGAAGTTTGCGTTGCTTTTCTGCACATTTTGTCCTAAAATATAAAGAAGAATCGCGCGAGTGCTGGAGGAACGACATGGACAAGAAAATTTCATCCGCGGTGATCCGGCGGATGCCGCGATATTACCGCCACCTGTGCGAGCTGCACGATCTGGGGACCGAGCGGATCTCCAGCGGCGCGCTGGCGCAGCGCATGGGGCTGACGGCCTCGCAGGTGCGCCAGGACTTCAACTGCTTCGGCGGCTTCGGGCAGCAGGGCTACGGCTACCGTGTCTCCGAGCTGCGCGATTCCATCGCCGCGATCCTGCACATCGACCGCGACCGCACCGCCATCCTCATCGGCGTCGGCAATCTCGGGCGCAGCCTGATCGTCAATTTCAACTTCACCAAGAACGGCGTGCGCCTGATCGGCGCCTTTGACACCAATCCCGGCCTGGTCGGCACCGAGATGTCCGGCGTGCCGATCTGGTCGTGCCGCGACCTCGAGCACATCATGGCCGAGCAGCGGCCGGACATCGCCATCCTCTGCGTGCCGCGGCTGCACGGCCGCGCGGTCGCCCAGCGCCTGATCTCCTGCGGCATCCGCGGGATCTGGAACTTCACCGGCGCCGACCTGCAGCTCGAGCTGCCGCAGGTGCCCATCGAAAACGTCCACTTTTCGGAGAGTCTCATGGTGCTCTCCTATCAAATCGAGGACTGAGCAGAAAGGAGCTTTCGCATGGAAAACGTATCTGTCACGCGCGTTCCCAAAAAGGGCCTGCCCGCGGGCTTCGTCTACATCGACGAGCTGATTCCGGACTGTATTATCGATGCAAAATACGCCGGAACGGAAAACTTCATGGGGCGTCCCGCCGTCGGCTACAACCAGCCGCTGGTGGTGATGACCAAGGAGGCGGCGGCGGGCTGCGTCCGCGCCGCGGAGAAGCTGCGCGCCCAGGGCTATGTGATGAAGTTCTTCGACTCTTACCGTCCGCAGCGCGCGGTCGACGACTTCTGCCGCTGGGGCGACGACCTCGGCGACCTGCGCCGCAAGCCGGTGCAGTATCCGAACCTCGAAAAGGCCCGCGTCTTTGACGAGGGCTACATCGCCCGCCATTCGAGCCACACCCGCGGCAGCGCCGTCGATCTGACCATTGTGGACACGGCGACCCATCAGGAGCTGGACATGGGCTGCGGCTTTGATTTCATGGACCCGCGCTCCAACCTCGGCGCCAAGGGGCTGACCCCGGCGCAGGAGCACAACCGCCAGATCCTTCAGGACGCGATGCTCAGCTCGGGCTTCAAGCCCTATGACGGCGAGTGGTGGCACTTCAACATCGTCCCCGAGCCCTATCCCGACACCTATTTCGACTTCCCGATCGAATAAACTCCACAAAAAAGCCGTCCCCCGGCGGGGACGGCTTTTTGCTGCCTGGGAGGCGGGGCGTCACTGCGCGGTGTAGGCGCTCAGGTCGGCCGGATAGACGACCGTGACGGCGCTGCCGGTCTTGTTGATCTTCATGGTGAAGCTCAGCACGGCGTCATAGGTGGCGCCGCCGATGGTGACCTGGCCGGCGGCGCTGATCATGCTGCCGGCGAGCGTGCCGTCGCTGTTGAGGGCGACGGTCTGGACGGCGCTGCCGGTCCGGACGTCGGCGGTGATTTTGAGGGCGGCGAAGAGGCTCTCCATCTGCTCGTCGATGAGGTAGTTGTACCTGGCGGCGTAGTCGAACGCGTAGGTCAGGCCGGTGGCGTCGGTCTCCTCGCCGGTGTACATATACAGCCGGTCGCTGCCGCCGGCGGAGGCGGCCAGGGCGCTGCGGGCGGCGGCGACGAAGGTGCTGCCCTGCGCCTTGGTCTTGACGCCGTCGGCGCTGGTATAGGCCCAGCCGTCCCTGTACCACTGCTCGACCGCGGCCGACTGGCCGTTGACGTCGATCACGGCCTTGTTGGCGTACTGCGGGGCGGCGCCGTCCACAAAGGCGCTGTCCACGGTATAGCTGAGGTTGACGGAGCCGTACTGGGCGCCGAACTCGGTCGTCATGTCGAACGAGGTCTGGGCGGCCAGCCGGTCGGCGGCGGCGCTGACGGCCTGCCAGCACTTCATCTCCGCAAGCGGGGCCGCGGCGGCCGATTCGCTCACCGCGCCGGAGGCGGCCAGCTTTTCCAGCAGCAGGCTGCCGCCGCCCCTGACCGCGGTGCCGAGCGCCTGATAGGAGGCGGCGACGGCCTCGTCGCGCAGGAAGCTGCCGTCGGTCAGCCCCGTGTCGATCAGGCCCTTGGCGGAGGCGAAGGCGACGGCGCCGGCATAGGTGAAGTCGGGCGCGGCGCCGAGATCAGCATAGCCGAGGGCGCGCAGCAGGAAGGTGCAGTACATCTGCGCGCTGCACACGCCGTCATAGTCGAAAACCGGCTGCTTCTGGGCGTTGACGCCCGCGCCGTTGGTCAGCCCGTGCGCATAAAGCCAGGCGACATAGGGCGCGAGCCAGACCGCTTTGGCGCGGACGTCGGCATAGGGATTGGCGGTTTTCCCGGCCGCGAAGTCGGCCTTGGCGCCGCTCTCCTGCCCCAGCAGGCGGACCAGCATGACGGCGGCCTCGCTGCGCTTCATGGCGCGGTCGAGCTCATAGCCCTTCTCGGTGCCCTTGAACATGCCCATGGTGTTGAGCCGGTCGGCAAGCGGCGTGAAATCGGCGGCAAAGGCCGAGAGCGACAGCAGCATTGCCGCCGCCAGCAGCACCGCCAGCGCGCGGAACGGTTTCTTCATGCGGCGAACCCCCTTTTCTTTTTCAGTCTGATTATAAACCACGCCGCGGCGCGCCGCAACCCCGTGCCCGGCCGCGTTTGAACCCGCTGCGGGCCAAAAAACGGCAAAAATGCCTGCTTTCCGGGATTCTTAAGGGAAAATTAAGGGTTTTTACACTTTTGTTTTAAGAACTGAACCGCTACAATAGATACAGAAGAAACAACGGGAGGATGCGTTTTGTGTATAACATTCTGATCTGCGATGACGACCGCGACATCGTGTCCGCGCTGAAAATCTATCTGTCCGGCCAGGACTACAACCTCTTTGCGGCCTATTCCGGGACGCAGGCGCTCGAGGTGCTGCGGGAGCACGACATCCAGCTCATCCTCATGGACGTCATGATGCCCGAGATGGACGGCATCGCCGCGACCGCGCGGCTGCGCGAGCGCTCCAACGTGCCCGTCATCCTGCTGACGGCCAAGAGCGAGCCGGCCGACAAGGTGCTCGGCCTCAACGTCGGCGCCGACGACTATATCACCAAGCCCTTCGAGCCGATGGAGGTGCTGGCGCGGGTGCGCTCGCAGCTGCGCCGCTACACCGCCCTCGGCGGAGAGGCCAAAAAGCCCGCCACGCTGCGCATCGGCGGCATCGAGCTGTGCGACGACGACAAGACGGTCTCCGCCGACGGCGAGCCGGTCGCCCTGACGCCCATCGAATACAACATCCTCCGCCTGCTGATGGAGAGCCCCGGCCGAGTCTACTCGACGGCGCAGATCTATGAGCAGGTGTGGAACGAAAACGCCGTCGGCGCCGACAACGCCGTCGCCGTCCACATCCGCCATCTGCGCGAAAAGCTGGAGATCAACCCCTCCGAGCCCCGCTACATCAAGGTGGTCTGGGGACTCGGCTACAAGATGGAAAAGGAGGGCGCCCAATGAAAGCCGATGCCCGCGGCAGCCTGCCGCTCAAGGTCGCCGCGCTGTTCCTCGCCGCGCTGCTGTTCTGCGGCGCGCTGTACAGCGGTTTTGCCGTCGCCTATCTTTACAGCGGCGGCGCCTATGACGGCGCCGGGTCCTATTACCGCACCGCCGTCTGCGCCTCCGTCGCCGCCGACCAGGCGGAGAGCCTCTACTATCTCTGGACCGGCGACCCGGCCGGCACGGACCTGACCGCCTATGACGGGGGCGGCAGCACCTTCGGCTTCACGCTCACGCCGGACGACGGCACGCCGGTCTCGCTGCATGTCCCCGAAAGCCCCGCCTACACGTCCGTGCACGTCTTTGAACAGGCCTCCGTCACCGTTTTCCTCGCGCCCGGGACGCCCGCCGACGGGCCGTTCGCCTTTTCCCAGCGCCTCTATGAACGGCTGCTGCCGCAGAAGAACGATCTGCTGTTCGTCGCGGCGCTGTGCCTGGTGGCGGAGGCGGTGACCGTCGTCTTTCTCTGCTGCGCCGCGGGACACCGGCGGGGAGAAACGCAGGTGCTGCCCAACTACCTCGACCGCCTGCCCTTCGATCTCTGGCTGGCCATCGCCGCCGCGGGCTGCGCGCTGCTCGCGCTGCCCATTGAGTCGCTCCCCGGCGTCTCCGGCTTCCCGCCGCCCTGGCTGCTGCTGATCGGCGTCTGCCTGCTGGGGATGTTCCTGCTGGCGCTCGCCACGCTGCTGACCTTCGCCACCCGCGTCAAGCTCGGCAAATGGTGGCGCAACACGATCGTCTGCAAGGTGCTGCGCCTGTTCTGGCTCCTGTTCCGCGGCCTGGGCCGCGCCCTGGCGGCGGGTTTCCGGGCGCTGCCCACGCTGTGGCGGACGATCCTGACCTTCTGCGCCTTCGCGCTGGCGCAGACGCTGATGACGCTGTCCGGCCAGTGGAGCGGCGGCGCGGTGCTGCTGCTGCTGCTCATGGACGCCGCCATGCTCTGGCTGCTCTGCCGCTATACCCTCGCGCTGCGGAAGCTCGCCGAGGGCGGCGCGCGCCTTGCCGCCGGCGACGCGGACTGCCGCGTCGAGCTCGCCAAAATGCCGCCCGCGCTGCGGGCGCACGGCGAGCACCTCAACTCCATCGGCGACGGCATCTCGATCGCCGTCGAACGCGAGATGAAGAGCGAGCGCATGAAGACCGAGCTCATCACCAACGTCTCCCACGACATCAAGACGCCGCTGACCAGCATCCTCAACTATGTCGATCTGCTGCAGAAGGACCCGACCGACGAGCAGCGCGCCGAATACCTCGCCGTGCTCGACCGGCAGGCCAGGCGGCTCAAAAAGCTCACCGAGGATCTGGTCGAGGCCTCCAAGGCGGCGACCGGCAACCTCACCGTCGAGCTCGAGCGCACCGATCTGTGCGAGCTGCTGCGCCAGGCGGCGGGCGAATACGAGGAGCGGCTGGGGCAGAACCGCCTCACCCCCGTCGTGACCGCGCCCGAGACCCCGGTGCCGGTCATGGCCGACGGGCAGCTGCTGTGGCGCGTGATCGACAACCTGCTGAGCAACGCCTGCAAATACGCCCAGGAGGGCACGCGCGTCTATCTCGACGTGCGCCGCATCGAGGACCGCGCCGTGCTCACCGTGCGCAACGTCTCGCGCCAGCAGCTCAACATCGACCCCGACGAGCTGCTCGAGCGCTTCGTGCGCGGCGACAGCGCCCGCAACACCGAGGGCAGCGGCCTCGGCCTCAACATCGCCCGCAGCCTGACCGAGCTGCAGCACGGCGCGCTGACGCTCGCCATCGACGGCGATCTGTTCAAGGCCACGCTCTCCTTCCCCGCGCTGACGGAGGACGCCGCATGAGCCGCCGCGTCTCCTCCGAACGCCTGACGCTGATCGCCGGCGCGGCCGTGACGGCGGCGGCCGTCCTGCTCGCCGTCTGGGGCTGGCGGGCCGGGATTTTCCGCAGCACCGACGCGCTGCGCGCCTTTGTCTCCCGCTTCAGCTGGCTCGGGCCGCTGCTGCTGATCGTCCTGCATGTCGTGCAGGTCGTCGTCCCCTTCCTGCCCGGCGCGGTGACGCTGGCGGCCGGCGTGCTGGCCTTCGGCCCCTGGTGGGGCTTCGCCTGGAACTACGCCGGCATCCTGCTCGGCTCGCTGCTCGCCTTCCTGCTGGCCAAGCGCTGCGGACGCCCGCTGGTGCGGCGGCTGACGCCGCGCGCCCTGTGCGAAAAATACCTCGACCGCCCCCTGCCGCCGCGCTTCGAGCGCCTGTTCGCCCTCGCCATCCTGCTCCCCGGCGCCCCCGACGACACGCTCTGCATGGTCGCCGGCCTGAGCGGGATGCGGACCCGCCGCTTCTTCCTCATCCTGGCGGCGATGAAGCCCCTTTCGATCTTTTTTTACAGCCTCAGCCTGCTGCTGCTCGGACACCTCATATTCTGAAACGCCGGAAGTTTTTCCGGCGTTTTTCCTATATTTTTGCTTCCGTTTTTGGTGAATCCACACATATTTTGCTTGACAGCCGCCTCCAGCCGCCCTAAAATGAAGACAAGGAAAAACTGGAAAGCTGGTGTTTTTATGCAGATGCAGCTGATGATCCTGATTCTCAGCAAGGTCGACGTGCTGTCCACGCTGCTCACGCGCCTGATCGCCGCCGGCATCTCCGGCACGACGGTCGTGGACTGCGAGGGCGCGATGCGCGTGCTCAGCCAGGCCGACATCGAGCCGCCGCCGATCTTCGCGGGCCTGCGGCAATATCTCAATCCGCAGCGGCAGAAGGGCAAGCTGGTGCTGGTCGTGCTCTCCGACGCCCAGGTGCCGGCGGCCAGACAGGTCATCCATGACGTCGTGGGCGGGCTGGACAAGCCGGATACCGGCATTGTCATCACGCTGCCGCTTTCGAGTGCGGAGGGGCTTTCCAGCCGCTGACCGATGAAAACATTGCTGATTCTCGGACTCGCGATGGTCGCGGGCCTGTTAATGAACCGCGCCGCAAAGCGCGTCGGCCTGCCCAACGTCACGGGCTATCTGGTGGCGGGACTGCTGATCGGTCCCTCGCTGCTCAACATCTTCACCGCGCAGGCGGCCGGCGAGGCCGCCGTCATCACCAACGTGGCGCTCGGCTTCATCGCCTTCTCCATCGGCGGCGAGTTCAAGGTCGGCGCGATCAGGAGCCTCGGCAGCGCCGTGCTGACCATCACCCTGTTTCAGTCCCTCACGGCCTGCGCGATGGTGGACGCCGTGCTGCTGCTCTGCCGCTTCCCGACGCCGCTGGCGCTGACGCTGGGCGCGATCGCCACCGCGACGGCGCCGGCTGCGACGCTGATGGTCGTCCGCCAGTATCACGCCGAGGGCCCGGTGACGCGGATGCTGCTGCCGGTCGTCGCCCTGGACGACGCCGTGGGCCTGATCGTCTTTGCCATCTCGCTCTCGGTCTCCCAGGCGCTCTCCTCCGGCAAAACGCCGTCGGTCTCCAACATGCTGCTGGCGCCGCTCAAGGACATCGCCCTCTCGCTGGCGGTCGGCACGGCGCTCGGCTTCGCCCTCGCCTTTGCCCTCAGGTTCTTCCATTCCAAGGCCAACCGCCTGTGCCTGATCCTCTGCGCCGTCTTTCTCGGCACGGCGCTGGCCGACCGCTGGGGTCTCTCCTCGCTGCTGCTGTGCATGATGGTCGGCGCGGTGATGGTCAACCTGCGCACGGACTCGGACGAGGTGCTCGACCTGACCGACGGCTGGACGCCGCCCCTGTTCCTGCTCTTCTTCGTCATCTCCGGCGCGGAGCTGGACCCGACCATCCTGCCGTCGGTCGGGCTGCTCGGCATCGCCTACCTGCTGGCCCGCACGGGCGGCAAGTACCTCGGCGCCCGCATCGGCGCCAGGGTCGCCAACGCGCACCCCAATGTGCAGAAATATCTCGGCATCACCCTGATGCCGCAGGCGGGCGTCGCCATCGGCATGAGCCAGATTGTCATCACGGCCCTGCCGCAGTACGGCGCCGAGATCCGCGCCGTCGCCCTGTGCGCGACGCTGATCTACGAGCTGGTCGGCCCGCTGCTCACCAAGTTCGCGCTGACCAAATCCGGCGAGATCAAAAAGGCCGCCTGAGCGCGGTCCCCGCCGCAAAAAAGCCGCCGCCCCTATGCGGGCGGCGGCTTTTTCATGCGGTTTTCAGGCGCGGCGCAGCAGCCGCCCAAAACGCACGCCGGTGGCGCTGCCGTGCTCGACGGCCGTCTCGCCCGAGACAAAGACGTATTCGATCCCGGTGTTGGGGCGGAAGGGATGGAGAAAATCGCCCGTCTCGCCGACATGCGCCCAGTCGAGGGCGCACAGATCGGCGCGGAACCCGGGGCGGACATAGCCGATCTCCGGCAGACGCAGATGCTCGGCCGGCAGGGCGCACAGCCGCCGCACCTCCGCGCCGGGGCTGCACAGCCCGCCCTCGCGCACCAGACGCAGGCGGCGCGGGAAGGTGCTGACATAGCGCGGGTGGCAGGCGGGCGGCGCGTCGGGCGCCGGGCGCTCCAGCAGATGGGCGCTGTCGGTGCCGCAGGAGGTCAGCGGATGGGCCATGATGCGGCGCAGGTCGCTCTCGTTGAGCGTGAAATAGATCATGCTGACGCTGCCGTCGTTCTCCGCCAGCAGGTCGAACACCACCTCAAAGGGGTCGCAGCCGCGGCGGCGGGCGACGTCGGCGATGGTCTCGCCGGGCCGGGCCGTGCCGCGCAGCGTCTGCGCCACCATCCATTTGTCAAAGCCCGTCAGCGGCAGCATGTTGTCGAAGCTGCCGTCGTCGGCCAGCAGCCGCCCGCGCAGCTCGGCGCGGAACGCCGGCTGCTGCAGCCGGGCGAGGAAGGCGGCGCGGCCCGCGCTCATGTATTCGGGCGGCAGGGCGTCGATCAGCCCGGTCGAGCAGCCCGCGAAGGGATACTGGTCGCAGCGCACCGCCAGGCCGCGGGCGGCGGCCTCCTCCATCAGGCGCAGCGTGGTCTCCGAATCGCCCTCGTTGCGCTTGCCCTCGACCTTGTGGTGCGAGATCTGCACGCGGCAGCCCGACTGCGCGCCGATCGCCAGCGCCTCGCGCACCGCGGGGATGCAGAAGTCGCCCTCGCCGCGGATGTGGCTGGCATAGACGCCGCCGTACGCGCCGGCGACGCGGGCCAGCGCGGTCAGCTCCTCCGTCCCGGCATAGACCGAGGGCGGATAGATCAGCCCGGTGGAGATGCCGAGGTGGCCGCACTCCATGGCGCGGCGCACCAGGCCGCGCATCTCGTCGAGCTGCTCCCCCGTCGGCGCCGCGGCGCTCCAGCCCATGACATGCAGGCGCACGCCGCCCTGCGGCAGCAGGAAGGCGACGCTGGTGCCCTTTTTGAGCCGGTCGACAAAGTCCATGAAGCGCTCCGGCGTCTCGCCGGCCCGCAGCGCCGCGGCGGTGCGCTCGTCGCCGAGCTGCTGGCTCTCCTTTTCATAGAAGTCCGGCTCGGGCAGCTCGCCGCCGCCGCCGCAGTTGCCGCAGACCTCGGCGGTGATGCCCTGCTCGAGCGCGTTCCAGCCGCTCGTGCCGAGCAGCAGGGTGTAGTCGGCGTGGGAATGGCAGTCGACAAAGCCCGGCGTCAGGGTCAGGCCGTCGAGGTCAAGCGTGCGCTTCGCCCCGCTCAGGGCCGGCTCCACCGCGGCGATATAGCCGCCGCTCACGGCGACGTCCGCATGGACCCCCGGCCCGCCGCCGCCGTCGAGCACCAGGGCGTTTTTCAGAATCAGGTCATACATTTTATCTGTCCGCTTCCTTTCCAGCAATTCAGCTCCGGCCGCGCCGCCACCACAGCGCCAGCCACCAGCGGCCGCGCAGGGCGATCAGCCGGCGGTAGGCGCCGTCGAGAATGTCGCACAGGGCGGCGCGCGCGTCCGCATCCGGCTCGCGGCCCGCATAGGCGGCGACGTTGACGCCCTGCGCCGCGCGCGGACATTGCAGACGGGCGTTTTCGTCGAGGCCCATCGGCCCCAGACCGCGGAAATAGTCCTCGACCGTCTGCGTCGGGTCGTCGCGCACGCCGAGCGCGCCCGCGCAGCGGCGCAGCTCCGCATAGGCGGCCAGCAGCGGCCGCTCCCCGGCCCGGTAGCGGCGCTGGGTGCGCCGCCACAGCCGCAGCCGCAGGCGCAGCGCGCCGTAAGCGGCGCCGCAGGCCAGCGCCAGCGCCAGCAGCACCGTCAGCCAGACGGGCAGGCCCCGCCGCGTCCCCGCGCCCGGCTGCTCCGCCTGGTTCTCGTCCGTCGGGGTCTGTTCGGGCGTCGGCTTCTCCTCGGGCTGCTCCTCCTTGTCGGGCAGCTCCTCCGCCGGGGTCTCCTCCGGCTGCTCATAAGGGGTGACGTCCAGCTCCTCGCGGCCCACCGGGGCGCTGCCGGCCGCGGTGAAGGCCGTCGCGTCATAGGTCAGCCAGCCGCTCCCCGGAAAGTACAGCTCCGCCCAGGCATGCCGCTCGGCATCCGTGACCGTCGTCCCGGCCGCGGCGGCCGCGTGATCGACAAGGTAGCCCTCGACATAGCGCGCCGGAATGCCGCAGCAGCGGGACAGCACCACCATCGCCGAGGCGAACGACGTGCAATAGCCCTCGCGCACGTCAAAGAGGAAGCTGCTGACGAAATCGCGGTCGGTCGTCGCCGGCGTCAGCGTATAGCTGAAGGACTTCATCAGATAGGCGCGGATGCGCTCCGCCGTCTGATCGGGCCGGTTCTGCCGCAGTCTGGCCGCCAGCGCCCGCACCTCGGGCGGCAGCGTGACCGGCAGATCGAGGTACTGGGCGCGCAGGTCGGCCAGCTCGGCGGCGTCGTAGTTCCCGAAAGACGTCTTGTTCAGCTGCGACGCGACCTGCCGGCTCCACGGCTTCTCGACGCCGTCCTCAAAGGCGGGCGGATCGAGCGGCTCGTAAAACGCACCGACGAGATACTGGCTGCGCAGCGGCTCGCTGCTCGTCACCTCGCCGAAGCGGTTCGCGCTCAGCGGGACGTCGGGCAGCGCCGCATACTGCCGCACGCCGCGGTCGTCGTCATAGCCGAACAGCAGGCGCGCCCCCTTCGCCTGATCGCCGACGACCGACACCTCGACAACGCGCGAGGCGCCGAGCTTGTTGCGGGCGTCGGTGACCGCGGAGAGCCGGGTCGCGGCCAGCAGCGCGGCGTTCTGCGGCGCCGGCACGCGGCGGGTGCCGTAGTGGAAGTCGCGAAGCGTGAACTCGATCAGCCGGAACATGCTGGGGGTGCCGGAGCCGGAGCGCAGCGCCGTCAGGAACTCCTCCGTGCCGGGCAGATAGGCCTCGTCGCCGGCCATGGCCTCCGAGCGCTGCCAGGCGAAGCCGGTATAGCGGTCAAAGACCGCGGTGCGCAGGTAGATCCTGCCCGTCGTCTGGCCCTCCCGGGCGAGCTTGAAGTCAAAGCTGGCGATGCCCAGCTCCTCGCGGTCGCCGCCGAGGGCGATCTGATCGAGGTTCTCCGTCGGTATCGAGCCGCCGCCCGCGACGGCGAACCAGTTGCCGATCGTTTCGGTCAGCGTCTCGACATCCCAGGCAAAGCGCTGGCTGCGCCAGTCCATGCGGGTCCCGCCGGCGACCGCCGCGGTCACCAGCAGCGCGGGCAGCAGCGCCAGCGCCATGCCGCGCTGCCAGCGGGCGTAGGAGCGCGTCCGGCGCGAGCGCTCCCAGCGCTTGCCGCTCCAGATCCAGGCGCAGCAGCACAGCACGGCGAGCAGCGTCAGCAGCAGGCGCGCGGTGTCGGGACGCACCCCCTCCGTCAGCAGCTGCAGCGAGGTGAACACCCCGCAGTAGACCAGCGCCGCCCAGACGGGCGCGCGCAGCAGCCGCAGCAGCAGCACGGCCAGCAGCGCCCCGCCGAGGGCGAACAGCAGCCACAGCGCCGCGCCGAAGCGCGGGTCGTGCGGCATGTCCGCCGCCGGGACCGAGCGGGAGAGCCAGTCGCCGAAATCGAAGCCGAAGTCGATCACCCGCTGGAAGGGGCGCACGGGATGGGCGTGCGAGGCGGGCCAGACGCACAGCAGGGCAAAGGCGGCGCCGAGCGCGATCAGCCCCGCCAGGCGGCTTTTGGCGCTCCGCAGCCAGAGGGCCAGCAGCAGCGCCAGCACGCCGCACCAGACAAACAGGCGCAGCGGATGGAAGTCAAACAGGGTCAGCAGCGCCTCGCGCGCCGGCAGCCAGGCCGCCAGCCAGACGGCCGCCGCCTCGCTGACGCGGCGGAAGGTCAGTCGGTGCGCCATTTCCAGCCCTCCCTTGTCCGTTCGGTGCAGAGATTGATCTGCCCGCTGCACAGCTGCGGCAGCGTCCGCCGCCAGCCGGGCGCGCCGATCGCGAAGACCATGCTGCCGCGCGGCAGCCGGGCCAGCAGGCGGCAGAAGTTCTCGTCCCCGTCCGCGGCGACGGCGCAGCACGAACGCCCCTGCGCCAGCTCCGCCAGGGCGTCGCTGCGCGCCGTGTCGTCGGGCGGCAGCGTCGGGCAGAGGGCCAGGGCGCGGGCCAGCGCCGTCAGGTCGCCCTGCGGCACCGGCACGCGGCTCCGGCCGCAGCGCAGGGTGAGCGCGGTGCCGCGCAGCATGAGCGCGCCGCCCGCCAGCGCCGCCTCCAGCGTCTGCTGGCGCTGCTCCGCCGGGAAGGGCGCGACATAGAGGACGTTGTCCCGGCGCAGGCCGACGCTGTCGAAGTCCTTGAGATAGAGCTCCCGCCGCGCCGCGGTCAGCTTCCAGTTGACGCGGCTGAGCGGCTCGCCCGCCTCATATTCGCGGCTGCCGGACACGGAGTCGAACTCGCCCGCCCGGCGGTCGCGGCGGTCGTGCGAGCCCTGGTCCGCGGGCGGGATCAGCGGCGGCTCGTCCGCCGGATAGAGATACGGCAGCACCAGCACGGGCCGCGGCCCCTCGCGCAGCGCCGTCCCCAGCCGCAGCTGCCGCGCGAACAGCCCCAGGGGGCTGAACAGGCGCAGCGCGACCACGCCGGCGCGCTGGGCGCCGACGCTGACGGCGCGCGCCGCGAACTCCTCGCGCAGCGCGCCGAGCGGCTGCCAGGGGGCGGCCGGCTCCGCGCCCGCAAAGAAGGTCTGCGCGCTCAGGCGGCGCTCCAGCAGACAGAGCGAGAGCATCGCGCCGCCGCGCACCTCGAGCGTCAGCGTGACGCGCTCGCCCGTGACGCACTCCGGCGGCGCGGCGGTCTGAAAGACCTGCACGCCGCGCAGGCCGGCCAGAAACAGCGTCAGGTCGGTGAGCGCCAGCAGCCCGCCCAGCAGCACCGGCAGCCAGAGCGCCCCCAGCCCCAGACCGAGCGCCGCGGCGCCGAACGGCAGCAGCACCGCCAGCAGCGGCCAGCGGGCCCGCTGCCCGCCCCTGCGTTCTCCGCGCTTGCGCATTTTTATTTGAGGGGCACGGGCGCCTGCGCCAGCACCTCGTCGATGACCTTGTCCTGCCACAGATCGCTGCGGCCCTGGCTGGCGCCGTGGAGGATGAGCCGGTGCGCCAGCACCGGCTTCGCCAGGGCGCGCACCTGATCGGGCGTGATGAAATCCTGCCCGCCGATCAGGGCCATGGCCTGCGCCGCGCGCATCAGCGCCAGCGCGCCGCGCGGCGAGACGCCGAGGGCGACGCGCTCGTGCGCGCGCGTGCGGCGGCAGAGATCGGTGATGTATTCGGCGACCGGGCGCGCGACCTGGACGGCCGCGACCCGCCGCTGCAGCTCCAGCAGCTCCCCGCCGTCCAGCATGGCGGACAGCCGCGACAGCGGATCGTCGTCGCGGAAGCGGAGCAGCAGGTCGGCCTCGGCCGCGGCGTCGGGATAGCCGAGCGAAATGCGCATCAGGAAGCGGTCGAGCTGCGCTTCGGGCAGCGGCGAGGTGCCGACGCTCTCGATCGGATTTTGGGTGGCGATCACCATAAACGGCTCGGGCAGCGGGCGGGTGACGCCGTCCACGGTGCTCTGCCGCTCCTCCATCACCTCGAGCAGACAGCTCTGGGTCTTGGGGGAGGCGCGGTTGATCTCGTCGACCAGCAGCAGCTGGTTCATCACCGCGCCGGGACGGAAGGTCGCCTGCCCGGTCTGCACGTCATAGAGCGAAAAGCCGAGGATGTCGCCGGGCAGCACGTCCGGCGTGCACTGCACGCGGCCGAAGCCGAGCCCGAGACAGCGCGCCAGCGAGCGCGCCAGCAGCGTCTTGCCGACGCCCGGCACGTCCTCGATCAGAACATGGCCCCGCGCGAGCAGGGAGCAGAGCAGCAGCAGCGCCGGCTGGCGTCCGTCCACCACCACGGTGTCGATCTGGGAGAGCAGCTTGGCAAAGATCTCGCGGTCGTTCCCTTCCATCTGTTTCGTTCCGCCTTTCTGTCGTCGAAGCGTTCCGGCGCGGCGCGCGCGGAAAGCCGTCTGTATTTATCATATACGAACAGACCCGCCAAATCAAGGCTTGCTTTGTGGCAGAATGCACAAAGCGCGCCGGGGCCCGGTCTTTCGTTTACATTCCGTTCATAAATAATTTCCAAGCCGATAAAAACTCGCGCCAAAAATGTTCATCATTTTTCATTATACTGAACGCAAGTCTCACCAGGAGGAGGAATCTGCTTGATTGAAGTCAGTCATCTGACCAAGCGCTACGGCGCGCACACGGCGGTGGACGACCTGAGCTTCACGATCGAGAAGGGCCGCATCTACGGCTTCCTCGGTCCGAACGGCGCGGGCAAATCGACCACCATGAACATCCTCACCGGCTGTCTGGCCGCGACGGAGGGCGATGTGCGCATCGACGGCCTCGACATCTTCGAGGACGCGCGGGAGGCCAAGAAGCGCATCGGCTACCTGCCCGAGCAGCCGCCGCTCTATCCCGACATGACGCCGGAGGAATATCTCTGCTTCGTCGCCGGGGCCAAGGGCGTCCCGTCCGACAAGCTGCGGGAGCAGCTCGGCCACGTCGTGGAGGTCGCCGGTCTCGGCGAGGTCCGCACCCGGCTGATCCGCAACCTGTCCAAGGGCTACCGCCAGCGCGTCGGCATCGCCCAGGCGCTGTTGGGCGACCCGGAGATCATCATTCTCGACGAACCGACCGTCGGCCTCGACCCGCTGCAGATCATCGAGATCCGCGACCTGATCCGTTCGCTGGGCAAGGAACACACCGTGCTGCTCTCGAGCCACATCCTCTCCGAGGTGCGCGCCGTCTGCGACACCATCCTCATCATCTCCCACGGCCGTCTGGTGGCCTGCGACACGCCGGACAAGCTCGAGGAGCGCTTCGCCGCCGGCTCGTCGGTCGAGCTGACCGTCCGCGCCGGCGAGGCGGAGACCCGCGCCGTGCTCGACGGGCTGGAGGGCCTTTCCGCCTCCTGCACGGAGGAGGACGGCCGCTGCCATGTCGTGCTCTCGGGCGCGGGCGACGCCGACGCGCTGTGCGAGCGCCTGTTCTTCGCCTTTGCCGCGGCGAAAAAGCCCATTGTGCGCCTGTCGGTGTCCAAGGCCAGCCTGGAGGACGTGTTCCTCGAGCTGACCGCCGACGACGCGGCGGCGCCGGAAGCGTCTGCAAAGGAGGCCGAACAGAAATGAGAGCCATTGTCAAACGCGAGCTGAACAGCTATTACAAGAGCCTGACGGGGTATATCTTCGCCGCCTTCGCCCTGCTCTTCGCCGGCATCTATGTCATGGCCATCAACCTCAAGGGCGGCTACGCCAACTTTGAGTATGTCGTCAACAACATGGCCTTTGTGTTCCTGCTGTGCATCCCCATCCTGACGATGCGCGTGCTGGCCGAGGAGCGGCGCCAGAAAACCGACCAGCTGCTCTATTCCCTGCCGATCGGCATGGGCCGCGTCGTCTGCGGCAAGTATCTCGCCATGCTGCCGGTCATCGCCTCGCCGCTGCTGGTGATGTGCCTCTATCCGCTGATGCTCTCCGCCTACGGCGACGTGCCGCTGCGCCTGGCCTACGGGACGCTGTTCGCCTTCTTCCTGCTGGGCGCGACCCTCGCCGCCATCGGCATGTTCGTCTCGGCGCTGACCGAAAACCAGGCGGCCTCGGCCGGCCTGTGCTTCGCGGTGATGCTGCTGCTCTATTTCCTGTCCGACCTCGCGGGCTATGTCCCCGAGACGGCGACCGCCTCCTATCTGGCCCTGGCCGTGCTCATCCTGGCGATCGGCATCATCCTCTATCTGCTGACCAAAAACGCCGTGTTCGGCGCCGGACTGACGCTGCTGGGCGAGGGCGGGCTGCTGCTGTGGTTCAAGCTCGACTCGGCCCGCTTCGAGAACCTGTTCCCGACCTTTATGAAGGCGCTCTCCCCCTTTGAGCGCTTCTCCGGGTTTGTGGACGGCACGTTCGATCTGAGCGCCGTGGTCTATTTTCTGACGGTCATCGGCCTGTTCCTGTTCCTGACGGTGCAGGCCATGGAAAAGCGGAGGTGGAGCTGAGATGTCCGACATGAACAAAAACCCTGAAGGCCCGGAGGCGCAGAAGCCCCGGAAGGCGCCCTCCGCCCGCGGCGCGAAGATGCGCGCCGCCTTCCGCACCCGCGCCTTCCGCATGGGAACGTACAGCGTGGCCGTGGCCCTCGTGGTCATCGCCATCGTCTTTGCGGTCAACCTCGTGATGACCAAGGTCCCGGCCACCGTCACCCAGATCGACATGACCGACCAGGGCATCTTCACGCTCGCCGAGCAGACCAAGAGCGTCGTCGCCTCGCTCGACAGCCCCGTCACGGTCTACTGGATCGTCCAGCAGGGCCAGGAGGACGGACAGCTCGGCAAGCTGCTCGCGCTCTATGAGGGGCTGGGCAAGAACCTCTCCGTGGTCAAGAAGGACCCGGTGGTCTACCCCGGCTTTGCCAAGCAGTACACCGACTCCGACGTCAGCAACAACTCGCTCATCGTCGTCTGCGGCACGCGCAGCAAGCTCGTCGCCAACAGCGACATCTATGTCTATGACTACGACGAATACTACTCCTCCGGCAACGTCACCGGCACGTTCTGCGGCGAAAGCGCCCTGACGGGCGCGATCAGCTATGTCACCAGCGCGGAGCTGCCCGTGATCTACACCCTCGAGGGCCACGGCGAGACGGCGCTGAGCAGCGACATGAGCAAGGCCCTGACCGACGAAAACTACACGACCCAGACCCTGAGCCTGGTCAGCGAGACCGAGGTCCCGGAGGACTGCGACGCGCTGCTGATCGTCGGCCCCAAGACCGACCTCGCCCCGCTCGAGTGCGACGCGCTGCGCGCCTATCTCAAAAACGGCGGCAAGGTGCTGCTGTTCACCGATTATGTCAAGGGCGGCCTGCCCAACCTTGAGGCGGTGCTGGCCGACTACGGCGTGACCGACGTGCAGGGCGTCGTCCTCGAAGGCGACAAGAACTACTGCGCGTGGGGTTACAGCTACTACCTGCTGCCCGACATCGGCTCCCACACCATCACGAGTCCGCTGTCGAGCAACGGCTACTCAGTCATCGCGCCGGTGGCCACCGGACTGCAGATCGCCACCGACCTGCGCGACGGCCTGACCGTCGAATCGCTGCTGACGACCTCGACCTCCTCCTACTGCAAGCTGGCCGGCACCGAGATGAAGACCTACAACAAGGAGACGGGCGACGTGGACGGACCGTTCTCCATCGGCGTCGCCATCACCGACGACCTCGGCGACGACAAGCAGGCCCAGATCGTCTGGTACTCGACCTCCCAGATCCTTGACGACACCGTCAACGGCTGGGTCGGCGGCGCCAACCAGGATCTGTTCCTCAACAGTCTCGGCTGGATGTGCGCGCAGGAGAACTCCGTCTCCATCCGCAGCAAGAACCTGAGCACCTCCTATCTGACCGTGTCCGACGCCGTCTCCTCCTCGCTGAGCGTGCTGCTCATCGGCGTCGTGCCGCTGGCCGTGCTGGCCGCGGGCGTGATCGTCGTCGTGCGGAGGAAACGCAGATGAAAAAGCGCCTCCTCCGCCTGGCGATCCTGGTGTGCGCCCTGGGCGTCCTCATCGGCGGCTATTTCCTGATCGCCGCCCTGACGAAGGACGACACCGAGACCGCCGTGACCCCGCCGCTGCTCTCCGTCGCCGCCGACGACCTCAAGACCCTCGCCTGGACCTACAACAACGCGACCGTCTCGCTGACGCGCGCCGACGACGGCACCTGGAGCTGCGACGGCGCCGCCGCCTTCCCCCTCGACCAGGACCAGGTGACCACGATGACCGGCGTGCTCCAGAACATGACGGCCACCCTGACCATCGACGACCCCGCCGATCTCTCGGAATACGGCTTTGACCAGCCGCAGTGCGTCATCGACCTCACCAAGAAGGACGGCACCGCGCTCGAGCTCAAGATCGGCGACTACAACGCCGTCGCCAGCGCCTATTACTTCGAGACGCCGGACGGCGTCTACGCCGTCAGCTCGGCCGTCCAGACCGCCTTCTGCAAGACCCTGTGCGACCTCGCCGTCAAGGAGACCGTGCCCGATTTCCAGAATGTCACCGCGGTCGCCGTCAGCGACGGCCAGCAGACGCACACCCTCGAATATGTCGACGCGGGCGATGCCGCCGCCTACTCCGGCGCCTTCCGCTGGTTTGAGGACGGCGACCGCGCCCAGGCGCTCTCGCCCGACCGCATGGACACCTATCTGACCTCCCTGACCGTCACCTTCAGCAAATGCGTCGACTGGAACGCCAATGACACCACCCTGAGCACCTACGGGCTGGGCGCAAACGCCGCCTCGGTCACCGTCACCTACGGCAACGGGCAGACCTTCAAGCTCTGGCTCGGCTCCGAGAACGACGCCGGCCGCTTTGCCCGCATCGACGGCTCCGGGATGGTCTATCTGGTCGCCTCGGCCGACGCCGACGCCCTGCTCGCCGCCTCCTATGACGATCTCAAGCCCGACCGTCTGCTCTCCCTCGACTGGGACGAGGTGACCGCCTTCGACGTCACCGCCGGCGGGCAGACCGTCACCCTGATCGCCGACGCGGACAGCGGCTGGCTCTGCCGCGGCGTCGCCCTGGAGACCACGCTGTCCGACAACCTCAAAAACGCCCTGACCGGCCTGACCCTGAGCACCGACGCCGCCGGCACCCCCGCCGCCGGCGCGCAGACCGTCGTCATCGCCGTCTATCAGGACCGCACCGGCTGGGAGCAGCTCGATCTCACCCTGACCGAGACCGACGCCGGCTGGCTGGCCTCCTTCAACGGCCAGAACAGCAGCGTCTCGGCCGACGCCGTCACGGCGCTGACCAGCGCCGTCCAGGCCGTCACCGACAGCTTTTCCGGCACCTCGGTCCCGACGACGGGAAATTGACCCCGTTTTCCGACAGACAAAAGCCGGGCGCTTCCGCAAGGGAAGCGCCCGGCTTTGTTTGCTGCGGTCACCGGCTCCTGGCCCCGGCGCGGCCGCCGAGGGCGATGAGCAGCACCGAGCAGAGCACCAGCGCGCAGCCCAGCAGGCTGCGGCCGGAGACGGCATAGTGCCACACCGCCGCGCTGAGCAGCAGGCTGGTCACCGGCTCGAGCATGTTGACAAAGGCCGCCGTGGAGGCGCCGAGCAGCCCGATGCCGGCGACGAGGAAGAAATACGCCCCGCCGAGCAGCGCGCCGGCCAGCAGCGTCAGCCCCCAGGCCCGTCCGCCCGCCGGCCAGGCGCCGCCGCCCGCCAGCGACGCGGCCAGGCAGACCGCCATCGACACGGCGCCGGCATAGGCCAGCCTGACGGGCAGCGGCAGGCTGTTCGCGCCGCCGCGGTCGTTGAGAATGACATAGGAGGCATAGGTCAGGCTGCTGAGCGCCGCCAGCACCACGCCGGTCAGGCTGCCGCCGGCCCCGCCGCCGAGCAGGATCAGCCCGCCGACCGAGACCGCGATGGCCGCGCCGCGCAGCGGCGTCAGCTTCTCGCCGAAAAAGAGCGCCATGGCCAGGGTCACCACCGTGGGATAGAGAAAGTGGATCATGGTGACAAAGCCGACCGGCAGATAGAGGTAGGCGTGGATGAGCAGCAGCCCGGTCGAGACCATCGCCAGCCCCATCAGCACCAGCTGCACGAGCTGCCGCCGGGCGACGCGGAGCGAGCAGCGCCGCAGCGCGCAGACGGACAGCGCCCCCGCCACCAGCACGGCGTTGGTCGAGGCCATCAGGCTCTCGGGCGAGACGCCGCCCGCCAGCACCAGGCGCTGCACCGTCGGGGCGGCGCCGAAGAGCACCGCCGCCAGGATGACAAAGAGCAGGCCCATGGATCAGCCGCGCGGCTGGGGCACGGGCAGATCGTCCGGGATCGGGCACACATAGGGCTCGGCGGCGCTGCGCTCCGCGAACTCGGCGCGGGCGCGCTCCAGCAGCGCCGGGTCCTCGGCCAGGCGCACGGCGGCGGCGGCCATCACCTGCGCGCCGTAGAGCATGCCCTTTTCGCCGATGCTGTGTCCGGCGCAGGCGGTGAGCTGCCAGCTGTGGCCCGGCGCGGCGAGGTTGTGGGTGGCGGTGTTGATCTGGACGCCGGGCACCAGATGCTCGACGTCGCCGACGTCGGTGGAGCCGAAGCCGTCCCAGTGGCCGACCGGCGAGACGAAGTCGGCGATCGGCGCCCCGGAGAGCTCGCCCGCCTTCTCCATCTTCTCGCGGATGGGGCTGACCTCGTTGAGCTGCCGGGCGAAGTCCAGCTCGCGCGCCGTCCATTTCGGCCGCGGCAGGCGCTCCATCGTCTCGTGGACCAGCCCGACCAGCACGCTGTTCTCCATCGTGTTGTAGCAGCCGCCGAGGTATTCGATCTCCATTTCGGTCTCGGTCATCATCGCGGCGCCGCGGGCGACCTTGACCAGCCGCGCATAGGTCTCCTCGACGTTGGCGCGGCTGAGGGCGCGGACATAGTACCAGACCGAGGCGGTGCCGGGGACGATGTTGGGCGCGGCGCCGCCGTCCCGGATGACATAGTGGATGCGCACGTCGCTGGTGACGTGCTCGCGCAGGTAGTTGGCGCCGACGTTCATCAGCTCGACGGCGTCGAGGGCGCTGCGGCCGTCCTGCGGCGCGCCGCCCGCGTGGGCGGTGCGGCCCTTGAAGTGGAAGACCGCGCTGTTGAGCCCGGTCATCGTGCCCAGCGTGACCTCGTTGTAGGTGCTGCCGTGCCACGAAAAGGCGACGTCCAGCTCGCGGAAGGCGCCGGCCCGCGCCATGAACGGCTTGCCGGTCAGCACCTCCTCGGCGGGGCAGGCGTAAAAGACCACCGTGCCGGGCAGGCCGCGCTCCGCGAGCTCGGCCTTGAGGCCGATGGCGGCGGCCAGGCTGGCGCCGGCGAGCAGGTTGTGGCCGCAGCCCTGTCCGGGCGCGCCGGGCGCGACCGGCTCCTCGTGCGTGCAGACCTTCTGGCTCAGGGCGGGCAGGGCGTCCAGCTCGCCGAGGATGCCGATGACGGGATGGCCCTCGCCCCAGACCGCGCGCAGGGCGGTGGGGATGCCGAGATAGCGGCTTTCGACCCGGAAGCCGTATTTTTTGAGCAGGGCGGCGTTCCATTTGGCCGCCTTGACCTCGTTCCAGGCGGTCTCCGGCTCGGCCCACATCTGCCGCGCCACCTCGAGAACGGGGGCTTTGTTCGCCGCGATGTAATCGGCGGCGATGCTGCGCTGTGCTTTCATGTTCAATCCAACTCCTTTTGTTCCAGCACGGTCTGTGCGGCCGTATATTCACTGTGGCGCAGGCCGTGATCGGGATATTCGGCCTCGCCGCGCTGGTTGTCGTAGGGATCGTAGCGCCAATGGGTCTTGGGCGGATCAAAGGCGGCCTGGAACGCGCCCGAGGTCACGACGCGGTAGGGATCGAGCGAGCCGAAATAGAACTGGCGCCGCTCCTCGTTGCCGGCGCGGTGAGCGCTGCCGCCGAAGGAGCAGTCGGCGAACATCCACCCCTGCGGCGCCACATAGAACTGCGCCCAGTCGTGGCCGTCCATGTCGCCCGGCTCGGCGACCAGACCGCTCTGCCAGCGGGCGGGGATGCCCGCGCAGCGGCACAGGGTGATGAAGAGCAGGGCCTGAACGCCGCAGTCGCCGCGCAGGTTGCGGGCGCAGTTCTCGGCGATGTTCTCCAGCCCGAAGTAATCGCGCATGAAGGCGTAGCGCACGTTGCAGGTCACGAAGTCATAGATGGCGCGCGCCTTGTCCAGCGGGCTTTCCAGCCCGCGCGTCAGCTCCGCCGTCAGCATGCGGATGTAGGGGGTGAAGACGATGTGCGGATGGATCTCCTCCAGGTCGAAATCCGGCTGCTGTGCGTCGGGCAGGATGAGGGAGACGTCGGTGTAGGGGGCGCGGTGGACGACGGAATACTCGACAAAGAAGGTCTCGTTCTGCGCCAGGGCGCGCTCGAAATAGACGGTGCGCTGCGGGGCGTCCTCGGCGGCCACATGGGTCGGCGTGTGCGAGAAGGAGAGCAGGCGGATGTCGCTCTGCTGGATGCAGGCGGCCGGGACCGGCAGATGGACGCGCAGGGTCTCCCCGGGGCGGAAGCACTCGTCCCGCACCCGCAGCTCGGCGCGCACGCGCGTATAGAGGGTCATCGCGCCGCTGCGCTTCATCTTCTCCATCACCCGGTTGAGCATCTGCTCGCGGGCGCCGCTGCTCTCGCGGTGCTGCGCGCCCTCCGCGCCCGTCAGCCGGGCGGCAAAGTCGGGATAGACCTTGCAGAGCGTGCCGTAAAAGCTGCGCACCAGGCGCATCTCGCCGCGGACAAAGATCCAGTCGATGCGCCCCTGGTCGATGTACGCCCGCAGCTCGGCGGCGGTGAAGTCCGGGACGTGCTCCCGCACCTTCTCCAGCGCCGCGTCAAAGGTGAAGGGATAGTCGGCGGGCAGGCGCAGGATCAGCTCCCGCTGCGCCGTGTAGCAGGCGCGCACCGGCTCGGGCAGCTTCTCCCCGAGGCGGCGGTCGATCAGGGCGACGGCGCCCTCGAAATCCCCGTTCAGCTTGCGGCGCAGGATGTCCTCGGGCAGACCGAGGTCGGACCAGCGCAGCGTTTCATTCATGTTCATCGGACAGCTCCTCCTGTTTCAAAGCCCAGCGCAGATGGCTGAGCGTCTTTGACAATTTTCGTTTCTTTCCGGCGCGGTAGGCCGCCAGCACCTCGTCCCAGAGCTGCTGCTCGGTGCGGATGACAAAGGGGTCGATCCCCAGCTCCTCGCCCCCCAGCTCAAGCAGGGCGAGCAGCACGTCGTGGTAGTCGCCCCGGGCGCCCAGCTCGCGCGCCAGGCGGGGCAGGATCTCCTCGTTGACGCGGCGCAGGTCCCCGGCCGGGCCGGCCAGGCAGCGCAGGCGGGCATAGGCCTCGTCCTCGCTCCAGCGGCGGTCGATGTAATACCGGCGGCCCGCCAGACCGTAAAGGGCGCGCAGCCCGTCGTAATAGCCGAGGCGCAGGTCGCGCTCCGCCTGCTCCGGGCTGAAGAGCAGCACCCGGCCCAGATCGACCCACGGGCGCACGGTGCACACCGTCGTGTCCTTGGGGATGACGACCTTCTTCTCGACGCCGAAGCCGTAGAGCCGCACCACGATCAGGTCCTTGTAGCCGCGGCTGACGAGGGAATCGACCGGCACCGCGTCCTGCACGCCGCCGTCGATGTAGCGCTTGCCGCGCAGCGGCTCGTTCTTGAAGGCCGGGAAATAGGCGCTCGCCAGCAGCATGTCGTGCAGCGCGCCCTCCGGCAGCTTTTTGGCGTCGAGATCGAGGGACTTGCGGTCGGTGAGCGAATAGGTGACCAGATAGAACTCGAGCGGCGAGGCGCGCACGGCCTGCTCGTCGATGGCCTCGCGCAGCAGCCCCTTGAGCGGCTCGACGTCGAAGCCCTTGTCGCGCAGCACGTCGGCCGCCAGGCGCAGGGCCGGGCCGACCTCGCGCAGGTCGAAATCGCCGTCGAACAGCTTCTGCATCAGCCGGTCGGGCACGTCCATCACCTGGGAAAAGCGGATGTTCCGCCAGAACGCCTCGGCGCGCTCCAGATCGCCCATGGCGATCATCGCGCCGTTGAGCGCGCCGACCGAAACGCCGGCCACCGCGCTGAGGCGGATGTGGTTTTCACGCAGCGCGCGCCAGACGCCGATCTCATAGGCGCCCTTGGCGCCGCCGCCCTCAAGGGCGAGGGCATAGGTTTTGTTCGGATCGAGCTGCAGCTTCATGGCCGACACCCCTTTCCCTTCTATTTAACTGCATTTTTCCCGTAAAAACAAGGGCTTCCGCGCACGAAGCGCCGCATCCGCTCAAAAAAAGGCCGGGCGCCCGCTCCGCGCGGCCGGCGCGCCGTTCCGCCGCGCCGCCATGCCCCGCTTTGCGCCGGGCCGACAAAGAGCGGGACAAACGCCGGGAAATGTGGTATAATTCCATTATCATCTCATCGCCTGAAAATCTGACGCAGGGGGAACCGCTATGAATCTGATGCAGCTCCGCTATGCCGTTGAGGTCGACCGCACCCGCTCGATCAGCAAGGCAGCCGAAGCGCTCTACATGGGCCAGCCCAATCTGAGCCGCGCCATCCGCGAGCTCGAGCAGAGCCTCGGCGTGACGCTCTTCCGCCGCACGAGCAAGGGCATCTCCCCGACGCCGGAGGGCGAGGAGTTCCTGCGCGAGGCGCGCAACATCCTCGCCTCGGCCGATGCGCTGGAGAACCGCTTCCGCGACAACCGCCCCGGCATGCTCAATTTCTCGATCTCGGTGCCGCGCGCCTCCTACCTGGCCTGCGCCTTCTCCGACCTGTGCGCCGAGCTGCCGCGCGACCGCGCCGCGGAGGTCTACTACAAGGAGACCAACTCCATCCGCGCCGTCGAAAACCTGATGGAGGCCGACTACCGCCTGGCGGTGCTGCGCTATCAGACCGTCTATGAGCCCTACTTCCGCGCCATGCTCAAGGAAAAGGACCTCGACGCCCGGCCGCTGCTGGAGTTCGCGCCGGTGGCCCTCTTTTCCGCCCGCAGTCCGCTGGCGAAAAAGACGGCGCTGGAGCTGAGCGACCTGCACGACTTCATCGAGCTGGCCCACCCCGACCCCTATGTCCCCTCCCTGCCGCTGACCGACGCCAAAAACGCCGAGCTCTCCGACTTCACCGAGCGGCGCATCTTTCTGTTCGAGCGCGCCTCGCAGATGGACCTGCTGGCCCGCATGGAGGACGCCTTCATGTGGGTCTCGCCCGTCCCGGAGCGCCTGCTCGGCCGCTACGGGCTGGTGCAGCGCCCCTGCCCGGAGCGGAAAAAGCGCTACCGCGACCTGCTCGTCTGGCGGCGCGGCTACCGCTTCTCCGACCTCGACAAGCGCTTCCTCGAGCTGACCGCGCAGTACACCGCGCAGCCGTAACCCGGGTCTATATCAGTAGCGGTATATCGATAAAAGCATATCGATATACCGCTTTCACATTTCCTTTTTGGAGCGCGCCGCTTTATAATGAGGGCGTAAACAAAAGATAGGCTCCGCAGAGAGCTTCAAGGAGGAAACATTATGGCAAGGTTCACTTTACCGAGAGACCTGTATTTTGGCAAGGGGGCCCTCGAAACCCTCAAAACGCTGCACGGCAAGCGCGCGATCATCTGCGTCGGCGGCGGCTCCATGAAGCGCGGCGGGTTCCTTGACAGGGCGGAACAGTACCTGAAGGACGCCGGCATGGAGGTCCGCCTCATCGAGGGCATCGAGTCCGATCCGTCGGTCGAGACCGTGATGAAGGGCGCCGCCGTCATGCAGGAGTTTGAGCCGGACTGGATCGTCGCCATCGGCGGCGGCTCTCCGATCGACGCCGCCAAGGCCATGTGGATCAAGTATGAGTATCCCGAGACCACCTTTGAGGATATGTGCAAGGTCTTCGGTCTGCCGAAGCTGCGCACCAAGGCGCATTTCTGCGCCATCTCCAGCACCTCCGGCACCGCGACCGAGGTGACCGCCTTCTCGATCATCACCGACTATCAGAAGGGCATCAAGTACCCGATCGCCGACTTTGAGATCACGCCGGACATCGCCATCGTCGATCCCGAGCTGGCCGAGACCATGCCCAAGAAGCTGGTCGCCCACACCGGCATGGACGCGATGACCCACGCCGTCGAGGCCTATGTCTCCACCGCCAACAGCGATTACACCGATCCGCTCGCCATCCACGCCATCGAGATGATCCAGCGCGACCTGGTCGACTCCTACAACGGCGACATGGCGGCCCGCGACCGGATGCACAACGCCCAGTGCCTGGCCGGCATGGCCTTCTCCAACGCCCTGCTGGGCATCGTCCACTCCATGGCCCACAAGACGGGCGCCGCCTTTGAGGGCGGCCACATCATCCACGGCGCGGCCAACGCCATGTATCTGCCCAAGGTCATCGCCTTCAACGCCAAGAACGCGGAAGCCGCGCAGCGCTACGCCGTCATCGCCGACTACATGCACCTCGGCGGCAGCACCGTGACCGAGAAGGTCGCCCTGCTCATCGCCTATCTGCGCGGCATGAACGACAAGCTCAACATCCCGCACTGCATCAGCCGCTACGGCGAGGGCGGACTGCCCGCCGCCCAGGGCTTCGTCTCCGAGCAGGAGTTCCTCGGCAAGGTCCACGACATCGCGGTCAACGCCATCGGCGACGCCTGCACCGGCTCCAACCCCCGTCAGCCCAGCGTCGACGAGATGGTGAAGCTGCTCAAGTGCTGCTACTACGACACCGAAGTCGATTTTTGATCGGTTTCCCCGCCTCTGACCTCCCAAACGCGTTCCCACACACATCTCTTGTCCCTCCACCCCCCTTTCCCGTCCCCTGATTTCCTTTTGCCGCGGGCCCGCGCCACCAAGCGCGGGCCCGCGGCGCACAGAATCAAAAAAACCTTGCCCCTCCGGGCTTGCGAAAGGCGGCGCGATTTGATATGCTGAATACAGAGAAAACGGGAGGGATGCCTATGGCATATCAGACCATTTCGCGCGCGGCGCTGCAGCGCCTGCCGGTCTACATGACCTATCTGCGCTCTCTGCCGGAGGACCGGACCAACATTTCGGCGACCGCCGTGGCCGCGGCCCTCAATCTCGGCGAGGTGCAGGTGCGCAAGGACCTGTCCGCCGTCTGCGGCGAGGGCAAGCCCAAGATCGGCTATCCGGTGAAGGAGCTGATCCGCTGTCTCGGCAGCTTTCTCGGCTATGACGACCTCAGCGACGCCGTCGTCGTCGGCACGGGGCGGCTCGGCCGCGCCCTGCTCGACTACACGGGCTTTGAGGAGTACGGCCTGCGGGTCGTGGCCGGCTTCGACATCGACGACGCCCTGGCCGGCAAGACCGAGCGCGGCAAGCCGATCTTTCCGCTGTCGCGCTTTGAGGAGCTGTGCGCCCGGCTGCACACCCAGATCGGGGTGCTCTGCGTCCCGGCGGACTGCGCCCAGGCGGTGTGCGACCTGATGGTGCGCAGCGGCTTCCGCGCCATCCTCAATTTTGCGCCCGTCCATCTCGCCGTCCCGGAGGGCGTGGAGCTGCAAAACGAGAACATCGCCGCCGATCTGGCCTCGCTGGCCAACCGGCTGCGCCAGAGTCTGTAAAAAAGAAAGGCGAACATCCATGATCGTTCAGGTCTGTATCGGCAGCTCCTGCCACCTCAAGGGCTCCCGCGAGGTCGTGGAGCTGATGCGCAAGGCCATCGCCGACCGCCATCTGGAGGATGAGGTTGTGCTGGCCGGCTCCTTCTGTCTGGGCCGCTGCACCACCGCGGGCGTCTCCGTGCTGGTGGACGACCAGGTGGTCTGCGGCGTGACGAAGGAGAACTTCGCCGCCTTCTTCGACAAATATGTGATAAACGGGGTGTCCAAGCCGTGAGCGAGCATCTGAAGCTGAAAAAGTCCAACTGCAAAAACTGTTACAAGTGCATCCGCTACTGCCCGGTCAAATCCATCAGGTTTTCGGCCGGGCAGGCGAATATCTCCCCGGAGGAATGCGTGCTGTGCGGCCAGTGCTTTGTCGTCTGTCCCCAGAACGCCAAGGAGATCGTCAGCGAGCTGGAGAAGGTGCGCGTCCTGCTGCAGGACGGCGCGCCGGTCTATGTCAGCCTGGCGCCGTCCTTCATGGCCAACTGGGAGGGCGTCGGCATCGAGGGCATGCGCGAGGCCATCCGCGCCCTCGGCTTTGCCGACGCCGAGGAGACCGCGGTCGGCGCCACCATCGTCAAGCGCGAATACGAGCGCATCCTGCGCGAGGAGAAGCCCAACGTGCTCATCTCCTCCTGCTGCCACTCCGTCAATCTGCTGATCCAGAAATACTTCCCCGCGGCGCTGCCCTATCTCGCCCCGGTGCCCTCGCCGATGCAGGCCCACTGCGCCGATCTCAAGCGCCGCCATCCGGGGGCCAAAACCGTCTTTGTCGGCCCTTGCGTCGCCAAAAAGGACGAGGCGGAGCGCTATCCCGGCATCGTGGACGCGGTGCTGACCTTTGAGGAGCTGAGCCGCTGGATGGCCGACGCGCACGTCGCGCCCGCCGGCGCCGCCCGGCCGCTCGCCGAGAGCCGCGCCCGCCTCTTTCCGATCCCGGGCGGCATTCTCGGCAGCATGGACTGCGACCAGAAGGAGTATACCTACCTCTCCATCGACGGCGCGGACAACTGTCTGGCCGCCCTGCGCGACATCTGCGGCGGCGCGGTGCAGAACTGCTTTGTCGAGATGTCGATGTGCGCGGGCAGCTGCAGCGGCGGCCCGGTGATGGAGAAATACCACAACGCCCCGGTGCGCAACAGCGCCCTGGTCCGCCGCAACGCCGGCCGGGCGGATTTCCCCGTCGCCCAGCCCGAGACCGCGCTGCTGCGCGAGGAGCGCTCGCCGCTCGTCCCCGACCTGCCGCTGCCGAGCGAGGCGGAGATCACCGCCATCCTGCGCCAGATGGGCAAGACCAAGCCGGAGCAGGAGCTCAACTGCGGCTCCTGCGGCTATTACACCTGCCGCGACAAGGCCATCGCCGTCTATCAGGGCAAGGCCGACCTCAGCATGTGCCTGCCCTTCCTCAAGGAGAAGGCGGAGAACTTCTCCGACAACATCATCAACAACACCCCCAACGGCATCCTCGTCCTCAACGAGGAGCTGGAGGTCCAGCAGATCAACCGCGCCGCGCTGCACATGATGAACCTGCGCGACGAGCGCGACGTGCTGGGCGAGCCGCTGGTGCGCATTCTCGACCCGACCGACTTCATGGAGGTCAAGCGCACCGGCCGCGACATCCGCGACAAGCGCATCTATCTGGCCGAATACCAGCGCTATGCCGACGAGACCGTGATCTACGACCGCGACTATCGCCTCATCATCGGTCTGCTGCGCGACGTCACCGACGAGGAGCAGGCGCGCGAGGCGCGCGAGGACATCAGCCGCCAGACCATCGAGACGGCCGACAAGGTCGTCGACAAGCAGATGCGCGTCGTCCAGGAGATCGCCTCGCTGCTCGGCGAGACGGCGGCCGAGACCAAGATCGCCCTCACCCGCCTGAAGGAGTCGATCCGCAATGAATGACCTCTGTACCGACATCGGCTGGCGCAGTCTCAACAAGTACGGCGAGCAGCTCTGCGGCGACCATGTGGACGTCGTCGAGCAGGAGGACGGCTCGGTGATCGTCGTCCTGGCCGACGGGCTGGGCAGCGGCGTCAAGGCCAACATCCTCTCGACGCTGACGGCCCGCATCCTCTCGACGATGATGGCCGACGGGCTGCGGCTCGAGGACTGCGTCGAGACCGTGGCGGCGACGCTGCCGGTCTGCTCGGTGCGCGGCGTCGCCTATTCGACCTTCACCATTCTCCATTTCATCGGCAACCGCGAGGCCGAGATCTTCCAGTACGACAACCCCGACGTCATCCTCCTGCGCGACGGCAAGAACCTGGAGCTGCCCTGCACGGTGACGAACATCGGCGGCAAGAGCATCTCCCGCGCCCGCATCGAGCTGCGCGAGGGCGACGTGTTCGTCGTGATGAGCGACGGCTGCATCCACGCGGGCGTCGGCACCAGCCTCAACTTCGGCTGGGAGCGCAAGGACATCATCCCCTTTCTGGAGACCTTCTTCCACGTCGGCTTCACGGCCAAGACGCTCAACACCATCCTGCTCGACGAATGCAGCCGTCTCTACGGCGGCAAGCCGGGCGACGACACCACCGCCTGCACCATCCGCATCCGCCGCCGCGCGCCGGTCAACCTGCTGATCGGCCCGCCCGCCCACCGGGACGACTGCGACAAGATGATGTCGCTGTTCTTCTCCAAGGCCGGCAAGCACATCGTCTGCGGCGGCACGACCTCGTCGATCGCCGCCAAATACCTCGGCAAGCCGCTCGTCCCGAAGATCGAGTTCATCGATCCCGAGGTGCCGCCCATCGCCGAGATCGAGGGCGTCGATCTCGTCACCGAGGGCGTCATCACGATCAACAAGGTGCTGACCTACGCCCGCGACTACCTCGGCGCCAACGAGTCCTATTCCAAATGGAGCTACCAGAAGGACGGCGCCTCGCTCATCGCCCGCCTGCTCTTCGAGGAGGCGACCGACATCAACTTCTATGTCGGCCGGGCCGTCAACCCCGCCCACCAGAACCCCGACCTGCCGATCAACTTCAACATCAAGATGCAGCTCGTCGAGGAGCTGGCGGCATGTCTCCGGCAGATGGGCAAGCGCATCAAGGTCAGCTATTTTTAAACATGCTCCGGCGCGGGGCGCAGCCGTTCGGCTGCGCCCCGCGCCTGTTTTGTCCGGCCGTCCGCAGGCCGGCGGCGCGGCAGCCCGCGCCGCAAAAAAAGCGCCGCCGCCCCCAAAACGGGAGCGGCGGCGCAGACGGTCTTTGTCCTGCCCTGCGGCGGCCGCGGGAATCCCCGCGGGGGCGCGGCGGGCGGCTCAGTTGAGCGGCGGGCGGGCGGGATCGAGCACCAGCGACGGGTCGAAGAAATACTTGCTGACCCGCTCGGGGTACTTGAGCATCGTGATGCCGTCGAGATTGAGGCGGCCCTGGATCATGTTGGTGTCGTGGAAGAGGGTCGGCATATTGGAATCGACCGGGCAGTAGATATAGAACCCGTTTTGCAGCAGATACTGGAAGCGCGGGTCGTCCTGGTCGAAGCTGACGCCGAAGGGCGAGATGAAGATGTGCGTCTCGCCGACATAGGGCTCAATCTCGTTAACCCAGCGGCCGGTGTCGTATTTGCACTCGTCCATGGTCATGGTCTTCTTGTTCCAGTACTGGTTGTGCGTGTAGCTGTGGCTGGCGATCTCCCAGCCGCTGGCGCGCAGCGCGGCGCTGACCTGCTTGACCTTCTCGAGCATCTGCTGCCCGACGGCGGCGTCGTACTGGTCGAGGTCGGTGATGCGGTAGCCGAAGGCGCCCGCATAGCCGGTGGTGGCGGCGATGCCCTTGGCGCCGCGCCAGGAGAACTCCGGATGCTCCTTGACATAGGCGTCGAGGATGGGGATGACGTCGCCGTCATAGGTCGGCTGGCCGTTGACGATGGTGACGACGTTGCCGTCCGCATCGACGTCGAGCGCCGAGGCGAAGCCGTCCTCCTTCATGTAATCGTAGTAGTCGAGATCGTCGATGGAGATGACCAGCGGCTTTTTGCCGGCCGGCAGATAGATGTCCTTCTGCGTGACCTTGCCGTTCTGATAATCGACCATGTCCATGATGTCGTAGAGGACGTAGCCCTCCTGCTCGAAGAGCGGCAGCATCTTCTTGAACTCCGACACCGTGGTCATATACATGTTGTAGCCCTCCGACATCTTGTCGCCGTCGAAGGCCTTGGCGGTGTCGACGATCAGGCTGTGGAAGAACACGTGGTACTGCATGCCGTCGTACTTGACCAGCGCCGCTTTTTCAGCCTGGGTCTTGCTGAGCAGGGCGTCGGTCTCCTCGTTCTTGAGGTCGCCGGCGGAGGCCAGCTTTTCGATCGCCTCGTCGTAGAAATAGCCGCGGCGCAGCAGGTCGCACTCGTCGAGGAGGGTCTGGCGCTGCGTGGCCGTGTCCGGCGCGGGCGTGCCGGCGGTCGTCCCGCCCGTGCCGGTCGTGTCGGACTTTCCGGACCCGGCGTCGCCCGTCTGTTCGGTCGGCGTGTCGTCCTTGCCCAGGCGGATGCCGCCGGGCGACCGGATCACCTTGACCAGCGCCACCACCGCGAACACGACGGCGAGCAGCGCCAGCAGATAAAGCAGGAAAACCGGGCGGCGATGCCGGCGCGGCTGCACATGACGATAGCTCATTTCTTTGTTGCTCCTTTATCTTATCAGCCTGTCGAAAAAGTCCGTTTGGCCGGGCTTTTTTGCTTTCAACGGATGCGGACCCGGATCTGCCGGCGCGGCGGCGGCGATCATTTTGCGGCCGCGAGCAGCCGCTGCAGCATGACGCAGAACTCGGCGCGGGTGCAGGCCGCGCGCGGCAGATAGCGCCCGTCGCTGCCGGCGACCACCCCGGCCTTCTGCAGCCGGTAGACGGCCTCGGCCGCGTAGGGGGCGACGTCGAAGGCGTCGTCAAAGGCGGGCGCGGCCGCCGCCGACGGCAGCTTGATCCCCATGCGGTCGGCATAGCGGACCAGAATGACGGCCAGATCCTGCCGGGTGAGGCGGTCGTCGGGCAGGAAGCGCCCGCCGCTGCCGGTGAAGACCGCGGCGACCGCGGCCCAGTCGGCGGCGCCGGTATACCACGTCCCGTCCGCCACGTCGGCGAACGCGGAGCGCGGCTGCGCCGTCAGGTCGGTGTTCGCCAGGCGGGCCAGCATCAGCGCCGCCTCGGCGCGGGTGACGGAGCCCTGCGGCTTGAAGATGCCGCCGCCGTAGCCGCCGGCGACGCCCCGCTCCGCCATGGCGCGCACCGCCGCCGCATACCAGGCGCCGTCCGCCACGTCGGTGAAATCGGGCCCCGCCACGGCGGTCAGATCGAGCGCCGCGTCGGGCGCCAGGCGCACGACCAGCGGCCGCCCGTCCGCGGCCGCCGCGGAGATCTGCAGCGGCAGGCGGTCAAGGGCGCTGTCGGCGGCGCTGAGGAGGACCTTGCCGTCCGCGCCGGTCGTATAGCTGCCGGCGCCGGCGGCGACCGCCGCGCCGGCCACCGGCACGGTGGCGTAGACCGGCTTCCAGTCGGCGTCGAGCGTCACCCGCTGCGCCGCGAAGGTCAGGGTCACCCGCCCGTCCGCGCCGCGCGCGGCGGTGACGAAGGGCAACAGCGTCGGCGCGTCGGCGCCGACGTCGGCATAGCACAGCAGCAGCGTTTCGCCGCCGCGCAGCGTATAATCGGACAGCGCCGTCGTCTGCACGGCGTTGCCGAGGCACCAGATCCAGCCGTCCTTGCCGCCGAAGCGGCCGTCGGAGACGTTGGCGACGGCGGTAAAGCGCTTCTCGGAGGCCGTATATGCGACGCCGCGGCTGTCGAACAGCGCCGAGAGCGCCGCCAGGGCGTTCGTGCCCGCCGGGACGGACCACGCCTTTTCGTAGAGAATGTTGGCCGCGGGGCCCTCGACGCGGACGCTCAGCGTGACGTTGTCCGCCGCCAGCGCCGGAACGGCGCCCAGCAGCAGCGCGCAGCACAGCAGGGCCGCTACCCATTTGACGCGAAAACGCATAAAAAGTTCCTCCCTTTGTCGAAAAAGCCCGAAATCGGCGGTCATATTAATTTATCATACCATGTTCGGGCGGGTGTGTCAACGCGCGCGCCGCGCCCCCTTGTTTTTTCGGGTGGGTCAGCATATAATCGGTAGCAGCCATCATCCGGAAGGAGATCTGTTTATGACATTCGGCACCTTTGCCGCCGGGCGCGCCGGCGCCCCGGCCGCTGCGGCCCCGCCGCGCGAGACGCTCTCCGGCAATTTTCTCAAGATCACCGGCGACGGGTTCCGCCGCGGCGAGCTGCAGGGCCTGCGCCTGCGCGACGGCGCGCTGCGCCTGCGCGCCGCCGGCGAGGGGAGCTGGACCTCGCCGATCTACTACACCCAGGACTTCAACGACCTGGTCGTCTCCTGGAACAGCGACACGCCCGAGGGCACCTGGGTCGAGCTGTCGGCCCGCGCCTGGCTGCCCGCCCGGCAGCACTGGACCTGCTGGCTGAGCTGGGGCCGCTGGAGCACCCGCATCGCCCGCGCCAGCGTGCGCGGCGAGGACGAATACTGCTGGGCCAACTCCGTCCCCGGCTGCGGCGACAGCACCCTCAACCTCAAGGACGATCTGGTCGCCGGTGCCTTCCAGCTCCGCGCCGTCCTGCACGCCGACGCGGAGGCCGCCTGTCCCTCGCTGCGGCTGGCGGCCGCCTCCTTCAAGAACACCGCCGACCCCGACTGGCCGCAGACCTGCGCCCTGAGCGAGCCGGAGGTGCCGGAGATGAAATCCGTCCTGCTCGACACCCCCGCCTTCTCGCAGCGCTGCCGCGCCCCGGAATACGCCGGCGTCATCTGCAGCGCGACCTGCATTGCCATGCAGCTGTGCGGCCGCGGCGAGGACGTGCTGCCCGAGGACATCGCCCTGCTGGCCTATGACCACGGCTACGGCGGCAACGGCAACTGGAGCTTTTCGACCGCGGCGGCCGGCGCCTTCGGCTATGAGAGCTATGTCCACTACATGAGTTTCAAGGGCCTGCGCCAGGAGCTGACGCGCGGCTGCGCCGTCGCCCTCTCCGTCAAATACGGCCGCGAGAAGGAGGGCAAGTACCCCTATTGGGAGAACGCCCTCACCGACACCGGCGGGCATCTGATTCTCGCCGTCGGCTACCGCTTCGACGAGGCGCGCGGCGAATATGTCTACCTCATCAACGACCCCTTTACCCCCTCCGACGCGGAGACCGCGCACCGCGAGTTCCCCGAATCCCAGCTGCGCGCCGCCTGGTACCGCCGCGCCGCCTATCTGGTCCATGACAAGACCGGCTCCGGCGCTGCCGCGCAGACGCGCGTCTTTGCCGTGCTGCGCCCCGTGGCCGGCCGCCCCGACTGCTGGGCGGTCGTCTGGGACGGCCGGTTCCTGCCGGTCCCGGCCGACTTCTGCGCCGAGCCGCGCCGGACGCCGGAGCACGGCACGATCTTCTGCACGCTCGAGGGCGACTGGCGGCCGCTGCCCGAGGGGGTCCGCCGCATGACCGGCAACCTCGCGGGCCGCTATGAGGGCCTCTCCGTCACCCCGGAGGGCTGGCTCCGCTTCGAAAACGACATCCCCGCCCGGGCCGCGCGGGAGGGCAAGACCTTCACCGTCCACGTCATCGGCAACACGGGCCGCGCCGTGATGGCGCTCGCCGAGCCCTATGCCAAGCCCTATCAGCCCGGCGAGGCCCCGAAGCCCAGCCGGGCCGGCCGGCTGTGGCGCTGGGTGCTGCCCGTCGGCCTGGCGGCCGCCGCCACCGTCGCCTTTTTCCACGGCCGGCACAAAAAGTGACGGATCGCTTGACTTTTCTTTAAAAAGACGCTAAAATAGGTGCGTTGAGTAGCAGAAAACTGCGTAAGTCCGAACCGGACTTACGCAGTTTTTTTGTATTCCGAATCATTTTTCCGGAGGTAACATCATGGAAACGCACCGCTCTCTCCTGACGCAGCCGGTGGGCCGGCTGATGACCCGCTATGCCGTCCCCTGCGTCATCTCGCTCCTGGTCGGCGCTCTCTACAACATCGTCGATCAGATCTTCATCGGCCGCGGCGTCGGCTATCTCGGCAACGGCGCCACCAGCGTCGTCTTCCCGCTGACCGTGCTGGCCCTCGCCCTCGCCGTCATGGTGGGCGACGGCGCCTGCTCCTACATCAGCATCCGCCTCGGTCACGGCGACGCGGAGAGCGCGGCGCGCACGGTCGGCAGCGCCGTGCTGCTCTCCCTGGCCCTCGCGGCGGCGCTGACGGCGCTCTACTTCCTGTTCATGCGGCCGCTGCTGCTGCTGTTCGGCGGCACGGCGGCCAACATGGGCTACGCCTGCGCCTATTTTCGCTGGATCGCGGCGGGCGTCCCCCTCTACATGCTCGGCAACACCCTCAACCCGATCATCCGCGCCGACGGCAGCCCGCGCTTCGCCATGGCGGCGACGCTGGCGGGGGCGATCCTCAACGTCATCCTGGACCCGATCGCCATTTTCGGCCTGCACTGGGGCATGATGGGCGCCGCCGCCGCCACCGTCGCCGGACAGGCGCTCACCGCCGTCCTCTCGGTCGCCTATCTGTTCCGCATGCGCAGCATGAAGCTGACGCGCGCCTCGTTCCGGCCCTCCCGGGCGCTGACGCGCGCCTATGTGCCGCTCGGCTTCTGCAGCTTTCTCTCCCAGCTCTCGGTGGTGCTGTGCATGGCGGCGACCAACCGGATGCTGGTCAAATACGGCGCGCAGAGCGCCTACGGCGCCGACATCCCCCTGACCGTGCTCGGGATTGTGATGAAGGTCTTTCAGATCGTCATTTCGGTCACGGTCGGCATGGCGGCGGGCTGCATCCCCATCGTCGGCTACAACTACGGCGCGGGGCGCAACGACCGCGCCCGCGGCGTGCTGCGCCGCCTGATCGCCGCCGAGGCGCTGCTCGGGCTGATCGGCCTCGCCGGGGCGGAGCTGTTCCCGCGGCAGCTCATCGCCGTTTTCGGCAGCGGCGGCGCCCTCTACGAGGCCTTTGCCGTCCGCACCTTCCGCATCTACCTGTGCATGCTGGTGCTGGCCTGCGTCAACAAGGCCGCCTTCATCTTCCTGCAGTCGCTCGGCCGCCCGTGGCTCTCGACGCTGCTCTCGCTCTTCCGCGAGGTGGCGCTGGGCGTGACGCTGGCGATCCTTCTCCCCGTCTTTTTCGGGCTGGACGGCATCCTCTGGTCGATGCCGGTGTCCGACGTGCTGGCCTTCGCCGTCTCCGGCTGGGTGCTCCGGCGCACCGACCGCCAGCTCGACAGCAACAGCGAAAACCGCTTCCGCATCGGGGAGACGGCATAAAACACACGGGACGCCCCCTGCGGGGCGTCCCGTTTTGTCTGTGCTTTTTTATTTGATGCCCGCGAGCAGATCGCCGAGGGCCTCGGTCATGGTCGGATGGGTGTAGATGCCGTCGCGCAGCACGGTGTAGGGCAGTCCGGCGTCCATCGCCAGCTTGACGAGGTTGATGAGCTCGTGCGACTCCGCGCAGAAGAAATGCGCGCCGAGGATCCGGCCCGTCCGGCGGTCGGCGATCAGCTTGAGCAGCCCGGCCGGGCGCTCGAGGATGTGCGCCTTGGGGACGGCCGCGGCCGGCAGGCGTGCGACCATCGTGTCGAAGCCCGCCGCCTTCGCCTCGTCCTCCGTCATGCCGACGCGGGACAGCGGCGGATCGAGAAAGACGGAATAGGGCACCGCGCCGCGGTTGCGGGTGGTGCGCGTCCCGTCGCCGAGCAGCTGGCCGGCGACGATGCGGTAATCGTCGAGCGAGATGTAGGTGAACTGCAGCCCGCCGGCGACGTCGCCCAGCGCCCAGATGTGCGGCACGGTGGTGCGCAGGTGCTCGTCGACGATCAGTCCGCCGCGCTCGTTGAGCCCGACGCCCGCCGCCGCGAGGTTGAGCCCGGCCAGGTTCGGCCGGCGGCCGGTGGCGACCAGCACGGCGTCCGCCGCGATCGTGCGCTCGCCCTCCGCCGCCGCAATCCGCACGGCGGCGGCGCCGTCCGCCGCCGCGACCTCGCGGACCTGCGCGGAACGGATCACCTCGACCCCGCGCGCCGTCAGGCTTTGCAGCACGGCGGCGGCCACCTCGCGGTCCTCGCGGGGGATGAAGTCCGCGCCGTCCTGGATGACCGTGACCTGCGCGCCGAAATTGGCGAAATAAGAGGAGAACTCCAGCCCGATGTAGCCGCCGCCGATGATCGCCAGCCGCGCCGGCAGCTCCTCGCGCTCCATCAGCGTCTCGCTGGTATAGACGCAGGGGTTGTCCCGCAGGCCGGGAATGGGCGGCAGGAACGGCAGCGCGCCGGTGTTGAGGAAGATGCGCTCCCCCGTCAGCTCCTCGCCCGCGCCGGAGGCGTCCTCGACGCGCACGGTGTGCGGATCGACAAAGGAGGCATGGCCGGTGCGCACGGCGACGCCCGCGGCGACCGCCTTGTCGTAGTTCTTCTGCCGCAGCATGGCGGTGAGCTGCCGCTTGTAGCCGATCGCGGCGCGGTAGCGCTCCGCGCGCTGAGCGAAGTCGCCGCCCTGCGCCTGCGACAGGCGGGCGCGGTGCTCGAGCGCCTTGGTGGGGATGCAGGCGACGTTGATGCAGGTGCCGCCGTACATGAGCGGCGACTGCTCGATGAGGGCGACGCTCTGTCCGGCGCCCGCCAGCGCGCCCGCCAGCGTCTTGCCGCCCTTGCCGAAGCCGATGATGATGTTGTCGAAATGGTTCATGTGTTTTCCTCCTGTCGTTCGGCGAGCAGCGCCCGCTCCAGTTCTTCGATGGTGTGTTTGTGCAGCCGTTCGCGGCAGGCGGCGTTGAGCTCGGCCACCAGGCCGTCCATCGCGTCCGCCATTCCGGCGGAGACGCGGCAGCCGATCTCCCGCGAGCCGCTGTGCCAGCCCAGCTCGACCGGCTCCGTCCCCAGCGCCGCCGCCACCCGGTCGAGGGTGAGAGCGCCGGTGTCCTCCCGGGCGCGGTAGCCGCCGACCGCGCCCTCGCGCGCCTCGATCAGCCCCGCCGCCCGCAGGCGGGCCATCACCTTCCGCACCCGCGCGGGGTTGGTGCGGATGTTCTCCGCCAGCTCCTCGCTCGAGAGCAGACAGCGCTTGTGCCGGAGATAGACCAGCGCGTGGACCGCCACGCAGAAATCGCTGTGCATGTTGTTCGCCGTCCTTACTGTAATCGTTTCATTTACAAATTCTACTGTATTTATATCATATACAGTTAGACTTGTCAACGGCCGGAAAAAAATATTTTTCGCGCTTAGGTAATTTTTAGGTTGCGGCGCTACAATGACGCCAGAAACAAAAAAGAAAGCCCCTCACCACAGACAGTCTGCGCAAGCAGCTTCACATATACTTTTCCATACTCTCTTCTTCATTTCCTCTCTCTTTTTCCTCTCCCCCACCATTCCCCCATATTACAAAAAAGTCCGCCTCGGCGGACTTTTTTGATTCTGTTTATTTTTCCGCCGCGGCGACGCGGGCGGAGATATAATCCGCCACCTGCCCGACCGGGATGTCGAGGGCGACGGCCAGCTCGCCGAACAGCAGCTCCTCGGCGCGCTTCATGAAGCGCTCGTCGGTCTGGCCCAGGCGGCGGCGCGAGACCGCGGCCTCCTGCTTCTTCCGGTAGATCGACATGGAGAGCGCCAGCAGCTCGGTGCAGCTCTGGGAGCGGATCGCGGCCTCATAGTGCTCGGTGAGCTGGCGCAGGTCCCGAAAGGCGCAGGCCTGCGGCGCTGCCTCCGGGATGGAGGCGACCAGGGCCTCCGCCTCCGCCCGGCTGATGACCGGGCGCATAAAGACCTGTCCGCCCTCGACTGGCGCGTAGATCGTACAGGTCTGATAAAGCGGCTTCAGGGTATAGAACGCCCGCGCGCCGCCGCCGGGCGCGGGACCGATGTTTTGGACGCGGCACACGCCGGTGCTGCCGTAAACCACAAGATCGCCGATGCGGTACATCATACGCTCCTTCCGAACAAAGGCAGCCCCGGCTCCGGGCGTTTCCGGAGCGGGGCCGCATACTTTAGATTTATTTTACCACATTTCGGCAGGAAATGTAAGTATTATTTTTTACGCCTCCTCCGCCTCGGCCTCGGCCTCCTCCCGGGGGGTGAAGGCGGCGGCCGTCCGCATCGAAACGGCGGCCATCGTCAGGGCGTCGGCAAAGAGCAGCAGCCCGTAAGGGGCGCCGCGCCGGGGGCCGGCCTCCTGCCAGGAGAGCCAGAGGAAAAAGGCCGCCGCGCCGAAGAACACGAAGCTGTTGAGGCGCGGCACGGTGCGGAGCCAGTCCCGGCCGCCCGGCGGGCCGGCGCCCGCCAGCCGCCGCCGCTGGCCGCGCAGCACCAGCAGGGAGACGGCGTTGGCGGCGGTCACGGCCGCGACCGCCAGCTCCTGGGCGGGCAGGGTGCGCGCAAAAAGATTCTGCTCCGTAGCGCCGCCCCCCTTCACGCCATTCTATGCGCGCAGCGGCACGCCGTCCAGCACGGCCTGCGTCAGCGTGCCGCCGTCATAGACCAGCTTGAGCAGGAAAAAGGGCCGCTCCTCGCGCAGCAGGCGGAAGAAGATCCGGTCGCCCTCCCAGATCGGCAGGCGCTCGACCTGCTCCTCCGGCACCCAGCAGAGCTCGCCCTCGTCGCAGTCGGTCAGCTCGCCCGTCCAGGCGTCGGCGGTGAAGAGGTACATCTGCTCGGTGTCCCAGGGCGGGCAGACGAAGGTGACGACGCCGCGGCAGCGCCACGAGGTCAGCGTCAGCCCCGTCTCCTCGCGCGTCTCGCGCAGCAGGCAGTCCACCGGGCTCTCGCCCGGCTCGAACTTGCCGCCGACCCCGATCCACTTGTCGCGGTTGAGGTCGTGCTCCTTCTTGACGCGGTGGAGCATCAGCAGCGCGCGGTCCCGCCGCAGGTAGCAAAGCGTGCTGTCGATCATGTGCAGTCCCTCCCCAGCGCTTTTCCGGCGCAGCGGCCGGTGAACACGCCGTTTTCGACGGCGCAGACACCGCCGACATAGACGCGGTCGATCCCCGTCCCGCGCCGGCGCGGCGACGCATAGTCGGCGCCGTCGCAGACGGTGTCGGGGTCGAACAGCACCAGGTCGGCGTCCATCCCCGGCCGCACCAGGCCCTTATGTCCGAGGGAATAGACCAGCGCCGGCAGCGAGGTCATCTTGCGGACGGCGTTTTCCAGCGTCAGCACCCCCCGCTCGCGCACATAGCGGCCGAGGACGCGCGGGAAGGTCGCCCGCGCCCGCGGATGGCCGCCCGGCCCCTCCTCGAGGGTGATGCCGTCGGTGCCGACCATGGCGCGGTCCCAGCGCATGACGCGCTCGACGTCCTCCTCGCACATGGTGTGGAACACCGCCCCGGTCTGCAGCCGGTCGCCGGCCAGCAGGTCCATCAGCAACGCATAGGGGTCCAGCCCCGCCTCCGCCGCCGCCTCGCAGAGCATCCGGCCGTTGAGGTCGGGGCGGCTCTGCGAGGAGGAGATCATCGTGTACTGCAGCCGCTCCTGCGGCGTTTTGCCGCCCAGGATCTCGTCCCGCAGCGCGGCGCGGCCCTCCGGCGAGGCCACCAGCGCCGTCAGCTCGTCTTCGGAGCGCGACAGCACGCGGTCGGGCAGGAAGGTGCTCAGCCCCGTCGAGGAGGCGGTATACGGATACTGATCGCAGAACACGTCGCCGCCGGCGGCGTTTTCCGCGTCCATCAGGCGCAGGGTCTCGGCGGTCTGGCCCCAGCAGGACGGGCCGCCGGTCGCCTTGTGGTGGGAGATCACGGTGCGGCAGCCGCTCTCGCGCGCCACCGTCATCATCTCGCGCACCGCGGGGATCAGGCGGGTGTTCTCCGAGCGCATGTGGACCGAGCAGAGCCCGCCGCACGCCGCCGCGACGCGCGCCAGCGCCGTCAGCTCGGCGGTCTGCGCGAAGATCCCCGGCGGGTAGATGAGGCCGAAGGAGACGCCGAGGGCGCCGCCCGCCATGCAGGCGCGCAGCAGCCGCTCCATCTCCGCCAGCTCCCCGTCCGTCGGGGCGCGGTCCGCAAAGCCCATCGCCGCGGCGCGGAGGTTGCCGTGGCCGATCAGGAAGGCGGCGTTGGCGCCCAGCGGCGGCAGGCCGCGCCGCCAGGCGCCGAAGTCATAGCGGGCCGCGGGGTCCGCGCAGTGCTCCGCGCCGCAGACGCGCAGCGTGTCGCGCAGGCGCGCGGGCGAAAGCGGCGCGGCGCTCTCGCCGCAGTTGCCGCCGATCAGGGTGGTGATGCCCTGCTCGACCGCGCCGATCAGGCGCGGATCGCGCTCGAGGATCAGGTCGTTGTGGCTGTGGCTGTCGATGAAGCCGGGCGCGAGGACGCGCCCCGCCGCATCGATCGTCTCGCGGGCCGGGCCGAGCGCGCGGCCGACGGCGGCGATGCGCCCGCCCCCGACGGCGACGTCGCTGCGGACGGCCGGACTGCCGCTGCCGTCGATCAGGCGGCAGCCGCGGAACAGCAGATCATACACGGGTCATTTCCCTCCTTTTTCTTTCAGCAGCCGGCGCTCGCGGCGCAGCAGCAGCGCCAGCGTCAGGGCGCTGAGCGCCAGATAAACGAGCGCGGCGCCCGGCGTCGCGCCGAGCAGCGCGGCGCACAGCAGCGCCAGCGCGCCGCCCAGCAGCTCCATCAGCAGATAGCGCGGCGAGACGCGCGCGCCGCAGTAGCGGCAGCGGCCGCGCAGAAAGAGCCAGCTCAGCACCGGGACCAGGTCGAAGAAGCCCAGCGTGTGGCCGCAGGCGGGGCAGGCGCTGCGCCCCGCGACAAAGGAGCGGCCGCGCGGCAGCCGCCAGGCGACGACGTTGAGAAAGGAAAACAGGCTGGCGCCGAAGAAAAAGCCCAGCACCCACGGGGCGGCGCGCAGATAAAACGGCATAAACGACCTCCGCAGCGCATGATTTGGCCCGAACCCGAGCCGGATGGCTCCATTATACACCATCCGGCCCGCCCGGGAAAGCGCCGGCGCGAAAAAAGGCGCCGCCGCTGCGCGCCCGCGGGCGCCGCGGCGGCGGCGGTTCATGCCCGCGGGCGCTTGCGTATTTTTTAATTGTGTAGTATACTATATTTTTGGAAAAAACTTTAGAAAGAGATGATCTCTTCATGACAAAAATCGACATTTTTTCGGGCTTTCTGGGCGCGGGCAAGACGACGCTGATCCGCAAGCTGATCGCCGAGGCCTATCAGGGCGAAAAGCTCGTCCTCATCGAGAACGAGTTCGGCGAGATCGCCGTTGACGGCGGCTTTCTCCAGGATGCCGGCATCCAGATCACCGAAATGAATTCCGGCTGCATCTGCTGCAGTCTGGTCGGCGACTTCAAAGCGGCGCTCACCAAGGTGCTGGCCGAATATCATCCCGACCGCATCCTGATCGAGCCCTCCGGCGTCGGCAAGCTGAGCGACGTCGCCAAGGCCGTCGAGCGCGCCGAGGGCGACGCCCGCATCGGAGCGCGCATCACCGTCGCCGACGCCACCAAGTGCAAGCTGTACAGCAAGAACTTCGGCGAGTTTTACGACGACCAGGTCTCCTCCGCCGACATGATCGTCCTCAGCCGCACCGACAAGCTCACCCCGGAGCAGATCGAGGCCGCCGTCGCCATCCTGCGCGCCCGCAATCCCCAGGCCGTCATCGTCACGACCCCGTGGGACCAGCTCCCCGGCGCCCAGCTGCGCGAAGCCGTCGATGAAAAGCACAACCTGGCCCACGACCTCCACGAGCTGGAGGAGGAGCACACCCATCATCACGACGACCACGACGACGACGAGGATGATGACGACGACGACGAGTGCGCCTGCGGCCATGACCATCACCATGAGCATGAACACGAACATGAGCATGAACACGAGCATGAACACGAGCACGAGCACGAGCATGAACACGAGCACGAGCATGAGCACGACCACGAGGATCACGACGACGCGTGCTCCTGCGGCCACGAGCATCATCACCACCACCATCACGACGGCGAGCACGACGCCGACGAGATCTTCACCTCCTGGGGGCTGGAGACGGCGCACGCCTTTGACGGCGAGAAGCTGACGCTCATGCTCTCCGAGCTGGACGAGGGCGCCTTCGGCCAGATCCTGCGCGCCAAGGGCATCGTCGCCGACGCCAAGGGCGGCTGGCTGCACTTCGACTACGTCCCCGGCGAGGTCAGCGTCCGCAAGGGCGGCGCGCCCGTCACCGGACGGCTGTGCGTCATCGGCTCGAACCTCGACGAGGACGGGCTGCGCAAGCATTTCGGCCTGAACTGATATGCCGGAAGTCCCCGTCTATCTCTTCACCGGCTTCCTCGAAGCCGGCAAGACCCGCTTCATTCAGGAGACGCTCGAGGACGAGCGCTTCAACGCGGGCGAAAAGACCCTGCTGCTGCTCTGCGAGGAGGGCGTGGAGGACTATCACCCCGACCGCTTTGCCGGCAAAAACGTCCGCCGCGCCGTCTGCGAGAAGCAGAGCGACCTGACGCCGGAATACTGGCAGGAGCTCTACAAGGCGCACCGCTTCGAGCGCGTCGTCATCGAATACAACGGCATGTGGCTGCTCGACGACCTCTACCGCAGCCTTCCCGAGGGCTGGAGCGTCTATCAGGAGATCACCTTCGCCGACGCCAGCAGCTACCTCTCCTACAACCAGAACATGCGTCAGCTTGTCGCCGACAAGCTCAAGAGCTGCGAGATGATCGTCTTTAACCGCGCGAACCCCGCCGTCGACCGCATGGCGCTGCACAAGATCGTGCGCGGGCTGTCCCGCCGCTGCGACATCGCCTATGAGGCGGCCGACGGCTCGGTCGAGTACGACGACATCGAGGACCCCCTGCCCTTCGACCTCAACGCCCCGGTGGTCGAGATCGCGGACAAGGACTATGCCATCTGGTACCGCGACATGATGGACGAGCCGGAGAAGTACGACGGCAAGACCGTCCGCTTCCTGGGCACGGTCGCCGTCGGCAAGGGCGTCCCGCGCGACACCTTCCTGGTCGGGCGGCACGTGATGACCTGCTGCGCCGCCGACATCTCCTATCAGGGGCTGGTCTGCCTCTGGATCGGCAGCGACAAGCTCAAGAGCCACGACTGGGTGCGCGTCACGGCCCGCCTCAAGCTGGCGTACCACGAGATCTACGATCAGAAGGGCCCCGTGCTGACGGCGCTGACGGTCGAAAAGGCCGACAAGCCGGCCGACGAGGTCGCCACCTTCTACTGAGTTCCGCCTGCGCCCCGCGTCCCGGACGGCGCGGGGCGCGTTTTCTCGCCTTCCGGGCCGGGCCGGCCACAAAATCTGTTGTATATTGAGGTGCACCATGATCCGATTCGACTGCGATTACCTCGAGGGGGCGCATCCCCTGATCCTCCAGCGGCTGCTGGAAACCAACCTGGAGCAGACGCCCGGCTACGGCGACGACCATTACAGCGCCGAGGCCCGCGAAAAGATCAAGGCGGCCTGCGGCCGCCCGGACGCCGACGTCCATCTGCTGGTCGGCGGCACGCAGACCAACATGATCGTCATTTCCGCCATCCTGCGCCCGCACCAGGGCGTGATCTCCGCCGACTCCGGCCATGTCAACGTCCATGAGTGCGGCGCGATCGAGGCCACCGGCCACAAGGTGCTCACCATCCCCTCCGCGGACGGCAAGCTGACCGCGGCGCAGATCGAGGCGCACTGGCGCGCCCACTGGGACGATCCCAACGCCGAGCACATGGTGCAGCCCGGCCTGGTCTACCTCTCCCAGCCGACCGAGAGCGGCACGCTCTACACCAGGGCGGAGCTGGAGGCGATCCGCGCGGTCTGCCTGCGCTGCCGCCTGCCGCTGTTCATCGACGGCGCCCGCCTCGGCTACGGCCTGACGGCCGACGGCAACGATCTCACCCTGCGCGACCTGGCGCAGCTCTGCGACGTCTTTTACATCGGCGGCACCAAGGTCGGCGCGCTCTTCGGCGAGGCGGTCGTCATCCTCAACGACGCCTTCAAGGCCGACTTCCGCAGCCTGGCCAAGCAGCGCGGCGCGCTGCTCGCCAAGGGGCGGCTGCTCGGGCTGCAGTTCGACACGCTCTTCACCGACGACCTCTATTTCCGCATCGCGCGGCACGCCGTCGAGCTCGCCAACGAGCTGCGCGCCGGCTTCGCCGCCGCGGGCTATTCCTTCCTGTTCGATTCGCGCACCAACCAGCAGTTCCCCATTCTCCCCGACGCGCTGCTCGGGCGGCTCAAGGACAAATACAGCTGGGACTTCTGGTGCCGCGTCGACGAGACCCACTGCGGCGTGCGCTTCTGCACGAGCTGGGCGACCACCGCGGAGCAGGTGCACGCCCTGCTGCGCGACCTGCGCTGACCCGGCCCCGCCATGGATAAGCGCCGTCCGAAGGCCTTCCTGGTCCTCTATTCCATCCTCTGCGTGGCGACCAACCTGATCCATCCGATCACGCCGGCGCTCTTTCAGTCGCTCGGCTTCCACGACGCCATGTTCGGCATCGCCTTTGCCTGCATGGCGTTCACGAACTTCCTGACCTCGCCCTTCTGGGGCGTGTTCAGCCAGAAACGCGGTTATATCCGCGCCTTCGCCCTCGGCACGGCGGGCTACGCCCTCGGACAGCTCTTCTTCGGCCTGGCCAAGACCGAGATCGCGGCCGCGCTGGCGCGGCTCTTCGCCGGGCTGTTCGCCAGCTCCTTCAGCATCGCGGGAATGCTCTACATCACCCACGCCGTCGATCCGCGCGACCGCGGGCGCTATATCTCCTATTTCATCGCGCTGAGCACGATGGCGAGCACGATGGGCTATTTCGCCGGCGGGATGCTGGGAACGGTCAGCCTCGCGCTGCCGTTCATCGTGCAGGTGCCGCTCTGTCTCGCCGTCGCGGGCGCGTCGGTCCTCCTCTTCCGGGAGATCAACGACCCCGCCGACATGGAGGGCTCGATCAGCTTCCGCAAGGTCAACCCGCTGACCGCCTTTGTCGACGTCAAGGCGCTCCTCACCCCGGCGCTGACCGTGTTCTTCCTCGTCACGGTCGCCTCGGTCTTTGCGACGACCTGCTTCGACAACTCCTTCAACTACTACATCCGCGATCAGTTCGGCTTCCCGACCTCCTACAACGGCATCATCAAGGCGGCGGTCGGGCTGATCGGCCTCGGCGCAAACCTGCTCATCAACACGCGCCTGGCGCGCCGCCATCAGGGCCGCAAGGACATCATCGCGGTCTTCTTCATCGGCACGGTCTTCCTTGTGCTGCTGCCGCTGGCGACCAGCATTCCCATCTTTCTCGCCCTCGCGGTGTGCTACTACACGGCGAACGCCGTCTATCAGCCCATCCAGCAGGAGCTGGGGAGCGGCGGCGGGGACGGCATCATCTACGGCGCCTATACCGCGATGCGCGGCATCGGCATGGTGCTCGGCTCGCTGCTGGCCGGACTGATCTATTCCGCCGGGCCGAAGCTGCCCTTCTGGCTGGCGGCGGCGACCTTCCTGCTCTCCGCGCTGCTGAGCATCGTCAACCGGCGTCAGTATGAAAAGAGCGGCGAATGAGCGGAGAACCGCCGCGCTATGAGCAAGCCTCTCTGACGCCGGCCCGCCTGGCGCGGCCGATCCCGCGCCGCCTCACGCCGGACGGGCCTGCCCGCCTGACGGGGCTGCCGCGGGCCGCGGAGCCTCCCTACGCCCTGCCTGTGCGCAGGCCGCGGCCGTTCGTTTCCCGCCCGGCGCCGCCGTGTTTCCAGCCAAAAAAGTCCGCCTTCCGGCGGACTTTTTTCATGGTCTCATTCAGGCTGAGGGGCGGGGGCGGCGGCATCCGGGCCGGCCGCGCCGCCCGCGCGTCGGCACAAAGCAAAGCAGACGCCCCGGGACCGGTTTCAAGACCGGCCGGGGCGTCTGCTGCCGCGCGGCGCGTTATTTCTTCAAAATCTGCATGAACTCCTCGCCGGTGATGGTCTCATGGTCGTAGAGGTACTGGGCCAGCTCGTGCAGCTTGGGCTCGTTGGCGGAGAGCAGGTCGAGCGCCTTCTGGTGCTAGCGGCGGATCAGCTCCGAAACGCGCTTGTCAATCAGCGCCGCCGTCTCCGCCGAGCAGGACAGCGAGGTGTCGCCGCCGAGATACTGGTTCTGGACGCTCTCCATCGCCACCATGCCGAACTCCTCACTCATGCCGTAGCGGGCGATCATGGCCCGCGCCATGCGGGTGGCCTGCTCGATGTCGTTGCTGGCGCCGGTGGTCATCGACTTGAACACCAGCTCCTCGGCGGCGCGGCCGCCGGTGACGGTGGCGATCTTGTTCTCCAGCTCCTCGCGGGTCATCAGGAGGTGCTCGCCCTCCTCGACCTGCATCGTGAAGCCGAGCGCGCCCGAGGTGCGCGGGATAATCGTGATCTTGTGCACCGGCGCGGAATCGCTCTGCAGCGCGGCGACCATCGCGTGGCCGATCTCGTGATAGGCGACGATGCGCTTCTCATGGTCGGAGAGAATGCGGTTTTTCTTCTGATAGCCGGCGAGGACGACGTCGATGCTCTCCTCGAAATCGGCCTGGCTCGCCTTGGCGCGGCCCTGGCGCACGGCGCGCAGCGCCGCCTCGTTGACGATGTTGGCCAGCTCCGCGCCCGAGGTGCCGACCGCGGCGCGGGCGACGGACTCATAGTCGATGTGGTCCTCGGTCCGGATGTTCCTGGCGTGGACCTTCAGGATCTCGACGCGGCCCTGGAGGTCGGGCAGCTCGACCGGCACGCGGCGGTCAAAGCGGCCGGGGCGCAGCAGCGCCGGGTCGAGCGATTCCGGACGGTTGGTGGCGGCGAGGATGACGACGCCCTTGGCGCCGTCAAAGCCGTCCATCTCGGTCAGCAGCTGGTTGAGGGTCTGCTCGCGCTCGTCGTTGCCGCCGAACTGGCCGTCGCGCTTTTTGCCGATGGCGTCGATCTCGTCGATGAAGACGATGCAGGGCGCCTTTTCATTGGCCTGCTGGAAGAGGTCGCGCACCTTGGCGGCGCCCATGCCGACGAACATCTCGACAAACTCCGAGCCGGAGATCGAGAAGAACGGCACGTCGGCCTCGCCGGCGACCGCCTTGGCGAGCAGGGTCTTGCCGGTGCCCGGAGGGCCGACGAGCAGCGCGCCCTTCGGCATTTTGGCGCCGATCTCCTGGTAGCGGCCCGGATCGTGGAGGAAATCGACAATCTCCTGCAGCAGCTCCTTGGCCTCGTCCTCGCCGGCGACGTCGGCGAACTTGATGCCGGTGGCCGACTTGACATAGACCTTGGCGCTGCTCTTGCCCATGCCGAACATCATGCTGTTCGGCCCGCCGCCCTTGTTCATCATCCGCTTGATGAGGAACTGGCCGCCGACGATCAGCAGCACGGTGGGCAGGATCCAGTAGAACAGCAGCGTCATCAGCGGCGAGCTCTCCTTGACGATCTCGCCGGAGAACTTGGCGCCGGAATCATAGAGGCGCTGCGTGAGATCGGGGTCGGTGATCGGGGCGGTCTTGTAGATGGTCTTGCCGTCCTTGCTGGTGAACAGGATCTGGTTGTCCTCGATCTTGACCTCGCCGATCTCCTTGTTCTCGGTCATCTGGATGAAGGTCCCGTAATCGACCTCCTTGATCTGCTGCTCCTCCATCAGGGGGACCAGCACGGCGTTGAAGATCAGCAGGATCACCAGCGCCAGAATATAGTAAAAAATCAGCGGACGCTTGGGGGATTTGATCTCGTGCATCGGCTCATCTCCTTTGGTTGATATTGACAGTATACCAGCTTTTCGCGCGCCAATAAAGTTTTTTGTATGAATTTCAAGGGGCCGCCGGTGTTTTCCGGCGGCCCCTGGATGCTGAAAACTCAGCCGATGACTTCGCGGATGAGGCGCAGCGCGTTGCCGTGGCAGATCTTGTCGATCTCGGACGGGGTGAACACGCCCTTCATCGCCGCGACAATCTGCGGCATGCCGGCGTAGTTCTTCCACTCGAGGTTGTCGCTGATGCCGTCATAGTCGGAGCCGAAGGCGGGGGCGTCGATGCCGGCCTTGTCGGCCATGTGGCGCAGATGCTTGACGACGTCCTCGATATGGGCGACCTCGCTGCCGCCGGTGCGGAGGAAGCCGTCGCAGAAGTTGACGCCGATGACGCCGCCCTTGTCGCCGAGGGCCTTGAGCATCTCGTCGGTCAGATCGCGCGGATGCTGGCACAGGGCGCGGCAGCAGGAATGGGAGGCGACAAAGGGCTTCTTGCTGTACTTGACGACGTCCCAGAAGCCGCCGTCGGACAGATGGGAGACGTCGACGATCATGCCCAGCTCGTTCATGCGGCGGACGACCTCGACGCCGAAGGGCTTGAGGCCCTTGTCCATCAGCTCGGGCTGGTCCTTGGAGCAGGGATAGCCGAGGCAGTTCTCATAGAACCAGGTCAGGGTGACCAGGCGGACGCCCTTCTGATAGGCCTCCTCGACGCGGGCCATCTGATCCTGGAACACGGCGCCGCCGTCCTCGATCGTCAGCAGCGCGGAGATCTTGCCGGCGGCCTTGTTCTTCTCGATGTCGGCATAGCAGAGCGCGGGGGCGATGTCGTTCTTGTTGAGCTCCATCTCGCGCAGATAGGCCTTGTAGGTCTCGCAGAAATATTCATAGGGCGGCAGGTCGTTGCCGTGCCGCTTCGCGCTCTCGCCGGTCGGAATGAAGATGGCGAAGAACTGCGCCAGCGCGCCGCCCTTTTTCAGCTTCTCGATGTCGATGTGGCCGTCGTTCTTGGCGAGCGGCATGCCCTTGACGCAGCCCATCAGCGTATCGCAGTGGAGATCGACAATGTTCATCATGATCTGTAACAGCTCCTTTTTTCAATTGAGTTTCCCACAGGGAATATATTGCGCCCCCGGCGCCGATTTGTCAAGCGAAGCCGAAAAATCGGCGGGGACATCGCGGTCCCCGCCGAAAAATGCGGCTTTATTTCAGATACTGCTTCAGGGTTTCGGCGCGGTCGGTGCGCTCCCAGCTGAGATCGAGGTCCGGGCGGCCCATGTGGCCGTAGGCCGCGACCTGCTTGTAGATCGGGCGGCGCAGGTCGAGCTGCTCGATCATCGCCGCCGGGCGCATGTCGAAGTGACGGCGGACGATCTCGGCCAGGCGCTCGTCGTCGAGCCTGCCGGTGCCGAAGGTGTCGACCATGACGGAGACGGGCTGCGCCACGCCGATGGCATAGGCCAGCTGCAGCTCGCAGCGGCGGGCCAGGCCCGCGGCGACGAGGTTCTTGGCGATATAGCGGGCGTAATAGGCCGCGGTGCGGTCCACCTTGGTCGGGTCCTTGCCGGAGAAGGCGCCGCCGCCGTGCCGCGCATAGCCGCCGTAGGTGTCGACGATGATCTTGCGCCCCGTGAGGCCGCTGTCGCCGGTCGGGCCGCCGATGACGAACCGCCCGGTCGGGTTGACGAGGAAGCGGGTGCGCGCGTCGAGCAGGCGCTTCGGGAAGCACTGCTTGATGACCTCCTCGATCACGCCGTCGCGCACCTGCGCGAGGGTCGATTCGGCGGTGTGCTGGGTCGAGATGACGACGGTGTCGATGCGGGCGGGGTTGCCGTCCTCGCCGTATTCGACCGTGACCTGGCTCTTGCCGTCCGGCAGGACGAAGGGCAGGATGCCGTTCTTGCGGACATAGGCGAGGCGGCGGGTCAGCTCGTGCGCGAAGGTGATCGGCGCGGGCATCAGCTCCTTGGTCTCGTCGCAGGCATAGCCGAACATCATGCCCTGGTCGCCGGCGCCGATGAGGTCGAAGCGGTCGCCCGCGCTGGCGCGGTGCTCGAGGGCGTTGTTGACGCCCATGGCGATGTCGGGGCTCTGCTCGTGGATCGCGGTCAGCACCGAGCAGGTGTTGCCGTCAAAGCCGGCGCGCGGGCTGTCGTAGCCCGCGCCGCAGACCGTGCGGCGGACGGTGTCGGGGATGTCGACATAGCACTCGGTCGAGATTTCGCCCATGACCAGCACCATGCCGGTGGTGGCGATCGTCTCGCAGGCGACGTGCGCCTGCGGGTCCTTTTCAAGGATGGCGTCCAGGATCGAATCGGAGATCTGGTCGCACAGCTTGTCGGGATGGCCCTCCGTGACGCTCTCGGAGGTGAACAGCTTCTTGTTTGCCATAATAACTGGCTCCTTTCGTGCGGGACAAAAAAACAGGCCCCCGATGAAGGAGCCCGTCGAAATGCGGATGACCACTCCTTATCGCTGTCAGCGGAACCACCTTATCGCGCGCGACAGGTTGGTGTGCGGTCATCGAGCTGACTCTCTACCGCAACTCTGGATAATGGCGTCTGTTCAGTTGTCCTCTGATGATTTGAGTATAGCACTCATTCTCAGTTTTGACAACCCCCTTTTGTTCCATATATTGTAAATTTTACCCCACAAAAACGCCCGGTTGTCGGAAGATTGCACAAATCGCGGCCGGTGTTGTAACTTGACGCCGACTTTGCTATAATAGAGGGGTAAATTCCGATGATTCGACCAAATAGAAAAAGGAGCGTGCATTTTCATGAAGGTATTCATCAGCGCGGACATCGAAGGCGTCACCAACACGACAATCTGGGATGAGGCCGAAAAGGGCGAGGCCGTCTACGCCGCCGCCGCCAAGCAGATGACCGCCGAGGTCAAGGCCGCCTGCGAGGGCGCCATCGCCGCCGGCGCGGACTATATTCTCGTCAACGACGCGCATGATTATGCCGTCAACATCGACATCAGCCAGCTGCCCGAGTGCGCCGAGGTCATCCGCGGCTGGACGGGCAGCCCCTACGCCATGGTGGACGGCATCGACGGCCGCTTTGACGCCGCCATGTTCGTCGGCTATCACTCCGCCGCCGGCCGCTGCGGCAACCCGCTCTCCCACACCTTCACCACCAAGACCGTCTGGGTGAAGCTCAACGGCGTCAAGTGCAGCGAGTTCCGCCTTTACAGCTGGGCCGCCGCCCTGCAGAAGGTGCCGACCGTCCTGCTGACGGGCGACAAGATGCTCTGCGAGGACAGCCGCGACATCCATCCCGCCTGCAGGATGGTCGCCGTCAAGGACGGCTTCGGCGGCATGACCCGCTCGATCAGCCCGTCGCTCGCCTGCAAGCGCATCAAGGAAGCCGCGGAGCAGGGCCTGCGCCAGGATCTGAGCCATGCGCTGTGCACCATGCCCGACCATTTCGTCTTTGAGGTCTGCTACAAGATCCACGAGCACGCCATCGCCCGCTCCTACTACCCCGGCTTCCAGCTGGTCGAGGACAACGTCATCCGCATGGAGACCGACGATTTCATGGACGTGCTGCGCGCCGTCGTGTTCGTCCTGTAAAGGGGTGCGCGCATGAAGGTTTATATCAGCTGCGACATCGAGGGCGTCGCCACCACGACGCTCTGGGAACAGACCGACACCATCGGCAAAAACGCCATCGCCGCCCCCTATGCCAAGCAGATGACCGAGGAGGTCAACGCGGCCTGTGAGGGCGCCATCGCCGCCGGCGCCGATTTCATCCTGGTCAAGGACGCGCACGGCTCGGGCTGCAACATGGACATCACCCGCTTCCCGGAGTGCGTCCAGGTCATCCGCAGCGGCTCGGGCAACCCCTTCTCGATGGCCGACGGCGTCCAGACCGCCCCCTTCGACGCCGCCATGTTCATCGGCTATCACTCCGCCGCCGGGCGCTGCGGCAACCCGCTCTCCCACACCTTCACCACCAAGACGGTCTGGGTCAAGCTGAACGGCGTCAAATGCAGCGAATTCCGCATCTTCAGCTGGGTCGCCGCCCTCAACAAGGTGCCGACCGTCCTGCTCGCGGGCGACAAGATGCTCTGCGAGGACAGCCGCGACATCCACCCCAAATGCCTGTTCGTGCCCGTCAAGGACGGCTTCGGCGGCATGACCCGCTCGATCCATCCGGCCCTGGCCTGCAAGCGCATCAAGGCCGCGGCGGAGCAGGCGCTGCGCCAGGACCTGAGCGGGGCGCTGTGCACGCTGCCCGAGCATTACGTCTTTGAGATCTGCTACAAGACCCACAAGGACGCCGTCGAGCGCTCCTTCTTCCCGGGCTACAAGCTGATCGACGACAACACCATCCGTATGGAGACCGACGCCTACTGGGACGTGCTGCGCTCGATCCGCTACGTGCTCTAAGGTGCGCGCGGCCTCGCGGCCCTGCGGCCGCCTCTCCGCGGCCGACCGCGTCTACGGCCTCTCCCGCGTCTGGAGCGAGGCCGCCTACAACTTCGCCTTCTGGAGCGAGCTGCCCGGGCTCGACTGGGACGGCGCCTACCGCCGCCTGCTGCCGCGGATGGCGGAGCCGCTGCCGGCGCTCGACTGGTATCTGCTGCTGTCGCGCTTTCTCTCGCTGCTGGACGACGGCCACACCTATCTCGACCTGCCCGCCGCCCTGCTGGCGCGCGCGCCGCTGCTGCCGCTCCGCCTGCGGCAGATCGGCGGGCGGCACTATGTCGCCGCCGCCGCCGCGGGCTGCCCCATCCCGCCCGGCAGCGAGGTGCAGGCGCTGGACGGCATGCCCTTCGGCCCCTGGCTGGAAAAGCAGGTGCTGCCCTGGTGCTGGCATGCGCGGCCCGACGCCGCCTTTGCCGGCCTCTACATGCTCTCCCGCCTGCCGCACGGCGCGGCCCGGAACGCCTATTCCCTCATCCCCCTGCTGCGCCGCGGCCGCACGCTGCATCTGACGACCGACGCCGGCACCTTCGCCGTGCGTCCCGCGCCCGGCCCGCTGCGCTGGCGCCCGGCGCCGCCGCGTCCCCCCGAGCCGCTGGAAACACGGCTGCGCTCGCCGGGGCTGACGGCCGCCCTGACGACCGACGGCATCGCGGTGCTGACCCTGCCCACCTTCCTGGACGACGCCATGCCGGCGGCCTTTTACCGGCTGCTGCCGTCCCTGCGGGACTGCCGCGGCTTCGTGATCGACCTGCGCGGCAACGGCGGCGGCCATTCCGACAACGCCGACGCCTTTGCCCAGGCGTTTCGGTCGGGGCCGTTCCCCATCGCGCAGGTGCGCCATCCCGTGCACATCGGCGCCTGCAAGGCCTTCGGCACCGGACTGCCGCCCGGCGCGCTCGATCCGCGCGACCCGCGCCAGAAGCAGATCCTCGATGTCTGCCGCCACACGCTGTTCGAGGAGGAGCTGGAGACCGTCTCGCGCCCCGACTGCCCGCTGACGCTCACCCGCCCCGCCGTTGTCCTCACCGACGCCGGCACCGCCTCCTCGTCGGAAAACCTGCTGCTGGCGCTCGAGGGCCGGGCCGCGGTCGTCGGCACGCCCAGCGCCGGCTCGACCGGCAACCCGCTGCCGGTGCCGCTGCCGGGCGGCGGCGCGGCGCGCATCTGCACGCGGCGCTATGCCCACGCCGACGGCCGCCCCTTTCACAATCTCGGCATCCGCCCGGACATCGCCGCCGGGCCGGAGCCCGACGACCTGCGCAGCGGCTTCGACCGCGTGCTGGCGTGCGGACTCGCGGCCCTGCGCCAACGTCTCTGAGCGTCCCGGCACAAAACACGCACCCTCCTGTTTTCACAGGAGGGTGCGTTTTGCGTGAGCGGACCCCTTCAGCGGTCGGCCAGCAGCCGGCGCGCCTCGGGCGTGAGCGGGATCAGGTCCTCGCGGCCGAAAAGCGACAGATCGAACTTGCGGTTGAGGGCGCCGAAATGGCGCAGGCCGAAGGCGATCTTGTTGAGGAAGGAGAAGACGCCGACCGCGCCCGCCGGGAAATCGTCGGCCGCGCGGCCGTAAAGGGCGCGCAGGTCGGGCAGATCGGCGAAGATCTCCGGCACGGTGTCGCCGTAGCGGCGGTACTGCGCCGGCACGTCGCCGGCGCGGATCGCCTCGCCGACGTTCTTGGCGCTCATGGCCGCCGCCATCGGCGCGCGGCACATGCCAACCGCCGTCACCGCCCCGCCGCCGAGCGCCAGCGCCTTGAACACGCTGTCCTCGGCGGAAAAGCCGCCCGCGACCGCGATCGCCGGCAGGGTCAGCCCCGCGGCGCGCAGCCGCGCGGCGATGCGCCACAGCGCGTCCGTCAGCTCGACGGGCGGCAGGCACCATTCGTTCATCATCCGGCAGGGGCTGTAACCGCTGCCGCCGCCCGCGCCGTCAAAGGTCACCAGATCGACCTCGTTGGCGGCGGCGATGCGCAGCACGCGCTCGAGGTCGGCGGGATCGTAGCCCGCCATCTTGAAATAGACGTTCTTCAGCCCCATCCGGCGCAGCTCCGCCAGCCGGCGGGCGAAGAACGCCTCGTCCCAGAGCGGCAGGCGGCCGTAGGCATAGAAGTTCGGGCAGACGCCGTCCGCATAGGCCTTCTGCACCGCGGGGTCCTCCGGGTCGGGGCGGACGACGGCGCCGAGGGCCTTCTTTTTGAGCGCCGTCTCCAGGTCGGGCAGGCGGTTGGCGGGCTGGGTGCCCTTGGCCGACTGGCCGAACTTGAACTCAATCGCCTCCGCGCCGTATTTCTGCAGCGCGATCTCCGGGACGCCGAGCAGGTCGTCCTCGACGTTGCACTGCGGGACGATCTGGCCGTAGCCGCGCGCATAGCGGCGGAAGCTGTCCAGCACCTCGCCGAGGAAGGGAAAGTCGACGATCTTCCCGTGCTCGAGCCGCAGCGCCGGGTCCTTGCTCTTGGCGTCCTCGCCGATCATGCAGGTGACGCCCGCCATCGCCGCACCGGCGAAATAGTCGCGCCAGTCGAGCTTGACGACGGCCGGCAGGATCACGGGCAGCGCCAGCTTCACCGGATGGCGCGCGCCGTAGCTCCGCTCCAGGTTGACGTTCCAGATCCCGGCGTGCTCATAGTCGGCCGCCGTGCCCTGCGCGCCGAACACCCGGCCGTTGATGTTGAAGTGGGAGAAATCGAAGGGGTAGTTTTTCTCCGAGGCGATCTGATTGGCGCCGGTCGTCAGCGGATAGACGGTCTGCGCGCCGCGCACGGCGGCGAGGCCGATCTCGCACGGGCCGGCGCAGTCCTCCGCGCACAGCGAGCACATCCCGGAGGGATGGGTGACAAAGGGACTGCGGTTCTGCGTCCGGCAGAAGCCGGAGCTGAGGGTCGGGGAATATGACATGATCGCACCTCCTGCGCGGGCGGCCGCCCGCGTTGTCTTTCTGCCGTCATCATAACACCGCCGGCCCGTTTGTGCAAGAAAACGGGGCCTGCCGTTCGGCAGGCCCCGGTGCGCTATTTGTTTTCCAGCAGCAGGACGTGCGTCTCGCCATCGACCCGATAGACCCGCTCGACGTCCACGTCCATGGCGTCCAGGCAGGGCGCGTCGGCCTCATAGCGGACGCAGGTGCCGCACGACGAGCTGAGGGCGCGCGGCACGGGCGCCATCTGGGCGGAGACGCCGCGGGCCGCCAGGGCGCGCGAGGTCATCAGCGCCGCCAGATGGGTGTGGAAGGTGGCGATGAACCGCATCACTTGCTGAGCGTCAGGCGGAAATCATGCCCCTCGGCGGCGACCGCGACCTGATAGCCCTGGCCCTTGCCGAAGCGGGTGACGTTCTCGACCGAGCAGCGGTTGTCCACCAGGACCTCCAGCGTGCGCGGCGCGGACTTCTTGACCTCCTGCTGCACCATCACGACGGGTGTGGGGCAGGAAAAACCTCTGGCGTCAATCATCGTATGTCTTTCCTTTCTCAGTCGGCGGCGGAGGCGGACTTCTCCGCGGCCTGCGCCTTTTTGGGCATATTGAGCAGGGACACCGCCAGGAACACGGCGAAGCCGAGGATCACCGCGGCCTTGCCGTACTTGGAGATGCCGCCGACGACCAGCTTGCCGGCCTCGTTGAGGGCGTCCGGATTGCCGGCCAGGCCGAAGTTGTGGGACAGCGCGGCGCCGACGATCATGCCGAACACCGTGACGGCGGAGTCGCCGTTGCCCTCACCGGCCAGGATGAGCTGGCGCAGCGGGCAGCCGCCCAGCAGCACCGAGCCCCAGCCGACCAGCACCATGCCCAGGGCGTTCCACAGGTGGTCGCTGTGGGCGATCGGCTGCAGCTGGAAGCCGACATGGAAGTTCTTGGTGATCAGGTTGCCGATCAGGGTGACGACAAAGATGGCGACAAAGCCGTAGAGCAGCTTGAAATCCTGGAACATCACGGCGTCGCGGATGCCGCCGACCATGCACAGGCGCGCGCGCTGCGCCAGCGCGCCGACCACGGCGGCGATCACCAGCGCCAGCAGCATCGGCGCGTGCTTGGAGCCCGGGCCCTCGGTGCTGGCCTTGAACAGGGACGGGACCAGCAGGACCAGGATCAGCAGGCCGGCCATGACGGCGGGCAGAACGCTGCCCTCGGGCGCGGAGACCTCATGGGCGCGGCGCAGCGAGAAGCCGCGCTTGAGGAACTGCGTGCCGATGACGATGCCGACGACAAAGCCGAGCAGGCCGACCAGCGCGTTGAGGTCGCCGCCGGCGAGACGGAGCACCATGCGCAGCGGGCAGCCGAGGAAGGCCAGCGCGCCGATCATCACGAACGCGCCCAGTACGAAGCGGGTGGCGGGCGAGGAGCCGGCCTTGGCGCGGAATTCCTTGCCGGCGAGGCTCATCACAAAGGCGCCCAGCACCAGGCCGATGATCTCGGGCCGGACATACTGCACCTTCGCGGCGCTGTGCATCCCCACCGCGCCCGCGATGTCGCGCAGGAAACAGGCGATGCAGAAGCCCATGTTGGCAGGGTTCCCCTGCGCGGTCAGGATCACGGCGGCCAGGCCGACCACCGCGCCTGTCAGGACGACGAACCAGTTTACCTTTTTCATTTCAACACTCCCCAAATATAATAGAACCGTGCGCCCCAGCGCACGGTTCTATTATAAGATAGGCGGCTGAGAAAGGGAAATCCCGATTTGCGATCATAGTCTGTTTCCATTGAGAACGTCAATGTTCTGTCAATGTTCCTTCATGGCCGTGCGGACATAATTGATGAAGCGCTGCTCGGTCTGCGTCGGCACAAGGTCGCGCCGCCACAGCATGTAGATCTTGCGGAAGGCGCCGGCCGGATCGAGGTCAAAGCAGAGCAGCTTGCCGCTCTGCCGCTCCTCCTCCGCCGCCAGGCTGGAGATCACGGCCACGCCCATGCCGCGGGCGACGCTGCTCTTGATGGCCTCCGGGTTGTCCATCGTGGCCACGATGCGCAGCGTCTCCGCCGACAGCCCGCTGCGGCGCAGATAGGCGCCGAAGGCCTGGCGGGTGCCCGAGGTTTCCTCCCGGGCGATCATCGGTTCGCCCAGCAGGGCGCGGCCGGTCTCGCCGCGGGACTGGAGGGCGCGGTATTTTTCGCTGTTGGCGGTCACCAGCACCAGCCGGTCCTCGATCAGGGCGTGGTAGGTGAAGTTCTTGCGGTCGAGCGCCGCGCCGGCAAAGCCGACGCGGGCCTCGCCCTGCTCGAGCAGGCGGTGCACCTGGGCGCTGTCGCCGCGCTGCAGCAGATAGCGGCTGTCGCCGTTGCGGCTGAGGAAGCCCGACATCAGGGCGGGGAGCAGATATTGCGCCGGGACGGTCGAGGCGGCGAGCGACAGCTCCCCGCCGCGCGGCCCCTCGGTGAGATCGCGCAGGCTCTGACAGCGGTTGAGAATGTCGCGGGCGGCGGAATAGACGCGCTTGCCCTCCTCCGTCAGCACCGGCTTGCGCCGGGCGCCGCGCAGGATGAGCTGGACGCCCAGCGCCTCCTCCAGCGCGCGGATGTGGGCGCTGACCGTGGACTGCGTGAGGTAAAGCTCCTCCGCCGCGCGGGTGAAGCTGTTGTATTCGGCTGCGGCCGTGAACGCTTCGAGCTGCTTGAGGGTGATATCCAGCATGCTACGGCCCCTTCTTTCATCGATATTTTGCGCGTGACGCGCGCTGTGATCTGTGATATGCTCGGTGCGGGAGGGATGCGCAAATGGATCATCCGATCTACCTGGACAATGCCGCCACGTCGTTTCCGAAGCCGGAGGGCGTGAGCGACGCCATGAAAAATTATATGGATCAGGTCGGCGCCACCATCAACCGCTCGGTCTACGGCAGCGCCCAGGACGCCGGCACGGTGGCCCTGCGGCTGCGGGAGGCGCTGGCGCGCCTGCTCGGCTTTTCCGGGCCGCCGACCCATGTCATTCTGACGCCCGGCGCGACCGCCGGACTCAACATGATCCTCAAGGGCCTGCTGAAGCCGGGCGACCACTGCCTGGTCAGCGCCATGGAGCACAACGCCGTCATGCGGCCGCTGCTCCAGCTCGCGGGCGTGACCTTCGACCGCATCCCCTGCGGGCCGGACGGGCTGTTCGACCCCGCGGACGCGGAGCGGCTGCTGCGGCCGGAGACGCGGCTCTGCCTGGTGGCGCACGGCTCCAACGTCTGCGGCGCGGTGCAGGACGTGCGGGCGCTGGGCGCGATCTGCGCGCGGCACGGCGTCCCGTTCGCGCTCGACGCGGCGCAGACGGCGGGGCATTTCCCGGTCGATTTCGACGGCTTCGGCCTCTCGGCCATGAGCGTCCCCGGCCACAAGGGCCTGCTCGGCCCCTCCGGGATCGGGGCGCTGCTGCTGCGCGACGACTTCGCGCGGCGGCTGACGCCGCTGATCGCGGGCGGCACGGGCAGCGCCTCGGACAGCGAGGAGCTGCCGCCCTACTTCCCCGACCGCTTTGAATCGGGGACGCCCAACGTCCCCGGCATCTACGGGCTGGAGGCCGCCCTCCGCTTCGTCGCGGAGACGGGCGTCGAACGGCTGCGCGCCCACGAAATGGCGCTCTGCGCCCGCTTTCTCGACGGGCTGGAGACCGTTCCGGGCGCAAGGATGTACGGCCCGCGCGCCCTGGCGCGGCGCGTGGGCGTGATCTCGGTCGATTTTCCGGACCGGGACAACGCCGAAATCGCCTTCCGCCTTGAGCGCGAATACGGGATCCTCACCCGCTGCGGACTGCACTGCGCGCCCGCGGCGCACAGGACGCTCGGCACCTTTCCGCGCGGGACGGTGCGCTTCTCTCTCGGCTTTGCCAGCACCGAAGGCGATGTGGACGCGGCGCTGGCCGCGATCGCCGCGCTGGCGCGCTGACGGCGGAACGGCTTCTATGCGGCGCGGGGACGGCTTCCGTCCCCGCGCTTTGTTTTGTGCTCAGCGCAGGAAGATGCGTTTGCCGCCGCGGTACTCGGCCACCGTGCCGATGCGCTGCGCGCTGGGGACGGTGGTCTTCAGCTCCGCGAACAGCGCGTCCGCGTCCTTTGCGGCGACGGCCATCAGCAGGCCGCCCGCCGTCTGCGGGTCATAGAGCAGGTCCTGACGGGCCAGCTCGATGTCCCCCGCCTCGACGCCCGGCTCGGCAAAGGTGCGGTTGCGGTACATGCCGGCGGGCAGAATGCCCTGCCGGGCCAGCTCGAGCGCCTCGGGGATCAGGTCGATGCGGTCCACGTCGAGCGTGATCTCGACGTTGCTGCCCTGCGCCATCTCATAGCTGTGGCCGAGCAGGCCGAAGCCGGTGACGTCGGTGCAGGAGTGGACCTCATACCTGACCATCACGTCGCGCGCGGCCTTGTTGAGCGTGGTCATCATGGTCTTCGCCAGCTCCCAGCCCGCGTCGGACAGCATCTCCGCCTTGGCGGCGGTGGTCAGCACGCCGATGCCGATGGGCTTGGTGAGCAGCAGCACGTCGCCCGGGCGGGCGGCGGAATTGGTGAGAATGTGGTCGGGATGGACAAAGCCGGTGACGCACAGGCCGTATTTCGGCTCCTCGTCGAGGATGCTGTGGCCGCCCGTGATCAGCGCGCCCGCCTCATAGACCTTGTCGTAGCCGCCGCGGAGCAGCTGGTGGACGGCTTCCTTGGGCATGTCCTCGGGGATCGCCATGATGTTGAGGCAGAGCTTGGGCTCGCCGCCCATCGCATAGATGTCGGACAGGGCGTTGGTGGCCGCGATCTGGCCGAACAGATAGGGGTCGTCCGCGATCGGCGGGAAGAAATCGACCGTCTGCACCAGGGCGAGCTCGTCGCTCACCTTATAGACCGAGGCGTCGTCGCTCTTGTCGAAGCCGACGAGCAGATTGGGATCGCGATGGACCTTGATGCCTTCCAGCAGCTGCGCGAGGACGCCGGCGCCCACCTTGGCGCCGCAGCCCGCGCATTTGGCCAGCTTGGTCAGCTTGATGTTCTTCTCTTCCATGTTCTGTGTTTTCCTTCCCTGAAAAATGTCGCCATCCGGGGGATCGATGACCGCCGCGGGATGACGACATTTTCAATGCGTTCAGTTGAGACGGATCTCCCTGGCCTTCTCCGGCTGGAAATATCCCTTCAGATCGTATTTGTTGTAGCCGCTGAAATCGGAGAGCACGCGGCCGTCGAGCGCATAGCTGCGGATGAAGCGCTTGCCGTCGACGCTGGTCCAGTTCTCCGCGTTCCAGGTGAGATAGCCGTCCTCGTCGGTCTTGTTTTCGGCGAAAATCAGATCGACCTGGCGGTTGTGATTGGCGATCAGGTCGATCAGCTCATCGGCCGAAAGCTCCTTCTCGCATTTTTCAATGACGTCGTTGACCTTCATACTGCCTCTCCTCAGCCGACAAAGCCGGCCTTTTTCAGGATCTCAAGGGATTTTTCGTGGTTGGCCTCGCTCATCATCACCAGCGGGCCGGTGCAGCCCATGCCGGATTCGGCGTAGATGCCGGCCTTCCACAGCGCCTTGACCGCGTCCTCGAGGTCCATGACCTCGATGCCGGGGATGCTGGCGGTGCAGGGCTCGGAAGCCGGGGCCTTGACCTCCTCCTCGGCGGCGGGCGCCTTGGCGGCGGCCCGGCGCGCCTCGAGCAGCTTGCTCAGGCCCGCCTTGTCGGCGGCGGCGAACTCGGCCTTTTCGATCTCATGCACCTTGCCGCGGACGAGCTGGGCGCCGAACTCCAGAGCGTTGGCGATCAGCGGCGCGCCGGAGGCGCGGGAGATAATGAGGATCAGCTTGTCGTAATCCCGGCCGATGCCGGGGCCGTAACCGTAGCCGGTGGCCTCGAAGCTGCCGCCGGTCGTATAGGCGGACAGCATCTTGATGAGGACGTTGCCGGTCAGCGAATCGGTCACGAGGACGTCCGGCGTGCCCTGGAGCACGTCGTTGCCGCGCATGACCGCGCCGCCGTCGGCGCGGGCGGAGGTCGCCCAGTCGAAATCGTAGCCGCCGTCGCGGAGCTGGTTGAGCGCCATCTCGGTCTGGCGGGCGCCGTCCACATTGAGGATGCCGACGGTCGGGCGGGCGATGCCGGAGGCCTTGGCGGTGATGATGCCGTAGACGGCGTTCTTGATCATGCCCTCGATGCGGTCGGCGCTCGAGGTGCCGGTCGTCGTGGCAATGAACATCTCTTTGCCGCGCGCCGGGGTGACGACGCGGCCGACGGTGGAAACGCCGATCGGGAACGGGAAGTGCATGGTCACGGCGCCGTCCACGGTGCCGTTTTCGACCAGCTCCTCCATCTTCTTGTGGCCCTCGCACTCGTCGGCCACCTTGACGGTGGTGCCATGCGGCGCCTCCAGCGTGCCGATATAATAGACGTCGACGCCCCGGGCGGCAGCCGCGACGGCGGCCGCCATGGCGTTCTCCTCGCCGTGCTCGCTGCCCATGCCGGTCAGCGCGATCTTCGGCTTGACGCCGAAGGAGCCGCTCTCCAGCCCCTCGGCCATCTCGAGGAAGGTGCGGGCGATCGTTTTTTCAAGACTGCTCATGCTTCCACCCCTTATTCGGCCTGCGCCATCAGGGAAGCGGCAAAGTCCTTCATCGCCTTGGCGATCATGCTCTTGACCTCGGCCTCGCTGACGCCGGCCTCGGCCTTCTCCGGCGTGTTCTGCTCGATGACGAAGGAGACGCCGTCAAACAGGTTGGTCATGCGGCCCAGGAACAGCGAGCCCTTGCCGATGATCATGACGCGCTTGATCTTGCCGGCCATGATGTCGTTGCGGGCAAAGCCGATATAGGGCACGCCGGAGGGAATGTGGCCCTGGGTCGGCGCCCAGCCGGTCAGGCCGTGCTCGACCGGGAACTTGGCGAGGTCGGTCTTCTGCAGCTCGCCGCGCTTGACGGCCAGGGCCGCGATCATCTTATAGTTGGCCAGCGGCACGTCGCCCGCGCCGGCCGGCTTGGTGATGTCCGGATTCTGCATCTCGGGGGAATACTTGTCGATGTCGGTGATCTTCAGGCCGTTGCGGTCGAGCGGATCGGTGACCAGGCTGGAGATGACGGCCTGCGGCGCGGAGCCGGTGCCGACGGTGTGGCGGCCGAGGATGTCGAGGTTGATGAACGGGCTGACCTGATCGTCCTGGGTGACGACGACGGCGAAGCCGCCGATCATGTCCTCCATGATGGGCAGGCCCTTCTTGACATGGTCCTTGCCGTTCATGCCCAGCTTGGCGGTGCAGCCGCCGGCGGTGACGACGACGGTCTTGTAGGCGCCGGAGGCGACCAGGGCGGCGGCCTCGATCATGGCGTGGGACGGGGCGGCGCAGAAGCCGCGGACGTCGGAGCCGGTGGCGGAGACCAGACCGGCGATCTCGGCGGCGCTCTTGGCGAAGTTGCCGCCGCCGCGCTGGTTCATGTCGCCGCAGGCCTCCTCGGCGCAGTCGATGACATAATCGACCGCGGCCTTGTCGATGCCGGCGTTCTTGACGGCGGACAGCAGGGCGAGGACGGAGGACGCCTTGGAGACGATGTTCTCGTGCATGACGTGCGCGGACAGGTTGACGTCGATGTCGTGGGCGCGGTTGACGCAGCCGACGAGGACGTCGTGGTCGTACAGGCCCTCGGAATGCTCCTCGGCGACCAGGCGGGCGACCTCGGAGGCGTCGATGCCGTCCTTGACGCGGGCGACGATGGTCTCGTCGATCAGCGGGTTGGCGGCCAGCGCGGCCTTGTATTTGGCGACAAAGGCGCTGTCGAGCTGGACGAGGTCAAAGACGTCGCAGGCCTGCATCAGCAGCAGGAACTCCTCCTGCGGCATGATCTGGCCGAAGGGTCCGAAGCGGTCGCTGACGGGGCAGGTCTTGTCGCAGAACGGCTGCTCGACGGCGGCCAGGTCCTCCGGCGTCTTGTTGCCGATATAGACCTGGTTGGGCCAATAGGCCAGGGCCTGGTCGAAGCTGCGGATATGGGCGGGCAGCTCCTTGAGGTACTCGCTGTCGGGGTTGACGATGCGCTCGGTGGTCTGCGTGGTTCCGTTATGGATGACCATATCGGGGGTGTGCACCAGGATATAACCGGTGCCTTTGATGACGCTCTTCATAGGATCACTTGTCCTCTCATGTGATTTAAAATAGAATGGTTCGTCGCCTTGGATCGCCGCGGCCCCTGGCCGCAGTCATCCAGGGCGGCGAAGCGCCCTGGTTGGAGGCCGCCGGCGGCTTGCGCCGCCTTCAGCCGTGCAGATCTCAGTACTTGCAGTACTGCTCGCGGATGGAGGTCATTTCCTTGACGATGTCGTCAACATCCAGGACCATTTCCATCATGCTGACCTGCTCCTCGTAGACTGCGGGGTCGAACTCAGCCTTGATCTCAGGCTCGCACACGTGGTAAACCTTGAGTCCCAACTGGACTCCTGTCAACGGACCGGCAAACGTCGGGTCACCATTGGTGACCGTCTCAGCAGCCAGGCCAGAGGCCTCGCCCTCAGCAGCGCCCAGGAGAACGACGACGTTCTCCGGACCATACTTTTCGGCGAATTCCTTGACCCTCTTCTGGTTTTCCAGATCCATTGCACCAGCGGCGGTTCAGACGAAGCACTCCGTCGAGGAGAACACGACTTCAGCACCGGCGGATTTGGCGCAGGCTTCAATGGCGGGGCCGGGGATGCCATCGCGGTCACCGATGATAATGACCTTCTTGCCAGCTAAGATTCCCATGCTTCGGTTCCTCCTTTTTCAGAATTTATAGTAAGCCTTGCGGCTCGCTACCGTATGGCACGGGGGGATGGGGATGCCGCTGCCGCTCAGCAGTGGCGCTTGATCATCGCTTCGACGTTCTCGGGGGTGGCGTCGTCCTTGACGCAGGAATCGACCATGGCGCCGCCCTCGTAGATGGCGATGACCGGCAGGCCCAGGATCTTCTGGCCGATGGCCAGACGGCGGGCCTTGGTGGTGTTCAGGGCGCAGAACTTGATCTTGCTGCCGTAGGTCTCGGCAAAGGCATGAACATGCGGCATGAGCGCGGCGCAGGGAACGCAGCCGTCGCCGTAGAAGTCCACGAGGATCTTGCCGGGGGCCTGAAGCACTTCGGCCTCAAAGGTATCTTTCGTCAGTTCCAGCATGATAATCTCTCCTTACTTCAGATTGGCAATATAATGTTCAGCCTGCATGGCGGCGATGGCGCCGTCGGCGCAGGCGGTGACGACCTGGCGCAGGCTCTTGACGCGGATGTCGCCGGCGGCAAAGACGCCCTCGACGTTCGTGTGCATGTTGTCGTCGGTCTTGATATAGCCGTTCTCCATCTCGATGACGCCCTCGAAGAGCGCGGAGGTCGGCAGCAGGCCGATGAAGCCGAACAGCCCGAACATGCCGTCATTCGGGTCGGCCTCGATGGTGGTCAGCTCGCCCGTCTTGACGTTCTTGACGATCATCTTGGAGAGGATCTCGTCGCCGTCGACCTCATCGACCACAGTGTCCCACATAAAGTGCAGCTTCTCGTTCTTGAAGGCCTTCTCCTGGATGGACTTCGCGGCGCGGAGCTCGTTGCGGCGATGGATCACGGTGACCTTGCGGGCGAACTTGGTGAGGTACATGGCCTCTTCGACCGCGGCGTCGCCGCCGCCGACGACATAGACCTCAAAGTCCTCAAAGAACGCGGCGTCGCAGGTCGCGCAGAAGGAGATGCCCTTGCCGACGAACTTGCCCTCGTTCTTGCAGCCGATCGGGCGCGGGAACGCGCCGGTGGCGATGATGACGCAATGCGCCTCATAGGTGTTCCTGGCGCCGACCAGCTTCTTGACCGGACCGGTCAGGTCGACGCTCTTGATGTTGTCGCTGACGCGCTCGGCGCCGAATTTCTTGGCCTGCTCGGTCATGCGGGCGATCAGGCTGGGGCCGGATTCTCCCTCAAGCTGCTGGCCGGGGTAGTTTTCGATCTCGTTGGTAATGGCGATCTGGCCGCCGTCCTGGCCCTTCTCGATGATGAGGGTGCTCAGGCGGCTGCGGCCGGCGTAGAGGCCGGCGGTCAGGCCGGCCGGGCCGGCGCCGAGGATGACAACGTCATAAATCTTGCTCATGGTGTTTCGACTCCTTTTGAGGGCATCCTCCCCGCGGCCTGCGCCGCGGGGAGGCGCCCCTGAACTCCTAAGGTTTCAGGATGGAGATTTACTTCACCTCGAAGATGGTCTGGTCCTTGACCTCGGTGGTGAGGGCCTCAAGGGCGCGGCTGACCAGCTTCTTGCGCAGAGCGTACTCCTCCTCGTGCGTGAGGGCGGGGTTGCCCAGCGGGTGAGGAATGGCGATCGTCGGCACGATCCTGTTGGCGCCGACCGTCATGGAAATCGGGGTGACCGTGCACATGTGCACCACGGGGAGCCCCGCGCGCTCGATCTCTTTAACCATCGTTGCACCGCAACGCGTGCAGGTGCCTCAGGTCGAGGTCATGATGACCGCGTCTACTCCTGCGGCCAGCAGTTTTTTGGCGTATTCGGCGGCAAAGGCCTTGGCGCTCGCCACGGCGGTGCCGTTGCCGACGGTGGTGTAGAAGTAATCGTGCAGCTTGCCGATCCTGCCCTCGCGCTCAAACTCGCGCATGACGTCGACAGGCAGGACGCGGTCCGGATCCTCGTTGGCGTAGACCGGATCGTAGCCGCCGTGGGCGGTCTCATAGGTCTCGGCCGTCAGATCGTTGACGCCCTTGATGCAGTACTCGCCGTAATGGGAGGCGGACGAGCTCTCGATGTGATCCGGGTTGCCCTTCGGGACGATGCCGCCGGAGGTGCACAGCGCGATGGTGGCCTTGCTCAGATCCTTGACGGCCGGATTCGGCGCGACGCGGTCAAAGGAAGGCATCGGATACTCGGTGACGAACGGCTTGCCGGCCAGCTTGTTGAGCAGCATCTTGACGGCGCGCTGGGAGCCGCGCTCCTTCTCGAAGAAGTTGCGGCGGATGCCGTTGGGCATATAGCCCTCCTCGCAGGAGGCGCCCAGCTGTTCGCCCTTCATGAGCTTGAGGGCCAGGGCGGCCATCGTCGGGGCGGCCTTGCGCATGCCGGCGGCGCTGTTGGTGGTGGCGACGATCAGGACCTTGTCCTTGAGGTCGGCGCCCGGGTTTTCCTCGTACATACCGGTCAGGACCGGGATGTGCAGCTCGTCCTCGACGGTCTTGCAGATGTTGGCGCAGGCATAGCCGTAGCGGCCGGCGTTGAAGGCCGGGACCGGCGATAAACAGATCGGGCTTTGCCTCCTTGACCCACTCCAGAACCTGCGCCTTGGCGTCCTTCTCATGCTCGGCAAAATAGGAATCGCCGCAGACAATAGTCTGCACAATCTCCGCTTCGCCCTTCCATGCCTGATTGAAGGCAAGGCCGGGACCGACATGGCCTTCCCGCAGCTCGGGAGGCACGTGGGCCATTTCCTCGCCGCCGATGTTGGCGAAAAACTGGTTGATATAGTGTACGACACGATAACTCATGCTCTTGTCCTCCTTTCCTTATCTTGCGCTCAGGCAGTTGAAGCCTATCTCGTTGGTGGCACCGGTGATGACCTGAATCTCCGCCTCGATGGACCCGTCGGGCCGCAGAGAACCCGCGTGGCCGCCGGCGATCTTATCGACGTAATCCAGCGTGCCGATGACCTTGTCCAGCTTGGGCAGGACGATGACCATGTTGGCGTTGCCGCCGGTGACGACGGCGTCGGCCAGCGGGTCGGCGTCGGCCAGAGACTGGGACTTGCCGTCCTGTCCGGCGTACTCGTCGGTGATGATCGTGGTCTTGACGCCGACCTGCTCGATCTTCTTGGTGTTCATGATGAGGTCGGTATCCGGGTTGCCGAAGCCCTCCTGGGAGACGACGACGCCGTCCAGGTCGAGCAGGCGGCACAGCTTCGCGCTCCAGTCGGAGGAACGCTGCTTGTCCGCGAGGTAGACGTTCTCGTTGGTGATGATGTTGCAGACGTAGTTGAGGGTCTTGCCGTGCTGGGCGAACAGATCGGCCACCACCGGGTTGTTCTGGTGATGATAGGTCGTGTTCTTGTCGCAGGCGGAGACGCAGTTGCCGCTGATGATCGCGCCGTCCATGGTCTCGGTCGGGTTGATGATCGTGGTCAGCGTGCGCTTGGCGTCGACGCCGTAGACATAGGTGTCATGCAGCAGGCCCTGGCTCTGCAGCATGTGGACATAGGCCACGCGCGGCAGGGTGGGGAACTTCTCCATGCCTTCCTTGATGCCGTAGGTCTCAAAGGTCTGGGTCTCGTCCGGCTGGACATTGCGGCCGAGCTCGCCGATGAACGTGGCGGCGCGCAGGCCGGCGATGCGGACGGCGTGCTCGTACTCATGCTGCTTGACGCCGTCGACCGGCTCGCAGACCATGACGAGGTTGTTGAGCTTGGAGAACGGGGTGTAGTCGGCGCCGGGGCCGGTCATGTCGATGATGCCCTCCTGGAAGCCGACGATCTTGCCGGCGGTGACGACCGCCATGCCGCGCAGAACGTGGGTCTTGCCGGTGCCGACCGTGTCGACCTTGGCGATGACGCCGGGGAACTCGCCGCCGGGGCCTTCGACCTTGACGCGCGGCTCGATGACGTCCTTGACCGGGGTGATGCGGACGCTCTCGCCGGGACGGGCGATGTCGAAGTGGGCGGACTTGACGCAGGCCTTGATGTCGTCGTTGTCATAGACGAACGCCTTGACCGCTTCGGGGTCCACGAACAGGGTGCCGTTTGCTACCTTGCATTCCTTTGAAAACTGAATGTCCTTGATCTGAATGAAACCAAGCTCCAATTTCAAAGCGAACACCTCCTCTGTTAGGTTTTTAATATTGATCTGTATCACTAAGACCCGCCGCTGCGTCGATGTCCAGTGCGCCGCAGAGCAGGGTATAGTCAATGAGGCGGAAATCGCCGCGCACCTGCTCGGTGAGCACGCGGCCGCGGGGCGTGAACTTGTCGTAGGTGACGATGGCGTTGGCGATGATCTCCGCCTCGGCAGCGTCCATCCCCGGCGCCGATTTCGACACCGCGACCGAGCGGTACGGCGTCTCGTTGGGCTTGACGCTGCCGGCCAGCGGATGGGTGTAAAGGCGGTGGCCCGCATAGACCAGATCGCGCGTCTTGATCAGGATGTCCCGGTAAGAGCATTCACCGAAAAACGCGATCTCATACTGCTTGCCGAGGATCTTCCGCACCAGCTCGTTGTTGGTCAGGATCAGGCAGTCATGCTGCAGGCGCATGGGCGGTTCTCCTTTGATAAAAAAATAGAATCGGCGTCAAGATGCGGCTCCGCACCCTGCCCCCGACTCTGTTTGTCAACCTGAGAGATTCCCCGCGTTCCCCGCGCGGGTTGCTCCTTCGGCGCTTTCGCTTTCCAGAGTTTTGTCGGGATGCAGTCTGTTTGCCTGAGATGTTCATGGCGCGGCAGGCGAGCCGCACAACTTATTCCTTCGGCCCCGCTCCAGGCGGGTCTCCTGCATCCGTCATCCCGAAATGTTCGGTTTTTTCGTCAGAAAGCGTCGCCGCTTTCTCCACATATATTAAACACGATTGTTAGAAAAAAATCAAGCGCTTTTTGCACAAACAATTATGAATTATTTATGAAAACGATCACACTTGCACCAAAGCCCCGGGGCAAAGCAAAAGCACCCGTCCGGGTGCCTTTGGATGGCGGGAATATGTGGGAATCGAACCCACCTGGGCAGCTCTTCACCACCTGCACCGGTTTTGAAGACCGGGGGGCACACCAGCACCCATCTACTCCCGCAGAAATACTACCATAACCTCGAAAAAAAGGCAAGAGGGAATTGCGATTCCCTCCTGCCCGTCTCCGTTTGATCTGTAAAAACGATCGCCGCTCAGAACCCCCGGTCGACGACGCGGTAGTCGCCCTCCTTGCGGGTCATGCGGTTGCGGTCGAAGTACTCGAGCAGCGCCAGCGCGTACTTGCGCGAGGTGCCGAGGGCGTCGCGCAGCTCGGCCAGCGTCAGGGTGTCGTGGGCGGCGAAATGCGCCTTCGCCTTTTCGACCGCCAGCGCATAGGCCTCGCGGCCGACGCAGAGCTGCGGCGCCAGCAGGATCAGCTCCCCGCCCGACATCAGGCTCTCCAGCACCTGCTTGGCGTCCGCCTTCTCGTTGGGGGCGAACCCGGCCAGCATCTCGTCGGTCGTCCCCGGCTCGACGCCCGCCTCGCGGTAGGCCCTGACCAGCTTCTCGCGGATGGCGGCCTGCCGCTTGGTCAGCCGCACCTCGAAGTCGGACAGCGCATAGGCGTCGCCCGCGCGCCGCAGCACGCCCTCGCGGCACAGCTCGGCCAGCAGGGCGTCCGCCACCGTCTGGTCGGTGCTGCGGAAGAGCTTCTGCCGCAGCTCGGCGGCGCGGATGCCGGCGTGCAGCGGATTCTGCCGGTGATAGCCCTCAAGCAGCGTGCGCGCCGCGCTCTGGAGCGCGTCGATGGCCGCCGCGGCGGCATAGCGGCCCGGCAGCGGCTCGACGGCGCGGCCGCGGTCGATCAGATCGGCCAGCTCGCGCGTCAGCTCCTCCTCCTCCAGCCCCAGCTTCTTGCCGAGCGCCGCCCGGTCGGGCAGGGACGTGCCCTGCTCGGCGAGGATCTGCAGCACCCGCTCCCCGCCCGAGCCGCTCTCGCGGACGGCCAGGGCCGCCAGGGCGCGCGGGTCGCCGCGCTTGTGCTTGAGCGGCGCGTCGTCGAGGATGACGCCGCCGCCGATGGTCTCGACCGGCGAATAAAAGCGGATCACGAAGCGGTCGCCGTTCTTGGCGGCGATCGGCTCCGCCATGCGCAGCTGGGCATAGCCGCTCTCGCCGGGGGCGAGGGCGTCGCGGTCGAGCAGCACGACCTTGCACAGCAGCACGGCGGCGCCGTGATAGAGATGCACCTGCATGTCGTTGGTGACGACGCGGCCCGAATCGGCCAGCACGCGCAGGCGCACGTCGAGCATGCGCGAGACGCGGACGCTGCCGGGGCGCACGACGGCGTCGCCGCGCTGCACGTCGGTCTTTTTGAGCCCGGCGAGGTTGACGGCGACGCGCTGGCCCGCATAGGCGGTCTCGACGTCCCGGCCGTGCACCTGGAGGTTGCGGATGCGGGTCTCGGCCCCGGAGGGCACCAGCTCGGCGCTCTCGCCCTCGGTCATGCAGCCCTCGATCAGGGTGCCGGTGACGACGGTGCCGAAGCCGTCCACCGAGAACACGCGGTCCACCGGCAGGCGGAAGGGCACGCGCATGCTCTTCTCCGAGGCGGCGCGCACCAGGCGGTAGAGCTCGTCGCGCAGGGCGGGGATGCCCGCGCCGGTGACGGCCGAGACGGTCAGGATCGGCTTGCCCTCGAGGAAGCTGCCCCGGACGCGCTCGGCGACCTCCTCCTTCATCATCTCCAGCCACTCGGGATCGACCATGTCGGACTTGGTGATCACGACCAGCCCGTCCCGGATGCCGAGCAGGGTGAGGATGTCGAGATGCTCGACGGTCTGGGGCATGAAGCCCTCGTCGGCGGCGACGACCAGCATCGCCAGATCGACGCCGCCCGCGCCCATCAGCATGTTTTTGATGAACTTCTCGTGGCCGGGCACGTCGACGATGCCGGCCTGGGTGCCGTCCGGCCAGTCGATGTGGGCGAAGCCCAGCTCGATGGTGATGCCGCGCTTCTTCTCCTCGGCCAGCCGGTCGGTGTCGATGTTGGTCAGGGCCTTGACCAGAGCGGTCTTGCCGTGGTCGACGTGGCCCGCGGTGCCGATGATGACATGCTTCATTTGGCTTCTTCCTCCATCGCCTGCGCGATCTCCGCCAGGTCCTCGTCGCGCAGGGTGCGGGCGTCCAGCAGATAGCGGTCGTGGGCGATGCGGCCGACGACCGGCCGCTCGCGCAGCCGCAGCGCCTCCTCCAGCGCGTCGGGCGAGCGGTGCGCCGCCGTCACCGCGACGGCGAAGGTCGGCAGCAGCTGCGTCGGCACCGAGCCGCCGCCCACCTGGTCCTCCTCCGGCACGACCTCGGCCGCGACCCCGCGCTCGCGCAGCAGCCCGCACAGACGCTCGGCGCGCCCGTGGAGCAGCGCCGGCTCCGCGCCCAGCATCCGCAGCACGGGGATGTCCTCGCGCTCCGTGCCGTCGGCATAGCTGCGCAGCGTGCTCTCCAGCGCGGCCAGCGTCATCTTGTCCACGCGCATCGCGCGCGTGAGCGGATGGCGCTTGAGGCGGTCGAGATATTCCTTTTTGCCGATGATGATGCCGGCCTGCGGCCCGCCGAGCAGCTTGTCGCCGGAAAACGACACCACGTCCACCCCGGCGCGCACCGACTCCTGCACCGTCGGCTCGTCGCGGATGCCGAACTGGTTGAGGTCGCAGAGCGAGCCGCTGCCGAGGTCCTCGACGACCGGCAGCCCCTTTTCGTGGCCGAGGGTGACCAGCTCCGCCAGCGCCGGCTTCTCGGTGAAGCCGACGATGCGGTAGTTGCTGGTGTGCACCTTGAGCAGGGCGCGGGTCTCGGTCGTGACCGCGCGCGCGTAATCGTCGAGATGGGTCTTGTTGGTGGTGCCGACCTCGCGCAGGCGGCAGCCGCAGGCCTCCATGATGTCCGGCACGCGGAAGGAGCCGCCGATCTCGACCAGCTCGCCGCGCGAGGCGACGACCTCGCCGCCCTGCGCCAGCTCGGAGAGGATGAGCAGCACGGCGGCGGCGTTGTTGTTGACGACCAGGGCGCTCTCCGCCCCCGTCAGCTTTTGCAGCAGGCGCTCGACATGGCTGTACCGCAGGCCGCGCCCGCCGGTGTGCACGTCGTATTCGAGCGTCGAATAGTGCCGCGCGGCCTGCGCCGCCGCCTCCGCCGCCTGGTCGGACAGGCAGGCGCGGCCGAGATTGGTGTGCAGCACGACGCCGGTGCCGTTGATGACGGTGCGCAGCGAGGGCAGGCGGGCGTCGCGCGCCCGCGCGCACACCCGGGCGCACAGCGTCCCGGTGTCGGGCAGCGCCGCGGTCTCGCCCGCCAGCACGCTGCGGCGCAGCGCCTCCAGCTCGTCGCGCACGGCCTCGGTCACGGCCTGGGCCGGCAGCTCCGCGCTCAGCGCCGCCAGCGGCGCCTCCCGAAGCAGCTCGTCCACCTTGGGGATCCCGCGCAGCAAATTCTGTTTCATATCGTCACGCTCCGTATTTCATGTTCTGTGGGGAAAAATGATATGCAGATCTATTTTAGCGTACTTTTCCGCAAATGTAAACGGCGCGCCGCCGCCTTGGCCGCGCGCGGACAAGATTTTCCAATCATATCGACAAAATCGCCGCTCATACTATGCTCGTAAACGACAGCCGGTCCCTCCGGCCGCCGCGATTTGATAAAAAAAGGAGTAACGAATCATGAACGGCAACAACAAGACCAACATGACCTCCGCCGCGAAGGACGCCCTGCATCAGTTCAAGATGGAAACCGCCCGCGAGGTCGGCGTCAGCCTGAAGGAAGGCTACAACGGCGATCTGACGGCCCGTCAGGCCGGCTCCATCGGCGGCCAGATGGTCAAGAAGCTCATTGAGAAGGCCGAGAACAACCTGTAACCGCCGTCCGGAGCCATTCCGGCGCGCTGCGCCGCCCCCGACCGGGGGCGGCGCAAATTTATTATGCCCCGCCGCATTGACAACCGCCCGCCGATTTGCTATTGTTTGAGTATCGTTTAATAATATGTACCCCGCGCGAACTGAAGAAACGGCGACACAGACAGCCGGCGCGAGATGATCCCGGGAGGTTCATCTCCCGCCGGCTCTTTTTTGCCGGGAGAAAGAGAAGGGATTCCGACTCATGGCTGTCTACAAATGCAAAATGTGCGGCGGCGACCTTGACGTTCCGGAGGGGAAGAACGTCGGCGTCTGCCGCTATTGCGGCACGCAGCAGACCGTGGCGCGGCTCGACGACGAGCGGCGCGCCGCCCTGTACGCGCGCGCCGACCACTTCCGCCGCAACGGCGACTACGACAAGGCGGCCGGCATCTTCGACGCCCTGCTCAACGAGGACGCCACCGACGCCGAGAGCTACTGGTCGCTGGTCCTCTGCAAGTTCGGCATCACCTATGTCAAGGACCCGGCGAGCGGGACGATGCTGCCGACCTGCGGGCGGATGCAGCGCGCCTCGATCTACGCGGACGAGGACTACAAGAAGGCCGTCGAGCTGGCCGCGCCCTATGCCCGCCCGGTCTATGAGGCCGAGGCCAGGGCCATCGACGCCATCCAGCGGCGCTTCGCCGCCATCTCGCAGAACGAGCAGCCCTATGACGTCTTTATCTCCTTCAAGGACAGCGACGAGCGCGGCGGCCGCACCAAGGACCGCGTCCGCGCCGAGGAGATCTATCAGGCCCTGACCGGTGCCGGCCTGCGCACCTTCTTCTCCCCGATCTCGCTCGAGGGGATGCTGGGCGAAAACTACGAGGCCGCCATCTTCTCTGCCCTCAACAGCGCGCGGGTGATGATCGTCGTCACGACCTCAAAGGAAAACGTCAACGCCGTCTGGGTGCGCAACGAGTGGAGCCGCTACCTCAACTTCATCAAGCAGGGCGAGGAAAAGACCCTCATCCCCGCCTATGAGGACATGAGCCCCTACGACCTGCCGGACGAATTCTCCAACCTCTATCTGCAGGCGCAGGACATGTCGAAGCTCGGCTTCCTGCAGGATCTCGTCCGCGGCGTGCGCAAGATCTGCGGCGGGGACCGGCCGGCGTCCGCGCCGGCGGCGGGCGCCGCGCCGGAGGTCCCGGCCGGCACGCCCGAATCGCTGCTCAAGCGCGCCTGGATCTTTCTCTCCGACGGCGATTTCGCCGAGGCGATGAAATACGCCGAGCGCGTGCTCGACCTCGCGCCCGAGACGCCGGACGCCTATATCTGCCGCCTGCTGGCCCGGACCCAGACCGCCTGCGCCGACGAGAGCGGCCTGGTGAACCTCGGCGATCCGGCCGACGGCTACTCCGAGTTCGACAAGGCGCTGCGCTTCTCCGCGGGCGCCTACCACAAAAAGCTGCTCGATCTGCGCGATCAGCAGACGGCGCGGCTCTACGACCTGCTGAGCACGCGCGCCTCCAATCAGCACTTCCCCGCCGAGATGAACAAGCTGGCCAACCGCCTGCGCGCCCTCAACGGCTATTCCGATTCCGCCGCGCTGGCGGAGCGGCTCGACGCCGACGCCGAGATCTGCCGCCAGCAGGAGGCGCTGAAGCAGACGCTCAAGGCCGTCGCCGAAAAGGAGCGCAGGCTCGCGGACGAGAAGGCGGCCGAAGCCGCCCGCCAGGCCGCCGCGGAAAGGAAGCGGCAGGAGCAGGAGGCCCTCCGGCGCCGGCATGAGGAGGAAGCGCGCGCCATCGACGCCGCGGCCGCCGCGCGCCGCCGCCGGCACCGGCTCGGCAACCTCGTCAGCGCCGCCGTCCTGCTCGGCGTGCTGGCGATCATCTTCTTCGCGCCGCGGTTCCGCGGCTACTGCATCTACATGGGCCAGGCGGGAGACTGGCGGCCGTTGGTCCGCTTCGCGCTCACCTATCTGATCTTCGCCGTCGTGTTCGGCATCGTCATGCGCATCCTTCGTCCCGCCGACGCCTTCCGGGTGATGACCTGTATCGTCGGCGCGGTCTACGGCGCGATGGGCATGATCTGGTACTGGGTCTACTCCGGGTACCAGCCCGGCACGCTGCTTGCGACCATCTTCAGCGGCTTCATCGGCTATCTGCTCGGCCTGCCGGGCATGCTGATCGCCTATCAAAACAATTAGTCAGTATACGATACGGGAGGGAACAACCATGAAGCTTGCGGACGTCATCAAATACGAGGGCGACAACTCGACCTTTGTATGGAAGCACCCCTGCGAGGATTTCAACACCTTATCCCAGCTCATCGTCCACGAATCCCAGGAGGCGGTCTTTTTCGCCAACGGCCAGGCGCTCGACCTCTTCGGGCCGGGCCGCCACACGCTGACGACGCAGAACCTGCCGCTGATCGGCAAGCTCCAGCGCCTGCCGACCGGCGGCGAGACGCCCTTCCACTGCGAGGTCTATTTTGTCAACAAGGCCGAGCAGATGGCGGTCAACTGGGGGACGAACGACCGCGTCCAGTACATCGAGCCGACCTACGGCTTTCCGCTGACCATCGGCGCCTGCGGCGAGATGAGCCTGCGTCCCGAGGACTCGCGCCGCCTGATCGTCAAGCTCGTCGGCACCGAGCAGGCGCTGACGCAGGCGCAGCTGACGGCCTGTTTCCGCGGCATTCTGATGACCGGGGTCAAGACCTATCTCGCCCAGATCCTGAAGGCCGGCAAAATCAACATTTTCGAGATCGACACCATGCTGGCCGAGCTCTCCGAGGCGCTGCGCATCCGCCTGGCGCCGACCTTCCTCGACTACGGCATGGCGCTCGAGCGCTTCCTGGTCACCTCGGTCTCGAAGCCGGACGGCAATCCGGAATACGAGCGCTACAAGAAGCTCTTCTTTGAGGAGAGCATCGGCATCCGCGAGGAAAAGCTGGCGCAGCAGCGCGCCCTGATCCGCCAGGAGACCGAGGCGCAGAAGATCGTCATGGAGTCCGCCGCGCTCGCCAAGAAGCGCGCGCAGGAGGGCTACACCTACGGGATGCAGCGCGGCTTCGACGTCGCGGAGGGGCTGGCGAAGAACGAGGGCGCCGGGAACTTCACCGCCGCCGGGCTGGGGCTGGGCGTCGCCGCGGGCGCGGGGAGCGGCGTGGGCGCCGCCGTCGCCGGGATGACCGCCCAGGCCGTCGCCGCCGCGGCGCAGCCGGCCCAGCCGGCCGATCCGACGGCCGATTTCAAGCAGCGGCTCGACAAGCTCGTGATGATGCGGGATGCCAAGCTGCTCTCCGACGAGGAGTTCGCCTCGATGAAGGCCGCGCTGCTCGCCGAGATCAAGCGCTGAAGGCGCACCGGGAGGAATTGCCGATGTCACGCTCCAAAACCGAGACCCGTTTTCTGATCCTGCTGGCCATCGTGCTGGCGGCCTTTGAGGTGATCGCCTTCGTCGTGCCCTTCACCCGCGGGACCGTCTTCTGGCTGGGTTACAGCTTCACCATGATCGCCTTCGGCGCCTGCTTCGTCGCGGCCCGCTACGCCTTCCGCGGCGCCTCGCCGCGCTGCCGCTTCTATGGGCTGCCGCTGGCCTTTGTCCTGCGCGCCTACCTGATCGTACAGCTCGCGGTCGGCCTGCTGTGCATGATGCTGAGCGCGCTGCCGGTCTGGGTGGCCGTCGTCGCCGGCCTCCTGCCGCTGGCCTGGTTCTCGTTCGGCGCGGTCGCGCTCGATCTGACGGCCGGCCGCAGCGCGGACATCGACGCCGCGACCGGCGAAAAGGTGCAGTATACCCGCCGCCTGCAGCACGAGGCCGAGCGCCTCGCCGCCGCCGCCAAGGACGAGGACCTGCGCCGCTCGCTCCGCGAGCTGGCCGAGGCGGCCCGCTACTCCGACCCGATGTCCTCCTATGAGCTGGCGAACCTCGAGACCGCGATCACCGACACCCTCGCCCAGGCGGACGAGCGCCTGCAGGCGGGCGACGAGCCGGGGGCGCTGGTGCTCTGCGAAAAGGCGAAGGCGCAGCTCACCGAGCGCAACGCCCAGTGCCGGATGCTCAAATAAAAGAAACCGCGCGGCTGCGCAAATAAGAATACACGGCCGCCGCCCGGCGGCCTGCACAGGGGCCCGTCTGCCGCAAGGCAGACGGGCCCCTGTGCGCAGTGTCGGTGCGGTGCCCGGCCCCGCAGGGCCGGCAGCGGGCTTTTTCCCTCTCCCCGCCGTCATCCGGAGGCCGCGGGCCGAAGGGCCTCCCGCGGCGGCGGGCAGCAAACGCGGCGCGGGCAGCAAACGCGGCAGACAGCAAAGCGGCGGCAGGCAGCAAAACGGCGGCAGACAGCAAACGCAGCAGGCAGCAAACGCGGCAGGCAGCAAAACGCGGCAGGCAGCAAAACGGCGGCAGACAGCAAAACGGCGGCAGACAGCAAAACGGCGGCAGACAGCAAAACGGCGGCAGACAGCAAAACGCGGCGGCGGGCAAGCTGCCCGCCGCCGCGGCGTCTGAAGCGCTGTTTACCGCCGGTAAAAGAGGATGCCGAGGCAATTGGGGCCGCAGTGGCTCGACACGGTGCAGCCGGCGCGGGTGTGATAGACCTCGCGGAAGGGCACGCGGGCGCGCACGGCCTGCTCGACCTCGTCCCGCAGCGCCTCCGGCACGCCGGAATCGGTGATGAAGATGCGGCGCGGATCGACGGTCTCGGGCTGCGCCAGCTTGTCGGCGACATATTCCTCCAGCACATGGCTGAGGGTGCCGCGGTATTTGCGGGCGACGCCCATGCTGCCGTCCGCGACCTGGATGGAGGGCTTGAGATGCAGCAGATTGGCGCCGAAGGCCGTCATGGCGCTGCAGCGCCCGCCCTTTTTCATGTATTCGAGCGTATCGAGCACAAAGCTGACGTCGAGCCGGCCGCGCAGCCGCTCCAGCTCGGCGCAGATCTCCGGCGGCTCCAGCCCCTGCGCCGCCATCGCGGCGGCGTCGAGCACCAGATGGCCGATGCCGGTGGAGAGATTGCGCGAATCGATCACCCAGACGCCGCCGACCTGCCGGGCCGCCAGACAGGCGTTCTGATAGCAGGAGGACATCTCGCTGCTGATGCAGAAATGGATGACCGCGTCGGCCCCGCGGAGCAGCGCGGTGAAATACTCCACATACTCCGCCAGGTTGACCGCCACCGTGGCGCAGATATCGCCGCCGGCGGCGACATGGCGGTAGATGTCGTCCGGCGTGATCTCCGTCCCGTCGCGCAGCGGGGTGCCGTCCTTGACGATATGCAGCGGAATGATGGAAACATCGTTCCGCGCGACGAGCTCCGGCGACAGGTCGCAGGTGCTGTCGGAGGAAATACGGATCCGCATATGGGCATTCTCCTTCTGATTCTTGTTATGCCCATCATATCATGCCAAGGTAAACGGAGGATAAACCTTCCTTTTCAGTGCGGCATGCCCGAAAACAGCGGCCGGACGCGGCTGCCATTGCTCAGGTACCACAGGCGGGCGGCCGCTGCCCGCGCCCGGCGCTATTCCTTCGGCAGCGTCACGATGAACGTGCTGCCCTCGCCCTCCACCGACTCGACGGAGATCGCGCCCGCGCACAGCTCGAGCGCGCGCCGCACGATGGCCAGCCCGACGCCGGCCCCCTGGGTGGCGTGCGAGCGGTCGCCCTGGTAGAAGCGGTCGAAGATGTGCTTCTGGATCTCCAGCGGGATGCCGCAGCCCTCGTCGGCGACGGCGACCTCGACAAAGGTCTTGCCCTGCCGCAGCGTCAGCGTGATCCGCCCGCCCGCGGGCGAAAACTTGACGGCGTTGTCCAGCAGGTTGGTCCAGACCAGCCCGAGCAGATCGCTGTTGCCGCGCACCGAGCATTCCTGCAGATCGGCCGTCAGCTCCAGCTGTTTTTTCTCCAGCTTGGGCTCAAGCAGCGCCAGCGCGCGGCGCAGCTGCTCGGTGAGGTCGAAGGGCTCCGGCGGCGGGGCGATGGCGCGGTTTTCCAGCCGCGACAGCGTCAGCACGTTGGAGGCCAGCGCCGCCAGGCGGTCGCTCTCGCTGATGATGATGTCGAGATATTCGGCCCGCTCGCGCTCCGACAGGCCGGGATCGCGCAGCAGCTTGGCGAAGCCGCGCAGGGAGACGATCGGGGTCTTGAACTCATGGGAAAAATCGTTGGCGAAATCGCTGCGCAGCGTCTCGATGCTGCCCAGCTCCGCCGCCATGCGGTTGAAGCTGTCCGAGATGCGGCGCGCCTCCTCGAAGCCGCCGAGATTGAGGCGCACGGCGAAATTGCCGCGCGCCAGCTCGTCCATGGCGTCGGTCACCTTGCGCACCGGCTTCATGGTGAAATGCCCGGCGCCCAGCGCCGCGATGCCGCCCATCAGCAGGCTGACCGCGCCCATGAGGATGAAGGCCGTCATGACCCACGGCTCGCCGGGGCGGAAGATGTCGTCCGCGACGCGCACCAGCGCCACGATCAGCGCCGCCAGCCCGCCCGCGCACAGCAGGACCAGAAAGAAAAAGACGGCGTAAAACAGCGCCGTCCGGCCGCCCGAGGCCTGACGCTTCTCCCCCTTCATACGTGCCGCACGGCCTTGTAGCCGATGCCGCGCACGGCGACGATCTCGAACTCCGGCCAGTCGCGGAAGCGGTTGCGCAGGCGGTTGATGTGGACGTTGACGGTGTTTTCGCCCGTCTCGCTGTCCATGCCCCAGATCTCGTCCATGAGCTGCAGGCGTGTGAACACCTTATCGGGATAGGCCAGCAGCTTGTAGAGCAGATAGAACTCCTTCTGCGGCAGGGTCTGGCTCTCGCCGCTGCGCTCGACGGTCAGGCCGTCATAGTCGAGCGTCACGCCGCCGAGGACGATGCGGTGCTCGCTGACGATGCGGGCACGGCGCAGCAGGGCGCGGATGCGGAGCAGCAGCTCCTCCTCGTCCACCGGCTTGATCATATAGTCGTCCGTGCCGACCAGGAAGCCCGTGTGCTTGTCCTGCGGCAGCTGGCGCGCCGTCACCATCAGAATGGGCAGGGCGCTGCCGCCGTCGCGCAGCTGGCGCGTCAGCTCGAAGCCGTCCAGCTTCGGCATCATCACGTCCAGCACCAGCAGATCGACATGCACCTCGTCGAGCATCCGCAGCGCCTCCGCGCCGTCGGCCGCGGTGTGCACCTCATAGCCCGCGCCGCGCAGCACGGCGCTCATCAGCCGGCGCTGGTTGGCGTCGTCCTCCGCCACCAGGATCTGAAACATGCGCGCGCCTCCCCCGTCCTTTTTGATTTGAAATCCGTTTACGCTCTGCCGAGCACGCCGACGCCCAGCGGATGGGGGCCGGTATGGACGGCGATGGCGGCGCCGATCTGGCGCAGCGGGATCTCGGCCCGGCCGGTCCAGCCCAGCGCCTCCAGCAGCTCGCCGCGGAAGATCTCGGCCTCCTCGCGGTTGTAGCCGAAGCCGATCACGACGCTCTGCGCGTCGGGCGCGCAGCCGGCGAGATGGCGGCAGGCCAGCTCGCGCACCTTGTCGCGCGTCGTCTTGCGCCCGCGGCCGACGCCGGAGGGAAAGATCTCGCCCTCGCGCAGCGTGATGAGCGGGCGGATGTCGAGCAGCGAGCCGACAATCCCCGTCAGCTTGCCGATGCGGCCGCCGTGGCGCAGATAGTCCATGCTGCCGATGGTGAAGAAGATGCGGCCACTCTCCTTGACCGCCTCCAGGCGGGTCACCGCCTCGCGGAACGCGACCCCCTCGTCGCGCAGACGCGCCGCCTCCAGCGTGAGCAGCCCCTGCGCCACCGTGTCGAGCAGGCTGTTGATGACAGCGATGCGCGCTTCCGGATACTTCTCCAGCGTCAGGTCGCGGGCGATGCGCGCCGACTGCGTGGAGCAGCTGAACTTCTCGGTGATGCAAATGCAGATTACCGCCTCGTCCCGCGCCGCCGATTCCTCAAAGAGGGCGGCGAAATCCTCCGGCGCCGGGGCGGCCGTGATCGGAAAGACGCCGGGCTGAGCCACCATGCGCTCATAGAACTCCCGGACCTGGATCTCGACGCGCTCGCGCCGATGTTCCTCGCCGCCGAAGCTGACGTAGAAGGGGACGACCGCAATGTCCCGCGCCGCGCACTCCTCGGGCGACAGGTCGCAGGAGCTGTCCGAAATGATGCGGAATTTCTTATCCATGGTGTTTCCTTTCCTGTATGGAAAAATGTTTTGTCGTTCGGTGCAAACAGTCCGGCAATATTATACCCCGCGCCGGGCGCGGGGTACAGTTAATTTTTTGTTACATCGGCGGCGCGCTTCAAAAACGCCTCCGTCTCGCGCCCGGTGCGCAGCACCGCGGTCTTGGCCGCGAAGGGCGCCAGGCGGGCGCGCAGGCCGTCCTCCCCGCGCTCATAGGCCCGCGACCAGCGGAACATCGCCCGCAGCACGAAGAAGCCCGGCCGGTAGAGGCACGGCTCCGCGCCGCGGCGCTGCCGCAGCCAGCGGCGGACGATGCGCGCCCGGCGGACCAGCGGCGGCGGGTCGAGCAGCACGATGCGCCCGGCCTGGCGCAGGCCCTCCGCGAAGCAGGCGCGCCCCGCGTCCTCCACGATCCAGGCGGGCAGCGCCAGCGCGGAGGCAAAGCGGGCGTCCCGCTCCGCCTCCGGCCGCCGGCGGTTGCCCCAGCGGGCGGCCGGGTCCGGCTCGTGGACCACCTCGTCGAGGTGGAAGCACGGCGTCCCCGTCGCCGCCGCCAGGCGGTCGGCCAGCGTGCTCTTGCCGCTGCCGACCGGCCCGGTGATATAAATTTTCATCCGTCCAGCGCGGCGCGGTAGAAATACATTCCGGCGTCGGCGCCGTCGCCGCGCCGGAGCGGGATCTGTCCGGCCGCGCAGACGCGCTCCAGCAGGCGCTGAGAGGCCTCGTTCGCCTTGTAGATGCAGGCGCCGCAGACGCCGTGCCGCCGCGCCAGGCAGGCGCGCAGCGCCTGTTCGCCCAGCCCCAGGCGGCGGAAGGACGGCAGAATGAACAGCTCCTCGACATAGCAGGCGCAGCCGTCGGCCTCGTCGGCCGGCCCCGGCTCCGACCACACCAGCAGGCCGACCGGCTTTTCGCCCAGGCGGATGACGCAGGGGTGCTTGCAGGGGTCGGTGAAGTCCTCGGTCACGACCTGCGGCAGCATGTTGCCGCGCGCGTCCACCCCGCGCCCGAGGCGCGGACGGTAGGCGGCCAGCTCGTTGATATAGACGTTGAACAGATTGGCGAACAGCTCGCGGTCGTCGGTCGGCTCGACGCGCAGCGCGCTCTCGCAGGCGACCCAGACATAGTGCCTGCCGTTTTCGGTGCGCGCGACCCGGCCGCCGCACGAGAGGGCGGTGCGCAGCGACGGCGCGTTGTCCTCGTGGATGACGAGCAGGGCGCGGTCGAGCCCCAGCCTGCCCGCCTCGGCGATCAGGCCGCGCAGGATGGCCTTGCCGTAGCCCTTGCCCCGCTCCGCGGGCGCGACGGCATAGGCGAGGTTGCCCCCGTCCTCCCGCAGCGCGGCGGTGAGAAAATGGCGCAGGCGTCCCAGGCCGACGGGCCGGCCGTCCGCAACGAGCCAGTAGGTCGTCTGCGGGACCTTGTACCCGTCGCGCAGCCCGACCTGGCGCGCGCTCTCGTACTGGGCGCGCAGCCAGGCGCGGTATTGTTCGAAATCCATGCCGTGCGCGGCGTTCATCAGCCCGTTTTCCTCGGCCGGGATGCTTTGCAGCAGCGCATAGACATCCGGGCCGTCGTCGGGCGAGAGCGGGCGCAGGGCCGTCATTCCTTTTCGACCACGCGGATGTGCAGCTCGTCGAGCTGCTTCTGCGTGACCTCCGCCGGCGCGCCCATCATCAGGTCCATGGCGTTCTTGTTCATCGGGAAGGGGATGATCTCGCGGATGCTCTCCTCGCCGGCGAGGATCATCACGATGCGGTCGATGCCCGGGGCGATGCCGGCATGCGGCGGCGCGCCGTAGCAGAAGGCGTTGTACATCGCCGGGAACTTGCTCTTGACGTCCTCCTCGCCGAGGCGGACCAGCTCAAAGGCCTTAATCATGATTTCCGGGTCGTGGTTGCGGACCGCGCCCGAGCTGAGCTCGATGCCGTTGCAGACCAGGTCGTACTGGTCGGCGGTGATGTCGAGCGGATCGACCTCGCCGCGCTCGGCGCGCAGCAGCACGTCCAGCCCGCCGGCGGGCATCGAGAACGGGTTGTGGCAGAACTCCAGCTCGCCCGACTCCTCGCCGATCTCATACATCGGGAAATCGACAATCCAGCAGAAGGCGTACTGCTCCTTGTCCATGTGGCCCGGCACGCGCGCGCCGAGCATCTTGACCATCGCGCCGGCGGTCTTCTGCGCCGCCGTCTTTTTCCCGGCGCACAGGCCGACAAAGGTGTCGGGACGGAGATCGAGCGCCGCGATGAGCTCGGCCTTCTTCTCCTGCAGGAACTTGGAGACGCCGCCGACCAGCTCGCCGTGCTCGTCGAGCCGGAACCAGTACATCTTGCCGCCGCTCTGCACCTCGACGTCGGCGCCCACCTTGTCGATGAACTTGCGCGTCTCGTGGAAATCGCTCACCGGCACGGCCTTGACGAAGTCGGCGTCGAACGGCTCGAAGCCGCAGCCGCGCAGCAGCGCGGTGACGTCCCGCACGCGCAGGTCGATGCGCAGGTCGGGCTTGTCCGAGCCGTACTGCTCCATGGCGTCGTTATAGGCGATGCGGGCGAAGGGGGCCGCGGAGGCGCGGTTGTACTTGCCGTACTGCGCGAAGATCGGCGGGAACACGTCCTCGATGATCGCAAAGACATCCTCCTGGCAGGCGAAGGCCATCTCCATGTCCAGCTGATAGAACTCGCCGGGGGAGCGGTCGGCGCGGGCGTCCTCGTCGCGGAAGCAGGGGGCGATCTGGAAATAGCGGTCGAAGCCGGAGGCCATCAGCAGCTGCTTGAACTGCTGCGGCGCCTGCGGCAGCGCGTAGAACTTGCCCGGATGGTTGCGGGCCGGCACGAGATAGTCGCGCGCGCCCTCCGGCGAGGAGGCGGTCAGGATCGGCGTCGTGATCTCGAGGAAGTCGTGGGCCAGCATCGCCTTGCGGATCGCGGCGACGACGCTGCAGCGCAGGATGATGTTGCGCTTGACCTCCGGATTGCGCAGGTCGAGATAGCGGTATTTCAGGCGCACGGCCTCGTCGGCCTCGCGGCTGTGGTTGATCTGGAAGGGCAGCTCGTTGTAGCGGCAGCGGCCGAGGACGGCGATCCGCTCCGGGACGATCTCGATGTCGCCGGTCGCCATGTTCGGGTTCTTGCTGGCGCGCTCGCGCACCGTGCCCGTGACCTGCACCGTCGATTCGCGCGGGATGGCGCGCAGCTGGCGCACCATCTCCTCGTCCTGGGCGACGACCTGGGTCGTGCCGTAAAAGTCGCGGATGACCGCAAAGACCAGGCTGGCGCTGACCTCGCGGGTGTTTTCGAGCCAGCCGGCGATGGTGACCGTCTGCCCGACATGCGCCATGCGCAGCTCGTTGCAGGTGTGCGTTCTGGACTGCATCATAAAAAGCTCCTCTTTTCTTCTCTTTATTTCAAAAACTTATTCCGTGATCAGGGGGTGCCGCGGCGCATCCCGCAGCGCCGCGGCGATGCGGGCGGCCGCCGCCTCCGGCGCCAGCTGCTCCTGCGTGCCCGCGCGCATGTCCTTGACGGAGACGGTGCCGGCGCGGATCTCGTCCTCGCCGAGCAGCACCGCGAAGGGGGCGCGCAGCTTGTCGGCATAGCCCATCTTGGCCTTGAACTTCTTGCGCTCGCCGTAGATCTGCGTGCGGACCCCGGCGGCGCGCAGCGCGGTCGCCGCCTGGATCGCCGGGGCCAGGTCCTCGGTCATCGGGATCACCAGCGCGTCGATCGGCGCCGGCATCTCGGCGGAAAGCAGGCCCTCGTCCTCCAGCACGAAGAACAGACGGGTCAGTCCGATGGAAATTCCCACGCCGGGGAGTTTTTTATCCGTATAATATTCCGCTAAGTTATCATATCGGCCGCCGGAGCAGATCGAGCCGATCTCCGGATGGTCGAGCAGCAGCGTCTCATAGACGGTGCCGGTGTAATAGTCGAGGCCGCGGGCGATGGTGAGATCGACGACGGCGTTCGCGGCGGGGACGCCGAAATCGGCGAGGCTGTCCGCCACGGCGCGCAGCTCGTCCAGGCCGAGGTCAAAGGTCTCGTCCCGGCCGCGCAGCCGCTCGAGCCAGGCGAGCTTGTCGGCGGTCGAGCCGGCGTTGTTCGCGAGCAGCTCGTTGATCCACGCGACGGCGTCGCTGTTCAGCCCCGCCTGCGCGAGCATCTCGTTCACCGCCTCGGCGCCGATCTTGTCGAGCTTGTCGATGATGCGCAGCGCCTCGCCCCGCAGCGCGGCGGGGATGCCGCGCATGGCGAAGAAGCCGTTCAGGACCTTGCGGTTGTTGAAATGGATCTGGAAGCGGGTCAGGCCGAGAGAGCGGAACAGGCTGCAGATGATGGCGGGCATCTCGGCGTCGTTGAGGATGCTCAGCTCGCCGTCGCCGATGACGTCGATGTCGGCCTGGTAGAACTCGCGGAAACGGCCGCGCTGGGCGCGCTCGCCGCGGTAGACCTTGCCGATCTGATAGCGGCGGAAGGGGAAGGCCAGCTGGCCGTAATTCATGGCGACATACTTGGCCAGCGGCACGGTGAGGTCAAAGCGCAGGGCGAGATCGCTGTCGCCCTTCTGGAAGCGGTAGATCTGCTTCTCCGTATCGCCGCCGCCCTTGGCCAGCAGCACCTCGGCCGCCTCGACGACGGGGGTGTCGAGCGGGGTGAAGCCGTAGCGGGCGTAGGTGTCGCGCAGGGTCTGCAGAAACTGCTCCATCTGGAGCTGGCGCTCCGGCAGCAGCTCCATGAAGCCGGACAGCGTCCGGGGCTTGATCTTTTCCATGTCTATCTCAATCCTTTCGTTTGATTCCGACTGCTGTGCGCCGCTCTCCCGCGCGGAGAGCGGCCGGACGGCGCCCGCGCCGCCGTTCAGGGGCCGCCGGCGGCAGGGTCTCCGGCGGCGCCGCTCCCTGGCCGCGGCGGGGGATGCCGCGCCCGGAACAAAAAAACGCGCCCGTCCCATCCCTGGGACGAGCGCGTGTGCGTTCGTGGTGCCACCCGAGGTTCGGCGCGCAAGGCGCCCTCCTTGTCGGTCCTGCTGTGGCCGGACCGGGCCGCGTTTTCGGCTCGCGCCTTATACGCCCGCTCCCAAGCTGTCTTCGCCGCGGCGCGCCGGGACGCTTCCAGTCTGGACGTCCCTCCCTGTCAGGCGCGGAGACCCGGTTACTCCTGCTTTTTCATGGCGGATAGCTCATTATAGACGCCGGGGACGGCGTTTGTCAAGCCTCAGCCGCGGTTGGGGTTGACAATCTCGCGCCAGGCGAGGTCGCCGCGCGCCAGGCCCTGGATCAGCACCTCGGCGGTCGCCACGTTGGTGGCCACGGGGATGCTGTTGAGGTCGCAGCTGCGCAGCAGATCGTTGATCTGCTCGTCCTCGCTGTATTTCTCCATCGGATCGCGGAACATCAGCACCAGATCGATCTCGTTATACGAAACACGGGCCGCGATCTGCTGCTCGCCGCCCGTCGAGCCGGGCAGCAGGCGATTGATGTTCAGACCGGTCGCGTCCATGATCATGTTTCCGGTGGTGGCGGTCGCGCACAGATTGTGCTTGGCCAGGACGCCGCAGTAGGCAATGCAGAATTGGACCATCAGCTCTTTCTTGCGGTTCTGGGCAATGATGGCGATGTTCATTGGTCCATCCTCCTCTGTTTCTAAGTCGGGGCTCCGCCGGAAGCGGAGCCGGAATCACGTCTCGCGCTCAGTATTTGCCGGGCACGTCCTGCAGCAGGCGCACGCGGCGCCCCTGCAGCCGGCGGGCGATGTTGAGATAGGCCTGCGCCGCGGGGCCGAAATCGCTCAGGGCCATGATCTCGCCGCGGTTGCCGCAGGCGATGACCCGCTCATCCTCCGGGACGGCGCCGAGCAGCGGCAGCCCCGAGGTGTCCATCGCCTTGTCGATGGTCGCCGCGTCGCCGCGGCGGATCATCCCCGCCCGGAGGCGGTTGACGGCGATGCTGCATTCATGCTGACCCGCGTGCGCCAGCGCCAGCGCCGTCGCCTGCGCGGAGCGCAGCGCGGTCTGGTCGGGCGTCGAGACCACCACGGCGCGGTCGGACGCCGCCGCGAAGCGCAGCAGCGAATCCCCCAGGCCGGCGGAGCAGTCGATCAGGGTGAAGCTGAAATGGGCGCGCGCCCGCGCCGCCAGCGCCGCATAGCGCTCCGGCTCGTAGTCCTTCGGCGCCCCGGGCGCGGTCAGCACCCGCAGGCTGCGGACGACCGGATGGGCGACGGCGGCCTCCTTGAGTCCGGCGCGGCCCTCGATCACGTCGCCGTAGGTGAACAGCAGGCGATCGGTCATGCCGAGGACGATGTCCAGGCTGCGCAGCCCGGCGTCCGCGTCGATCAGCAGCACCTTTTCTCCCAGGGCGCAGAGGGACACCGCCACGTTGGCGCAAAAAGACGTCTTGCCCGTGCCCCCCTTGCCGGAGGCGACGGTGATGACCGTGCCCATGTGTACTCCCCTTTCACGCTGCTATCGTTCTATTATAACAACTCATGTCACTCTGAACAAGTGGGTCCCGCAAAATGTAAAAGAAATGTAACAGTTTGACCAAAGTGCCGGCGGCCGCGCTCACTGGGCCGGCGCGGTGTTCTCCGTCCCGGCGGTGTTGAGGCCGAAATAGGCGTTGTAGATCGAGATGGCGACCGGCGCCATCGCGCCGCCGCTGCCCGCGTATTCGCCCACCACGACCACGGCGATCTGGGGATCGTCATAGGGCGCGAAGGAGACGAACACGCCGGTGGAGCTGTGGCCGATGTTCTGCGCCGAGCCGGTCTTGCCGCCGACGGCGATCGGGAAATCGCGGAAGTAGCTCGAGGCCGTGCCGTCCTCGGTGACGACGCCCTTCATGCCCTTCTTGATCGCCTGCAGCGTCGAATCGGAAAAGCTCAGCTTCTCCAGCACCTCCGGCTGCTGCTGCTCGACGACCGCGGTGTTGGTGTAATCCATCACGGTCTTGAGCAGATGCGGCTTGTAGCGGGTGCCGCCGTTGACGATGGTGGCGACGTAATTGACAAGCTGGATGGGGGTGAACTGGTGGTCGCCCTGGCCGATGAAGGCCATCAGCGTGTCGGCGGGGTACCATTTGCCGCCCGCGGCCTCGCGGTTCTCCGGGCAGGCGAGGTTGCCCGGCTTTTCGCCGCGCAGCTCGATGCCGGTTTTCTGGCCCAGGCCGAGCGCGGTGGCGTATTTCTTGAGCGGCTCGATGCCGAGCTCGCTGCCGACCTGATAGAAGAAGTAGTTGCAGGAATACTTGATCGCCTCGCTGACGTTGATCGTCCCGTGGGTGCGGCCGTATTCGCGGTAGAGCCAGCAGCGCGGCTGATAGTCCTCATAGAGCGTGAAGATGCCCTTGTCGGTGATCTTCGTGCTCGGGGTGATGGTGCCCGATTCGAGGGCGGCCAGCGCCGAGCACATCTTGAAGGTCGAGCCGGGCGAATAGGCCGAGGCGATGGCGCGGTCGAGGAAGGGCGAGAGCGGGTTGCTGTTGTTCGCCTGGAAGTCGGCGCTGTAATTGGCCAGGCTGTAACTCGGGTAATTGGCCAGGGCGAGGATCTCGCCCGTGTTGACGTCGATGGCGACGGCGCAGCCGCCCTCGGCGTCGGCGCCGTTCTTGTCCTTTTCGCGCTCGCCCTTGGCCCGCACCTCGGCGAGCGTGGACGCCAGGGCGTCCTCGGCCGCCTTCTGCAGCTTGAGGTCGATGGTGAGCCAGCAGTTGTCGCCCGGCTCGGCCGCCTTGACGGTGTATTTGTTGAGCACCGCGCCGGTCTCGGCCGAGACCTCGACGGCGTAGCTGCCGTTGATGCCGCGCAGATAGCTTTCCAGCGCCTGCTCCATGCCGTCCTTGCCGATGGTGTCGGTCATGGCGTAGCCGAGGTCCTTCTTCTGCTCGTATTCCTCCGGCGAGAGGGCGGCGACCCGGCCGAGCACGTGCGCGGCATAGGTCGTCTCGTACTCGCGCGTGCCGGAGACGCCGATGGTGACGCCCGGCAGGTCGAGGCTGCGCTCCGCGATGCGGGCGACGGTGTCGATGTCGACATTCTCCGCCACGGTGACGGGGGTGTTGTAGGCCGAGAACTGATAGGCGTCGAGATAATAGCGGAAGCCGATGACCGTCCGCCGCTGGCTGAAGGTCATGCTGGTGCCGACGTCGTAGAGCTCGCACAGCTTGCCGAACAGCGCCGGGGCGCTGAGGTTGGCGTCCCACTCGTGGTCGGCGATGAACCGGGCAAGCTTCTTGGCCGCCGCGTCGCCCGCCGAGGCATAGGTATAGGCATAGGGCGGCGTCAGGCTGAGCGGCAGGTTGTCGCTGTGGGCGATCTTGGCGCCGTCCAGCATGGCGCACAGCTCAAGAATGACGTTGTTCTGCTGCTTTTTGTTCCACTCGTAATAGTCGAGCTGGATCGCGTAGCCGAGGGCGTTGGTGACCAGCGGCGTGCCGCTGCGGTCAAACAGCTCGCCGCGCGAGGCGACCTCGGTATAGGTGCGGGTGCTGCTGACGGCGGCCTCCTTGGCCAGCGTCGGCCCCTGGAGAATCTGCAGCTGCACCAGGCGCACGACCAGCCCGCACAGGATGGCGAGCATCATCCCGCACAGGACGATGACGCGCGCCCATTTCCCTTTTTGCTTCATGTCTCTTTCTCCTGAAAACGCCGGCGGATCGCCCCGATCACAAACCAGAGCAGCACGCCGGAGGGCAGCGCCAGCAGCCATTCGGCCAGCAGCTCGCGCCCCGCGGTGAGCGCGTCCATGTGATAGACGAGCAGGTAATAGAACACATAGCGCAGCACGCCCTGCACCGCGATGCACACCGTGCCGCCCAGCAGCGCCGAGGGCAGCACCGGGCGCATGTAATAGGTCCCGAGCAGCCCGAACAGGATGCCGAACAGCCCCAGATAGAGGGCCGACAGGCCCTCCACCGTCGTGGTGTGCAGCGCCAGCAGCAGTCCGGCGAAGAAGCCGAAGCTGCCCGCCACATAAGGCCCCTCCAGCAGCGCCAGCGTCGCCAGGAAGAAGGGGATGCCGTCCGCCGTCGCCTGCCAGAGGACGACGGCCGTGCCGCGGCTGTGCTGGAGCAGGAACATCGCCAGCAGCAGCAGCACATAGGCGCAGATCCGCACGGCGCGGCTGCGGTCGCTCCGCATCGCCGTCATTCGACGATCTCGAAGGCCTTGACCACCAGCACCGAGCTGAGATGTTCAAGGTCCGCCGCCGGACGGATGGTCGCGTAGCTGGAGATGCCGTAATCCTCCATCTTGAAGTCCTCGACCGTGCCGAGGATCAGGTCCTTCGGGTATTTGCCGCCGGCGCCGTTGGTGATGATGACGTCGCCCTTCTTCACGTCGGCGTCGTTCTTGAGATAGGAGATCTTGAGCAGGCCCTCGCCCGCCAGGGTGAAGTCGCCGCCGGCGACCATGACCTCGCGGCTGCGGCGGTTGGTCGCGGAGACGGTGAAGTCCATGTTGAGGATGGTGACGACCTGGGCGTAATTGAGCCCGACCTCGGAGACATAGCCGACCAGGCCCTCCTCCGTGACGACGCAGTCGCCCGCCTCGATGCCGACCAGCGTGCCCTTGTCGATGGTGAAGCTGCTCTGGAAGCCGGTGCCGACGACCGAGACGACGTTGCACAGCTCCAGGTCGAAGTCCTTGTGCTTGGCGCGGATGTTGGCGGCCTTGCGCAGGTCGCTGTTCTCGCTGATGGCGGAATGGAACTCCGTCTCCAGCTCCTCGTATTTGGCGATGCGGGCCTTGAGCTCGGCGTTCTCGGCTTTGAGGGCGTCATAGCGGTAGAAATAGCCGAAGAAGTCCGAGAGCTTGCCGGCGACGGCGGACACGCCCTTCTCCAGCGGCGAGACGACGATGCCGAGCAGATTGCTCAGCGGCGTCGGCGTGCCGCGGTGCGAGGCCGCATAGAGCATGATGCCGCCGCAGAGGATCACCAGGACAAGCGCAAACAGAAAGAGCTTATTGCGAAACAGCTTCATGCGCAAAGCCTCCAAACAGATCGTGAAAAGCGGGGATCACAGGCGCGCCAGCGCCCGGTAGACCGCGGCGACGGGCAGCCCCATGACGTTGAAGAAGTCGCCGTCGATCCCCTTGACCAGCAGCGCTCCCTTGCCCTGGATGCCGTAGGCGCCGGCCTTGTCCAGCGGCTCGCCGGAGCGGACATATTCGTCGATGAGGGCGTCGTCCAGCTCCCAGAATGTGACGGCCGTGCGGCAGCAAAAATTTTCAAGCCGGTCGTTTTTCCGCAGCGCCACGCCGGTGTAGACCGCGTGCGTGCGCCCGGAGAGGGCGCGCAGCATGCGCCGCGCGTCGTCCGCGTCCGCGGGCTTTTCGAGGATGTCGCCGTCCAGGGCGACGATGGTGTCGGCGGCGAGCACGATGTCGCCCGGTCCGGGCGCCGCCGCCAGCGCCTTGCGGCGCGACAGCTCCAGCACCCGCCGGGCGGGGTCGTTCTCGGCCAGCGTCTCGTCGCAGCCGGTCGGCCGGACGACAAAATCGGGGGTGATGCGCGCCAGCAGCTCGCGGCGGCGCGGAGAGCCGGAGGCGAGGATCAGCATGGCCGCGCCCCCGTTCCGGTGCTGCCGAAGCCCTGCGCGCCCCGCGCGGTCTCGCCGAGGTCCGCGCACTCCGCAAAGACGGCGCGCGGCGTCTCGAGCAGCAGGAACTGGGCGACGCGCATCCCGTCCGTGACGGTGAAGGCTTCGTCCGCCAGGTTGACGACGGGCACCAGCAGCTCGCCGCGATAGTCGGAATCGACCAGGCCGACGCCGTTGGCCATGGCGATGCCGCTGCGCACCGACAGGCCGCTGCGGGCGAACACGAAGCCGCCGTAGCCCGCGGGCACGGCGACCCGCAGGCCGGTCGGCACCAGGGCGCGCCCGCCGGCGGGGATCGTCAGCGGCGCGTCGAGAAAGGCGGCGAGGTCAAAGGCCGCCGCGCCGGCGGTCTGATAGGCGGGCAGGGCGGGCCGGCGCCCGCCGCGCTCAATTCGAGAGATCCGAAGTTCGATCATTGGACACCTCTGTAATATAATCCGCGGGTCAGCCGCTCGGGCGCGGCCGCGGGTCCGCCCTCATAGGCGCGGATCACCGCCTCGCACTCGCGGGAGTTTTCGGTCGTGAAGCACAGCCGCAGCCAGCGCAGGCCCAGACGCTCCAGCTCGGGCAGCTTGTCCGCCAGATAGAGCTTTTCGGCGTTGTAGACCGTGGTGCGGCAGCCCTGCTCGCGGTGCAGCGGGAAGGCGCGGCCGGTCTTGTCGATGATGGCGACCCCCTTGCCGGTGCAGGTGCAGGTCTCGTTTTTGCGGCGGAAGATGCAGCTCTCCGTAATCATCAGCGGCAGGCGGCCGTAGGCGAGGATCTGGCAGTCCATCCCCATGCTGAGATCGCGGATCTGGGCCAGATTCATCTCAAAGGACAGCGTGCAGGAGGACAGGCCCATCTGCCGCAGCTCCTTGATCGACTGCGAGTTCATCACGTTGAGGCCGAAATCGCCGTGCAGGGCGAAGCCGAGCTTTTCCAGCAGGGCGATCTGGCCGAGATTGGTGCAGACCAGCTCGTCCAGCCCGGCGGCGCGCAGGGCGCGCAGCTGCTCCAGCACGGCGGGCCACTCGCGGTCGAAGATGACGCGGTCCAGCACCGCGGCCAGGCGGGTCTGCGCCGCCAGGGCGCGGGCGCGCGGCAGGTCGGCGGCGATCTCCGCCAGGGGCAGATAGACATAGTCGGGCCGGTGCGCCAGGATCTCCGGCGTCACCTGGGCAAAGGACAAGAAGGAGAAGATGCGCCCCGGCGCGCCCGCATAGGGCAGGCGGCGCACGCCCGGCTGCCACTCGCCGGCGGGCCGGCGCGGCGGCTGGCGGCGGCGGGCCGTCAGCCCGTCGAGGCACTGGCGGCGCATGGCGTTGACGGTGCTGGCCGGCAGGCGCAGCCCGGCGTCCAGCTCGATGCGCACCGCGCGCGGCGCGAAGATCGTGCCGCCCGTCTTGCAGAGGAAGGCGCGGGCCTCGTCCTCCGTGGTGGCGCGGGTGAGGGCCTTTTCGGCCGCCAGGGCGGTCGCCTCATAGCCGTTGCCGCGGTCGTCGGTGCAGACCAGGCGCAGCGGCTTGTCCGCGCGCGCCGTGAAGGTCATGTCGACCGGCACGGTCGGCGGCTCCGGCTCGCTCTCATAGAGCCGCTGGACCTCCTTGTAGAGGGCGCGCACCTCGCGCCCCTCGCCCTCGCCGCGGACGCCGAACATGCCGTCGCCCTTGGTCTGCTCGCGCTGGCCGCGGTAATAGCCGTCGGTGAAGCCGTCGCGGGAAAAGGCGGTCTCCAGCTGGCGCAGCTCCTCGCGCGTCGGGGCGCGGTGCTCCGTGAGGGCGCGCTTGTAGATCGAGGCCGTCAGGGCGACATATTCGGGCCGCTTCATCCGGCCCTCGATCTTGACGGCGGACACGCCCATGCCCTCCAGCTCGCCGAGATAGGGCGCCAGACAGAGGTCCTTGAGCGACAGCGGATAGGACGGGCTGTCGCCGAAAAAGCTGTAAGCCATGCGGCACGGCTGCGCGCACAGGCCGCGGTTGCCGCTGCGCCCGCCGATGGCGGACGAGAGGTAGCACTGGCCGGAATGGCACATGCACAGCGCGCCGTGGACAAAGACCTCCAGCTCGATGGGACTGTTTTTGCACAGAAAGGCGATCTCCTCGCGCGGCAGCTCGCGCGCCAGCACGACGCGGGAGAAGCCGAGCTTCTGCGCCGCCAGCACGCCGCCGAGATTGTGCACCGACATCTGGGTGCTGGCGTGCAGCGGCAGCTCCGGCGCGACGGCGCGGATCATGCGCGCCATGCCGAGATCCTGGACGATGACGGCGTCCGCGCCCAGCTCGTTGAGCCGCAGGATCAGCTCCTTCGCCGCGGGCAGCTCCCGGTCGGTGACCAGGGTGTTGACCGTCAGGTAGGTGTGCACGCCGCGCAGGCGGCAGTATTTGAGCGCCTCGGCCAGCTCCTCGTCCGAGAAGTTCTTGGCGTTGCGCCGGGCGTTGAAATCGCCCGCGCCGAAATAGACCGCGTCGGCGCCGGCGCGCACGGCGGCGCGCACGGCCTCGGGCGAGCCTGCGGGACACATCAGCTCCAAGGGTGATTCACCTCATTCGTCGTTTCTTGCGCGGCTCAGCCGCGGCGCAGCCGGGCGATCTCGGCCCGCAGCTTCGAGCATTCCTCGGCATAGTCCTTGACCTGGGCGCGCAGGCCGTCGGTCGCGTCCTGCGCCTTGTAGTACTTGTCCGCAATGTTCATCGCGGCCAGCACGGCGGCGCCCATGGACGACAGCGGCGTGGCCTGCTTGATGTCCTGGATGTTCTGATCGACCAGCGCGGCGTTCTTGCGGATGTAATCCTCCGCGTCCTCGGAGACGACGGTGTACTCATTCCCGTCAATGGTGACGACCACACGGTTCAGCATGGCAAAGCCCCCCAACCATAGTATATAAATGGCATATAGTATTACAAATTACAGTATATCATAGGAGCGCGGGGAAAAAAAGCACAAGTTATGAATCTTTTGTGACCGCCGCCCCCGCCGTTGAAAAGCGGCGGCGCGCATGATAAAATGGGGGCGTCATCATCACCGACGAACGGAGGAATTCCCATCATGGAAACCGAACTGAAGCTCTCTCCCGTCACCGCCGCCCAGGCGGAGCGGGTGTTTTCCGATCCCGCCCTGGCGCCGCACCTCGCCCCCGGCCGCACGATCCGCATGGAGACGACCTGGTACGACACGGAGGACGCCGCGCTGCAGGCCCTCGGCTGGACGCTGCGCCTGCGCAGCGAGGACGGCCGCCCCGTCTGCACCCTCAAGGGGCCGAAGCACGGCCTGTCCTGCCCCGAGCTGGAGACCCCGGCCGAGAGCATCGGCGAGGGCGCGGCGAAGCTGCTCGCGCGCGAGACGCTGCCAGCGACGGTGCGCGGCGCGCTCGAGCAGCCCCTGCTGGCGCGCTGCGGGGCGCACTTCACCCGCCGCGCCGCCCGCTATGACGACGGCGCGCTCGCCTTTGAGCTGAGTCACGACACGGGCGTGCTGATCTGCGGCGGCGTCCAGGGCCCGCTCTGCGAGATGGAGCTGGAGCTGGCCGCGGGCACGGAGGCGCAGCTGACGCGCTTCGGGGAGCATCTGTGCGCCGAGCACGGCCTGCCGATCTGCCGGACGGGCAAAAAGACCCGCGCCCTCGCCCTGGCGGAGCCGCCGCTGCGCGAGATCAGCCCCTTCTTCGCCGCCTCCGAGCTGCTCAACTACTGCATCCGCTGCGGCTACGTCTCCTTCCGCATGGACGAGGACAGCCGCGTGCATTACGGCCTGACCGCGCTGGGCGCGCGGGAGATGCCCGCCCGCTTCGGCGTCGATTTCGACCGCCCCTGCGCCGCGCCGGAGCGGGAAGAATGAGCAGCCGCCGCGAACGCGAGCGCCGGCGTCTCTCGGCGGCGCTGCCGCTGCTCGCCTCCTTCACCCTGCTGCTGCTGGCCCTGACGGTCTGGGTGTGCGCCCGCAGCTGGGACGCCGCCTCGGTCCTGCTGCGGCGGTGGGGCAACGGCGTCACCGCCGCGCTGGGGCGGCTGTGGAGCTTTCTGCCCCTGCCTCTGTCCGAGGTGCTGCTGATCCTCCTGCCGCCCGCGGCCGTCGCCCTGCTGATCGTCCGCGGCGTGCGCGGCGGCTGGCGGCGCCTGCGGGTGACGCTGTGCCGGATGCTCTGCCTTGGCTGCGCGCTGGTCTTTCTGTTCGTCAGCCTTTACGGCGTGCAGTATTCCGCGCCCTCGCTGGCATCGCGCCTCGGCCTGACCGTGCGGGACGCCAGCGTCGATCAGCTCGAGCAGACGACGGCGGCCCTGGTCGCGCAGCTCAACGAGCTGGCCCCCGCCGTCCCGCGCGACGGCAACGGCGCCTGCCGCTTCGGCAGCTTTGAGGAACAGGCCGCGCTGGTGATGACGGCCTGGGACAGCCTGACGGCCCGCTGGCCGGCGTTCGGCGTCCACCGCGTCGCCGCGCCGCGGCGGAGCCGGCTGCTCGGCGTCGCCCAGTCCTATCTCGGCAACGCCGGCTACTTCTTCCCCTGGACGGGCGAGAGCGTCGTCAGCTCCGACAGCACGCCGACGCAGTACGCCTACGACACCGCCCACGAGAGCGCCCACGCCCGCGGCGTCGGGCCGGAGGCGGAGTGCAACTTTCTCGCCTATCTCGTCTGTCTGCGGAGCGAGGACGTGCGGCTGCGCTATTCCGGGGTGTTCAACGCCTATATCTACGCCGGCAACGCCCTCTACGCCGCTGACCGCACCCGCTGGCAGGCGCTCTACGCCACCCTCTGCGACGAGGCCAAGCTCGACCTGCGCGCCCTCAACGCCCAGGTGCACAAATACGACGGTCCGGCCAAAAACCTCGGCGACGCCGTCAACGACCGCTTTATCAAGGCGACCGGCCAGCCGGACGGCCTGCGCAGCTACGGCCTGATGGTCGATCTGCTCATCGCCTGGAACGAACAGGAGGGAACCTGATGGAGGAACTCACGCTCCGCCGCGCCGCGCCGTGCGACGCGGGGCTGCTGGCCGAACTGATGCTGCTGCTCTGGCCCGGGCACACCGCGGCCGCGCTGACGGCCGAGAACGACGCGCTGCTGCGCGACGGCGGCCAGGCGCTCTTTCTGGCCTTCTGCGGCGGGGAAGCGGCGGGCTTCGCCCACTGCGCGCTGCGGCACGACTATGTCGAGGGCTGCGGCGACGGCCCCGTCGGCTATATGGAGGGGCTCTACGTCCGTCCCGCGCAGCGGCGCCGGGGCGTGGCCCGCGCCCTGACGCGCGCCTGCGAGGACTGGGCGCGGGCGCAGGGCTGCACCGAGATGGGCAGCGACTGCGAGCTGACCAACACCCTCAGCCCCCTCTTCCACGCCGGGCTGGGCTTTGCGGAGGTCAACCGGGTCATCTGCTTCCGCAAGGCGCTGTAAGCCGGGCGCGGCGCGGACCTTGCGTCACAACAGCAGGCGGCGGGCAGATCTGCCCGCCGCCTGCTCTGTTTTTCCGTCTGTCTCCGGCTCATTCGCCGCGCGCGGCGCGGCAGGCGAAGCGCAGCTCGCCGCCGCAGAAGCCGTAGAGCTGCAGCTCGTCGCCCGTCAGCGCGCCCTGCAGCTCCAGCGTCTCGCCGAGCCGGCACTCGCGGATGTAATTGATCTCGAACGAGCGCAGGCTGCGCCCGCCGTCGGGCAGCAGGTCGGTCAGCAGATCGCCGTAGCCGGCGCTGTAAAGGTGGCCGTTGCCGTCGAGCTGCGCGCGGCGCACCACGCGCGTCTCCAGCGGCGCCAGCCCCTGCGGGTGATGCGGCAGCTTGTCGCAGTCCGGGCAGTCGGGCGTCCGGTTGACCGCCGGGATCTCGCAGCCGTTGAAATGCGGCCGCAGCAGGCGGTGGTCGACCGGGTCGGCGAGCAGCCACTCGCTGCGCGCGGCGCAGCACAGCGCCCCCTGCCCGTCCCGCAGCTCATATTCGCGGCGGACGCGGGCGCCGACCGTGCCGTCCTCCCAGGTGACGACCTCGGCCCGCTCCGGATGGCGCAGCGGCCGCACGATGCGCAGCCGCAGCCGCGAAAGCAGGAACACCTGCCGTAGCGCCACCATCCGCTCGTGCGGAAAGCCGCGCAGGGCATAATCGCGCCCCGAGGCCTCCACCAGCAGGTCGAGCAGCGACGACAGCCGCTGCTGCTTTTGCTCGTCACAGTCGCGGAAGCCGAGCACCGTCTCCCAGTGGAACGTCGGGCCGTCCTGCCACGCGCGATATGTTTCCATGTCTGTCTGCGCCTCCCTGTAAAATAAACGGCAGAGGGCGTCACCTCTGCCGTGCGGATGGAATCGGCGTTATTTGCTCATCTGCTTCGAGACGACCAGCGCGATGCGGGCGATGCCGGCGCTGAGCACGGCGTTGACCGCGAACTCGACCAGGAAGTTGACGCCGATCATGACGATGAACAGAAAGTAGATCGCGTTCGTGCCGCCCGCGATCTGGGTCAGGATCGGGCGGAACACGGTCAGCATCGCCAGGGCGAAGACCCCGGTGTTGACGACCGGCGCGGCCAGCGCCGCGACAATGCAGCCGAGGGTGTGCTTTTTCTCCAGAGCGCGGTAGATCAGGCCGGCGGCCAGGCCGCAGAGGATCGCCTTGCCGAAGCAGACGACCGCCGTCCAGACCGGGCTGGCCTGCCAGAGCATGAAGGTGAAGGCGTCCGCGCCGATGATGCCGGCGATCAGCGTCACCGCGCCGAACACGCCGCCGAGCAGCGCGCCCGCCTTCGGGCCCATCAGGATGGCGCCGATGACGATGGGCACCAGCGTCAGCGTGATCGGCACCGGGCCGACCTTGATGCCGCTGGCGACGGTCTGCAGGACGACGACCAGCGCCGCAAGCAGCGCCAATGTGGTCAGACGCGCGGTGCGGGTGTGGTTGCTGCGATTCATAATTCCCTCCTGTCGCGGCCCGGTCTCCGGGCGCGCGATGTTGTATTTCCGCGTGCGCCGCGGGGCAATTCATTCCCTCGGTCTCATTATCGGACATCGTGAAATAAAAGTCAAGGCGGGCGGCATGGACGAAACGACGAAAATGGTGTAAAATAACCTCATTGACTTGGAAGGGGGCGCCGCGGTGGAACGTCTGAACCTGACCGTCGCCCCGGAGGACGACGGCGCCGAGGTCTACCATCTGCTCCGGCAGCGCCTCCATCTCTCGACCGCGCTGCTGCGCCGGCTCAAGACCGTGCCGGACGGCATCCTGCTCGACGGCGCGCATGTCACGGTGCGCGTCCGCGCCCGCGCGGGGCAGATCCTCTCCATTCTCCCCGAGCCGGAGGGGCCGCGCCGCGTTGCCCCCGAAGCGGGGCCGCTCGACATCGTCTATGAGGACGCCGACCTGCTGGTGCTGTGCAAGCCCGCCGGACTGGCCGTTCACCCCTCGCCCGGGCACGAGGGCGACACGCTGGCCAACTATGTCGCCGCCTATCTGGGCGGCGAGAGCGCCTTCCACGCCGTCAACCGCCTCGACCGCGGCACCAGCGGGCTGATGTGCGTCGCCCGCCACAAGCTGGCGGCCCAGCGCCTGGCCCGCCAGGTGCAGGACGGCACGCTGCGCCGCGCCTACCGCGCCGTCGCCGACGGCGTCGGCCTGCCGGAGACGGGCGTGATCGACGCCCCCATCGGCCGCGTCGCGGGCAACGGCATCCGCCGGCAGATCGCGCCCGACGGCCAGCGGGCTGTCACGCGCTTTTGGCGCCTGGCCGAGGGGCCGTGCCGCACGCTGCTGCGCCTCGCCCTCGAGACCGGGCGCACGCACCAGATCCGCGTCCATCTCGCCTCGCTCGGCCACCCCGTCGCCGGCGATTTTCTCTACGGCACGGAGCTCGACTGGCTGGACGGCTTCGCCCTCCATTCCGCCGAGCTGACCCTGCTCCAGCCGCTGAGCGGCGCGCCGCTCACCTTTTACCGCGAACCGCCCGAATATTTCGCGCGGATTCTGTCCGAACCGTCGCTTCCGGCGACAAAATGAAATGCAGGTGTTTTTATGTGGCTTCTGTGGCTGGCTCTGGGGATCTGCGCGGCGCTGCTGCTGACGGCGGGGCTGCTGATGCGCGTCTATCTGGGCGCTTACCGCAGCTATGACGTGATGGGCTTCGCCGACCATCTCAGCGGGGCGATGGCCCCCTATGCGCCGGTGATCCGCGCCGCCATCGAGGCCAACCGCGACCTGCCTGCCGAGCTGTGGACCATCCGCTCGGACGACGGGCTGCGACTGGCCGGCGACTTTTACCGCGCCGAGGGCACGCCCAGGGGCACGGTGCTGCTGGTGCACGGCTTCCGCGGCGGCTCGCGCGGCGACTTCTCCTGCGCCATCCCGCTCTATCACCGGCTCGGCTGGAACGAGCTGCTGATCGACCAGCGGGCTCAGGGGCGCAGCGAGGGCGCGCGCATGGGGCTGGGCGTGCTGGAGCGGCGCGACGTCGCCGCCTGGGCGCGGGAGCTCAGCGCGCGCCTGCCCGGCCTGCCGATCGTGCTGGACGGCATCTCGATGGGGGCCAGCAGCGTGATGATGGCCTGCGGCCTGCCGCTGCCGGCCGAGGTGCGCGGCGTCATCGCCGACTGCGGCTTCACTTCGCCCGAGGACATCTTCCGCTGGCTGCTGGAGCGCGGCCACGCCCCGGCGGCGCTGCTGCTGCCGCTGTTCCGCCTGGCGGCCCGGCCCGCGCTCGGCTACGGCCTGCGCGACGCCGCCACCACCGACGCCCTGGCGCACAGCACGCTGCCGATCCTGCTCGTCCACGGCGAGGCCGACCGCTTTGTGCCCTGCGAGATGAGCCGCGAGAACTTCGCGGCCGCCGCCGCGCCCGACAAGACGCTGATTACCGTCCCCGGCGCCACGCACGGCATGAGTTTTCTGGTCGATGAGGCGCGCTGCACCGCGGCGGTGACGGCGCTGCTGGCCCGCTGCGCCGGCGGCGCTCCGGCCGCCGCCGAACCGGCCCGTCCCGACCAGCCCTGACGACCCACCCGGCCCGGTTGTCGCGCTGGCCCGCGGCCGGTTGTCGCTGACCCGTGCCCCGGTTGTTCCCGGCCCGCGGCCCGGTTGTTCCCGGCCCGCGGCCAGTTGTCGCGCTGACCGACGCCCGGTTGTCCTCGACCCACGCCCCGGCCGTCGCGCTGGCCTGCGCCCGGTTGTCCCCGGCCCACGCCCCGGTTGTTCCTGACCCGCGCCCCGGATGTCGCGCTGGCCCGCGGCCGCTCGGTTGTCGCTGACCCGCGGCCAGTTGTCGCGCTAACCCACGCCCGGTTGTTCTCGGCCCACGCCCCGGCTGTCCCTGGCCCGTCCGCCCCGGCTGTCCCTGGCCCGTCCGCCCGTTCCTGACCCGCCCGGCCCGGTTGTCGCACTGGCCCGCGCCCCGGTTGTCGCGCTGGCCCGCGTCCGGTTGTCCCTGGCCCGCGGCCCGGACGTTTCTGACCTGCGCCCCGGCTGTCGCGCTGGCCCGCGCCCGGCTGTCCCTGGCCCGCCCGGACCTTTCTGGCCCGCGCCCCGGTTGTCGCTGGCCCGCCCGGCTGTCCCTGACTTGCGCCCCGGTTGTCACCGGCCGGAAACAATGGTGAAAACCGCTCCCCAGAGGCATGTCCCTCCGGGCGCCGCGCGGACGCACATGCAGCCTTTTCCATGCCTCAGGCGCATGCCGCGGGCGATACTGCGACCGACAGCCGCCGCAAAAAAGAATGAAAACAAGAGCGCCTGGCTGTAAGCCGGGCGCTCTTGCTGTGCAAAACGGGCCCTTCGGCCGCGCAAAACGGGCCCTTCGGCTGCACAACGCAGGCCTTTGGCCGCGCAACGCGAGCCTTTTGGCCGACGCGCGGGCCCTTCGGCCGACAACGTGGGTCTTTCGGCCCTTCGGCCGCGCAACGTGGGCAGTTCAACCGCGCAACGCGGGCCCTTTGGCGGTGCATGGCGGGCCGTTCGGCCACGCAAAGTGGGTGCTCTTGCTGTTCAACGCAAGCCTTTCGGCCGCGCCAAGCGAGCCTTTTGGCCGACACGCGAGCCTTCGGCCGCGCAACGCGGGCGCGGCGCAAAAAAAGAGATTGTTCCGCATCATCTCTCATGCGAAACAATCTCTTTGTGGGAACGGGTCAGTAAATCAGACCAGCTCGATGACGGCCATCTCGGCGCCGTCGCCGCGGCGCGGGCCGGTGCGGGTGATGCGCACATAGCCGCCGTTGCGGTCCTTGTACTTCGGGGCCAGTTCGTCAAAGGTCTTCTTGACGACGTCTTCCTTGGTGATGAAGGTCATGGCCTGACGCTTGGCGGTCAGGTCACCCTTCTTGCCGAGGGTGATCATCTTCTCCGCAAGAGGCCGGACCTCCTTGGCGCGGGTGACGGTGGTCTCGATCTTGCCGTTCTCCAGCAGATATGTGACCATGGCGCGCAGCATGGCGCGGCGATGGTCGGTCGGTCTGCCGAGCTTCCGGGTTCCGGGCATATGCTTCTACCTCCTAACAGCTTCTTGATGCCGCGCATGGGCGGCGGGCAGGCGGCTTTTTCGGCGCAAGGCCGAAAAAGCGCACCCGCGGGGCGGGCTCGGGGCCCTTAGTTGTTGTTGTCTTCCTTGGCCAGCTTGAGACCCATGTCCTCCATCTTCTTGACCACTTCCTCATAGGACTTGCGGCCAAGGTTGCGCACCTTCATCATGTCCTCCTCGGTGGTGTTCACCAGGTCGGCGACGGTGTTGATGCCGGCGCGCTTGAGGCAGTTGAAGGAACGGACGGACAGATCCAGCTCTTCGATCGTCATATTCAGCACCGAAGGCTGCGTGCTCGCGGTCGGCTCCACCACGGTGGATTTCGACCCGATCTCATCGGAGAGATCGACGAACAGGCTGAGATGGTCGGTGAGAATCTTGGCGGAGAGGCTGATGGCGTCTCTGGCGGTGATGGTCTTATCTGTATAGACTTCGAGCGTCAGCTTGTCATAATCGGTCATGTTGCCCACGCGGGTGTTCTCCACGGTGTAATTCACCTTGTAAACAGGGGTGTAGATGGAGTCCACGGGGATCAGACCGATCACCGGCTGCGCCGGCTTGTTGCGCTCGCTGGACACATAGCCGCGGCCATGATTGAACACCAGCTCCATGTTGAAGTGGGCGTCCTCCATCAGCGTGACCAGGTGCAGCTCGGGATTGAGGATCTCGATATCGCTGTCGCAGCGGATATCGCCCGCGGTGACTTCGCCCGCTCCGGACGCTTCCACCGTGACGACCTTCTCGCCCGGGCAGTGCAGCTTGGCAATAATGGCCTTGACGTTGAGGACGATCTCAGTCACGTCCTCCTTGACGCCGGGGATCGTGGAAAACTCGTGCTGAACACCGTCAATCTTGATGGCCGTGACGGCCGTTCCGGGCAGAGAGGACAGCAGGATACGGCGCAGGGAGTTGCCGAGCGTCGTACCGTAGCCGCGTTCCAGCGGTTCCACGACGAACTTGCCGTAAGACCCGTTTTCCAGAGCTTCGACACATTCAATACGGGGCTTTTCAATTGCGATCATTCATTACCCTCCTATGTGTTTGTTCGCTGCCGAAAACGGAAAAGCGACCGAGGGATTACTTGGAGTACAACTCAACGATGAGGTGCTCCTCAACCTGCAGGTCGATCTCGCCGCGCTCGGGCAGGTTGACGATCGTCGCCTGGCCCTTGCTCCGGTCCACCGTGAGCCAGTTCAGAGCGGGACGGGAGGCGTTCGCCTCCAGGACGGTCTTGACCTTGTCGGAGCTCATGCTCTTCTCGCGGATCTCGATGACGTCGCCGGGCTTGCAGAGATAAGAGGGGATGTTGACCTTCTGGCCGTTGACGGAGAAATGTCCGTGCGTGACCAGCTGGCGGGCCTCCGGACGGCTCATCGCAAAGCCGGCGCGGTAAACCACGTTGTCCAGACGGCTCTCGAGGACCTTCAGCAGGTTCTCGCCCGTCATGCCGGGCATGTTGGTGGCCAGCTCGAAATAATGATAGAACTGGTTCTCCAGCAGACCGTAATAACGCTTCGCCTTCTGCTTCTCACGCATCTGGGTGCCGTACTCGGAGAGCTTTTTGCGGCCCTGGCCGTGCTGGCCCGGGGCATAACTGCGGCGCGCAATGGCGCACTTGTCGGTGTAGCAACGGTCGCCCTTGAGGAAGAGCTTGTCACCCTCGCGGCGGCAGATGCGGCAGACCGCTTCGGTATATCTTGCCATTTCTTATTTCCTCCTCAGACTCTTCTTCTCTTGGGCGGACGGCAGCCGTTGTGCGGGATGGGGGTGACGTCCTTGATCATGACGACCTCCAGGCCGGCGGCCTGCAGCGCGCGGATGGCGGCTTCACGTCCCGATCCCGGACCGCGGACATAGACCTCGACGGTCTTGAGCCCGTGCTCCATGGCGGCCTTGGCGGCCGTCTCGGCGGCGGTCTGCGCCGCGAACGGCGTGGACTTCTTGCTGCCGCGGAATCCCATCTCGCCGGAGGAGGCCCAGGAGATGGCGTTGCCCTTCAGGTCGGTGATGGTGACCAGCGTGTTGTTGAAGGACGAGCGGATATGCACCTGGCCCTTTTCGATGTTCTTGCGCTCGCGGCGCTTGGTGCGCACCGCGGTCTTCTTCGTGGTCTGAGCTTTGGCAGTAGCCATATTCTTCGTCCCTCCCTTACTTCTTCTTGTTGGCGATGGTCTTCTTCGGGCCCTTGCGGGTGCGGGCGTTCGTCTTGGAACGCTGGCCGCGCACGGGCAGACCCTTGCGGTGACGGGTGCCGCGATAGGAGCCGATCTCGACGAGGCGCTTGATGTCGAGCGCCACGTTGCGGCGCAGGTCGCCCTCGACCACGTAATCGTGCTCGATCGCTTCGCGCAGGCGGGCGGCTTCGTCCTCGGTCAGATCCTTGACGCGGGTGTCCGGGGAGATCCCGGTCTCTTTGAGAATATCGTTGCTGAGCTTGCGGCCGATCCCGTAGATATAGGTCAGGCCGATCTCCACGCGCTTTTCGCGGGGCAGGTCAACACCGGCAATACGTGCCATTTACACTACCTCCTGTTTCTTTAGCCCTGTCTCTGCTTGTGCTTCGGGTTCTCGCAGATGACCATGACGCGGCCTTTCCTGCGGATGATCTTGCACTTTTCGCAGATGGGTTTCACGGACGGTTTGACTTTCATGCTTGCATCCTCCTAACTTTCTGCGCCGACGTTATTTCGAACGCCAGGTGATCCGGCCCCGGGTGAGGTCGTAGGGCGACATCTGCAGCGTCACCTTGTCTCCGGGCAGGATCTTGATATAGTTCATGCGCAGCTTCCCGGAAATGTGGGCCAATACCTTGTGCCCGCCGGGAAGCTCAACGTGGAACATCGCGTTGGGCAGAGCCTCTATAACGGTACCTTCGACCTCGATCATGTCTTCCTTTGGCAAACGAATACCTCCTCGGTTTACGCGTGTCTGCCGCTGCTGTCAGCGGTCAGGATGATCGGTTCTCCCTGGGTGATGACGATGGTGTTTTCGTAATGCGACGAGAGCTTCCCGTCGATGGTCTTCACCGTCCAGCCATCCGCCAGGCGTTTTACTCCAAATGCGCCCGCGTTCACCATCGGTTCGATGGCGATGGTCATACCGGCCACCAGCCGCGGTCCGCGGCCGGGCGCGCCGTAATTCGGCACCTCCGGCGCTTCGTGCATTTCCCTGCCGATGCCGTGTCCGACATAATCGCGCACGACCGAGAAGCCATACTTCTCATTATAGGCCTGGACCGCGTGCGAAATATCGGAGATCCGGTAGCCCTCACGGGCAAATTTGATACCCTCATAGAAGCTCTGCCGGGTCACCTCAATGAGTTTCTTCGCTTCCTCCGAAATGGTCCCTGCAGCATAGGTAGCCGCGCAGTCGCCATGGTATCCGCGGTAAAACGCACCCACGTCGATCTTGACAATGTCCCCGTCCTTGATCTTTCTGTCGCCCGGAATGCCGTGAATGACCTCGTCGTTCACGGAGCAGCAGATGGACGCGGGATAGCCCTCGTAGTTCAGGAAGGACGGCGTCGCGCCGTATCCCTCGATGAGCTTGCGGGCCGCATGGTCGATTTCGCGTGTGGTGATCCCCGGCGCAACCAGCTCACCGCAGGCCCGTCTGGCCAGTTCGGTGATCTGCCCCGCCTCTGCCATGATTTTGATTTCATGGGCCGATTTAACTTTGATCACAGCCATCCCTCCAGTGCTTTTTCGATCCGCGCGCGGATCTCCTGCACCGTCCCGACACCGTCCACCGTCAGCAGCTTGCGCTGAGCGGCGTAGTGGTGCTTGACAGGTTCGGTTTGGTCGTGATACACGGAAAGTCTTTGCCGGACGGTCGTCGGATCATCGTCCGCGCGAACGCCCAGCTGCGCGCCGCATTTGTCACAGACGCTCTCCTGCCGCGGCGGATTCGACACGACATGATAGGTGCTCTGACAGTTCGGGCAGGTGCGGCGGCCCGCCATGCGCTCGACGATGTGCTCGTCGGGCACTTCAAGGGACAGCACCGCATCCACATTCTGATGAGCGTCGAGCGCTTCAGCCTGTGCAACCGTCCGCGGGAAGCCGTCCAGGATCGCCCCGGCCCGGCACTCCGGCGAATGAAGCTTGCCCAGCGCCAGATCGACGATGAGGTCGTCCGGCACCAGGCGGCCGCCGTCCATATAGGTCCTGGCGGTCAGCCCCAGCTCGGTGCCCTGTGCGATGGCCTCGCGCAGAAGGTTCCCCGTGGAGATCACGGGGACCTTCAGCGCTTTGGTAAGGAACTCTGCCTGTGTGCCTTTGCCCGCTCCGGGCGCACCCAGTAGGATCAGTACCATCATCGGCCCCAATTATTCGAGGAAGCCCTTGTAGTGGCGCATCAGCATCTGGCTCTCGATGGCGCGCACCGTCTCCAGCGCGACGCCGACGATAATCAGCACCGACGTGCCGCCGATGGCCAGGCCGCCCAGACCCTTGATGTTGCTCATGACCAGCGGCAGACCGGCGATGATCGCCAGGAAGATGGCGCCCATCATCGTGATCTTGCCGAGGACCTTGGCAATGAAGTCCGAGGTCGGCTTGCCGGGGCGGAAGCCCGGGATGAAGCCGCCGTTCTTGCGCATGTTGTTGGCGACCTCAATGGGGTTGAACTGGATCGCGGCATAGAAATAGGAGAACCCGAAAATCAGCAGCACGTAGATGATGATATATGCGGGCGCGCCCTGCGCGAACCAGTTGTGCGAGAACTTATACCAGAAGGAGCCCGACGCCGGGTTGGTGAAGCCGATGATCGTCGCCGGCACCGTGCAGATGGTGGAAGCGAAGATGACCGGCATGACGCCCGACATGTTGACCTTCATGGGCAGGTTGCTGCTCTGTCCGCCGTACTGCTTGCGGCCCACGACGCGCTTGGCGTACTGGACCGGGATGCGGCGCTCAGCCTCCGTGATATAGACGATGAAGGCGATGATGCCGACGCACAGAACCAGGATCAGGACCAGGCCCCACCAGGTCATCGTCGGGGCGACGGTCTCGCCGGCCGTGTTGGTGGTGGTCTTGAAGCCGTTGATGATGCTCGTCACGGCGCGGTAGCCGCGGCTGACGATGCTCACAAAGAGGATGATCGAGATGCCGTTGCCGACACCCTTTTCGGTGATCTCATCGCCCAGCCACATGACGAACATGGCGCCGGCGACAAAGGTGCTGATGATGACGACCGCGCTCCACCAGTCGGTCTGAGCAAGCACGCCGTTATAGCTCTTGAGCATGATATAATAGGCGACGCCCATGATCACAGCCAGCGCCAGCGTCGTATAGCGGGTGATGCGGGCAAGCTTTTTCTTGCCGGCCTCGCCGCCGTCCTTGGCCAGGCGTTCCAGGGCCGGGATCGCGACCTGGAGCAGCTGAATGATGATCGAGCTGTTGATATACGGATAAATGCTCAGCGCGAGGATCGATGCGGTCTCCAGACCACCGCCCGTCAGAGTGTTGAAGTACCCGAGCAGGTTGCCGGCGTTGGCCGCCAGGAACTGGGAAGCCAGCGCGGCGGTGTCCACGAACGGAACATAGATCGCGGCGGCAAAGCGGTAAACGATGACGGCAAACAGCACGAAGGTCAGCTTCTTGCGCAGATCGGGGATCTTCCATGCGTTGCGGATGGTCTCGATCATATCAGAGCACCTCCGCCTTTCCTCCCGCGGCCTCGATCTTCTCCTTCGCGGAAGCGGTGATGCCGTCCGCCTTGACGTTCAGCTTCTTGGTGATCTCGCCGCGGCCGAGGACCTTGAGGCCCTCGTTCTTCTTGGCGGCCAGACCCTTTTCCAGACAGGCGGCGAAGGTGACTTCGGCGCCGTCCTCGAAGACGTTCAGGTCAGAGACGTTCACCTCGGCGTAATTCTTGGCGAACACATTGTGGAAGCCGCGCTTGGGCAGACGGCGCATCAGGGGCATCTGGCCGCCTTCGAAGCCGGGACGGACACCGCCGCCGGAACGGGCCCACTGGCCCTTGTTGCCGCGGCCGGCGGTCTTGCCGTTGCCGGTGCCGATTCCGCGGCCCTTGCGCTTTCCGACCGTCGTGCTCCCGGGGGCCGGCTGTAATTCATGCAGTTTCATATCCGGTGCCCTCCTTAGTTCATTTCTTCGACGCGGATCAGATACGCGATCTGGCTGATCTTGCCGCGGGTCTGCTCGTTGTCCGGCTGAACGGTGACATCGTCAATCTTCTTGAGACCCAGGGAATGGGCAGTGGCGATGTGCTTCTTGAAACGGCCGTTCAGGCTCTTGGTCAGCGTGATCTTATAGCTCTTCATGTCGGCGCCTCCTTACAGCTCCTCCGCGGACTTGCCGCGGACGAGAGCGACCTGCTGCGCGTCGCGCAGGGACTTGAGGCCCTCCATGGTGGCGGTGACCACGTTCTGCGGATTGTTCGAGCGCAGGCACTTCGTGCGGATGTCGCGGATCCCCGCGGCCTCGACCACGGCGCGGACCGCGCCGCCGGCGATGACGCCGGTGCCGGGGGCGGCGGGCTTGAGCAGCACTTCGCCGGCGCCGAACTTGCCGATGGTCTCATGGGGAATGGTGGTGCCCCGCAGGGACACATGCACCAGGTTCTTCTTCGCGTCTTCCAGACCCTTGCGGATCGCGTCGGGCACTTCGGAGGACTTGCCGAGGCCAAAGCCAACGATCCCCTTGCCGTCGCCGACGACCACCAGAGCGGAGAACTTCATAATGCGTCCGCCCTTGACCGTCTTGCTGACGCGGTTCACGGCAACGACCTTCTCGGTGAGTTCCAGGGCGTTGGCGTCAATCAATTTAGCCATTCTGTTCGTCCTCCCTTAAAACTTCAGTCCGCCTTCGCGGGCGGCGTCTGCCAGGGCCTGAACACGGCCATGATAGATATAGCCGCCGCGGTCAAAGACCACTTCTTCAATGCCCTTGGCCTTGGCGCGCTCGGCGAGGAGCAAACCAACCTTCTTCGCGGCGTCGCAGTTGCCGCCGTAAACGCCGAAATCCTTTTCGTTGCTGCCGGCAGCGCACAGGGTGACGCCGGCGACATCGTCGATGATCTGGGCGTAGATGTTCTTGGCGCTGCGGAAAACGTCCAGACGAGGACGCTCGGCGGTGCCGGAAACCTGGGCGCGCACTCTCTTGTGACGCTTGAGACGCTGAGCGTTGGAATCAAACCTCTTAATCATAAATGCGCACCTCCTTATTTCTTCTTGGCGCCGGTCTTGCCCTCTTTGCGACGGACATTTTCGCCGGCATAGCGGATGCCCTTGCCCTTGTACGGCTCAGGCGGCCTCTTCTCGCGGACCTCGGCGGCAAACTGGCCGACGGCCTGCTTGTCAATGCCGGAAATGACGATCTTGTTCGGGGCCGGGACATCGATGGTGATGCCGTCGATCTCCGGGACCAGAACGGGATGAGAATAACCGACGATCAGATTGAGGTTCTTGCCTTCCTTGGCGCAGCGGTAGCCGACGCCCTGGATCTCCAGCTCCTTCTTATAGCCCTCGGTGACGCCGATGACCATATTGTGGATCAGGCTGCGGGTCAGTCCGTGCAGGGACTTGTGCAGCTTATCCTCGCTGGGGCGCTTGACCAGGACTTCCGCGCCCTGGACCTCGATCTGCATGTCGGGATGCATCGCTTTGGTGATCTCGCCCTTGGGGCCCTTGACGGTGACGACGTGTCCGTCGACCTTGACGGTGACGCCGGCCGGGATGACCACGGGCATTCTTCCGATTCGAGACATATCCGTGTACCTCCCTTACCAGACAAACGCGAGGACTTCGCCGCCCACATGGAGCTCGCGAGCCTTCTTGTCCGTCATAATGCCCCTCGACGTGGAGATGATGGCGACGCCCAGACCCTTCAGCACGCGGGGCAGCTCCTCGGCGCCGGCGTAAACGCGCAGGCCCGGCTTGCTGACGCGGCGGAGGCCCTGGATGGCCTTCTCCTTGTTCGCAGTGTACTTCAGCGTGATCTTGATGTTGCCCTGGATGCCTTCCGCCGTGACGTCATAAGCCTTGATATAGCCCTCTTCCAGCAGGATCTGGGCAATGGCCTTCTTGACGTTGGAGGCGGGAACGTCCACGGTGGCGTGCCGGGCGGAGCCGGCGTTGCGGATACGAGTCAGCATATCCGCGATGGGATCGGTGATCTGCATCGTGTGTTTCCTCCTTACAGAAGTTAGAGAGCGGCGCATATTTGCGGCGTTTCGACGGCGGGATACCGCCCGTCGGGGTCTCCCGATTTGGCGGGATGCCGCCAGGTGATTGAGCCGCGGCCCTCTCCACTATTCTTGCGGCCCACTGTGCCGCGGGGGTTTGATGTTCATGCGCGCGGCCGGGCGCCTTCTCCGCAGGCGGTACGGATGTACGGCCAGGAGAAAACGCGGCGGGAGCGCAGCGGCGCGGCCGGATTTACCAGCTCGCCTTGCGGACGCCGGGGATCTCGCCCTTGTACGCCAGCTCGCGGAAGCAGATACGGCAGACGCCGAAATCGCGCAGGTAGGCGTGCGGACGGCCGCAGATCTTGCAGCGGTTGTAATTGCGGGTGGAGAACTTGCCACCGCGCTGCTGCTTGAGGATCATCGAAGTTTTAGCCATATTTTTGTTCTTCCCCCTTATTTCGCAAACGGCGCGCCCAGCAGACTGAGCAGCTCGCGGGCTTCCTCGTCGGTGTGGGCGGTGGTGGTGAACACCACGTCCATGCCGCGGATCTTGTCGATCTTGTCGTACTCGATCTCCGGGAAGATCAGCTGCTCCTTGAGGCCCAGGGCATAGTTGCCGCGGCCGTCGAAGGCGTTGGGGTTGATGCCGCGGAAGTCGCGGACGCGGGGCAGGGCGATGTTGAACAGACGGTCCAGGAACTCCCACATCCGGTCGCCGCGCAGCGTGACCTTGGCGCCGATGTCCATGCCCTCGCGGATCTTGAAGTTGGCGACGGACTTGCGCGCCTTGGTGATGACCGGCTTCTGGCCGGTGATCTTGGTCAGGTCGGAAACAACGGCGTCAAGCGCCTTGGAATTGTCCTTGGCCTCGCCGCAGCCGACGTTGACGACGATCTTGTTGAGCTTCGGGATCTGCATGACGCTCTGGTACTCGAACTTCTTCATCAGAGCGGGCGCGATCTCCTTCTGATAGCGGACCTTGAGGCGGGGGACGTAGCCCTCCGGCGCCTTGACGGTCTCGGCCTTCTTCTTGTCAGCCTTGGGCGCCTTGACGGTCTTGGCTTCGGCGGCCTTCTTTTCAGTTGCCATATCCTATTCCTCCTCCCGTCTCACAGCGCCGCGCCGCACTTTTTGCAGACGGCGATCTTCTTGCCATCCTCGCCGATCTTGTGACCGACGCGGGTGGGTTTGTCACACTTCGGGCAGACATGCATGACCTTGCAGGCGCGGATCGGGGTCTCCTTGTTGACGATGCCGCCGGCCTCGCCCTCGCGGCGGGGCTTGGTGTGATGCGCCGTGATGGCGACGCCTTCCACGATGACGGTGCCCTTCTTCGGGGAAGCGGACAAAACCTTGCCGCGCTTGCCCTTATCCTTGCCGGACAGGACCACGACGGTGTCGCCGCGCTTGATGTTTAACGTGTTCATCAGCAGCGTACCTCCTTACAGCACTTCGGGAGCCAGCGAGAGGATCTTCATGTAATCCTTCTCGCGCAGCTCACGGGCCACCGGTCCAAAGATGCGGGTGCCCCGCGGGGTCTTGTCGTCCTTGATGATGACGGCCGCATTCTCATCGAAACGGACGTAGGAGCCGTCGGCGCGGCGCAGCCCCTTGACGGAGCGCACAATCACGGCCTTGACGACCTCGCCCTTCTTGACCTGCCCGCCGGGGGTCGCCTTGCGGACAGAGGCGACGATGACGTCGCCGATATTTCCGTATCTGCGGGTGGAGCCGCCGAGAACACGGATGCACTTGAGCTCCTTCGCGCCCGTATTGTCGGCGACGCGAAGATACGATTCCTGTTGTACCACGGCTAACCCTCCTTATTTGGCCTTCTCGATGATCTCAACAACACGCCAGCGCTTATCCTTGGACAGCGGGCGCGTCTCCATCACGCGGACGCGGTCGCCGATGTGGCACTCGTTGTTCTCATCGTGGGCCTTCATTTTATAGGTGTTCTTGACGATCTTCTTATACAGCGGATGCTGCACACGGTCGGCGATGGCAATGACGACGGTCTTGTCCATCTTGTCGGAAACAACCGTGCCGATCCTGGTCTTGCGGAAAGCTCTTTCAGTCATGGTTTCTTCCTCCCTCACGCTCAGGACTTGGCCGCGGGCTGACGCTCGCGGAGCACGGTCTTGATTCTGGCGATGTCGTGCTTGACTTCCCCGATCTTCATCGGATTGTCGAGCTGGTTGGTGGCGTGCTGGAGGCGCAGGTTGAACAGATCCTTCTTCAGCTCGCTCAGCTTGGCGTTGAGCTGTTCCACGGAAAGCTCACGGACTTCCTTGCTCTTCATCATGCCTCACCGCCTTCCGCAGTCTGCTCCCGCCGGACGAACTTCGCCTTGCAGGGGAGCTTGTAGCTGGCCAGTCTCATGGCCTCGCGGGCGTCCTCTTCCGGCACGCCGGCGATCTCAAACAGCACGCGGCCGGGCTTGACCACGGCCACCCAGTACTCGGGGGAGCCCTTGCCGGAGCCCATGCGGGTCTCGGCCGGCTTCTCAGTCACGGGCTTGTCGGGGAAAATCTTGATCCAGACCTGGCCGCCGCGCTTGGTGTAGCGGGTCATGGCGACACGGGCGGCCTCGATCTGCTGGCTGGTGATCCAGCAGGGCTCGGTGGCCTGCAGGCCGTACTCACCGTAGTTGACAACGTTGCCGCGGGTCGCTTTGCCCTTCATGCGGCCGCGCTGAACGCGACGGTATTTGACTCTCTTAGGCATTAACATGATTACTCGGCTCCTCCTTCCTTCTTGGGAGCTTCCTGAGCGGGCGCGGCAGCGGGAGCCGGCTGGGGACGCTGATAAGGACGTCCCTGCGGGCCGCGCGGCCCGGCGGAAAACTGGGGCTTGCGATCACCGAAACGGCCTCCGTTGCCCGGACGGCCGCCATCGCGGCGCGGCGGACGATCGCCAAAGCGGCGGTCACCATCGCGGCGCGGCGGACGATCGCCATCGCGGCGGTCGCGGCGGTCGCGGCGCGGAGCGGCGACGTCGGTGGTGCGCGGGCCGCCGGTCAGCACTTCGCCCTTGTACAGCCAGACCTTGACGCCGATGCGCCCATAGGTGGTCTTGGCCTCGGCGAAGCCGTAATCGATGTCGGCGCGCAGAGTCTGCAGCGGGATGGTGCCCTCGTGATAATGGTCGCGGCGGGCGATCTCGGCGCCGCCCAGCCGGCCGGACACGTTGGTCTTGATGCCCTTGGCGCCCAGCTTCATGGCGCGCTGCATCGCCATCTTCATGGCGCGGCGGTAGCTGATGCGCTTCTCAAGCTGAGAGGCGATGTTCTCGGCGACCAGCTGCGCGTTGAGGTCCGGGCTGCGGACTTCGACGATCGAGATGGCGACCGGCTTGTTGATCATCTTGGAGACGGTCTCCTGCAGCTTTTCGACTTCGGCGCCGGCCTTGCCGACGATCATGCCCGGGCGGGCGCAATGGATGAAGATGCGGACCTTGGCGCTGTCGCGCTCAATCTCGATCTTCGGGATACCGGCCTGATACAGGGTATCCTTGAGGTATTTGCGGATCTTGTAGTCCTCCACAAGCAGGTCGCCGACTTTTTCATCCTTGGCGAACCAGCGGGAGTCCCAACCGTTGATGACACCCACACGCAGACCGTGGGGATTCACTTTCTGGCCCATAGTACTCCTCCTGCCTTATTCTTTCTCGGCGAGAACCAGGCTGATATGGCAGGTTCTCTTGTTGATGCGGGCCGCTCCGCCGCGGGCGCGCGGCATCATCCTCTTGAGGATGGGGCCGGGGCTCACGAACACGCTGGAGACATAGAGCTTCTCGGGATTCATCTCGTGATTGTTCTCCGCGTTGGCCATGCAGCTCTTGAGCAGCTTCAGCAGCGGCTCGGTGGAGGACTTACGGGTGTTCATCAGGATGGCGACGGCCTCGGCCGCGCTCTTCCCGCGAATCAGGTCGCAGACGATCTGTGCCTTGCGGGGAGTGATGCGAATAAACTTGACAGATGCTCTGGCTTCCATATTCGTCCTCCCCCTTACTTCGCGGCCGGCGCAGCAGGCGCGGCGGCAGTGGCGGCCTTGTTTCCGGAGTGTCCGCGGAAGGTGCGGGTGGGGGCGAACTCGCCCAGCTTGTGTCCGACCATATCCTCGGTGATATACACGGGAATGTGCTTCCGGCCGTCATGGACGGCGATGGTATGGCCCACGAACTCCGGGAAGATCGTGGAAGCTCTCGACCAGGTCTTGAGCACTTTCTTTTCGCCAGCTTCGTTGAGCTGGTTGACCCTCTTCAGCAGCTCGGGAGCCACAAAGGGGCCCTTCTTAACGCTTCTGCCCATTTATTTGTGTCTCCTTTCCTTATTTGCCGTTGCGGCGCTTCACGATTTGCTTGTCGGTGCGATGGTTCTTCTTGCGGGTCTTGTAACCCAGGGTGGGCTTGCCCCACGGGGTCACAGGGCCGGGATGGCCGATCGGGGCCTTGCCTTCGCCGCCGCCGTGCGGGTGGTCAACCGGGTTCATGACCGAGCCGCGGACCGACGGGCGAACGCCGAGGTGACGGGTCTTGCCGGCCTTGCCGAGGTTGACGTTCTCGCTGTCGATGTTGCCGACCTGACCGATGGTCGCGCGGCAGTTCATCTTGATATAGCGGACCTCGCCGGAGGGCATACGGACCTGAGCGGCCTCGCCTTCCTTGGCCATCAGCTGCGCGGCGCCGCCGGCGGCGCGCACCAGCTGGCCGCCGCGGCCGGCGTACAGCTCGATGTTGTGGATCATGGTGCCGAGCGGGATGTTGGCGATGGGCAGGCAGTTGCCCGGCTTGATGTCCGCGCCGGCGCCGGAGACGACGACGTCGCCGACCTTGAGGCCGTTCGGCGCCAGGATATAGCGCTTCTCGCCGTCCTCATAGCGGACCAGGGCGATGAACGCGGTGCGGTTGGGATCGTACTCGACGGTCTGCACGGTGGCGGGCATATCGAGCTTGTCGCGCTTGTAGTCGACGACACGGTATTTCTGCTTGTTGCCGCCGCCGTGATGGCGGACGGTGATGCGGCCGTAGCTGTTGCGGCCAGCGGTCTTCTTCAGCTTTTCCAGCAGGCTCTTCTCAGGCTTGACGCGGCTCAGTTCCCGGTAATCGGTCACGGTCATGTGACGGCGGGAAGGAGTCGTCGGCTGGAAGCTCTTGATGGCCATACGTCTTCACTCCTAAATCTGTTATTTCGTTTCGCGCCCCCGAAAAGCGGGGGCATACCTTCGCGCGGTCGGAAGGCGCGGCGCGCCTCTCGGCTGGTCGGGACCGGGGGAACGGCCGATTAGACCATGCCCTCGAAGACCTCGATGGCCTTGCTGTCCTCGGTCAGACGGATGACCGCCTTTTTGCGGGCCGCGGTCCTGCCGGTGTTGCCGGTGCGGCCGCGCTTTTCCTTGCCGGGAACGTTCAGGGTATTGACGCTCAGAACCTTGACGCCGAAGATCTGCTCCACGGCGCGGCGGATCTCGATTTTGTTGGCGTCGCGCGCGACTTCGAAGACGTACTTCTTGTCGGCGACGGCTTCCATCGACTGCTCCGTGATGACGGGGCGGAGAATGATGTCGTATGCGGTCTTCATTTCGCGTACACCTCCTGGATCTTGAGGACGGCGTCCTTGTCGGCAATCAGCTTGTCGGCGCGCAGGATGTCGTAGACGCAGAGGATGGAGGCGATGGTGGTCTTGACGCCGGGGATGTTGCGGGCGGAGAGCACCACGTTCTTCCGGACCTCCGGGGTGACGACCAGGGCTTTGCCCTCGGCGCCGGCCGCCTTGAGGAAAGCGGTCATGTTCTTGGTCTTGACCTCCTTGAGGTCGAGGCCCTCGACGACGATCAGCTCGCCGGCGCCGGCCTTGGCGCTCAGGGCGCTGCGGATGGCCAGCTGCTTGAGCTTGCGGTTGAGGCCGAGACGGAAGTCGCGCGGCTTGGGGCCGAACGCGATGCCGCCGTGGGTGTAGTGCGGGGCGCGGATGCTGCCCTGACGGGCGCGACCGCTGCCCTTCTGCCGCAGAGGCTTCCTGCCGCCGCCGGAGACTTCGGCGCGGGTCAGGGTGCTCTGGGTGCCCTGGCGCTGGTTGGCCAGGTAGTTCTTGACGTCCGCGTGCATCGCGCGCTCGTTGGGCTCGATGCCGAAGACGGTTTCGTTGAGTTCGATCTCGCCCACGACCTTGCCGGTCATGTCGATCACATTCACTTTAGCCATTGTTCGTCTCCTCCTTTCAGGCGTTCTTGACCGTGTTCTTGATGAACACGATGCCGCCCTTGGGGCCGGGGACGGCGCCGCGGATGGCGATCATGTTGGCCTGCGCGTCCACCTTGACGACCTCAAGGTTCTGGACGGTGACCTGCTCGCAGCCCAGATGTCCGGCCATCTCGAGGCCCGGCATCACGCGGGACGGATCGGTGTTGGCGCCCGTGGAACCGACGCTGCGGTGCACAGGGCCGACGCCGTGGGAATGCTGCTGGGAATGGTGGTTCCAGCGCTTGACGACGCCGGCGTACCCCTTGCCCTTGCTGATGCCGACCACGTCGATCTTGTCGCCGGCCGCGAAGGCATCCGCCAGGACGACGTCGCCGACGTTCATCTCGGCGGCCTTCTCCAGCCGGAACTCCTTCAGGTACTTCTTCGGGGCGATGTTCGCCTTGGCGAAGTGACCCTTTTCGGGCTTGTTCTGTCTCTTCTCGCTCAGGTCCTCGAACCCGAGCTGCACGGACGCGTAGCCGTCCTTCTCCGCAGTCTTCTTCTGCACCACGGTGCAGGGGCCGGCCTCGATGACGGTGACCGGGATGACCTTCCCGTTCTCGTCAAAGATCTGCGTCATGCCGACTTTCTTTCCGATGATGGCTTTCTGCACGTTATTTCCTCCTTGCAGTTAGTGGTTGGTCAGCAGTACGAAGCGGTGAGATTCGCTTCGCCTTCACTTCTCAACATAACCTGCCCCCTTGCGGGGACCGGGACGTTGATGAAAGATGGAATGGGGACTTACAGCTTGATCTCGATTTCGACGCCGGCGGGCAGGTCGAGGTTCATCAGGGACTCGACCGTCTTCTGGGACGGATTCTTGATGTCGATCAGGCGCTTGTGGGTGCGGCGCTCGAACTGCTCGCGGCTGTCCTTATATTTATGGACGGCGCGCAGGATGGTGATGATCTTCTTGTCGGTCGGCAGCGGGATGGGGCCGGACACCTCGGCGCCGGAGCGCTTGGCGGTCTCGACGATCTTCTCGGAAGCCTGGTCGATCAGCTGATGATCATAAGCCTTGAGACGGATGCGCATGTTCTGCATGTCTGCCATGGGGTTTTCCTCCTGTTTTCATACAATGTTTTCGCGCATGTGGACATTGTACGGCGGAAATAGTGCCACGCCGCCGTGTGTATCGCAAACCGGGCATAAATGAAACCGGCGATACATACATCAGACCGGCACACATGACATCCCGTTGGTTCCCGCCCGGCTTTCCGGCACGCGCCGGCAGTTCCGGAGCTTGATGGGGACGCGGAATGTGTAGTTGTTCCTGCCGCCCGATTGTCGGACCTACTCCGCCGGAGTTCCCCGCTCTCGCGGCAATCTCCGGCATCATCGCCGCCTGTTATGCGCAAACAGGCATAGTACGCCCATGCGGGCGCTTTTATAGAATATCATCACCGGGGGCGGTTGTCAACGCTTTTTTGAAATTATTTGCGGAAATTTTCGGAAAAAAGGCCGCCGCTCCGGAGCTGCCTCCGGAGCGGCGGCGCCGGGCCTCAGTTCTTGCTGAACAGGACGTAGGACGGCGTGCGGTTGTCGCAGTCGCGGGCGATGACGGCGATGTCGGCATAGACGCTGCCGCCCTCGACGCGCACCTTGTCGCGGCGGCCCTCGCGGTCATACTTGGTCGGGGTGATCGAGGGGTCCCAGACGGTGATCTCGCGGCCGTTGGCGGCGGCCAGGACGATGAAGTGCCCGCCGGTCGTAAAGACGCCCGTCCAGCCGGGGCGGTCGCCGCCGGAGTTGGCGACGGCCAGGCCGCGCCCGTCCTGCAGAAACTGCAGCAGGCGGCCGGCGTCGTTCGTCAGCTCATAGCGCAGCCCGAAGCGGCGGGCGACCGCCGCGGCGAGAATGCTGATCTCGGTGCCGGTGTCGTCGCGCGCGCCGCAGGACAGGGCCAGCTCGGCGGCCTCGGCCGGGGTGAAGCGCTGCGCGGTCAGCGCCTCGACGACCATGCAGCAGGCGCACAGGCCGCAGCCGCTGCTGGCGACGGTGGCGCCGTCGTTTTTCCAGACATAGGGGAGGTTGGGATAGTCGTTCTGATTGTAAAACATCGTTTTGCCTTTCTTTCTTGATCTGCGCGCCGGGCGCGCGGCGTCCGGCCTCAGAGATTGTAGAGCTTGGTGAACTTCGCGGTCAGGTAGTCGGTGTAGAACTTCGGGTCGAAGGCGGCGCCGCAGCAGTTGCGCAGCACCTCGGGCGGGGTGATGAGCGCGCCCCACTTGTAGATGCGCTCGGTGAGCCAGGCGACGATGGGGGCCAGCTCGCCCCTGCCGACCAGCTCCCACACCGGCAGATCCTTCTCCATCGAGGCGACGATCTGGCAGGAATAGGCGCTGCCGATCGAGTAGCTCGGGAAATAGCCGAAGGAGGCGCTGCTCCAGTGGGAATCCTGCAGCACGCCCTCGCGGTCGCAGGGGACCTCGACGCCGAGATACTGCCGGTACAGGTCGTTCCAGGCCTGCGGCAGCTCGTCGACGCCCAGCGTGCCGGCAAAGATGCGCTTCTCCAGCTCATAGCGGATCAGGACATGGAGCGAATAGGTCAGCTCGTCGGCCTCGGTGCGGATCAGCGAGGGCTGGGCCATGTTGACGGCCTGCCAGAACTCGCGGGCCGTGACGTCGCCCATCTGCGCCGGGAACAGCTCCTGCACCTTGGGGAAGATCAGGTCGCAGAACGGCTCGCTGCGGCCGACGATGTTCTCCCAGAAGCGGGACTGGCTCTCATGGACGCCCATGCTGGTGCCGTGCGCCAGGGCGGAGTGCAGCAGCTCGTCGCCGACGTGCAGCTCGTAGAGGGCGTGGCCGCCCTCGTGGACGACGCTGAACAGGTTGCTGACCATGTTGTCCTCGTGATAGTGGGTGGTGATGCGCACGTCGTTCTTCGAGAACTCGGTCGTGAACGGATGCTCGGTCTCGCCGAGCGTGCAGTGGCGCGGGTCGATGGTCATGACGCCCATGACGTACTGCGACAGCCGGCGCTGCTGCTCGATCGGGCACTTCCGGGTCAGGAAGTCGCAGCGCGGCTGCCAGCCCTTGTCGATGATGCGCTGGACGAGCGGGACCACGGTCGCCTTGACGGTCTCGAAATAGGCGTCGGCGGTCTTCACGTCCAGGCCGCGCTCATACTCGTTGAGCAGCGTGTCGTAGACCGGCTTGCCGGGGGCGATGTACTGCGCGTATTTGCGCTGGAAGTCGATCATTTTCTGCAGATGGGGCTTGAAGAGGGCGTAGTCGCTCTTCTCCTTGGCCTCGTGCCAGGCGTTCTGGGCGGCGTTCTGATCGACCTGGAAGGCGACATACTCCTCCATCGGGATGCAGGACAGCTTGCGCTGCTCCTCGAACAACTCCTCAGCCTCGCGCCGCGTCTGGAAGTCCAGCTCGCCGCGCCGCTCATAGAGCGCGCGCAGCAGCTCCTTGTAGGCTTCGTCGGTCTCGAGGCGGTAGATGGCCTCGCTGAGAACGCCGAGGGTGTCGCCCAGCGTCTCCGACGCCCCCTGCGGCATGCTGGTGACGGAATCGTAGCCGAGCAGTCCCATGGCGTGGGAATACGCGTGCATCTGCTTCTGGTGGGCCTTGAAGCGCTCCACCATCTGGTTCAGTTCCATAATCCGCACTCCTTTAATATAAAACGGTCAGTCTGATGCTGCGGCCTCCGCCGCGGCTGCGGACGGCGCCGTCCTCAGTTTAGCGCATTTGCCAGCGTCTTGTCAATGACGGCCCCGACCCGCTCCCGCAGCAGCGGGCAGGTCTCGAGCTGCGGGTCGCGCGCCAGCAGGGCGCGCGCCTCCTGCTGCGCCGTCTCGAGGATGCCCATGTCGCCCGCCAGGTCGGCGATGCGGAAGGCCGGCAGGCCGTGCTGCCGGTCGCCGAAGAAATCGCCCGGCCCGCGCAGGCGCAGGTCCTCGCGGGCGATCTCGAAGCCGTCGGACGTGCGCTCGAGCGTGCTCAGGCGCTGCTTCGCCGTCTCGGAGGGGTCGCCGCTCATCAGGATGCAGTAGCTCTGCCGCGTGCCGCGGCCGACCCGGCCGCGCAGCTGGTGCAGCTGGGAGAGCCCGAACAGCTCGGCGTTCTCGACCACCATCAGGGTGGCGTTGGGGACGTCGACGCCGACCTCGATCACCGTCGTCGAGACCAGCACGTCCAGCCCGCCCGCGGCAAAGGCGGCCATGACGCGGTCCTTCTCGGCGCCCTTCATCCGCCCGTGCAGCAGGCCGATGCGCAGCGACGGCAGCGCCTTTTGCAGCGCGGCGCAGTAGGCGACGGCGGCCTTCTTCTCCTCGCCGGGGTCGTCCTCCTCCCCGACGCGGGGACAGACGATATAGGCCTGTCCGCCGGCGGCGACCTCCTTTTTCAAAAAGGCGTACATGCGGGCCCGCTTGCTCTCGCCGACGACGAAGGTCTCAATGCGCTGCCGTCCCGGCGGCAGCTCGTCCAGCACCGAGATCTCCAGATCGCCGTAGAGGATCAGGGTCAGGGTGCGCGGGATCGGCGTCGCCGACATGACAAGCAGGTGGGCGTCCTGCGTTTTCTGCCCGAGGGCGGCGCGCTGGCGGACGCCGAAGCGGTGCTGCTCGTCGACGACGAACAGCGCGGCCTCCGGCACGGCCACGTCGCCCTGCAGCAGGGCGTGGGTGCCGCACAGGACGGCGTAGCCGCCGGCGGCGGCCGTCTCCTTGACGGCGCGCTTCTGCGCCGCGGTCAGCGAGCCGACCAGCAGGCCGACGGACAGGCCGTGCGGCCCAAGCAGCTGGGTGAGGGTGCGGGCGTGCTGGCGCGCCAGCAGCTCGGTCGGCGCCATGATGACGCTCTGGCGGCCGCTGCGGGCGGCCAGATAGGCGCAGGCGGCGGCGACCAGGGTTTTGCCGCTGCCGACGTCGCCCTGCAGCAGCCGGTTCATGCGCTGCCCGGAGCACATGTCGGCATAGGCCTCGGCCACGGCGCGGCGCTGCGCGCCCGTCGGCGCGAAGGGCAGGGCGGAAAAAAAAGCCTCCGGGTCGCAGGGCGTCAGCTTCTGCCCGCTCTCCCCGTGCTCGCCGGCGCGCAGGAACTGCAGCGCGCAGCAGAAGGAGAGCAGCTCCTCGAAGATCAGGCGGCGGCGGGCCTGGCGGACGTCCTCCGGCGTCTGCGGGCGGTGGATGCCCTCATAGGCGCGCTCCGGCGGCCAGAGGCGGTATTTCCCGACCAGCTCCGGCGGCAGCGGCTCGCGGTAATGGCCGCGGGCCAGCTCCAGCGCCTGGTCGGTGACGCTCATCAGCAGGGCCTGGGAGACCCCCTCGGTGCGGCGGTAGATCGGGACGATGCGCCCCACGATCCGGCCCGCGCCGGCGGCGTCGAAGAGGGGATTGACCATCGAGCGGAAGGCGCCGCGCGTCTCGGCCCGGCCCCAGAAATCATATTCGCGCCCCACCGTCAGCCGCCCCTTGACATAGGGGTTGTTGAAGAAGGTCAGGTTCAGAATCCCGGTGGCGTCAAAGACGCGCACGCGGGTCATGGTCCGCCCGCCGGGCAGCCGCGCGACCTGCGGCTCGGCGGCGACCATGGCCCGGATGAAGGCGCCGACGCCGTCCGCCAGGCCGAAGATGGTCTGGTTCTCGCGGCGGTCCTCATAGTCGCGCGGGAAAAAGGTCAGCGCGTCCTCCAACGTCAAAAGGCCCAGCTTCTCCAGCTGGGCCTGATGCTTGGGGCCGACGCCGCGCAGCGTGCCGAGGCTGCCGCGCAGCGTGTCGTTCACAGCGAGCGGCACAGGCCGACGACCACGCCGAGCACGGCGCACTCGCGGCCGTCGATCGGCGCGTAGGCCGGGTTCTCCGGCATCAGCCACACCTGTCCGGCGCGGCGGCGCAGGCGCTTGACGGTCGCCTCCTCGCCGAGCAGGGCGACGACGATCTGGCCGCTGTCGGCGGTGTTCTGCTTCCGCACGATGACGGTGTCACCGTCAAGGATGGCGGCGCCGATCATGCTGTCGCCGCGCACGCGCAGGCCGAACAGCTCGCCGGAGGCGTCGCCGTCATAGGCGACATAGCCGATTGTGTCCTCCTGGGCCAGGATCGGCAGGCCGGCGGTGACGGTGCCGAGCACCGGCACGCTGCGCCAGCTCGGCGTCCCCGGCACCGACAGCGCCCGCGTCTTGCGCCCGTCCTTCTCCAGGTAGCCGTTTTCCTGCAGAATCTTGAGGTGCGAGTGGACGGTGGAGGGCGAACGCAGGCTGACCGCCTCGCAGATCTCGCGGACGGTGGGCGGGTAGCCGTTCTCCCGCGTGGAGCTGGTGACAAACTCCAGGATGCGCTGCCGCATCGGACTGAGCGCTTTCATCTCCGCACGCCTCCCTTGTATCGATTGTTTTATTTATACCATATCCGCCGCCAAAAAGCAAACATTTGTTTGCGGCCGGCGGCGGCGGCCCGCAAAAAAGGCTTCTTTCCCCCGCGGCGCGGGGAAAAGAAGCCTCTGTGCGCTGAGCGGCGCGGGCGGTCACACGGGCTCGTCGGAACGCGCCTCGCGGCGGATGCGGAAAAAGACGACCAGGTACATCACGGCGACAAAGGCCACAAAGACGACGGTGGCCTTCGTCGTGCCCAGCATCGCGCAGGTGTCGTAGACGCCGTGAAGCACGACGGCGACCAGGTAGCCGCGCAGCAGGTTGCCGATCTTGCCGGCGCGGTTGCCCCAGTCCTCGCAGATCTTGGCCCGCCCGAAATAGGAGCCCATGAACACGGCGAAGCTCATGTGTCCGGGGATGGAGAGCAGCGCCCGCGGCAGGGCGACCGACAGCCCGTAGTTGAAGACGTAGCCGACGTTCTCAAAGGCGGCGAAGCCCAGCGAGACGCACACGGCGTAGACGACGCCGTCGAAGCGGTAGTTGAAGTTGGGCTCGCGCCAGGCGCGCTTGTAGAGGAAGAGGAACTTGGTGCCCTCCTCGACCACGGCGACGACCAGAAAGGCCAGCAGGATGATGTATTTCGCGGTGTTCTGCCGCACGTGCGCGTCGAGCGCGGCGGTGCCGAGCTTCTCCAGCACGATCGAGGCCAGGGCCGCCAGCACGCCCCGCAGCACCAGCGACCACAGCAGGCGGGGCGGCTCCTTCTCAATGGAATCCATGCGGTAGATAAAGCGCAGGAGCAGGAATGCGGGCAGGACCGCGGCCGCGACATAGATGGCCAGCACGGTCAGCTCCGGCGACATGAAGAACATCGTCCGCGCCTCCTTCGGTTTATTTCTTGAGCAGCTCCAGCAGGAACTCGGTCTGCAGGCGCATCCCCAGCGGGATGCAGCGCTCGTCGACGTCGAAGCCGTTGTTGTGCAGTCCGGCGGTGATGCCGCGGGCGCTGTTGCCGCAGCCGAGCTGGTAGAACCCGCCGCCCTTCTTCGAGCCGTCGATGAAATAGGAGAAGTCCTCGCCGCCCAGGCTCGGGAACTGCTTCATCAGCACGTGCTCCGCGCCGAGCAGCTCCTTCGCGCGCGGCAGGAGAATGTCGATCACGGCGTCGGTGTTGATGAGCGCCGCATAGCCCCATTCGATCTCCACGTCCGCCTTGCAGCCGTAGCCGGCGGCGATGTTCTCGGCCAGCGCGCGGATGCGTTCGGCCGCGAACGTGCGCGTCTCGGGGTCGAGCGTGCGCAGCGTGCCGGTCATCGTCACCCGGTCGGCGATGATGTTGCTCTTGGTGCCGCCCGCGATGGTGCCGATGGTCAGCACGGCGCTGTTGAGCGGGGAGATGCTGCGGCTGACGAAGCTCTGCAGCCCGGAGACGACGCCCGCCGCCGCGACGATCGCGTCGATGCCCTTTTCGGGATAGGCGCCGTGGCCCGACTTGCCGTGCACGGTGATGTTCACCGTGTCGCAGGAGGCGTTGAGCTGGCCGTAGCGGAACTCGGCATAGCCGACGTCCATATAGGGCTGGACGTGCAGGCCGATGGTGTAATCGACGTCCGGATTTTTGCAGCAGCCCTCCTTGACCATGCGGTCGCCGCCGCCGACGGTCTCCTCGGCGGGCTGGAAGAAGAACTTGACGGTGCCGCACAGCTCGTCCTCCATCTCCTTGAGCAGCCGGGCCGCGCCGAGCTGGATGGTGGTGTGGACGTCGTGGCCGCAGGCGTGCATGACGCCGTCGTTGAGCGAGCAGTAGGGGCGGTTTTTGTCCTCCTGCAGCGGGAGGGCGTCCATGTCGGCGCGGGCCGCGACGACGGGGCCGGGCTTCTTGCCGCGCACGACGGCGACGATGCCGGTGTCGGCGACATGGTCGCGGTGCTCGATGCCCCATTCGTCGAGCAGCGCGGCGACACGGGCGGAGGTGCGCTGCTCATGCTCGCTCAGCTCGGGGTGGCGGTGCAGGTCGCGGCGGATCTCCACCATTTCCGGCGTCAGCTCCGCGATCCGTTTTTGAAGATTCATCTATGGTTCCCCCTGTCAAATAAAAATCAGCGTGCGTCAATAATCGCGCCGAACGCAGGGCTTGCCCGTCCGCGCGGTCAGGAAGGCCCCGAAGGCCGCCGGATCGCCCTGGACGAAATCGCTCTTGCGCAGGATGTGCGCCATTTTGAGCGCGACGTAGACAAAATAGTAATCCCGGGTCTCAAAGAGGCGGGTCACCTCGCCGTAGCCGACCGTGCCGCCCTCGTCGCTGCTCGAATAGGTGAAGCCGTCCGGCCCGAAGCGGTACTCGATGACCATGCCCATGTTGGCGGCGCCGCGGCGCAGCCCGGTGCTGATGCGCAGGATCGCCAGCGGCCGGCCGAAGATCACGGCCAGACCGATCAGGATGCTGAGGACGTAGAGCAGGCGGAAGCCCGCGTAGACCGTGGCGATCACGCCGCCCGCGAGGATGAACAGGCCCAGCAGCACGCCGACGGCGCGCGCCATCACTCCGCCTCCGCGGGCATCGACGTGAACCTTGGCATAGGTGCGGTAGGCGTCCTGGTCGTGGCGGGTGCGGATGAGGTACTGCTCCATTTCGGTGTGCCTCCTGTTGTATTTATTTCTCCCGTTGTGTTTACTTGATGACGACGGTCCGCGTCGCCGCGTCCCAGTCCACCGCGAAGGCGAGCGGGCCCGCGACCCAGCGCAGGTTGACATAGTTGTTGCCGTGGAACTGATAGGCGGTCAGGGCGACCTCGCTGCCGTCGACGGTCACGGTGATGCGCCGCGGCACGGCTTCCAGGCGCTCGCCCGCCGTCAGCGGCGCCGGCTCGTCCGCCGCCGCCGGCTGATAGTCGCTGCCCGTCGTCACGGCGACGGTGCGGGTGTCCCCGTCCCACGAGACGTCGAAGGCGTGCGCCGTGCCGCGCAGCAGGGCCGCGAGGTCGCGCAGGCGCACATAGTTGGTGCCGTCGATCTCATAGCTGGCCAGCGGCCCCGTCTGCCCGCCGCAGGCGACCTGCGCCGTCCCGGCCGTCGCCGTGTCCTGCCGCCGCAAAAAGGCGAGCAGCTCGGGCTTCTGCCAGGGGGCCTCGGTGCTGTTGACGCGCAGGCGGGTGAGGTTGCGCGTGCCGTTGTTCAGCGTCGCCATCTTGTACTTCACCACGGTGGTGATCGGGAACAGGCCGGTGTCGGCCAGGTATTCGTCCAGCCAGGGGTCGCTCTGTCCGTAAGGGTAGCTCAGCCACAGGCAGGGCGTGCCCAGCTCGCTCTCGATGCGCTCGGCGCTGACGCGCAGGTCGGGCACGACGCGGGCGAGATACTGCGCCTGGGTCTCCCCGGGGCGGCGGGCCACGCCGCGGCCCTTGTCCGGGCCGGAGACGGCGTGCAGCGAGTGGGTGTGCGAGCCGACCTCCCAGATGCCGGAGGCGACCATCTCGCGCAGCTGCGCCCAGTTCAGGTGTCCGGTCTGGCCGTAGCAGCCGCAGGTGATGACGGCCACGGCGGCGCGCATGTGCGTCTCGCGCAGGATCGGCGTCGCCAGCTTGTAGTTGCTCTCATAGCCGTCGTCAAAGGTAATCAGCACCGGGCGGCGCGGCATCGGCAGCTCGCCCGCCAGGATGCGGGGCAGGTCGGAGGGCACCAGCGGCGTGAAGCCGTTGTCGCGCAGCCAGACCATGTGGGCGCGGAACTGCTCGATCGTCAGCTCATAGGGATTGCACGGGCCCTGCTCGAGCAGATGATGATACATCAGGATCGGCAGCTCGCCGCCGCTCAGCACGACGGCGGCGTCGGTCACCGCCTTGTCGGCCGCCGCCGCGCGCACGGGCGCCGCCGCCGCGAAAACCAGCAGCAGCGCACAGCACAGCAACAATCCGCGCTTCATCTCAGGGTCCGCCTTTCCGCCGTGAAAACGGCTCGCTTTACTCATGGTGGTATTATAGCACGGCGCGCGCCGCCCCACAAGAAAAAAGCAAACTCTTTCATCGTTCACACAGATTGTCTTTTTTTTGCGCAACAGTTGTGGTATGATGGGTGATAATTGCGAACGAATCAACAGATAAAGGAAGTTTTCGACATGGCCAGTGCATTCCTCAAACGCCTCTTCGGCGACACCTCCGCCAAGGAGCTCAAGAAGATCGACCCGATCATCCAGAAGATCGAGGTTCTTGAGCCGGAGTATCAGGCCCTGACCGACGCGCAGCTCCAGGCCAAGACGCCGGAGTTCAAGGCGCGCCTGGAGAAGGGCGAGACCCTCGACGACCTGCTGCCCGAAGCGTTTGCCGCCGTGCGCGAAGCCGACCGGCGCGTGCTGGGCCAGTTTCCCTTCCGCGTCCAGCTCATCGGCGGCGTGGTGCTCCATCAGGGGCGCATCGCCGAGATGAAGACCGGCGAAGGCAAGACCATCACCTCGACGCTGCCCGCCTACCTCAACGCCCTCACCGGCCGCGGCGTCCACATCGTCACGGTCAACGACTACCTCGCCAAATACCAGGGCGAGATGATGGGCAACGTCTACCGCTTCATGGGTCTGTCCTGCGGCGTCATCATCCACGATCTCACCAACGCCGAGCGCCGCGCGGCCTACAACAGCGACGTGACCTACGGCACCAACAACGAGATGGGCTTCGATTACCTGCGCGACAACATGGCGATCTACAAGGAGGAGATGGTGCAGCGCGGCCACGTGTTCGGCATCGTGGACGAGGTGGACTCCATCCTCATCGACGAGGCCCGCACCCCGCTGATTATCTCCGGCCAGGGCGAGAAGTCCACCGACATGTATCAGCTCGCCGACCGCTTCGCCCGCACCCTGACCCCCCTCAAGATGGTCGAGGTGGACGAGAAGGAGAGCCAGGACGAGATCGAGGCCGACTATCTGGTCGACGAAAAGGCCCGCACCGCCACCATCACCCCGCGCGGCGCGCTCAAGGCCGAAAAATACTTCAGCTGCGGCACGCTGACCGACCCGGAGAACTCGACCCTGCTCCACCACATCAACCAGGCCATCAAGGCCCACGGCTGCATGAAGCGCGACGTCGACTACGTCATCCGCGACGGCGAGATCATCATTGTGGACGAGTTCACGGGCCGCCTGATGTTCGGGCGCCGCTACTCGGACGGCCTGCACCAGGCCATCGAGGCCAAGGAAGGCGTCACCGTCATGCGCGAGAACAAGACGCTGGCCACGATCACCTTCCAGAACTACTTCCGCCTCTATGAGAAGCTCTCCGGCATGACCGGCACGGCCCTCACCGAGGAGGAGGAGTTCCGCCACATCTACAACCTCGACGTCATCGAGATCCCGACCAACATGCCGATGATCCGCATTGACCACGAGGATCAGATCTTCCGCACCGAAAAGGGCAAGTTCCAGGCCGTCATCCGCCGCATCGTCGAGTGCCACGCCAAGAACCAGCCGGTGCTGGTCGGCACGATCTCCATTGAAAAGAGCGAGCTGCTCTCCTCGATGCTCAAGCGCGAGGGCATCGCCCACAACGTCCTCAACGCCAAGTTCCACGACAAGGAGGCCATGATCATCGCCCAGGCCGGCCGGCCGGGCGCGGTGACCATCGCCACCAACATGGCGGGCCGCGGCACCGACATCATGCTCGGCGGCAACGCCGAGTACCTGGCCAAGGCTGACCTCTACAAGGCGGGCTATTCCGACGAGGTGGTCGCCGAGGCCTCGGGCTACGCCCAGACCGACAACGAGGAGATCCAGGCCGCGCGCGCCCTCTTCCAGGAGAAGCTGGCCGCCTACAAGGAGCAGATCAAGCAGGACCGCGAGACCGTGCTGGCCGCCGGCGGCCTGTGCATCCTCGGCACCGAGCGCCACGAGTCCCGCCGCATCGACAACCAGCTGCGCGGCCGCGCCGGCCGCCAGGGCGACCCGGGCGAGAGCACCTTCTACCTCTCGATGGAGGACGACCTGATGCGCCTGTTCGGCAGCGAGCGCGTCAACAGCGTCATGAACGCCCTCAACGTCCCGGAGGACGAGCCGCTCGACCACAAGATGCTGTCCGGCGCCATCGCCTCCGCCCAGGAGAAGGTCGAATCGCGCAACTTCCAGTCCCGCAAAAACGTCCTCGAATACGACGACGTGATGAACCGCCAGCGCGAGATCATCTACGGCCAGCGCATGCAGGTGCTCAACGGAATCGACCTGCGCGAGCAGATCGTCGGCATGATCGACCACTATGTCTCGACCGCGGTGGTCGAGGTGGCCGCCGGGCACGACGTCCTGGAGAAGCTCCAGGCCCAGCAGCTCGCCACCAAGTTCACCCGCGTCTTTATCCCGCCGGAGGAGACCACCAGCCTCGGCGTGCGCCTCGAGGGCATGAGCCAGAAGGACGCCACCGAATACCTGAAGGACCGCGCCATGAAGTTCTACGAGGCCAAGGAGCAGGCGCTCGGCCCGCAGCTGATGCGCGAGCTGGAGCGCGTGGTGCTGCTGCGCACCGTCGACCAGAAGTGGATGGATCACATCGACGAGATGCACGAGCTGCGCCGCTGGATCGGCCTCAACGCCTACGCTCAGGTCGACCCGATCATGGAGTACAAGAAGCAGGGCTTCGACATGTTCGACGCCATGATCGAGGAGGTCAAGAACGAGACGGCCCGCCTGGTCTTTATCGCCAGCGTCACCATGAAGCGCGAAAAGGTGGCCCGCGAGACCGGCACGGCCGGCGACGGCACCGCCGTCCGCCGCCCGGTGCGCAAGGGCGCCAAGGTCGGGCCCAACGACCCCTGCCCCTGCGGCAGCGGCAAGAAATACAAGAAGTGCTGCATGGACAAGGACCGCCAGAAGGGCGCCGTGCGCTGACACCGGAACCAAAAGGTCCCCGGAAGCGATGCTTCCGGGGACCTTTCAGCCGCTCAAGAAAGTCGGCTCCGGCCGGCTTTTTTACGTTTTGATTTGATTTTCCCCGGACCTGTGGCCGGGAAAAAACACCGGATCCCGCCGGTTTTCCTCAGAAAAGCGGCGAAACCGCGCCGACCGCGCGGCGCCCTCCCAATGTCGGAAAACCCGCAGGTTTTTCGACAAGCTCAGGCCCCCGGAAGCGATGCTTCCGGGGACCTCTTTTGTCATCGGCCGCCGCCGTCCGCCTTTGCCGCGGCGCGGCGCCTGAAACGGCAGACCCGGCGCTTATTCGGGCGCCTTGAGCGACTCGACCATGTCGATCCTGCGCAGCTTGACCGACATCGCCAGGCTGACCAGCGCGGTGAAGATCATCGTCATCACCGCCGACCAGACGAAGCTCATCGTCTTGATCGTCCGCCCGAACATCACGGCGTCGACCTCCGCCGTGCGGACGACGAAGGCGTGCAGGAAGATGCCGCCGAACAGGCCGACCGCCGTGCCGATCAGGCTGAGGATCAGCGTCTCGCGGTAGACATAGGCGTTGACCTCGGGGGCGAAGAAGCCCAGCACCTTGATGGTCGCCAGCTCCTTCTGCCGCTCGGTGATGTTGATGTTGGTGAGGTTGTAGAGCACGACGAAGGCCAGCGCCCCGGCCGAGATAATCAGCACGACCACGATGTAGTCGATGCTTTGCAGCATGTCGGAGAAGGTCTCGATGACCGTCGTCGAGAACTGGGCGGACAGGGCGTTGGGGCTGCTGAGGAGCGCGGTGGAGATGGCGTCGCGCGTCTGCTGGTCGGGGTCGTTGGCCTTGCACAGCAGGGTCGTGTACTCGCACGGCTCCCCGAAGGCGCGCTCATAGACCTCGTTGGGCAGATAGAGATAGCCGTAGACATAATTTTCGATGATGCCGGCCACCGGGATCTGGGCCTCGCTGTCGTCGCTGCGGCGCAGGGTGATGGTGCCGCCCGCCTTGACGCCGAGCGTCGCCGCCGCCTTTTCGGTCAGCAGCGCCCCCTGCTGGGAGAAGGGCACCTTTTTGTGGCCGACGCGCTCGCGGAACACGAAGAAGTCGGACAGCCGGGCGTCGTCCTGCGGCACGACGACATAGAGCTCCGTCTCGTCCGCCGCGGTGACGCCGGTGCAGGTCTCCATGTGCACGGCCATCCAATCCGTGATGCGCGTCTGGTCCTCAAAGACGGCGCGCAGGCGGCTGTCGGCCGTCTGATCGCCCTCGTGCTTGAGCCCGACGGTCAGGTTGTAGCTCTGCAGCTCGCCGAACTGGATCAGCACGATGTCGCTGATCGAGTCGCGCAGACCGAAGCCGGTCAGCAGCAGCGCCGTGCAGCCGGCGATGCCGATGACGGTCATGAAGAAGCGCTTTTTATAGCGGAAGAGATTGCGCGCCGTCACCTTGTGCGTGAACTTCATCCGGTTCCAGACAAAGCCGACCCGCTCGAGCAGGATGCGCTTGCCGGCGGGCGGCGCCTTGGGGCGCATCAGCTCGGCGGCGCGCTCGCGCAGCGGCTTGCGCAGGGCGCCCCAGGTGGCGGCGAAGATCGCCGCCATGATGAGCGCGGTCGAGAGCGCGCCGTAAAACAGGTGGTCGGCGGCGCGCAGCGGCGGCAGATTATACATCAGCTTGTAGGCGTTGTAGATGACGGCGGGGAAGAGCCGCAGCCCGACCAGCAGCCCGAACAGGCTGCCGCTCAGCCCGGCGACGCCGGCATAGAAAAAATACTTGACGGCGATGCGCCCGCTGCCGTAGCCGAGCGCCTTGAGCGTGCCGATGTGGCCGCGCTCCTCCTCGACCATGCGGGTCATCGTCGTCGAGGCCACCAGCGCCGCCACCGCGAAGAAGAACACCGGGAACACCTTGGCGATCGACTCGACCTTGAGGGTGTCGCTGTCATAGAAGGCGTAGCCGGGGTTGCTGTCGCGCGTCAGCACATACCACTCCGGCGCGGCGATGTGATCGATGTCCTCCTGCGCCGCGGCGAGCTTGTCCTGCGCGGCCAGCGTCTCCTTCTGATAGTCGGCCAGCCCCGTCTCGTATTCCGCGCGGCCGTCCGCCAGCTGCTGCGCGCCGCTGCGGTAATCGCGCCAGCCGCTGTCGAGTTTGGCGCGGGCGCTGCGCAGCTCCTGCGCCGCGTCGTTGAGCTGCCGCTGCCCGTCGGCGCGGGCGCTTGCCAGCGCCGTCTTTCCGTCGTCGAGCGTCCGGCGGGCGTCGGCCAGCTTCTGTTCGCCGGCCCGCAGCTCCGTCCAGCCGTCGTCGAGCGTCCGGCGGGCGTCGGCCAGCTGCTGCGCGCTCTGCGCCGCCGCGTCCGCGCCCTCCTGATACTGCCGGCTGCCGTCCTCCCACGTCTTGCGGGCGTCGGCCAGCTGCTGCGCGCTGTCGTCGAGCGTCCGCAGCGACGCCGCCAGCTTCCGTTCGCCCTGTTCATAGGCCTGCTCGCCCTGGGCGAGCTGGGCGCGGTAGCCGTCGAGGGCGGCCTCGCCCTGCGTCCTGGTCTGGGCGATCATCTGCGCCATCACGCCGTCATAAAGGGCGGTGCCCTGCGTCAGCAGCTCCGGCGTGACCGCGTTCGCCTTCATGGCCGCCTGCAGCCCGGCGCGAAACTGCGTCAGCTCATCGGGCACGGGCTGGCCCGCGGCGGTCAGCCGCTGCGCCAGGGCGTCCAGCACGCCGGAAAGCGCCGCGCCGCTCTGGTCGGCGGCAATGGCGGCGTCGGCCGCCGTCTGGTCGGCCGCCAGCTGCGCCAGCTGCGCCGCCAGCTGCTTTTCCCCGTCGCTGATCTGCTGCCGGGCTTTCGCCAGCCGATCCGCGGCGTCGTCCAGCTCGGCGGCGCCGGCCGCATACTGCTTCCGGCCCTCCGCCAGCTGCGCTTCGCCGCTCTCGATCTCCGCCAGCGCGCTGTCGAGCTGCTGCTTGCTCTCCGCCAGCGTCTGCTGCGCGGCGCTGAGCTGCGCCAGTCCGTCGGCGTATTCCTGTTCGCTGTCCGTCAGCTTCTGCCGGTTGGTCTCCAGCGCGGCAAGGCCGGATTGATAGTCCGCCTCCCCGTCCGCCAGCTTCTTCTCCGCGGCGGCAATCTCGGCGCTGTAAGCGCGCCGCGCCTTGCTCAGCGCGGTCTGTCCGCTTTGATAGTCCCGCTCGCCGCGCGCGAGCTCCGCCTTGGCGTCGGCCAGCTTGCGCTCGTTCTCGGTCAGCGCGGCCAGCGCGTCGTCGAGCTTCTTTTTTCCGTCGGCGCTCTGGGTCTCGAACTCCGTCCGGGCGTCGCTGAGCTTCTGCTCGGCGGCGACCACGAGCGCGTCGCGGCGGATGTATTTCTGCGTCTCGCTCAGGGTCTCGACCGCGTCCTTCACCGGGGCGACCGCGTCGTCATAGGCGGCGGAAAAGCCCTCCTCCGCCGCCGCGCCGGAGACGACGGCATAGATGTCGGTGTAGCAGTCCATCGTGAACACGCTGTCGCAGACATAGACGATCAGCCCGATGCGCCCGTTGCCGACGCTGGTGCTGCCGCGCTGCACGGCGGAGACGTAATAGGCGCTGCGCACCGCGCCGACGACGGTGAATTCCGTGCGCCCGAGATCGTCGCTCGCCGCGGCGAGCGTGAGCGTGCCGCCGTCGTTGAGCTGCTCATAGGTGCGGTACTGCTCCTCGATGACCGCCTCGCCGGGGTTCTCGGGCCAGCGGCCCGAAACCAGGGTCATGCGGTTGAGATAATCCGCGTCGTCGCCGCCCCAGTCGCCGTCCGGGACGCCGTGGAGGCGCGCCGTCAGCGTGTCGCCGCCGTCGGTGACCATCTCGAGATCGACCGTGTGCGCGCCCGCGGCGCACTCGACCCCGGCGACGTTGCGCACGGCGGCCAGATCGGCGCCGCTCAGGCCGAGGTTGCTGACGATGCGCAGATCCATAAAGCGGGAGTCCGTATAATAGACGCCCACCGAATGGCGCATGTCCGGCGTGGTCGCCGTCAGCCCCGCCAGAAAGCCGACCCCGAGCGCCACGATGGCGAAGATCGCCAAAAAGCGGCTGAAGCTGCCGCGGATGGCGCGCAGGACGGCCTTGGGATACGCTTTTCTCACCATTCCAGCTCCTCGACGGGCACGACCCGCGCGTTCTTCTCGTCGCCGATGATCTTGCCGCTCTTGACCCGGATCACCCGGTCGGCCATCGCCGTCAGGGCGCTGTTGTGCGTGATGACGATGACGGTCCGCCCCGTGCCGCGGCAGGTGTCCTGCAGCAGCTTGAGGATGGCCTTGCCGGTCACATAGTCCAGGGCGCCGGTCGGCTCGTCGCACAGCAGCAGCTTGGGGTTCTTGGCCAGGGCGCGGGCGATGGCGACGCGCTGCTGCTCGCCGCCCGAGAGCTGGGCGGGGAAGTTCTTCATCCGGTCGCCCAGGCCGACCTCGCGCAGCGTCTCGGCGGGGTCGAGCGGCGCGCGGCAGATCTCGCTCGCCAGCTCGACGTTCTCCAGCGCCGTCAGGTTGGCGACCAGATTGTAGAACTGAAAGACGAAGCCCACGTCGTAGCGCCGGTACTGCGTGAGCTGGCGCGCCGTGTACTTCGAGATCTCCTGGCCGTCGAGAAAGATCGCCCCGGAGGTGCAGGTGTCCATGCCGCCGAGCAGGTTGAGAATGGTGGTCTTGCCGGCGCCGGAGGCGCCGACGATCACGCAGAACTCGCCCTGTTCGACGGTGAAGCTCACCCCGTCCGCCGCGCGGATCTCCTGTTCGCCGACCCGGTAGGTCTTGCTGACGTCGCGGAACTCGATAAAGCTCATGGCGCGCCCTCCCGCCCTTTTGTTTATAATCAGTTAACCTTCATTATAGCAAGGGCGGCGCCCGCCATCAATGCTTTATTTGTGAATTAAATCCCGGCGCAGGCCGCGCTCCGTCAGGCGCGCCGCCTCCCCGGCCAGCAGCGTCAGCGCCAGCAGATTGGGCAGGGCCATCAGGGCGTTGCAGAGGTCGGCCAGGTCCCAGGCCAGGGCGGGCGCCATCCCGGGGCCGAGCGCGGCGCAGCCGCAGAACAGCAGCCGGTACGGGCCGGCGGCCGCCCCGCCGAGCAGGTGCTCCGCGCAGCGCGCCCCGTAATAGCCCCAGCTGAGCGCGCTCGAGAGCGCGAACAGCGCCAGTCCCAGCGCCGTCAGCACCGCGGGCAGCGGCCCGGAAAAGACGGTGCCCAGCGCCTGCGTCAGCAGCTCCGCCCCCGCCGCGCCGCCGTAGGGCACGGCGACGCCGCTGCACAGGATGGCGAGCGCCGTCAGCGAGCACAGCACCACGGTGTCCGCAAAGACCTCGACGACGCCGCACAGCCCCTGGCGGGCCGGCGAATCGCTCTCGGCGGCGGCGTGGGCGATCGGCGCCGAGCCGAGGCCCGCCTCGTTGGAGAACACCCCGCGCGACACCCCGGCCCGCAGCGCCGTCCGCAGCGAGACCCCGGCCAGTCCGCCGCCGAGGGCGCGCGGGCAGAAGGCGCCGCGGACGATGCCGCGCAGCGCCCCGGGCAGCCGCGGCAGGTGGAAAACGATCACCGCCAGCGTCCCGCACAGATAGAGCGCGCTCATCAGCGGCACCAGCTTCTCCGCCGCCGCGCCGACGCGGCGCGCCCCGCCCAGCAGCGTCGCCCCCAGCAGCAGCGCGCACGGCACTCCGACCGCCGCCCACGGCACCCGCGTCTCCGGCCGCAGGGCCTGCGCCGCCGTGTTGACCGCCGCCGCCACGACGCTGAGCTGCGTGAGATTGCCCATCGCCAGCGCCGCGCCCATCCCCGCCGCGCAGAAGAGGACGGACAGCGGCTTCCCGCGCCGGCCGAGGCCGCGCTCGATATAGCACATCGGCCCGCCGCGCCAGCCGCCGCCGGGGCCGCGCTCGCGCCAGCGCACCGCCAGCGCGACCTCCGCGTACTTGGTCGTCATGTTGAGCAGCGCCGCCGCCCACATCCAGAAGATCGCCCCCGGCCCGCCCGCCGCCAGCGCCCCGGCCACGCCCGCGATGTTGCCGGTGCCGACCGTGCCCGCCAGCGCCGTGCACAGCGCCCGGCGCGGCGACACCCCGCCCGCGCCGGACACGCCCGCGCCGCGCCCGCAGACCGCCCGCAGCGCCGTCCCCAGCCGCCGCACCGGCAGGAAGCGCAGCCGCAGCGACAGCCACAGCCCCGCCGCCGCCGTCCCCAGCAGCATCGGCGTCCCCCAGAGCCACGCGCTCAGCCCCCGGATCGTCTCTCCCAGCAATTCCCGCGCCGCCTTTCGTCACAATATACATACTTTAAATTATTTTTAGTGCATAAATTACAATAATCGAAATTCGGGGTTGAAAATCACGCCGCCATGCCGTAAAATAAAACCACTCAAAAGGTCGATTTGCACAAATATTCAAAGCGTTGTTTGGCTTTTTGAACAAAAGGGGGACGACAACATGAACACAGGCTGGGTCTTTGCTGCCGCCGGCGTCAGTCTGCTGCTGGCATTGGGGCTCTATCTCAAAAACGCCGCCATCCGGGTGGAAAATCCGCGCATGACGGAGATCTCCGGCTACATCCGCGAGGGCGCGATGGCCTATCTCAAGCGTCAGTATCTGGTGATGAGTCTTTTTGTGCTGGTGATGTTCCTGGTGCTGGCGCTGGCGCTCAACTTCCCGACGGCGATCTGCTTCACGGTCGGGGCGCTGTTCTCGATCCTCTCCGGCTTCTTCGGGATGATGAGCGCGACGCGCGCCAACGTCCGCACGGCCCAGAGCGCCAAAAACGGCATGAGCGCGGCGCTCAAGGTCGCCTTCTCCGGCGGCGCGGTGCTCGGCCTGTCGGTGGTCGGCCTGGGCGCCCTCGGCCTGGCGGCCCTCTACCTGATCTTTGACGGCAACATCGACACCGTGACCGGCTTCTCGCTGGGCGCCAGCTCGATCGCCCTGTTCGCCCGCGTCGGCGGCGGCATCTACACCAAGGCGGCCGACGTCGGCGCCGACCTCGTCGGCAAGGTCGAGGCCGGCATCCCCGAGGACGACCCGCGCAACCCGGCCGTCATCGGCGACAACGTCGGCGACAACGTCGGCGACGTCGCCGGCATGGGCGCCGACCTGTTTGAAAGCTATGTCGGCGCCATCCTCTCGGCCCTGCTGCTGAGCGCCGAGCACGCCGCCCTGACCTTCGGCCTGGTGGCGGCGGGCATCATTGCCGCCCTGCTGGGCGTGCTGGGCGTCCGCTGCCTCAAAAAGACCGCGCCGGACAAGGCGCTGCGCCTCGGCACCTATCTTGCCTCCGTGCTGGTGCTGGTCGCCTCCTTCTTCCTCTGCCGCGGCACCGGAATGCAGTATTTCTGGTCGATCCTCTCCGGCGTCGTCACCGGCGTGCTGATCGGCTATGTGACCGAGCTCTACACCTCCGACAGCTTCCGCTCCGTGCGCGAGATCGCCAATGAGAGCGAGACCGGCGCCGCGACCACCATCCTCTCCGGCTATGCCGTCGGCCTGCGCAGCACGGCGGTGCCGGTGCTGCTGATCGCGGGCGCGGTCGTGCTGAGCGCCAAGCTCGCCGGGCTTTACGGCGTGGCGCTGGCCGCCGTGGGCATGCTCTCCACCGTCGGCATCACCATCTCGGTCGACGCCTACGGTCCGGTGGCCGACAACGCGGGCGGCATCGCCCAGATGGCCGGCTTGCCCGAGGGCATCCGCACCATCACCGACAGCCTCGACAGCGTCGGCAACACCACCGCCGCCATCGGCAAGGGCTTCTCCATCGGCTCCGCCGCGCTGACGGCGCTGGCGCTGTTCAGCAGCTATGCCAGCAAGGCGCAGCTCAAGTCGGTCGACATTCTCGACGCCCGGGTCATCGCCGGCGTCTTTATCGGCGGCATGCTGACCTTCCTGTTCTGCGCGCTGACGACCGAATCGGTCTCCCGCGCCGCCCAGAAGATGATCGCCGAGGTGCGGCGGCAGTTCAAGGCCGACCCGGGCATCATGGCGGGCACCAGCAAGCCGGACTACGCGGCCTGCGTCGATATTTCCACCCGCGCCGCCCTGCGGGAGATGATCCTGCCCGGCGTGCTGGCGATCCTGGCCCCGCTGCTGACGGGCGCGCTGCTCGGCCCGGCGGCCCTGGCCGGCCTGCTGGTCGGCGGCACCGTCGTCGGCGTGCCCATGGCGATCATGATGAGCAACGCCGGCGGCGCCTGGGACAACGCCAAAAAGTACATTGAATCCGGCACGCACGGCGGCAAGGGCAGCGACGCCCACCGCGCCGCCGTCATCGGCGACACGGTCGGCGACCCCTTCAAGGACACCTCCGGCCCGTCCCTCAACATCCTCATCAAGCTGATGAGCATTGTGGCGCTGGTGTTCGCGCCGCTGTTCCTGTAAAAGCCTATGCGGGCCGCCGCCCGCTATGCAAAAAACCGCCTCCGTCGTCAGACGGAGGCGGTTTGCATTGGCCGAAAAGCCTGCGGGGTTTTCGGCACTGGGAGGGCGCCGCGCGGTCGGCGCGGTTTGCATTGGCCGGAGCGCGCTTCAGGTCGTCCAGCGCAGCGGGGCGGACAGGGGCACCGCCCCGGCGAGGATGCGGCGGTAATTCTCCCGGTCGGTGTCGCCCTCGGTGGAGATGCAGAGGATGCGGGAGTCGGGGCCGAGCCCGAGCCGCTCCCGCAGCGGGCGCAGGCCCTCGTCCCGCAGCAGCGCCGCCGCCGTGCCCAGCGTGACCGCGCCGCTCTCGCCGGAGACGACGGCCGGATCGCCTCCGCGCGGGCGGGCGAGCAGCCGCATGCCCTCCGCCGCCACCGCGTCCGGCACGGAGAGAAAGGCCGCGGCCCAGGCGTCGAGCACGCGCCAGCCGAGCGGGCACGGCTCGCCGCAGGCCAGGCCCGCCATGATGGTCTCCATCCGCCCCGGATAGGGGTGCAGGGCGCCGTCTCCGGCCGCGGCGGTGCGGAAAAGGCAGTCCGCGCCCTGCGGCTCGACCACGATGATCCGCGGCGGCACGCCGCCGCAGCAGTCGGCGCAGAAGGCCGCGACCGCCCCCGCCATCGAGCCGACGCCGGCCTGAAGGAAGAGATGGGTCGGCTTGTCGCCGTCAAGCTGCGCGGCGATCTCGCGCGCCATGGTCGTATAGCCCTGCATGATCCACGCCGGGATCTCCTCATAGCCCTCCCAGGCGGTGTCCTGCACGACGATCCAGCCGTTCTCCTCCGCCCGGCGCCGCGCCAGGCGCACGGCGTCGTCATAGCTGAGATCGGTGATCTCCGCCGCCGCGCCCAGGGCGCGGATGTTCTCCAGCCGCTCGGCGGCGCTGCCCGCCGGCATATAGACGACGCTGCGCTGCCCGAGCCGGGCGGCGGTCCAGGCGACGCCGCGGCCGTGGTTGCCGTCGGTGGCGGTGACGAAGGTGAGCGCGGACAGCCGCCGGCGCGCCTCCGGGGCGGTCAGGCGGGCAAAGGACAGCTCCGCGGGGTCGAGGCCCAGCCGGGCCGCGCAGCAGCGGCCGAGGGCGAAGCTGCCGCCCAGCACCTTGAAGGCGTTGAGGCCGAAACGGAAGCTCTCGTCCTTGACGCGGATCGCGCCCGTGCCGAGCGCGGCGGCCAGCGCCGGCAGGCTGACCAGCGGCGTCGGCGCATAGCCGGGGATGGTGCGGTGGAAGGCCAGCGCCTCGTCCGCGGCGCGGACGCCGAAGCGGAGGTCGCGCGGGGTGTCGGGGCGCGGCAGCGGGCGGAGCGCCGCCCGGATCAGATCGGTCTCCATGGGGTTCTCCTTTCGTGCGGGGCAAACCGCGGCCGCCGTCCCTGCGGGCGGCGGCCGGCGCTTGATTATTTCAGCTCGTCCAGGTTTTCAGGCAGGTCGAAGAGGATGCGCTCGCCCTTGTTGACGACGATGCAGGGGACGCCGACGCGGTTTTTGGCCTTGATCTCGTCAAACTCGGGACGGTTGTCGCGGTACTTGAGGAACTGCTTGAGCGGCAGCATCCCCGAGGTGATGTCGATGTTGACGAACCGGATCTCGTTCTGTGAAAGAGCCTCTTTCACACTGGGACAGCCGGGTCAGTAGCTGCTGGAAAAAAGAATGATGTCTTTCATTGCGGATGCCTCCCTGTCAGAATACGGCCTGTAATCGCGTTTTTCTGTCAAACAGTATATCACATTTCTTTTTTCGATAAAAGCCCCTTTTGCCGCGCCGCGCTTGACATTTGTGAAATTCAGGCATATAATCCGGGTAATATCCGAAATCCGAGGAACGGGACACGGGCGCGGGCCGCAACCGCAAAAGAGAGCCGGGGGCATGGGCTGAGACCTCCGGCGGCGCGGGCACACGTCATACCACCCGGGAGGAGCGCCGCCGAAGCGGCGCCGGCACGGCACCGTTAGCGGCCGCAGAGCGGCGGGCTTTACAGGCCCGCAACCGGAGTGGAACCGCGGAAACCATGTTTTTCGCCTCCGTATGCCTTCTGGCATACGGAGGTTTTTGTTTTTCCAAAAAATTCAAATAAGGAAGGTACGCACACATGAACATCAAGCTGAAGGACGGCCGCGTGCTGGAAGTCGCCGAGGGCTGCAACGCCATGGACGCCGCCAAGCAGATCGACCAGAGCCTCTACAAGGCCGCGCTGGCCTGCCGCATCAACGGCAAGCTGCAGAGCCTGCCGACCGCGCTGCACGAGGGCGACGAGCTGGAGATCCTCACCTGGGAGGATGAGGACGGCCGCTGGACGCTGCGCCACACCGCCTCGCACGTGCTGGCGCAGGCCGTCGCCCATCTCTATCCCGAGGTCAAGTTCGCCATCGGCCCCGCCATCGACAACGGCTTCTATTACGACTTTGACCGCGAGATCCCCTTCACCGCCGAGGACCTCACCGCCATCGAGGCCGAGATGAAGAAGATCGTCAAGCAGGGCATCCGCCTTGAGCGCTTCGAGCTGCCGCGCGCCGAGGCCCTGAAGTTCATGCAGGAGCGGGAGCAGCCCTACAAGGTCGAGCTCATCAACGACCTGCCGGCGGACGCGGTCATCAGCTTCTACAAGCAGGGAGACTTCACCGACCTCTGCGCCGGCCCGCACCTGCCGAGCACGAGCGGCGTCAAGGCCTTCAAGCTGACGAGCTGCACGGGCGCCTACTGGCGCGGCGACAGCAAGCGCAAGATGCTCCAGCGCATCTACGGCACCGCCTTCACGAAGAAGGAGGATCTGGAGCAGTATCTCGCCGCCGTCGAGGACGCCAAGAAGCGCGACCACAACAAGATCGGCCGCGAGCTTGAGTACTTCACCACCGTCGACGTCATCGGCCAGGGCCTGCCCATCCTGCTGCCCAAGGGCGCGCGCGTCATCCAGATCCTGCAGCGCTTCGTCGAGGACGAGGAGCGCCGCCGCGGCTATCAGCTCACCAAGACGCCGCTGATGGCCAAGCGCGAGCTCTACAAGATCTCCGGCCACTGGGATCACTACCTCGACGGCATGTTCGTCATGGGCGACCCGAACGACGAGACCAAGGAGTGCTTCGCCCTGCGCCCGATGACCTGCCCGTTCCAGTATCAGGTCTTTCTCAACCGCCAGCGCAGCTACCGCGACCTGCCGATGCGCCTGGGCGAGACGTCCACCCTGTTCCGCAACGAGGACAGCGGCGAGATGCACGGCCTGATCCGCGTCCGCCAGTTCACGATCTCCGAGGGCCATCTGATCCTCCGCCCGGAGCAGCTCGAGGACGAGTTCCGCGGCTGCCTGGAGCTGGCCAAGTATATGCTCGAGGCCGTCGGCCTCGAGGAGGACTGCTCCTACCGCTTCTCCCAGTGGGACCCGAACAACAAGGAGAAGTATATCGGCACGGCGGAGCAGTGGGACGAGGCCCAGGGGACGATGAAGAAGATCCTCGACGACCTCGGCGTCAAGTACACCGTCGGCATCGACGAGGCCGCCTTCTACGGCCCGAAGCTCGACATCCAGATCCGCAACGTCTTCGGCAAGGAGGACACGCTCGTCACCATCCAGATCGACCAGATGCTGGCCGAGAAGTTCGGCATGCAGTACACCGACGTGGACGGCCAGAAGCGCTATCCCTATATCATCCACCGCACCTCCCTCGGCTGCTATGAGCGCACGCTGGCCCTGGTCCTCGAGAAGTACGCCGGCGCCCTGCCGCTGTGGATGGCGCCGGTCCAGGTCTCGCTGCTGCCGATCACCGAGCGCACGCACGACTACGCCAGAAAGGTCATGGCGATGCTCGACGCGCACGACATCCGCTGCGAGCTCGACGACCGCAACGAGAAGATCGGCTACAAGATCCGCGAGGCGCAGATGGAGAAGGTGCCGTATATGCTGGTCCTCGGCGACAAGGAGCAGGAGAGCGGCATGCTCGCCGTCCGCGACCGCAAGGGCGAGACCGTCGCGATGACGCCCGACGAGTTCCTGGCGAAGCTGCAGCGCGAAGTGAAGGATCTGGTGAAATAAATGGCCGAGAAACCTTACTGGGAGGGCAAACGCTACGCCTTTACCCAGAACCGCGCCTGCGAGTTTTTCCCCTGCCATCAGGGGCTGGCGGACGACCGCTTCAACTGCCTGTTCTGCTACTGCCCGCTCTACGCCCTCGGCGACCGCTGCGGCGGCAACTTCCGCTATCTCGACAACGGCTGCAAGGATTGCAGCGCCTGCCTGATCCCGCACCGCCCGGAGGGCTATGGCTATATCATGGACAAGTTCCCGGAGATCATGGCGCTGGCGAAGAAGAAGGACTGATCCGCCGCGCTGCCCGCCGCTCCCGTCTCCCGCCGCGCGCGGGGGCGGGAGCGGCGTCTTGATGAAGACTGCGGCGGCTTCCGCAAACAATCCGGCCCGCCGATTTTTGCCGACAAAGGATGATGCTATGAGCGCCGACACACAGAACAAGACCCTGCTCCGCGTCGAGGGCAACTACGCCGCGGTACAGGGCTCCTTTTGGATCAGCAACTGCTCGATCCGCACCTATCTGGCCGTCTTTCTGACCTGGCGCGGCTTTTCCGACGCCGAGATCGGCTACACCACCTCGCTGCTCTACATTACGGCGATCGTGCTGCAGCTGCTGATCTCCAACTGGTCGGATCACCACCGCCGGACGGCGCTCAAAAAGACCATCGCCGCGCTCACCATCGCCGCGATGGCGGGCGGCGCCGTGCTGTGGCTGCTGCCGCTGCCGGTGCTGCTGATGATGCTGGTCTATGTCGTCACCACGGCGTGCGACAGCAGCATCGACGGGCTCAACAACGCCCTGATGATGCAGTACGTCAACGGCGGCCTGCCGGTGCGCTACGGCTGGCCGCGCGGCATCGGCTCGATCGCCTATGCCGTCGTCGCCTATCTGCTCGGACTGCTGATCGAGCGCTTCAGCCCCGACGTCATCCTGCCCTGCTTCCTCGGCCTGGCCGCGCTGGCGCTTTTCTGCGTGCTGCTGATGCCGGCGCCCGAGCACGTCTGCCCCGCCGCCCCGGACCGGGGGCCGGCGCGCCCCGTCGCCTCCTACCGGCAGATGCTGCGCGGCAACCCGACGCTGCTGCTGCTGCTCTCGGCCTGCGTCGTCTCCGGGATCGGGCAGGCCTCGATCGGCACCTTCCTCATCCGCCTCGTCGAGCGGCTGGGCGGCGGGACGGCGGAATACGGCGTCGCCACCTTCATCTCGGCGGGCATGGAGCTGCCCGTGATGCTGCTCTCGGGCCGCCTGCTGCGGCGGTTCAAGGCCAAGAGCCTGCTGCTTTTCTCCTTCTTCTGCACCTTTGTCCGGCTCGTGCTGCTGGGGACGGCGCCGAGCATCGGGTTCCTCTATCTGGCGATGACCTTCTCGATTTTCTGCTACGGGATCTACGGCTTCGCCTCGGTGATCTTCGTCAACGAGATCGTCCGCTGGGACGAAAAGGTGCGCGGCCAGAGCCTGCTCTCACTGTGCTACACCAGCGGGATCGGCGGCATCCTCGGCAACCTGCTCTCGGGCGTGATGCTCCAGCGCTTCGGCGTCGGCCCGCTGATGACGGTCAGCGCCGCCTTCAGCCTGACGGGGAGCTTCCTGATGCTGCTCTGCTGGAAACGGCACGCCGTCCAGTTCCCGGCCCCGGCGCAATAAGCCGGAATACCGAAAAAGCCGGCTCCGGCCGGCTTTTTACGTTTCGATTTGATTTTTCCCGGACCTGTGCCGGAAAAAATCACCGTATCCCGCCGATTTTCCTCAGAAAAGCGGCGAAACCGCGCCGACCGCGCGGTACTCTCCCCCTGTCGAAAAACCCGCAGGTTTTTCGACAGGCAAAAGCACCCGCCTGCACATGAAATGCCCCAGTTTGTGCGGACAGCACAAAAACGCCCCTATGCAGGCAATATTTAGTTTTATGCGGAGTGGCGCCGCGTTAGCGGCGCCACTCCCGTTTTTGTCTGGATGCGCTCGCTGTTGTAGAAGAGAATGTAGTCGTCAAGCATTTGGTTGGCCTCTTTAAAAGAAACGGGCTTGTGGCGGTAGATACACTCCGTTTTCAAAATGGAGAAGAAGTTTTCTGCCATTGCATTGTCATACGGATTTCCTTTCCTTGACATGGACGGCGTTATGCCATAAGATTGGGTTAGCTTGAAATATGCTTGTGAGGTATATTGAAAGCCTTGGTCGCTGTGGAGCTGCAACTCTGCAGCGACCTTCTTCTTCTCCATCTTCATAGCTAAGTGGATTGTATCCAGAACAAGGTTCACCGTTTGCTGGCTTGATGTCTTGTATGCCACGATGCTGCTGTCGTACAGATCGCGGATCACGGACAAATAGAGCACGCCTTCTTTTGTCTGAATATAAGAAATGTCTGTAACCCATTTGCTGTTGGGTTTGTCCGAGCAGAACTGCCGATCTAACAGATTCTGATACCGGTGCGTTTGCTGTCCAAGGTTCTGCCACTTCCTTTTTCTCCGTATTTCGGACAGTATTCCATACTTTTTCATTACTCGAAGTATGGTTTTCGGATTATGATGGACCCCCTGACTTTCCAGCCAGAGCTGCATCCGGCGATAGCCATAGGTCTGGAAACAGTGCTCCTGCTGGGCCTTGAGTTTCTTTGCCAACAGGGAATCCTTTTCGGGCTGCCCCGCGTGCTTCACATAGTCATAGTAACCGCTTCTGGACACGCCAAAGAATCGGCACATGACAGATACGGCGTATGCTGTCCGGTGTTGGCAGATCACATGGTATTTGAACGCTGGTCTCACTTCCTTTCTGTGAGCGAGAGAAAATCCCACAATAGTTTGTTCTCCATTTCCAGGCGCTTATTCTCATACTTGAGGTCCTGTAAAGTTTTTGCCGGTTTCCTTCCTCGTGCCTTTGGAATTCCTTGCACTTCCTTCTTTCGCTCTCTCATTAGCAAATAGTGTACCGGCCTATGTCCGGTTAGTCCTAACTCGTTTTCTACCTCTTTCTGCGTCATGCCTGATTCGAGCATTGCCTTGATCTGCGGCAGAAGTTCCTGACTGTGTTGATATTTCCTTGCCATATACAGATACCCCCTCATGTAGTTATTGTCCTACATCAGGGGGCGTTTTGTCTATTGTCCGTTTTTACTGGTTCGGTTCA